>Ga0316602_10000042_pt1 | contig 138152 bp, 126 predicted proteins | sample OWC_soil_day10_C_FD_203103 | JGI IMG/M metagenome (GOLD analysis project Ga0316602, IMG submission 203103) | Wetland soil microbial communities from Old Woman Creek delta, Ohio, United States - OWC_soil_day10_CT | ecosystem: Environmental > Terrestrial > Soil > Wetlands | place: USA: Ohio...
AACGCGAGATCCGAAGAGTCGGCGAAAACAAGAGTCGTCGGATCGATGTACGAATCGTAGCCGCCACCAATCGCGACCTGGCCCTTGGGGTGGCAAGCGGTGCATTCCGACAGGACCTGTACTACCGATTGAAGGTAGTCGAACTCCACTTGCCCCCCTTGCGGGAGCGAAGGGAGGACACCCTGACCCTCGCCCGCATTCTGCTCGCCGATGCTGCCATGCGATTGAAGCGGGACGTCTCAGGTCTATCCCCGAGCGCCGCAGACCATCTCCTGCGTTACAACTGGCCCGGCAATGTGCGCGAACTAGAGAACATCATGGAGCGGGCTGTTGCGCTCATGGTTGGCAATCGAGTGGAGGTGGAGGATCTTCCTGAAGAGATCCGGCACCCCCTGCATCAACCCAGGACCACCACAGGAGGCGTACGCCCCCTTGAGGAAATGGAGAAGGATCACATCCTTGCCGCACTAGAACTGAATGGCGGAAACCAGACCCATACCGCCAAACAATTAAAGATCGGGGCAGCCACCCTATACCGGAAGCTCAAGGCGTATGGACTGATCGACTCAAGACAATGTGCCACAACCTGCAGCAAAATCGCACCAAGCGGCTTCAGCAATCCTGTCAAGGCAGATCAATCAATCTGATTGAAGAGGCAGTCAGTCACCCTGCCCCCTCCATATTGATAAGGGAGGCAGACAGTCGCGCCAGAGGAGACTCAGGACTCAAACGCAACAAGGAGGCCTTCCGCGAACGCCAGGAAAGCATCAAAAAGCTACTAAAGGCAGACCAGAAGACAGTTCCGCCCGAAAATGCCCTGTAACGCCATGTAGCAGCTTGCCACAGACAGAATGACCAACAGGCGCCGCAGGTCGCGGTTAACTGAGTTAGGCCTGCCTTGCCCTTTGCCTTGCCGACTGAATTTCTTTGGCTGGGAATGTCGAACCACTCCCAACGAATTCCCAGAGCTTCAGGTTCCCGGAGTCCCAGTCCAATCATTACGCGCAGAATTCTGCGCATCCTTTCAAGATCCTTGACGGGCCTCTCCAGGTAAACCAGACTGCCCTTACCAACCCCATCCCACGGCGATCCAGAATGACGCTCGGCACAGTAAACCACGGCCTTCTCAATCCTTACCTGAAAGGGGTTGAGTCGGGAGACTTGGAGCGTCTACTCGCCTGCTTTGCGCCAGATGTCGAATTCCAACTGGCAGAGACCACCTCGGTTCTGGTTGGCAAGGATGCTCTCAGAGCCTTCTATCAAGAGCGATGGCATTCCTTCTCAGGTCAAAAGGCACTGCGAAGACGTAGCTTCACCAATGGGCTTGAGGTCATCACCATGGCTGAGATTGAAGTCACCATCCCAGAGATGGGGGAGGGGTTCTTCATTCTTCCCATAGCCCAGCGATTCGTCTTTGACTCATCCGGATTGATTGTGAAACTCACAGACTTCCTCGACTTCAAGAGCGCCATCCGCGCACCTCGACGGTAGGTAAACGGTAATGCTGGCGGTTAAAAGGCTGATGCCCCCTGTGGCGTGAATGCGCGCAGATATCATTATTATTTTATCTTAAATATTTAAAATTCAACATTTCAGCAAGTTCTCCCGTGAAGGAACTGCGCCACATACGACCGCCGAAAACGATGTCCACTTCCAAAGTCCTGTCACTGAAGAGGTCGCGTTTTCGATGTGCTGCAGGGCGGTCCGTGCTGGGACCAAAGCCAGGGAGAGACAGCGCAAACCAGTCAGTAGCCACCAGAGTCACGAATCTGCGACAGCCACGCCGATAGGCTCTTCAGTCGTGGTGGTTTAGGTCCGACCGTTGACCCAACGAATCAGCACCCCACCTTCGGCGCCCCCCCCTAGATTCACCTCGCCTTAGGGCCTAAGTTTAGGTAATCCGAACCAGGGGGACCATGTGTTGTCCGTCCATAAAGAAGGAGAACGCCATTTCAACTCTTCCACTTTCACGTTGGCTCTGGTCGGTCTGGTTCTTTTAATTACTATTATATTATCGTTAGCCTCTTTGATTTCCCTGCAGCGGGGACGCCATCGCGCCCTGGCCGAGTCGGCGACACATGCCCAGAACCTCTGCCTGGTCCTTGGCGACAACCTGTCTGAAACCTACGAAAAAATCAATCTGCAGCTCCAGGTCATTAAGGATGAGGTCGAGCGCAGCGCCATCTCCAGGCCCTCCGAAACAGCCCGCCTGGATTCAATTCTCCGTCTACTCAAGGCCAGAGTCCCTGCACTCGAAGGCATATGGGTCATCGACAGGGACGGAATCATCACCCACGGCCCCGGGCTGAAGACCGATTCCCGCGTCGATATTTCGGACAGGGATTATTTTCAACGCCTCAAGGCAAACCCGGAGGCCGGACTGGTGACATCCACCCCGGTTATCGGACGTATCACCAGAAGCTGGATATTGCTGGTCTCGCGGCGGATCAACCGACCTGATGGGAGCTTCGGCGGCATCGTTTCCGCAGCGGTGAGCCTCGACTACCTGACTCGCTTGTTCGCAGCTGTCGATCTGGGCCGCGAGGGCAGCATTTCGCTTCGCAATTTGAATCAAGTGATCCTGGTCCGCCATGCGGGCCCCCAAGGGGCTGAAAGCATGGTGGGTAAAGCCGCCCCCTTCCCGGAATTACAGAAGCGCATCCAACAGGGACATGCCAGCGGCGCTTTCACAGCCCTGTCCCGGGTGGATCACGTCGCCCGGAATTACGCATTCCTCCGCTTGCCCGGGAAGGAGCAGCTCCTCCTGGTGGGCTTGGGAAAGAATGAATCCCTGGCTGACTGGCGACGGGAAGTCCAATTGACCGCCACCTTCGCAGGCGGGCTGCTGCTCCTGACCCTTTCCTTTGCATGGGTGGTGAATCGAGCGTGGCGCCGTCAGCGGATGGCCATGGAGGCTTTGAATGTGGAGAAGTCCCGGTACCAAAGCATCTTCATGAATGCCTTCGAAGGGATCTGGCGGATGTCCCTGGATGGATCCATCAGCCAAGTAAATCCAGCCTTCGCCAGGGCCTGGGGCTATGCATCCCAGGAAGACATGATGGCGGAGATCAAGAAGATCCGGGACTTGCCCTCGGATCAAGAGGGGCAACTGGCCGAACTCGAAAGGAAGCTCATCAAGACAGGCCGCATCGATGGGCTGGAGGCAAAGGGCCGCAAGAAGGACGGAACCCACGCATGGTTCCTAGTCCACGCCCACCTTGTTCGCACTCCGGATGGAAAGCCCGCCTACTTCGAAGGCATGACCATCGACATCAGCGAACGCAAGGCAGCGGAACTGGAACGGGAACGGCTGATCCTGGAACTCAAGCAGGCCCTGGCAGAGGTGAAGGCGCTGAGCGGATTGCTCCCCATCTGCAGCTACTGCAAAAACATTCGAGACGACCAGGGCTACTGGAACCAGATCGAGGCCTATATCTCCACCCACTCGGATGCCCATTTCACACATGGGATCTGTCCAGAATGCGCCAAATCCCTTTTCCCGGATGCCTACGGGAAGCTGCATCCACCCACACCCCCTTCGGGCGGGGAAAAAGAGGGCTGAACACAAGTGTGTGAAGCCGTGGCCAGGACGTTCTGGGGGCGCAGGCATCAGCTATTCTGGGGAGTCCCCGCCTTTGCTCAAACCTTTTCAGGAGCCGATGCATGCCATCCACCGAAGAACGCGAAGCTCAACCCAGCCTGGGAGATTCCTGTCCGAAGTGCGGGTCGGAGATTGTCCTGAGGAACTGGCAGGGGCGATTCTTCGCCAAGTGTCGCCGGACGGCCTGCACCTTTGGATACGACACTGACAACCGTGGGAATCCGTCGGCCCGCTGCGGGGCCTGCGGGACTGGCCGACTGCAGACCTCCGCTACGGGTCAGGTCTGTGCAGACTGCGGAGCCTCGGGGACCCCCAAGGCAGCCGCACCCAAGCCCGCAGCCCCCAGTCCCTCCGGCCTGGGCCCCTGCCCCAAGTGCCAGAAGGGCACCCTCGCCGTACGTTCAGGGGCCTACGGCACTTTCGTCTCCTGTTCGGATCGCTGTGGACTGACCTACTCCAGCGATGAGCAGGGGGTTCCAGAGGGCGGCACCTGCAGCGCCTGCAAGGGGCCCGTGAAAAAGACCCAGAAGGGCTCACGCCTCTGCGTGCTCTGTGGAAAGTGGCAGGATGACAAGCCCGCCTCCCAGGTCAGGCCCGGCGCCCCCCAGGACGCGAACCTCCCCCCCAGACCCAAGCCAGCCCAGTGCCCCCGCTGTTCCGGCCCCCTGAAAAGCGTCTTCACCCGGCGCCAGAAGTGGGCCTATCGCTGCGACCCCTGCCAGGCCTGGTACGACGCCTGATCCACCCGGGGGTAAGGGCCATGAACGCAGGCTACTGCATCGGCTGGGACGTGGGCGGCTGGAACTGTGACCGGAACGCCATCAGCCGGGACGCCGTGGTGATCCTGGACGAGGCTCTGGGCATAGTGGGCAGGCCCTGGCGGGGTAACCTGCGGGAAAGCCTCAACACCGCAGCCTCTGCACGGGAATGGATCTGCGCCCTCTTCCGCCTCTGCGGGGCTCCGGAGCCTCCGGAGGACGGGCTTTTCACCCTGGGCATCGATACCCCTCTGGGCTTCTCCGAGCCATTTCTGCGCCTCGCCTCGGGCCTGGAAATGAACGGACCCATCGGGGAGTCCGCCACCAACCCCTACCTCTACCGCCAGACCGAGCGGTATCTCATCCAGCGGGGCATCCAGCCCCTTTCGGCCATCAAGGACATGATCGGCAGCCAGGCCACCAAGGGGATGCACGCCCTGGCCCGTTTCGCCCCCCACCGGATCGCCACGGGGATATGGAGCGACGGGGCCTGCCTGACAGCCATCGAGGCCTACCCGGCCCCATGCAAAGGCTCTCCCACGATCCTTGCGCTGCGCCAGGGGCTGCCCATCTTCGACCACGAGGACAAGAACGACGCGCTGACCTGTGCCCTACTGGCCCACCTCCTGGTCACGCGCCCGGAGTCCCTGGAAGGGCCCAGTCCTGGAATTCCAGAGCGGGAAGGATGGATCTGGGTGCCGAGAGACGCCCTTAGCCCCCCCAGCTACAAACTCGATGCCCCGCAGCGATTACCAGAGGTTTTCCATCCAGAAGGCCTATGATGAGGGGCAGTCCAACCAACCAGGGGGACCCCATGGAAAGATCTGAGAAGCTGCACGTGCTCCAGATCGCCGCAACGCTCGCCTCCAGATCCAGCGATCTGGACGGTTCAAACGAATTCAAGCTGAAACACGCTGCGGAAGCCGTCATTGCCTGCCTTGAAGATGAGAACTGGTGGAAGGTGGCCGAAGGGAACGCCCAGGAAAAGGCAAGCAAGGCCTGAGCAGACCTGGTCCAGGACGCCGGAAGCCTTGGATGGCCTTTGACCCTTGCCTGGTGGGGATGGCCAGCCTGACTTTTCAGGCAATGGCTACCACACAAGCACCATCACAACTCGATGCACATTGGAAAAATAAATGAAAAAACGCCACCAAACGGTGGCCAATACCAATTCATGAACTACATTGTTTGAACCATCTGCCATCGACATTCCAATTCACCCAGACCTTGCAAGGAGCCACCGATGCCCCCTCGCCACGAGACCTTCGCGGTACGCACCTTCTGCCATCCCTTGAGCCGGGAAGTGATCATCAGCGGAAGTGCCCGATTGGAGACGCAGAACCCACCGGAAGCTGCCTTCAGGATCAAATGCAATCGAGGCCATCTGTGCCCCCTGGTGTTCATCGAACGCCTGGAGGCCATGCCTCCCTGCCAGAGAACTCAATAGTCTCGAGAGGCCCGTCGATAAGGCTCGAGTCAAAACACCTCAGCTCATGCCCCTGCCACTTTTCCGGTGCACAGGGGAAAGTACCCTGAGCCTCAAAGGGGGCCGGGGGCTTCTCCGCGGGTTATCCACACGGGATGCGGATTACGGCTCGAGGCGCTGCCACAGGCCCTGGGAGGGGGGCGCCGGTGCCAGGGAGACCGGGTCCGCCACAGGCCCAGGCATCAGGTAGATGTCCACCTTTTCCCCGGCTTTCAGGCTGAAGTGGAAGGCGCTCGACAGGCCCCCCTCCTCCCTACTCCGGGTTTCCGAGGGAGCCAGGAGCTCTGTCCCCCCGGGATGCCGCTTGAGGACGTAGAGGTAACCGCTCCCGCCCCAGAGGACCAGGGCTCCATCGGGTTGCCGCTCCACCCGGAAGATAGGAAAGGGTGCCCGGCTGGCTTTGGCAGCAGCCCGGGGGGCTGGGGCGCTGGGGAGACTGTCCCGGGAGGCCTCGGAGGCACGCCCCGCCAGCAGAGCCTCTGCCTGGACCGGCGCATCCTCCCGGGCGGGGGCCTCCTCCTTTGCCCTGCCCTTGGACAAACGGGGGGCCTCGGCCTCTCGGCTCTTGTCGGCCTTCGGCAGGGGGGCCGGTCCCGGGGCCTCCGGCGTTGCGGTGGACTGCTCGGCGACGGGGCCAAGGGCGGCTCGCCGCGTCTCGAGCATGTAGGCGGCGGCCACCACCAACAGCAGACCCGCAGCCAGGGCCATGAACTGGGGGCGCAGCACCAAGGGTTTCCGGTGGGGGAGGACCGCCAGGAGACGCTTGCGTGCCTTTGGATCCGCCAGGAGTTCGCGCAGGATCTCTTCGTCCATCAACGCGTCGAAAAGGGCCTGATCCTTCAGGGCCGCCTTGAACAGCAGCGCCTTCTCCTCTGGAGAGAGGGTGCCCGTGGCATAGCCACCCAGCAGTTCTTCGGGATTCATGCCCAGCTCCCCCCCATCCACTCCAGCAGCTGCTTCCGGCAGCGGTGGTCCCAGGTGTAGACCGTGTTCAGGGACTCGGCGCCCAGCCTGTTCTGGATCTCAGCAAAGCCCCTGCCCTGGAGCTTGAGCCGGAAGATCTCCTGGCAGCGCTTCCCAAGCAGGGCCAGCCCCATGGCGAGCTTTTCCAGACGTTCACGCTTCTCGGCCGCTTCCTCGGGGTCGAGGGCATCCCCCGCCAGGGGGTGATCATCCACCGAGACCTGAAGGTGCTCCCCCCTGCGCGCCAGCTTCCGCTGCCAGGCGGCCAGCTTGAAACGCAGGATCTGGAAACAGAGGGGCACCAGCTCCTCCAGCAGCTCCACATGGCTGTATTTTTCGTGGAGCACCACAAGCACCTCCTGGGCCAGATCCTCGGCGGCCTCCCTTGCATAACGGGATGCCGCGAAGGCCACCATCCTTTCACGAAGGTGGTTCAGGATTTCGTCGCGGGAGAGGGAAATGGGAGGCTCCGGGTTGGGTGACCCTTGCAGTGTGAGACCCCGACCGCCACGAGGGAAGGGGCTCCACGGGGACCAGGCCCAGCTCCTGGAGTGATCCCAATCACCTCCAAAGCCAAGGAAATGAAATAAGGTCTGGACCAACCCGGGAAGGGGCGTATATTCGTTACTACGGTATCGATACTTTTTTCTCGATACACCGGACAGGAGCCACCCGATGGCCTACGGGTACAAGATCGGAAGCATCCCCATCACCACCGTCCAGCGGCTGGCCACCTACCTGCCCGCCCTGCGGGAGATGCAACGCCAGGGCCGCAGCATCGTCTCCAGCGCCAACCTGGCGGACATGCTCCGCCTGGAAGCCATCCAGGTCCGCAAGGACTTCGGCTACCTCGAGATCACCGGCCGGCCCAAGACAGGCTTCAAGATCGTCGAACTGATCGAGGCCATGGAGCGTGGCCTGAGCTGGAACCGGGTGTCCGATGCCATCCTGGTGGGCACGGGCCATCTGGGCACCGCCCTTCTGAACTACCGCGGCTTCGGCTATCACGGCCTCAACATCAACGCCGCCTTTGATATCGCCCCGGATCGGGTGGGGACCGTCATCAACGGGGTCGAGGTGCAGCACTTGGACGCGATGGGTGGAAGCCTGGACGCCGCCATGGCCATCCTCACGGTCTCTCCGGAATCGGCCCAGGCCGTCGCCGAGAAGCTGGTGCAGGCCGGCATCACGGGCATCTGGAACTTCACGGGTCGCACCCTCCTGCTGCCCGAGCAGGTCATCATCCAGGACCAGGACATCGCCATCGGGCTGGCCGTCCTCTCCGCCAAACTCACCGCCCGCGCCCGGGAGGCCATCGAGGCCGAATCCACCCTTCGGCCCTGAGCCGTAACCGACCGTCCAAGTACCACCCTCACCACGGAGCCCCTGCCCCGCAGGGAGCTTCTATCCAGAAAAGGAGCATGTCCATGCAACCCGTAGACGTCATTCCGCAGGCCTCTGCGGCAGGGGAGCCCTTGTCCATCGATGCGCTGGTCGAGCGCGTGCGGAAGGCCCAGAGGGTCTTCGCCACCTACACCCAGGAACAGGTGGACGAGATCTTCCGCGCCGCCGCCCTGGCCGCCGCCAATGCCCGCATCCCCCTGGCCCGTCTGGCCGCCGACGAAACCGGCATGGGCGTCATGGAGGACAAGGTGATGAAGAACCACTTCGCCTCCGAGTACATCTACAGCAAATACAAGGACGAGCAGACCTGCGGCTTCCTGTCCGTGGAGGACGCCTTCGGCACCGCCACCGTCGCCGAGCCCGTGGGCCTAATCTGCGGCATCGTCCCCACCACCAACCCCACCTCCACCGCCATCTTCAAGGCCCTCATCAGCCTGAAGACCCGCAATGGCATCATCTTCAGCCCCCACCCCCGGGCCAAACGCTCCACCTGCGAAGCCGCCCGCATCGTGCTGGAGGCCGCCGTGGCGGCGGGGGCCCCCGAGGGCATCATCGGCTGGATCGAGGAGCCCACCCTGGAACGCTCCAGCCAGCTCATGCGCCACGAGGGCATCAACCTGATCCTGGCCACGGGGGGCCCCGGCATGGTGAAGGCGGCCTACAGCTCCGGCAAGCCCGCCATCGGCGTGGGCGCGGGCAACACCCCCGTTGTCATCGACGAGACGGCGGACCTCAAGCGGGCCGTGGCCTCCATCATGATGTCCAAGACCTTCGACAACGGCATGATCTGCGCCTCCGAGCAGTCCGTCATCGTGGTGGACGAGGTCTACGAGGCCGTGCGGGAGCGCTTCGCCACCCTGGGGGGTTATGTGCTGAGCTCAGAGGAATGCGAGGCGGTGCGCCAGGTCATCCTTACGCCCAGTGGTGCCCTTAACGCGGACATCGTGGGCCAGTCCGCCCGGAAGATCGCCGCCATGGCGGGTTTCGAGACCTCGGAGGACACCAAGGTCCTCATCGGCGCCGTGGAATCCGTGGGCGAGGAGGAGGCCTTCGCCCACGAGAAGCTTTCCCCCACCCTGGCCCTCTACCGGGCCCGGGACTTTGAGGAGGCCATGGCCAAGGCGGAAATGCTGGTGGCCCTGGGGGGCATCGGCCACACCTCGGTCCTCTACACGGACCAGGATCTGCGCTGCGACCGGGTCCGGGCCTTCGGCGAGCGCATGAAGACCGCCCGCATCCTGATCAACTCCCCGGCGGCCCACGGCGGCATCGGCGACCTCTACAACTTCAACCTGGCCCCCTCCCTGACCCTGGGCTGCGGCTCCTGGGGCGGCAATTCCATCTCCGAGAATGTCGGCCCCAAGCACCTCATCAACAAGAAGACCGTCGCCAAGAGGGCCGAGAACATGCTGTGGCACAAGCTCCCCAAGAACATCTTCTTCCGCCGGGGTTGCCTGCCCTTCGCCCTGGAGGAGCTGGCCGGGCGCAAGCGGGCCGCCATCGTCACGGACCGCTTCCTATTCAACAACGGCTATGCCGATCAGGTCATCCGCATCCTAAAGGACATGGGCCTGGAGGTGGAGGTCTTCCACGAGGTGGAGGCCGACCCGACCCTGGCGGTGGTCCGCAAGGGCGTGGCCATGCTCAACGGTTTCAAGCCCGACACCATCGTGGCCCTGGGGGGCGGTTCCCCCATGGACGCCGCCAAGATCATGTGGGTCATGTATGAGCACCCCGAGGTCCACTTCGAGGAACTGGCCATGCGCTTCATGGACATCCGCAAGCGCATCTACAAGTTCCCCAAGATGGGCCTGAAGGCCACCCTGGTGGCCATCCCCACTACCTCCGGGACGGGCTCCGAGGTGACTCCCTTCGCGGTCGTCACCGATGAGAAGACGGGCATGAAGTACCCCATCGCCGACTACGAGCTGACCCCCGCCATGGCCATCATCGACCCCAACCTGGTGATGGACATGCCCAAGGGCCTGACGGCCTTCGGGGGCATCGACGCCGTGACCCACGCCCTGGAGGCCTACGTCTCCGTCATGGCCAACGAGTTCTCCGATCCCCAGGCCCTTCAGGCCCTCAAGCTCCTGAAGGCCCACCTGCCCTCGGCCTACACAAAGGGCAGTCAGGATCCCAAGGCCCGGGAAGAGGTCCACAGCGCCGCCACCATCGCGGGCATCGCCTTCGCCAACGCCTTCCTGGGGGTCTGCCACTCCATGGCCCACAAGCTGGGGGCCGAGTTCCACCTCCCCCACGGCCTGGCCAACGCCCTGCTGATCTCCAACGTCATCCGCTACAACGCCAACAACAACCCCACCAAGCAGACGGCCTTCAGCCAGTACGACCGTCCCCAGGCCCGCCGCCGCTATGCGGAGATCGCGGATCACCTGGGCCTCGGCGGGGAACGCACCGGCGCCAAGGTGGAAGCCCTGATCGCCTGGGTGGAGGAACTCAAGGCCCAGATCGGCATTCCCGCCAGCATCCGGGAGGCCGGGGTACCCGAGGCCGCCTTCCTGGCCCGCCTGGACCAGGTGGCCGAGCAGGCCTTCGACGACCAGTGCACCGGGACCAATCCCCGCTATCCCCTGATCGCTGAACTCCGGCAGATCCTGCTGGACTCGTACTACGGCCGAGCCTATTCAGAAGCCTAGGGTGGTGTCAGATCTGTGATTAACGGTCCGCATTTCACTGGGACACCACACTAGGAGCCCGGATCCATGAGCAGCCAAGAACCCAAACACCTCACCATCTGCCTTGGGAGTTCCTGCTTCAGCAGGGGCAACGGGCGGAACCTTCCCCGGATCCAGCAGTTCCTGCGGGATGAGGAGCTGGAGCCCAGCCTCCAGCTCCTCGGGGCGCGCTGTGAAGGGCACTGCCAGCATGGCCCCATCCTTCGGCTGGAGGATGAGCTCATCGAGAATGTGCAGCCCGAGCGCCTGGATGACGTCCTCCGGCGGCTCCTGTGAAGGATTGGCCCATCTATTCGGAACAGACCCAGTGCCAGGACTGCTACAAGTGCGTCCGGGCCTGCCCGGTGAAGGCCATCCGGGTGAACGCCGGTCACGCCAGGGTCATCCCGGAGTCATGTATCGCGTGCGGGGCCTGCGTATCCGCCTGTCCCTCCGGGGCCAAGCGGACGCGCAATGACCTGGAGAGGGTTGAAGCCCTCCTGCGGAGCCGCCGCCCCGTGGTGGCCTCCCTGGCCCCCTCCTTCCGGAGCGAGTTCCACGACCTGGAGCCGGGACAGCTCATCGCCGCCCTGAAGGCCCTGGGATTCCAGGCGGTCAGCGAAACAGCCCTGGGGGCCGAGCAGGTGTCAGCCCACCTGGCCCAGGCCCTGGACCAAGAGAAAGGCCGACTATGGATCTCCACCGCCTGCCCCGCAGCGGTGGACCTGGTCTCCAAGTTCCTGCCCCACCTGACCCCCCACCTGACCCCCTTCGCCTCGCCCCTGCAGGCCCATGCACGGTTGCTGCAGGAACACTTCGGCCCGGAGGTCGCTGTGGTCTTCCTGGGCCCCTGCATCGCCAAAAAGCTGGAGGTCGCCCCCGGGCACCCCCTCGTGGCGGCGCTGACCTTCGAGGAATTGCGCCAGTGGATGGAGCAGAGGGGTATCCATCCCACCAGGCTGCCCCTGGGGCTGCCTGCGGCTTTTGAGCCCTACCCCGCCGCCGAGGGGGCGCTCTACCCCCTGGAGGGAGGCATGGCCGAGGCCACGGCCCTGAGCCTGGCGCGTCCCCATACCCGCTTCGTCGCCCTGAGCGGCACGGCACACATCCTGAGCGCCCTGGAGGAGCTGCCGGAAACCACGGATCGGAATATCTTCCTGGAGCTTCTGGCCTGCCAGGGGGGCTGCGTCTGCGGCCCCAAGGCCCGACGGAAGGCCCCGGTCCAGGCCCGGATGCAGGTCCTGGATGCCGTCAGGCCCCTTGACCAGCTCTATCCGAGGCAGCCGGCGATCCCGATCGACCGCAGCTTCCCCTCCATGGCGATCCCTAACCCGGTGCATCCTGAAGGCAGAATCCAGGCGACCCTGCAAAGCCTGGGCAAGCGGGGTACCGAGGACGAACTCAACTGCGGAGCCTGCGGCTACGAAACCTGCCGGGACCTGGCCACAGCCATCCTCGCGGAACGCGCCGAGGCCCGCATGTGCGTCTCGAACCTGAGGCGGCAGGCGGAGAAGCAGGCCAACGCCCTCCTGCGCACCCTGCCCTTCGGGGTGGTGGTCGTGGATGAGCACCTGAAAATCATCGAAAGCAATGAACAATTCATTTCAATTCTAGGGGAGGATGCCCGCCTGGTGCAGGCCTCCCAGCCGGGCCTGGCGGGCGCCTCCCTGGAGAAGTGCATCGACTTCGCCGATCGATTCCGGGAAGTGCTCCGGTCCGGGGAGGAGATCATCCGGGAGGACATCCAAAGCGCAGGCCTGACCCTGAACACCACCATCTTCACCGTCGAAGCCCATCGCGTCGTGGGCGCCCTCCTGCAGGACGTCACGGCCACGGAGCAGCGCCACCGCCAGATCATCGAGAAGGCGGAAGAGGTCATCCAGAACATGCTTGCCAACGCCCAGGAGATCGCCTTCAGCCTCGGGAAGAATGCCGCCCGCTCAGAAGGCATCCTCAATTCGATCATCGCGGAATTTGGCGGGCAGGACGGAAGGAGTGGGATTGGACGCCGAGGCCGATAGCCTGTTCATCGAGGTCCACCAGGCGCAGCTGCCTTGCAGGGGCGAACGCCTGCCCGGGGACCTGTTCCACTCCCGGCGCCTGGAGGACGGCAGGCGGGTGGTATCAGTCCTGGCGGACGGCCTCAGCACGGGCATCGAGGCCGCCGTGCTGGCCTCAGCCACCGCCTCCATGGCCCTGGAATACGTGGCCTGGAACATCGACACGGAGCGGGCCGCCACCATCCTGATGGACAGCCTGCCCAGCGATCCCGAACGGCAGATCAGCTACTCCGCCTTCACCATCATCGATGCCCAGGTGGATGGGCGCACCCGGATCTTCGAGCACGGCAATCCCGGCTTCATGCTGATCCGGCAAGGGGCCCTGGTGCCCATCGAGAAGCGCTGCCTGGGCCAGCAACGCTGGGGCAACCGACGCCTGGAGGTCTCGGAACTCCAGGGTCAGGTGGGGGACCGCATTGTGGTCTTCTCGGACGGCGTCAGCCAGTCCGGCATGGGCACGGAGGCGTACCCCCTGGGCTGGGGCGAGGAGGCGGTGGCAGAGTGCCTCCTCGAGCACCTCAACCGGAAACCGGACCTGTCCTCCCGGGGCCTGGCCAGGCTTCTCGTGCACCTTGCGAAGGGGAACGACGGCGGCTCCCCCGGGGATGACATCACCTGCGGCATTATCCACTTCCGCCACCCCAGGATTATGCAGGTCCTCACGGGCCCGCCCTTCGACCGGAGGCGGGACCGGGAATTCGCCGCCCTGATGAACACGCCGGGGGCCCGGAAGGTGATCTGCGGGGGCACCACCGGCAACATCATCGCCCGGGAGCTCCACCGGGAGATCGAGGTGGACCTGGGTCACTACCATCCCGAGGTCCCCAACCCTTCCAGCATGGCGGGCGCGGAGATTGTGACGGAGGGTTGCCTCACCCTGGGCAAGGTGGCCGAGTACCTGGAAAGCGGCCCCCCCGCCCGGCCCAATGCCGCCTCCCGCATGGTGGATCTCCTGCTGGAAAGCGATGTCATCCATTTCCAGGTGGGCACCCGGGTGAACGAAGCCCATCAGGACCCCTCGCTGCCGGTGGAACTAGACATCCGGCGGAACGTCATCAAGCGCATCGCCGCCCTGCTGGAACAGAGGCACCTGAAAAGGACCGGGATCTCCTACTACTGAACCCCGATCCGACCCGGATTCCGGACGGCCCGGCCTTCAGCTGATCCCGTGTTCCCTGAAAAAGCTGGCGTAGGCCCGGTCCGACCCCTCAATGTGGGCGACCAGCCATTTCTTGAGGAATTCGGGCAGAGCCAGGGCGCTGATATGGCCCTCCTCGTACTTGCGGGCAAGCTCCCTGGCCTCCTCCAGCAACTGGGCATGCTCCAGCGCGTGGGCCTCGAGATCCTTGTATCCGAAAGCCTCCAGGAGATCGATTTCGGCGGCGAAGTGACGCTTCGTCTCCAGGATCAGCCGTTCAAAAAGCTGCAGAGAAACCGCCTTGTCCCGCCGGATGATCATGGTGGAGTGAAGATGGCTGATGAGGGCGGCCAGACGCTCATGCTGTTCATCGAAGCGACGGATTCCAACCAGACAGGACTCGCTCCAGGGCAGGAAGGGGACGGCTCCCAGGGGAGAAATAGCCTGATCAAACGTCATCGCAGCAACCGCAGGACATCATCCCTCTCCTCCAAGCATTCTACTTCATTACCGCCTGGGTCCGGGGTCCTTTCCGGGAACTGCCGATTCCTGCCAGGGGTCCGAGGCGCTACACTGGAAGGCTCGGAGGCCCTAGTGACCAAGCGTTTCTACGTCACCACGCCCATCTACTACGTCAACGACAAGCCCCACATCGGCCACACCTACACCACGGTGCTGGGGGATGTCCTGGCCCGTCATCACCGGATGCTGGGGGAGGATGTCTACTTCCTCACCGGCACCGACGAGCATGGCCAGAAGATCGAAAAGACCGCTGCCAAGCGGGGCATCACGCCCCAGGAACTGGTGGACGAGGTGGCTCCCAATTTCGAAAACCTGTGGAAGGAGATGGGCCTCACGCCGGACCACTTCGTCCGCACCACCCACGCCCGCCACAAGGCCACGGTGCAGGAGCGCTTCACCCAGCTTCTGGGCACCGGCGACATCTACAAGGCCAGCTACAAAGGGCTCTACAGCGTCTCCGATGAGGCCTACGTGACCGAGACCCAGGCCAAGGAGCTCCAGGCCCAGGGCCTGGCCCACCAGCTGGTGGAGCTGGAGGAGGAAAGCTACTTCTTCCGCCTGGCGGCCTACGAGAACTGGCTCATCCAGCTCTACGAGAAGTATCCCGAGTTCGTTCAGCCCGAGTTCCGCCTCAACGAGGTCCGGCAGTTCGTAAGCCCCAACGGCGAGCGGGGCAACCTCCAGGACCTGAGCATCAGCCGCACCTCCATCACCTGGGGCATTCCGGTGCCCGGCGACGAGAAGCACGTCGTCTATGTCTGGTTCGACGCCCTGCTCAACTACCTGAGCGCCTGCAAGGAGGGTCACTGGCCCCCCACCATCAACCTGGTGGGCAAGGACATCCTCCGCTTCCACGCCGTCTACTGGCCCGCCTTCCTCATGGCCATGTACCGCCAGGAGGGGGACGACCTCAACGGCGAGCTTCCCGCCCGGATCCGGGAGCAGCTCCCCCAGACCGTACTGGCCCACGGCTGGTGGCTCATGGGCGAGACCAAGATGAGCAAGTCCCTGGGCAACATCGTTCGCCCCAAGGAACTCCTGCACTTCGGCACCGATGCAGCCCGCTTCTTCCTCATGCGCGACATGCAGATCGGGCATGACCGCGCCTTCACTTTCGAGAGCTTCATGGACCGCCTGAACGCCGACCTCGCCAACGGCCTGGGCAACCTGGCCTCCCGCTCCATCAGCATGATCCAGCGCTATCGTGCAGGCGTCGTGCCCACGGCCACAGTCTTCGATGACCTGGATCGGGAAGTCGCGGAAGCGGGCCGGAAGGTCCCAGTCGAGTACCTGGCCAAGGCCAGCGCCAACGACTTCAATGGCGCCCTGGATGGCCTCTGGGTCTACCTGCGGCAGCTGGATGGCTACATCGTCAAGGCCGAGCCCTGGAAGCTCGCCAAGGAAGAGGCCAACAAGGAGAAGCTGGATACGGTGCTCTGCCAGCTCTACCGCGCCCTCCGGGCCACCGCCGTCCTGACGGCCCCCGTGATGCCCGGCATGGCCCAGCTCCTGTGGGAAAGTCTGGGGATGACGGGTCAGGTTTCGGAGCAGCGTTTCGCGGATCTGGCCTTCGAGGCACCTGCCGCCGCCCCCGTCAACGACCCCAAGCCCCTCTTCGCCCGAATCGACAAGGATGCCGCCATGACCGAAATCGAAGCCATCAAGACCGCCGATATGGCGCCCGCTCAGCCTTCCCTGGATGTCCCCCCCATGAAGGAGAACATCGATTACGATACCTTCGCCAAGACCGATCTCCGGGTGGGCCTGATCCTGGAGGCCGAAGAGGTCCCCAAGAGCAAGAAACTCATCAAGATGAAGGTGGACCTGGGCTTCGAGCAGCGCACCATCCTGGGCGGCATCAAGGAGGCCTATGCCCCCGCCGACCTGGTGGGCCGCAGGGTTGTGGTGGTGGCCAACCTGGCCCCCCGGGCCATGATGGGCATCGAGAGCCACGGCATGCTCCTCTGCGCCAGCGACAACGCCTCCAAGCCCTACCTCATCGCCCCCCCCGAGGACGCCAAGCCCGGGTTTGTGGTGCGCTGAAGAGTAAAATCTCACGCGGAGGCGCGGAGACGCGGAGAAGAACAAAGGCAAGGACCGGGCAGCACTTGTCCATTCCTTTCATTTTCTTCACTCCGCGGCTCCGCGCCTCCGCGTGAAACCGTCCTTTCCTTCGAGCACCCATGCCTGAACCCACCCCCCGCCGCCAGACCCTCTGGGCCGTGCTCGTCCTCATCGTGCTGCCCCTGGTGTGGGGCTACAACTGGGTCATCATGAAGAAGGCCCTGGCTTTCATGGGGCCCTTCGAGTTCGCGGCTTGGCGCTTCATTCCCGGAGCCCTTTTCCTTTTCGCCATCCTGGCGGCCATGAAGCGCCCCCTGACCCTCCAGGCGCCCTTGAGCGTCCTCGCGGTGGGGTTCTTTCAGACCGCAGCCAACATGGGCCTGGTGATGTGGGCCCTGAGGGGAGGCCCGGTGGGAAGAGGGGTCATCCTCAATTACGCCATGCCCATCTGGGTCGTGCTCATGTCCTGGCCCCTGCTGAGGGAACGGCCCATGCGGATCCAATGGATCGCCTCGGGTTTCGCGGCCCTCGGCATCGTCTGCCTCTTCCTATCCAAGAGCATCCATGGCCGTGTGGATGCCGCAGTCCTGGCACTGCTATCGGGCCTCAGCTGGGCCATCGGAACGGTGATCACCCGACGCCTGCTGACCAGGCATCGCATGGACCCCCTGACCCTGACCGCCTGGCAGATGCTTTTCGCGGGCCTCATGCTGGCCATCGTGGCTGTCCTGGCCCCGGGCCGCCCCACCCTGTGGCATGCCCCCTTCTTCATCCCGATCATGCTCTGGGAGATCATCCCAGCCACCGCCCTGGGTTGGCTTCTCTGGACCTTCTTCCTGAAGCGGGTGGATGCCGCCTTGGCAGGCCTCGCGGTCCTGGCCTCCCCCCTGGTGGGCATCGCCGCCGGGGCCATCGAGCTCCACGAGCGCCCCAGCGGAATCGAGGCCCTGGGGATGGGTCTGGTGGTTCTATCCCTGGCCCTGGTGGGTCCGCTGGCGCTGCGCCAGATCCGCAGGGCCAGTGCGATGAAGACATCATGTTCGTAGTCACCCATTATTCAGCCCCCTCCGGCCAGGGCCGATAGGTCCTTGTGCGCGGATCCGCTCCCGGTGGATCTGATTCGCCGGGGGTAGAGATGGTCATGGAGGTCCAGGCATTCCAAAGCGCATTGCTGAGCATGGACCGTATCCGGGTCGGAAACCTGCTGAAGGAGTCGCTGGCCCGGGAGGGCCGGATGCAAGCCATCGAAAGCCTGGTGGTCCCTGCCATGCAGGCCATCGGCACAGAGTGGGAACAGGGGCGCCTTGCCCTGGCCCAGGTGTACATGAGCGGCCGGATCTGTGAACAGGCCCTGGATGCGCTCATCCTGGAGGATGGCCCTCCCGTGGCCACAGGCCCCCGTATTGGCCTGGCGGTGTTCATGGACCAGCACCAGCTCGGGAAGCGGATCGTGGCCAGCGTGCTCAAGGCCTCCGGCTATCGGGTCCTGGACTACGGCCAGGGCCTGGACGCGGAAACCCTCGCCCGGCTGGCTCTGGCGGATCGCGTCCCCATGCTGATGGTTTCCGTGTTGATGCTGCACTCCGCCATGCACCTCAAAGAACTCAGGCAGGCCCTCGGCACCAATCCTGAAGCCCCGGTACTGGTGGTAGGCGGCGCCCCCTTCCGCCTCGACCCCACCCTCGGACGGGAACTTGGCCTCGAGGCTGTGGGCGAATCCGCCGCTGACGCCATCAAGTTTGCACGCCAATACCTGGGGGTCCCATGCCCCATATGACCCCGAAGGAACGTATCTTCACTGCCCTCAGCCACCGGGAGGCAGATCGCGTCCCCTTTGTGCTCGCCCTCACCCTCCACGGCGCCAAGGAGCTGGGACTGACCATCCGCCAGTATTTTTCCAGTGCGGCGAACGTCGTGGAAGCCCAGATCAGGATGCAGCAGCGATACGGACACGATGCCCTGATCGGGTTCAGTTACGCCGCCGCGGAGTACGAGGCGTGGGGGGGCGAGGCCATCTTCGTGGAGGACGGTCCCCCCAACTCCGGCGAACCCATCTTCAAGAACCTGGAAGCCCTGGATCACCTCGAGGTGCCCAGGATCGAGGCCTGTCCCGAACTCCAGACGAGCCTGGAGATCATCCGCCAGCTCAAGTCCAGGGCCGGGAACGGAATCCCCATCCTGGGGGTAGTCCTCTCCCCCTTCTCCCTGCCCGTCATGCAACTGGGCTTCGACCTTTACCTGGACCTCCTCTACGGCGACCGGGAACGTTTCTGGCTGCTGATGGCCGCCAATCAGGTCTTTGCGACGGCCTGGGCCAACGCCCAACTGGAGGCCGGTGCCACGGCACTGGCCTATTATGATCCCCTGGCCTCCCCCTCCATGATCCCTATGGATCTCTACCGGGAAACAGGTTTCAAGGTGGCCTGCGACACCCTGAAGCAGATCTCTGGTCCCACCATCACCAATCTGGCCTCCGGCAGCACGCTGGGGGTCATCGACCTGATTGCCCAGACGGGCACCCAGGCCATCGGGGTGAGCAGCCTGGAGGATCTGGTGGAACTCAAGAGCCGCTGTGCAGGGCGCCTTGGCGTGGTGGGGAACCTGAATGGCCTCGCCATGGTCAGATGGACCGCGAAGGAGACGGAACAGGCCGTCCGGGAAGCCTTGGTAAAGGGAGCCCCAGGGGGCGGTTTCGTCCTTTCGGACAACCATGGAGAACTGCCCTGGGGCGTCCCGGACGAGGTCATCGGAACCCTGGCCGAGACGGTGAGGACCTGGGGGCAGTACCCGGCGGGGTCCGATCATGCCTGAGGGTATCCCCCTCCACCTGATGGTCTGCGAGCACTATCTCGCCGATGTCCAGGCCTGCCTGATCCCCGGCCACCGCGTCTCGGCCTTCCCGGCGCGGTGCGGCCACCCGCCCCTGGCCTGGGAGGAGGTCCCCGCTATCCGCGAGAACCTGGAGGAGAAGATCCTGCTGCTGGGTGGTCCCTGCCTGGGAGCGCTCTGCACCAAGGGGGGCCGGGTCAGCTCAGCCCGCCTCCGGAACTGCCAGGAGATGCTCCTGGATGCCGAGACCCTGGAGGGTTTCCAGAAAAAGGGCGCCTATGTCCTGAGTTCCGCCTGGCTGCAGCATTGGCGGAGACATCTGGCCACCTGGGGCGAGGATCCCGAAGTGGTCAGCCAGATGCTGCGGGAGAGTGTGAGCCATCTCCTCTGCCTCGACACCGGAACGGGCCCGGAAAACCTGCAGGCCGAACTGGCAGCCCTGGGAGAAGCGGTGGGTCTGCATGGTGAGGTGATTCCGGTTGGCCGGGAGCACCTGAAGAGGTTCCTGGGGAAAATCCTCCGGGAAGCCGATGAAAGGCAATCAACCCCCAGTGCGGAACTTCACGAGGCCCGCCGGCAGGCCGCCGACCGGGCCCTGGCCCTGGAGTTCCTGAGCGAACTCAGCCAGAGCCTCCTGGAGGAAGAAGTCCAAAAGCGTATCGTAGCCTTCTTCGCCATGCTCTTCGGCGCTGCCAGGGTGCAGTTCCATGGACCCGAGGCCGCTGTATTGGAAGAGACGGAAGAGTTCAGGATTACGAATGAAGGCTTTATAGTTCGATTTGGTGACCCGGATCAGAAAATCGGCACCATCGAAGTGGCCGGGTTGGACTTCCCTCAGTACCTGAACTACTACCTGAACCTCACCCTGTCAGTCACGAGCGTCTGCACCATGGCTGTGCTGAATGCACGCAGCTACCAGGCGCTCTCCAATGCCAAGGCCTCCCAGCAGCTCATGCTGGACGTGCTGGGCGCCTTCTATCGCCCCGGCGAGGAACTGGAGGAACTCGACACCACCCTCAAGTATGTCCAGGCTTATACCAAGGCCGATGCGGTGGCCGTCCGCCTCGCACAGAGCGACCCTGCCAACGGTCTTACCCGCGGGTTTTCCAAGCCCCCCCCAGCCCAGGAGGGCGATCCTCTCCCCGGCGAGGAGCCAGGGCCTCCGGATGGGGGGTCGATGATGCAGGGCCTCTGCGGAAGTTTGCTTTCGGGGGAACTCCCCAGGGATCTCCCGGGCCTGACGCCTCGAGGCGCCTTCTGGACCAATGATCTGAAGGCGTTGCAGCCAATCCTGGCATCAGCGGGTCTCGATGCCGCATGCCCGGGCACCAGCGAAACCGGGGCATTCCGCTCAGTGGCCCTGATGCCCCTCCTATCCAGGGAGGGGATCCTGGGTCTCCTGGAAGTGAACTTCCGGGCGCCGGGTCAATTCAGCCCCGAGCTGCTGGATCTCCTGGAGGGCATTGCCGGCAGCATGGCCCTGGGCCTGGAGCGCCGTTTTGCCGAGGACCGCCTCAGACTGATGAACCAGGACCTGGAATCCCGGGTCCAGAAACGCACGATGGAACTGGCCACCACCAACGAGAATCTCCGCGAAGAGATCGAGCAGCGCACCCAGGCGGAGCAGCAACTCCTGCAAGCCCAGAAGCTGGAGGCCATCGGGACCCTGGCCGGGGGGGTCGCCCACGACTTCAACAACATTCTGACCCCCATCCTGGGTTTCGCGGAGCTTGGATTGGAGCAGGCTGGGACCCATAACGGCCTGCGACGCAATTTCGAGGTGATCCTGAAGGCTGCGGAAAGGGCCAAGGAACTGGTCAACCAGATCCTGCTCTTCAGTCGGAAACAGGGCCAGGATCTGGCCCCCCTCAGGCCCGCGCCGGTCATCAAGGAAGTGCTGAAACTCATAAGGGCATCGCTGCCGACCACCATCGAGATCAGGGCCCGCATCGAGGCCGAGGACGCAATGGTGCTCGCCAACCCCACTCAGATCCACCAGATCATGATGAACCTCTGCACCAACGCCTTCCACGCCATGGAAGAGCGCGGGGGGGTCCTGGAGGTCATCCTCGACCGGGTCCAACTGCGCCAGGAGGATCTCCTGCCACCCCTGGACCTCAGGCCCGGAACCTATGTCATGCTCCAGGTCTCCGACACGGGACGGGGCATGTCCAAGGAGATCCTGGCGAGGATCTTCGAACCCTTCTTCACGACCAAGGAAACCGGGAAGGGCACGGGTCTTGGACTTTCAGTGGTCCACGGCCTGGTCAAGAGCTACCAGGGGCGGATGTCGGTCTACAGCGAACCGGGACAGGGGACCGTATTCCGGATCTATCTTCCCGAACACCAGATGGACGAACCGAGGGCCGTCCCAACGACCACGGTGGAAGTCCCGGTGGGTTCGGAGCACATCCTGGTCGTGGACGACGATGACAGCGCGCTTCAGACCATCCATGCCCTCCTGGAGAGCCTGGGCTATAAGGTCGCCATGGCCGACAACAGCCCGGAAGCCCTGGAGAAGGTCAAGCAGGCCCCCTTCGCCCTCGACCTGGTCATCACCGATATGACCATGCCCAAGATGACGGGTCTGGAGCTGGCTCGAGAGATCCAAAGCATCAGGGCGGATCTTCCGGTCATCCTGTGCAGCGGCTATAGCCAGGGATTGCTCCAGGACCTCGCGGAGGAACAGGGTATCCTCGCGATCGTCCAGAAGCCGTACACGATCAGCCAGATGGCCCAGACGATCCGCAAGGTGCTGGCAAGGCCATGATGGGGTTCACCCGCGTACACTGGTTCCATGAAACGTCCCCTCTGGCACCTGCGGATCGAGCGCACCACCAACGCCCCCTTTGAGGTGGTCGCCAAAGCCTTGATGGCCAAGGACCATAGGCGTCGATGGCACCCCCGGCCCGGTGAAAGCAGCTGGAAGGTCCTGGAACAATCCGAGGACCGCCTGGCCCTCGAAGCCCTGGACCGCCCCCTCTGGGGCGTAGAGGAACACGCGCTCTACCGGGTGGAACCCCAGGGGGACCGTCTCCTGCTGAGCTACCACGCCCGCTTCAAGGGCTGGCCGGTGCTTTTCCTGATGGGATACTGGCACCTCCGTTCGCATCGAATCTGGGAACGCTTCGTGGAGTCCCTATGAAATTCGTCAGCTGGAACATCAATGGCTTCCGATCGGCCCTGAAGAACGGCTTCATGGACTGGCTGGAGGCCACGGATCCGGATGTCCTCTGTCTCCAGGAGATCCGGGCCGAGTGGGAACAGGTAGAGCTCCCGGTCCGGCTGGCCCTGGAATCCAGCTTCGATATCTGCTGGTTCCCCGCCACCCGCAAGAAGGGCTACGCCGGGTCCGCCACCCTGACCCGAAAGGGCCTGGGCTGGAGCCACCAGCCCGGCCTGGGCATCGAGGACTACGACTGCGAAGGACGCATCATCCAGAGCGATCTGGGGAACCTGACCCTGCTGGCGGGGTATTTCCCCAATGCCTCGGCGGGACTGGTGCGACTGCCCTACAAGCGCCAGTTCGCCAGGGATCTGGCGGAGCGGATACGCCAGCTCCACGCCCAGGGGCGCCAGCTCATCGTCACCGGCGACATGAACGTCGCCCCCGAGGAGATCGACCTGGCCCGCCCCAAGGACAATCGGCTGAATCCCGGGTTCACCGACGAGGAGCGCGAAGACTTCAAGGGGTATCTGGCATCGGGCCTTCGGGATGTGCTGAGGGAGCAGAATCCTGGGGCGCCGGGCCTCTACACCTGGTGGAGCCAACGGGGCGGCGCGCGTGCCAAGAACGTCGGCTGGAGGATTGACCTCTTCCTGATCAGTGAGGGCCTGATGCCCCAGGTGAGGGAAGCCCTGATCCATCCGGACACCCTGGGCTCCGACCACTGCCCCATCAGCCTCGAGCTGGACTGAACACCACCCCACCCCGCTTTGGGCGTAGAATGGGCTCTGGACGATTCCCATGCCCCTGGACCTTCTCTCACCCTTGGCTTCCTCGGCTCCGGGGATGCGGGAGTTTGTCAGCAGGGATCCCAGACGGGCTTCGGACTACATGCAGCGGGCCTTCACCCACCACCAGTTGAACGTGCTGGGAATACCGAACCGCTTCAAGGCCCAGATCCAGACCCTGCAGCTCGGCAGCCTAAGGCTCAGCACCCTGGCCTTCGATACAGAAGTCGAGCTGGCCCAGGATCCGGACCCCAACTACCTTCTGATCTCCACCCAGACCCAGGGGTCCGCCGAGGTCCGGTGTGCCGATCGGGCCTACGAAGGCGGATCGGGCATGGTGGTCATCGATTCCCCCTACCTGCCGGTGGTCAAGCGATTCAGCGCTGACAGCCGCCGGATCCACCTGCGTTTCGACACCCGGGCCGTGGAGGCCTGCTGTGCCAGGCTCCTGGGGCACGGCCTGGACCGCCCGGTCCACTTTTCGCCCTTCATCCCGGATGCGGCTGCCACCCACCGGCACTGGATGGCCCTCCTCCAGCTGCTGCTGACCTATGTGGAACCGGATCCATCCAGCCCCTCCAGCCTCAATGCCCCCATGGTCCGCCAGCTCGAGGAGACGGCCCTCCTGATCCTCCTCAACGAGCATGAGCACACCTACTCCCAGGAGCTCCACTCCCCGGCCCCCTGGGCACCGGTCCACGTCCGCCGCGCCGAGGCCTTCATCCGGACCCACGCCGGAGAGCCCCTTGGCCTGTCCGACATAGCCGAAGCCGTGGAAGTGAGCATCCGCACCCTCACCCAGGGCTTCCGGGAATTCCGCAATACCACCCCCATGAACTTCCTCAAGGACCTGCGCCTGGAGGGTGCCCACAGCGATCTCCGCTCCGCATCACCCGGGACCACCGTAGCCGAGGTGGCACTCCGCTGGGGCTGCTCCCACCTGGGACGCTTCGCCGAAGCCTACCGACAACGTTTCGGCGAGACCCCCTCCGAAACCTTGCGGCGATAAGCGAAGCCCCCGCGTCGCGGGGCGGCCAGAGTGTCCAGCCAGTGGCGCGCGGCGGTGGGAGTCGTTTTTGCACTTCAGGTTACTGATTGCGAATCGGTATTACAGGGTCACCGATGCTGGCAGGCGCCGTGGTGCCAGCCCGACGGGAAAGGAACATCGGGCTGGAATCCGCACACCCCTGACTTGGGGCAGGTTGCACATTCGGCGGGGTCACCCGCGAGAAGAAATTCGTTGGATAGGCTCTGCCTGCCCCGGATGTTCGCAGAGCGGGTGGTCACGACCATGCCTTCCTGGACCAAGGTGGCACAGGAGGCAATCACTCCGTCCCAACCCTCGATCTCGACTCCACACAGCCCACAGGCCCCCAGTGGGCCCAAATCCTCGTGAAAGCATAGGTGAGGGATGTAGAGATTGGCATCGAGGGCTGCCTGGAGGAGGGTCTTGCCCTCGTCCGCTTCGATTCGCCGACCATCCATATATAAAAATATCTTCAAATAATCTCCTCGACCGCTCGTGAATGACCGCGTCCATTACTTGCACCAGAAACGGCTTTGCCTCAAACACAAGCTCCTGGAGCATCGCGTTTGAGGCAAAGGGTCAAGGGGAACAGCCACTCGACTGGTCCCCCATGGAGGATCCTAGTGCGCGCCCAGGGAGAGGCCGGCCTTGCCCTTCTTGGCGGTGCTGAAAACCGCCGGGGGATTGAGGAACAGGGTTCCGAGGAAGCCCACCAGGGAGACCAGGGCCACCATGGAGAGGGAGGCCTGGTAGCCACCGGTCTTGTGGAGCAAGGTGGCACCGACCACGACGCCCACGGTGCCGCCGAAGATTCCCAGGCCCATCCAGATGCCGCAGATCTTGCCAACGATGTGGGAGGGGAAGTGCATGGAGGCGAAGCCCATGACATTGGGAGCGACCCAACCCTGGAAGAAGCCTGCGGCGAGCATGGCCAGAGGCAGGACGCCGAGGTTGCCAGCGACGGCGGGGGATTTCACGGCATAGGCCGCCACGGCCACCAGCAGGAAGCCGATGCACACCGCGATCTTGGCATTGCCCTTGAGCACCTTGGCCATGATGAGACCACCGACCACGGAACCGATCATGTTCGCGACCTGCACCATGCCCATGAACTTGCCGGCCACCATCATGCCGTGGCCCATGCCCAGAGGCGAAGGGGCGGAAAGGTACACGGGGGTCAGATCATTGAAGGCCTGGCCAAGCCAGCTGAAGAGGAAGATCAGGATGATGCCGACATAGAACACGGGCAGCTTGCTGGCCACCTTGAAGTCACCTTCGGCGTCGGGGGCGAGGCCGTCCTCAACCGCATCGTGGACGGGGGGCTTGGGGCCGAAAGCCACCACCAGGAAGAGCAGGATGCTCACAATGGGGAAGAGAGCCATCCAGGCAGCCGCAGCGGCGAAGGAGCCCGTCTTCATGAAGGCCATGGGAACGAAGGCGAAGCCCAGGGCGATACCCAGGGAGATGCCAACACCCTGGATGCCGGTCACGATGCCTCGCTGGTTGATGGGGAACCAGTTGACCGCCACCACACCCACGGCCGCCATGGTGGGACCACCACCGGCACCCTGGAGCATGCGGACCAGCACCATGGCGCCGAAGCTGTGGCTGCAGAAGGGCACCAGCAGCGTTGCCACCGTCATGACACCGAGACTGACCAGCATGGTGGGGAGGAAGCCGAACCTGTCGAGGCAGATGCCTCCAATCACCGCGAAGACGGATACCAGGATGGTGAAGGCCACCATCAGGGCGCCGGTCACCGCGCCGAGATCCGCATGAAGGGCCTCGGCGATGTGCTGCATCAGGGGCGCGGGCCAGATGAGGATGACACCGTTGGCGATGGTGCCAAAAAGGAGGGCGAACAGGACGAACCACCTGAACGCGGGATAGGACTTCTGGGACATAGCGTCTCCTGAAAGTGAGGGGAAGGGAGGGAGAGGTTGCAGAATTAGCTGTCACAACACACACTGTCGCGACACCTTTTTGGGTAAAAAAAGTCCAGTCTGGACCCGGGGAACTCAGATATAGGCCCGCTCATAGTCCCGGAGCATGTCCTGGTCAGGACGCTCCAAGATGAAGGTGCTCACGAAGTCCTGATCGGGCTTAACGAAAGGGTAGCTGTCCCAGGTGGCCCAGCTCGGCTTGGTATAGGCTGGGGGGTTCTGAAGGATCGAATCGACCCAGCCGTTGTTGTTCTCGTACCAGAGCTCGGAAACCCGATGCCACTGGTGACCCATGAGGGGACTGGGATGGTGGATGAAGGGGCGCTGCTTGGAAGAGTGGCCCGGAAGCCCGGCGGGGCGGATGATGGCCTTGGTGCTGAAGAAGCGGATCAGGCCAGGCTGTTTCATCACCTCCGGCACATGGACGTTGAGGTACCAATCCTCCCCCTCCTCCAGGGAGACCCCTTCGGGGTAACTGAAGACGGTGAGCCAGCGGAGGATGGTCTTTTCGTTGTAACGGAGTTCGGCGCCGTGGAAATCGTCGGTGGGCTCGGCGGGCATGGTGACCACCGTGGCTTCCATCCCCTTCTCGCCAGGCTCGGGCGTCATGGAAAGGGTTCCATTGATCCCCCGGCGCCCCTCGGCCCCCACCCAGTTCTCATGAAGGCGGTAGTTGTAGAGTCCGAAGGCCTCGGCCCCCCGGGGGGCCGGCACCCCCCGATACAGGACGTAGCGCTTGAGCCAAGGCATCTGCATCAGGACTTCGCGACAGTGATCCCTGACAAACCATCGTTCCAGGGCAGGACGGTCGTTCTCATCCAGCAGCTTGTGTAGAATCAAGGTTTTGAGCATGGAGGACACGGAGGTAACTCCTTCTGGAAAGGTCTTCTGGTGAAACATGCCCGCTTTAGTTGTCGTGACATTTAGTTTTAACGAGTATCATAGGACGATAAGCCCGTGTCCAGCATTTTTTCAAAGCAGAACAGACATAACCTTTTCAGCATTTACACATTAACGGCTGTAATATTTCCCCTTAGCCAGCACGCCTACGGAATTAGATAAAATGGACATAAAGCAACTCCAATGCTTCCTTGCGGTCGCCGAACGCATGAATTTCACCAGAGCAGCAGAAGAGTTGCAGATGACCCAGTCCGGCATCAGCTACCAGATCTCGGCCCTGGAAAAGGCCATGGAGGCTAGACTCTTCATCCGGAATTCCCGATCGGTCCAGTTCACCGAGGTGGGGGCCTTCTTCCATCGGCATATCCAGAAACTCGTGGAGGAATACGCATCGATCCTCAAACAGGCCAAGCGACTGAGCACGCGGGAACTGGGAAGCCTCACCATCGGCTTCGTGGGGGGCGTCGAGATGAAGCTGCTGCCGACCTTCATCGAAAAATTCCGGAATGCCTTCCCCCTGATTGAGATCAAGTTCAATTATCAGAACATCATGAACATGAATCAGGCCATCCTCAACGGTGAGGTGGATCTGGGGTTCACACTCCTCTTCAACGAAGAGCGTTCGCGGGAAATCCAGAGCCACGCCATTTTCAAGGACCACTCCGTGGTCATGGTGCCTCCGGAGCATCCCTTCGCCTCAAAGAAACGGATATCCTTGGCCGAATTGAAGAAGGAGCCCATCGTGACCTTGGGCTCGGAAGTCGCCGGCATTCCCCTGGAATGGCTTGAGAAGAACTGCCGCAAGCGGGGCTTCAAGATGAACATTGTCCACTTCTTCTCGGACTTCAGTTCCCTGTCCCTCGCGGTGGAAACGGGGATGGGGATCTCGGTGCACTCCCGCCATATCGTAGAGGAGAACGCGGGACCCAGGATCCGAAGCGTGGAACTGGAGGATGAGGACTGCAACGTGGACTTCGTGGTGGCCTGGCGGCGGAACACCTCCAACGCCAATGTCCATCTGTTCCTGCAAGCCATGGATGTGCCATTGTAGCGGGAGACCCCTTTCAGCGAGGGCACCATGCAGACTAGGCACTGGAACTATGTTCAGCGCGGCCAATCGATGGGCCCCGTGCCCGAGGAACAACTCCGAAGCCTGCTCGCCTCGGGTGAACTCTACTGGGACGATCTGGTCTGGAGGGAAGGCATGGCCGAATGGCTGCCAGCCCGACAGGTCTCCGAGCTGGTGGCGGCCTTGCCACCCCCCCCGCCCGCGGCGGTGAAGCCCCTGCCCTTCGCCATTCCCGCAAGGGTTCCCATCCAACTGGACCCGCACCCGGAACCCGAGGGCCACCAGTTTTCCTTCCAGGGATACTCTGCCCAGGCCACGGAAATCCTTCGACGGACCAAGCCCTGGGTCCGCTTCCTGGCGGTGCTCGGGTTGTTGGCCACGGCCCTGTCCGTAGCCCTGGTCGTGGCCCTGGGCCTGACCGCGGAAACCCTGCCGGGCGCACCGCCCCAGCTCAACCGCATCGCACCCCTCCTGGTGGGGGGGCTCATCCTCGCCCTGCAGCTTCCCCCCTTCCTGCTGCTCAACCGCTATGCCAACCGTATTGGGCGTCTGCTCCGTTCAGGAAAGCCGGAGGACCTGGACCGAGCCCTGATGGCCCAGAAGTCCTTCTGGAAGTATCTGGGCGTCCTCACCCTGATTCTGATGCTGGTCTACGTCCTGGCGCTTCTGGCCGTGCTGGCCATGGCGATGGTGGCCGGAAGATTCAGGTTCTGAACCCGACCCATTCTGCCGCCAGCGGATAGCCTCTGCCGGATCCGGATCACGGCAACCGCCCTGCGGCTATAGGATCAAAATACACTCCGCGCCCTGCGCATAGCCGTATCCAGGCTCCGTTTTATCGGAGCGTGTGGGCGTTCATCCCAATTAAAACAACTGATGAACTTTTTAAATGCTAAATACTGAAACACGCCAAGCCCTGATCCGCATCCTCGGTCCTGAACACGTCCTCGAGACTCCCGAGGACCTGCTCTGCTATGCCTACGATGCCTCCCCCATCCCCATGGATCCCAGCCGGATGCCCAGCCTGGTGGTCTTCCCGGGCAGCGCCGAAGAGGTTTCGCAGATCGTCCTGCTGGCCAACGAAAAGGGCTTCGCCATCTGCCCCCGGGGGGCCGGATCCAACGTGAGCGGCGGCAGCATCCCGGACCGGGACGCGGTCGTCATGGTGCTCTCGCGCATGAACCGCATCCTGACCATCGACCAGCTCAATATGACCGCCGATCTGGAGCCGGGGGTCATCACTGAGCAGTTCCAGAATGCCGTGGAGAAAGTAGGCCTCTTCTACCCCCCGGATCCCTCCAGCAAGGGCTTCTCCACCATGGGTGGGAATGTGGCGGAGTGCGCCGGAGGCCCCAGGGGCGCCAAGTACGGCGTGACCCGGGACTATGTCCTGGCCCTTGAAGTGGTCATGCCCACGGGAGAAATCGTCCACACTGGCGCCCGCACCATGAAGAGTGTCGCTGGCCTGGATCTGACCCGCCTGCTGGTGGGTTCGGAAGGCACCCTCGGTATCATCACCCGCATCACGGTGAGACTCCTGGCCCTGCCTCCAGCCAAGAAGACCCTCATGGCCATCTTCCCCGACCTGGAAAAGGCCTCGGAAACCGTAGCCCGGATCTTCACCGGGGGTATGGTGCCCACCACCCTCGAACTACTTGATAAAACATTTATTAACGCCATCGAAGACTACCGCCAGATCGGCCTGCCCCGGGATGCGGAAGCCATCCTGCTCATCGAGGTCGATGGGGAAGCGGAGAGCCTGGACAGGCAGGCGGATCGGATCGCCGAGATCTGCCGTCAGCACGGGGCCACCCGCATCCAGGTGGCCAAGGATGCCGCCGAGGCCGAGGAGCTGTGGATCGCCCGGCGCTCCGCCTTCGCCTCGGTCTCCCGCATCAAGCCCAGCATCATCGGGGAAGACGCCACCGTGCCAAGGGCCGCCATTCCCCAGGCCATCCGGGAGGTCCAGGCCATCGCCGCCCGCCATCGCCTGACCATCGGGGTCCTGGGCCACGCCGGGGACGGCAACCTCCACCCCACGATCCTGGCGGATGAACGGGACCCGGATGAGATGAGGCGCGTGGAACTGGCGGTAGAGGAGATCTTCCGGGCCCTCCTGGCCCTGGGGGGCACCCTTTCCGGGGAGCACGGCATCGGGCGGATGAAGAGCCCCTTCCTGAACCTGGAGACCGGGAAGGCAGGCCTGGAGGTCATGCGGCGCATCAAGCAGGCCCTGGATCCGAAGAACATCCTGAACCCAGCCATCGGCCTGGGGGACTGAGCCATGGACTGGAAGGACCTTGAATCCGACGTGGTGCGCTGCTCCCGCTGCGGGGCATGCCAGCAGGTCTGCCCCATCTTCCGAGAGATGGGCACGGAGGCCGCAGCCACCCGCGGCAAAATCAGCCTGATCCGCTCGGCAATCCAGGGCTGGGTGCCGGACTCCGCTGCCCTCTCGGAACGGATGTCCCTCTGCCTGGCGTGCAAGGCCTGCGCTGCCAACTGTCCCAGCGGTGTGAAGGGCGACCAGCTGGTCCTGGCGGCCCGCCAGAGGCTGGTGGAACGCCGGGGCCTACCGCTCATCAAGCGCCTGGCCCTGCGATTCTTCCTCCGGAACCGATGGATCTTCCGCACCGGTATGAAGCTGGGCCCCCTGGGCCAGCGCCTGGTGCTCCGACGGATCCCCCAGGGCAGCCTGCCCCGGCTGCCCATGGGCCTGGACCGCCGACGCCTCGTACCGGAACTGGCCGCCAGCCCCCTGCGGGAAGGCCTCCCCGAATGCATCGAGGCCGCCGAAGCCCGGGGCCGGGTGGCTCTTTTCACCGGATGCATGGTCAACCACATCTACCCCGAGATCGGAAAGGCCGCCATCGAAGTCCTGCTCAACCAGGGCATCTCGGTATTGATCCCGCCCGACCAGCACTGCTGCGGCCTGCCTGCCCATGCCAACGGGGACGGGGATACCGCACGGGAACTGGGCCGGGCGACCCTGGAGACCTTCCAGAGATACCCGGTGGACGCGGTGATCACCCTCTGCGGCAGCTGCGGCAGCACCCTGCGGCACGAGTACCTCGAGTGGTTCGCCTCGGACCCGGCCCTCCGCCCCCTGGCGCAGTCCCTGGCCGCCAAGGTCCAAGACTTCGCCCAGTATCTTGCCAATATTGGGCTTCGGGGAGCCCTGGCGCCCCTGGATGCGCGCGTCACCTACCACGACTCCTGCCACCTCGCCCGGGGCATGGGGGTGACCCGGGAACCCCGTGAGCTGATCCGCGCCATCCCGGATCTGGTCTTCCAGGAGATGGAAACCCCGGCCCGTTGCTGCGGCGCCGCCGGGAGCTTCAGCCTGGCCCACTACGATCTCACCCGGAAGATCAATGCCCGCAAGACCGAGGACATCCTTGCCACGGGCGCGTCGACCGTCATCACGGGCTGCCCTGGCTGCATCATGCAGTTAAAAGACGGCCTATATCAACAAAATACAAAAATCGACGTGATACACCTTGCACAGTTGTTGCGACAGGTAATAATCAGAAATCCAATCCCACCCACCCTTGCCCTGAATTCCGATCCGGAAACCAGGGTCCTTCCATAGGAGTAACCCATGGGTCAAACCCAGTCGTACCCGAACTTCCGCTGGTTCGTATTGCTCGCGCTCGTCGTCGCGACTGCGGCGTCCACGATCCTCATGATCGCCCCGGCGCCCCTCATGGGCGAGGTGGCCCACTCCCTCAGCATCGACCCGGGCATGGCCACGGGCATTGTCATGGGCCTCTGGAACATCCTGGGCGCGACCTCCTGCCTCGTGGCGGGCTTCCTGGTGGACCGCTTCGGCGTCAACAAACTGATGATCGCCGGCTGCATCATCTTCATCGTGCCGACCCTATTCTTCCCAATGGCGGGTAAGAATCTGGGCCTCATCATCCTGCTCCGGGCCATCCAGGCCTGCGGCGTGGGCCCCGTCACCTCCATCCTGGGCCCCCTGGCCGCCACCTGGTTCCCCGAGAACCAACGTGGTGCCGTGGCTGGTATCCAGGGTGTGGCCACCTCGGCCGGTGTCGGCCTGGGCTTCGCCATCGCCCCCAAGACCTTCATGGCCACCCACAGCTGGCTGGCCACCATGGGCTGGATGACCATCGCCCCGGTGATCGCCCTCATCCTCTGCGCCGCCATCCCCTTCGGCCCCAAGCCCCCGGCCTTCCAGGATGAAATGGACGAGACCGCCAAGGCCGAGGCCCAGGGCGCCTTCGCCAAGGCCCTCAAGACTCCCACCACCTGGTTCCTCATCGCCTGCGTCTTCATCAGCTGCTGGTTCTTCACCGGCACCAATGACCTGACCCCCGGCTACATCGCCATCAATGCTCCCACCGGTCTGGGCTATGGCCCCGTGGTCGCCGGCAAGCTCATGGGCATCTACCAGCTCTTCTTCATGGTCGGCGGCTTCCTGGTCGGCGCCCTCTTCACCAAGGTCTTCAAGGGCAGCGCCCGTGCCGCCGTGGGCATCGGCTTCCTGGTTTCGGCCGCCACGATCTGCACCATCATGCTGCCCAGCGTGTATTCCTCCGTCGGCAACCTGGCCAAGGTTCTGCCCCTGGCCGCCTTCTTCGCCGCCTGGATCATGCCCTCCGCCATGGCCTTCATCGCCATCAACTACCACCACAGCATTGTGGGCCGCGTCACGGGCCTGGCCTTCGGCATCGGCCTCTACGCGGGCATCCCCGGCATCATCGTAGGTTCCGCCCTGCTGACCAAGACCGGCAACTACCACGCCTCCATCACCCTGGTGACCTGCGTGGCCGTCCTGGGCGCTGTCCTGTCCCAGTTCATCCGTCCCCTGGTCAAGCGCGCCAAGGTCCAGGCTCCCGCGTTGGAAGCCTGATAAAACAGCTTTAGACTAGCCCACAGACGCTCCGACTCCCTCGAGGCGGAGCGTTTTTTCATGACCCCATTCAAGGCATCACGTTGAACCATCTCATCTTCACCCAGGTCCTCACCCTCTTCATCCTCATGGCCGTCGGCCTGGCGGCCCGGCGCCTCGGGCAGTTCACCCCTGAGGTCAGCAAAGGCATGTCCGCCTTTCTCATGAATTTCTGCATGCCCATGCTGGTGCTCTCCTCCTTCCTGAGACCCTTCAGCATGGGCATGCTGGCCTCGGCTGGCCGTATGCTGGGCTATGCACTGGTGGTTCACCTGTTCCTGGTGCTGTTGGCCATCCTGGTCTTCCGCAAGGCACCGGCGATCCAGAGGCCGACGCTACAGTTCATCACCGTGTTCTCCAACTCGGGCTTCATGGGCCTGCCCCTTCTGGCCATGCTCTTCCCCATGGGGGGCGTATTCTATGGGGCGGTCTACAGCATCGCCTTCACGATCTTCATGTTCACCTTCGGCGTGGCCTTCTTCAGCCCGGGGGACTCCCGACCCAGCCCCCGGCAACTGTTCCTGAACCCGGTCATCCTGAGCACCCTGGCGGGGATTATCTGCTTCCTGGCTTCCGTCAGGCTCCCGGCACCGATCATGAACACCCTGGGCCTGGTGGGAGGCATGACCAGCCCCCTCTCCATGCTCATCATCGGGGCGATGCTGGGGGAGATGAAGCTCCGGGACATCCTGGGCTCCCCCATCGAATACCTCCTCTGCGCCGTGCGCCTGCTGGTGGCGCCCCTCCTGACGCTGCTCCTCTGCCGCCTCCTCCATGTGGACCTGGTCCTCGAAAAGATCCTGGTGATTCTCCAGGCCCTCCCCGCCGCCACCATCGTGGCCGCCTTCGCCGAGAAATACGGCAGCGACCGCGCCTTCGTCTCCCGCTGCACCTTCCTCAGCACCCTGCTCTCGATCCTGACCATCCCGCTGGTGGTGAAGGTGCTGGAGCGCTTCGGGGGCTGAGACCAAAGCGCCGCCATCCTAGAGTCTATGCGCTCATTATTACAATTAATTCACCATGAACAACACAAACCCATTTTAATAAAAGTCCATCACTCTTCTGTATTTATCCTGTCCATCCTGCATATCCTGTCAAAAAAGCGTTGAACAGGATCGACAGGATGGCCAGGATAATAAATCATTAATCAATTACTATCAATATAGCCTGCTGAGTTCATGATTTGCCGTCGCATCCCAGTGCGAGATTTCGCTATGTTTGACGGCAAATTTTGAGTCGTGTCCTTCCCGCTTTTCTTCGTGTGCCTCGTGGTCCCGGGCAGGGGCGCCTACAGCACCACCGGCTCCATCTCCAGCTCGATCCCGAACCTGGAAAGGACATCGGCTCTCACCGTTTCGGCCAGGCGCAGCACCTCTGCTCCGGTGGCGCCGCCATGGTTCACCAGCACCAGGGCCTGTTGGGCGTACATGCCCACGGGCCCCAGGGACCGCCCTTTCCACCCGCACTGCTCGATGAGCCAGCCCGCCGCCACCTTGAAGCGACCATCGGCCTGGGGGTAGCTGGGCACCTGGGGGAACCGGTCCCTCAAGGCCTCGAAGGTCCGGGTCTCCAGGACGGGATTCTTGAAGAAGCTCCCGGCGCTGGCGATCTCCAGGGGATCCGGGAGCTTGCGGCGGCGCACGGCCGTCACGGCCTGGGCCACCTGGAGGGGCGTCGGCTCCGCCACACCCATGGCGTCCAGTTCCCGGCCCAGATCGGCGTAACCGATCTCGGGTTTCCAGGCCTTGGGAAGGCGGAAGGTGACGGAAATGACCACCAGCCCCCTGCCCTCCTCGCCCTTGAAGAGGCTCTCGCGGTAGCCGAAGCGGCAGGCCCCGCGATCCAGACTCAGGGTGCGCCCCGAGTCGAGATCCAAGGCCTCCAGGCTCAGGAAACGGTCCTTGGCCTCGAGGCCGTATGCCCCGATGTTCTGGACCGGCGCGGCCCCGACGGTGCCCGGGATGAAGGCCAGATTCTCCAGCCCCCCCCAGCCCTGCTCCAGGGTCCACTCCACGAAGGCCGGCCAGTCCTCGCCGGCTCCGGCGCGGACATAGTAGGCCTCGGCATCCTCGCCCACGAACTCCCGGCCCGGGATGCGGATAAGCAGCACCGTGGCCTCCAGATCGCCGGAGATCACCACATTGCTCCCACCGCCCAGGATCACGATAGGGCCCTCGGAGAGTTCGCCGACCTCGATCAGGCGGCGAAGCTGCTCCGCCGACCCGATCTCCGCGAAGCGCCGGGCCTTCCCGGGGAGGCGAAGGGTGTTGAGAGCCTCCAGCGAGGCGTTGGGAATCAGCATGTCGCCCTAGGCCTGGCCCCAGGCGTCGGCGACGCCCTTGCCGGCCTCGGCGTGGCGGAGGGCCTTGAGGCCGATATCCCGCCGGACCTGGCGCCCCTTCCAGGTCACCTGATCCAGATCCGCCTCCACCTGGGCCCGGGCCTGGGCCAGATCCGGGGCCTGGGCCACAAGATTCAGGACCCGACCGCCGTTGGTGACCCACTGGCCGTCCTGCTTGCGGGTGCCGGCATGGACGACGAGGCTCCTGGGGGACTGGATGGTGATGGGCACGCCCTTCTTTGCGCCTTCGGGGTAGTCCTCAGCGGCCAACACCACGGCAATGGCGCAACCGGGCTTGAGCTTCACGGAATCCCGCTCCAGGCGCCCCTGGGCCACCGAAAGGAGCAGCTGGGCCAGATCCTCGTCCAGAAGCTGCATCAGCACCTGAGTTTCGGGGTCGCCGAAGCGAACGTTGTATTCCAGGAGCTTGGGGCCGGCGGGGGTCCACATGACCCCGAGGAAAAGGACGCCCTGGGCGTCCAGGCCATCCTTCTGTAGGCCCTTGACCGTGGGAATCACCAGTTTCTGACGCATGAGTTCCACATCCTCGGGCTTCAGGAAGGGCAGCGGCCCGAAGACGCCCATGCCACCAGTGTTGGGGCCCAGGTCGTCCTCGAAGATGCGTTTGTGGTCCTGGCATGCGGGAAGCAGCGCGTAGTGCGCGTGGTCAGCCTTCACATCCACCAGAACGTGCAGGCTCAGTTCCATGCCCACCAGGGGCTCTTCGAAGACCACGGTCTTGGAGGCCTCACCGAACTGCCCGGCCATGAAACTCCGGAAGGTCTCGAGGGCCTCCTCCCGGGTGGCCGCCAGGACCACACCCTTGCCCGCCGCCAGGCCGTCGGCCTTCAGGACAATGGGATAGGGATGGGGCCAAGCGTTGATCAGGGCCTCTCCGTGGACCAGATCGGTCACGGTCTCGCTGGCGGCGCAGGGGATGGCGTGGCGCTCCATGAAGTCCTTAGCGAAGGCCTTGGAGCCCTCCAGACGGGCCGTGGCGGCATCGTGGCCGAAGACAGGGATGCCGAGAGTCCGAAGAGCGTTGCCCACACCTGCAACCAGGGGCGCCTCCGGCCCCAGGATCGCCAGATCTGGCCGGTTGATCGCCGCCCAGGCCGCGATGCCCTCCACGTCCTCGACACCATAGGGCAGGCAGGTGCCCAGTTCAGCCAGGCCATCACTCCCAGGCGCGGCGAAAAGCTCTACGGCCTCCGCCCCTTCCTGGAGCTTCAGCGCCATGGCATACTCCCGTCCCCCCGAACCCACCAGCAGAATCTTCATCGTCTATCTCCAACCTCCAGTATCGCCGAGGAAGGGGTAAAACGGGGAAGCCGCTCACTCCACTCCGAACCGTGCACGGCAATCCGGGCAGACCCCATGGGTGATGGCGGCATCGGTGTGATCGCAGACATATTCTTCGACCGCATGCCAGTTTCCCGATTCGTCGCGAATCTTCTTGCACCAGGCACACATCGGCAGGAGACCTTCCAGGGTGTGAACCTTGGCCAGGGTGGCCTCCAGCTCAGCGATCAGCTCCAGCTTCTTGAGGTGGGCCCGCTGGTAGACCAGCCCCAGGAGGGATGTCCCAAAGAGCACCGTATTGAGAATCAACTCCAGGTAAACCGACGCGATCAGCAGTGAGGGAGCGAAGAGGGAGAAGTGCTGCGGCCCGGAAAGATGCCATGCCAAGCGGCAGACCATCACCGCCGCCTCCAGGAGCATGAGTGAGGCCAGCCCGGTCTGAAAGAAGGCCAAGCCAGGCAGGGGGAAGCGGAACAGCAGACGGGCGGCGCTAAGTTCGAGGCCGATGAGGACGAGTGTTATCCCGACTACGAAGAGATCGTAGGTGGCGCAGAGATGCAAGGCCGCGATGGCGGCGGCGAGGACCGCCGCAAGCAGAAGCTGGTTCCGCCAGCGCAACGGTCGGTCCAGAAAGATCAGGAAACCGATGAGGACGAGCTGGAAGGAGGTCATGACCAGCGCGTTGGCCAGGACAAAGGAGACGAGTGGAGGCAGGGAGGCCCGGCACCAGATGAGCAGGAGGCCCAGCGCCCTTGCCAGGAAAGCCAGGCCCCAGACCACCATGGCGTGCCCAGAGATCCGGTTTCCCCTGGCCACGACGAGGAAGACCACCCCCATGCCCAAAGATGCCAGATGGGTCGCGAAGACCAGCGTGCGGATATCAAAAGACAGCAAGCAGGAACTCCCCAGCCAAAGTCAGATGAAATACGACTTGCCGCCCATTATGGGCGGCAAGGCTGGGTTGGCAATTCGGCGGCGTGAATAATCCGGTACGGGTGGCCCTGTTCAGCGGCACATGGCCAGGATCTGCCGGAGCCGGGCTTCGTCCAGATCCCGCTTCTCGCCGCATGGGAGCATGTTGCGCCCCTTGAAGCGGCGGACGATCTCATCGAAGCTGTCATCCCCGAGACTGTAGTCCGAAAGGTGGGTGGGATTGCCCATGGATTCGAAGAAGGCCCTGGTCTTGATGATGGCCTGCTCGATGCGCTGGGCCTCCACGCCTTCGCGGATCCCCCAGATCCGGTCTGCGTACTGGAGGAGCTTTTCACGCTTGGAGTCCCGCTGGACCCAGAGGAGGTTGGGCATGACGATCGCCAGGGTCTGGGCGTGATCCAGACCATGGAGGATGGTCAGTTCGTGGCCGATCATATGCGTGATCCAGTCCTGGGGAACCCCAACACCGATGAGGCCGTTGAGGGCCATGGTGGCGCTGAAGACCATGCTGGCGCGGGCATTGTAGTCCTTGGGATCCGCCAGGGTCTTGGGTCCCACTTCCAGCAGGGTCTGAAGGATGCCCTCGGCGAACCGGTCCTGGATGGGGGCATCCGCAGGATAGGTGAGGTACTGCTCCAGGACGTGGACAAAAGCGTCCACCACCCCGTTGGCAATCTGGCGGGAAGGCAGGGAGTAGGTCACTTCGGGGTCCACCACCGAGAAGCGGGGGAAGACCAGGGGCGAAGAGAAGGCGAACTTCTCCAGGGTGGATTTCCGGGAGATGACGGCACCCGAGTTCATTTCGGAGCCCGTGGCGGGCAGGGTCATGACCGAGGCCAGCGGCACGGCAGTCTTGGGTCGGGCCCCCTTGAGGATCTCCCAGGGGTCCCCCTCGAAGCCGATGGCGGCGGAAATGAACTTGGTGCCATCCAGGGTGGAACCGCCCCCCACGGCCAGCAGGAAGTCCACCTTCTCCGTCCGGGCCAGCTCGACGGCCTTAATAAGCGTTTCATAGCACGGATTGGGTTCGATTCCGCCGAATTCCAGGACCGCATGAGCCTCCAGGGCCTTCTTGACCTGGTCATAGACGCCGTTGGCCTTAATGCTCCCCCCGCCGTAGGTCATAAGGACCTTGGCGCCCTTGGGAATCTCATTGGTCAGCGCAGCGATCTGCCCCGCCCCGAATATGAGTTTGGTGGGGTTGTACAGGACGAAATTCTTCATGACCCTCTCCGCGAAGGCCTAGATTATAGCCCTACTTCCTCGAGGCCGGTCTGGGCTTCTTCCCACTCGGCCATGGCATAGGCAAGATCGGCCTCCAATGCCTTCTGGGCATCCAGTTTCGCCCCGAAGGCCTGCCAGTCCGAGGGGTCCATGGCGGCCAGCTCCTCGGCCAGGATGGACAGCTGCTGCTCCACCTCGGCGACCTTGGCTTCCGCCTCCGCCACCTTGCGCTCCATGCGCTTCACGGCCTTCTGCTTGTCCTTGTCGATGGCCGTGGGCTTGGCGGCAGGCTTGGGAGCCTCCTTGGAGGCCCTGGGGGCTTCCTTGGCGGGCTCTTCCTCGGGACCAGAATCGGCGCTCAGGTCCAAATCCACCCAGGCCTGATGCTCCTCGTAGCTGCCCTCCCGGAATTCGGCCTTCCCATCGTGGACCCGCAGCAGGCTGTCGGCGAAACGCCCCAGCAGGTAGCGGTCGTGGGTCACCAGGATGACGGCTCCCTCGAAGCTCAGGAGCGTGTCCTCCATGGCCTCCATGGAGTGGATGTCCATGTGGTTGGTGGGCTCATCCAGGAGCAGGAGATTGACGCCCTGACGGATCAGGGTGGCCACCGAGAGGCGGGCCCGTTCACCCCCGGAGAGGACCGTCGTGGCCTTGTCCACATCGTCGCCCCGGAACTGGAACTTCGCCAGGAAGCCCAGGACGTCCTGCTTGGTGGCCATGGGATTCACGGCGTGTATCTGCTGATAGACGGTGTTGCGGGCATCAATGTTCCGGTGATGCTGGTCGAAATAGCCCAGCTTGACCTGGCTCCCCAGCCGCGCTCCGCCACTCAGGAAGGGGATCTCCTCGGCGATGGCCTTCAGGAGGGTGGACTTGCCGGTGCCGTTGAATCCCACGATGGCCAGCTTCTGTCCCCGCTTCACCTGGAGATGCTCGATGGGTTCGAAGAGGGGGGTGTTTTCCCAGCCCACCGAGGCATCATCCATCACCAGGGCCGTATCGCCGCTGCGCAGGGTCTCGGGGAAGCTGAACTTGACCTTGCGCCGGTCCCGCAGGGGCTTGTCCATGCGCTGGAGCTTCTGGAGGTGGGTGCGCCGCCCCCGGGCGATCTTGGTGTTCTGTCCGGCGATGTTGCGCCGGATGTATTCCTCCTGCTGCTTGATGTAGTCCTGCTGGCGCTCGAAGTGCCGCTCAGCGATCTCCAACTCCTGTTCCTTCTTCTCCATGAACTCGGTGTAGTTGCCCTCGTAGACCCGGCTGCGCCCCAGTTCGATCTCCAGGATGCTGGTGCCCACCTTGTCCAGGAAGTAGCGGTCATGGCTGATCACCGCCACCGTGGCGGTGGTGTCCTGGAGGAACTGCTCCAGCCAGCGCAGGCTGGGAAGATCCAGGTGGTTGGTGGGCTCATCGAGGAGGAGCAGGTCCTGGCCCTGGAGGATGGCCTTGGCGAGCATGACGCGGCACTTCTGCCCGCCGCTCAGTTCGTGAATGTTCTTGGTCTGCATCTCCAGCGGAAAGCCCAGGTTGAGGAGGATGCTTTCGGCCTTGGCCCGGATGGCGAACCCATCCATGCGTTCGAAGGCCTCCTGGACCTTCTGGTAGCGGTCCATCACCACTTCCAGATCCCCACCCTCGCCCATGCGGTGCTCCAGCTCCCGCATCTCCTGCTGGAGGGCCTCCACATCGCCGAAGGCCGCCAGGGCCTCCTCGAGGATGCTGCCGTCGGTCTCGGGGTTCAGATCCTGGGCATAGTGCCCCAGGCGGATGCCCCGCTCCTTGGTGGGGCGCACCACGGTGCCCCCATCCAGCTCGAGCTGTCCCAAGAGGATCTTGAAGAGGGTGCTCTTCCCGGCACCGTTGCGGCCGATGACGCCCCAGCATTCATCCTCATCCAGCACCCAGGTGACATCCCTGAGGATTTCGTGGGGGCCGAAGCTGAGGTGAGCGTGATTGAGAGATGCAAGCATGGCGGAAAACCTGGAAACCGCGGAGGCGGACCTTCCAGGTTACCGCGAGCCCGATCATTCCCAAGGGCGAAAGGGCGCGGTCACACCCCGAAGAGGAAGGATCTTTTCTCCTGGGGAGAATCCGGAAAGGTCCCATATTTGGGTACCTTCCAATTGTTTCATGCCAGGAGGCCCAATGGCTTCCGAGAATGCAGTCCCGGATACCCCCAGCTGCTCTCCCTTGATCCTGATCGTCGAGGACATCCCGTTCCAGGTCCGGACCCTGACAGCCATCCTTTCGGAGCTGGATTGCCGGATAGCCATAGCTCCCTCCGGAGAACAGGCCCTGAATGAGGTGCGGAAACACCCCCCGGACCTTATCCTGCTGGATCTCATCCTGCCGGACATGGACGGTCTCGTGGTCCTGCGTACCCTCCAGGAGCAGGAGGCATTCCATGACCTTCCGGTGATCATCCTCACCGCCAAGGGGAAGCCCGAGAACATCGTGGCGGGCCTGGAGGCCGGGGCCGTCGACTACATCCCCAAACCTTTCCACCCGGCGGAACTGAAGGCCCGCGTGAAGACCCATCTCCGCTGCCGGAAGATGTGGAACAACCAGAAAGCTCTGATCACCGAGTTGCAGGAAGCCCTGGGCGCTGTCCAGCAGCTATCCGGCCTGATCCCCATCTGTGCCCACTGCAAGAAGGTCCGCAATGATACGGGGTACTGGCAGCAGGTGGAGGAGTACATCGCCAAGCACACCGCAGCCCTCTTCACCCACGGGCTCTGCCCGGAGTGCGTGCCCATCTTTTTTCCGGAAGCGGCACAGGCCGGTGTGGCCATTGGGCCTTTGCACCATCCCGAATCCGGCACGGCGACGGAACATCGTTCCCGCATCCTCGTCGTGGACGATTCCCCCATGAATATGCAGCTGCTGCTCCAGCTCCTCCGCCCGGACCACGACCTGCTTGTGGCTACCCATGGGCAGGTGGCCCTGGATCTGGCTCGGACCGAACAACCGGACCTGATCCTGCTGGACGTGCTCATGCCGGACATGGATGGCCGGGAGGTGTGCCGGGCCCTCAAGGCCGATCCCCGGACGGACCAGATCCCCGTCATCTTCATCACGGGAAATGGGAGGGAGATCGACGAGATTGAGGGGTTCAGACTGGGGGCCGTGGACTACATCGCCAAGCCATTCAGCCTTCCGTTGGTCCGGGCCAGGGTCCGGACCCACCTGGAGCTCAAACACTGCCGGGACAAGCTGATGCACCAGCTCATGCGGGACAACCTCACTGGACTTCGGAACCGCAAGGGATTCCAGGATTTTCTGGAGCTCATCTGGCGACAGGCGGTGCGCCATCGGACACCCCTGGCCTTGATCCTGTTCAATGTGGACTGCCTCAAGGAATTCAACCATCGGTACGGACGCCCGGCGGGGGACGAGTGCCTCCAGAAGATCGCGACCACCCTGAAGTCCATGAAACGGCGGAGCACGGACCTGATCGCCCGCTACAGCGGTCAGGAATTCGTCTGCCTCCTGCCGGGCACCGACCTGGACGGAGCTTTTCTGATCGCGGAGATGGTGCGGGCAGGAGTGGAAGGCCTTGCCATCCCCCATCCGGGGCTCACCCCCCCGGTGGTGACCCTCAGCGCAGGGGTCGCCTCCTGCGAGCCTACCATCGAGAGCAACCCCTCATCCCTGCTGGAGCAGGCAAGCCAGGCCCTGTACCAAGCCAGAGAAAGGGGCTCGAGCAAGTTGAGGGTTCCGTGACGGACCCACCCAGTAGCCGAAAATCCGGATGCCCCGAGATTCGTGAGGCCGAAGGCCGGAAATAAAAAACGCCGCCTTTCGGCGGCGTTTTGGTGGAGCTAAGCGGGATCGAACCGCTGACCTCCTGCATGCCATGCAGGCGCTCTCCCAGCTGAGCTATAGCCCCGGGGGAATATCTAGTCTCGCACGGCTTTCAGAGCATTGCAAGCACTATTTCCGCATGGGATCACGATCGGGAAAGGCGAAGCTTCTGCCCTGCCTGAATTTTCCCTTTCTTGAGCTTGTTCCACTTGCGAAGATCGCTGATCTCCAGACCATAGCGCTCGGAAATGGAAAAGAGGGTCTCGCCGCGCTTGACGGTGTGGAACTTGGCCTTGGGAGCCTCAACCTTGCGGGCAGCAGCCTTGACCGACGCCTCCCGGGAGGGCCGCGCCGCAAGCTCCACCGGGGCCTCCACCTTTTCCCGGGGAAGGCTGGTCGCATCGGCAACCGTGGCGGGAATGGCCGGCGTTCTCTCCAGGGGGATGGCCTTCTGGCGTCCGCTGGACACCAGATCCTGGTCATCGATGGGCGTCAGTGGGGGAGGAGGCACCTGAATCGTGCGCCCAACCTTGAACTGGGCCAGGGTCATGTTGTTGGCGGTCAGCAGATCATCAGGAGACAGCTTGAAACGGGAAGCCACCCGGGCAAGGGTGTCCTTGCGGCGAATCTTGTATGAAGTGAAATCGAGCCGCTGACTGGCCGGCAGATTGGCCAGCACCCTGGCCGTGGCCATGGAGGTGCCAGGGGGAACCCTGAGCTGGTACGCCCCGGGCGGGGTGCTGCCCCGCAGGAGCTCAGGATTGAGTTCCCGGAGCTGCTCCAGGGGGGTTTCCGACAGACGGGAGAGCACCGCCAGGCTGGTCATCCGATCCACCTGGACAGTTTCGTAGGTGTAGGGCGCCTCGGGCTGGAACTTGAGGCCGTAGCGCTCCGGGTTCCGCCCCACCAGCACGGCGGCGCAGAACTTGGGCACGTAGTGCTTGGTCTCGGTCCGGAGGTAGCGCGAACGCTGCATGTCCCAATAGTTACGGGAGCCCGTGCCGTTGGAAGCCTTGTCCGTGGTGCCGGGACCGGCGTTATAGCTAGCCAGGGCCAGGTACCAGTCCTTATCCCGCAGGTAGAGGCTCTTGAGGTAGCGGGCGGCGGCCCGGGTCGCCTTGACGGGATCCTGGCGCTCTTCGACCCAGGCGTTGCCGTAGAGACCGAACATGCGCCCTGTGGAGCGGATGAACTGCCACATGCCCACCGCCGAGGCGGTACTCCGGGCCTTGTTGGTGTATCCGCTCTCGATGAGGGCCAGATAGGCCAGATCCTGGGGAATCCCTTCCTCCGCAAAGACCTGGCGGACCATGGGGAGGTATCGGCTGGCCCGGGCCAGGGAACGCTCCATGAATCCCCGCTTATCGTGGGTGAAGCTGTGAACCCAGCTCAGGACCTTGTCATTGAGGTCAATGGCCAGGTCGTATTCCACCCCGGCCTCGGCGGTTTTGACCAGTTCCATCTCGGTCTTGAGATCCTGGCCCTTGAGGACTACGACCTCCTCGGTGGGACTCAGCTCGTTGGGGTCGGTGACCTCCTCCTCGCCCTCCAGGTCATCCTCCACCGCCTGGAGCCGCTCCAGAAGGGGGGCCACATCGACCTTGGTCCGGGCCTCCTCGGACCAGTCGGCCACCAGGGCCTCGGCCTCGTCGCAGATGGAAGCGGCCTTGTCCTCATCCTCGGCTTCCAGGGCCTTCTCGGCCGCCTTGACCAGGAATTCCAGACGCCCCAGAGGAGAGACATAAGCGGAGGTACGGGGCGCCGCTGGCAAGGTCGTTTCGGCCCTCCCCAGCTGGCTGGCCACCAGGAGCAGAAGGACGCGGGTAAGGAATCGGGACTTGAGAACCATGTATCAGCGGCTTTCCGACATGACGTGAGCTTCGTACCCCGCCGCATCCAGGAGGCCGGAATCGAGTTCACCCTCAAGGCGGAGCTTGATCATCCAGCCTTGACCATAGGGATCCTCGTTGACGAACTCGGGATGGGCCTCCAGCTCGGTGTTGACTTCCAGCACCTCGCCGGCACTGGGCATGTAGACCTCGGAGACCGTCTTCACGGACTCCACCGTGCCAAACTCCTCGCCAGTTCCAAGGCGGGTGCCGGGCTCGGGAAGGCTGACGAAGACCACATCCCCCAGGGCCTCCTGGGCGTAGTGGGTGATGCCCACCAGGGCAGTGCCATCCCCAAGGGGTCTCAGGTATTCGTGGTTCTTGGTGTACTTCAGCTCGGCCGGGTACATGGGACCTCCGTCCAGGGATTCTATCAGCGTGCCCTGACATAGAAGGGAGTGGGGATCACCTCGGCGGGACAGGCCCTGCCCCGGATCTCGATGTGGATCCTGGAACCCAGGTCTGCCAAAGCGATGGGAACCAGGGCCAGACCGATATTGCGCCCCAGCGTGGGACTGGGGGCGGCGCTGGTGACATGGCCACCCTCCGCCACGGGCATATGGTCCCGGGCGATATCCCCCTTCTCCATCATCCGGAAGCCCACCAGGACTCGCACCAACCCCCGCTCGCGCTGGGCTGCCAGGGCGTCTCTCCCCAGGAAATCCCCCTTGGAGAAACGCAGTATCCACCCGAGGTCCGCCTCCAGGGCGCTGATGCCATCGTCAATCTCATGGCCATAGAGGGCCATCTTGGCCTCCAACCGCAGGGTGTTCCGGCAGCCCAGGCCGGTGGGCAGGAGTCCCTGGGGCCGCCCCTGCTCCAACAGGGTCTCCCACACCCAGGGTGTGCGCTCCACCGGGCAATAGACCTCGAAGCCATCCTCACCCGTATAGCCCGTCCGGGCGATCAGGACCGGCACGCCCTGAAAAGTCCCCTGGGCAAAGCCGTAATAGCGGATCCGACCCAGCTCGATGTCCACCAGGGGTTGCAGCACGGCTGCACTGACCGGCCCCTGGAGGGCCACCTGCCCCGTGACGGCGGATTCGTCCAGCACTTCCACATCCCAGGCAGAGGCATGACTGCGGATCCAGGCCAGATCCTTGCCGGCATTGGAGGCATTCACCACCAGCAGGAAGTCCCGGTCGTCAACCTTGTGAAGGAGGAGGTCATCCACGAAGGTGCCCCGCTCCGTAAGGAGGCCGGTGTACTGGATGCGGCCCGGAGGAAGGGCACCGACTCCGTTGGGAGTAAGCCAGTCCAGGAAGGCCAGGGATTGGGATCCCCGGACTCGGATCTCCCCCATGTGACTCACATCGAAGATCCCGACGGCCTTCCGCACCGCATGATGCTCCGCCAGGATGCCCGTGGGGTACTGCAGGGGCATCTCCCAGCCCCCGAAATCCACCATCCGGGCCCCGAGGGCCACATGAGCATCGAAGAGGGGGGTGCGCTTCAGGGACATGAACCCTCCAGACAGGAACCATGAAAGGGTATCGGCAGACCCCATGCTTTTTCGATTTCCTGCCACCCCTCAGGGGCCCGGCTTCACCCAGGGCAGCAGCCCATCCAGACGCCAAGTCAGGCTCCAGCCAACCCCCTCTTGGGCCTCCATGCGGACCCGCAAGGGCAGGATCTCCACCCCGGCCCCGGCTGCCCGGTCCAGTTCGACGGCATAGGCCGGATCGACCGCCCGGGCGGCATCGAAGCTTGTGCCGTCCCCGCGATGGATGAAGAAAACCAGGGCGGCGCGATGGCCCTCCCGGACCATGGCCTGGAGTTCCCGGAGGTGCTTGAGGCCCCGCTCCGTCACCGCATCCGGAAAACAGATCTGATCCCCCAGACGCAGGGTGGCGTTCTTCACCTCGATGAATACCGCCCGGCCCTCCCGATCCAGCGCCATGACGTCAATGCGGCTGCGCTCCTCTCCGTAGGGGACCTCAGTGCGCACCTCCCGGAGACCGGCCAGGCCGGGAATACAGTCCAGGCGGGCCGCCTCGGCGACGACCTTGTTGGGAATGCCCGTTTCGACCCCGATCCAGACCCCTTCCCGGCGACAGGCCAGCCAGGTGAAGGGGAGCTTCCGCTTGGGGTTGGCGCTGGGCTCCAGGAGCACGGGATCCCCGGGCTCCCAGCAGGTGGCCATGGTCCCGGTATTGGTACTGTGGGCGGTGACTACCGAGCCATCCTCCAGCTCCACATCAGCGAGGAACCGCTTGTAGCGCTTGAGGATATGACCCAGGACCAGGCTCGAACGCTGATAGATCGGAGTTTGAATCATTCCAGGTATTCCTGTCCGAGACGTCGGACGACGTACAGGCCCACCCCGGAAAAAATGCCACTCAGCACGACCGCGGTCGTGATCCCCACCAGGGAACCCAGCCACCAGCCCAGCCAGCCCCCGATGATGGTGCCGATCATGCCCAGCAGCCCTTTCATCAGAAGGTGGTCACCCGCATGGTGTTGGTGGACCCTGCGGTCCACAAGGGGTGACCCACGGTCATGACCACCCGGTCCCCAGGCCGGATTCCCCGCTCCCTCAGCAGCGGCTCCACCGAGGCCACCATCTCGCTGAGGTGCTGGGTCCGGGGGACGATGAGACTCTGGACCCCCCGCAGGAGACCCATGAGACGGGCGTTGAGCTCATTGGTGGTGGCCCCGTAGACCGGCACGGTCCCCGCAAGGCGGCTCACCAGCCGGACACTCCCCCCCTTTTCCGTGAAGACAAGCAGGGCCTTGGCCTGGAGATCCTCCGCCGCCCGGCAGGCAGCAAAGGCCACCGCGGCATCGGTCTGGTGAAGGAAACCATCGGGCAGACGGTCATCCCTCCGTCCACCGGCATTGGGTTCCGCATGGGTGTCGGCATCCTCTGCGATGCGGGCCAGCCACTGGACCGCTTCCAGCGGAAACTTGCCCGCCGCGCTCTCGGCACTGAGCATCACGGCATCGGTGCCATCCCAGATGGCGTTGGCGATGTCCGAGGATTCCGCCCGGGTCGGCTGGGGGTTCTCAATCATGCTCTCCAGCATCTGGGTGGCGGTGATGATGGGCTTCATGGCCAGACGGGCCTGGCGGATGATGTGCTTCTGGACATGGGGGACCTTCTCCACCCCAAGCTCCACCCCGAGGTCGCCCCGGGCCACCATGACGCCCCAGGCCGCCGTGAGAATTTCCTCCAGGTTGCTCAGAGCCTTGGGATGCTCGATCTTGGCGATGATGAACTGACTGCCCCCAAAGGCGCGGATGGTGGCGGCCAGGGCCTGGATATCCGCCCCTGAGCGAACAAAGCTCTGAGCGAAGAGGTCCACCCCCTGCTCGACCCCCCACTTCACATCCTCGATGTCCTTGGTGGTCAGGGGTTCGATGGCTACGTCGATCCCTAGGGGATGAATGCCCTTTCGGCTCTTGAGCAGCCCTCCCACCAGCACCCGGGCCGTCAGATGGTCCCCCCGGCATTCCAGGATTTCCACCGAGAGGTTGCCATCGTCCAGAAGCCACTTCTGGCCTGGCCGGGCCCCCTCGAAGAGTTCGGGATGGGGCAGCGGAGCGGCCCAGGCAAAGGCCTGGGGAGCATCCTGCCCCTCCCGGTAGAAGGCACCGGAAGACCCGGGTTCCAGTTCCACGGGGGCTTCCAGAACACCGATACGCCATTTGGGCCCCTGAAGGTCCAGGAATACCGGAATGCGCCGCCCAACCTCCGCGGCGGTTTTCCTCACCAGCTGTAGCACTTCCGTCCGATCCTGGGGCGTCGAGTGGCTGGCATTGATACGGATGGCATCGGTGATTTCAAGCACTTCACGAAGCGGACCCCCATTGAGGAGCGCCGGCCCTACCGTGGTCACAAGCTTGGTTTTGCGCATGATCTCCTCCGAATTATCCACAAGCATTCCACAGTTTTTTCCACAGCCCGTCAGGCTTTCCTTGAAAATTTCCCTCTTCGCACGAGGCATCCAGGGTGATACCTTACTCCACCCTGTCTATCCATGGAGAATTCAGAATGCGCCAGCAGTTGGAGGATCTTGTCGCCGAAATGGTCCGCAAGGAGATCCCTCTCGAAATGGCTGTGCGCGAGTTCGAGCGGGCCTACCTCCTGCAGGTGCTGGAGGCCCATGACGGCAACCAGAGCGCGGCGGCGAAGCGCCTCGGGATCCATCGCAACACCTTGTCCAAGAAGCTGGAGCCGCGATTGGCCAGCCTGCGTTATCCTGCTGCCAGGGTGTGCTGACGGGAACATGGTCGCACCCCTTTGGTAAAATCCGGCTGGATCGCTTTCCATCCGGGTATTTTATACACAGGAGGCAGAGCCATGACCAAGATTGGCATCAACGGATTCGGACGCATCGGCCGGATGGTCTTCCGGGCGGCAGTCCAGAACTTCCCTGACCTTGAGGTCGTGGGGATCAACGATCTCCTGGAGCCCGACTATCTCGCCTACATGCTCCAGTTCGATTCCGTGCACGGTCGTTTCAAGGGCGACGTGGCAGTGGAGGGCAACAACCTCATCGTCAACGGCAAGAAGATCCGCCTCACGGCCGTGAAGGATCCTTCGGAGCTGAAGTGGGACGAAGTGGGCGCGGACATCGTGGTGGAGAGCACCGGCCTCTTCCTCGACAAGGAGAGCGCCTCCAAGCACCTCAAGGCAGGCGCCAAGAAGGTGATCATGTCGGCCCCCTCTAAGGACGACACCCCGATGTTCGTCTACGGCGTCAATGACAAGACCTACGCCGGGCAGGACATCATCTCCAACGCCAGCTGCACCACCAACTGCCTGGCCCCGGTGGCCAAGGTCCTGAACGACACCTTCGGCATCAAGCGCGGGCTCATGACCACAGTCCACGCCGCCACTGCCACCCAGAAGACCGTGGATGGTCCCTCCAACAAGGATTGGCGCGGGGGACGCGGCATCCTGGAGAACATCATCCCCAGCTCCACCGGCGCCGCCAAGGCCGTGGGCAAGGTGATCCCCGAGCTCAACAAGAAGCTGACCGGCATGTCCTTCCGGGTGCCCACCTCCGACGTTTCGGTGGTGGATCTCACGGTGGAACTGAACAAGGAAGCCACCTACGAGCAGATCTGCGAAGTCATGAAGGCCGCCTCTGAAGGCCCCCTCAAGGGCGTCCTGGGCTACACCACCCAGAAGGTTGTCTCCACGGACTTCCGCGGTGAGAGCTGCACCTCCGTTTTCGACGCCGAAGCCGGTATCGCCCTGGATTCCACCTTCGTCAAGGTCGTTTCCTGGTACGACAACGAGTGGGGCTACTCCAACAAGGTGCTTGAGATGGTCAAGGTCATCGCCAACTAGATCTCCATTAGCCAAACATGAAAAAGCCGACTCCCGGGTCGGCTTTTTCATGCCTTGATCCAAGCCTATCGCCCCGGGCACACTTGAGACAAATCATTCCCCTCCCCGGAGCCCCGCATGACCCCTTTCCAGGATTTCATCGTGGCTTTCCAGCGAAGCATCAAGGCCTCCCAGATGTATGGGGCCCGCCACCCCAGGAATGCCGAATTCATGCGTGGACTGGAAGCCGCCTATAGGGCATTTCTCCAGGGAAGGCCCCAGGTCCAGCTCGCCGCCCGCAACGGGCGGCTTTTCGTGGACAAGGTCCAGGAGGACGCGGGAAACCTCCAGATCGGAGCCATGGCCAAGGGTTTCGAGGAAAGGGCGATCCACGCCGTAATGTTCTACCCCGGGGCCACGACGGACGAACTGCAGGCCCTGCTCCAACTCCTGGGCCAGAAGCCTGCGGAGCTCCGGGAAGGCGGGGGGGCCAAGAAGCTCCTGGAAGCCCAGGGCGTCACCCACATCCGGATTCTGGCAACCCGCCTGGAGGAAGTGACAGAGGCCGGAGAAGTGGCCGCCGCCCTCCTGGAATCCGTCGCGAATTTCACGGGCGCTGATCACTTCGGCGAAATGCCCACCAGGGAGGAGGCGCAACGGGCCGCCGGCTTCTTTGGAAGAGGGGGAGGAACCCCCGGCGAAGGAACGGACCCCGGCCAGCCCCGCCCGGTCCCCATGCGCAGCACGATGGTGACACCCCAGGCAGCGCGCACCATCCCCAACCTGGTGGAGCAGATCCAGGGATTCCTCCTGGCCCTCGCGGGTGTTGGCCAGGAAGCCGCCGACCTCTCGGGGCTGGGGGACTTCCTGGAACGCCAGGGCCTGGATCGTCAGGGAGCCCAGCCCACCACCCAGGGAGTCCTCAATCAGTCGGTCACGGCCCTCCCCCCCGGTCCCCGCCTGGGCGTGCTCCTGGGCGCCGCCAGCCTTCGCTCGGGGCCCCTGCGCAACACCTTCGGCCGCATGGCGGGTAGTCTGGGGGCTTCCAGTCTGGCCCAGGCCTACCTCAACGGCTCCATCGACATCCAGGAATTGGGGGGCCACTCAGACAAGCTTCGCAGTGTGAGCCCATCCCCGGAACGGTGGGGGGAGCAGCTAGCCCAGGCCCTCCAACAGGGAGGGATGTCCGAGCATGACCTGAAGGACCTCATGGAGGTCCTGACCTGGGACTCCCAGCCCCCGGAAACCAAGCTCGCCAAGCTCCTTGAAGGCCAGCGGATCTTTGAGATTCCGGTCGAAAAGGTCCTGGCCTTCCTCCGCGAGCTCCTGGAGGGCGGCCGGATCACCGAGTTCATTCGCCTGCAGCGCCACTTCGCCAGCGGCATCGTGGCCCCGGCCGTGAACCGCCGCAAACTGGTGGCCGAGGCCTTTGTCACCATCTCAGACTGGGTGGACATCCCAGGCATGCCCCTGGGGGTGATCCAGGACCTGGAACAGATCCTTAACCAGGCCTGGGGGCGGGAGAAGGATCCGGTCATCCACACCTCCACCTCCAAAGCCGTGGAACATCTCCTGTGGTACTGGGTCCAGCAGGGTGAGGCCCGTCGGATGGCAACCCTTTTCAGCGAACTTCAGGATGTGGCCACCGAACTCAACCCACCGGCCCCATGGAAGTCAGAGGCCGCAAGGGATCTGCTGCTGCGCCTGGGCAGTCCCGAACGGGTGGGCTCCATCCTCGATCGGATTCCGACCCTGGATCGCCAGGATGTGGCCACCCAGGTCCTGCCGTACCTCCAGATGCTGGGTCCCGCAGGGGTGAACCTCCTCGTGGAACGCCTGGCCCAGGAGCCTGATCGCACCCGGCGCAGTCGCCTCCTGGAGGCCCTGAAGGCCTGTGGGTCCGTTTCGGAGACCCCGCTCCTGGAATCCCTCCACGCCAAGGACTGGTTCGTCGTGCGCAACGCACTGATCGTCCTGTCCGAAGTCGCCGGACCTGATCGGCTTCCGGAGATCCAGGCCTGCCTCTCCCATGAGGACAATCGCGTTCAGCGGGCCGCCATCCGGGCCGTCGGGCGCCTGGGAGGGCGATCCGCCGAGAACGCCATTCTCCCGCTTCTCTTCCAGAAGGATGCTGAGACCCAGATCGAAGTGCTCTTCACCCTTGCCGAACTGAACAGCAAGAACGCCATTCCCGGCCTGCTCCACTTCCTCAAGACCTCAAAGGGGAAGGGAAACCCAGCCCAGGAGCGGGTGCGGGAAAAGACGATCGAGGTGCTTGGACAACTCAAATCGCCCACCGTGATCCCAGTCCTGGAAGAACTCCTTGCGAGGCATCGCAAGTTCTTCATGGAAAGCAAGGAAACCCTCCCCATCCGTCTCGCAGCACTCCGGGCCCTGCTGGCCCAGGAGAACCCGGAAACCCAGGCCATCATCGCCAAGGTCATGGATGCCGAACCCAATGGGCCGGACCGTCAGGCTCTCCAGCAGACCTTCACGGATTTCCTTGGAGCCGTTCGTCCATCGCCCGCAGGCGCAGCGCCATCTCAGTGAGCATGTCCCGGACCATATCCGGAAACTCCCGCATGAGGACGTCCATGCTCTGTTCGTGAACCAGCATGCATTCGCAGGGTTCCAGCGCCAGAGCCGTGGCAGAGCGATCCAGTCCCAGCAGGAAACCCATCTCCCCGAAGAAACCTCCGGCCTCGACCACAGCGATCTCCCTTTCCCCGCATCGGATGCTGACCCGGCCCTTGAGGACGTAGAACATCTCGCGCCCGGGTTCGCCCTCCCTGAAGAAGACCTGATCCTGGGGCACCTGGAGGAGGAAGCGGTGCCGTCCGAAACGGGAGGGAACGGCCCGCCCTTCGAGAAAGCGTTTCAGCAGCAGGGTCTCCTTGCGGTTCAAAGCCGCCATGACTTCCGCCCCCAACAGGAGGAGGGCCATGGAGTAGTAGATCCAGATGAAGATGATGAAGAGGGACTTGAAGGACCCGAAGGCCAGACCGTAGCCCGGATTGTGGAGCAGGAAGAGGGTGAAGGTCGGTTTCAGGAAAAACCACAGGAAGGCCGTGGTGAGGGCCCCGGCCAGAAGGTGGAGACGCTTGATCCGGGGAGCGAAGGCACCGTAGAGGGCCAACAGGAGCAGCACGGTCAAGAGATAGGGAGCAAGGGTCTTGAGCCAGAGAGGGGGCTGCAGAGGCACGCCGAGGCGGTTCAGGAAGTTGAGCGCCAGGCCCGCGCTCCCCAGGATGGCCGCGCTAAGAATGACCACCATGGAGGTGGCGAGATCCACCCCCTTGGAGATCCAGAGGGGGCGGGAGGGACGCACCTTGAAGATGTGGTTGAGAATGCTGCGGAAGGACGCCACCAGGGGCGTCAGACTCCAGACCAGCAGGAGGACGTTTGCGAGGCCTACGCCCCGCTTGTGGCGGGCAATGGCCCCCACCTCCCGCAGGATCACCCCCCCGAAGTCCGGCAGCAGTTCATTCACCAGTTCTGTGGTTCTCAGCATGGCCTTCTGAGACGAGCCTATCCCCAGGCCCAGCACGAAGGTCAGGAGCAGAAGGGCCGGAATGATGGCCAGGGAGGTGTAGAACGCCAGGGAGGAGGCCTGACGCCAGTCGTCATTGCGCAGGAAGGCGGAGAGCGTCTCCTGGATGACCACCCAGGCGTGACTGCAACCTGAACGAATGGCCGTCCAGGCCCTATGTAGATCCATGTCTCCAGATCCTTCCGCCAAGCCAATCCTCCAAGGTCAGCTTCCATCCTGCCACGGCAACGGATACCCTGGGCAAATGGTGCCACAACCGGCCATCCTCACAGGGCAGCAGATCGGCGCGGGCTGGACGCCGGCCCTGTCCGTGGTCAAAGCCCTCACAGCCCTGATGGAAGCCCGCCGGAAGGGGCTTCGGGCCGTCTATTGGATGGCAGACGAAGACCACGACCGCCAGGAAGTCGCCCAGACCTTCGGATTCCAGGGCGAGCGACTCCTTCCCCATCGTTTCAGGTTCCAGGCCCCGGAGGGCACCGCTACCGGATGGTTGCCCTGGACCGAGACCCACCAATCCGAGGCGGAAACCCTGTGGGGAGCCCTGCCCCATCCCACCAGCCCCGATCTGCGGGGCCACGCCCTAGCCCTGGGCCAGCCCCTCTGGGACCTTGGCCTGGAACCATTTTCTCCCACCCGGACCCCGGGCAGGGAGGCCATCCAGGACGAACTGGAGCGCTGGCGCGCCATGGATCTGGAAGTCGATCTGGCCCAACAGGCTGAGCGCCTGCTGGCAGAAGGCGCGCCCTTGCCTCTAGACCCCCGCAGCCAGTCGGCCTGGTTCAGGCTGAACCCCCGGACGGGGATGCGTCGCCGTCTGGATAGGGGGGAGCTTTGTCCCAGGGGCTGGTGGCTGAGCCCAGGAGCCGCCCTGCGCCCCCTGATGCAGTCGCTCCTGCTCCCGGTTGAAGGCGTGGTGCTGGGGCCAGCAGAGCGGGCCTACTGGCGCCTGACGGAGCCCCTCTGGGATCGAGTGGACCTCCAGGCCCCCCGGATCATTCCGAGGCCCACCGTCTTCGTGGTCCCCCCCGGTCTGGATCTGGATGCCGAAGCCCTGGCCACCCTGAAGACCGGTCGCTGGGAGCTGTTCCGAGACCTGGCCCTCACCCTCCCCTCCCAAACCCTAGAAGCACTCCCACCGGATCCATCCTGGGGCCTGGCTTTGACGGAACGCTTCGCAAAGGAGCTGGACCGGACCAGGAAACGCCTGGAGAAGCTGGATCGCCGCCTGGCCAGGGATTGCGCAGCCCGGCGCTTCGGGGGGGACCCGGAACGTCTGCGCCAGCAGCTCTTCCCTTTTGACCGCCCCCAGGAACGGGTGCTCCCGGGCATTCACTGGCTCCGCGATCCGCAACTCCTCCAGCGCATCCTGGAGGGACTGGAGGGCGGAGAGCCCCTCGTCTTCGTCGAAACCACCCCTCACTGACAGGTTTGCCATGAGTAGCGCATCCAACATCGATCTTCTCGTCCTGGGCGCCCATCCTGATGATGCCGAAGTGCACGTGGGAGGCCTCCTGGCCCTGGCCGCCAGACGCGGCCTGAAGGCGGCCATCCTCGATGCCACCGCCGGTGACCTGGGCACCCGGGGCACCGCCACCCTGCGCCACCAGGAGGCCATGGAGGCCGCGCAGATACTGGGGGTCGAACGGATAATCCTGGACTTCCCGGACGCCCGCTTCGACGAAAGCGAAGCCTACCGCATCGCCCTCATGGAGCAGTACCGCACCCTCCGCCCCCGGGTGCTCATCCTGCCCCATCCCGAGGACCACCACCCCGACCACCGCCGCATCCACCGCATCGGCCGGGAGGCCGCCTACTATGCGGGGCTCCGCAACTACCCCTGCGAGGGAGCCCCCTTCCGCCCCACCGCCGTGGCCTGGGTGGGCGGCGTCAACCCGCCCACCGCACCGGATCTGGTGGTGGATGTCTCCACGGTCTGGGAACAGCGCATGGCTGCCTTCGACGCCTTCGGCAGCCAGTTCACCCAGGACCCATCCCTGCCCGCCACCCGCATCGCCCACCCCTCCTTTCGCCGGGGAATCGTCGGCCGCTCCATGCACTGGGGCAGCCTCCTGGGCTGCGACCACGCCGAGGGCCTCTGGTGCGAGAAGCCTGTGGCCCCAGCCCTACTGGAACTCCTGACAAAGCTGGGCTGATCACGCCCCCATCAGCTCCACCAGGGTTCCCCAGGGACCTGGATGAAGGGGCTGAAGTGATGGTGGCGGATTCGCACCAGAGGCTCTTTACAAAAAACGCCCGCACGGAGGGTGCGGGCGTTTGATTGTTCCAGGACTGGAGTCCCGGGAACCCTTACTCAGGCTTGTACTTGTAGCGATCCATGGGCAGGGGATCGAGGGTGAGGTTCATCTCACCGCCCTTGTCCTGCACCACGATCCAGTTCGCGCCGTTCTTGTCATCGCGGGTCTTGTAGTCTTCGCGCATGTGCCAGCCGCGGCTTTCCTTGCGCTCGATGGAGGTGCGGTAGAACATCTCGGCGCAGAGCACCATGCTGCGGCATTCGTTGGCGGAGGACAGATCGTGGGGATCCTTGGCCACCAGGTTGGGAAGCTTGGCTTTGAGGACCAGCACGCGATCCAGGGCCTCCTTGAGACGTTCTTCGGACTTGTAGCCGGAGTAGGCCACGGGCTGCATGATCTCGCCGATCTCGCGAACGACCTCGTGGGTCGTGGTGCCCTGCTTCATGCGCTTCAGGGGAGCATAGGTCTCCTCCTTCAGCTTGGCCACCTGGTCCGCGTCCACATTGCCAAGGCTGGCCGCAGCCGCGTACTTGGCAGCGGTGGTGGCCGCGAAGATGGCGGTCATGACGGCGTGCATGAGGCCTGACCCACGGTTCCGGCCCGGAGGGGTGGGAACGGCGCCGGCCCAGCCGCCGCCGCAGCCGCAGATGTCGCCCGAGGCGAAGAGGCCGGTCACGCTGGTGGCGTAGTCATGATCCACGTAGAGGGGAGAGAACTCGCCCACCACGCCGGGGATGACTTCCTTGAGGGTGCCCTCATTGCGGTAACCCGCGTGCTTCTTCTCCATGATGCGCGCCCAGAACTTCTCGGAGGTGGGGCGGCGGAACGGAGGATCGGGGGGGCCGGTCAGGTTGCAGAGGTTCCGGCCCACAAAGCTGGTGGGGAAGCCGTTCTTGGTGGTGTCTTCGAAGATGGGGCCCTTGCCGTCCCGGACTTCCAGATACATCAGCACGGACTGGGAGCCGCCGAGATCAACGCCACCAACCACGGACTTCAGGGAGGGGTCCAGGTCGGCGCGCTCGGAGCAATTCTCGCCCTTAGCATTCACCAGGGCATCCTCGGCACCGTAGGCCACCAGCTTGTGCTCAGCGCTCATGATGTTCATGAAGCTGCCGAACTCGGCGTTACGCATCTTGGCGCCGGCGCGGTAAGCAGCGGCGATGCCGTCACCACGACCGGAGTTCCACATGCGCATGATGCGGAAGTTCTGGTCACCACAGGCCATGACCACAGCCTTGGCCTTGAAGATGTAGGTCTCGCCAGTCAGCAGGCTGAAGCCGAAGGCGCCCACGACCTTGTCACCTTCCTTAAGAAGATCAGTGATGGTGATCTTCTCGCGGAATTCCACGCCCAGCTTGCGGGCGGTCTTGGCCATGGGGATCATGATGTCGTTGTCGACGATACAGACCTTCCAGGGAATCACGGCGTGGGCCTGACCGGCGTGCTCGCGGCCGATGAAGTTCACACCCCAGGAAGCCCAGCGGTCCATGGTCTTGACGGTGCTGTGGGCGTACTTGCGGATCAGGTCTTGATCGTTCAGGTAGTCGCCGCAGTTCCGGGTGTGGTACTCGACGTAGAGTTCCTCGGCGCCTTCGGGGATGAAGGCCACGTGGCCGCCACCCTTGTTGGCCTTGCCGGCGTAGCCGACACAGCCCTTGTCCACGGCCAGGACCTTGAGGCCGGCGTTTTCTTCCTTGGCGGTGATGGCAGCGGCGAGACCGGAGATGCCGAAGCCCACCACGAGGAGATCGGTCTCAACGACCGTACCCAGTTGTTCCAGAGTAGCCATTTCGTTGGTCTCCTTATTCCTAGTTCACGCGGGGGATGTAGGGGCTGGGGAACTGGCGCGTGTAGTCAACGTTCACGAAGATCGCGTCCGTGGGACAGCTGATCTCGCAGAAGTTGCACTCCACACAGTCCTCGGCATAGGCGATGACGGGACGCTTGGTCTCCTCATTCCACCGGATGACGTCGAGCCAGCAAGCCTTGTAACAGGTCTTGCAGCCAACGCACTTTTCGTCGTCGACCTTGATGACGTTCATGGGCTTTCGCTCCTTTCATGGGAAGCAGGTTGATGAAGAACTGGATTCATCAAAAAATTTGATTGAACAGCAGTTTGCGACACGCAATGTTCAGAGAAACGCCCATCAATCAGAAACCCTAATAGATAGACGCCCTTTTCTCGGTGTGGAACGATCCATTCTTCCGCTCTACGAAATCCAGTGTCAATCGTGGAGAAACAGTAAGGCCAATCGTTGTGCCAGACATCACAAGCAAAAAAACAAAGCCCCGAAATACATTGATTTCAGTAAACCACCCTGTTCTAAATCCGTTTCATGAACGAGATTTGGCCATTTCAATCCGGTTTCGTCCGTAATGTTTGGCAGCATAAAGCGCTTCGTCAACAGAAAGAAAGAGACCCGCAGCATCCAGACCGTCCGGAGCCCCAACGCCAAAGCTCATGGTGGGAAAAATCGTCTGCCCCTCTGGCATAACTATTGGTGATTCATCTATTTTGGCCCGAACCTTTTCGGCGACCTCCATTCCGGCCTTGATACCGGTCTCTGCAAGCAGAATGGCGAACTCCTCCCCGCCGATGCGGAAGGCCAGATCCGAGCGACGCAGCACCCCCCTGAGGCGCAGGGCAACGGCCCGAAGCACCTGGTCTCCCACCAGGTGGCCGAAGCGATCGTTGATCAGCTTGAAGTAGTCCAGGTCACCCAGGATCAGCACAAAGGGGCGGCGATGGCGTTCCCACTGGCTGTAAGCGTGCTCAAGGTGCTGATTGAAGGCGCGACGGTTCAGCAGCTCCGTCATGGGATCCGTCAGCACCTCGGTGCGCAGGGTGGCCGTCTCCATTTCCAGGAGCACTCGGCGATCCCGGAGGTCATTGAGGTGGACCTGGAACTCATGCTGGATCTGCTTGATGTGGAGCCATTCCATACCCCGCCGGCAGGCATGCAGCAGTCGGGAGGGAGAAAGGGTCGCGGGCAGAATCTCCCTCGCCCCCAGGAGGAGCAGTCTTCGCATGATCGCCTCGTGGGGTGCCCGTCCCATGAGGACCGTGTAGGGCTGACATTCGTGGTCCCGCAAATCCTGGAGCACCGCGAGCGCCCTCTCACCATCCCCTCCAACCCCAAGTAACAGAAGAGGGGCTTTGAGCTTGCGCTGCTCCTCCCTCAGTGCTCCGGGTTCACAGCTGCGCAGATCGTAACCGAAATGTTCCAGCACGGCGCTCGACTTGCGAAGGACACTCGCCCCCAGGTTGCATGCCAGGACCGGGATCGGGGCACCGCCCCCACGGCTCTGCCCGCCTTCCAGGGCTGGCCCCAGATGGGTGATCAGCTTCTGAAGTCCATCCCCTGCCAGGATGAACCCATCCGCCCCGGTGGCGCGCAGACGGCGTTCTTCCTCCGGAACGGGGGAATGGTCCAGGACGAGGAAGATCGGGAGGTTCTGGAACAGCACCCGGGACTCCCCCCGCATCAGCGCACAGAAACGGTAACCGTCCAGGGGATCCCCGCCCGCATCCACCAGGATGATATGGGCCTGGTTCCACGCCTCCGCCACCAGGGCCTGGAGGTGATCCGACACCCAATGGACCTGATGCCCAGCGGACTCGAACGCTGTCCGGAGCCGCTCGATAAGGGCATCGTGTCGAGTGATGGCGAGAATATTCATGAGTTGTCGGAGGTTCCATCCAGCATGGTTGGAATTATCGGCCAGAAATGCCCAGATGAGATGGGTCGGAAACGAAACTTCTTTCTGCTTATCGGACGGCCTCCGCCGAAACCAAGCCTTGAACGCGTAAACTTGATAAAGCAGGAGTGCTTTGAATGAGCTTTGGAACATTGGTGGACTGGCGGGCAGGGCTTGATGCGGGGGATCTTTCCGCGGAATTCCTGACCATGGAAGCCCTGGACCGCATGGAGCAGCGGGAGGGCGATCTGAATGCGATCCTTTTCCGGGACCGAGAAATGAGCCTGAAGGCCGCCCGCAGGGCTGACCAGCGATTGCGGGCCGGTGACCGTTCCCCCATGCTGGGTATCCCCGTGGTCCTGAAGGACAACCTGCACCTGGAGGGCGCCCCCCTCAGCAACGGTTCCAGAATCATGGAAGGATACAGGGCCCCTTACAACGCGACGGTGGTGAGCCGCTTGCTGGAGGCCGGAGCGGTCCCCGTGGGCAAGGCCAACATGGACGAATTCGCCATGGGCTCCAGCGGAGAGTACAGCGCCTTCGGCCCCACCCGGAACCCCTGGGACCTCTCCAGAGTCGCCGGAGGCAGCAGTTCGGGCTCCATCGTTTCAGTGGCGGCGGGCTATGCCCCCTTCGCCCTGGGTACCGACACCGGGGGCTCGGTGCGCCTTCCCGGCAGCTTCTGCAATATCACGGCCCTCCGACCCACCTACGGAGCCCTGAGCCGTTACGGCGCCAGCGCCATGGCCTCATCTCTGGACCAGGTGGGACCCGTGGCCGCATCGGCCCAGGATCTCGCCCTGGGTCTTTCGGTCATCACAGGCCGCGACCCCAAGGACAGCACCAGCCTGGACCTGCCGGGAACGGAACGCCTGAAGGATCTGCGTCCCGCCTCCCTCAAGGGCCTCCGCATCGGCCTGCCACGGGAGTACTTCGGTGAGGGCATCGAACCCGGGGTGCGGGAAGTCCTGGACGCCGCCCTCCAGCGCCTCGCGGCAGAAGGCGCGGAACTGGTCCCCGTCTCCCTGCCCCACACCCGCTACGCCATCGACACCTACTACCTCATCGTCACCTCCGAGGTCTCCAGCAACCTCTCCCGCTACGATGGCGTCCGCTTCGGACTTCGCCGAGAAGCCGGGGAACTGCAGGAGATGATCTCCGGCACCCGGGACGCGGGCCTGGGGGCCGAAGTGAAACGGCGCATCCTCCTGGGGGCTTTCTGCCTATCCAAGGGTTATTACGATGCCTTCTACCTCAAGGCCCTCAAGGCCCGCACCCTCATCACCCGGGATTTCATCGAGGCCTTCAAGCAGGTCGACATCCTGGCCACCCCCGTCAGCCCCAGCACGGCCTTCCCCCTGGGGGCCAACCTGGCAGACCCCATGGCCATGTATCTCGCGGACGTCTTCACCGTGACCATGCCCCTGGCCGCCCTCCCGGTCGTGGCTGCCCCGGCAGGATTCAGCGAAGGGCTGCCCGTGGGGCTGCAGTTCGTGGGGCCAAGCCTGTCGGACGTGAAACTCCTGGAGATCACGGAGGCCTGGCAGGGGATCAGCGACTTCCACAGGAAAAGAGCGTGAATCCCAGCGCCCTGCCCCCCACCAGCGAAAACAGGTTCGACGCGCTTATGGCCTCCGCCAAGCAGGCGGAATCCCAGGAATTACTGATCCAGTGCTTCAGGTCGCTCTGGGCGGCCTTCCTGGATCTGGAGACCTGGATCTTCCTCACCAGCGGCGGGAGCAACCCCGAACAGGCCAGCCCCTTCATCGGCATCATCGACGGGAAACCCTGGGCCATGGTCTTCACGGATCCCCGGAAGGCCGCCGAATTCGCAGGTCCTGCCCCCCGCTTCCGGGATGCGGAGGGTGAACTGCTCTTCCTGGCCATGCCCAGGATGCAGGCACTCCAGTGGATCCTCGGACTGCAGCAGGACGGCGTGGCGGGGCTCCGCATCAACCAGGGGGAATTTGGCTGGATGGCCCCCCTTGCCAATCTGCCGGCCATCATCGTGGATATCGAAGGGCAGGGCTGAGGCCACGGGTAAAGGCAAGCTATAGGGCCACCCATTCCCCAAACGCCTTATCCGTGTGTTCGGTGTGTTCCGTGGTTCATGTTTTTTAATCCAGGTTCAAACGCTAGACTCCAGGAGGCCTCAGCAAGGCCGTACCGATCACTCAACTAAGGATGCGCCTCTTGACCAGCTTGCCCAAATGCCCGAAATGCGGTTCTGAATACACCTACGAGAGCGAGGGCATGTTCGTCTGCCCGGAATGCGCCCATGAATGGGCCCTGGCAGGGGAAGACCAGCAGCCGGACGCGGAATTGATCGTCCGGGACGCCAACGGCAATGTCCTTAAGGACGGGGACGCCGTCACCCTCATCAAAGACCTGAAGGTCAAAGGCAGCCCTTCCCCCCTCAAAATGGGCACCAAGGTCAAGAACATCCGCCTGGTGGAAGGCGACCACAACATCGACTGCAAGATTGAGGGGTTCGGGTCCATGAGCCTGAAGTCCGAGTTCGTCAAGAAGAGCTGAGACTCATCACGCGGAACTCCGGTACAGACCCTAGAATGGACCATGGCCAAACCCATCGTCCCCCCCGAGCTCCTAAAGACCATCGCAACGGCCAATGCCACCGGCAAGGGCCCCCTCCAGGGGGCCAAGCGCCCGGAAGCCGATCCCAAGACCGGGGCCAAGGAGGTCCAGAGCATCCGTCCCGCCCGCACAGCCATCGCCCACCAGCGGGGCGGGAACAAGGGGAAGTGAGGGAAGCGCTATGAGATGGGGGTGCCTTCCTTCCCCTCGGATCGGTCCCCGGCTCAGGTAGGCTGATCCCATGGACCGCTCCTCTCGCAATCGCCTGAACGAAAAGCTTCTGCACCAGTTTGCAGGGGACACGCTCTTCGACGCCATCGCCCGGGTTGTCTGCCGCAGCGGCTGCCTGCCGCGCAAGGAGCTGTACGAAGCCTGGGAGGTGGCCCGCAGGGTCCGGCGCCGTTTCAGGGGGAGGCGGATCGTGGATCTGGCCTGCGGCCACGGCCTGCTGGCCCAGATCCTCCTGCTGCTCGATGACAGTTCCCCCGAGGCCCTGGCGGTGGACCTGAGGCTTCCGAAGAGTGCCGCGACCCTGGAGGCTTCGCTCCGTGAAGCCTGGCCCCGCCTGGCGGGCCGGGTCAGTTTCATCGAGGACGACCTGAGGAAGGTGCAGCTGTATCCAGAGGATCTGATCGTCTCGGCCCATGCCTGCGGCGGACTGACGGACCTGATCCTGGAACGGGCGGTGGAGGTGGGAGCGCGCGTGGCGGTCCTGCCCTGCTGTCATGACCTGAAAAAGGGCGATCTCGGGGGACTGGAGGGCTGGCTGGATGGCCCCCTGGCGATGGATGCGGCCCGCGCATCCCGACTGCGGTTCCAGGGCTACCGGGTGCACACCCAACTCATTCCGACCGACATCACACCCAAGAACAGACTGCTCCTGGCCGAACGCCTCAGTTCACCCGCAGCCACAGCCCCTTGAGGTAGAAGCCTTCGGGGTGGTTCAGGGCGTAGGGGTGGTCCAGGGGCTGCCCCAGGTGGGCCAGGACCTGGGCATCCCGTCCGGCCTCCAGCAGGGCCGTCCAGACCGCCTCCTGGAAGCGGCCCCGGTCGATGTGCTGGGAGCAGGAGAAGCACCAGAGGAGGCCACCGGGCGCCGTGGCCCGGGCTCCCAGGCGGAAGACATCCTTGTAGGCCTTGAAGGCGTTGTCCACATCCTTGCGGGCCTTGGCGAAGGCCGGAGGATCCACGATGACCCGGTCCCAGGCGCCGGGTTCCAGGTTCCGCATGAGCTCGAAGGCGTCCCCCTGCAGGCGAGTGTGCCGGGCGGGATCCAGCCCGTTGGCCGCCCAGTCCCGCTCACACTGGTCCAGGGCAGGCCCGGAGATGTCCAGGGTGGCGACCTCCAGGGCGCCCCCCAGGCCCGCGTGGATGGAGAAGCCCCCGGTGTAGCCGAAGGCGTTTAGGACCCGGCAATCCTTGGAGACCCGGCCAAGGGCGAGGCGGTGTTCCCGCTGGTCCAGGAAGAAGCCCGTCTTCTGGCCCTTGAGGAGATCGGCGCTGAGGAGGGCCTGCCCCTCCCGGATGGCGATGGGGCCACCCAGGGAGCCCTTCAGGAGGCGGTTTACGGGGGCCAGGCCCTCCTCCTTCCGCCCGGATTGGCTCCGTTCCACGAACACGGAAATCCCACGGGACTTGCCGAGTTCAAAGAGCAGAGGCCACCAGGTGTCCCGCAGGGCCTCCAGCCCCGCCGTCCCCACCTGAAGCACCAGGGCCTGGGCATAGCGGTCCACCACCAGGCCCGGCAGGCCATCGGCCTCACCGAAGATCCAGCGGCATCCGGCTTCCGGACCATCCAGGTCCAGGGTTTCCCGGAGCGCCACGGCCCGCTGGAGCCGCTCCCGGAACCAGGCCTCATCCAGGGGGGCGTCCTCGAAACGGAAGATACGCACCGTCAGAGGATTGGTGGAGGAAGCCGTCCCCACCCCCAGCACGTTGCCCGAGGCGTCCGCCAAGCGGACCAAGGGGCTGGTGGGTGCCTCCGCCACGGCCCCGGAGAAGACCCAGGGGTGGCGTTTGGAAAAGAGGGCCTCCTTTCCGGGCTTGAGGCGGAGGAGGGGATAGGGCCAGCGGTTTTCACTCATCCTTCCATCGTACGCTCTCGGGAGCCGACATGGGATGGACCTCGTGGATTTTCAGGTTCCGAAGCATGCCGACTATGCTGGGTGATCACGAAACCGGATGCCCAATGGAAACCACCCCTGAAACCCAAGCCCTGCGCCAAGCCCGCCGATGGCCCTACACCCTGGGCCTGACCCTCTGCGTCCTGTGGCCCATCGCCCTGGAAATCCTCCTGACCCGACTCCCCCAGGGAGAGCCCTCGGATCCGGGAGCAGTTCAAAGCCTGGGGCACACCTTAACTGGGATCATCTTCCTGGCGGCGGCCTACACCTACTGGCGCAAGCGGCGTGCCATGGAAGCCCTCCCCAGTCAGGGGCTGCCGGAACGCTGCGCCTCCCTCCGGCAGGAAACCCTCCTGGCCGCCCTGATCTTCGGAGCCTGCTCCCTCCTGGGGCCTCTCTACTATGGGGCCTCGGGCCCCGCAGGGGAGCGCCACGCCCGCTCCTACCTGGCGGCCGTCCCCATCATGTTCTTTGTTTTCGCCCCCCGGCTCAGTTCTTGGAGCCCCGGACCACCAGGACATCCCCGGGAGCGTGCTTGACCACCTTGACCGCAGTGCTGCCGAAGAGGATCCGCTCGAAGGCCGAGTGACCCACATTGGCCACCACCATCAGGGTTTCGGCGTCAGCTTCCGCCGCCATCTTCTCGGCGGGACTGCCCCACTTCACGATAACGGCCGTACCGGGATAGTCCTGGACCCAGAGCCTCAACTGCTCCGTGGCGTGGTCCTCGAGCGCTCGCTGCCACTGGCCGTCCAGGTCCGCCACCATTGTGGCTTCAGGGACGAGAGGGGCCGGAGGCTGAAGGACGTGCATGGCCACCAGCGGGACTTCCAGACGCTTGGCCCAGGCATGGGCCGTTGCCAAGGCCTGCTTCGAGGCCTCGGAAAAATCGATGCCAACAAGGATGCGCTTCACCATGGCGGCCCCCCTTTGCTTGGACAACCTAAAAATAGGTCATTCCAAGGCAGACGCCACGTTCTCGCGCTTTTTATGTCAAATTATAACTTCACTTGTAAATTTATTTTTCACTCAAAATGGCGACACTTTCAGGTCTTGGCACGCCGCACCACCAGAACATCGCAGGGGGCGTGCTTGACTACCTTGACGGCGGTGCTGCCGAAGAGGATCCGCTCAAAAGCGGAGTGACCCACATGGGCCACCACCACCAGGGTGTCGCCATTCGCCTCCGCCACGATCTCCTCGGCGGGACTGCCCCACTTCACCAGCGGGCTCGCCCCCGGGTATTCCTGCAGCAGCAGTCGCAGCTGTTCCAGGGCGTGAATTTCGATCGTATCCAGCCAGGCGGGGTCCGGCATGGCCATCTGGGCCTCCGGCAGCATGGGCGCCGGGGGCTGGAGCACGTGAATGGCCACCAGCGGGACCCCCAGGCGATTGGCCCACTCGTGGGCCTGGGCCAGCGCAATCTTGGAGGCCGGGGAAAAATCAACACCGACAAGGACGCGCTTCACCATCGCAGACTCCTTCCGCAGGGGTTTATCCCAACATAGGGCTGCAAGGGTCCATTGCCAGCACTAATTCCCCAAATAGCTGAACCAGAAGCGGATTCCCAGGGACTTGCCCTCGAAGCCGTCCGGCAGACGGGGCAGCGGGTCCGAGCGTCTCACCGCCAGGAGGGCGCTCTGATCGAGCATGGCATTGCCACTCGGAATCTCGACCCTGACCCCCTCCAAGGACCCGTCCCGGCGGATCCGGAAGTAGATCTGGACCCGGCCTTGGACATTGGTCAGGCGGTTCCAGTTGCCGGTGATGGTGTTCTGGACATTCTGGACGTACCAGACAAAGGGGAAGTTGCTATCCAGCTCGCCCACCAGGCCCGTCCCCCCTTGGACGCCTCCGCTGGCACGCAGCCCAGGAATGCCGCTCCCCACCCCGATGCCGGAGCCGCCCCCCTCACCAGCGGCGCCGCGGCTGGTGTTGGGGTTGGGATTCTTCCCCTTGGCAGCCACGGGAGCGGTCCCCGTGGAAAGAGGATTGGCGCTGGTGCCCTTGGCGGGATTCCGGGCCTGGGAGCCCCAGGTGTCCGGCGTGGGGCCCGTACGGGGCGCATCGTTCTGGGGCGCAACCTCTTCCACCCGACGCTGGCGCTCCCCCTGGGTCCCCTCCTCCATAGCCGCCGCCCCACCGGAAACGCCGCCCATGCCCGGAAGGCTGACCCAGGTGACCTTCACTTCGGGGACGGCCTCCGCCGGGCGACGCGCCGCCAGGACCAGGATGCCCACGACGAGCCCGTGAAAGGCCAGGCTCAACCCCAGTCCATAGGGCCACCGCATCTGCCCGAGGCGGGCACGCTCATGGAGGATGCTGGCCAGATCCTGGCTCACGATTCCTTCTCGGGGACCGTCGGCGCCCCTTGGGTGACAAAGCCCACCTGTGTGAACCCGGCCTCCCGGATGGCATCCACCACGGCAATCACGCGCCCGTAGGGGATGTTGTGATCCGCCCGCACCATGACCGGGCGCTTGCGGTTGGCCGCGGCCCGCTCCCGGAGTTCCTTCTTGAGCACGCCCTCCTGGACGAAGCGCTTCTCAAACTCGATCTGACCGTCCCGGGCCAGGGTCACCGTCAGGGCTTCGGCCTCCAGGTTCTTGCCCGTGCGGCTTTCGGGCAGACTCACATCCACACCGGTGGTCAGCATGGGTGCCGCCACCATGAAGATGATCAGCAGCACCAGCATGACGTCGATCAGGGGCGTCATGTTGATATCAGCCATCTGCCCGTGTTTGGAACCCGGCGTGAACGCCATGTTGCCTCCGTTCTGCTTAGTCTACCCGCGTCGGACGTAGGGGTTGCTGCGAGCCTCCCTCCCGATGGTGGTCAGGGGCCCGTGTCCGGGCACGGCGATGGTGGCATCATCCAGGGTGAAGAGTTCCCGGCGGATGCTGGCCTCAAGCTGCTCCCAGTGCCCTCCCATCAGGTCCGTGCGTCCCACGCCGCCCTGAAAAAGACTGTCTCCGGTGAAGACGATGGGGCCCTGTTCCACTTCTCCCAGAAAGCAGCAGCCGCCGGGGGAATGGCCGGGTGTGTGGAGCACCTTGAAGCCGAAACGGATCTCTCCGGCCTGCAAGGGCAGCATCTCGGGGCGCTCCACCGGGGGCATCCCGAAAAGGCCAGTCTGCATGTCCAGGTCCGCCAGCAGGAAGTCATCGGCCTCATGAAGGTAGGCCGGGCAGCCCCAGGCAGTCTGGAGGGCCCTGGTGGCCCCGATGTGATCGAAGTGGCCGTGGGTATGCAGGAGCTCCACCACCTGGAAACCGAGTTCCTCAACACGCCGGGCGATGCGGGCCGCGTCTCCGCCGGGATCGATCACCACGCCCTTGGCCTCGGCGGGATCCCATACCAGGGAGCAATTGACACCCAGGGCGCCTGCGGGAAAAGACTCGAACTTCAGCATGACTTCCTCCAACCCTTCCAAACTACCCGGAGCCGCCGGTTCGACATAGGCTCCCGCCGTCTGCAATGATGCAGTATCGCCCCATAGAAAGTCATCGATATGGCCAGGACCCGCTTCCAGAACGCTGGTGAAGACCTGCCCCTGCGCGCCCTCCCGGGCGCGGCCATCCGGGCGGTGTTCGCCGAGGGCTACTCCAAAGCCCAATTCCGGAAGGACCTGGCAGCAGGCTTCCTGGTGGGCATCATCGCTATGCCCCTGGCCATGGCCCTGTCCATTGCGGTGGGAGCCTCGCCCCAGCAGGGCTTGTACACCTCCATCGTGGCGGGCTTCCTGACGGCCCTCCTCGGGGGCTCCCGGATCCAGGTGGTGGGGCCCACGGCGGCCTTCATCGTAGTGCTGGCCCCCATCTATCTCCGCTTCGGATTGGCGGGCCTGCTGCTCTCGGGCCTCATGGCCGGCCTCATCCTGATGGGGATGGGGCTCCTCCGCCTGGGGCGCCTCATCGAGTACATTCCCTTCCCGGTCACCACGGGCTTCACCTCCGGCATCGCTACGGTCATTGCCGCCCTCCAACTCAAAGATCTCTTCGGGCTCCAATTCACCCATACGCCCGAAGGTTTTTTCGAGCGGCTGCTCACCATGTGGCAGGCCCGCGGCACCGCCTCGCCCTGGGGACTCATCTTCGGCCTGGGCACCCTGGCCATCCTGCTGATGCCCCGTCTTCCCAAGCGCTGGCTGGTGCGCCTGCCACGCTTCCTGCGAAAGATCCCGGCTCCCCTGCTGGCCCTGCCCCTGGCGGGCCTGGGTGCCTGGCTGCTGGGACACTACTGCCCGGACATCCGACTGGAAACCATCGGCAGCCGCTTCCACACCCTGGTGGGGGGCCGGATGGTGGAGGGCATCCCCCAGGTGCTTCCGGCCTGGATCTGGCCCTGGTCGGCCCCGGGACCCGAGGGCCAGAAGCTCGCCATCAGCCTGCACACCATCCGCCTGCTCCTGCCCGGCGCCTTCACCGTCGCCATCCTGGGGGCCATCGAATCCCTGCTCTCCGCCGTGGTGGCGGATGGCATGGCCCGCACCCGCCATGACCCGGACGCAGAACTCATCGCCCTCGGCGCGGCCAACGTCGTGACGCCCTTCTTCGGGGGCATCCCCGCAACTGGAGCCATCGCCCGCACCGCCACCAATTTCCGATTCGGCGGCCGCACTCCCGTGGCTTCCATGGTCCACGCCCTGACCATCCTCCTGGCGATTCTCCTGCTGGCCCCGGTGATCCGCTTCCTGCCCATGGCCAGCCTGGCGGCCCTGCTTCTCCTGGTGGCCTGGAACATGTCCGAGGTCGAGCATTTCCTGCACACCGTGAAGGTGGCCCCCCGCAGCGATGTGGCCGTGCTCTTCACCTGCTATGCCCTGACGGTCGTCTTCGATATGGTCATCGCGGTGACGGTGGGGGTCATGCTGGCCTCTCTGCTCTTCATCCGGCGCATGGCCGAGGCCACGGAAGGACGCATCGCCGACCCCGATCACCACAGTCTGCCGGGTCCCCTCCCGGAAGGGGTGATCATCTACGACCTCATCGGCCCCCTCTTCTTCGGCGCGGCGGAGCGGGCCATGCGGGCCATCCGCGCCATCGGCAGCGAGGTGCGCGTGGTGATCTTCCGGATGGAGCAGGTGCCCACCGCAGATATCACGGGCCTGGTGGCCATGGAGGGCGTGATCGAAGAGATGCACCGGCACGGCATCAAGGTGATCCTGGTGGGCCTGCGGGGACAGGCCCGCCATGTCTTCCTGAAAGGCGGCTTCAGGGCCAGGCCAGGCAAGCTGGCCATGTGCCCCACAATGGCTACGGCATTCAAGCACATGAATGCCCGCTTCCACACCTACCACCGTACGGATCGGGGACCCTTGAGGTTCCACGTTCTCCACCGGCAGAAGTTCGTGAACCGCCTTCTGCCTACAGGCTCTTCAACGCCGCCAGTTCATGGGGGGTGAGGAAGCGCCAATCGCCGGGCTTGAGGTAGGGATCGTCCAGGGGGCCGAACTGAATGCGACGCAGCTTGGAGACCGGGTGCCCCACGGCGGCGAACATCTTGCGGATCTGCTGGTTCTTGCCTTCGATCAGGGTCACCTGCATCCAGGGGTTGTCCCCCTTCTCGTGCAGCTCGATGCCGCAGGGCTTGAGGCGGCGGCCGTCCAGGCGGAAACCTCCACGGAGTTCGTCCAGGGTTTCGGGACGGGGGTTCCGGTGGATCTTCACCAGGTACACCTTCGGAACGTGGAATTCGGGCGAGGTGAGACGCTGGGCCAGCTCACCGTCGTTGGTCATCAGCAGCAGGCCTTCCGAATTGAAATCCAGGCGCCCCACGGGGTAGATCCGGGCTGCAACGCCGCCCAGGAGGGCCATCACGGTGGGCCGCCCCTGATCGTCCTTGACCGTCGTCACATAGCCCTTGGGCTTGTTCATAAGGATGTAGACCGGCTGTTCCTTCTGGATGGGATTGAAGTCCACCGTGATTTCATCCCGGTAGGGATCGGCCTTGGCCCCCAGTTCCGTGATGGTCACGCCATTCACCTGGACATGGCCTTCCAGGATCAGCTCTTCGCAGGCACGGCGGCTGGCCACCCCCGCATGGGCCAGGATCTTCTGAAGGCGATCCCCCCCGGTGGATTTTGACGCAGGTCGCTTTTTGGCCTGGAGGGGGCTCACGGCCCGGGCGGGCTTGGGGGCGGCTCCCCTGGTACGGGGGGCACTCTCCGGCCTCGGGGCGGCCCCGGCGGTCCGGGTCGGGCGGGCTGGACGGGACGGCCGGGATGGGGTGGAAGCCTCACCCTGGGAAGGGCGGCTTTTGCTCGAAGTCACGGCGGCCGTCCGTTTCGGGCTGAATTTCGGCTTGCGGTCCTGGGTCATACAGATGCTCCTCGTGGCGTCTCCCGACGCGAAAAAACCATTGTCTCACAGCCTTCATATCGGGTGTTCCATTTATGTAAAAACCGGGCTACAATCCCACCCCAAAAGAACCTCTAATACGCGCATAAGCCGCGTCGGGGCAGGTTACGGCCGCGTGACGCTTGTGCTATAAAGCATGTTGCGAGGACTTCACATGACCATGACCAAGTACGTCTACTCCTTTGGCGGCAACCGCAACGAGGGCAGCGCCTCAATGCGCAACACCCTGGGAGGCAAGGGTTGCAACCTTGCCGAGATGGCCGGCCTCAACATCCCCGTCCCACCGGGCTTCACGGTGATCACCGACGTGTGCACCCTGTACTACCAGGAGGGGAAAAAACTTTCCCCCGAGGTAGTGGCCCAGGTAAAGGAGGCCCTCCTCTGGTTGGAGGGCGTACGTGGCAAGAAGCTGGGCGATGCCGCCAATCCTCTGCTGGTCTCCGTGCGCTCCGGCGCCCGGGTCTCCATGCCCGGCATGATGGACACGGTGCTCAACCTGGGCCTCAACGACCAGACCGTCGAGGGCCTGGCCAAGGCCAGCAACAACCCCCGCTTCGCCTGGGACAGCTACCGTCGCTTCATCATGATGTATTCCGATGTCGTGCTGGACGTCCACAAGGACCACTTCGAGCACCGCATCGAGGCCCTGAAGGCCAAAACCGGCAAGACGAGCGACACCGAGATCAGTGCCGAGGAATGGCAGGTCCTCTGCGGCGAGTTCAAGGCCATCGTGAAGGAAAAGCTCGGCCGAGAGTTCCCCCAGGACCCCATGGAACAGCTCTTCGGCGGCATCTCCGCCGTCTTCAACAGCTGGGAGACCGAGCGCGCCATCATCTACCGCCGCATGAACCGCATCCCTGACGATTGGGGCACCGCCGTCAACGTGCAGTCCATGGTCTTCGGCAACATGGGCGACGACTGCGGCACCGGCGTGGCCTTCACCCGGGACCCCGGCACCGGCGAGCCCTACTTCTACGGCGAATACCTGATCAACGCCCAGGGTGAGGACGTGGTCGCGGGCGTGCGCACTCCCCAGCCCATCACCAAGTTCCAGGCCGATGGCACCGGCCTCCCGAGCCTGGAAGAGGTCATGCCCGGCACCTTCAAGGAGCTCCTGGACACCGCGACCCGCCTGGAGCAGCACTTCAAGGACATGCAGGACATCGAGTTCACCATCGAGCAGGGCAAGCTCTACATGCTCCAGACCCGCGTGGGCAAGCGCACCGCCATGGCGGGCATCCGCATCGCCCTGGACATGGTCAAGGAGGGCATGATCGACGAGGCCACCGCCCTCAAGCGCATCAATGCTGACGATCTGGTGCAACTCCTGGCCCCCATCTTCGACCCCAAGGAAAAGAAGGCCTTCGAGAAGGCCGGTAAGCTCATGACCAAGGGCCTCAACGCGGGCCCCGGCGCCGCCACCGGCCGCATCGCCCTCTCCGCCGAAGAGGCCCAGGAGATGGCTGCCGCCGGCCCCGTGGTGCTGGTGCGCCTGGAAACCTCCCCTGAGGACCTGGCGGGCATGGTCGCCGCCGAAGGCATCCTCACGGCCCGGGGCGGCATGACCTCCCACGCCGCCGTGGTGGCCCGCGGCATGGGCAAGCCCTGTGTCTGCGGCGCTTCCGCCCTTTCCATCGACATTGCCAACCGCACCGTCAGCATCGGCGAGGTGGTCCTGAAGGCCGGCGAGGACTTCATTTCCATCGACGGCTCCACCGGCGAGGTCTTCGCGGGCCAGCTCTCCGCCCACCCCGCCGAGGTCAACCAGGTCCTCGTGGACAAGATCCTCAAGGCCGAGGACAGCGAAACCTACCAGCGCTTCGCCACCATCATGAACTGGGCCAACAAGGTGCGCTCCATGAAGGTCCGCACCAACGCCGACTCCCCTCACGATGCTGACGTCGCCCGGGCCTTCGGCGCCGAGGGCATCGGCCTCTGCCGCACCGAGCACATGTTCTTCGAAGGCGACCGCATCCTGGCCTTCCGCGAGATGATCCTGAGCAAGGACGCAGAGGGACGCAAGACCGCCCTTGCCAAGATCCTGCCCATGCAGCGCTCCGACTTCGAGGGCATCTTCGAGGCCATGAACGGCCTGCCCGTCAATATCCGCCTCATCGACCCTCCCCTCCACGAGTTCGTCCCCCACGACGAGAAGGGCCAGGAGGAGATGGCCAAGGTCCTGGGCGTGAGCCTCGAGGAAGTGAAGCACCGGGTCGAGAAGCTCCATGAGTTCAACCCCATGATGGGTCACCGCGGCTGCCGCCTGGGCATCACCTATCCCGAGATCATCCGCATGCAGATGCGCGCCATCTGCGAGGCCGCCATCAACGTCGCCAAGAAGGGCATCGTGGCCATGCCTGAAGTGATGGTGCCCCTGGTGGGCCACGTGAAGGAACTGACCTACACGAAGGGCGAGATGCTGGACGAACTGGCCCTGATCAACCAGGAGAATGGCACCGACTTCTCCTGCCCCATCGGCACCATGATCGAGATCCCCCGCGCCGCCCTCACCGCCGACCAGATCGCCGCCGAGGCCGACTACTTCTCCTTCGGAACCAACGATCTCACTCAGATGGGCTTCGGCTTCTCCCGGGACGATTCCGGTTCCTTCCTGCCCGAGTACGTCGCCAAGAAGATCCTGGAGGACGACCCCTTCCAGAGCCTCGACCAGCAGGGCATCGGCGAACTGGTCCGCATCGCTGGCGAGAAGGGCCGCAGCACCAAGCCCGACCTCAAGCTGGGCGTCTGCGGTGAGCACGGCGGCGATCCCCGCTCCGTGAAGTTCTTCCACAAGGTGGGCCTGAACTACGTGAGCTGCAGCCCCTACCGCGTGCCCGTCGCCATCCTGGCGGCGGCGCAGGCCACCCTGGAGAACTAATAGTCCTTAAGCTTTTCGCAGGCAGAGCACCCGAGAGGATCGGATCCTTTCGGGTGCTCTGCTTTTGGGGGGAAAAGCCGTCGCAGGCATGGTGAGATAAAGGCATGGCTTTCGAACACCCACTCCCCCTTGCCCTGCTCACCTTCGCCCTGGCCCTTGGTCTGGAACTCCTCTCACGCCGGGGCCGGAACACCCTGCCCCTCTACCGCCGCCACCTCCTCCTGTGGTCCATCTTCCTCCTGGCCAGCCTGGCCTGGGGATTCCGGACCCCGCATCCAGGCCCGGTCTTCCTGGCGGGGGCTCTGGGAAGTCTTTTCGCCCTTAGTCTCAGCTGCCTCCCCTTCCTTCGCAGCCGCGAGCTCCAGGGCTTCGCCTGGCAGCGGGGTTCGGTCCGGCGGCCCGATCCGGAGCGCCCCCTCATCCTGGTGGCCGATTCCCACTGGAGCGAGGAACTGACGGGAATCCGGGAGGCCACCCTGGCCCACCCGGAGGCGGATTGGCTCTTCCTGGGGGACATCTTTGACCTCTGGGTGGGGCTGCCCGGGGTGGAGACCGAGGCCCAGCGCTCCTTCCTCTGGTGGGTCCGGGAGCGGCGACGCCTGGGCCGCTGGGTGGGTTTCTGGATGGGCAACCGGGAGTATGCCCTGGATGGCTTGGCCAAGCACTTCGACCTGATCGGCGAGGGGGTCGGCGGCGCCCTGGACGATGAAGGCCTCGCCTGGGAGCACGGCGATCTCATCAACAACCAGGACTGGCGCTACCGGATCTGGAACCTAGTCTCCCGCAGCGGTTTCTTCTGGCTGGCGGGCCGACTGCTCCCCGCCAACTGGGTCCGGGGACGCCTGATGAAGCTGGAAAAGGCCATGCGAACCACCAACCGGGAGTACCGCCTCCAGTTCCCCCGGGAGGCCTTCCGCCGGGCGGCCCAGGAACAGCCCGAAGCCAGCTTCATCACGGGTCACTTCCATACCTTCGAAGTGGAAGCCAACGGAACCTCCCTCCCCTGGGCCCACGAAGGCCGCTTCATGCTCTGGCATGAGGGCCGGATCCAGCCCCTCCGATAGGCCATTCCATGCCCATCATCCCTGCCGCCTGCCCCCATGACTGTCCGGATACCTGCGCCCTGCAGGTGAAGGTCGAAGAAGGCCGCGTGGTGCGGGTGAGCGGAGCTCCTGACCACCCCATGACCTGCGGGAAGCCCTGCGCCAAGGTGGGACGCTACGCCGAGCGCCTCTACCACCCGGAGCGCCTGCTCCACCCCATGAAGCGGATCGGCGCCAAGGGCGAAGGCCGCTACCAGCGCATCAGCTGGGACGAAGCCCTGGACCTCGCGGCAGAGCGTTTGAAGACCGTCGCCGCGCGCGACCCCGAAGCCATCCTGCCATACAGCTACGCCGGAACCATGGGCCTGGTGCAGGGGGACAGCATGTCCGCCCGCCTCTTCCACAAGCTGGGGGCCTCCCGGCTCCAGAAGACCATCTGCGCCGAGGCCGGTTTCCAGGGGCTGCTCCACACCTATGGGGCGGGCGTGGGCATGCACGCCGAGCACTTCAGCGAGGCCCGCCTCATCCTGCTATGGGGCACCAACCCCATCGTCTCCGGCATCCACCTCTGGACCAAGGTCCAGGAGGCCCGGCAGCGGGGCGCCCGGGTGGTGGTCATCGACCCCGTCCGCACGGCCAGCGCCGAAAAGGCCGATCTCCACCTGGCCCTGCGCCCCGGCACCGATGTGGCCCTGGCCCTGGCCATGATCCATGTCCTGATCCGGGAGCAGCTCCTGGACCACGACTTCATCGCCCGGTACACCGAGGGCTTCGAGGCCCTGAAGGCCCGGGCCGAGGCCTACTCACCGGAGGAGGCCGCCCGGATCTGCGGACTGGAGGCCGCCCAGATCGAGGCCCTGGCTCTGGAATACGGTCGGAGCAAGCCCGCCGCCATCCGCCTCAACTACGGCATGCAACGCACCCGCACCGGAGGCCAGGCGGTCCGGGCCATCTGCTGCCTACCCAGCCTGGTGGGGGCATGGCGCCACCGGGCCGGGGGTCTGCTGCTCTCCTCCTCGGGCTTCTTTCCGACGAATGGGGACGCTCTCACCCGCCCCGATCTCCTGCCCGACACTCCCAGGGCCATCAACATGAGCCTGCTGGGGGAGGCCCTGACGGATACCAGGCGCCCTATTGATTTATTATTTGTTTATAACTCAAACCCCGCCGCCGTGGCTCCGGACTCCCGCCGGGTGGCCCAGGGCCTGGCCCGGGAAGACCTCTTCACGGTGGTCCTGGAACACTTCCAGACCGACACCGCCGACTACGCCGATCTCCTTCTACCGGCCACCATGCAGATGGAGCACCTGGACCTCCACAAGTCCTACGGCCACACCTGCCTCGCCGTCAATCTCCCGGCGGTGGAGGCTCCCGGAGAGGCCCTTCCCAACACCGAGATCTTCCGCCGCCTAGCCCAGCGCCTGGGCTTCCAAGAGCCCTGCTTCCGGGACAGCGACGAGGAGATCGCCCGCCAGGCCTTCCATTGGGAGCGCACCGGCACCACCTGGGAAGCCCTCAAAGATCGGGGCTGGGCCGCCCTGCCCTTGCCGGAGGCGCCCTTCGCCGGAGGGGCCTTCCCCACGCCCTCGGGCAAGTGCCAGTTCTTCGCCACCAGCCTGGAGGCCCAAGGCCTGGAGCCCCTGCCCGCCTGGAGCGCCAACATCCAGGACCCACGCTATCCCCTGGCCCTGCTCTCCACGCCCTCCCGGGATTTCCTCAACACTACCTTCGCCAATCTGGCGGGCTGCCAGCCGAAGGCGGGCGTCCCCACCCTGGAGATCCATCCCCGGGACGCCGCGGCGAGGGGCATCCAGGAAGGCGACGAGGTCCGGGTCTTCAATGCCCTGGGGGAGATCTCCCTGAAGGCAGTGCTGACGGAACGGGTTCAGCCCGGTGTGCTGGTGGCCCCCTCCATCTGGTGGAAGAAGCGCAGCCCCGACCACAGGAACGCCAACGAGCTCACGAGCATGGCCCTGACGGATCTGGGGGGAGGCCCCACTTTCTACGATTGCCGCGTGGAAGTGCTTAAACCCTTTCCCTCCTGAGCCCATCCAATCACCATGGATACCTACCGGAGGACGTCATGAAGCCGACTGCCATCCTGCCCATCGCCCTGGGGCTGGCCCTTTTCACCGGGTGCGTCACCTACTCCGTGCGGGCCGACTACGACACCACGGCCAATTACGCCGCCTACAAGACCTTCGACTGGTACGCCTCGAGCAAGTACGCCAAGGGCAAGACCGATGGGGGCGCCAGCGCCATCATGGACCGCCGGGTCCGGCACGCCGTCGAGAAACAGTTGACCGCCAAGGGCTTCCAGTTCGAAAAGAAGGCCGAACCCGACTTCCTGGTCACCTACTACCCCGTCTACCGCAACCGCCAAGTGGTCACGACCACCAACATGGGAGGCGGCCTGTTCTGGCGGCCCTTCCACTACGGCATGAGCTCCGCCGTGAGCGAGGTCCGCAACATCAAGGAAGGCTCCATCATCCTGGAGATCGTGGACTACAAGACCAACGAGATGATCTGGCAGGCCGTGGCGGATGGCGCCCTGACGGATCTCCGGACCCCCGAGGATGCGGACGAGGTCGTGAACGACGCCGTCAGCCGGATGCTGGACAAGTTCCCGCCCCACGCCAGCAAGCAATAGCCAATACCTGGAGGCCCTGGAGTCTCCATGTCCATTCTTCCCATCCAGAAGAGCTGTGACCTTGTTATGATTTTTACATTATAACAAAACTTGCCGCAGGCTTTTTTGGGGATACAATTAAGCCATGGACGTGGAATACGATCCTGCCAAGAATGCTCGGAATATCGAGCTGAGGGGGCTGTCCTTTGAGAGAGCGCGTGATCTGGATTGGGATCGAATTCTCCTCTTCCAGGACCATCGGAACGATTACGGGGAGACCCGGTGGCTTGCCCTCGGGTTTCTGGAAGCAAGGCTCCACGTCCTGGTCTTTCTGGAAACCATGAAGGGCATCAGAGTCATCAGCTTCCGCAAGGCCAATGAAAGGGAAAGGAGGAGATATGACCAAGCGAAAACCGTTGATCGACAAAGAGGGTGAGGTTCGCGAACTGAGTCTGGAGGATATGAAGGCCTTCCGCCCAATCCAGGACTTGGCCCCTCCCTCCCTCCTGCATAAGCTCCGCGTTCGCGGCCCCCAGAAGACCCCCACCAAGGAGCAGATCAACATCCGCCTTTCCAAGTCAGTCCTGGAAAGCTTCCGTGCCACCGGCGAAGGTTGGCAGACACGCATCGATGAGGCCCTGCAGGACTGGTTGAAGGCGCACAAGCCTGCGTAAGGCGGGTAGCCCAAGTGCGATTGGAGCCTTGACCAGCACCTCGCCCTCTGTCACCTTGAACCCATCAGGAGTTTCCTTGTCCCTTTCCTTTTCCATGACCTTCTCTGCTTGGCGTTGGTGGCCCAACTCCAACGGGCAGGGTGTGCTTGGACTCAGGAAGCTCTAAACACAAATCAACACACCCCAGATCAAGGCCCGTCGGATCCTCACCGGCGGGCCTTTTCGCATGTATTCAAATCCCCCTCCTGGAGTTGCCATGTCCCCCACCACACCTAACGTGCTGCCCCTGACCCGGACCCTCTCGGCCGATACCCTGACCCCGGTGGGAATCCTGGTGGCCGCCCGCAAACAGGGCATCAAGGGCTTCCTGCTGGAGAGCGTCGAGGGAGGCAGTCACTTGGCCCGGTACAGCATCCTGGGCTTCGAACCCCGGGAGCGCCTCTTTTCCCGCGAAGGCAAGCTCTTCCGCCGCACCGCCGCTGGCGATGAGTGCCTGCCCGGTTCCCTTCCCGAGGCCCTCAAGGCGAGACTGGCCGCTTTCCGCCCCCAGGACCTGCCGGAACTGCCCCGCTTCGCCGGGGGCTACGTGGGTTACCTGGGCTACGCCTGCGCCGCCTCCGTGGAGCGCCTGCCGGTGAAGCCCGATCCCTTCGGCCTGCCGGACGCCGTTCTGGAGCGCTTCGACGACATCATCATCTACGACCACGTCCGCAGCCGGGTGACCCTCCTGGCCAACGCCGTGCTGGAGGACCACGCCAGCGAGCCCGAAGCCCGCGCCGAGGCCCAGCGCCGCCTGGAGCGCCTGGCCACCCTCATCGCCAGCGCCGGGGCCTCGCCCCTGGACTGCGGGGATGTCAAGCCCGAGCTCCCCAACCTTCCGGGCCGGGAAGCCTACGCGGACGCCGTCACCAAGGCCAAGGAGCACATCCGCCTGGGCGACATCTTCCAGGTGGTGCTCTCCACCCAGTTCATCACCCCCTACGATGGCGACCCCCTGGATATCTACCGCCGGATGCGCATGAGCAACCCCTCGCCCTACCACTTCTTCCTGGACCAGGAGGAGGCCACGATCCTGGGGGGCAGCCCCGAGATGCTGGTACGGGTCGAGAACCGCCAGATGGAGGTGCGCCCCATCGCCGGCACCCGCCCCCGGGGCGCCACCCCCGAAGCCGATGAGATCCTGCGCTCCGAGCTGCTGGAGGATCCCAAGGAGGCCGCCGAGCACGTAATGCTGGTGGACCTGGGCCGTAATGATGTGGGCCGGGTCTGCGAGTTCGGCAGCGTCAAGGTAGCGGCCTTCCGCACCGTGGAAGCCTACAGCCACGTCTTCCACATCGTCAGCAGTGTGGTGGGGCACCTCCGCCCCGATGCCCATCCCGTGGACGCCCTCTTCGCGGGCTTCCCCGCCGGGACTGTCAGCGGCGCCCCCAAGATCCGGGCCATGGAGATCATCCACGACCTGGAGGGACCGGGGCGTGGCGTCTATTCCGGCGCCGTGGGCTACTTCGACTACCGGGGCAACCTGGACACCTGCATCGCCATCCGCAGCGCCATCGTCAAGGACGGCATGGTGCAGCTCCAGGCCGGGGCGGGCATCGTGGCGGACTCGGTTCCCGACCGTGAGTTCGACGAGTGCCGCCAGAAGATCGCCGCCACCGCCACTTCGCTGGTGCGCTGATGGTCTTCAGCATGCAAAAAGCAAAATGCCACCACGAGGTCACGAAGGGCACCAAGGGGGCACGAAGAAAAGCGTCGCTTGCGGCGGAAGTCGCTCTTCAACGCTCCTCACCCATGCAACCCGCCTCGTCTCCCCTGCTCCCCCGCTGAGGTCCCCATGATCCTGGTCATCGACAACTACGATTCTTTCACCTACAACCTGGTCCAGCTCCTGGGGGGCCTGCACCCCGAGATCAAAGTGGTGCGCAATGACGCCATGACCCCGGCGGAGATCCTGGCCCTGAACCCGGACTACATGATCCTCTCCCCGGGTCCCGGCAACCCCTCCCAGGCGGGCAACCTCCTCGATATCGTCAAGGAATGCGGCCCCCGGATTCCTACCTTCGGGGTCTGCCTCGGGCAGCAGGCCATCGCCCAGGCCTTCGGGGGCCAGGTAGTTCCGGCCCCGAGCCTGGTCCACGGCAAGGCGAGCCCGGTCTACCACAACGGCGAAGGCATCTTCGCGGGCCTGCCCAATCCCATGGAGGCGGGACGCTACCACTCCCTGATGGTGGACGCCGACACCCTGCCCGCCTGTTTCACGGCCCTGGCCCACAGCGGCGACGGGGTTCTCCAGGCCATCGCCCACAAGGAATTCCCCATCCAGGGCGTGCAGTTCCACCCCGAATCCGTCCTCACCCCCCAGGGCACCCAGATGCTCCGGAACTTCCTCCGTACCTACCGCCGCCGCGAGGTCACCGCTTGAGCCACCATCTCCTCCACCGCACCATCGCCGGGGATCCCGTCACCCGGGACCACGCCTCCGCCCTCCTCCGCGCCTTCGCCGATGGCACGGCGCTGCCCGAGCAGCTCGCCGCCGCCCTTACGGCCCTCCGCATGCGCGGCGAATCCCCGGAGGTGCTCATCGGCTTCGCCGAAGTGCTGCGGGAGCAGTACATCCCTGTGGAACTGGCGGGCCTTCCCGCCGTGGATCTCTGCGGCACCGGCGGCGACGGCCAGTCCACGGTCAACCTCAGCACCGCCGCGGCCTTCGTGGTGGCGGGCGCGGGCATCCCCGTGGCCAAGCACGGCAACCATGGCGTGTCGAGCAAGACCGGCAGCGCCGATGTGCTCCAGGCCCTGGGCCTGCCCCTGAAGCTCACCCCCGAGGCCGTGGCCCGCTGCATCCGGGAACTCGGCATCGGCTTCATCTACGCCCCGGCCCACCACCCGCTCTTCGCCAAGATCGGCCCCGTGCGCCGCGCCCTGGGTTTCCGCACCGCCTTCAACCTGCTGGGCCCCGTGTGCAATCCCGCCCAGGTGAAGCGCCAGGTCATCGGTGCCTTCAGCGTCGAGGCCATGCGCCTCATCGCCGATGTGCTGGCGGCCCTCGGCACGGACCGCGCCTTCGTGGTCCACACCCCCGGCCCCTACGACGAAGTGAGCCTCACGGCCCCGGCCATGGTGCTGGAAGTCTCCCACGGCAAGATCACGGAGCACACCTTCGCCCCCGCCGATTTCGGCTCCCGCACCCTGGACCCCGAGGAACTGGCGGGGGAAGATGCCGTTTCCAACGCCGCCCGCATAGAGGCTCTCCTCCAGGGCCAGAAGGACGGCGTGCGCCAGGCGGTCTGCGCCAACGCCGCCTGTGCCATCGTGGTCGCGGGCAAGGCCGAATCCCTGGCCGAAGGCTTCCGCATGGCCGAAGCCTCCATCGACTCCGGCGCTGCCTATGCCAAGCTCCAGGCCGTCCGGGCCTTCGTGAAGGAGTAGGCATGGGCTTCCTGACCGACCACAACGCCTACCGCCGCCAGGAGACGGCCCAGCGCCGCCTGGAACAGCCCGAGAACCAGCTCCGAGAGCAGGTCGCCCAGCGGGGTCCCTGCCGGGACTTCGCCGGAGCCCTGCTGGCAGCTGAGGCCCCGGGGATCATCGCCGAGGTCAAGTTCCGCTCCCCCTCCAAGGGCACCCTGCGCCCCGCCCAGGATGTGGAAACGGTGGCCGAGAGCTACCAGCAGGCCGGGGCATCCTGCCTCTCGGTACTGGTCGACAGCAAACACTTCGGCGGAGACTGGTCCTTCCTGGATCGGGCCGGGAAGGCCTGCGGGTTGCCCCTGCTGGCCAAGGGCTTCTTCTGCGACCCCTACGACCTCCTGGAGGCCCGGGCCTGCGGAGCCGATGCCGCCCTGCTCATCGCCCGCTCCCTCTCCCGGACCGAACTGGAGACCATGCTGGGGGTGGCCCGGGAGCTGGGCCTCCAGACCCTCCTGGAGCTCCACGATGAGGCAGATCTGGAGAAGGCGCAGGGGCTCGAACTGGACCTGGTGGGCGTGAACCACCGGGACCTGGACACCCTCGTGATGGACATGGACCTCAGCCAGAGCATCGCCGAGCACATGCCCCCCGCCCGGGTCCGGGTGGCCGAAAGCGGCCTGAACACCGCCGAAGACCTGAAGCGCATGGTGGGTCTGGGCTACCAGGCGGTGCTCATGGGCACCCGCTTCATGTCCCAGCCAGAGCCCGGCCTGGAACTGGCGGAACTCCTCAAGGATCTCCGTGCCACCCGTTAAGGTCTGCGGCCTGACCCGCAGCGAGGACGCCCTCCTGGCCTGGGAGCTGGGGGCCTCGGCCCTGGGCTTCATCTTCCACCCGAAGAGCCCCCGGGCCGTCACGGCGGCCCAGGTGGCGACCATCCGGGCCACCCTGCCTCCGGAGGCCGTCACCGTCGGCGTCTTCGTGGACTGGGAGCCGGAGCGGGTAAACGACGCGGTGGAGGAGGCCGGGCTCAGTCTGGCCCAGCTCCACGGCCACGAAAGCCCTGAGCACACAGCCCGGATCCAGGTGCCCGTCATCAAGGTCATCTGGGAGCAGGAGGCGAGGGACGAAGAGCTGCTTGCAGGCTACGATGTGGCGGCCTTCCTCCTGGACGCCTCCCACCCCACCCTGCCCGGCGGCACAGGCCTGCGCTCGGACTGGGCCCTGGCCCGAAAACTGGCGGCCCGTTACCCCCTGATCCTGGCCGGGGGCATCACCCCCGACAACGCCCGGGAAGCCTGGGACACGGTCCACCCCGCCGCCCTGGATCTCGCCAGTGGTGTGGAAGCATCGCCGGGGGTCAAGGACCCTGCCAAGCTGAGGGCCCTCTTCCAGGCACTCACTGGACTCAGAGCCGAAAATGCCGTCCGGGGGTTCCGTCCATGAAAAGAGTCAACACAGAGGGCGCGGAGAAAAGCAAAAAGAGAGGGCACAGAGATTTTTGGGACAACAACATGCCCACATACGGCACTCCGGCCACCCCGCTGCGCGGGGGCGACCGGCTTCGCCGGACGCGTTCGGGGAGGATGCACTCCCATCGGCGCGCAAGCGCGCCTCCGGGGTCGCACCCTCCCCGAACTGGGCCGGAGCGCCTGATGCTGGGCCCAGTCCCCACACTTCTTCCAGTTTTTCTTTCTTCTGATTTTCTCTGTGCCCTCTCTTTTCCTCCTCTGTGCCCTCTGTGTTAACTCCTTTTCTTGTTTTGTCTTTATCTGTTTGAGGCGACAACCATGACCCGACCCCTCTCCCAACCTGATACCCGGGGCTTCTTCGGGGCCTTCGGAGGGCGTTTCGTCCCCGAGACCCTGAAGCCCGCCCTGGACGAACTGACGGCGGCCTATGCCGTGGCCAAGGACGACCCCGGATTCCAGGCGGAGTTCGCGGAGGCCCTGGCGACCTACTCCTGCCATCCCACGCCCCTCTACCACGCCGAGCGGCTTTCCGAATTCGTGGGGGCCCCGGTCTACCTCAAGCGGGAAGACTTGAACCATCTGGGGGCCCACAAGGTCAACAACGCCCTGGGCCAGATCATCCTGGCCAAGCGCATGGGCAAGAAGCGGATCATCGCCGAGACCGGCGCGGGCCAGCACGGGGTGGCCACCGCCGCCGTGGCGGCCCGCTTCGGCCTGGAGTGCGAGGTCCACATGGGCGAGGAGGACATCCGCCGCCAGAAGCTCAATGTGCGCCGTATGGAGCTGATGGGCGCCAAGGTGCGCCCCGCCCTCTCCGGCAGCCGCACCCTCAAGGACGCCACCAACGAAGCCATCCGGGACTGGGTGGCCAACGTGGAGACCACCTTCTACCTCATCGGCAGCGTGGTGGGCCCCCATCCCTACCCCGCCATGGTGCGGGACTTCCAGTCCTGCATCGGCCGGGAGGCCCTCGCCCAACTGGAAGCGCGGGGCCTGGGCCTGCCCACCTATGCCGTGGCCTGCGTGGGGGGCGGATCCAACGCCATGGGCCTCTTCCATCCCCTTTCGGCCCACCCGGAGATCCAGCTCATCGGCATCGAGGCCGCTGGCGAAGGCGTGGACACCGAGCGCCACGCCGCCACCCTGACCAAGGGCCGCCCCGGCGTCCTCCACGGCGCCATGAGCTACCTGCTCCAGGACACCGAAGGCCAGGTCATCGAAGCCCACTCCATCTCGGCGGGACTGGACTACCCGGGCATCGGCCCCGAGCACGCCCACTTCCACACCACGGAGCGGGCCCGCTACGAGAGCGCCACGGACGCCGAAGCGCTGAACGCCTTTGAGACCCTGAGCCGCCTGGAGGGCATCATCCCGGCCTTCGAAAGCTCCCACGCCCTGGCCTGGGTGCTGAGAAACAAGGGCAAGCTGACGGGTCCTGTCCTTCTCTGCCTCTCGGGGCGCGGAGACAAGGACATGGAGGAATACCTGCTGAAGAAGGAAGGGAAGTAGCCATGACCTTTACGGATTTCGTCTCCCAGCGCGTGGCCTCGGGCCGCAAGCTCCTGGTGCCCTACCTCTGCGCGGGCTACCCCACCCCCGATCACACCGTGCCCCTGCTCCACGCCCTGGCCGAGGCAGGCGCGGATTTCATCGAACTGGGCATCCCCTTCTCGGACCCCCTGGCGGATGGCCCTGTGCTCCAGGCCGCCTCCCTGGTGGCCCTGAAGGCCGGTGCCACCCTGGACAAGGCCCTGGAGGCCGCCGCCACCTTCCGCGCCGAGCGGGCCGCTGCCGGGCACCCCGAGGTGCCCGTGGCCCTCATGGGCTACACCAACCCCTTCCTGGCCATGGGCGCCGAAGCCCTGGGCCGGAAGGCCCAGGCCGCGGGCATCGCAGCTCTCCTGGTGCCAGACCTCCTGCCGGAGATCTGGGATCACCTGGCCGCCCCCGGCATGCCCCCCCTGGTGCCCTTCGCCGCTCCCAATACCCCCGAAGCGCGGCTGGAGGAACTGGGACGCATCGGTGGTCCCTTCCTTTACGCGGTGGCAGTCCTGGGTGTGACGGGCGCCCGGGAGACCCTCTCGGCCAGCGTCCCGGCTTTCCTGGCCCGCACCAAGGCCAAGACGGGCCTTCCGGTCCTAGCGGGCTTCGGCATCTCCCGCCCCGAACAGGTCCCCGACCTGGCCCCCGCCTGCGATGGCCTCATCATCGGCAGCGCCCTGGCCAAGGCCCTGGACGGCGCCGCCGATCCCGTCCAGGCCGCCAAGGACTTCCTGATACCCTTCCGGGTGGCGATGGACAAAAAGCCCTAAATCTCACGCGGAGCCGCGGAGTGCGCGGAGAAAAGGCGACTAAATTCCCTTTGGCTAGCACTTGCTTCCAACTCCGCGCCTCCGCGTCTCCGCGTGAACCATCTTTTCTTGAGGTCCCCATGCTCTTGATTCTCGATCCCCAAGCCACGCCTGAGACCCTGGAGGCTCTGCGCAACGGGCTCGCCCGTCTGGGCCTCATGCCCCAGATGGCCGGGGAAGGCGGCAGCGCCATCGGCATCGTGGGCACCGTCAGCGCCAAGGCCAAGGCAGAGCTGGCCAAGCTCCCGGGGGTGCGCAAGGTGGTTCCCGTGGTGGAGCCCTACCGTCTGGCCAGCCGGGTCTTCCATCCAGCCCCCACCATCGTCAACGTGGGCAGGGCACAGGTGGGCGGCCGGCAGGTCGTGATGATGGCTGGACCCTGCTCCGTGGAAAGCCGGGAACACATCCTGGAGATGGCCCGATTGGTGAAAGAGGCGGGCATTCCCGTCCTCCGGGGCGGAGCCTACAAGCCCCGCACCAGTCCCTACGCCTTCCAGGGCCTGGGCGAAAAGGGCCTGGCCTACCTCAAGGAGGCCGGTGAGAAATACGATCTGGCCACCGTCAGCGAGGTCATGGACGCCAGCCAGCTCCCGGCCATGCTGGAGACCATCGACCTGCTCCAGGTGGGGGCCCGGAACATGCAGAACTTCACGCTCCTGTCGGCCCTGGGCAAGGTCCGCAAGCCCGTGCTCCTCAAGCGCGGCCTCAGCGCCACGCTCCAGGAGTGGCTGATGTCCGCCGAGTACATCATGGCCGGGGGCAACGATCAGGTGATCCTCTGCGAACGGGGCATCCGCACCTTCGAGCCCGCCACCCGCAACACCTTCGATGTGAGTTGTGTCCCGGTGCTGCGGGAGATGACCCACCTGCCCATCGTGGTGGACCCCAGCCACGCCATCGGCGTCCGGGACAAGGTCATCCCCCTGGCCCGGGCCGGGGTGGCCGCCGGGGCCGATGGCGTCATCGTGGAGTTCCACACCTGCCCCGAGGAGGCCCTTTCCGACGGCCCCCAGGCGCTGTACCCCGAGCAGCTGGATCAGCTGGTGCGGGAACTGGAGGGAATCGCCCAGGTCATCGGGCGGGGGCTGAACCGGTAGAACCGACTCAAGATTCGTCCGACCCTTCCTCGATCGGATTAAACCCACTGGGAAGCGCCGGAGATCCGGAAGCCCGAACGCTGGTTCATACCGATTCGCAATCAAAAAACTAAAGTGCAAAAACGACTTCCACCACCAGGCGCGAAGACACCAAGGAATCACAAGGGTTTACTGGCGATCAATGTCTACGCCCCGGGTCCGTGTGAGGGCCAACTCCCACCGGCGCGTGCCATTGGCTGGACACTCAGGCCGCCCCGCGACGCGGGGGCGCGCGGCACCGCCGCACGCGTTCCGGGAGGGACAGGTAGCGACAGGCATGCTCGCGTGCCTTCGCCGCCTGCCCCTCCCGGAACCAGGCCCGAGTGTCCTGGTCAACACTTCAGGCTTTTCTTGGTGAAACTTGGTGCCCATGGACCTTTGTGGTGGAATTTATGTTTTTGTCTGCGAAGGCGTATCAGAAGGCATATCCGATCTTGACCGAAGCCTCAGCCTGCAGCGCTTTCGGACGGCATTCCGCGCCTGGGATGGCCGCCGAGCGATCGCCCCCGATGCGCTGATGCAGGGCCAGCCATGGATTCACATAGAATCCTCGCCCAAGGGGCACGACCCACCCCGCACCAAGGGTCGCTTGCAGGCTCTGCATGCGGACATGCTGCTGACCTTGGGCCCGTTTCAGGTCCTCATCCCAGCGTTCAACACCGGCGCCCACCCAAGGGCCAACCAATCCAGGACAGAAGAAACGGTCCACCAGCAGGGCCTGGGCCTTGGTGCGAGCATCCTTCCAACCCTTGGGAGCGAAGGCTTCGGGAACATTCACCTCTGCAACAACCAGTCGCAAGCGCCAGACATCTCTGCCGGCGGCAATCGAAGCGTACCAGCCCCCCGTCGCAAAGGGCAGCACATCGGCCTCAGTGGCCCACTTCAGCGACTCCGTCGGTTGCTGGGCCGACAGGATAAGGCTTGTTGAAAGGAAAAGGCCCTTGATGATGCGGTTCATACGCTCTCCTATCGATATGTCACCAATGGGTGACAATAAAACCATGAGTTGACTCGGGTCCTTGGGCAACCACATCGGCTACCGCGTTCCCGGGGTTACAGAACTCTCTACAAGCGCCCTGCAGAGGGTTTGAAGTGCGGCCTCGATGCGCTCCCAGCCTTCAGGGGAGCCAATGGTGACCCCGTTGAAGCGGTCCACGGTCCGGGAACGGAGAAGCAGGTGCTGCATGCCCGCGCCAAGCAGGGCCGAGATGGCGGGAAGGTCGAATTTCACACCCCGGAGCGGGGGGGGCATGGCCATCATCAACTGCTCGGCCCGGGTCTCGCGAATGTCATCCAATATCCGGGTCAGTGGATGCCGTGTCACAGCCTCCCAGGCCATGACCTCCAGGGTGTGAGGGCGCGCGCGAAGGGCCTGAAGGTGGCGCTTAAGCATGCCGGCAGCCAACTCTGCGGGATCCGATTCAGGTGCCTCCCCCAGGATCTCGGCGACCGTCGGCCAGAAGTCCGAAGTGCTCCCCCAGGCTTCCAGCAAGTGGTCGATTCCCCCGAAATAGCGATAGATCAGGACCTTGTCGACCCCCGCTTCACGGGCCACCGCATTGATGCCAAGGGCCCCAAAGCCCTCACGGACCAGAAGACGTCCGACTGCCTCAATAATCCGTAGTCGAGTCGCCTCAGCATCCCGGGAACGGACCGGATTCGTGGGTGTGCGCTTGGGCATGTGCCTCTCCGGCTTTGACAGTAGTCACCACACAGTGACATGTCAAGTCCGGTTCAAGGGGAAGCCTGAGAAGGGTTCATTCGAACGCAGCGCTGATAACAGCCTTCGGTGCGAACTAACGGTAGTTCACATGGAATCCCGCCAACCGGTCCACCACCATCTTGATCTTCTCGGTGGGGGGCAGGATGGTGGTGCGGAAGTGGGCCGTGCCAGGGATCTGGCCAAATCCGGTGCCGGGCACCACGCAGATGCCCGTGGCCTCCAGCAGGGCCAGCGCGTAGTCCTCGTCCGTGCGCCCCTCGGGAAGGGTGATCCGGGGGAAGGCGTACATGGAGCCCGCCACCACGTTGCACTCGATGCCGGGAATGGCGTTGAGCCCCTCGGCCAGGACCTTGGCCCGGGTCTTCAGGCCATCGAGGATATGATTCCGCTCGGCCACATAGAGCTCGTACGAGGGCTGGCCGGGCTTGGGGGGCTTCACCACGCAGTAGACCGCCACCTGGCCCGTGAGGTTGGAGCAGAGGCCCACGCTCTGGAGCTTGGTGATCTGGGCCACCACATCCTCAGGCAGGTTGCGGATCTCCATGTAGCCGCCCCGCTGGCCACACTCGCCGTAGAAGCCCTTGGAACAGGAGTGGAAGCTGAAGAGGCTCACGTCCGTGACGCCCCTCTCCGCCATCACCTTGGCGAAGGAGATGAACTTGTCCTGCGGGAGGTAGACGTTCTCCTGGTAGACCTCGTCCGCCACGATGGCGAGCCCATGCTCCCGGGCGAAGTCAATGATCATGGCGATGTTGGCGTAGTCCAGCACCGAGCCCGTAGGGTTGCCGGGGTTGATGACACAGATGGCCTTGGGGGTCACGCCGAAGCGTCGCGCCTCGGCGATGCTCTCTTCCAGCATGGCCTTGCTGAGCTTCCAGTTGTGGGCCTCGTCCAGGTAGTAGTTGATCTGCTTGCCGTCATAGAGGGTGATGGTGGCGCTGTAGAGGGGGTACTGGGGCACGGGGGTCATGATCCCGTCGTTGGGACCGCTGATGAGCATCCGAAGGACCGTCTGCACGGCCCGGGAGGCGCCGTCCGACAGGAAGATGGATTCAGGGTGCGCAGGAATGCCGTCCCGCTCCTGGATGAACTCGGCCACGGCTTCCCGGATGAAACGGACGCCCTTGCTGTCGGAGTAGGCGCCCATGCCGTGCTCGATGCCCGCAAGAAGGCGCTGGGCATTCTCCAGCACATCCGAGGGGAAAAGATGCCCCGCCTGCTGGATCAGTTCCGGGTACTGGCAGAGAGCCAGGGTCTGGCGCAGGTAGGTCAGGGGCCTCTGTTCCAGGGCCTGGGGGTTGCCGATGTTGCAGTAGATGATCTCCCGACCCTCCTGCTCCATAGCCTGGGCCTTAGCCACGATGGGACCCCGCACTGCGTACTGGGTCTCCAAGACGGCCTTGCCAAGATCCTTGAGCTGAATGGTCATGAGGGGTCCTTCCGGGTTTGAAAAAGCGGCGGAGCACTCCGCCGCGAACAATCAATTCTGAGGGAAGGAAGGCAGGGGATCAATGCATAAGGGCTCGCCATACCCCTCCGGCCCGTGAGACTTGACCCATTCCGCATAAGACAGGGCCGAATCCCCTTTTACCGTTTAGAGGTAAACTACCTGCTCCGTCACGGAACGAGGTCACATCATGACGATGGCCCACGACTTCACCGCCCCACCCAGGACCGAGGACTTACAACTGGCAGAGGTTGAACAGCTCACTCGCCGACGAAGAACCCTGGAGCAAGTGAAGCGGGTGCTCGAGCAGGATCCGCGATCCCCCGATGCCTTGCGACTCGATATCCTGCTGAGTCCCGCCCCTCCCAGGGAAAAAGCTTCCCTGCTCAAGACTCTGATAACGCAACTCGAGGCTGAGCGGGTCCAGGGGGCGCCCTACCTCCGGTCTCTACTTTCCCTGGGGCGAGTCCTGGAACAATGCGGCAAGGCCAGGGACGCAGTGCCCCTCTATGGGAAGGTACTCCAGTTCGCCCCGGAAGACCCCTTGGGGGTCCGCTACCATCTCGCCCGGTGCCTCCTGGATCTCCGCAGGCTCAAGGACTTGAAGGAACTCCGAGAGGGCTTCCCCGAAGACACCAGTGCACTCATGGCCTGGGTGCACCTGCTGGAGGTCCAGAAGTCCGAGAAACAGACTGATCTGGAGAAGGCGTTGGCGAACGCCCGGAGAGCCAACAGCTTCGTCGAAGACTTCCTGACTTCCAAGCGGCGCTTCCCCAAACACCATGACGTTCCCGCCAAGCCCCTTCCCGGAACCCTTGAGGAAGCTCTCCACATCCTGGATATGATCGGCGAGGCCTGGTTCAGCGACCGGGCAGCATTGTCCTGGATTATTAAGCAATAATATTAATCACAAAACCTCGACAACCACCTTCATCCGTCCCGCCCCATCCACTGCCGTCACACGCCAGCGCAAAGGGCCATCCTGGCCGCGATCAGTCTCACCCGGGCCAAGGCTGAAGGCGGCGTCGTCCAATTGCCAGCGCCCCCCGGGATAGCGGGGCTTGGAGGGTTCCGGAGAATCCGGATGGGCATCGACGACCTGAACGGGCCCACGGGAAGCGCCGTTGGTTGAAAGGCGTTCCGGGCGGATCCGAGCCACAAGCAGCCCTTCGTGCCCCACCCCCCAGCGTCCTCCGACCCGGCCACCATCGAAACCCCAGGGACGACGCACCGACAGCTCCCAGAAGTGGCCTTTCCGACGGGGATCCGGCACCAGGAGGCGCTGGGGGAATACGCCGGGGGCCCGCTCGAGGGGATCCAGCCAGCCTTCCCAGACCTTTCCCCTGAGCCTCAAGGTGGAGACCGTATCCCGGAAGCGTCCCCGGTACCAGAGCTCCGCTCGGGTCCAGCCCATAGGGTGGGCCGGACTGTAGCCCATGTCCTGCTGCCAGGGGCCCTCCTGGGGATGCTGGCGGTCCCAGCCCCGGAACTGGCCGGCATCCATCACATCCCAGGTCCCGGCGGTGAGGGGGTGCTGCGAATCCATGTAGAAATCGTCCACCCGGTGCTCCCCCATGCCATGCAGGGCCTCGTGGACCAGGATCCCCAAGGGGGTCTCCTCCGTCATGAAGAGCACGGGCCAACGGCGATGGGCATCCCAGGGCAGAGACACCAGGAAGCTGCTGGCGGTGAGATGCTGGTCCTGGCCCGTAACATTGCCCGGAGCCCCGGGGGCGATGATCCAGAGATGGTCGGGCTTGCCATCGGGGCGGGGCTGGCCTGTGGCGTTGTCCACGCGATCGAAGGGGCTGAGATCCCGGCCCTTCAGGGCCTCCAGGACCCGCAGGACCATGCCCTGACGCTGGGCATCGCTGCGGGGCTGCGGGTGTTCGCAATCCGTCACATGGAGGAAGCCCCCTTCCACCAACTCGAATTCACCCTTGGAAATCTCATAGAAGTAGTTCGCAACGCTGGCCTCACCGGGTGCACGGCTGAAGAGGATGCGTCGGAGCTCCTGGTCCGAGCGTCCGGCCCGCTCATCCGGAAAATCCAGACGCACCACCAGCACCGCAGAACGTGAGTAGCCGGATGCCGGGTGCAGAGCCCAGGAGCCCTCCTGGCGCGGCAGGAAGTCCCGCCTCCAGCCTTCCTTCTCGGCCACCAGCACCTGGTCCGCATCCGGGAGTTCCAAGTGGTAGCGGCCATCGGCATCTGTCGTGGCCACCGGAAGGGGAGTGCCCAGATAAACCCGTGGCACCCGGGCCGGAAAGACCCGCACCCCTTGGATACCCCGCTGACCATCCGTGATCCGCCCCTCCAGGCTTGCCCCATTGAGAGCCAGGCTTGCCAGGCAGATCAGAGGCAGGAGGAGCTTTCGCATCAGCGGGGGAGGGAGCGGAGCCCCAACTCCACCAGATGCATGAAACGGGCTCGGTTGACCTGGGCCTTGAGGGGCTTCCAGATCACATCGTCGACCATGAACTCGATCCCGGCCAGCAGCTCCGCTTCTTCCTTCTCCATGAGCAGAAGGACCGGAATGTGCGCGGTGGTGGGATCCATGCGCAACGCGGTGAGAGCATCCTGAACCCCCTCTATGCCAAGGGCCATGTCCATGATCACCAGGGTGTCGTTGGCTTGAAGCGCGCAAGCAACATCCTCGGCCCCATCCACCACCCGGAAGGCGTGCTGGGTCCCGGCAAACTGTACGGGAATCTGGGCCTGGATGAGGGATGACGGCGTGGCCAGAAGGATCTGGGCGGGAAGCGCAGGTGGGGGCTGCATGCCATCCCGTGCGCGGAGATCGGCCAACTGGAGGTGGAGCTTCACCCGGATCCGCATGATGGCGTCGTCCACCCGCTTGGGGAGGTAATCATCCGCCCCCGCCTCCAGGCTCCGCTCGTAGGCGTTGGTCCTCAGGTCCGTCAGCATGATGATGGGGATGTGGCGGGTCCGGGGATCGGCCTTGAGCTCCCGACAGTAGGTAAAGCCATCCACACCCGGCAGGACCACATCCAGCAGGATGAGGGCGGGCAGCTGGTTCGCGATCCAGGTCCGGGCCTCGGGCACCGTGGCCATGGAGGCGAGGGGAACACCCAGGGCCCCCAGACGAGCCTGCATCGAGCGCCGGAACAGGGCGAGATCGTCAACCAGAAGGATCTGGTAGGGGTTGGGGGATGCGTTCACTGGCGACACCTAAGCATATTTGGGTGGCTCCGGACGGATGGAGCCGATGCACCATCATAACCTTGTACCCCAGAGCTTGTGATTCATTCGGGACGTGTCGGAGGCCTTTGGATACAATTACCGGTTCGAGGTAGTGCGTGACCGATCCCAAACTCATCCGGAATTTCTCCATCATCGCCCATATCGACCATGGCAAGTCGACCCTGGCGGATCGCCTGCTGGAGCTGACCCACACCATCAGCCAGCGGGAAATGCAGGCTCAGATCCTGGATGACATGGATCTGGAGCGGGAGCGGGGCATCACCATCAAGGCCCACGCCGTCACCCTCAAATACCCGGCCCAGGACGGACAGACCTACACCCTGAACCTCATCGACACCCCGGGGCACGTGGACTTCACCTACGAGGTCAGCCGCTCCCTGGCGGCCTGCGAAGGGGCCATCCTGGTGGTGGACTCCACCCAGGGTGTGGAGGCCCAGACCCTTGCCAACACCTACCTGGCCCTGGAAAACGAGCTGGAGATCTTCCCCGTCCTCAACAAGACCGACCTGCCCTCCTCGGAGCCCGAACGGGTGCTGGAAGAGATCGATCAGGTCATCGGGCTGGTGGACACCGAGCACGCCGTCAACATCAGCGCCAAGACCGGCCAGAACTGCGAGCAGGTGCTGGAGAACATCATCAAATATGTCCCGGCCCCCCAGGGGGACGCCAGTGCCCCTCTCCAGGCCCTCATCTTCGACAGCTACTACGACGCCTACCGGGGCGTAGTGAGCCTGATCCGAGTCGTGAATGGCACCCTCAAGACTGGGCAGCAGTTCCAGTTCATGAGCACCGGCAATCAGTACCGGGCAGACGAGATCGGCGTATTCAGCCCCAAGATGACCAAGGTGGACGAGCTCGGCGTGGGCGAAGTGGGCTACCTCACGGGCAGCATCAAGCAACTGGCGGACGTGAAGGTGGGCGACACCATCACCCACGCCCTCACCCACAACACCAAGCCATCCACCGTCATGCTGAAGGGCTTCAAAGAGCTTCAGCCCGTGGTCTTCGCCGGGATCTTCCCCACTATGAGCGACGACTACGAGGACCTGCGGGACGCCATGGACAAGCTGCGGCTCAACGACAGCTCCTTCCACTACGAGCCCGAGACCTCCCAGGCCCTGGGCTTCGGCTTCCGCTGCGGCTTCCTGGGACTGCTCCACATGGAGATCGTGCAGGAGCGCCTGGAGCGGGAGTACAACCTGGACCTCATCACCACGGCCCCCTCGGTGCGCTACCACGTCTTCCAGACCGACGGCACCCAGATCGACGTGGACAACCCCGCCAAGCTGCCGGCCCTCCCTAAGATCGACCGCATCGAAGAGCCCATCATCGAGGCCACCATCCTCACTCGTCCGGATTTCGTGGGCGGCCTGCTCAAGCTCTGCGAGGATCGCCGGGGCATCCAGCAGCGCCTTGAGTACGTCGGCAAGGACCGCGTCATGCTGGTCTACGAATTGCCCCTCAACGAAGTGGTGCTGGACTTCTACGACAAGCTCAAGTCCATCTCCAAGGGCTACGCCAGCTTCGACTACCACATGAAGGAATACCGGGAATCCAGCCTTGTGAAGATGGACATCCTGGTGAACGGCGAAGCCGTGGACGCCCTGAGCGTCCTGGTGCACACCTCCAAGAGCCAGACCCTGGGCCAGCAGCTCACGGTGAAGATGAAGGAAGTCATCCCCCAGCAGATGTTCGATGTGGCCATCCAGGCCGCCATCGGCGCCAAGATCATCGCCCGCACCAACGTCAAGGCGAGGCGCAAGGACGTGCTCGCCAAGTGCTACGGCGGCGACATCAGCCGCAAGAAGAAACTCCTGAACAAGCAGAAGGAAGGCAAGAAGCGCATGAAGTCCATCGGCTCCGTGGATATCCCCCAGGAAGCCTTCCTGGCGATTCTCAAGGTCGGGGACGATTAAGCGCTTTTTGCATGAACATCTGGCGCGCATGAGCCCGGTGCGGGATGTTCCCCGTCTGCGGGCCTCGGGTGGTGGAAGTCGTTTTTATCGCTGTTAATCGCTGTGCATCGCTGGCTAAAAATCTTCAGTTCAGTGCGCCGTCGCATGGGAGCGATGAAGAGTAAAGAAAACAGGCCAGCGATAAACGGCGATAGACAGCGATGAACAGCATGGCCCTCCGGACAGGCGCCTCCCTTCACCGGTAGAACAGGTACGCGATGCCAATGGCACCCACCAGCCCCACCGCATCGGCGATGAGGCCGCAGGCGAGCGCGTAGCGGGTCCGGGTGATATTCACGCTGCCGAAGTAGACCGCCAGAACATAGAAGGTGGTCTCGGTGGAGCCTTGGATGATGGCCGCGAGCCTGCCCTGGAAGGAACCCACGCCGTACGTGGTCATCACATCCACCATCAGTCCCCGGGCGCCGCTGCCGCTCAGGGTCTTCATGAGGCCCACGGGCAGGGCGGGCACGAAGTCACTGTTGAGGCCCAGGGCGACCACGGCGGCGCGGATCCCCTCAATCAGGTAGCCCATGCAGCCTGTAGTGCGGAAGACCGAAATGGCGGCGAGCATGGCCACCAGGTAGGGGATGATCTTCACCGCCACCCCGAAGCCCTCCTTGGCGCCTTCCACAAAGGCTTCGTAGGCGTCGATCCGGCGCAGGGCGGCCACGGCGATGAAGAGGACGATGATCAATACGATCAGCCCACTGCCCAGAAGCCCGATCACCGAGGCCATCCGCTCCGGCGGCAGGCGGTGGACCCCGAGGTAGAGGCCCGCCATCAGGGCGCAGAAGCCACCGTAGGCGGCGAGCACCGGACGGCTGAAGAGGTTGATGCGCTGCCAGAGGGCCACGGTGACGAGACCGGTGGTGAAGGAGATGAAGGTCGCCAGCAGAGTCGGCAGGAAGATGTCGGCGGCGTTGAAGCCGGTGAGACCCTGTTTCACAGCGAGACTGGCGCGGATGGCGATCACCGAGGTGGGAATCAGGGTGATGCCCGCCGTATTGAGGACCATGAACATGATCATCGGGTTGCTCGCCGTGTCCTTCTCAGGGTTGAGCTCCTGAAGCTCGCCCATGGCCTTTAGGCCAAGGGGAGTCGCCGCGTTGTCGAGGCCGAGCATGTTGGCCGAAAAGTTCATGACCATGCTGCCGATGGCCGGGTGGCCGGCCGGTACATCCGGAAAGATACGCCGGAAGAAGGGGCCGAGGGCCCGACCGAAGAGCTGGATGATCCCGGCGCGTTCGCCGACCTTCATGAGACCGAGCCACAGGCTCATCACGCCCACCAGGCCCAGGGATATGTCGAAACCGGTCCTGGCCGAATCAAAGAGGCCCGTGAGAACCCGGGAGAAGACCTCGAGATCCCCGTGCAGCGCCTGCCCCAGCGCAGCGAGGAAACCGGTGAGAATGAAGGCGATCCAGATGAAGTTGAGCACGGGGCGTCAGTCTATCGCCCCCTCCGGCACTTGTCATCGCGCCATGCTCGGCTGCAGGATGCCACCTTCCCTTGAACGTGGCATCCTGTAGCCATGCAGACGGTACAGATCACGGAATCCCCCCAGCCCACGACCTCGAGCCCCACCGGCTTCGCGTTCTCGGGGCTGCAGAAGGGCATCCTGCTGGTGATCATCCTGGGTGTGCTGTATCTGAGGCTCGCGCTGCGCCGTCGCAAACGGGAACTGGTCTGCCCCCATTGCGGCAAGCGGAACCCCCACCACCTGGCCAACTGCCAGAACTGCAGCGCCCCGCTGTTCCGGAGCTAGCCTGCAGCGGGAAATCCCGAGCGACCGGACACGCTTGGCTTGGGGGTTTGGCTGTCCTGGTGGAACTGATCCCCTTCCTGGAGGTCGCGCCCGCATGGACTGTGGCGGTGTTCATCGCGACGAGGAAGGCCCGAAACGGGCAGGGCGGATTCCCCGGCCCCCCATTTCCGTAAAATTCCCTTACACTCCCTCCATGGAAACCCTGACCCTGGAACTCATCGATGTCACCGTCAGCCAGGCGGTGACGGAGATGCAAGTGGCCCTGAGCCGAAATCCCCAGGCCCCGATCCAGGTCCTGATCGGGCCGGATGAGATGATCCGCCACAACCTCCTGAGGGTCCTGGAACGGGCCGGACGGCGGGTGGAGACCCACCGGAGCGGTTCCCACTGGCATCTGGAGGTGGCGCCCCAGATCGAGCCCCCCAAACGGCTGCCCGTGGCAGCCACCCCCCTGCCACCCGCCCCCAAGCCCGCTGTGCTGCCGGTCCTCCTCCTGCGCAGCGCCTTCACGCCGGGGGATCCGGCCCTGGGGCGCCGCCTGCTGCTGGGGGTCCTGAAGATCCTGGGCGAAGGCACCCCCTGGGTGGGCCTGGCCCACCAGGGCATCGAGCTCCTGGAAGATCCCGCGGCCGTCCAGGTCCTTCTGGGCTGCCGGGACCGGGGCATCCCCGTGCGCCTCTCCAGCGAAAGCCTCCTCTTCCTGGGAGGAGATCCCGGACCCTTTGAGGTCATGGAGGACCAGGAGTGGCAACGGCTTATGGGACGGGGCGGGATAACACTGGTCTGACCACCTTGCCCACCGGGCCGGGCCATGAAACCATAGGACCAATTCAACCCCGAAGCCGGGAAGCAGGTGCAATGCCTGCGCTGCCCCGCAACGGTAAGCGCCCTGGCTCCGCCGGGAGACTCTGACCCGAACCACTGGGAAACGTCCTGGGAAGGTGAGGGGGGTGCCAAGGCATCCGTCGCGCGCAAGCCCGGAGACCGGCCCCCATCCCTCGCCGCGGGAGCGAGAAGGAGCAAACGATGAAACTGCCTGTTCTTCCCACCCTGGACCCTGCCAAGAAGGTCGCCATCCAGGCGCACCAGGACGATCTCGCCAAGCCCCAGGGCAGCCTGGGCCGCCTGGAGGCCCTGGGCAACCAGATGGCCTGGATCGCCGGCACCCTCAAGATCGAGGATCCTGAAGCCTACCTCTTCACCTTCGGCGGAGACCACGGTATCGCCAAGCACGGAGTCAGCGCCTTCCCCCAGGAAGTGACCCCCCAGATGGTGGCCAACATGGCCCTGGGCGGCGCCGCCATCAATGTGCTCTGCCGGGCCAACCGCATCCATCACGCCATTGTAGATGTAGGCGTGGCGGTCCCCTGCGACCACCCCAAGGTGGTTCAGCGCAACGTGCTGCGGGGCACCGGAGATCCCCTGGCGGGTCCCGTCATGACCCGGGAGCAGGCGGAAGCCTGCCTCCAGGCCGGTATCGACCAGGTGGAGGCCCTGCCCCGCCACTCCTTCGCCCTGGTGGGCCTAGGCGAGCTGGGCATCGCCAACTCCGCCGTGGCGGCCCTCCTGGTGAGCGCCTTCACGGGCATTGATTCCGACGAAGCCACGGGGCCCGGCACCGGCGTCCAGGGTAGCGCTCTGGAGAACAAGCGCAGGGTCATCCGCGAAGTCCTGGCCAAGCACCGTCCCGATCCCAAGGACCCCATCGGCGTCCTGGCGGCCATCGGGGGCGCCGAGTTCGGCGCCATGGCCGGAGCCATGCTCGCCGCCGCTTCCCGGGGCTGGGCCGTGATCGTCGACGGCTACATCGCCGGAGCCGCAGCCTGCCTGGCCCTGGCCCTGGAACCCCGCCTCAAGGACTTCCTGGTCTGGTCCCACCGGAGTGCGGAGCCCGGCGCCACCAAGCTTCTGGAGAAGATCGAGATCCAGCCCATCCTGGACCTCAACTTCCGCCTGGGCGAGGGCACCGGTGCCGCCATGTCAGTCCCCGTCCTCCGGAGCGCCATCGCCGTCATGCGGGAGATGCTCACCTTCTCCGGCGCCGGCGTCAGCACCGCTGAACACTGAACCCTAACGAGGCCCATGCCGGTCTTCCAGCTCTCCAGCGCCCTCCAGTTCCCCGACCCCGAACGCTCGGATGCCGATGGCCTCCTGGCGGTGGGCGGGGATCTGAGACCGGAACGTCTGTTGCTGGCCTACACCCAGGGCATCTTTCCCTGGTTCGGGGAGGATAGCCCCATCCTCTGGTGGTCCCCCCTCAAGCGGGCCATCTTCCTGCCGGGAGATGAGCATTTTTCCAGGCGGACCCTGAGGGCCCTGAGGAGCCGGGGTTTCGAGATCCGCTGGGATACCCGTTTCCCGGAGGTGGTCCGGCTTTGCGCCGAGGTTCCCCGGCCCGGCCAGGATGGCACCTGGATCACCCCGGAGATGGTTCAGGCCTACACGGAACTCCACCAATTGGGGCACGCCCACTCGGTGGAGGCCTACCGGGAGGGCCGCCTCGTCGGCGGCCTCTACGGCGTGATCGTCGGGGCCGCCTTCTGTGGAGAAAGCATGTTCTCCCTGGAGGACTATGCCAGCCGTGCGGCCTTCCAGGCCCTCTGCGAGCGCCTGTGGACCAGGGGTTTCCACATCATCGACGGCCAGATGCCCAATGAGAACCTGGCAAGCCTGGGGGCTCGCATCATCAACCGGCGGGAGTACCTTGATCGCCTGGGGGAGGCCCGGCGTCAGACCGGCCCTTCGCTATGATGAAGTGAACGGGGAGACGGCATGGAGGCCAGGCGAAGGATCGAGATTCAGCGGATGCGCGGCCTTGCCATCGGCGCCTTCGCCGTGGCGATCTTCCTCTTCGTCATGGTGCCCTGGCGCCTGAGCGGGTCTCCCGGACCTGGACCCATGACCCTGCTGGTCTTCCATGCTGGAGCCTGGGGAATGGTGGTTCTTGGCTACGCCTGGCTGTTGAAGCGGATGCGCAGACGGGTCGCGACCGCTGAAGGGATGGCCTTCGGGCTTATGCTCATCGGCCTCGGGGTCACTAGCACCCAGCTATTGGGCTATGGGCGCCTCCAGGAAACGGCGGGCACCCTCCTGGTCTCCCTTGTGAGCGGCGTGGTCCTCCAGCGCCGCCGCTCCCTGATCGCCTTCCAGGGCATCCTGGTGGCGGTCTGGGTTTCTGCAGCCATCCAAGTGGCGGGTTGGTCGGGAACGGCCACATGGCTCTTCGATATTGTCCTGGCGTGCATCTTCGCCTTCAGTCTCCAGCAACTCCTGTCCCGCATGAACGCCGCCCTGCTGCATCGACTGGAACGCCAGCGCCAGACCCTCCAGCATCTGCGCCAGGCGCTCCGCGAGGTCCAGACCCTCAGCGGCCTCATCCCCATCTGCGCCCACTGCAAGAAGATCCGCAATGACGGTGGCTACTGGGAGCAGGTCGAGAGCTATATCCAGGCCCGCAGCGAGGCGGAGTTCACCCACGGCATCTGCCCGGAGTGCTCGGAAGAGGTCCGAAGGGAACTGCAGGATCTCCGGCCCTGAGGATCGGGCGGCACCCCTGCCATTCGTCCATGCTGAACTGCAGTTCGTCCATGCCCCCCTGCGGCTGGAAAGCGACGGCTGTCCGGGCCTGAAAGCCATTCCTAGGATGGGAAGCGTGGTTGCAGAAACCAAGCCCCACCCCAAGGAAAGGAATTGCCGTGTTTCGGGTCGCACTGAAAATGCTCTTCGGAGACCGGGGTAAGTACCTCGGCATTGTCATCGGCATCGCCCTGGCCTCCGTGCTGATGATCAACCAGCCGGGGATCATGATCTCCATCCTCAAGACCGTCAACGGCCTCATCAATGATGTCTCAGGCCCGGACCTCTGGGTCATGGATCCCATGGTGAAGAACGTGGACGATGTCAAACCCATGCAGGACACCCAGCTCTACCGGGTCCGGGGTGTAAAGGGAGTCGCCTGGGCGGTCCCCTTCTACAAGGGCAGCACCAAAGTCCGCATGTCCAACGGCGAGACGGTCCAGTCCGTCATGGTGGGCCTGGATGACGCCACCCTCATCGGTGGCCCCACCGAGATGCTGCAGGGCAGACTGGCAGACCTCCGGGAGCCCGATGGCATCATCGTCGACAAGGCCGGGGCCGAAGGGCGTCTGGCCAAGCCCAGTCCCCAGCCCGGGGGCAAGCCGATCCCCCTGAAGGTGGGGGACACCCTGGAGATCAATGACCAGCGGGCCGTGGTTGTGGGCATCGCCCGGGCCACCCAGACCTTCGCCTCCCAGCCCACCATCTATACGACCTACGGCCGGGCCAAGAGCTACGCCTTGAGCGAACGCAAGATGCTCAGCTATGTCCTGGCCAAGGCCCAGGCCGGGGAATCCCCGGAGGTGGTGGCCCGACGCATCACCCACGACACCGGCCTGCGGGGCCTGACCTCCGAGGAATTCAAGCAGAAGAACCTGGACTACATGATCCACAACACCAGCATCATCGTGAACTTCGGGTTCGTCGTGCTGATCGGCTTCATCGTGGGCGCCGCCGTGACCGGCCAGATCTTCTACAACTTCACCCTGGACAACCTGCGGCACTTCGGGGTCTTCAAGGCCATGGGCACACCGGATAGCGTGCTGCGCCGCATGATCCTGCTCCAGGCTCTGGTGGTGGGCTTCATCGGCTTCGGGCTGGGGGCGGGCATCACCGGCACCTTTGCAGCCATGAAGGCCAACAGCACCGACCTCAGCATGACCCTCAACTGGCAGCTCCTGAGCGCCAGCGGCGCCGCCGTCCTCCTCATCGTCCTCATGGCGGCCCTCATCAGCATCCGCAAGGTCATGAAACTCGAACCCGCCATCGTCTTCAAAGGCTAGACCATGTCCCAGACAACTCCTGCCATCCGCTGCAACGGCATCAAGAAGGTCTACGGCACCGGCGATACCCAGGTGCATGCCCTCCGGGGCGTGGATCTGGAGGTCCATGCCGGCGAGCTCCTCATGCTGGTGGGCCCCTCGGGTTGCGGCAAGACCACCCTCATCTCCATCATCGCGGGCATCCTGGACCAGACCGAGGGCGACTGCTCCCTCTTCGGCCAGGACTTCCGCCAGCTGCCCCCGGCGGAGCGGGTGCGGTACCGGGGCAAACACATCGGCTTCGTCTTCCAGGCCTTCAACCTCATCCCGACCCTGACGGTGGCAGAGAACACCGCCATCCCCCTGCTCATCAACGGCGAGAAGCGCGAGAAGGCCATTGCCCGGGCCATCCAGTGCCTCGAAGAGGTCGGCCTGGGCAGCAAGGTGGACGCCTTCCCCAGCCAGCTCTCCGGGGGCCAGCAGCAGCGGGTGGCCATCGCCCGGGCCCTGGTCCACGACCCCAAGCTCGTGGTCTGCGACGAGCCCACCAGCGCCCTGGACCACCAGACCGGAACCAAGGTCATGGAGGTCCTGAAGGGCCTGGCCATGGACGGCAAGCGCAGCCTGGTCATCGTCACCCATGACGCCCGGATCTTCGAATTCGCCGACCGCATCGCCCACATGGACGACGGCCACATCGAACGCGTCGAAGCCCGGGCGGCGCAGGACAACTGAGTCAACGCGGAGGGCGCGGAGATGGAAAAGAGAGGGCGCAGAGGAAAAGCAAGAGGCAGGACGAGACCGGTTTTCACGGCTTCGCCACGCCCCTGCTGCCCCCATCACCCCGCCAACCACCCGCGCCCCGGAGCAAAGCCTTCCGCTATGCCCCTGTGTTGATCATTCCAGCTTTGCAATCGAAAGGTCCCCCATGATGAAACCCAAAATCCTCCCCATCGTCGCCGGTCTCGGTCTGGTGTTCGCCACCGCCGTGGCCCTTCGCTCCAACACCAAGAAACCCGTCGCCCAGCCCATCGCCCAGCCGACGGAAGCCCCCTACACCACGTACATCGGCGGCGCAGGGCTGGTGGAGGCCAGCAACGACAACATCAGCATCGGCACCTCCCTGCCGGGCATCGTCCAGGCAGTCTTCGTGAAAGTCGGCGACCGGGCTCGGGCCGGCCAGGCTCTCTTCCAGATCGATGATCGGGAGCAGCGGGCGGATCTGGCGGTCAAGCAGGGGGATCTGGCCAAGGCTGAAGCCGCCCTCCAGGAGGCCCTGGCCTCCCAGAAGGACACCGCTTCCCAGTACGCCCTGGTGAAGGACGCCAAGGGTTCGGCGGTGAGCGTGGATGACATCCAGAAGCGTCAGAACGCCGCAGCCCTCGGGGACGCCAAGGTGCTGAGCGCCCGGGCGGCGGTCCAGTATGCCAAGGCCAGCCTGGCCACCACCCAGTCGGCCCTGGAGCGCCTCACGGTGCGCGCCCCCATGGCCGGGGAGATCCTCCAGGTGAACGTCCGCCCTGGTGAATACGCCGCCACCGGCGTTCTCAGCACTCCCCTCATGCGCCTGGGCAGCCAGGAGCAGCTCCACATCCGGGTGGACATCGACGAGAACGATGCCTGGCGCTTCAAGCCCAACACCCGGGCCACGGCCTTCCTCCGGGGCAACCGGGAGATCAAGGCCGAGGTCAGCTTCGCCCGGGTGGAGCCCTACGTCACCCCCAAGGTCTCCCTCACGGGCAGCAGCAGCGAGCGGGTGGATACCCGGGTCCTCCAGGTGATCTACAGCTTCGACCGCAAGTCCCTGCCCGTGTATGTCGGCCAGCAGATGGATGTCTTCATCGAGACCCCCGAGAACGCCGGAGGCCAGAAGTGAAAGCCCTCCTCCCCGCCTCCTTGGGCGCAGCCATGCTCCTCACGGGCTGCAAGGTCCAGACCTCCTATGAAAAACCCAAACTGCCAAGCCCGGCGACCTTCAGCCAGGGCAGCGGCACCGAGGCTCCAGGGCTGGAGAACGCAGCCTGGTGGAAGGCCTTCGGGGACCCCACCCTCGACAGCCTCATCACCCGATCCGTCCAGGGCAGCCTGAGCGTCCAGCAGGCCCAGGCCAGGATCCTCCAGGCCCGCGCCACCCTGGGCAGCGCCAAAGCCGACCAGCTGCCTTCGGTGAACGGGACGGCCTCCCTCACGCGGGGGAACACCAGCGACAACGCCTACGGCTACGTGACCCCCACCACCAGCCTCTATCAGGCAGGTTTCGACGCGAGCTGGGAACTGGACCTTTTCGGCGGCAAGCGCAAGGCCCGGGAGGCCGCCCAGGCCCGCCTGGAAGCCAGTGTGGAAGACCTTGGAGACGTCATTCTGAGCCTCCAGGGGGATGTGGCCACCAACTACATCACCCTCCGGAGCAACCAGGCCCTGCTGGGCATCGCACGCCAGAACGCCGAGGCCCAGCGCCAGACCGCCGAAGTAACCGAGGAGCGCTACCGCCTCGGGCTCACCAGCTACCTCGACGTGGCCCAGGCCAAGGCCCAGCTCTCCGGCACCACCGCAGAAATCCCCACCCTGGAAGCCGGGGTCCGGCAGTCCATCCACCGCCTGGGCATCCTGCTGGGCCTGGAGCCCACGGCCCTGATGGGGGAACTGTCCGAAGCCAGGGCCCTGCCCCAGGCCCAGGGAGTCATCGCCACCGGGCTGCCGTCGGAACTCCTGTCGCGGCGCCCCGACCTGCGGAAGGCGGAGCGGAATCTGGCCGCCGCCATGGCGGACGTGGGTGTCGCCCGGGCCGATCTCTATCCCAAGTTCGACCTGACCCTGGGCTTTGGCCTCCAGAGTCTGAACAGCTCCAGCTTCGGGCAGTCCTCCAGCCGCTACTGGTCCATCGTGCCGGGCCTGAGCCTGCCCATCTTCAACCGCGGCCAGGTCAAGGCGGCCGTAGCCCAGAAGCAGGCGGCCTACGACGAGAAAGTGTCAGCCTTCCGGGCCTCGTACCACAGCGCCCTGGAGGATGTGGAGAACGCCCTGACCAGCTACTACGCCGAGAAGGTCCGCCATCAGAGCCTTGAAGAATCCCTGCGCCATAATCAGGAAGCCTTCAGCCTGGCCCAGGAACGCTACCGGCGGGGCCTCACCAGTTTCCTCGATGTGCTCACGGCCCAGACCTCATTGCACACGGCCCAGAGCAGTCTGAGCCAGTCGGAGGCCCGACTCCTCACGGACCTGGTCTCCCTCTACAAGGCCCTCGGCGGCGGCTGGAAAGCCGTCTGAAGGATCCACCGCCAAGACACCAAGACGCGAAGATAAGAAATAAAAATGTTTTATTCAATCCTTTCTTCTTTTCTTTGAGACCTGGAGCCTTGGTGGTGAAATCCTTTTTATCCCTATGCGATTAAGAGACTTCCCCGCATCCACACTCCACAAGTTCCGGACCCCCTCCACCTGGGGCGCGATCTTCGCCTACGGCCTGTTCTGGACCGCCCTTCGATTCATGACAGATCTGCCCCGGGGACTCTCCATGTGGGCCGAGATCCTGGTGCCTTTCCTGACGCTGGCGGGCAACGTGGCCCTGGCCCCCCTGCCCTGGCTCTGGACCGGGGATCAGCGCAAGCAGGCGGCCCCCCTGCGGGGCTTCCTCCAGGCCCTGCCCTGGAATACCTTCTGGCTATTCCTGCTCACCGGACTCCTGATCGTCCTGGCCCCCATCCCCGCTGGCGGCAGACACCAGATCCATCTCTCCATCCTGGGGCAGCACTTTCTGCTGCGCCCGGAATGGGGCCTCTTCCTCTTCAACTACCCCTTTACCTTCATCCTGGGCTGGTTCCTGGCGGACAAGGAACGGGCGGAGGCCTCGGAGCGGGAGCTCCAGATCCTCGCGGATCGTACCCGGGCCCAGGCCCTCCAGGCCCAGCTCAATCCCCATGTCCTTTTCAACGTCCTGGGGGGCCTGACGGAGTTGGTGCACGAGGACCCCGACGCCGCCGAAGAAGCCCTGGTGGGCCTCGTGGATATGTACCGGGACCTGATGAAACATGGCACCGCCCTGAGGGACCCCCTGAAGCTGGAAAGAGCGCTCCTGAAACGCTACCTCGGCATCGAAGCCATCCGCCTGGGCGAGCGCCTTCAGGTGGAATGGAACTGGCCCGTCTGGGCCGATGCCCTGGAACTGCCGCCGTTGCTGCTCCAGCCCCTGGTGGAGAACGCGATCAAGCATGGCATCGCCCCGGCCACCCAGGGTGGCAGGCTGCGGGTGGAAGTCCTGCGATCCGAGAGTGCGCTGATCTTCCGGGTAGGCAACACCGGCCAAGCCCTCAAGTCCGACTACCAAGAAGGCACAGGCCTGGGAAACCTCCGGGAGCGACTCACCTTGATGCCGACCTACAAACCGGCCCTCACCCTAGCCCAGGAAGGTGCCTGGGTGGTGGCCCAGCTCAGCCTGGCCTGGAGGTGGCCCTCATGAGAACCCTGCGCGTGGCGGTGGCTGAGGACGAGCCCATGAACCAGCGCCGCCTCCTGCGCCTGCTCCAGGACTGCGGATGCGAAGTGGTGGCCACCTTCGGCAATGGGCTGGAGGTGGAGGAATGGATGAGCGGAAACCCCGAGGTCGATGCGCTCTTCCTGGATATCCAGATGCCGGGCCTGGACGGCATGAGCCTCCGGGCCTCCATCAACCCGGAACTGCCCGTGGTCTTCGTCACGGCCTTCGCCGAGCACGCCGTGGAGGCCTTCAGCCTCGACGCCGTGGACTTCCTGCTGAAACCGGTCACCACGGATCGCCTGGTGAAGTCCCTGGCCAAGATCCGCCGCGCCCTGGGCCAGCGCCGGGAGGGGGAACGGAGCATTCCGGCCACCCGCTATCCGGTGAATGCGGGCACGGGAGTCGTGCTCATGGAACTGGTCCGCACCGCCTTTTTCGAGGTCGAGGAGCAGATCGTCTGGGCCATCGCCGGCGGGGAACGGTACCGGACCAAGTGGAAGACCCTGGGAGAAGTGGAAGCCTTTTTCCCGGACGCCGGGCTTCTGAGAATCCACCGCCACCTCCTCATCCGACCGGAGGCGGTCCTGGGCCTGAGATCCTCCGGGGGAGGGAGCCGGGTCATGGTGCGCATGGTGGGCGGTATGGAATTGGAGGCCAGCAGGGGAGCCACCCCCAAACTCAAGATGACCCTGCGAATCGAATGATGGAGAATGCTTTCTCGATATGGCTATCATGATTAAAGCCCTAGCCCTGGTCTGATCAGTTTTGATTAACCGGTGCTGTGCTTATCAGCCTTTCCGGAGATGCCCATGTTTGCCCTGAGGCCCCGCGCCGTCCTGATTGCCCTGGTCACCATCCTCATGAGCAGTTCTCTGGGATTGCGGGCCGAGGACAAGGACTGTCTGGCCTGTCACGGCCAGGCCGGGATGACCAAGCAGGCGCCGGATGGCAAAGAGATTTCTCTCTTCGTGGATGCCAAGAAGTTCGGAACCTCCATCCACGGCGGAAACGGATGCGTGAGCTGCCATGCGGACGTGGATCTGGCCTCCCATCCAGGAAATCCCGTCAAGCCTGCGGCCTGTGTGTCCTGCCACGAGAAGGCCGATGCCTCCTACAACGCCAGCCACCATGCCTCCGCCAAGCGGGCTGGCAACACCAAAGCCGCCTCCTGCGGTGACTGCCATGGCAAGCACGACATCGTGCCCATGAATGATCCCGCGTCACCCCTGCTTCGGTCCAAGGTGGCGACCACCTGTGGCAGCTGCCACAGCCAGCAGCTGAAGGACTACCAGGCCAGCAGCCATGGTGCCGCCATGGAAAAGGGGGTCCATGAGGCCCCCACCTGCACCGATTGCCACGGGGAACACATCATCACGGGCCTCAAGGCCCAGGTGGGCAGCACGGCCTCTTCCGGCGTCTGCGCCCGTTGCCACGGGGATGCCCGATTCAACGCCAAGTTCAACATGGCGGACAATCGCATCAGCTCCTTCCTGCAGAGCTATCACGGCATGGCCGCCAAACTGGGGGACAAGTCCGCCGCCAACTGTGCCAGCTGTCACGGTGCCCACAAGATCCTGCCCTCCAGCAACCCTGAGTCCCAGATCAATGCGGCCAACCTTGTCCAAACCTGCGGCAAGTGCCATCCGGGCGCCGGCGAAAACTTCATCACGGGGCGCATCCATACGGACTACCGGAATACCGCGACCCTGGGCGACAAGATCAACCACTGGGTCCGCAATATCTACATCATCCTGATTGTCCTCACCGTCGTAGCCATGGGCGGGCACAATCTGCTGGACTGGTTCAAGAAGGTCCGCCGCCTCTACCGGGACCCCAACCGCACCGTCATCCGGATGAAGCTGAGCCAGCGTATTCAGCATGCCTGTTTCGCCCTCAGCTTCATCATCCTGGCGCTGACGGGCTTCGCCCTCAAGTACCCCGACTCATGGGTGGGCGCCATCTTCGGAGCCAACGAAGCTGTCCGCCGTTTCGTTCACCGTTCTGCGGCCGTGGTCATGATGGGGGCTTCGGCCTATCACATCCTCTACGTCGCCTTCACCAAGGAGGGCCGGAAGGTCCTGGTGGACATCTTCCCCCGTCCCCAGGATCTCTTCGACGGGTTGAAGAATCTGGGGCACCTGTTCAACAACTCCCGGCCCAAGCCGAAGTTCGGTCGCTTCAGCTACGCCGAGAAGGTCGAATACTGGTCACTGGTCTGGGGCACAGCGGTCATGGCCGTCACCGGCCTCCTGATCTGGTTCAAGCTATTCTTCACCCAATGGATGCCCCGCTGGGTTGTTGATGTGGCCACCACCATCCACCTCTTCGAAGCGATCCTGGCCACCCTGGCCATCATTGCCTGGCACCTCTACTTCGTGATCTTCGATCCGGAGATCTATCCCGTGAGCCTTACCTTCCTGGACGGCCGCACCACTCCCGAGCACTACGAACACGAGCACGGCCTGGATGAGCACCCAGAGGTGGTGGAACCCAAGGCCTCCGCCCGCACGGAAGAGCACGAGTAGCCCCATCAACCGCAACAATCGGATGCGCTCAGGCCCCCAGGGTTCTGAGCGCATCTGGCATTTGGGCGGCAAACCACTAGGCAGCTGGGACCAGCCTGATCCGAATAGAACCATGGCCCTTTCCGTGAGTTCCGTGGGTCCCGATTCATTTCAACCACGGAACACACCGAGCACACGGATGAGAGAGTGTGGCTGAGCACCCGGGCCAAGGCCTTGCGATGGCGACCACCAACTCAATGCGCCAACCTTTCCCGCGGAACTCGGGGAAGGTTGGCGCATTGAGCTTGTCTCTTTGGAAAGGCTCCGGATCAGCCCCGGCCACCGTAGCTGTGGAGGCCGGAAAGCAGAAGGTTCACGCCGAGGTAGCAGAAGAGGGTTGCCACAAAGCCCAGCAGAGCCAAATAGGCGGCCTTGCGCCCCCGCCAGCCCCGGGTGATGCGGGCATGGAGATAGGCGGCGTAGATCAGCCAGACGATGAGAGCCCAGGTTTCCTTGGGATCCCAGCTCCAGTAGGTGCCCCAGGCCTGGTTGGCCCAGACTGCGCCGAGGACGATGCCCGCGGTGAGCAGGGGCACCCCCACCAGGATCGTGCGGTAGCAGAGTTCGTCCAGCATGTCGGCGGAAGGGAGAAGGCGCAGGACGGGTCCCATGGTGCCCTTGGCCTCCCGGGGGGCCTTCACCAGGTAGAGCAGGCTGAGGACCGCGCCCACCCCGAAGGCGCCGTAGCCCAGGAAGCAGGTCATGACATGCCACTCCAACCAGGCGCTCTGGAGCGCCGGGGGGAGCTTGGGGATGGTGGTGGTCACGCCCGGGATATAGTAGGGCGCCGCCAGGGCCAGGATGGCCAGGGGCAGCACGAAGGCTCCCAAGGCCCGGAGCTTGTATTTGCGCTCATAGAGGAGATAGACCAAAGCGATGGACCACGCGAAGAATAGCAATGATTCATAAAGATTAGTGAGCGGCAGCCGCATCTGCTTGGCGAGCATGAACTCGAAGGAGCGCAGCACGAAGGCGACGGTTGTCACGCCAAAGCCCAGCCAGGCAACCGTGGTGGCGGCCCGGCCAATCCCCTGGGAACGCTTGGCCAGATAGAGGAGGTAGACCAGTTCCGCCAGGATGAATACACCCAGGGCGATATTGAAGACCACAACGCTGTTCATGCTTTACCCTCTCTGGTCTTGGACGCCTCGGGGGCACCGATCTGTTCCAGCAACTTCTGGAATTCTTTTTCGAAGGCCAAGCGGTTGCGACTGGTGGCACCGGCCACGGTCCAAGCAACGCCCTCCTTCTTTTCCTCCAGCCGGATCCAGACCTGGCGATGGGAGCAGAAGAAAGCCCCCAGCATGCCCAGGATCATCAGGGCAGAACCAGCCCAGACCCAGGGCACGCCCGGATCCTTGGCCACCTGGAGCCCGGTGTACTGCTTGAGCTGGAACTGTCCAACCCGAACAACCCACACGTCTCCACGCTGTCGATCGAAATCCGGCTGCCGCTGGAAAAGCAGGATCTCTTTGGGCTCCTGCCCCGACACCTGCATCCGGATCTGGAACGCGGGGCCCATGCGGTTATGGTCCTCGGCGAAACCATCAAAAGCCAGGGCAATCCCTCCATCGAAGGGTCGCGCCTCGCCGAGCGAAAGGGACGCCTGGATCACGGCCCCGGTCTGGGTGTTCTGGACCAGGAAGGTGGCCTGGGGGGCCGGCCCATAGCTGGACTGGTAGAAGGTGATTCCGCGATAGGTCAGAGGATCGTTCACCCGCAGATCCTTCTCCCGGGTCGTGCGCCCCTCCTCCAGGACCCTCACGTGGCTCACGAAGTCGCTGGGCTGGCCCGTGTCGTAATGGGAGACCTTGAAGCTGTCCACATGGAGCTCGAAGGGCAGCGGCCTGCGGTGCTCGTGCTCATCATCCGCAGCCCCCCTCAGGACCACGTCGCGGGTCGAGGTTCCCTCGACGATGTTGATGAAGCCCTTGAAGCCCCAGATGGAGCCGATCATGACACCGACAAAGAGCACCAGGAGGCTGGAATGGACCACAAGGACCCCCCAGCGGGCAAAGGCGCCACGGGTGGCATAGATCAACCTTCCCTCCCGGGGCTCCTGGCGGAACACGCCGCGAAGGGCCTGGCGGGCCTTTTCCCGGGCCTCCACCAGGCTCCCCGGGAGCAGGAAGGTCCGATGAAAGGCCTGGGACTTCAGGGTTTCAGGGGCGGGATCCGGCTGGCCGTGATAGGCAGCCAGGATGCTGGGGAAACGATCTACGGAGCAGGCGATGAGGTTGAGGGCCAACAGGAGCATGAGCCCCAGGAACCACCAGGAGTGGTAGACGTCCGTCAGACCAGAGCGCAGGAAGAAGTTGGCCGTGCCGTTCTCCCACACCCGGAAGTATTCCTCCCGGGGAAGGTTCTGCTGAATCAGGGTGCCAGCGACAGATCCCGCCGCGATCACCAGCAGCAGGAAGAGGGTCAGCTTGACCGAGCAGAAGAGCCGCCAAACGGAAAAGGGTTCGGGCTTGGGTGTCTTGCGGCTCAATGGGCCCCCTCAGCGGGAACGAAGGAGACCAGGCGGATCTGGTACTTCGGATGCTCAAAGGGATGGGCTTCCGGGAACATGGAGAAGAACCACCCGTTGAAGCGCTCGGCCCCTCCTTCGGAGATGCTCGCCTTGGCGGCAGGGTTGCCGAGCTTGTCGCTCTTGGAGGTGATCACGCCGTTCCCCATGCTGAAGTCCGGCACCAGGGCTTCGAGTTTCAGGGTCAGATCCGTGCCCGGAATGGGGGTTGCCTTCCCGACCTCGGCCGTCAGGGTAACCGTCTTCTTGGTGGAGGTGTCGACCACGGAAAAGCGCCCGGCCTTCCAGCGGGCCTTGATGGCGTCCGGCACCTCGATCACCGCAGGCTTCCGTGGGCTCGCGCTCCCATGGCCCGCGGGCATGCCCGCCGCAGGCCCCGCCGGCTTCTCTTCGTGGCGACGGCAGCCCACCACCAAAAAGCCCGCCAGCACCAGACATCCGATCCGAACCTTCACAGAACCTCCCTCGGAGCTCCTTTGCCCCACCTGAAACACGAAGGGGCTGCGGATCTGGAATCCACAGCCCCAAGATCAAACCGGTTGAAAAGCCATTTAACCAGCCAGAATCAATGCCCCTTCTTGGGGTAGTTGGCCAGCCAGGCGGGATCCACTTCGGCGGCCTTCTTCTTGCCCTTCTCAGCCACCAACCAGTTTCCGCGCTCGGTCAGGGGATCACCCTTCTTGGCCTTCATGCCATTCGTATGGCAAGAGTCACAGTTCTTCACCCCGGAATCGACGGCCTTGGCCTTGACCGTCCAGGGGGCCTTGGCCTGGGCCGTAACGGAAAGGGCCAGGAGCCCGGCCAGAGCTACGAGAGAAAAACGCAGGGAACGCATGGGAAGCCCTCCAAATGAAGTCTGGATTGGAAACGCATATACAGTGCCACACCTAACCCTCGTTTGGCGATCCCTTTTTTCAGGAACTTAGAATCATATGATCAAGCCGGAAGTCGCAGAATCAAACGGTCAGGTGGCAGAACGCCACAACCTTTCCTATTCCCAGGAACTGGGGATGGCGATGGGTCCATGCGGAACCCGGTCCCAGGCAAAAGCGTGGACGAGGTCCGTTGCCAGGCAGGGCTCAGGGGCTTCGAGACAGCCCAGACTCCAGCCCAGCCAACCCAGGAGTTCCCCTGGGCTGATGCCCCGCTCCGCAAGGGCGGCGAGTCCCAGGCCTCCATCCCGCTTGCCGAGCCTGGAGCCATCGGAGGAGGTCACCAGGCCCAGATGGGCGTAATCCGGACGACGCAGGCCAAGGGCCTCCTGCAGACGGATCTGCGTGGCGGTAACGGCTCGGAGATCGGCGCCCCGAACCACTTCCGTTACCCCCTGCTCCCCGTCATCCACCACCACCGCCAGGTGATAGGCGTAGCAGCCATCCCGCCGGAAGAGGAGGGGGTCGCCCGTCAAGTGCTCCGGTTCATCCGACTGACTCCCCAGCAGCAGATCCTGCCAAAGCACCCTGCCCGGAGGCAGCAGGAAACGCATCGCCCTGCCCTCCCGAGCAGCCTTAGCCCGGCAGCGGCCCGGATAGGGCCGCAGGCCGTCCCCTTCGTGGGGCGCGCCCGCCAGGAGAGCCAGATCCTTGCGGGAGCAGTCGCAGGGATAGAGGAGGCCCTTCCTGTCCAGGCTGTCCAGGGCCTCACGGTAGCAATCACCCCGCTCCGACTGCCAGAGCACCGGGCCATCACTTTCCATACCCAGAGCCACCAGATCCCGGATCTGGGCCTCCCCCAGCTCCCGCCGGGATCGGGTGGTATCCACATCCTCCATGCGGAGGATCCATTCCCCCCCCCGGGCCCGCACCGAGAGCCAGGAGGCCAGGGCGGTGCGCAGATTGCCCAAGTGCAGGATACCCGTGGGAGAAGGCGCAAAGCGGCCCCGGATGCGGACGGATGGAGGCAAGGACACCATGGGCTCTATAGTAGTCTCTGGAGACCCTCTGACATGCCCCGCCTGCGGCACATCTGGAACGAAAGCCCGCCCGTCCTGCGGGCTCTGGGTGCCCAGGCCCTCACCTTTCTGGTGTTAGTGGCCCTGAGCCGCCTCTTCCCGGCCCTCCGGTCCCTACCGGCCTGGGTCTGGCTGCTGGGCCAGGGAGGGGGGGCGGCAGCCCTGGGAGCCTACTGGGGCCTGGGGCTCTGGTGGCGGGGCTTCCAGTTGTTCCTCCCCTTCGCCCTGGCCTGGCAGGCCATGCACGCCGTCTCTCCCTGGTTCTATCCCGTCGCTCTGCTCCTCCTGCTCCTGATCTTCGGGGGAGGGCTTCTTACCCGCGTTCCCCTCTACAACTCCAATCGGGCGGCGTGGGAGGCCCTGTTGGACCTCCTTCCGGAGGGCCAATCCATGAAGATGGTGGACCTGGGCGCAGGGCTGGGCGGCCCCCTGCGCTTCCTGGCGGAGCGGCGCCCCGAAGCCCGTTTCCTGGGGGTGGAGGCCTCTCCCCTGGTCTGGTTCCTGGCCTGGCTCCGCACCCGGGCCGTAGCCGCCAACTGCCGGATGCGCCTGGGCAGTCTCTGGAACGAGGACCTGGGCACCTACGATGTGGTCTATGCCTTCCTCTCCCCAGCCCCCATGCCCGAGTTGGGGCGCAAGGCCCTGGCGGAGATGGCCCCCGGCACCCTTCTGGTGAGCCACACCTTCCCCATCCCGGATCTCACGCCGGATCAGACCATCCCCCTGCCTGGGCGGCCCGGCGCCTGCCTGCTGATTTACCGGGTGGGCGGGGTCTGCCCTACCAGAGGCCTACCCCAGCCCTTGCCATGAGTTGCCGACCGCCAGGGCCCTCAGGCTCTCGGAACCGGGCGCCAGGGGCAGGATCCGAAGGCTGACCTGGCAGCCCGTTTCCTGGAGTTCCTTGGTCAGGGCCGCTTCCTGGGCAGCCAGGCGCTCGGGATGCTCGGCCCAGACCCTCACCCTCAGGTTGGTCCCGGAGAGTTCCATGCCCAGGCGGGTATCCCCCAGGTTGGAGAAGTGGAGCCCCATGAAGACCCGCCGGGTGCCGTCCTCGGGGCGCCCCGGATCGGAGCTGTCGGACTCCACCCAGAGCTGCACGGTCCCCTGGGGCAGCCAGGGGGCGGGGAGCTCGAAGTAGGCCGTCCCCTCCTTGGCCTGGAGGGCATGAAAAGGCGCCTCCCGGGGCGACACCTGGGGATCCGCCAGGGCCTCCACCGTGCCCCGCACCCACTTGCCCCAAAAGGCAGGCTCTTCGAGCGGCGATTGGGCGGAAGCGGCCTCCCCAGAGGGGCTCGCCACGACCGTGCGCGGAAGGCTGACGGGCTTCCCGTCCTCGGCGGAAGCCTGGGAAGGCTGGGAAGACTTTGGAGCCTGTGAGGAATGGGTCTCTGCGAGGGTGGCGATCTGCGGAGTTGCCTCGCTCCCGCCAGCCTTCACCAGGAGATCCCGGAACCAGGACGTGAGGATGGCCCTTTGAGGCTTGGGAAAGTCCGGGGCCTGAAGGACCAGGACCTCGAAATGCTGAACCAGTTCTGGAAGCCCGGAAAGGGCCGGGCGAAGCCTCGATTCAGCACTGGTCGAAGCCCCAGGCTGTTCGCTGGGCAGAGCTGCCTCGATCCAGGTTTTCAGGCCCTCGGCCAGGGACTGCCCCTGGGGAATAGCCATGGCCTGCCGGAGGAACATGGCGGCCTGGGGGGACAGCGAGGCTACGGCCTCCGAGAGCTTGGCAAGAATGGCCGGAAGGGCGGCCTGGGCCTGAGGGGGAGGAGCCGAGGCGGGAGCGCTGGCCGGAAGCGCCGCAGCCTCGGAAGCCACGGACACCGGCCCCTCGCCTTGGCCAAGGAGTGCCCGGAACCAGGTGGCAAGGACATCCTGCTGGGTATCCGGCACACCGGGGGCCTGGCGTATCAGCGCCGAAAAATCCTGCACCAGGGTTCCCAGAACTGGGGGAACTTCGATGGTCGTGGCGGTGGCCTGTGGTCTGGGCGTAGTCGGTGAGCCCTGGGTCACCTGAGGATTGGAATCCGCTGACACCGGGGCCTGGGGGGCGTGTGTCAGAGCCAGGTTCTCGATCCAGGCCTTCAGAGTCGGGGCCAGGGGCTGACCTGAAGGCAAAGCCAGGGCCTGGCGCAGGGGTTGAAGCAGCTCGGGCGGCAGGGCGGCCAAGGCCTCCTGAATAGCCGGAAGGGTGGGTACCGAGACTGGTGCAGCGGGGGTGGCTGCCTCCATCGGGGCCTGGGGCTTCACGGAGGCCAGTACCTGCTGGAGCATCCGCACCAGCGGCGCCAGGCTTTCAGGGGGCTGCTGTTCCGTCAGACGGGCCGCTAGGGGTTGGGCCTCCCCCGCGAGGAGGGGATGGAGAAGGGCCGGAGTGGCCGGGGGCTTGGCCTCCTGGATCTGCAGGCGAAGCGTCCCATCACGCTCCGGAAGGACCTTGAGGGTGAGTAGGGTCCCCTGGGCGAAGGGGAGCTCCCCCTGGGCCACCAGGGTCTGACCGCTGGGAAGGGCGAGCTGGGCCCCCTCCGGGCCCATGCCCTGGAAAGTCACCTCAAGGCTCTGCCCCAGCATGGACATGAGGTTCTGCTGGGTCCCGGCCCCGATCCGGGCGAGGATCGCCTGCACCACCTGGGTCTGCACAAGGGCAGTGAGGGGTGCAGGATCCATTCAGATCTGGAAGTGCCGACGGAGGATGCCCGCCATCTCATGGAGGGGCGCCACCTGATCGACACAACCCCGCTCGAAAGCAGCCCGGGGCATACCGTAGACCACGCAGGATTCCTCGGCCTCCGCCATGGTATGGGCTCCCCTGGCCTTGAGAATCTCCATGCCCTTGGCCCCGTCCGCACCCATGCCGGTGAGGATCATGGCCAGGACCTGACGGTTGGCGTTCTCGGCCACACTCTGGAACATCACATCCACACTCGGCCGATGCAGGGTGGTCGCGGGCTCGGGGCTCAATTCCAGAACCGCCTGGGGACCGCGCTGTCGGTAGTACATGTGGAGCCCCCCGGGGGCGATGTAGACCGTGCCCGGACGCAGCACCTCCCCCTGCTCCGCCTCCTTGACTTCCACCTGACTGATGGCATTGAGACGCTCGGCGAAGGGCTTGGTGAAGCTGCCGGGCATGTGCTGCACGATGAGGCAGGGAACCGGAAGGCCTTTGGGAATGGCGGGCAGGAGGTCCTGGAGGGCCTTGGGCCCACCGGTGGAACACCCGATCACCAGGAGTTCAGCCCGTGGCGAGGTGGGGATGACCCCGGTTGGGGCGGCGGGCCGGTGCGGAGCGGCAGGGACCGGGGCGGGTCCAGCGAGGGGACGGGCCAGGGGCGGGGCGGGAACCGCCGGTCGGGTCTTGCGGAACTTGGGACTGCGAGCCAGCTTGCGTACCTTCTCCTGAAGGTCCTGCTGGATCTGGAACATCGATGCACTGGCCAGACTGCTCTCCTTGGGGATGAAATCCAGGGCACCGAAGGCCAGGGCCTCCAGGGTGGCGGTGGCCCCCTCCTGGGTGAGACTGGAAACCATGAGCACCGGCAGGGGGCACTCCACCATGATCCGCTTCAGGCAAGCGAGCCCATCCATACGGGGCATTTCAACATCGAGGGTCACGATGTCGGGTTTGAACTCCTTGATCTTGTCCAGGGCGTCCAAGCCGTCGCGGGCGGTTCCCACCACCTGGATGTCCTCCGCAGCCACGAGCATCCGCTCAAGGGCTTTCCGCATGAAAGGGCTGTCATCCACGATGAGGACGCGAATCGGATCCATTATTCATTCCTGAAATGCAAGTTTAACAAAGGTGATGGCATGATCCAACTCGTCATCAATCCCGAAGGTCAGCCGCTCCAGATCCAGGTCCTCTGTCCTGGGACCGAAAACGGACTGGAAGGAGGGCAGTTCCTCAAGACCGAAGCTCATCCCCTCATCATAGGGCCCATTGGGCATTCGGGAGCGCACCAGGAGGTCACTGAGGTGTATCAGGTTGGAGAGATAATCTCCCGCGACCGGTTCGTGATGATCCCTGATGACCTCGACCTGGGTCTCGGTAAAGTTCCATCGCAGGGCCACCAGGGCGCCAACCCGGGCATGGCTGATCCCCAGGATCCGCTCTTCCGCGACGACCCCTTCCTCGCCTTCCCGGACGGCGGCCACCACAGGGCCGTATTCCTCCGTGAAGCAACGGTCCAGGGCGATCTTGCCGATATCGTGAAGCAGGCCCACCAGGAAGGCGTTCTCCGCCAGATGGTTCTTCCGCTGGAGCCGACAGATGCCCTTGGCGGTGATGGCCACGGCCACGGAGTGCTGCCAAAGAAGGATGGGATCAAAGGTCGTAGCGGTGCGAAAGGTGCGGATGATGGCCGCCGTGCGCCCAAGGTTAAGCACGGCGTCGAAACCAAGACGCAGCACGGCCGTCCGGAGGTCCGAGGCGGGACGGTCCCCCTGGTAGAGAGCGGAATTGGCCATGCGAAGCATGCTGGCCGACAAAGGGGGATCCTTCGCCAGAATCCCCAGGATGCGATCCACCGTGCAACGATCGTCGGAAACCGCCTGCCCCAGGGAGACAATGGTGGTCGGCAGGCTTGGGAGGGACTGCACCCTTTGCCCAACGAGGTTGGCGGTGATCATGGCTAGAGTCCTTTTATGATTGACTTATCCATTTCCAACATTTCCACCACGGTTTCACGGTGCGGTTCCAGGGTTTCCGGTGTCAGCCCAAGCACCTCAAGGGCCTGGGATGTGGCCAGACTGAGGGTTTCCGGCTTGCCGATCCCCGAGCCCTGATCCAGGGCCAACTGGTTGCCCAGAGCCACCAGGGCCGCCAGTGCCTGGTTCTCCTTGGGTGCGTGGGAGGGGTCATGGTGCCAGCGCACCGCGTCCTCCAGGCTGGAGGCCAGGTTCCAGGAGTGCAGAAGGGCTTCTCCCACCATGGCGTGATCGAAGCCGAAGGTGTCCAGTTCCAGTTGCAGGCCATCACACTGTTCGTTGTAGACCGTCTTGACCAGGGAGACATAGCGGTCAGGGAACTTGATGGCCATGACCGACTTGCCGATGTCGTGCATGAGGCCGGAGATGAAGACTTCTTCCGCCCTGGGGAAGCGGAGGCAGCGCCCGAAGGCCCGGCCCGCCATGGCAGTGGTAAGCGCATGTTCCCAGAGCAGACGCTCCTGGAGACCCGCCGCACCCCGGCTGTAGAGGTTCTTGGCGCTGGAGGCGATGACCACACTCTTGATGGTGGAAAAGCCCAGGGTCATGATCGCCTGGGTCAGAGTCGTAACCTCCCGGACCATGCCGAACATGGCGGAATTCGAGATCTTCAGGATCTGAGCCGTCAGGGCCTGGTCCGTGGAGATCACCTTCCGGAGGTCATCCATGGAGGCGTCGGGATCCGCCGCAAGCCGGAGCACCTGGGCCGCCACCTGGGGGAGGGGAGGCAGGTCACCGAGGTTCGCGATGAGTTCCTGGGGAGTAATGGGCATGGGTTCCTCGTATCAGCTGCGTTTACGGTAGCCCATGGCCTTGCTGAAATGCATCAATTCGAATCCCGCATTGAACGAGTGGATAGACTCGCTGTGTCCCACAAGCAGATAGCTTCTGGGGTGGAGTTGTTCGAAAAAGCCCTTGAGCACCTTGATCTTCACCTGTTCATCGAAATAGATCAGCACATTTCGACAGAAGATGACATCGAAGGCACTCAGATTCCGATACCCGGGGTAGTCCACCAAGTTGAAATTCTTGAACTGGATCATCTGCTTCAGCTCGGGGCGGACCTCGAAGTTGTCCGCGCCCTTGGGGATGAAGTGCTGCTTGATCTGGACAGGGGTGAGGTTGCGCAGCGTGTAGCTGCCGTAGATTCCTTCCCGGGCCTGGGCCAGCACCTTCTCGCTGATATCCGTGGCGACGATCTCCACTGACATCCCCCGGAGGATGTTGTCCTTGGCCTCCTGACAGATCATGGCCAGGGTATAGGGTTCCTCACCCGAAGAGCAGGCCGCGGACCAGATCCTCAGCTTTGTGGCCATCCGGGCCTTGGCCAGGGCAACCGCATCCGGCAGCACGATCTTCTGAAAGGCCTCGATCTGGGGAGGGTTCCGCCAGAAGCTCGTCTCGTTCGTGGTGATCTCATTGAAAAGGAGCTTCATCTCGTCCCGGCCCTGGGACGCCTGGAGGACATCCAGGTAGGCCTTGTAGGACTTGAGATTCAGTTCGGCGATGCGGCGGTTGAGGCGGTTTTCCAAGAAGTACTGCTTGGATTCGCTGAACCAGATGCCACACCTGGCATAGATGAAATCCCTCATGGCCAGGAACTCCTGGGGATTCATCTGCTGTGTCGTCAGTGAGGCCATGCTCAACCCCTTCCAGCAAGATCGGCCTGGGACAGCAGGACGTTAATTCAAGATCAGTCAGCTTTCAAGAATAACCACAGCGAAGGCCATTCCACCATCATGAGACACACTTCCATGGAGACGAAGAATACCTCTGTTACTAAGAAGTTCCGCAAGTCCCCCCTCCGCCGCAAGGACCCCATCGTGGAAACGGAGTCCCCGCCAGTCCCAGCCATCCAGCCCAACACCCAAAGCTTTCCCGAAGGCTTCCCGCAACGCCCAGCGCCCGGCCATGCGCTCCGGCAAGCGCTGATGGTTTCCACCCAGCAGCAGCTCGGCCTCATCCGGAGGCAGCACCCGCAGGAGGGCCTTATCGCCGTAGCGATCAATCAATCTGGCCCAGCGGGCCGCAGGACAGATGTCCGTTCCCAGTCCCATGATCATGCTCGACCCGCCTCCCGCCTGCTATCCATCACAATGAACGCCACTAATCAGCCCATTAGTGCTCAGGAGCTGTGCTCTTGTGACATCATTCTAGTCGCCTGGGACCCACCGGGCACCTGAGGCTGCGAATACCTCGCTTTTCCAGGCAAGCCTCCGGAAACAAGGAGTCCTTGAATGTCGCAAGCAAATACAAGACCCAAACCCTTTCTGTTGCCGGACTACTGCAAGGGCTGCGGTCGCTGTGTGCAGGTATGCGTCCAAGGCTGCATCTCCTTCGCCAAGGAGATCAATCCCGAGACCGGCATGGTTCCCGTGCTGCTCGACCTGGCGAAGTGCACGGGCTGCGGCCTCTGCATCGAGGCCTGTCCCGAGCCCTACGGATTGAGGGCCATGGAGGCTGGTGAAAGCTTCGAGCTCCAGGATCCGGCCACCCTCTTCGGGCCCAAGCGGAGCACCGCGCCCGACCCGGTGGACATCCCCGGCCGGACCATCCCCCTGCCCGCCACCGAGCCCCTGGTCATCAAGGGCACCTACGCATCCGCCCTGGGAGCCCTCCTCGCTGGCTGCCGCCACGTCTTTGGCTACCCCATCACCCCCTCCACCGAGGGAGCGGAACTGATGGCCAAGCTCCTGCCCAAGATGGACGGCTTCTACCTCCAGGCGGTCTCCGAGGTGGCCACGGTCTACCACATGTACGGCTGCGCGGGTGCAGGCCTGCCCTGCATGACCTTCACCTCGAGTCCCGGCTTCTCCCTGATGCTGGAAGGCGTTTCCTACATGATCGGCTCCCAGCTCCCGGGCGTCTTCGTGGACATCATGCGAGGCGGCCCAGGCCTGGGCAACATCGGGCCCGAGCAGGCGGACATCAAACTGGCCTGCCGGGGTCTTGGCCATGGCAACACCCATGCCATCACCCTGATGCCCAGCACCCCCCAGGAGATGCTGGACCTGAGCTATCTGGCCTTCGAGCTGAGCTTCAAGTACCGCAGTCCCGTGGTCGTCCTTGCGGATGGTTACCTCGGGCAGATGACCGGCAGGGTGCAGCTGCCCACGGCCATGATTGAGCCCGGCCTCCCGGCCTGGGCCGTCTACGGTGATGCTGCCCACCGGAAGAACCTCCACACCTCGGTCTTCCTGGATGAACCCACCCTGGAGGCCCTCAACGTCAAGCTGAATGCCAAGTACGAAGCCATGAAGGCCGAAGCCCGGGCTGAATCCTTCCAGGCCGCGGATGCGGAGGTGCTCCTGGTGGCCTGCAACACCCCCGCCCGGGCCTCCAAGGGCGCCGCCCAGAAGCTCCGGGACCAGGGCATCAAGGCCGGACTGTTCAGGCCCATCACCATGTGGCCCTTCCCCATCGAACAGCTGAAGCCCTTGCTCGCCAACGTGAAACAGATTGTGGTGGTGGAAGCCAGCGCCGGACAGATCGAGGATGAGCTCCGTCTCGCCCTCAGCCATGCGGGCATCACCGATCCACCACCGATCACCCATATCCAGCGCTACGGAGGCGTTCTGCCCCAGGAGAAGGATGTCGTGGCCCATGTCCAGAATCTGATGGGGAGGGCCTAGCCATGTCCAACGCCTTCTACGGAACCTTTGAACGCCACAGCGATGGGAAGGGCCTCAAGGGCCACTCCACCCACTACTGCGCCGGATGCGGCCACGGCCTGGCCCACAAGTATCTGGCCGAAGCCATCGACGAGCTGGGCATCCAGGACGACACCGTCGCCGTGAACCCCGTGGGCTGCGCCGCCTTCCTCTACTTCTACCTGGACACCGGCAACACCTCGACGGCCCACGGCCGCTCACCCGCCACGGCGGTGGGCCACAAGGTCGCCAACCCCAACGCCATGGTGATCTGCTACCAGGGGGATGGTGACCTCGCCGCCATCGGGCTGGCCGAGACCATCTCCACCGCCCAGCTGGGCATCCCCATCACCGTCATCTTCATCAACAACGCGGTGTACGGCATGACCGGCGGCCAGATGGCCCCCACCACCCTCATGGGTCAGACCACCACCACCAGCCCCGATGGTCGGGACCGTCTCACGGGAAGCCCGATCCGGATGGCGGAACTCATCGCCCAGCTGGATGGTCCGGTCTACGTGGAGCGGGTGGCCCTCTTCAGCCCCGCCGAGCGGAAGAAGGCCAAGCGGGCCATCAAGAAGGCCCTCCTGATGCAGAAGGAGCGACGGGGCTATGCCTTTGTCGAAGTCCTGGCCGAATGCCCCACCCACCTCAAGACCACTCCCGAGAAGGCCATGACCTGGGTCAAGGAGCAGATGCTCCCGATCTTCCCCTTGGGGGTCAAGAAGGACGCCAACTTCGAGCCCTGGTTCGAGATGCCCAAGCTGGGCTTCGATCCGACCACTCTCCTCAAGGCCATCGGCGCCAGCTCCGAGAAGCCCGCAGGCTTCTGCAAGGGCTTCCCGACCCATCTCAACCCCACGGACATCAGCCTCAAGCTGGCGGGTTCGGGTGGTGACGGCGCCCAGACCATCGCCATGCTCATCGCCAAGGCCGCCATCAACGAAGGCTTCGACGGCACCCACATCCCCGCCTATGGACCCGAGAGCCGGGGCGGCACCAGCTACGCCGATGTCCACGTGGCCCTGGAGGAGGTCCACAACCCCGCCAGCCCCCACCCCGATGTCTTTGTGGCCTTCAACGCCCCCAGCTTGGCCAAGTTCGGCAACACCGTCCGGCCCGGCGGCATCATCATCTATGACAACGCCGTGGCCAAGGACGTGAAGACCACCGACCCCACCGTCAAGGTCATCGGGGTCCCCTTTACGGATATCGCAGCCCGACTCGGCAAGATGGTGGTGAAGAACATCGTCGCCCTGGGCGCCCTCCAGGCCGCCACAGAACTCTTCCCCGCCGAGACCCTGCTGGCCACCCTCCGGGATACCCTCAAGGACAAGGCGGCCCTGATTCCCCTGAATGAAAAGGCCTTCGCCGAGGGTGCAGCGGCGGCACGGGAAGCGATGAAAAGATAATTCCACCACGAAGGCACGAAGTCTGGAAGAAACACGAAGAAAAGCGGAAGGGGGTGCTCCATGTGGGCACCCCCCTTCTCTCATTACAGGCTTTTCTTTGTGTTCCTTCGTGCTCTTCGTGCCTTCGTGGTGGAATTCCGCTTTTCTACTTCGCCGCAGCCTTCAATGCCTCGGCGCGGTCGGTCCGCTCCCAGGAGAAGCCATCGCGGCCGAAGTGGCCGTAGGCAGCCGTGGGCTTGTAGATGGGCTTGCGCAGGTCCAGTGCCTCGATCATGGCCTTGGGGGTGCAGCTGAAGACCTCGCGCACGGCGCGAGCGATGCGCTCGTCACTCACTTCGCCGGTGCCGAAGCTGTCCACGGCGATGGACACGGGTTCCGCTACACCAATGGCGTAGGCCAACTGGATCTCACATCGGCGTGCCAGCCCGGCCGCCACGATGTTCTTGGCGATGTAGCGGCCGAAGTAGGCGGCGGAGCGGTCCACCTTGCTGGGATCCTTTCCGGAGAATGCACCGCCCCCGTGGTGGCCGCTGCCCCCATAGGTATCGACGATGATCTTGCGCCCGGTGAGACCGGTATCGCCCATGGGGCCACCGATGACGAAACGGCCGGTGGGGTTGACGTGGTAGATCGTCTCCTTGTCCAGGAGATCGGCGGGGAGGGCCCCTTCGATCACTTCCCGGAGGACGCTCTCACGGATGTGCTCGTTGGTGATGTGGTCGTCATGCTGGGTGGAAATGACCACGGTGTGGATGCGGGCCACACGGTCACCCTCGTATTCCACGGTGACCTGGCTCTTGCCGTCGGGACGGAGCCAGGGGAGCTGACCGCTCTTCCGGACCTCGGAGAGGCGCCGCGTAAGAGCGTGGGCGAAGTGGATAGGGGCCGGCATGAGCTCTGGGGTCTCATCGCAGGCATAGCCGAACATCAGCCCCTGGTCGCCGGCTCCGCCGGTGTCCACGCCCATGGCGATATCGGGGCTCTGCTGGTCCAGAGTCACCATGACTCCGCAGGTGTCGCAGTCGAAGCCCTTCACGCTGTGGTCATAGCCGATCTCCCGCACGGTTTCGCGGGCGATGCGGGGAATGTCGATATAGCAGTCCGTGGTGATCTCGCCAGCCACCAGGATCAGGCCAGTGGTCACCAGGGTTTCGCAGGCCACCCGGCTGCTGGGATCCCCCGTGAGAGCCGCATCCAGTACCGCGTCAGAGATCTGATCAGCGATCTTGTCAGGGTGCCCCTCGGTCACGCTCTCCGAAGTGAACAAATGCCTTCCGACTTGGGTCATTCTGGATCTCCGTTCGAAGGGCGCGGGAGGGCGTAAGCACCATCCCATGGGCGCGACGCGCGCTTGAACCCCACTGGCATTGTTATCTTGCAGGAAAGTGGGGTCAAGGCTAACATGGGCCGTCACGATATCAGGGATTCGGTATTCATCTTCCCGACACGGAGCAACACCTATGACTATCAAATCTTTTTTACGCCGCACGCTCAGCGCACTGGCCCTGACCGTCCTGGCATTTTCCGTCGCATGCAACCGTTCGGCCGAGGAGAAGGAGTTCCAGGCCCTCAGCAAGAAGGCCGCCGAGCTCGATTCCCTCAGCCAGAAGGCTGGCGCAGAGGGGGCCGAGCAGAAGAAGAAGCTCCAGGCCGCCGGCGTCAACGATGTCAAGCCCAACACGGAGACCATGCAGCTCACCGAGGAGCAGAAGAAGGCCCTGGAAGAGCGCATCAAAACCGAGAAGAACAGCTCCTATCAGGCCCTGCTCCAGGAGGTCCTGGACAAGGATAAGGAGATCAAGGAGCTGAACGAGAAGATCACCAACCTCAAAAAGATCCTCCCCAGGCCCGATGTGGCCCGCCCCGGCGACAACCACTACAGCATGGCGATCCGCTTCCTCAAGAAGAAGGGCCTTTCCGAACAGAACGCCCGCAAGTTGGTCAGCCGCGTCAACATCATGGAAAAGATGGCCCCGGGCTTCGAGGTCTACCACTTCTACTCCAACGGGGTGTACGGGACCTGGGTCTCCCAGGGCAAGGCCACCATCTCCCCCAGCGAACTGATCCGCCGCGAGCGCGAAAAGCTTGAGGGTGAGCGCGATACCGCCGTCGCCCAGAATGAAAAGCTCCAGGAAGAGGTGGATGATCTGGCCACCCGGAAGAAGGCCCTGGAGGAGGACATCAGTGGGCTGCGCACCGAGAAGGAGCGCATGGTCAAGGACATGGAAGCCCTAAGCAGCAACAACGAACAGATGAAGGCCAAGCTGAACTCCCTGCACTACGTCGTGGGGAACCGTAAGAACCTGGAGCAGGCCGGCGTCATCATCGTTCCCGTCTTCGCCAAGGATCGCGCTGGATCGAACTGGGCCGACAGCGTCTTTGACCGTTCCTTGGACCTCCGCACCCAGGACACCATCAGCATCACCGCCTCCAACTTCGGGCTGAAGAGCATCGGTAAGGTCAACGTGGTGCCCGGCTCCCTCGAGAAGGACAAGCACTACTCCCTGAGCATCAGCCCCGACAAACAGAGCGCTACGGTCAAGATCCTGGCCAAGGAGCGTTTCAGGAACGAGAAGGTGGTCTTCGCGGTCACCGACTGATCCGAAGCCTACGGATTGCCAACAGAAAGAAGGCCCCAATCGGGGCCTTCTTTCTGTTGGGGCAAATGACATGCGGGCTCGAGAGGATGAAAGCCCGGATGTCCGGCCTTGGACTCAGTTCACGATCTTGATCCGCCTCGGCGCTTTGGGACCCGCAGGGGGCTGGTCCTTCCCGATCAGGGCCATCTCCAGGAACCAGGCCACCACACTGGTGACCAGGGCGCCGAAGAAGCCGGACCAGAAGCCCGAGACGTGGAAGTTCAGCCCCAGCTGCCCGGCGGCCCACCCGGCGAAGAGGAAGACCAGACCGTTGATCACGAGGCTGAAGCAGCCGAAGGTGCAGGCCACCGGCAGGAAGGCCACCGTCTTCAGCACGGCCCCCAGGGTGGCGTTGAGCGCCCCCAGGAGCACCGCTACGGCGACGAGCTCCAGGAAGGCGCCGTGGCGGATGCCCGGCACCAGCCTGGAGGCCACCAGGAGCCCTACGGCCGCGAAGAGGAAGCGCAGCAGGGTCCGCATGGGATCAAGCCTTCTTGTGCTCGAGGCCGGCCTTCACAAAGGAGGTGAAGAGCGGGTGGGGGTGCAGGGGACGGCTCTTGAACTCGGGGTGGAACTGGCAGGCCAGGAAGTAGGGGTGCTCGGGGATCTCGACGATCTCCACGAAGGTCCCGTCGGGGCTGGTGCCGGTGAAGGCCAGGCCCTTGGCCTCCAGGATGGGCCGGAACTCCGCCTGGTTGAACTCGTAGCGGTGACGGTGGCGCTCGCTGATCTCCAGGGACCCATAGGCCTTCTGGGCCTGGCTGCCTTCCTTCAGCACGCAGGGGTAGGCCCCCAGGCGCATGGTGCCACCGAGCTCCTCCACGTCCACCAGCTCCCGGAGCTTGAAGATGACGCGGTGCTTGGGGTTGTCTTCGAACTCGGTGGAATCGGCCCCTTCCAGCCCGGCCACGTTGCGCGCGTATTCCACGCTGGCCATCTGCATGCCCAGGCAGATGCCGAAGAAGGGGACGCGCTTCTCGCGGGCGTAACGGATGGCGCGGATCATGCCCTGGGTGCCACGCACCCCGAAGCCGCCGGGCACCAGGATGCCGTCACAATCGTGGAGCTGCTGGGCGGGATCCTGGTGCTCCAACTCCTCACCCTCAACCCACTTGAGTTCAACCTTGGTCTCCAGTCCGTAGCCTGCATGATGCAGAGATTCAATAAGTGATTTATAACTTTCCTTGAATTCCACGTACTTGCCCACGATGGCGATACGCACGGTGTTCTCGGGGTGGTGGATGCGGTGGATCAGGTCGAACCAGGGGGAAAGGTCAGGCTTGGTGTCGGTCAGGTTGAGGAGGGAGGCCACCTTGGCGTCCAGACCCTCGATGTTGAGATTCAGGGGCACCTCATAGATGGTGCTGGCGTCCTTGCAGCTGAAGACCGCGTCGGGCGTGACGGAGCAGAAGAGGGCGATCTTGTCCTTGAGGGACTGGGGGATCTCCTGTTCGGCCCGGCAGAGCAGCACCTCGGGCTGGATGCCCAGGACCCGCAGTTCCTTGACGCTGTGCTGGGTGGGCTTGGACTTGAGTTCGCCCGCAGCCTTGATGTAGGGCACGTAGGTCAGGTGCATGTTGATGGCGTTGCCGTACCCCAGTTCCAGCTTGAACTGACGGATGGCCTCCAGGAAGGGCTGGCTCTCGATATCGCCCACGGTGCCGCCGATCTCCACCAGCACCACGTCCACATCCTTGGCGACCTTCTTCATGGTGGCCTTGATCTCGTCCGTGATGTGGGGGATGACCTGCACGGTCTTGCCCAGGTAGTCGCCGCGGCGCTCCTTCTGGATCACGGTGTTGTAGATGCGCCCGGTGGTGATGGTGTGGTTCTTGGTGGTGGGCACGCTGGTGAAGCGCTCGTAGTGCCCAAGATCCAGGTCAGTTTCCGCCCCGTCATCGGTCACGAAGACCTCGCCGTGCTGGAAGGGGCTCATGGTGCCGGGATCCACGTTCAGATAGGGATCCATCTTCATGAGGGTCACCTTCAGACCCCGGGCCTCCAGCAGCGCCCCCAGGGATGCTGCGGCAATGCCCTTGCCCAGGGAGGAAAGCACACCGCCAGTGACGAAAACAAACTTAGTCATGGGAAACCTCAAGAAAAAACTGCAATTCCACCACCAAGACACCAAGTTAGGAAGAAAAGCAAAGGAAAGGAAAGAAGAACGAGATTAGGAATCAAAGAGCTTTGCGACGAATGCCGTCGCGCATGAGGGCGACGTGGAAGTTCAAGAGTAGACCGAGGCGTTTACCGGAGAGCTTGAGATAGCTGAGCAGCTGGGCTTCGTGTACAGGCAGGAGCTGCTCGACCGCCTTCAACTCGAGGATGATCAGATCGTCCACCAGGAGATCGAGGCGCAGGCCTGAGTCCAGCCGAAGCCCCTCGTATGAAATCGGGAGAACGACCTGAGCCTTGACCGGGATCTGCCTCAACTCCAGCTCCCGGATCAGACACTGTTCGTAGACACTCTCAAGCAACCCCGGGCCCAGATGCCTGTGCACCTTGATCGCCGCATCCACCACCTGCCCGGAGAGCCACTCTTCCCGTTCACCAAGTTCTTTTCTTGGTGACTCCTTCGTGGCCTTCGTGCCTTCGTGGTGGAATTCGCTTTGCACTACATCTCCTCGGGGGCCTTGATGCCCATGAGCCAGAGACCCTGGCGAAGGGCGCGGGCCGTGGCGAGGCAGAGGGCCAGGCGGGACTCCCGCACGGCGTCGCTGTTCTCGGGCCAGAGGATGGGGCAATTGGTGTAGAAGGAGCTGAAGGCCTTGGCGATGGCGAGAAGCTGACGGGCCAGGGCCGTGGCCATGTTCTCCCGCTGGACGGCACGGATGGCATCCGGAAGGCCCGCCAGTTCGAAGAGCAGGTTCTGGGCCGCCGCATCCTCCAGCCCCTCCAGGCTGGTCGGCAGAGCCACCGTCTCGAAGGGGATCGCTGCCACCTCATGGTCCAGGGCCACCGTGGGCCGGCCGCGCTGGGCCCAGTCACCACCGGCCTTGCGCAGCACGCTCATGATTCGGGCGTGGGCGTACTGGACGTAGGGGCCGGTGTCACCGTCCAGGGCCACGGCCCGTTCCCAGGTGAAGGTGATGGACTTGACCCGGTCATTGAGGGCATTGAAGAAGAGCACCGCACCCATGCCCAGGGTTTCGGCGACCTCGTCGGCCTGGGGCAGCTCGGGGTTCTTCTCCCGGATGATGGCCAGCACCCGCTCCTTGGCCTCGTCCAGCACATCCTCCAGGAAGATGACATTGCCCTTGCGGGTGCTCATCTTGCCTTCCGGGAGATTGATCATGCCGAAGGGGGTATGGGTCAGGCGTCCCTGGAACCAGGCATCCACCTTGCCCAGGACGGCGAAGACCTGCTGGAAGTGCAGGATCTGCTCCGCCCCCACCACGTAGAGACAGCGGTCGAAGTTGTAGGTGCTCTTGCGGTAGAGGCCAGCCGCCACGTCGCGGGTGGCATAGATGCTGGTGCCATCGCCCTTGAGCATCATGCAGGGCGTCTGAATGCCCACATCCTCAAGGCGCACGATCTGGGCGCCGCCCTCCCCTTCCTCCAGGATCTTGGCGGCCTTGACCGCCTCCACGGCACTGGAGAGCTTGTCCTCGTAGAAGGCTTCGCCGTTCATGGCATCAAAGCCCACTCCCAGCCGATCATAGATGCGCTGAAAGGTGGCCAGGGAGATCTCCCGGAACCAGGTCCAGAGCCGACGGGCTTCCGCATCGCCCTCCTCCAGGCGGCGGAACCAGGCCCGGGCCTCGTCCCGCATGGCCGGTTCCTTCTCCTCTTCAGCGTGGAAGCGCACGTAGAGCTGGAAGAGACGGAAGAGGGGCGAGCGCCGCTTCTCGGGAATTTCCTCGGCCCATTCGAAGTCCTGGTCCAGCAGGGGGTTCTCGGCCTCCGCCCAGCGCTTGTAGGCCGCCAGTAGGGTGCCGAACTGGGTGCCCCAGTCCCCGAGATGGTTGAGGCGCTGGACCTTGCAGCCCAGGTAGCGGTTCGCCTGGGCCAGGGTGTGGCCGATCATGGTCGAGCGCAGGTGCCCGATGGTGAAGAGCTTGGCGATATTGGGCGAACTGTACTCCACCAGCACGGTCTCACCGTGGGCCGGGGCACTGCCATAGGCGCCCGTCACCAGGAGGTTCTCCAGCATCCGGGAAGCCCGGGCCTCGGGGCGGAGCCTGAGATTCAGATAGGGGCCCGCCGCCAGAAGTTCGGCATCATCCATGACGATCTGAGTGGCCAGATCCTTGGCCAGCTGGGCGGGATTGGTGCCCATGGCCTTCGCTACGCGAAAGCATGGGAAGGCCAGATCGCCCATATCGCCGGAGCGGGGCCGCTCCAGAACAATGTCCTGCCCTGGCAACGCCTTCGCCAGGGCCATCCGGAATGCTTCCTTCAAACGTTCCATGACCATCCTTCATCCGGAGGCCTGGAGCCTCCCACTAGAATGAAGGAAGCCTCGACTTTCGGAAAGGGGCCAATTGCAAGGAATCAATTTCAGTGCAGGGCGGGGCGTTTTCCGTTTGACTCCATGCGCCAGTGAGGTAAGATGGCTATTCGCGCTTCCGGGCTGATTCCCATTCCCGAAAGCAGGAGTCACGAATGGCCAACCACAAGTCCGCAGCCAAAAAAGCCCGTCACGATGCCGAAGCCCGTCTGCGCAACCGCGCTAACCGGTCGGCAATGAGGAGCACTGTCAAGAGTTTCCTGGCCGCGATCGCCGCTGGCGACAAGGCCAAGGCCACCTCCCTCCTGCCCGTCACCCTGGGCGTGGTCGACAAGGCCTGCCGCAAGGGCGTGATGCACAAGAACGCCGCCAACCGCGCCAAGAGCCGCCTGACCCTCAAGGTCAACGCCCTGGCCTAGTTGTCAGCTTCATAGATCAAAAAGCCTGGCTTTCGGCCAGGCTTTTTTCCGTTCAGCCCAGCCGGGCATGAAGGGGGACCTGAAGCTTCCGCATCACCGCTTCCAGCTCCTCACCAAGGAGCGTCTGCTGGACGTACTCCCGGTCCCCGACCCGAAACTGGACGGCCTTGCAGGATTCCATCACCCTCAGCAGGTGCTCCCAGGGACTGCCCGTGCGCAGTTCCGCAAAGCGCTGAACAAAGTGGTACAGGGAACAGAGCCGGATATGGGCTTCGATCCTGCGGGGACTCCAATGGAACATGGGCCGTGGCCGAAGCCCCATGGCCTTCACCTGCCGGAAGAACTCCTCGGCGACCCGGGCCCCCTGATCGCTGAGGGCCACATCCTCCGCCGAAAGCGTGTCATCGTCGGCACTCAGCACACACTTGCCGTCCATCCGGGCTTCCCGGGCGATCCGGATGGGATCCATCAGCAGACGCTTGGCCCGATTCTCCCTCAGGTAGGCACCAAAGAGCCTGGATGTGCGAAGCTCCCGGACCCTGGCCGAATACCCGGCCTCGGCGGGATCCAGCGCCTGGAGCTCGGCCTCCAGGAGCTGCAGCACCCAGGCCCGCCACTCACCCCGGCGGCTGGCTTCCTCCGGGTTACGACAGATCACATAGCGCTTTCGCCCGTTCCCTGAATCCACGACGACTTCCTTGATCTCCAGGTTCTCCCCCATGGGGCGATAGCGCCCCGGACGGGCCAGCACCGCATCCTTGACCTCCCTGCCACCCCGCAGGGGCACCGCCCTGATCCGGCTGAACCCCTGAACCTCGCCTGCGTCTGCGGATTCCCCGATGAAGACGATCCGCTCGAGGCCCCAGGCCCTGAGGTCCCGTTCCATGCACCCCATGGCATCCATCCGGAGGGTCTCTTCAGGAAAGACCCAGGAACGGAGAGGCACGCCCTCCCGGGAAACGGCCAGCCCCACCCAGAACCGGGCATGGGCGGCGCTTTCCCGCTGGTGGGCCGAAGCAAAGGAGGGTGACACCTCGGCCCCTTCACCGGTCTCAATCCGAAGCAGGGAAAGATCCGCGAAGACCAGGTCTGTCCGAGCCCCGAAGAAGTCGCCGTGCCTCCCCAGCAGCTCGCCCTCAAGGGCGTCCGCATGGTCCAGGTAGAAGTCCAGGGCCCGATAGAATTCCTCCAGCTTCCAGGCCCGGGACTCGGGGAGCCACACCCGCTCCGGCAGCCAATATTCGTAACACCCGAGCTTGGAGGAGGGGTCCTCGAGCCGGTACGCCGTCAGCGCCATCAGGATCCGGTCAAAGGGATGGCCCTGCTTCTCACGGGCCATGTAGTGACGGAGGGCCTGCCCGATGCCCAGTTTTTCCCACAGAGAATCCACCACGTGGATCAGCCCCAGATCAAATACCCGCTCCGAAGCCACCCCCGGGTCCGCCGGTGGCCCGCAGACCTTCAGGAGGCTCGCGGCGAGGCGACGAAAGATTTCAGGATCCACCTCATCCGCCCGCCCGAAGTTGTGCACCACCTGCACCCGGGCCTGGCGCTTGACCTTGTCGTAGACCGACTCGGCGAGCTGGTAGTAAAGGAGCTCGGACCCGTCCATCGCCTTCCGCTTAACCCCCCTAAGGTACATGTCACAACCTCGATTAATCTAATGTAAACACTGCAGTTATAACTCAAAATTGACACTATCCAAACGACCAGACGAACATTTTAAGACTACAAATAAAGAACTTAAATCATAAAAAACAGAATAGCCATCTCATCATATGAATCAAAATCCCCTATTCATGGTTCCATGATCGATTCCAAGAAAAGCATTAATGCATGTTATGCATTTCATGCCCTTTTGGGAAAAAAAATATTGCTCAGTCTGACAAAAAATAGCTACGTTTATCGAGCCAATCCGGCGGGGACCCATTCCTCAAATCCGTTCAGTTTCATAGGCATTTTCACTTTTGGCATTTCCCCGAAGGGACTCTCCAGGCCAAGGGGTTCGCGTAGCGTGTCCCCCAATCGGCCCTCGGGCCCTTCTGTCCCTAAACGCAGTCTCATACCCGTTTCGATCTGTCACAGGAGGTCGCTAAGTGGACAAGAAAAACAAGCTCATAGCCATCGTGGGAGCAGCCAACGTGCTGGACGACCCCAAGACGCTGGAGGCCTGGTCCCAGGACGAAAGCTTCGTGCCCGCCCGCAGGCCCTGGTTCGTGGTCCGCCCCCAGAACCTGGAGCAGGTCCAGGCCCTGGTCCAGTGGGCCAACGAGACCCGCACCCCCCTGGTGCCCGTCAGCTCCGGTGCGCCCCACTTCCATGGGGACACGGTACCCAGCGTGCCCGAGGCGGTCATTGTGGACCTCAGCGGCATGAACAAGATCATCAAGATCGATCGCCGCAACCGCATGGTCTACGTGGAACCGGGCGTGACCTATGCGGAGCTGGCCCCCGCCCTGGCCGCCGAGGGTCTGCGCATCTCCACGCCCCTCAAGCCCCGCCCCAACAAGTCCGTGATGGCCAGCCTGCTGGAGCGGAACCCCACCCAGATCCCCCGTCTGAACTTCTCCCTGCCCGAACCCCTCCGCGCCCTGGGCGTGGTGTGGGGCACGGGTGACGTGGCCTTCACCGGCGACGCCGGCTCGGGTCCCCTCTCCCTGGAAGCCCAGTGGCAGAAGAACCTGGCCCAGATCGACCCCAAGGGGCCTAACGCCACGGACCTCATGCGCCTCATGACCGGCGCCCAGGGCACCATGGGCATCGCGGCCTGGGCCTCGGTCCGCTGCGAGCTCCTGCCCAGCGCCCGCAGCTACCACTTCCTCCCGGCGGAGAAGCTGGAGTCCCTGGTGGACTTCTGCCACCAGCTGGAGCGCGACCGCCTCGGCGATGAGGTCTTCGTTCTGAACGCAGCCCAGGCCGCCCGCCTCTTCGCGGCCTCCCCCGACGAGATCGGTTCCCTCCAGGAAGCCCTGCCCCAGTGGATGGTGGTGGTGGGCATCTCCGGCGCGGCCTTCTACCCCGAAGAGCGGGTGGCGGTCCAGGAGAAGGATCTCCAGATCATGGCCCAGAAGTTCAGCCTCAGCCTCCTGCCTTCCCTGCCCGGCGTCACCCACGCCCAGGTCAGCCAGGCCCTCTACGGCTGTTCCCAGGAAAACTACTGGAAGCTGGCCCCCAAGGGCGGCAACCAGGAGCTCTTCTTCCTGACCACCCTGGACAAGGCTCCTGGCTTTGTGGCCACGGTCCAGGCCATCGCCGCCGAGCTCAAGTTCCCCATCAATGATCTCGGCGTCTACATCCAGCCCCAGCACCAGGGCGTTTCCCAGCACGTCGAGTTCAACCTGCCCTACAACCCCAAGTGCGAGAAGGAAGTGGCCAAGGTCAAGGCCATCTTCGAGAAGGCCAGCGCGGCCCTCCTCGCCGACGGCGCCTACTTCTCCCGCCCCTACGGGTCCTGGGCTGCCCCCGTCTACAACCGCGACGCCACGGCCAAGCACGTTCTGCAGGTGGTCAAGAACATCCTTGACCCCAACAACGTGATGAACCCCGGCAAGCTCTGTTTCTAAGGGAGACGACTGATATGGCCCTGGAAGATTTCCGCGCAGACGCCATGCGCTGCACCCGTTGCGCCTACTGCAAATGGATTCCCTTCGATCACGTCAAGAGCTGGAAGTATGCCAAGGGCTGCCCCAGCATCGAGGCCGGGAAGTTCCATTCCTACTCCGCCGGTGGCCGCCTGGTCACCGCCCTGTCCCTCATGGACGGCCGCTCCACCGTGACCCCCGCCGTCGAGGACTCCGTCTTCAAGTGCACCATGTGCGGCCTTTGTGACGTCAGCTGCAAGCTCTGCCGCTACGACATGGAGCCCCTCGCCGCCATGAGCGAACTCCGCGCCACCCTGGTGGAGGACGGCCACGTTCCCGCCCAGGTGGAACCCATCCTCAAGAGCCTCCGCACCGAGTTCAACATGCTCCAGAAGCCCCGCGCCGAGCGTGGCAACTGGGCCAAGGAACTGGGCCTCAAGGACCTCTCGAAGGAACAAGCCGAAGTGGTCTTCCACGCCGGCTGCCGCTACTCCTTCGATGGCGACCTGGGCCACGTGGCCAAGGCCTCCGTGAAGATCCTCAAGCAGGCCGGTCTGGACTTCGGCATCATGGGCGAGAACGAGTCCTGCTGTGGCGGACGGGCCCACACCATGGGTCACCGCAAGGACATGCACACCCGCGCCACCCACAACCTGACGGCCTGGAAGAAGGCGGGCGTGAAGACCATCGTCACCCCCTGCTCCGACTGCTACCACGCCTTCAAGCGCCTCTATGCCTCCACCGAAGGGTCCGAGATCCAGGTCCTCCACATGGTGGAGATCGTGGACCAGCTCCTCAAGGACGGCAAGCTCAAGCTCACCAAGGCCGTGAACAAGAAGGTCACCTACCACGACCCCTGCCACCTGGGCCGCCAGGGCGAGCCCTTTGTGGCCTGGAACGGCGTGGAGAAGAAGATCTTCGGTCAGGCGGTGGCCTATGAGCCCGCCCGCCCCCGCTACAACGGCGCATTCGGCATCTACGAAGCCCCCCGCAACATCCTCAAGGCCATCCCCGGCCTCCAGTTCGTCGAGATGGAGCGCATCAAGGAAGCTGCCTGGTGCTGCGGTTCCGGCGGCGGCTGCAAGGAAACCTACCCCGATTTCGCGCTTTCCACCGCCAACCAGCGCTTGGATGAGGCCCAGTCCACCGGCGCCGATGCCATCGTGAGCGCCTGCCCCTGGTGCGAGCGCAACTTCCTCGACGCCAATCAGGAAGGTGCCAGCAAGCTCGAAGTCCTCGACATCATCGCTCTCGTTGAGCAAGCCCTCTAGGAGGCATCAGACATGGAAATCTCCCGAGACGCTTACCGTGCCATCGAGGACATCGTCGGAGCCGAGAACATCTCCGACGATCCAGCCTTCCTCGATTCCTATGCCTTCCAGTGGCTCGCCGAACTGGTGCGCCCCGAGAACAGCCACTACATGCCCCGTCCCTGGGCGGTGGTGCTTCCCGCCACCACCGAGGAAGTTCAGGCCATCCACCGGGTCTGCAACAAATACGGCATCAAGATCAAGCCCATCTCCACGGGCTGGTATCACTGGGCCGCCCCCATGAAGGACAACGAGCCCACCATCCAGATCGACCTCCGCCGCATGGACAAGATCATCTCCATCGACGAGAAGAACATGGTGGCCGTGGTGGAGCCCTACGTCACCTGCGCCCAGCTCCAGGCCGAAGTCATGAAGCTCGGCCTGAACATCAACATCATCGGCGCCGGATGCTCCACCTCCATCGTCGCCAGCGCCTCCACCTACTTCGGTGCCGGCCCTTCCAGCTACTACATGGGCAACAACTCGGACAACCTCCTGGGCCAGGAGTGGGTCACCCCGGGGGGCGATGTGGTCCTGACGGGCTCCCTCAGCTCCGACTGCGGCTGGTTCTGCGGCGAGGGCCCCGGCCCCAGCCTCCGGGGTGTCACCCGCGGCAACATGGGCTCCCGCGGCGGTCTGGGCACCTACACCAAGTGCGCCATCAAGCTGGCCCCCTGGCACGGCGCCGCCGTGCTGGAACCCCAGGGCCCGCCCCCGGCCTACCGCCTGCCCATCCCCGAGAACACCCGGGTTTACACCATCGGTGTCCCCTCCTGGGATGCCTTCGCCGAGACCTACCTCAACATCTACGACAACGAGATCGGCTACATCTTCCACCGCCAGTTCAACCTGGCGGGCGCCGACCTGGCCCCGGCCCTGTGGCTCACCTACCTGCGCCCCGACGGCACCATGAACGATGTGGAGACCGCCTCCAAGGATCCCGAGATGCAGAAGTTGGCCGACGAAGGCCGCATCTCCTTCCAGATCATCCTTCAGGGCCGCTCCGTGGATGAGGTCAAGCTCCAGGACAAGATCCTGGACGCCATCATGGCGAAGACCGGCGCCTACAAGGTCGGCCGCTTCTGCGAGCAGGACTTCGCCGAGTTCACCCACATGTATCTGCAGCGCCTGGGCCACAAGCACTGCAACTTCATCTGGGTGGGTGGCTACATGGGCTCCTGGATGCAGGCGGGCATCCCCGACTTCGTAAAGAACTACTCCCCCGTGGCCATCGACGGCTTCTACCGCGACCAGAAGCAGAGCGACGGTCTGGTGCAGTGCGGCGGCGACGCCCTCATGGGCTGCGGCAGCTCCATCTCCGGTGGCGGCTACTTCGGCTTCGAGCAGTTCGTGAGCTACGACCCCAACGACAAGGCCTCCGTCCAGGCCTGCGTCAAGCACATGTATGACGCCATCGACGACTGCAAGGCCAACGGCATCCCCCTGGGCAAGGAGTACATCTACCTGATGATCGGCTGGCCCGACGAGCAGATCTGGAACGACTTCTCCAAGGCGCCCCAGACCTTCGTGCTCCACTTCCAGCGCAAGATCAAGGAGCACTTCGACCCGCGGGAACTGGGCGACCGCAACTACCCCTGGCTCCCCAAGGGCATGGGCCAGCCCAACTTCATCACCCAGAGCTGAGCCTTGCAGAGAGGCAAAAAGCCTCTCTGTGATTCTTTTTCATCGCTGTGTATCGCTGTCCATCGCTGGCATAAATTGCTTTTTTATTTTCCAGCAATGGAAACATTCAAGCAGCAAAGGGACCTCAGTTTTGCCGCTTCACCCCTGGTCATGCAAAAAGAAAATCAGCCAGCGATAAACAGCGATGGACAGCGATAAAAGCACAAAACACCCTCTTTTCAGCCCGGAGACCCTTCTCATGACTTCCCAGCGTTATTTCACGACCGACGAATCCCTGGCCGTCGACCCGATCAGTGGTCAGAAGCCCACCAAGCTGCGCTACTACGCGGGCGGCCAGTGGAAGGATTCCAAGACCACCAAGTTCATGCCCTGCCACAACCCCTCCACCGGCGCCGTCATCGCCATGGCCCCTACCTGCACCTCCGAGGAAGTGGAAGACGCCATTGCCGCCGCTGCCAAGGCCTATCCGGCCTGGCGTGACACCCCCGTGGTGTCCCGCGTCCAGGTCCTCTTCCGCATGAAGACCCTGCTGGACCAGCACCTCGATGAGCTCACCGAGATCTGCGCCCGGGAGAACGGCAAGAAGTGGGACGAGTCCAAGGGCGACATCCTCAAGGTCATCGAAGTGGTGGAGTTCGCCTGCGGCGCCCCCCACATCATGAAGGGCGAGAGCCTCATGGGCGTCTCCAAGGGCTTCGACACCGTGCGCTTCAACGAGCCCATGGGCGTCTTTGCGGGCATCGCCCCCTGGAACTTCCCCGGCATGATCCCCCAGGGCTGGATGGCTCCCATCTGCATCGCCACCGGCAACTGCATGGTCCTCAAGCTCGCCAGCTTCGTGCCCCAGACCTCCATGCGCATCATGGAACTCTGGGAGGAAGCCGGACTGCCCGCGGGCGTGCTCAACATCGTCACCTGCAGCCGTCACGAGTCCGAGATCTTCCTGAAGCACCCGGACATCAAGGGCGTCTCCTTCGTGGGTTCCACCGACGTGGGCCTGCACATCTACTCCACCGCCGCCGCCCACGGCAAGCGCGTCCAAGCCCTCTGCGAGGCCAAGAACCACGCCCTGGTCCTCAAGGATGCCGTCATTGAGCGGGTGGCCCAGAGCATCATCAACTCCTCCTTCGGCTGCGCCGGGGAGCGCTGCATGGCGCTGCCCGTGATCGTGGTCGAGAACGAAGTGGCCGACGAGCTCATCGCCAAGGTGCTGGAACTGGCCAAGGGCCTGAAGCTGGGCAAGGCCTGGGAGAAGGACACGGATCTGGGTCCTGTTGTGAACGCGGGCCACAAGGCCTTCGTCACCAGCTGGATCGAGAAGGGCATCGCCGAAGGCGCCAGGCTGCTCCTCGACGGGCGCAACCCCCAGGTGGCCCCCGGCTGCGAAAACGGCTTCTTCCTCGGGCCCACCATCTTCGACAACGTGACCGCGGACATGACCGTGGGCCAGAAGGAGATCTTCGGGCCCGTGGTCTGCTTCAAGCGGGTCAAGGACTTCGAAGAGGGCCTGACCTTCATGAACAACAACGAGTTCGCCAACGGTTCCGTGATCTTCACGGAGAGCGGGCACTACGCCCGTGAGTTCGCCTCCCGCACCGATGGCGGCATGGTGGGCGTCAA
>Ga0316602_10000047_pt1 | contig 134771 bp, 95 predicted proteins | sample OWC_soil_day10_C_FD_203103 | JGI IMG/M metagenome (GOLD analysis project Ga0316602, IMG submission 203103) | Wetland soil microbial communities from Old Woman Creek delta, Ohio, United States - OWC_soil_day10_CT | ecosystem: Environmental > Terrestrial > Soil > Wetlands | place: USA: Ohio...
TGCAATTACACTCAATCGTAGATACGGCAAAGAAAAATCAAATCTCAAGATATAAGACCCTACTGGCAATTGCGAAACTGCCAGTAGAGGATCACTGTACAACTAAAGAACAACCTGAGTAGTTACAGAGTGAAAGCGTTTTTTTGTCAAGAGCAGATTTACTGATTATTAACAGAGAAAGACTTTTCAAAACACAAAGGTGTTTTTTTCCAAGCAAATAAGTGTTTTGCATAAACATAAAGATGTTTTAAAGAGATGAAATAAGCAAATGAGTAAAGTGCAACCGTCTTTCGGATGAAGTGCAACCGTATGATGACTCAACTGAACCGTTCAGATAACCAAACTGCACGGTTCAGTTTGGTCGAAAACAAGCGAAAAAATGACGAATGGAGACCATATATTTATATCAGCAAAGTAGTTGGCTCAAAAAAAGGGAGAAGCACCAACTTCTCCCTTTTACCGTAGTATAATCTGAAACTACTATATGATTACATTGACAAAGATAATACATTTATGTACCAAAGTCAAGCTTTTCGGGCAAATAAATGAGTCCAATTAATAAGCATGCCCACCTTCATTCATCTCCTCAGCATCAATCTTTTTATTATCGATACTGCGCCATGCGTAGAAAATGTAAGCCGCTACAAAAGGAACAAGGATGGATACATAAGCCATCGTCTTGAGTGTAAACAAGCTAGAACAACTGTTAGCTAAAGTAAGCGAACTCTGCAAATCTCCTGTCGAAGGATAATAAGCTGTGTTGTTGAATCCCGCACAAAGGAACAGAGCAAGTACAGTAAGCACAGTGCCCGCACCCGCAAACCAGATTCCTTTATCGAAAGTCTTCTTCAAAATGCTCATTACCAAACCGAACAACACAAGCACTACTCCTACTAGAAATACAGCAAGTACCACAGGCATCTGTATAAAATTAATGAGATACTTATAAGATTGCATATAAACTTCCTGCGTATCGGGGTTAACAGCAAATCCGTCTGCTACTAACGTGCGAATGACAAACGCAAGGAAGAACACAAGGAAAAATCCCCCATTAATAATCAGAGAACGACGGCAACGGGCCACAAAATCATCATCATTTATGTTATTGATAAAGTAGAGTGCACCAAGTATTCGAACCAAAAAAAAGACAGCCAAACCAAGTACTACATTCCACGGATTAGTCAGCGCATCAAGTCCATGCCATGCACTTCCCCAACTACTAATAACAGGCATCAACTCAGTCATGTTGTCCTTATTCACATAGAAGTCTGATCCGGTAAAGAACGTAGCTACTGCACCACCCAACAAAACAGGCCCTACCACTCCATTGATCACCAGAAACGTCTGATAGGTCTTCTTTCCCAGCAGATTACCAGCCTTGCTCTGGAATTCATAGCTCACAGCCTGAAGCACAAAACTAAAAAGAATAATCATCCACAGCCAATAGGCTCCACCGAAACTAGTACTATAAAACAGAGGAAACGAAGCAAAAAAGGCTCCTCCAAAAGTTACCAGTGTGGTAAATGTAAACTCCCACTTACGTCCGGTGGAATTGACCATCATTTTGCGTTGTTCTTCGTCCTTCGGAAGAGAAAACAACATAGAGTTGCCACCCTGCACAAAGAGCAAAAGCACCAACAAAGCTCCCAACAAAGAAATTACAAACCACCAATAATGTTGAAGTAATATATATGTATCCATAGTTTTTTAATCATTAGTTTGAGGACCTTTCTTTATTTCACGAAGCATAATACCTATTTCGGCAATCAGCATAACGGTGAATAAGACAAGGAAAATAAAGAATGTAGTTTGCACAGAACCAACTCCCAGTCTCGACACAGAAGCAGAAGTGGGAAGCATATCTTGTATAGCCCAGGGCTGTCTGCCACACTCGGCAACCACCCATCCGGCTTCAGAGGCTATATAACCAAGCGGAATAGTAAGCAGGGCAATCCATTGTACCCATTTTAGAGTGACCAACTTCTCTTTATTAGCCAATAATAAAATGACCACAAAGAAGAGCAGAAAATACCCTCCCAACAAGACCATCACTCTGAAAGCATAAAATGTAATAGCAACATTCGGCACCAATTCGTGCACATCTTTAATATATCCGTAACCAAAATAAGCTACGTTGCTTTGCAAAACAGCATAAGCTGAATCGGCAGTCGCCTGATCCTTATTCTTTTTCGCCAATCGATAAGAGGCCAATGCAGCAATCGCCTTTTTGCCACGTTCTATCTTTTCAGGAGCCGAAAGTGCAACCGTACCGTCTTTCAACATGTAACCTCCTTCCATAATATCATTCACACCGGGAACAAATGCATTGAAATCACGCTGAGCTAACAAAGAGAGTAAATTAGGAACAGCAATACGGAAAATGAAAGCCTCTTTGCCATCATCATAAGTCTTCTTATCAGGATTCAACAGACCTACAACGACCAGCCCCGCACCATTTTGCCCATGGTAATAACCCTCCATTGCAGCCAGTTTCATCGGTTGCGTACGACCTGCCTGATAGGCGGAGCCATCTCCGGTCCACATCGTAAGCGCAATTCCTACCAGACCTACACTTGCGCCAACTTTAACGCTTGCTAAAGCAAATTTTTGATTTCTCTTCTTTAATAGAAACCAACAACTGACTCCCACTACAAAAACAGCACCCAGTACCCAGCTCGAAAGTACCGTATGAAAAAATTTGTTTACTGCAACGGGCGAAGTGGCAACAGCCATAAAGTCGACCATCTCATTACGTACCGTATCAGGATTGAATTCCATCCCAACGGGATACTGCATCCAAGCGTTAGCCACCAGAATCCACCAAGCAGATATTGTAGCTCCCAAACCCGTGAGCCAAGTAGAAGCTAAATGAAAACCTTTGCTCACTTTGTTCCATCCAAAAAACATCACAGCTATAAACGTTGCTTCCATAAAGAAAGCCAAAATGCCCTCTATCGCAAGAGGAGCACCAAAGATATCGCCCACAAACCATGAGTAATTACTCCAATTGGTTCCAAACTCAAATTCTAAAATAATTCCGGTAGCGACACCCACTGCAAAGTTTATACCAAAAAGCTTCATCCAGAACTTGGCTGTGTGTTTCCAAAACTCATTACCTGTTTTGTAATAAAGAGTTTCCATCACTCCCATCACTACAGCCAGTCCCAATGTAAGGGGAACAAAAATCCAGTGATACATAGCCGTAAGAGCAAATTGCGCCCTCGACCAATCAATTAACGAAGTATCAATACTATCTATCATATATTAAATATTAAGGAATTGCACGATTAATAAGTTCATTACCCACGTATTCTTCTTTGCTTTCACCCTCAGGGCGATTGTTTAGGAAATTAGGAAAGAAGAATAATTTGAGAACAAAAAACATAATAAATAGTTTAATCAAAATAATCAACCACAAAGTCTTTCCAAGTGTCATGCTTCGAAAGCCATCGAGATAGAAATACCATATACGTAATATCATTTGTTTCATCTTGTTATCTATTCAATATTGACATCTATTCAACGATTGCAAAACTAATAAATAAGTTTAGAATAAACCAAATTATTGGTAAATAATGATCTATGAAAAAGAAAAATAAGTAACTAAAGATCAAAGAATAAGTCAAATAGACAATTGAATATCGATGAATAAGACATATTGGCAGACATATTGCAAGGAACGGTCTATCGTTTTTGCAAGAGGAATGCAGCAGAGATATCTTTGCAATAGAAATCAAAAGAAGCAGAATATGATAAACTTAAGAAGATTGACAGTCACAATGCTTTGTATAATAGCAATACTCTGGCTAGCCACAAATGCACAAGCTCAGGAACAAGTACAAGAGCGTCCGACAGAATGGACTCTTGCAAACTGTATAAATTATGCCATGCAACAAAATATCAGTATCCGCAAGAATCGCATTACTGCAGAAAGTAGTCGTGTAGATATCAAAACAGCTAAAGCTGCTCTATTTCCCAGTTTGTCTTTCAGCACCAGCCATAACTATGTAAACCGCCAGCTTACGAACGATACAAGTCAGACGAAAAACAGTTACAGCGGTAGCTATGGATTCGATGCATCATGGACTGTATATAATGGAGGACAATTGCAGAAGACCATTAAGCAAGAGAAACTTAATAATCGAATTGCCGAACTTACCGTAGCTCAAACAGAAAATGAAATAGAAACATCTATCACACAAATATATGTACAAATTCTCTATGCCGCTGAGTCGGTATCAATCAATGAGAGCACACTCAAATTATCTGAAGCACAAAGAGATCGCGGAAAAGAATTATTAGCTGCCGGTTCCATTGCTAAGAGCGATTATGCCCAATTGGAATCAGAATGCAGTACTGATAAATATCAACTCGTCACAGCACAAGCCACACTGCAAAACTACAAACTGCAATTAAAACAATTACTGGAACTGGATGGAGAAGAGGAGATGAATCTCTCCATGCCAGTTCTAAGTGATCAAGACGCCCTCACACCACTTCCTACAAAAACAGATGTATATAATGCAGCACTCACTTTCCGCCCGGAGATTGAAGCAAGCAAGCTGACCGTTCAAACGTCGGAATTAGACACAGAGATTGCCCGTGCGGGATATTTACCAACTCTTAGTCTCACTGCCGGAACAGGTACAAGCCATACAAATGGAAGCGATTATACTTTTAGCCAACAAGTAAAAAACGGTTGGAATAATTCAGTAGGAGTCACAGTCTCCGTTCCTATATTTAACAACCGTAAAACAAAAAGTGCCGTGGAGAAAGCAAAATTGGCAACTCAAACAAGCAAGCTGGAAATGCTTGATGAACAAAAAACACTATTCAAAACCATAGAAGGCTTTTGGCTAGACGCTAACAGCGCGCAACAAAGTTTTGTTGCCGCCAATGAAAAACTTCGCAGTACACAGGTTAGTTATGATCTTATAAATGAGCAATTCAACTTAGGCATGAAGAATACAGTAGAGTTACTTACCGGAAAAAACAATCTGCTGGCTGCCAAACAAGAAGTACTTCAAGCTAAATATATGGCAATCCTTAACACGCAGTTATTGCATTTCTATCAAGGAGAGAAGATTAATTTATAATTCGTAATACCAATATTGGCAAATAGACCACCAATATTAATAAAATAACAAGTATGAACAAAAAGAAAATTATCCTCGTCATTGCCACAGTGGTAGTTGCCGGAGCGCTTGTATGGTGGTTCTGGGGACCAACACCCCAGAACAAGGTTACTTTCGAATCTGCTAAAGTAACCAAAGGCAGTATCAGTAATTCAGTAACAGCTACCGGAACGGTAGAACCGGTTGTAGAAGTAGAAGTTGGTACGCAGGTATCTGGTATAATTAACAAAATATTTGTCGATTACAACAGTGTAGTGAAAAAGGGGCAAATAATAGCTGAGCTAGATAAAACTGTTCTATTGAACACACTAGCCAGTGCAAAAAATAACTTGGCAAGCGCCAAAACAGAATACGAGTATCAACTGAAGACGTTTACTCGTATTAAAACATTGCATCAAAAAACGCTGGTTTCAGATAGTGATTATGATTCCGCCCTATATAATTATGAGAAAGCAAAAAGCTCATATAGCGTCAGCAAGAATGATGTTGCTAAAGCTGAAACCAATCTGGGTTATGCAACTATCTACTCTCCGATTGACGGAATTGTTTTGAGTCGCTCTGTAGAAGAAGGACAAACGGTTGCTTCATCCTACAGTACCCCAACATTATTTATCATAGCAAAAGATCTTACCGACATGCAAGTAGTCGCAAATGTAGACGAAGCAGATATAGGCGGAATTACTGAAGGACTTCGCACTACATTCACCGTAGATGCTTACCCCAATAAAACATTTGAAGGAAAAGTAACCCAAGTACGCTTGGAGGCAACTACAACAGATAATGTGGTTACTTACGAGGTTGTAGTGTCGGCGCCTAACCCGGATTTAGATTTAAAACCCGGACTTACAGCAAATATCACATTCTATACCCTCGAAAAAAACAATATATTAGTCGTTCCTTCAAAAGCATTGCGCTTCACTCCTGACAAAGCCTTAATTGGCGCTAAAGACAAAGTCATAGATTGTGATAGCAAAGAAAAAATATGGACTCGCACAGGGTATACCTTTACAGCATATCCTGTAAAAGTAGGCATAACCAATGGAATCTTTACGGAGATAATAAGTGGCATAGCAGAAGGTACGTCCATTGTGACTGATGCCGTAGCCGGTAAAATACCTGGAGAAACAACGGGTCAAGTTTCCAAGTCTGATTCAAGTGAACAAAAAGAATCTTCACCGTTCATGCCTACTCGCCCCGGAGCTAATAAAAAGAAATAGTACAAATCCAAACGGTTAGTGTTCCGGAGCGCTAACCGTTACAATAGATTAAGCGATGAAAAAAATTATAGAATTGAAAGATATTAAACGAAATTTCCAAGTGGGTGAAGAAACGGTTCACGCCCTTCGAGGCATCTCGTTTACCATCAACGAAGGCGAATTTGTGACTATCATGGGCACATCCGGTTCAGGGAAATCAACTTTACTTAATACTTTAGGATGCGTAGATACTCCTACTAGTGGAGAATATCTACTTGACGGCATCCCTGTGCGTAGCATGAGTAAAGATGAGCGGGCTGTACTTCGGAACCGAAAAATAGGTTTTGTGTTTCAGAGCTATAATCTACTAGCAAAAACAACGGCCATTGAAAACGTTGAGCTACCTCTTATGTACAATGCGTCCGTTAATTCAGCCGAACGGAAAAGACGCGCCATAGAGGCTCTGGAAGCTGTCAGTTTAGGAGATCGCCTAATGCATAAGAGTAATCAGATGAGTGGTGGACAAATGCAACGCGTAGCCATAGCCCGGGCATTGGTCAATAATCCAGCAGTGATACTAGCTGATGAAGCAACCGGTAATCTAGATACACGCACATCATTTGATATACTAGTTCTCTTTCAGCAGTTGCATAAAGAGGGACGTACCATTATTTTTGTTACTCACAATGCCGAAATAGCCCAATATAGCAGCAGGAATATTGTATTGCGCGACGGACAAGTAAAAGAGGATAAGATAAACCCTAATATTCAATCTGCTGCTGCAACTCTTGCCGCATTACCAATGCCGGAAGAACTCTAATTATATATCCACACATTATGAATGGAACAAATTTATTCAAGATAGCTCTGAGAGCATTAGCCAATAATAAGCTTCGCGCCTTTCTAACGATGCTGGGCATCATTATTGGAGTAGCTTCAGTTATTACCATGCTTGCCATTGGACAAGGATCTAAGAAAAGTATCCAAAGCCAGATAGCCGAAATGGGATCAAACATGATTATGATCAATCCCGGAGCCGATGTGCGTGGGGGTGTGCGCCAAGACCCAAGTAGTATGCAAACACTAAAGTTGACAGATTTTGTGTCTTTGCAGAATGAAACGAAATATCTGTCAGCCATTAGCCCGAATGTCAGCAGTTCCGGACAATTCGTTTATGGATCTAATAATTACCCGGGAAGCATCAACGGAGTAAATTTAGAATATCTCACCATCCGTCAGCTTTCAATTGAAGATGGTGAAATGTTCACAGATGCCGATATACAAAGTAGTGCAAAAGTCTGTGTTATTGGCAAAACCATTGTCGATAACCTATTTCCTGATGGTGCCGATCCCATAGGGCAAGTTATTCGCTTCGGCAAAATACCTTTTAGAATAACAGGTGTACTCAAGGCAAAAGGATACAATTCGATGGGACAAGATCAGGATGCTGTTGTTTTAGCCCCTTATACTACGGTAATGAAACGTCTACTGGCTGTTACTTATCTCCAAGGTATCTTTGCCTCTGCACTTACGGAAGATATGACCGATAAAGCAACTGAAGAAATAACTTCTATCCTGCAAACTAACCACAAAATAAAAACCGGAGATGACGATGATTTCACCATTCGTTCCCAGCAAGAATTGAGCACTATGCTTAACTCCACTACCGACTTGATGACTACTCTACTTGCATGCGTTGCCGGCATTAGTCTTGTCGTAGGAGGTATCGGAATCATGAATATCATGTATGTCAGCGTCACAGAGCGTACTCGTGAAATTGGATTACGTATGTCCGTTGGTGCCCGCGGAATAGATATATTAAGTCAATTCCTCATAGAAGCAATATTGATTAGTATCACAGGAGGTGTCATCGGCGTAATTCTTGGCATCGCAGCATCCTATGGAGTCAACACATTCGCCCATTGGCCTATTTACATCCAGCCATGGAGTGTCGTCCTAAGTTTCGCAGTCTGTACCATAACCGGAGTGTTCTTTGGATGGTACCCGGCAAAAAAAGCAGCCGACCTCGACCCAATAGAAGCCATAAGATATGAATAATGAAATAAAACATTATATTTGTAAATATGAAACCACCAACCACCAACCGTACACTCGAAGCGATGATACATATCATCAGTTGGGGCATTGTGTTTGCCTTCCCTTTCTTCATTGAACGGGAAGGTAGCAGTATTGATTGGAATGCTTACTTACGACATAGTTCAGTACTATTTTCATTTTTGGTGATTTTCTATGTGAACTATTTCTTTCTGATTCCTCGTCTTTTATTTAAGGAGAAAACTCAGAAATACATTATATATAATGCAATATTATTAATCGGCATTGGAGTGGTCTTGCAAATATGGCAAAAGACAAATATGCCTCCCGTTATCGAAACAAATTCGATCTATAAACGTCAAAGCCCTCCAAAGTGGATTTTCTTTGTTCGCGATATCATTAGCTTAATATTTACCATAGGGCTTAGTGTCGTTATTCGCATGAGTAGTCGATGGAGAGTGTCGGAAGAAGCCCGACGCGAGGCAGAAAAAAATCGCACGGAAGCAGAACTAAAAAATTTGCGCAACCAGCTAAACCCTCACTTCTTACTGAACACCTTGAATAATATCTACGCCCTGATCACTTTCGATACTGACAAAGCGCAACAAGCAGTACAAGAACTTAGCAAACTACTCCGCCATGTGCTTTATGAAAATCAGCAAACGTTTGTAGCATTAGGTAAAGAAGCCGATTTTATTCGCAACTACATTGAATTGATGCGCATACGCCTCACCAGCAACGTTACCGTAGAAACAAAAATAGAAATTCGTTCTGATAGTAAAACAGATATAGCTCCGCTTATCTTCATTTCCCTAATAGAAAATGCCTTTAAACATGGCATTTCTCCCACAGAACCTAGTTTCATACGCATCCTGCTCTCCGAACGTAAGAACAAAATCTGCTGTGAAATAATCAACAGCTACCATCCCAAGAACGAGAAAATGGATAAAAGCGGTTCGGGCATTGGACTGGAACAAGTACAAAAACGCTTGGAATTACTTTATTCGAAACACTATACTTGGGATAAATATATATCAAAAGACGGAAAAGAATACATATCAAAATTATACCTCACTCCTTCAAAAATTTGAATTATGACACTAAATTGCGCAATTATAGATGACGAACCTTTGGCTCTCAGTTTACTGGAAAGCTACGTCAAGAAAACTCCCTTTCTGAAGTTAATCGGGAAATACTCCAGCGCCATGCAGGCCATGAAGGAACTCCCTATCAATGAAACCGATCTGTTGTTCCTAGATATACAGATGCCTGAGCTGAACGGTTTAGAATTCTCTCAAATGGTAGACCCTCATACACGTATAGTGTTTACTACCGCCTTCGGTCAATATGCCATAGATGGTTACCGGGTCAACGCACTAGATTATCTTTTGAAGCCAATTTCCTATGTCGATTTTCTTCAGGCAGCCAACAAAGCTGTGCAGTGGTTTGAGCTAGTGCATAAACCCGAAGAAAAAGAAAGTATTTATGTGAAAAGCGACTATAAACTCATACAAATAGAATTAAAGAAGATCCTATATATAGAAGGGTTAAAAGACTATATAAAAATCTATCTTGAGGATAGCGTCAAACCAATCTTATCATTAATGAGCATGAAGTCCATGGAAGAATTACTGCCGACCAACCATTTCATGCGTGTACACCGTTCATTCATCGTTCAGAAAGAGAAAATACGGGTTATAGATCGCGGAAGAATAGTCTTTGATAAAACTTATATTCCAATTAGTGATAGCTACAAACAAGCCTTTCAAGTTTTCTTGGACGAACGAAGTTAAATCAACAAGAGTTTTATCGATGGAAAACGCTTATTTGTCGATTACAGTTTGCACGAAAGAAAACAAATACATATCTTTGCACCGAACAGATAGGGGTTGTGAAACTCCGCAATAGAATAGTTTAGTTAAGTCTAGTTTAGTTTTTGTGTAAATACTCCCCCCGTAAGCGAACGGATCAGGGAGTATTTTTTTGTTTGCCACAGGAGAATGATATTCAGGGAATTATTTCGGGTATGACACTAAATGATTGCCGAACAATGGTTTTAGTTGTCGAGAAGTTGTCGGAGTAATAATACAAGAAATTAAAAATAGACCAGTTGGGCTAGCAAAGAAAACTTCAAAAACATATTAGAATAATTGAAAGATTATTTTTCTTGCATATTCTCAATCCGCTTTAAAATTTCAGATAATATCTCTAGCTGGGTTTTATGAATTTCGAGCAATTCCTGTTGCTCATTGATTATCAAATGGTCTATCTTTTCATGAAGCATTTCTATTTCCAATTCAGACTTTAGATTAATCATATAATCCTTCTTAGCTCTATCCCTGTCTTTCGACTCTTGCCTGTTTTGACTCATCATAATAACAGGTGCCTGCAAGGCTGCCAACATGGATAAAATTAGGTTTAACAAGATAAAAGGGTATGGATCAAATCCTTTATTGGCAAGCCAGAGAATGTTCAAACAAATCCAGAGCAGCAAAGATACCAGAAATGAAATAATAAAAGTCCAACTACCGCCAAAATCGGCAATCTTGTCAGCAATCCGTTGCCCAAAAGTTAAAGCTGGTTCCTCTTCCCGCTCAATGGTATCTGAAATAGTCTTTTTATCTTTCAGGGATGTTAATACTCTTTTTTCTAATTTGGTAATCTTCCCAACCTGCTTTTTCATGAAAAACTCGATGTGTTTCTCTCTGTAAACATCCAATTCACTCAAAGATAAATATTGGTTGTCTGCAAAATTGGGATGTTCATTTCTTATCAATTGCATGATAGGTAGTCTTACTGATTTTGCTGATACTCTATCCGCAATCGGATATTCTTTGTTAGACAAATCACTAATGAAGGTTTCCATACTATCTATTTTATTAAGTTCCTAAATACAACAGTTACAAGCCTCCTGAGAAGGGACTGTTGAAGTTATATGATATCTAAGAATAAAGTGATTTGTAAATAATAAGCTATTGAAGCTTACTCGCCGCTGACTGATCTAAGAACAACAAGACTTCACCGGCATGATGGGCAACATATGCCGCCGGACATGTATCTCCCGATTGACATATTTCAAAAACGACATCTGCTTTGTCTTTGCCCATAATAAAGAAAATGACCTGAGCAGCATTAATGATCGGTTGTCCGGTAAGAGCTATTCTATTTTGCCCCGTATTCGGATTGTAGGTTGCCTCATAAATTTCGGGTGAAATAAGCAAGTGCTCTTGCCCCGGAAAAATAGAAGAGGTATGTCCGTCGTTTCCGGCACCAAGCAATACAATATCGAATGCAGGAAAGCTTCCTTGCGGCTGGACATATTCTTTCACTAATGCTGAATAGCGGGCAGCTTCTTCTTTGGGCTTATTCTCTCCCATGATGCGAAAGATATTAGCCTCGGGAATCGGAGCTACATCCAGCAGAAGCATTCGCATCATACCATAATTACTATCAGATTTCTCGGGCCGCACGCAACGCTCATCTACCCACCAGATGCGGATACGCTCCCAAGGCGTCACGGTTTTATATTCATTCGCCCACAAATCGAACATCAATGCCGGAGTGCTTCCACCGCTGAATGCAATATCAAACGTCTTATCAGGTTTGTCTGATAGCAATTTAATGATGTGCAGAATCAATGCGCGAGCCGTCTCTATAGAAGAGGAATAAATGTTTTTTTTCATAGCTCGCAATATTGATCTGTGTTCGTTAAGTTTTTGCAAGGGTTTGTCCAGTCTGCTCCATGCTCGTGCATCATTGCCTCGCTTTCGAGTGGTCCCCATGTGCCGGCCGGATATCCATACAGAGGTGCCTCCGCATGTTCTTTCCAATATTGAAGTATCGGGTCGAAAAAGCGCCACGATGCTTCAACAGCATCACTTCGGGTAAAAAGCGTTGGATCGCCTTGTATACAATCCTCAATCAGTCGGGCATAAGCATCTCCCGAAGGTACACCACCCAACTTGTCGTAACTGAAGTCCATCGTCACTTGCTTCACCTCAAAGCCTGGCCCGGGAAGCTTCATCCCGAATTTCAACACAATACCCTCATTGGGTTGCAAGCGAAGAATCAGCTTATTGGCAATAGGCGATTTATCTCCCGCCGTGTGAAACATCTGATGAGGAGTTTCTTTGAAGTGTACCACTATCTCAGTCACTTTCGTAGGCATCTGTTTACCGGTGCGAATATAGAAAGGTACTCCACTCCATCGCCAATTACTAATACCCAATTTCATGGCTATATAAGTCTCTGTACGAGAATCCTCAGAGACATTTTTCTCCTCGCGATAGCCTTTCTTAGAGCCGGATACAGTGTATTGTCCGCGTACGATGTGTTCGTTCAGATCAACTTCATTGAGAGGAGTCAAAGACTCGTAAACCTTTACCACTTCATTTCTGAAGCTGTCCGCATTAAATGCAGCAGGCGGCTCCATAGCTGTCAGTGCAACCAACTGTATCAGGTGATTTTGCACCATATCACGTAATGCTCCTGTAGTATCATAAAATCCACCACGCTGTTCGATGCCGAGATTTTCCACAGCCGTCACTTCCACGTAATCAATGTAGTTTCTGTTCCACAACGGCTCAAAAATGCCATTGGCAAAACGAAAAGCCAAAAGGTTCTGTGCTGTTTCCTTGCCCAGAAAGTGGTCAATACGATAGATCTGCCGTTCATCAAATACCGAAGTATAAATACGGTTAAGTTCTTGCGCCGACTCTAAATCGTAGCCGAAAGGCTTTTCCACAATGATGCGGGAGTGCTTACTATTGAGCCTCCATTTTTTAAGATGCAACGGAACCACTCCATACAAAGACGGTGGAGTGGCCAAGTAGTAAAGCAAATTATCGGGACGTTCTTCACCACTCAGTTCCTCCAGACGACAGCTAAGTTGACCATACTCACTCTCAATCGCAGGATCGATAGAGAGATAATAAAGTTGCGACACAAAAGCTTTCATTAACGATTCATCTTGCTCAGACGATTTCACGAAAAGCTTTATTTCGTTTAATATATAAGAGCGGTAATCAGTATCTGTATATACCGTTCGCCCTACACCTAGTATTGAAAATTCTTTCGGCAAACGCTCTTCTTTGTATAAGGAGTAAAGCGCAGGCATCAACTTACGTTTGGTCAAATCGCCCGAAGCGCCAAAGATGACCATAACGAAAGGGCGTTCTGTATATTTATCATTCATAATAATCTCATTTTACATAAATTGTTATACGTTATAGGTACCCGACTTCGTATCGCCTCCATGTCCGGTCCAGTTTTCGTGGAAGAATACTCCGCGCAAGTTATCCGTACGCTCAAAAGTATGCGCACCGAAATAATCGCGTTGTGCCTGAACCATGTTAGCAGGAAGTTTTTCCGAAACCAGAGAATAGAAATAATTCAGAGCGGAAGAAAATGCCGGCACAGGCAATTCTTCGCGTACAGCTGCAGCTACCAGATTTTTCCAACCGGGCAACAATTCTCTCATTTCTTTTTTGAAGTAAGGAGCCAGCAACAGATGTTCGGGCTTTTCTTTAGCTTCGAATGCAGCTGCAATATCGTTAAGGAATGCGCTACGAATGATGCATCCGCCACGCCACATACGAGCGATAGACGAAAGGTTCAACTGCCAACCAAACGTGTCGGAAGCTTTTTGGAGTACAGCAAATCCTTGTGCATAAGACACTAATTTAGAAGCATACAGTGCCGAATAAACATCCTTCACTAACTCAGGTTTGTTATACACCGCTTGCAGATGCCCGTGTTGATAAGTGCGTGAAGCTGTTTCACGCAAACTCTTTTGACTCGACAAGCTACGTTCAAACACAGCAGTGGCTATAAGTCCCAACGGCATGCCAAGTTCCATCGCATTAATCACCGACCATTTACCCGTACCTTTCTGTCCGGCAGCATCCAATATCTTATCTACCAGATAGTCACCGGACTTATCTTTGTGTTGCAATATATTAGCTGTTATTTCAATGAGGTAACTGCGTAGTTTCCCCTCATTCCAATGGGTAAAAATGGAAGCCATTTCTTCATGACCAACACTTAAGAGATTCTTCATCACCCAGTAGGCTTCAGCGATCAACTGCATATCTCCATACTCTATACCATTGTGAATCATCTTCACAAAATGTCCTGATCCGGCAGGGCCCACCCATTCACAGCAGGGAGTGCCGTCCGATGCCTTAGCTGCAATGCTCTGCAAAATCGGTTTCACCTGAGACCATGCATCGACAGAACCACCGGGCATAATGGAAGCTCCATTCAAAGCCCCTTCTTCCCCACCTGAAACTCCGGATCCAACGAAAAGAAAACCTTTCGACTCTGTCAGCTTCACCCTCCGATTAGTATCTTCATAATTCGAATTACCACCATCAATTAATATATCTCCGGCAGAAAGTAAAGGAAACAGTTGTTCCATCAATTCATCCACAGCACTTCCGGCACGCACCATCATCATTATTTTACGGGGTGCTGCCAATGATTCTACAAAGTTCTTTATATCAGTAAACCCTTGTAATTTCTTTCCTTTGCCACGTCCGTTCACGAAACGTTCTACCACACCTTCTTCCACTCCGGGCACCGTACGATTATATACTGAAACCTGCCAACTCTTACTTTCCATATTCAAAGCAAGGTTCTCTCCCATCACTGCTAGTCCGATAAGACCTATATCCGATTTCTTATTATCCATATTATTATTTTATTTGCACTATTTTTTCTGATTGTTATTTTGGTGTATAACGATATGCTTCATGCATTTGTTCGGGAGAATTTACTACTTTTGCATCCATCAATGCAATCTCTATATGAAAATAAAACAGATAGGTCTGCTGCCTCGCATTATTATTGCTATTGTGCTAGGTATAGCTTTTGGTTCTTTTCTTCCATCATCAGTAGTGCGTTTGTTCGGCACTTTCAACGGGCTCTTCGGTGAATTCCTTGGTTTCTCTATACCCCTTATTATACTTGGATTAGTTACTGTTGCCATTGCTGATATTGGCAACAGGGCAGGCAAATTGCTTCTTATCACCGTACTCATTGCTTATGGAGCAACACTTTTCTCCGGATTCCTGTCCTATTTTGTGGGAGAAAGCGTATTCCCAATGCTGATAACTCCGGGAGTACCACTTGAGGTAGCAAAAGAAAGCGGAAGTATTCTTCCCTACTTTTCAGTAGTTATTCCTCCTCTGATGAGCGTGATGACCTCTCTCGTTCTTGCCTTTACCCTCGGGTTGGGGCTTGCCAGTCTGCAAAGCAATGCACTCAAAGAAGTAGCCCGAGATTTCCAAGATATCATTCTTTTGTTGATCAACTCCGTTATCTTACCCGTGTTGCCCATTTATATATTCGGCATTTTTCTCAGCATGACGTTCACCGGACAAGTATATTCCATTTTAATGGTATTCATCAAGATCATCGGAGTCATTTTCTTACTACATATCTTTTTGCTCATATTTCAATATTCCGTTGCCGCACTTTTCGTAAAGCGAAATCCCTTCAAACTGTTGGGTCGTATGATGCCTGCCTATTTTACAGCGTTGGGCACACAATCTTCTGCGGCCACCATTCCCGTAACATTAGAGCAAACAAAAAAGAACGGAGTTTCTGCTGATATCGCAGGGTTTGTTATTCCTCTTTGCGCCACTATACACCTATCAGGTAGTACTCTCAAGATAGTAGCTTGTGCTTTGGCTTTAATGATGATGCAAGGAATGCCTCATGATTTCCCTCTGTTTGTGGGATTTATCTTCATGCTAGGTATCACCATGGTTGCCGCTCCCGGAGTTCCGGGTGGAGCCATCATGGCTGCATTAGGTATCTTGCAGTCGATGCTTGGGTTTGACCAATCTGCACAAGCATTAATGATTGCTCTTTACATCGCTATGGATAGCTTCGGAACGGCCTGTAATGTTACAGGTGACGGAGCCATTGCACTCATTATTGATAAAATAACAAAAAAGCCATAGACTTAGGGAATAAGTTCAACCTCTTCTATTTTTCCATTCATTTTATTTGTGATGCACAGATAAAAGCCTATATTTGCGCAGTTTTAAACTAAATGTGCAAAAACAAATGGAACACAGTTTTATCGCATACATCCAAAACAGTATTATAAATAACTGGGATCTGGATGCCTTGACCGATTATAAAGGAGTCACCCTACAGTATAAAGACGTAGCACGCAAAATTGAAAAGATGCATATTCTTTTTGAAGAGAGCGGAATTCAAAAAGGAGACAAAATAGCCATTTGCGGCAGAAACAGCTCTCACTGGGGAGTCGCTTTTCTGGCTACAGTAACTTATGGGGCAGTCATCGTTCCTATTCTACATGAATTTAAAGCAGACAATGTGCACCACATTGTGAATCATTCCGAAGCCAAACTTCTCTTTGTGGGTGATGTAGTATGGGAAAACCTAAACGAAAGTGCCATGCCACTACTCGAAGGCATCGTGTTGGTTAATGATTTCTCTGTTCTCGTATCGAGAAGCAAAAAGCTAACCAATGCGCGCGAACATCTAAACGAATTATTCGGTAAAAAATATCCTAAGAACTTCCGCCAAGAGCATATCAATTATCACAAAGATCAACCTGAAGAACTGGCAGCAATCAATTATACTTCGGGAACGACAAGTTATTCAAAAGGTGTAATGCTACCTTACCGTAGCCTGTGGTCGAACATAGCGTTTGCCTTCGAAGTGTTGCACCTGAACCCGGGTGACAAGATAGTATCCATGCTGCCGATGGCCCATATGTACGGATTAGCTTTCGAATTCTTGTATGAATTCTCTGCTGGTTGCCAAATCTACTTTCTCACACGTACCCCCAGCCCCAAAATTATTTTCCAGGCTTTTGCCGAAATCAAGCCTAATCTGGTGGTTGCTGTTCCTCTGATCATCGAAAAAATTATTAAGAAGAATGTGCTTCCCAAACTGGAAACTCCCGCAATGAAGATATTGCTTAAAGTACCTATTATCAATGATAAAATTAAAGCGACCGTTCGCCAAGAAATGATAAATGCTTTTGGTGGAAATTTTGCGGAAGTGGTGATTGGTGGTGCCGCTTTTAACCAAGAAGTAGAACAACTATTACAAATGATAGAATTCCCTTATACCGTGGGCTATGGTATGACAGAATGCGGACCTATCATCTGCTACGAAGACTGGAAACGCTTTAAACCGGCATCATGTGGAAAGGCGGTTCCACGTATGGAGGTAAAAGTACTCTCGCTCGACCCGGAAAATGTGGTAGGCGAAATTATATGTCGCGGAGACAACGTGATGTTAGGATATTATAAGAACGAAGAAGCTACCGCACAAGTTATCGACAAAGACGGATGGCTACACACGGGTGACCTTGCCTTGATGGATGCCGAAGGCAATATTACCATCAAAGGAAGAAGTAAGAACATGCTACTTAGTGCCAGCGGACAAAATATCTATCCTGAAGAAATAGAAGACAGACTCAATAATCTTCCTTACGTTGCCGAGAGCATCATTGTACAGCAAAATGAAAAACTTGTCGGATTAGTCTATCCGGACTTTGAAGACGCATTTGCTCATGGATTGGGGCATGCAGATATGGATCGGGTAATGGAAGAAAACCGGATAACCCTCAACGAATCATTGCCTGCCTACTCTCAAATTGCAAAGATGAAAGTATACCCCGAAGAATTTGAAAAGACTCCGAAAAAGAGTATCAAACGATTTTTATATCAAGAAGCAAAAGGCTAAAAAGCTCGTGAGAGGAATATAAACTTAACCTTGGCACTTAACGAATTAACTTACAAGTTAACGATATTAAGTTGCCAAGGTTAATTCATTAAATGCAACAGAGCGATTATAGAAAAAAAAGCAGAATTACCTGAGCTATAATTACTCTTAGAAACATGCTCAGAGGATAGACCGTGGCATAAGCTACAGAAGGGTTATCGCCCGGAATGGTATCGTTAGCATAGTTGAGTGCCATCGGATTGGCCATGCTTCCACAAATCATTCCTACTACCGAACCAAAGTCTACTTTCATAAACTTAAAGGCAATGATGCCCACAAGCAGAATCGGAATAATCGTCATTCCAAAACCCACCCCTATCCAGAGTAATCCTTCGGGACGAAAGATCGTTTGAAAGAAGTGCACACCTGCATCTAGTCCCAGACAAGCCAGATACATGGAAAGCCCCAAAGCCCTCAGCATCAGGTTAGCACTACGCGTGGTGTAAGTCACCATGTGTAGTCTCGGACCGAAAGTTCCAATTAAAATACCCACAATAATGGGACCACCGGCAAGTCCTAACTTCACCGGGGCACTTACGCCGGGAATGACCAAAGGAATGGCTCCCAGAGCCAATCCAAGTACAATACCAATAAACACAGCCACCATGTTGGGTTCATTGAGACTTTTGACAGCATTGCCCAGCACCTTCTCCACATTCTGAATAGCAGCAGCTTCGCCTACCACTGTGAGGCGGTCTCCTAACTGCAAGGTTAGTTCGGGCGTAGCGAGTAATTGTACTCCCGAACGATAAACACGACTAATGTTGATGCCATAGGTGTTTCGCAAACGCAGAGAACCAAGCTTCTTCCCGTTCAGTTCGGGACGAGTCACCACAATGCGCTGAGACACTAATTGACTGTCTATCGCATTCCAATCAATATCTTCCTTGTTCCAATCCGTATTCTCTTGCTGACCAAACAGCACCGTAAGTGCCAATACGTCCTTCTCCGAAGTAATAACCAGTAATCGGTCACCCTCCCTCAATACTTTCTCGGAGGTAGGGATACTAACGTTCCCATCTCTCCACAGACGAGAAATAACAAATTTCGGATAACTAAAATGGGCTATGTCTTTAACGCTTTTATTAAAGATAGCAGGATTGTGCACTTGAAAGGCTGCAATATATGTCTTATTGGCATCATCTTTTTGGTTCTCCTCTAAATCGGCCTTCTTCACAAAGACTTTTCTGATGAGCAACACAGCCAGAATAACTCCAACTACTCCCAATGGATAAGCCACCGCGCATCCCAATGCAGGCGAATTACTCCCCAAACCCAACTGTTTGAGTGTTTGCTGAGCCGCACCCAATGCAGGCGTATTCGTCGTGGCCCCACATAAAATGCCTACTGCATCCGGCAATGAGATCCCTGCGGTAAAACTAGCCAACACAGCAAGCAAAGTGCCCATCAACACTACAACCACAGCCAACATATTTAGCTTCACCCCTCCCTTATGAAAAGAAGCAAAAAAGCCGGGACCCACTTGCAAACCCAGTGCGTAGACAAAAATCACCAGACCGAAGCTCTCCGCATAGTTGAGCATTTGACTGTCTATAGACAAACCTAAGTGTCCGGCCAAAATACCGGCAAAGAAGACAAAGGTCACCCCAAGAGAGATGCCAAATAGATGAATTTTACCCAATCCGAGACCAATGGCAGAAATTAATGAGATAACTACCACCGCTTGCAAAGCCGAATGTTCAACGAACAAATTATAGATCCATTCCATGTATAATACCGATTAACTGGTTTATCGGGCTGCAAAGATACAACTATTCATTTATTCTACAGAGAAGAGACATAACGAATTTTACAAAAAGCATGCTACTTATCTCACCATCCCATTCAGCTAACAAAGAGTGAGCAACGAAGTTATTATAAAACTTTGCGACTCTAAAATAATAAAAGCTCTAACAACATCTTATCTATTTGAAAATTAGATTATTAGACTATTCAGCGCACCTACAGTTAAAAAAATATTAGAGAAAGATTTGCGTAGTCCAAAAGTTCATCCTATATTTGCACCGCATTTGAGAGAAAATGCGGGTAAAGGAAGTGTGGGTGAGTGGCTGAAACCACCAGTTTGCTAAACTGACGTACGGGTAACTGTACCGGGGGTTCGAATCCCCCCGCTTCCGCAATGGAGGTGAAACAATAGTGACACCAAAACAAAGCCAAGAAAGATCCCTGTAAGACGAAAGTTTTGCAGGGATTTCTTTTTTACTCTTAATCCAAACGGATTCGTAATTCGTCTAGCATATTACTTAGAAACGGCCTAAAAGACCCTTTCTGGTCTTGCCATGATCACACCAATCCTCATTCTTTACAAATAAGCGTTTTAAAAACGATCACATAACTTCAGCGTGTTGAACGTCCGATATCAGCGTGTTGAAAGCGGACGTTCAACACGCTGATCGCGGACGTTCAACAAACCCCTCTCACAAGGCCTGTAGGGGCAGGTGCGCTATCTTTACATCTTTGTTGAATTCTGCTGCAAATTTATAGCTAATATTTAATTTGTCTATCGACAGGGGATGTCGGAAAATGATATTTTAGGCGATAAATTATTCTTTTTAATACAAGAAAAAAAACATATAATACTTTTACTTTAACCAATTATATTTAGATTTGCAATTGATAGAATCTTTTTATAACATATATGATGAAAACACATCTAACAATCTTAACAACTACACTATTATTTATCTCTGTTGTCGCATTTGGACAAACCCGACTATCCGACAGTAGACGTAACTCTGTAGAGCGATATATATATAGAATAAGCAAAGATGATTTACGCAAAATGCACCTTCAAAATAAGAAGATTGAAGAGGATATGCTACGATCGTTAGTTAATAAAATCCCTCTAAACGGCAATGTACCCAAACTTCCTCGAGGCAATTATGTGATTGTGAAGGCAGAAGGTAACCAGCTTGTGTATACAGATCATATCGTCGACGATTTATACTTTAAAATTGTAACAGCCGGAAAAATGATGCTTTGCCTATACGATTCATTAGGCAATATAGTGGATGACGCCACAGTGAGATGCGGTTCAAAAGCGTTCAAATTCAATAGAAACACCCAGACTTACAACACAAAGGATACAAAAGACAAGCAAATAATAGAAGTCAACAATAAAGGAGTTTATCATTATATTGAAATAGAAAAGCAAAGTCCATATCATTATAAAAGCAACCTATTTAGAACAACATGGGGCAAAATGAAATATAATTTTCATAACTTCTTCAACTCCAATGATCATCCAACAAGAAATAAATATAAAGGATTTATTGTATTCAACAAGCCAAAGTATAAACCTGGAGAAACAGTAAAACTTAAAGCTTACATGACTAATCGTAACGGAAAACCTTATGATAAAGCAGTTGACCTAAAACTATTTAGCTATTATCCGAACAAGATAGACACCACATTAGCAAACCTTAAGCCCTATCGCCAAGGAATGTATGCATATCAATTTAAACTATCGGATAGTCTGAATCTGAAGTTAGATAACAATTATACTATCGCTTTAAAAACAATAAAAGACAAAAACAGCGAAGTCACATCCCAGTTTAGATACGAAGATTACGAACTGAAAAGTCTTCATTTCACAGCACAAACGAATAAAGAAGAGTACGAAAAAGGAGATTCGGTCAAGCTAAAGTTTAAAGTAACAGACGAAAACGAGATGGCTGTGTATGATGGTAAAATAGAGATTCTAGTCATACCCGATCCATTTGATCAATACAAGATGAAAAAATCACAGTCAGTTTTTATCCCCGATACACTATGGACACAGACTGTAGATATGAGCGGATTATCAGAAAAAGAAATTATCTTATCCGACTCTATTTTCCCTGCAAATGTATCTATCAACTATCAAGCAAAATGCACATACCTGAGTGCTGATAACGAAAAAAGAACCATATCAAAAAGACTTTCACAGAAAGCGGATGATTATACGATTGACTTTTCTTTATCAAAAGGCATATTGACGATGAAAGAGTTGAATAAAAGCAAATCGCAAGAAATAATGGCTGAAATTAGTATCGCTGGAGAAAATGGATCAATATTATCTGTCGATTCTGTCATGCTGCCACACTCCATGCCGGTATCTTGGATAGCATCAGACGTTACAGTAAAAACAAAACATACTACAAAAACTTATTTTTTAGACGATATAAGAGAAGATCAACTTGCATACAAATTCTATCGCCAAAACGATTCGATATATCTCATTGTGGATAACCCTGCACAAATCCCGTTTTGGTATGCTGTACGCAAAAAAAATAAAGAAATAGCAAAAGGATATACAACACAATTAAATTACTCAGTAAAGGCTAAAAATGAGCAAGGTTATAGTATGCAACTATCTTATCTTTTCGGAGAAGAGAGCAAGAACATAAGACAATCTCTTCCTTTCACTGAGAAGAATATATCAATAGATGTTTCTACTCCAACCTCCGTATATCCAGGACAAAAAGCGAATATTCTGATATCGGTAACTGATAAGAAAAGAAAGCCAGCGAACAACGTTGATATTACCGCCTATTCATTTACTTCCAAATTTGAAAGCTACTCAATGCCTGATTTAGCGATAAAAGGAAAATATCTACATGCCAAAGAATTTGCAGATAAGAGGTATAATCCAGAAGAAAATTCTATTGCTGGAAACGTTGATATGAAATGGGAAAAATGGAAAAACACGATGGCATTGGATACCATCGAGTATTACAAATTCTTATACCCCAACATTTATTATTCATATGCAGAGCCTAGTATAGATGGTACAACTCAAATTTCACCATACATCGTTATAGATGGAGTTTTACAAGGAGTACATATGTTATGGATCGACCAACGGTTATATTATTTTGATCAGGCACAGCAACTTGACGTATATTCGTTCTGTGTAACGCCAGGTAAGCACAATCTGAAATTTCGTACGCATGACCGAGAAATACTTGTATATAATGTAAACATTCAAAAGGGCGCAAAAAACATTCTGTCTTTTGATGCTAAAACTCCTTATGTTCGTAAAGCTATTCAAGATGAAGATACCGATCCATTTGTACTGGTATCTAAACTATTAAAAAAGAAAGAGCAAAATGAATTAAATGAAAAAGAGGTTGAGCAATTGTCATCGCAATTAATAACGGTGAACAATACCTTTGGCAGATTAGATCTACCTAACTTAAGGGTAAATCTAGAACTGCCGGCTTATATTAGTTCAGGAAACATTCATTATTATCTAAACAACACGCCGAGAAACAATTATAATAATACATTGAGAGGATATATAAATTCGGCTATTCTCGCAGGACCCTTTCCTTCACGCAATTTTATGAATGGCATCGCTAATATGGCATCGCTATATATAGATGATAAACTAGTTTCAAATATAGAAATTGAAGGGGGAAACGAGTATCTTTTATATGAAAATTATCAGAAGATAAAGAGCTGGAATAGCGCGCCTTTTCATCGATCTATTTCAAAATATATACCTAAAACGAATTTCAAGGAACAATTACTTACTCCAGGTGACATTCGGGAACAATTCAATAATCGCTTAAATAGCACCTTGTCTAGCTCAAATGGTTTTGCCGACTTCAACTATAGACATAATAATAAATGTCGATTGAGTCTATATCTCGGAAAAGACACAAAAGGTTTGGACATAAAGCCTTCTTTAATACTTATTGTGCCGGAGAAGAAAGAAGAGATCAAAGATCATCAGTTGTTCTACGGAGGTACTCGAAATTTCAACAGCTTATCTGTAGGCAATATGGTCGTAACTATAGCACTCAATGATTCTACATCATATAGCAAAATAGTAACGTTACACCCAAACGGACAAAATTACCTTAGACTAGACTCTATAGAGTATGACACCAATAGCAAATTGGCTAAAACAGCATTTAATTTATTTCAACGAGATACAAGAAAGGTTTTTAGTCGAAATCCATACATCAATAATTCTTTTAAGATAGATAGTATTATAAGCGTTCCGGCACAAGAAACAGGAAGCTATAAAAGAAGTAATGCTCGTAAAGGCATCATAACAGGTATAGTATGCGATAATTTTGGGGAACCTATTATTGGAGCCTCGGCTACTATAAATAAAACAAAGGTAGGAACAACTACCGACTTAGACGGATATTTCGAATTGGCAGGAAAATCAGGCGATGAAATCACTTTTACTTATATAGGATATATTCCTAAAAAAGTAAAATACTCAGAAGGTTACAATTATAAAATCGTGCTTAATGAGGATTCTCAAAGTTTGCAGGAAGTGGTTGTCGTTGGATATGGAAGCGAACAGAAATCTCTCTTAACAGGGTCTACTATTACTATCAATGATAATTCTTCAAATACTACACTAGATAGCCAGACATTACAAGGACGTATTGCAGGCCTAACTATTAGAGGTTCTTCGAGTGATTCAAAAGGTTCCAATCCTCTTATTTTAGTTAACGGCTTACCGTATAGTGGCAAGTTAGAAGACATCGATGCAAGTTCTATTATATCTCTAAATATATTGAAAGATAATAGTGCAACAGCAATATACGGCGCTAGAGCTAAAGATGGTGTTATTATGATTCAGACCAATACTTTGAATGCAACGGAAACTGACAAAAATGATGATACAAAGTCTATACCAACACAAGCTGGAAACTCCATGCGTCGGAATTTCCATGATGATGCTTTCTGGCAACCAACGTTGAAAACAAACATAAAAGGAGAAGCATCATTTGATATTACCTATCCCGACGATATTACAACTTGGAATGCTTACTTTATAGCCGTTGGTAACAGAAAGCAGACTGACAAAAAGGAAATGACTATCAAATCTTTTAAAGCTCTGACCGCACGTCTTTCTACTCCACGTTTTGCCATTAGAGGTGATAGCCTGAACGCTGTTGGGCGAATAACCAATCATTTTGGTGATACTATTCAAGTAGATCGAAGTATTGATCTAAAAGGAAGTATACAGCAAGAAAAGATAAAACTACTTACATCACATATCGATTATATTCCCGTCAAAGTTCAAACAGGAGACAGTCTTACGCTATCTTATTCATTGAAAATGCAGAATGGATATTTTGATGGAGAAGAACAATCTATCCCTATATTTGAACAGGGCATGTTGCAGACTCATGGTGATTTTAGAGTCATCAATGATACAACCTCACATACGCTCAATATAGATCCGGCATTAGGTATAACTACAATTCATGCGGAAGTTTCGAGCCTCAAGGTATTTCTTCGTGAGATTGATAAAATAGACAGTTATCCGTATATGTGTAATGAGCAAATGGCTTCTAAAATAAAAGCGATGCTATCGAAGAAACAGATTGCTAAGATATTGGGAAAAGAATTTAAAGACGATCAAAAAATTAATAATCTGATAAGCTCTTTGGATAAAAATCGCAATTCAGAAGGTTTATGGGGATGGTGGAATAAAGGAAATACCGAACTTTGGATATCGAAACAAGTGATAAGTGCAATGTTAGATGCTGAAAATGCAGGATATAAAACGAAAATTAATAAAAGCAGCTTATGTAATGCGTTCGAAGCAGAACTAAAAGATGGACTTGCTAATTTGAAACTAACCACTCCTGACAAGATACCATTAGCCAAACAAGAATTACTGGACAGACTTATACTTTTGAAACGTATGGATGCTCTAATCGACTACTCTTCTTATTTTAAACAGATTGACGAGCAGCTGAAAAGCCGTACTGTGTCTGATAAGCTAAAATCAATGCTGACCATGTCTATCATTGGACTGAAAGATCAAATTAATATAGATTCCTTGATGCAATATTCGCGCAAAACGATGCTTGGTGGAATGTATTGGGGCACTATGAAAGAAGGTGATACTCAGTCCCGCAGTTTCATGTTGCCTTATGAAAACAATACAGAGAATACGCTGATAGCTTATACTCTTCTAAAAAACATCGGCGGACATGAATCGGATCTGAATAATATAAGAAACTATTTCTTCGAACATCGCCAAGGCAGTTCATGGCAAAACACTTATGAATCGTCACGCATAATTGAAACGGTCATGCCGGATATGTTGAGTAAGAATGATCAGTATAAAGAAGCATCTATGTATGTGAACGAACGAAGAATATTAAAATTTCCTTATACTGTAAAAACAGAATCTAAGAAAAATATCAATATTAAAAAAGAAGGTACACTACCTCTGTTTGTAACAGCCTATCAACAAGAATGGAATAAAAAACCGTTATCTGAATCCAAGAAAGGCTTTACTGTAAAAACTCTCTTTATGGAGAACAAAGATACCATCTCATATTTGAAAGCAGGAAAGGTGGCCAAACTCGAAGTGAGTGTACGAGTAGATGCAGATGCCGAATATGTACAAATAGAAATACCTATTCCGGCTGGGTGCACTTACGAATCAAAAAACAGAGGTGATTATGGAAAAGAATTACATAGAGAATATTTCAAAGAAAAAATTGTCATTTTTAGCAATAAACTGACTAAAGGTGAGCACCGATTCACTGTCGAACTTATTTCGAGATATACAGGAAAATACTCTCTCAATCCGGCAAAAGCAGAATTAATGTACTTTCCTACTTTCTATGGAAATGAAAAGATGAAGTCGGTGATGATTGAATAATATTTAGTATAAAGTTTTCTCTTTCTAACTACGAGATGATGAAAGAATTCAGATATAATGCATCTAAATGCTTGTTCATTCAAAAAAGTATTAGTAATTTTGCAGCCGAAAAGAAATAATGGTGCATTCGTCTAGTGGCTAGGACGCCGCCCTCTCACGGCGGTAACTCGGGTTCGAATCCCGGACGCACTACTTGCTGACAAGCTAAAAAAGTAAATCCTTGGTAATTTTATTATCAAGGATTTACTTTTTTCTGACCAAGTGAAAGCAGCAATTAAAAAAAGTCCTCAATAAAACAGCCCATATAATTGCAGAAAGAAGACAAGTGCAATCTCCACTTTGCAATCCCCAGATTTACAGTCTGTTATTTGATTGATTTCTTAAAAAACGAATCAAAGCTCAATTGCATAAACCAAATAAAACGAGTAACTTTGCGGGCAATTAGATTTCTGTGGTTACAAATTTATATTATTTCATTAAAAAAAAGAGCTAATTATGACTTATTCACACGAAGTGGAACACATGTGTGTTGTGAAGAAAGGTCCTAATCATGGACCGGCTCCCATACCCGAAGAAGGCAAATGGGTAAAATCAAAAGAAATTGTTGACATCTCAGGTTTAACACATGGTGTTGGCTGGTGTGCTCCTCAACAAGGTGCTTGCAAGTTGACGCTTAACGTTAAAGAGGGTATCATTCAGGAAGCTTTAATTGAGACTATCGGATGTTCCGGTATGACTCACTCTGCGGCAATGGCTGCCGAAATTCTTCCGGGAAAAACAATTCTTGAGGCATTGAACACTGACCTTGTTTGCGACGCTATCAACACTGCTATGCGCGAGCTATTCCTACAAATTGTGTACGGACGTACTCAGAGTGCTTTCTCTGAAGGTGGTCTTATCATCGGTGCAGGTTTGGAAGACTTAGGTAAAGGCCTTCGCAGCCAGGTAGGTACTTTGTACGGAACATTGGCTAAAGGCCCTCGTTACCTTGAAATGGCTGAAGGTTACATCAAAAACATTTTCCTTGATAAGAATGACGAAATCTGTGGCTACGAGTTCGTTCACATGGGCAAATTCATGGACGAAATCAAGAAGGGTACAGATGCTAACGAAGCTTTGAAGAAGGTAACCGGCACATACGGACGCGTAACAGCGGAACAGGGAGCAGTTAAACACATTGATCCACGTCACGAATAATATAAGGAGGAAAGAAACTATGATTAGAGAAGTAAAATTTGAAAGTCAAGACCGTCGTATCAAAGGTATCATTGATATTTTGAACGCTAACGGCATCAAAGACATAGAAGAAGCTAACGCAATATGCGAAGCTAATGGACTTGACCCTTATAAAACATGTGAAGAGACTCAACCTATCTGCTTTGAAAACGCTAAATGGGCGTATGTAGTAGGTGCTGCCATAGCTGTAAAAAAAGGATGTAAAGTAGCTGCTGATGCTGCTGAAGCAATTGGACTTGGTCTTCAGGCATTCTGCATTCCCGGTTCTGTAGCCGCTGACCGTAAAGTGGGTCTTGGCCATGGTAACCTCGCTGCCCGTCTGCTTCGTGAAGAAACTAAATGTTTCGCTTTCCTTGCCGGACACGAATCATTTGCTGCTGCCGAAGGAGCTATCAAGATTGCTGCTAAAGCAGACAAAGTTCGTAAAGAACCACTTCGTTGCATCTTGAACGGACTTGGAAAAGATGCTGCACAGATCATCTCTCGTATCAACGGCTTTACTTACGTACAAACTCAATTCGACTATTATACGTCAGAACTGAAAGTTGTTCGCGAGATAGCATATTCTGACGGAAACCGTGCAAAAGTAAAATGTTACGGTGCCGACGATGTTCGTGAAGGTGTAGCCATCATGCACAAAGAAGGTGTAGACGTATCTATTACAGGTAACTCTACCAACCCAACACGTTTCCAACACCCGGTTGCTGGTACATACAAAAAAGAATGTATCGAGATGGGTAAGAAATATTTCTCAGTTGCTTCAGGTGGCGGTACAGGTCGTACGCTTCACCCAGACAACATGGCTGCCGGCCCTGCTTCTTATGGTATGACAGACACAATGGGACGTATGCATTCAGACGCACAGTTCGCCGGCTCTTCATCAGTTCCTGCTCACGTAGAAATGATGGGATTCCTAGGTATTGGTAACAACCCAATGGTAGGTGTTACTGTTGCTGTAGCCGTAGACGTAGCTCAAGCTTTAGGCAAGTAATTTAAGTAATTACTACATATAAAAAACTCCTGCGATCTTTATGGTTGTAGGAGTTTTTTCATATATTTGCCTCAAAGAAAACTAATAACATGAAAAAGCGAATAAGTTTACTGTTATTAATATCACTTAGCATTCTACAAATGTATGCTCAAAACGATAGCCTGAGCAGAATGTCTATTCATCTCACTGCATGCAATAAACAAAAAGTATCTACCGAACCTATATTCCCATCAGAGATTTATGATATTGTTATGGGAAACATGTCATGGCCTATACATCTTGAAACTAATATAGACACCGTATTGTGCAAATTCACAATAGATGAATCTGGTTACGTTGAACAAGCTAAAGTCATTAAGAGCAAAGAGCCGAGATTAAGGAATGAAGCATTGCAAATTATCTATGGCTTTCCATATATAATACCAGCACAGAAGAAAGGAAAGAATAAGGCCTTCAATTATAAACTAATGATTGTCTTCGACAGAGAAAAATACGATCAATACAAAGAACAACAGAAAAAAAGAAAAGAAGAAGAAAAAAATCTGTTTATTGAACACGATGCTTATCCGGAATTTCCTGGAGGTATGAGGATGTTGATGGCATTTATAAACGAAAAGATGCGACACCCAAAGGTTGATACTCAGGCAAAAGTTGTTTGCCAGATGGTAGTAGAGAAAGATGGTTCAATCAGTCATATTGAAGTAATCCGTAAGGTTAACCCTATATTAGATGCTGAAGCCATACGAGTTATTTCAATCATGCCAAAATGGAAACCTGGGAGAATGTGGAATTATGAAAAAAAATATCATGAATTTGCTCCTGTAAAATATACAGTTCCCATTATATTCAGGCCGGAATAAAGCCTCCATCAAAACAATTAATTAAATTAGAGTCACCGAATATATTTTCCTGAAGTATATCTTTTATGTAAAATAGTTAAGTGAATAATATAAAAAATCCTCGTAAGCAAACAGCTACAAGGATTTTCTATCTCAATCAAGAATTATTCATTACCAAATCTTCACAATCAAGCTATCCGGACGCCACATCTTATCGCCCTGCTTCACTCCAAAAGTCTCATAAAACTCAGGCATGTTGGACAGAGGACCGAGAACTCTCCATTTTGCCGGAGCATGTTCATTGCTTTTTATCTGATTTGCCATGGCTTCAGGACGCATATTGAGCATCCATGTTAGTGCGTAACCAAGGAAGAAACGTTGGCTGGGATTCAATCCGGCAATCAGTTCCTTCTTTTTGTATTGCTCCGTCTTTTTGAATGCTTCGAATCCCATGATTACCCCACCTAAATCGGCAATATTCTCTCCCTGAGTCAGTTCGCCATTGATGTGCAGACTATCAACAGCTACATAATCATTAAACTGCTTTACGATCATCTTCGTTTTTTTCTCAAATTTCGCTTTGTCCTCGCTTGTCCACCAGTCACTCAAATTACCAAATTCATTGTATTTACAACCTTGATCATCGAAGCCATGAGTGATTTCATGCCCGAAGGTTGCCCCAATAATGGCATATAAGATAGCGTCATCCGCCATTTTTCTTTCGTAACCCGGAACAATAATATTACAACCCGGAATGACGATCTCGTTGTTAGACGGATTGTAATAAGCGTTGTAAGTCTGGGGTTGCATATCCCATTCTGTGCGATCCACCGACTTACCATATTTATTTATCATGTAGCTGAATGCCCATTTATTGGCACTCATCACATTTTTCACATAAGACGTACGATCAATCTGCATACTACTGAGATCTTTCCATTTATCGGGATAACCCACTTTCATAATCACCGCCTCGAGTTTTTTCAAAGCTTTCTCTTTGGTTGGCGCACTCATCCAATCGAGTGCTTTAATGCGTTGAGCAAAAACAGATTTGATCGCATTGCCTATTTCTTCTAATTTTTCTTTGGTACCTTTAGGTAAGTATTCGTTTACATAGACCTGTCCTATAAGCTCTCCAAGATATCCGTCAGTATTCTCCACCACACGTTTCCATCGGGGTTTCGGTTCTTTTATTCCGCGTAGAGTAGAAGAATAAAAAATGAAATCCTCCAAATAGGTTTTATCGTCCAGATAGGAAGATAATCCATTCAATAGATGAAATTTAAGATAATTCTTCCATTCCTCTACTGTATATTTCTTCAGATAACCGTTCAGTGCAACAAGAAATTCCGGTTGACCAACCACTACGCTATCCACCTTAGCCAGGCCTACTCCATTCATAAAAGACTTCCAATCAAGGTTTGATGTTAGTGTCTCTAGTTTACTGAACGCCATTTTATGATAGTTAGTCAATGGATCCCGAGTATCTTCGCGCTTACGCGATGTTTTAGCCAGAGCTGTTTCCATTTCCATCAATTTGAGGGCTGCTTGTTTAGCTTTGTTTTTTTCGTATCCCATGATGCCGAACATATTGCCCGCATAAGCAACAAATTTTTCACGAATAGACTTAGCACTCCCGTCAACATCAAAATAGTAGTTACGGTCTGGCATGCTCAATCCGCCCTGTGTAATATACACCTGATATTTGCTACTGTTCTTATCATCCTGAGTAACATACATATTAAACAGTGGAGCCGACGAAACGGCGTGAATATAAGATGCTTCTGTGATGATGCCATTTAGGTCTTTGATTTTATCTATTTTATCCAAATCATTTTTCAGATCACTAATTCCTTTTTTATTCAGCGAAATACTATCCATCCCCGAATAAAAGAAGTCACCTATTTTCTGTTTGTTGCTTCCCTTTGGCTCATTTTTAATCGCTACAGATGATTCGCATATCTTACGAACCTGAGCATTAATCGTATCCTGAACCAATTGAAAAATGCCATTACTCTGTTCGCTGGCGGGGATTGGATTCTCTTTAAACCATTTGCCATTAGCAAATTGAAAGAAGTCGTCTCCAGCCTTTGTTGTAGAGTCAATGTGTGAAGCAAGAGCATCGCCTTTTTCTATTGAAGACTTGCCCTGCTTGCAAGATGTTGTTGTGGTCGCCACCAAAATGAGGCCACAGATAAGTGGATTGAATTTCATTTTTCCCTAATTATTTGATTATATTCAAAAGTACAATAATATTTCACTGCAACAATCGTATGTACTAAAAAAAGTATATACATTATCCATAATATTTCATCTGCGATGAAATTCAAATTAAATTTCCTTCTTGCCTATCTCCATATTCAAGATTTTATTTATATATTGCCACTACATTTCCATTGAATAAAATTCAAATAAACTTTTAAAACAATAGTATAATATGAAACACACTTTTTTATTGCTTGCAATTCTTTTTATCCCAAGTCTATACACAAAATTACATGCCCAAAAGGAGAAATGTAACCTTGAAGTAACCTACATAGCCAATGAAGGCTATTTGCTAAAAACGGATCATCATAAAGTGCTTATTGATGCACTCTTTACAGAAAGTTACGGCATCTTTGATGTACCCGGAAAAGATACGTTGAATGCCATAATGGAGGGAACTACTCCATTCGATCATATAGAAATGTATTTGCTGACGCATTATCATAAAGATCATTGTAGCCCGGAACTGATGGTGAAATACCTAAATAAATTCCCCAATATTAAGTTGGTTACCAACAGACCGGCATTAGTTTTTATTGATGGAGATCAGTTTGGGTTTGTAAGCTATAAAAATCAGTTCGTTGAACTTACCCCCGAACAAAACAGAAATGAATCAAAAAATGTCAATGACGTATATATCACAGCTCATGCGATGAAGCATCTATCTTTTTTTCGTAAGGATATTGATATAGAGCAATATATGTACAACGTAGCCTATACAATAGAGATGGACGGGGTGCGTATTTTCCATTCAGGCGATACCGGTATTGAAAACATGAAGACATATATAGAGCAAAATAAAGAATGGAAACCGAATGTAGATATTGCCTTTGTATATTATGGCATGCTGGATACTGTGGACGATTTGCAATATATTGTTTCAACACTACATCCCAAGAAGATCATAGTTATGCATGTACCTCTTTATCTGACAAAAGAATGGAAGAGTAAAACAGAAGAACTGAAAAAGAGTTTCCCTGAATTATACCTGTTAAACAAATCGGATAGTTTCAAAAAGTTTCTATTAGATCATTGATATCCGCCACTATCTTAAACCTTTTCTCATACTTGATTTATTGGTTTTTATTTAAGTATCCTAGAGTATTATGTCAGGATCGAAATAAACGTCGACAATATATTACGAATTATTATGATTCCTTTTCCCTAAATTATTTGTTATATATAAAAAAACCAAGTAAGATGAATAAGATTATTAAGCCTTTATTAATACTAGGTATATTATTACCTTTGTACAGTTTTGCTTCGGCACCAAATGATTCTAATCAAAAAAAGAGAGAACAATTAAAAAACAAAACTATGAATATAGAGAAAGATATCTATTTTGCAGGCGGCTGCTTCTGGGGAACAGAGCATTTTATAAAACTGATTCGAGGAGTGAAAGAGACGCAAGTAGGTTATGCCAATGGAAATATTAAGAATCCTACTTATGAGCAAGTGTGTACAGGGAATACTAACTTTGCCGAAACGGTCAAAGTGAAGTATGATTCACAGGAAGTGAAGCTAAAACAATTGATCGATCTTTATTTTCAGACCATTGATCCTACTACCATTAATATGCAAGGCCACGACAGAGGCTCTCAATATCGGACAGGCATTTATTATACTGATCCGGCTGATTTACCCGTAATTCAATCAGCTGTGCAAGAATTAGGTAAAGCATACTCTAAACCTATTGTGGTGGAAATAAAGCCGATGGAAAACTTCTACAAAGCAGAAGATTACCATCAAGATTATCTGGATAAAAACCCTGGAGGCTATTGCCACATTCCATCTTCGTTGTTCGAGATAGCAAAAAAGGCCAATCCACCTGCTTTGGCAACAAAGCAAAGTTATAAAAAGCCTGATGATGCCACATTGCGTGCTAAGTTAACAGCAGAACAATATGCTGTAACACAAAAAAATGCTACTGAACCGGCTTTTAAGAATGAATATTGGAACGAGCATCGGCAGGGTATCTATGTTGATATCGTGAGCGGAGAACCGTTATTCATATCAACCGACAAATTCGATTCCGGCTGTGGATGGCCAAGTTTCTCTAAACCGATAGACAGTAGTCTGGTCAAAGAGAAAAAAGACGTTTCTTTAGGTATGCAACGGATAGAAGTTCGTAGCAAGTCAGGTGATAGCCATCTGGGACATGTCTTTAATGACGGACCCGCAGAAAAAGGTGGATTACGCTATTGTATTAATAGTGCTTCTCTGCGCTTCATCCCAATAGAAAAGATGAAAGAGGAAGGATATGCTAATTATGTGCCTCTTTTGACGAAGAAATAAAACGCTATGAGTTCAAAGTATGAAAGCAGTTAATTAAGTGCGTTGAAGTAGTGAATTTAATGCGCTTAATTAACTGCTTTTATTTACCCTTCTCAAGAAGCCTCTGTGGTTATGGCAAAACATTTGCGATGCAACAATCGCAGATGTTTTTTGTTTCTTAAAGCGGATAATTAAAAAACTTGTTTATTAACCATAACGCAAAACATCAAGAATGAATTACCAAGTAAGCAGACAAACATTGATCATCACCGCGGGTATCGTATGGATCATAGCGGGAGCCAACATATTGAAGATAGGAATCACCACTTGGATGAATGATTCGTTAGACTGGCCTTGGAAAGTTGCCGGAGCTATTGCAATATTCACAATCTTCTTTTTCCTTATCTTCAAAAGGCTGTATGGCAAACATACACGCAGAATAGCTCAAAAAGATGACAGAAACCATCCGCTGGCCTTTTTTGATGCCAAAGGATGGATTATTATGGCATTTATGATGACTATGGGTATTACTATACGTACATTTCATCTGCTACCTGATTCATTTATCGCATACTTTTATACAGGACTATCGGTAGCACTAATAATGACCGGGCTTCTATTCATTAAGCATTGGTGGCAATTATATATTTGTTCAACGAGAAACCCTTCCTGATCCATCGCCCTTCATCAGGTTTTCGACCTCTTCAACGGTTACTAAATTGAAATCTCCATAAATGGTCGTTTTCAGGCAAGAAGCAGCCAAAGCAAAGTCGAGAGCTATCTGATCATCTTGTGGATAAGCGATCAAGCCATAGATCATTCCTCCCACAAAAGCATCACCGGTACCTACCTTATCCACGACATGCGTCACGTCATAAATACGTGATTGCTTAACCGATCCATCAGAATAGAGAATCCCGCCTAACAAATCATGATTAGCATTTATTGAGTTTCTTAACTCAATAAACACTTTCCTGCATCGGGGCACCATCGCCTGAACTTCACGTCCGACCCGCTCAAATCCCTTCATATCTATATCGTATGAAGTATCAAACGCCTTAAATCCTACAGGATTGATTCCCAATACATTCATATATTCTCCTTCACTGCCAAAAAGCACATCACTATATTTCACCAATTCAGGCATGACCTCATTAGCCGATTTACCATATTTCCATAAGTTTCTTCGATAATTAAGATCACAAGAGATGGTCAATCCCATTTCATTGGCTACTTCAATTGCTTCCCGGCACGCATCTGCTGCACTTTGTGTCAAAGAGGCTGCTATGCCCGACCAGTGAAACCAAGAAGCATCGGCAAAAAGGCTCTTCCAATCAATCATACCCGGACAAAGAGTGGAAAAAGAAGAATCAGCTCTATCATAAACCACACTAGAACTACGAGCCACAGCGCCATTCTCAAGAAAATAGATACCCAAACGATTGCCTCCATACACGATACCTTCTGTAGAGAGATGATGAGAGCGAAGAGCCATGACACATGCACGAGCAATTTCATTATTCGGCAAACGAGTAACAAACTCGGTAGGAACACCATAATTAGCCAGCGACACGGCTACATTGGCTTCACTGCCCCCATAAGTAACGATAAAATCTTTTGCCTGAGAAAAACGAAGATTCTCGGGTGCAGTAAGACGCAATAAGACTTCTCCAAACGTAACTACTTTCATGGTCAATATTTTAATGTTCTACAAAAGCTGGGCATATCGTTGATATTCGCTATTTAGGAAGTAAACAAACGATTAAAAGAGAAACTTTTATGTTCAATTTGAATACAATGTTCCCTAATTTTAATGATATCTGCAAGTCATTCGCCGGAAATTTACTTAAATCTTTTTAAAATCTAGCCAATCCCAAAGCTTTTCCCTAAACTTTTGCAACCGAATTCCTATTCCTTAAACATTATCGGTAAATTTATTGTTAAGTCAAATAAGAATAAAATTAGTCTTTATTAAGTGAAGACATCATTGTATGAAAAAACAAATATGCTACTTTTGGTAAACTATTCTTTAGGAAGGTGAAAAGAGAAAACAGGAAGAGAATTAGTATTGCATGGCTCCTAATCGTAGCATTCATGCCAATCAATGTGGTGAAGTCATTTCATCATCACAACGAGACTATTCAAACCTCATCTCAGCATCAATCTTCGAATGCAACAGGGCACGAGCATCATGATTGCCCCATTTGTGATTTCACGCTATCGCCTTTCATCCAAACAGAATCTATTCACCTAACATTCATAGCGGAACTTCTGCCTTACACAGTTCCGACCTATCAGAATAAGAGAACATTCAATCTCTCTTATTCTCATGGTTTGCGTGCTCCCCCTACCATTGCCTGATCCTATTTTACTTATTTTCTTATAACCTTCTATTACACGTTTAATAGAAGCAATTTCGTATATCCGGATTAAGAATAAAAAGATCCATTAATCAGATAGTAGACTTCAAATGATCAATTTGAAGCCTGATACTTATAACCATATAACATAACAATGAAAACAATATATATAATCACTATATTTTTATTCTCCCTAGCGTCTGCCTTTGCAAGCGCTCCGGTGGGAAACAAATCACTGAAAGGTAAAATCACAGATGAAATAGACAGAAGCGCATTAATTGGCGTGAACATATATTTCCCTGAATTGAAGAAAGGAGCTGTAAGTGACGACCAGGGAAATTATCATATAAACAACCTGCCCGCCATAAAAACAACTTTGCAGGTGACTTATTTGGGACACCAAACAATCGTGCAGACAGTAGATTTGAAAACCGTTGAGATACTTAATTTCTCCCTTAAAGAATCGAATGCTGAAATTAACGAAGTAGTCATCACATCACTAACTGGAAATTCGCTGATAAAGAAGACTCCGTCGCCGATATCTTACGTTTCAAAGAAAGAATTGGAACGGCAATCATCAACTAACATTATAGATGCTATTGCAAAGCAACCGGGTGTGTCACAAATAACAACCGGAAGTAGCATCTCAAAGCCTGTTATCAGAGGTTTGGGGTACAACCGAGTTGTAGTGGTCAATGACGGGATACGTCAGGAAGGACAGCAATGGGGAGACGAACATGGAATAGAAATAGATGCTCAAAGTGTGAATTCGGTAGAGATACTGAAAGGTCCGGCTAGTTTAACATACGGTTCGGATGCCATGGCAGGCGTTATCAATTTCCAATCGGACCCGATATTACCCGTAGGTTCAATAAAAGCAAATGTGGCAACAGAATATCAAAGCAACAACGGCTTATTCAATTATTCAGTCAACACCGCCGGAAACAAAAACGGATTTGTCTGGAATTGGAGATATAGTGATAAAATGGCGCATTCTTATAAAAATAAATACGACGGATACGTTTACAATTCGGGCTTTAGAGAGAGAGCAGTCTCCGGTTTGCTGGGAATCAATCGTAATTGGGGCTATTCTCACCTCACACTCGATTATTATCACCTCACACCCGGAATAGTAGAAGGTGAACGGGACGAAGCAACCGGTAGATTTCTGAAACCGGTTATTATTGATGGCGAAGAGAGTGAGGCTGTTGCAACAGATAAAGACAGTAAGTCGTATAAGCATCAAATGCCTTATCAGCAAATCTATCATTATAAAGCTGTCTTGAATAACAACATAGTATTAGGAGAAGGAAACCTCCGAACAATCATCGGTTATCAACAAAACCGCCGTCAAGAATTCGAGGATATAGCATCACCAAATGACTATGGACTTTACTTTCAACTACATACTGTAAATTACGACATACGATATTCCTTACCCGAGATAAGTGGCTACAAAATAGTAGCGGGGGTTAACGGTATGTATCAGAAATCAATGAATAAAGGAACAGAGTTCCTGATTCCAGAATATAACTTATTCGATATTGGTGCTTTCGCTTTGGCTAGTCGTAGTTTTGGCAAACTAGACGTAAGCGGAGGAGTACGTTTTGATAATCGTCACAACCACGGAAAATCATTGTATCTAAATGCTGATGAAGAAGTTGTAAGCGATAATGCTGCCGGAGCAGAAGAAAAGTTTGCCGATTTCTCCCGTAACTTTACTGGCATTAGTGGTAGTGTAGGGTTGACCTATCAAATCTCTGATTCATGGCATACTAAGTTAAATCTTTCCAGAGGATTCAGAGCTCCTAACATGAGTGAACTGGGTTCAAACGGTGCACATGAGGGTACAATACGTTATGAAATAGGTAATATAGACCTAAAAGCAGAAAACAGTTGGCAAGCCGATTGGGGATTAGGATACTCCTCCCCCTTCATCTCAGGAGAGCTTTCGCTATTTGCCAACCGCATAAACAACTACATTTTCTCTCACAAACAACTTGACAGTAATGGAGAGGATTTACTTACCGACGGATATAAGACCTATCAATTCGTATCGGGTGATGCCCGTATATTAGGAGGAGAAGTGAGTGTTGATATTCATCCGGTAGAACGATTACATTTCCAAAATACTTTTTCATACGTAAATTCTGTTCAGCTCAATCAAGCTGATTCTACTAAATATTTACCTTTTACACCTGCACCCAAATTGATGTCGGATCTTCGTTACGATATCATCCGTCATGGCAAAACACTGAATAACACCTATATCTCATTTGGTGTTGAGTGCAATTTGAAGCAAGATCATATATACTCTGCTTTTGGCACTGAAACTGCAACACCTGCATACACCTTACTGAATGCTTCTGTCGGAACCGACTTTATGCACAAAGGACGTACATTGGCTTCGTTATATTTCACAGCCAACAACCTGACGAACAAAGCTTATCAGAATCATTTGAGCAGATTGAAATATGCCGATGAAAATCCGGTAACAGGGAGGCAAGGAATCTATAATATGGGACGCAATTTTGGCATAAAGCTGTTGATCCCGTTAAGTTTTTAAGTATTGAATAATCAGGCAATATAAGAATAAAAAGAATGGATAGGCAGGCTGTTCCGAAAACATCATTTCGGGGCAGTCTGCTATTATTTTATCGGGTAATCAATAAAAGGAATACACGTATGTAGTCCTTTTCCATAAATATCATACCTTTGCGTATACATTAACTTATAGAAAATCATGAGCCTAAATAAAGAAACCCTTAAAAATTTTATTCGTTTTCAAGAAGACGAATTGACAGGAAGCATTGTCTATGGACAACTAGCCTCAATTGTGAAAGATGATGCAAATAAAAAGATACTGTTACAAATATCAGTTGAAGAGAAAGCTCACTACGAAATATTAAAGAAATACACAGGGATAGACGTTAAACCCAAACGCATGCGCATTGCTAAGTATTATTGGTTAGCACGTATTCTCGGCCTCACATTTGCCATCAAACTGCTAGAAACCGACGAAAAGGATGCGCAAGCATTGTATTACGAACATCCTGAATATCCTGAGTTGATAAAATTGGCCAAAGACGAGGAGAGCCATGAACATAAACTCATCGACATGATTAATGAAGAGAGACTGGAATATATGAGTTCTGTGGTACTAGGACTAAATGATGCACTGGTAGAATTTACCGGGGCATTGGCCGGATTTACTTTGGCACTAAGCAATTCCCATCTAATAGCACTAACGGGAAGCATCACAGGAATAGCCGCCGCACTATCTATGGCCTCTTCAGAGTATCTATCCACAAAGTCCGATAAAGGAGACGACAAGCATCCTGTCAAAGCCGCAATCTACACAGGCATCGCTTATATCATTACGGTTGCTGCATTGGTCACCCCTTTTGTTCTCGTCGACAACGTGCTCATTGCACTGGGCATCATGCTACTAATGGCACTATTCATCATTGCGATATTCAATTATTACTTTGCCGTAGCACGGGGAGAGAGTTTCCGGAAGCGTTTCGTTGAAATGGCAGTGCTTAGCTTTAGTGTAGCCGGAGTCAGCTTCTTGATCGGGTATGCTCTCAAAACATTTACCGGAATAGAAGCCTAACAAATAGTCACCCAAGCAGATTATGAAGAAAACTCCTTCTCCATTACTCTCCATCATTCCCATTATACTATTAGTATCCTTGCTCGCTGCAACCATACACATATTTGGAAGTGATGCCCTGAGTGGTGGCAGCCAGATAGCGCTCCTCACCACCACATCGGTATGTGTACTCATTGGTATGGCCTTTTTCAAAATACCATGGAGGGATTTTGAAATAGCCATTACCAACAATATATCGGGTATAGCTACAGCGCTTATCCTATTGCTCATCATTGGAGCTTTAAGCGGTGTCTGGATGATCAGCGGTGTGGTTCCAACATTAATAGATTATGGCATTCAGATCATTCATCCACACTTTTTCCTTGCCTCTACGTGCATCATCTGCGCATTGGTATCGGTGATGACCGGTAGCTCGTGGACTACCATTGCCACCATCGGCATTGCATTGATGGGAATAGGCAAAGCGCAAGGATTCGATGAAGGCTGGATTGCAGGAGCCATCATATCGGGAGCTTACTTCGGAGATAAAGTTTCTCCATTATCGGACACAACCATCTTGGCCTCTTCAGTAACAGATACCCCTCTCTTTAAACACATCCGTTACATGATGATAACCACCATTCCTTCATTAGTCATCACACTGATTATTTTTACGATAGCCGGCTTGTCACACGAGGCAAGCAACACAGAACATATTGCTTCTTTCTCGGCGGCACTCAACAGTCGATTCAATATTACTCCCTGGTTATTACTAGTACCTATAGCAACTGCTGTTCTGATCGCTCGAAAAGTACCTTCGCTCATTACTCTTTTCATCTCTACGGCATTAGCAGGGATATTCGCCCTTATCTTTCAGCCGAACTTGCTTCACGAAATTTCCGGCCTCTCAAATAAAGATGTCGAGTCGGCCTTTAAAGGCCTAACGATGAGCCTATATGGACCAACGGGATTGCATACGGATAATGTAGAACTTACCGACCTGATAACAACCCGGGGTATGGCAGGCATGCTGAATACGATATGGCTGATCATTTGCGCCATGTGCTTCGGCGGAGCGATGACTGCCAGCGGCATGCTGGGTAGCATCACTTCGGTATTTGTTCGATTCATGAAAAACAGGGTTAGCATGGTAGCATCTACCGTATGCTCGGGTATATTCCTGAATCTGACTACTGCCGATCAGTATATCTCGATCATCCTCACCGGAAACATGTTCAATAATATCTATAAGAATAAAGGATATGAGAGTAGGCTGCTAAGTCGTACCACCGAAGATGCGGTAACCGTGACCTCCGTCCTCATTCCATGGAATACCTGTGGAATGACACAAGCAACTATTCTGAGTGTGTCTACCTTGACCTATCTGCCTTACTGTTTCTTCAACATCATTAGTCCACTAATGAGCATTTTCATTGCCGCCATCGGATATAAAATAGTGAAGAAGCAGTAAATTATTCACAGAAAAGTGTATTTTTGCACGTAGCGCTTTATTTAAACAAGGAAAAGTATGAGAGAGTATATCATTGCAGATAATCAGGATATTTCCAAAGCAGGATTGATGTTTCTGCTTAGCAGGCAGAAAGAGGTTAGTTTACTACTCGAAGCTGACAACAAAGCTGAATTGATAAAAGAACTGCGCCTGCATCCGGAAGCTGTGGTGGTATTGGATTATACCCTTTTTGATTTTGGAGGAGCAGAAGAATTAATCGTTCTACACGAACGCTTCAAAGAGGTGGATTGGTTACTCTTCTCGGAAGAATTAAGTATGAACTTCTTACGTCAGGTTTTATTCTCAGGCACATCCTTCAGTGTTGCCATGAAAGATAATTCAAAAGAAGAGATAACAACGGCCTTGCTATGCGCCTCAAGGAAAGAACGTTTTATCTGTAATCATGTGAGCAACATGCTGCTTACAGGCAACAATGTACCTGCACCCTCTGCTATACAAGATGACCGTCTGCTTACACAAAGTGAAAAGTTGATACTGAAAGAAATTGCATCGGGAAAGACGACAAAGGAAATTGCGGCGGAAAAAAATCTAAGTTTTCATACGATTAATAGTCACCGCAAGAATATCTTTCGTAAGTTGGGAGTAAACAATGTGCACGAAGCGACTAAGTATGCCATACGTGCCGGCATTATAGATTTGGCTGAATATTACATCTAACGTAATATCCGGCATTTCTGTGATTGTTTTAACCGGCTATCTCTCCACTACCGAAGCAGATGCGTGCGTCTTTATCATACACTACCCCAAACTGTCCGGGAGCAATACCTTGTAATTTCTCTGAAGAAACAAGCTGATAATCATCGCCCACACGTGTAAGTCGTCCTTTTAGGAACTCAGGAGTATGACGTATCTTGAAAGTAACTTCGTGTTCCTCTCCTTGCTCTTCCCAAGGATTATCGGTGATGAAATGAAAATTGTGCATACGAAATTGGTAACCATACTGCGTCTCTACCTCATATCCGCGAGATACATAAATAATGTTTTCCTGAATATCTTTTCTAATGACGAACCACGGACCGCCACTTAAGCCAAGCCCTTTGCGCTGACCGATGGTATGAAACCAATATCCACGGTGCGTGCCAATACGCTTACCCGTTTCCAATTCGATAATTGCGCCCTCTTTTTCGCCAAGGAAACGACGAACAAAATCATTGTAGTTAATCTTTCCAAGGAAACAAATCCCCTGGCTATCTTTACGACGAGCACTAGGCAATGCAGCCTGCAAGGCAATGTCACGTACCTCATGTTTCATCAGGCCCCCAATGGGGAACATCAGTTTGGATACCTGAAGATAATCTATCTGAGCAAGAAAGTCCGTTTGATCTTTCACCGGATCCTTGGCAGTTCCAAGCCATACTTTTCCCTCTTTCTCTACAGTAGTGGCATAGTGTCCGGTAGCTGTTTTATCAAAATCCTTACCAGCCTGCTGTTCAAAGCAACCAAACTTAATGAGTTTATTGCACATCACATCCGGGTTCGGAGTAAGTCCTTTTTTTATTTTATCGATAGCATAAGTCGCCACTCCATCCCAATATTCATGATGGAGATCTATCACCTCCAGTTTCAGTCCGTACTTACGGGCGATGGCCGTAGCCAGTTCAATGTCTTCTTCGGCAGAACAGTCCATATATTCCGCTCCATCCATACCTATCTTTATATAAAAAAGAGTGGGCTTATGCCCCTGTTCACACAAAAGGTGCACGACAACAGAACTGTCTACACCTCCCGATAATAATGTTGCAATATTCATATCTTCTTATAAATCCAATTCCATCATAATGTTACACCTGCTATAAGCAGCTCTGCTGATAGGTACTTCCTTGAAGCCCAACTTTCGATAGAGCACAATGGAAGCAGCCATGCGTGTATTTCCTTCCAAAAAAACAGTTTTCACCCCTTGCCCTCTTGCATAAGCAAGCGCCGCTTCTCCGAGCAAACGTCCGACGCCTTTTCCCTGATAATGAGGTGAAACCGCCATTTTCGCCAATTCAAAGCGTTCTTCCGCAGGATGGTTGATAAGTGCACAACATCCCACAGGTCTTCCTTGTTCGTTTACGGCAAAGAATATTTGCCCACCTTGTTTCAGAATGTATCCCTCGGGGTCGTTAAGCACGACTCGGTCAGAACTTTCCAAATGGAAGAAAGTCTGTATCCATTCTGAATTAAGGCGGACAAAATCTCTGAGATAAGCGGACTTATATAGTTCAATTCTTAACTCAGTCATTCATGCTTGATTATTAATTAAATTTTGCTAAATGCTTGTTCTAAATCGTCAATAATATCATCAATATGTTCCGTTCCGATAGAGAGGCGAACTGTACCGGGGTTGATCCCCTGCTCGGCCAACTCCTTCTCATTCAACTGAGAATGAGTAGTGGTTGCCGGGTGTATAACCAGTGACTTCACATCTGCCACGTTGGCCAACAATGAAAAAATCTCCAAACTATCAATAAATGTTTGCGCTTCCTTGGTACCGCCTTTCACCTCGAAAGTAAAAATAGAACCTGCCCCTTTAGGGAAATACTGTTTATAAAGTGCATGATCCGGATGATCGAGCAATGCAGGATGGTTCACAGCAGCCACTTTGGGGTGTTTTGAAAGGTATTCTACTACCTTCAAAGCATTCTCCACATGGCGTTCTACACGCAAAGATAGCGTTTCCAAGCCCTGTAGCAAAATAAAAGCGTTAAAAGGACTGATGGCAGCACCCGTATCACGCAACAATATGGCACGTATTCTTACCACATAGGCAGCAGCACCGGCCGCATCCACAAAGCGAACGCCATGATAACTTGGGTCGGGCTCAGTGAGTTGAGGAAACTTGCCGGAAGCTACCCAGTCAAACTTGCCGGAGTCTACGATGATGCCTCCCAGTGAAGTACCATGACCTCCAATGAATTTGGTAGCTGAATGAACAACAATATCTGCACCATGCTCAATGGGGCGAATAAGATAAGGAGTGCCGAAAGTATTATCTATAATGAGAGGAATTTTGTGCCTATGGGCAATAGCTGCTACAATGTCAATATCAATAATATTGGAATTAGGATTACCTAAAGTTTCAATAAAGATAGCTTTGGTATTAGGCTGAATAGCTTTTTCGAAATTGCCAAGATCAGACGGGTCAACAAACGTAGTGGTCACTCCATAGGTTGGCAATGTATGGGCCAATAGGTTATAAGATCCTCCATAAATTGTCTTAGCAGCTACTACGTGATCTCCTGAACGAGTAATATTTTCGATAGCATACGTCACTGCTGCTGCACCCGAAGCTAATGCTAGCCCGGCTACTCCTCCTTCGAGAGCTGCCACACGATCTTCGAGCACCCCTTGAGTGGAATTCGTCAATCGACCGTAAATGTTTCCCGGGTCCTGCAGGCCAAAGCGGGCAGCCGCATGAGCCGAATTGCGAAATACATACGATGTGGTTTGGTAAATAGGTACTGCACGTGCGTCTGTTGCCGGATCCGGATTCTCTTGTCCTACGTGTAGTTGCAGTGTCTCAAAATGCAATTTCTTTGTTCCCATGAGCTTCTTTATTTTTTAGTTCGATAATAATCTATTTAATTGAAATCTGATAATGCAAAGATAGCAGGAGATGGGCAGTGCTGAAATCACACATTGAAGGCATTTTCATACCACGATTATGGTAGTTGGTCTATAATTATTGCTGATTAGATGAATTCTGTCTCCTTTTCAAGTAAAATAAACTATATTTGTAATATATACAAACTGATAAAGCTATGAACCCCAAAAATAGTATATACTTCATCTTACTTACCCTCAGTGGCTACACTTTCTTTGCATCCTGTAGTGCCGAAGATAGAAGAAAAGAGTATGCTGAACAAACAGGGTTAGACCGCTGGATCGACAGTATTATGCGTCAAGATTATTACTGGTATGAAGACATACCTGCCACATCAGAATTGAATTATTTCGATGATGCTGATGACTTCTTTGATGGCTTACTCTCTGATGATGACGATAGCTATTCAACTATAGAAGATCTCTCGGAGACAGAATATAGTTATGGATTCGAATTCAAACTGTATGAACTAAGTGATACAGCTTATGCTGCACAAATACTGTATGTACTACCAGATTCTCCTGCATCAGATGCCGGACTTAGTAGAGGCGACTGGATTACTGCTATGGATGGGGATTCAATTACGGATGATAATTATACTTCACTCTATAGAGGAGATGCTTTAGAACTATCAGTAGCCCAATATTCTAACGGAGAATTAGGAAGTTCTAATACTGTTCAATTAGGTATTGCCCGTAGCTTAACATCCGATCCTATCTACTATAGTAAGACTTTTACTTGGAATGGAGAAGAAATTGGCTACTTAGTATATACACATTTTACAAGCGGTACAGATGAATCGGATGCAACCTACAGTAACGAGCTATTAAACTTATCTAATGAGTTCTCTGGAATTAGCGAATTTATATTAGATCTTCGATATAACAGTTATGGTACATCGGATTGTGCCCAACTACTTGCTACGATTCTTGCTCCATCAAGTGCATTGGGCGAAACCTTCTGCACTCTGAAATATAACGATAAACAAAGCGCCCAAACGGAAACCAAGACTTTTGATACTAGTTTAATTAGTAGCGGTACTAACCTAAATCTAAAAACGTTATATGTCCTTACAAGCAGTACAACTGCTGGCCCCGCAGAATTATTAATCAGTGCCCTTCAACCTTATATGACAGTTATTATAATCGGAGAAGATACAGGAGGCAAAAACGTAGGGTTAGGAACATATACGAATGAAGAATATTTGTGGACCATACACCCTACTATTTGTATGCTATACAACGCTGAGGAAGAAACAAATTTAAGCGGATTCTCTGCGGACTATGAGGCAACTGAAGATGAAGATAATCTCAATGTATCTCTAGGAGATACAAGCGAACTATTGCTCAGTACGGCTCTCAGTGTCATAGACGGGTCATACAGTACTACAACAGCTACAGCCATAACTAAGCAAACAACATTTAAGGTAATAGCAAATTCCTTAAATAGAAGTAATAAAGTAAAAGGTGTTGTTATTAAATAATCTTATGAAATTGCATATTATGAAGATAGAAAATGTATTATGTATTATCGCCTTAATAGGTGCTTTTACTATCGGAACAATTTCTTGTAGTGACAAAAACGATGATGAAGCCGCTAGTTCTACTGAAACAACGGACAGTACATCGACTGTTAACACGTGGATTGAGAGTATCATGCGAGAAAACTATTACTGGTACTCAGAAATACCAGAAGAAAGTAGCTTAGATTTTACTACAGAGCCCGAAACGTTCTTTGAATCTCTTCTGTCTAGTAGTGATGGAAAAGATTATACTTATAATAGTACGACGCAACATTACTATTATTCTTACATAGAAGATACATCGTCATCGTCGACACGAAGTATCTCTCAAATAGACTATAGCTACGGATTTGACTTTACCGTATATAATATTGTAGATGAAAATGGCAATAGCTTAGGATATTATTATGCGCACATCCTTTATGTCGCTCCTGATTCTCCGGCATCTGAAGCCGGATTAGAACGTGGTAATTGGATATACGCAATGGGGGGAAGTAACATTACTTCAAGCAATTACACAACACTATACGGAGGAAGTGCAACGACATTCAGCATAGCAACTTATGACTCAGATGAAGATGGGTTAGTCGCTCAAGGTACTGTGAACATATCTTCAGCGCGCACTATTGAAGATGATCCTGTCTATTTTGATAGCATATACACCGTCGGAAGCAACAAAGTAGGATATTTGGTCTATAATCATTTCGATTTCGGACAAACAGATGATGATGATACATATAACGACGAACTGTTAACTCTCTCAAAGAAGTTCTCCGGAGTTGATTCTTTCATTCTTGATCTACGTTACAATAATGGAGGTTATATAAGCTGCGCACAGTTATTATCGACCATTTTGGCTCCATCTTCTGCGCTAGGAAAAACATTCTGCACGCTGGAGTTTAACGATAAACAAAGCTCTCAAACAGAAACTTTAAAATATAGTTCAAGCCTCGTCAAGAATGGTGCAAATCTAAACTTAAGTACTGTTTACGTGTTAGTAACTGATATGACCGCTTCAGCTTCCGAATTAGTAATTAACTGTTTAAAGCCCTACGCTAATGTGGTGGTAATAGGAACAACAACCGAAGGCAAAAATGTGGGCTCTCAAACTTACACTGATGATGCCTACACATGGGCATTGCATCCGATTGTCTGTAAGATATATAATGCAAACAATGAGTCTAATTATACTAGTGGCTTTACTCCTGATTACGAATGTGATGAAACAGATTACTTAGATAAATTTCTGGCATTCGGTAACACAAACGAATCACTCTTAAACACAGCGTTAGAAGTAATTGCTGGAACATACAGTGCATCAACCAGATCATTAAAGCGTACATCTTCTTTAAAACTAACCAAGATAGCTTGTTCTCTCGATAGAAAGGCTACTAATGGCGTCGTCTTAAATGGTTTACAGTAATCAGGTTTATCTTACTTATAACTCTTTCCACGCAAGCACGTCTATTTTTCTTGCCGAAAGACTTGACTTTGGGATGTTAATGTATTATCTTTGTAAACGTAATCATTAAGTAGTTTCAAATTAAACTACGGTAAAAGGAAGAAGTTCAGACTTCTTCCTTTTTTTTGTTATTTTCCACTGTATTTCTTTTCAAAGAACGGTTTTTTTGTCCCAACTGAACCGTTGTGATTACTCAAAAGACGGTTGCACTTTTCAAAGAGACGGTTGCACTTCTAAAATCTGCTACCGTCTCTTGCTATTTTACCCTTTTTCATCGAAAACACCTCCTATTACTCGTTAGCATAAGAACATATTTTAGCATAAAAAGAAGTGAATGTTAAGAGTGCATAAACCTAGTCTTGACAAGAATGAGTTCAAAAAAACACTTTATGGACTATTATTACCTAATTATAACATAATCTTTTTTATCTCTACTTATTAGGCGTATCCCATATCTTTGTGTTTAAACAGGTTACCATCAAAGTCTGATTACCTGCCTGAATACGAAAATCACCTTTTTCCAATCTCCACTCACCATTATATCCGACAAAAGCCAAATCAGAGGCTTTCACTTTCAATCTCACAGTCTTAGTTTCTCCCGGCTGGAGTTCTACTTTTTCAAAAGCGCGTAGGCGACGGTTATCAGGTGTCAACGAAGCAATCACATCGCTAGTAAATAACAATACCGCTTCTTTTCCTGTACGAGTTCCTGTATTTTTCACATCTACCGTAAAAGTAAGCATGTCATCCGCTGTGAAAGAAGATTTGTCAACCTTCAAATTAGTATATTCATATGTTGTATAACTCAGGCCATACCCGAAAGCCCATTGTACTGATACTACCGCATTATAATCATAAGCTCCTTGCATCTTATCCTGATTTTCACAAGGCTTATAATCATAAGTAAATAATGAATTAATCTCTTTGGAATATGTATAAGGCATTTTCCCACTAAAATTAGTTTTACCAGTCAAGAGCTCACTCAAAGCATCACCACCGTAATTGCCCGGTAACATGACATTAATGATAGCATCGGCTAATGGCTCGATTTCATTAATGATACGTGGACGTCCTTCATTCAAAATCAAAATAATAGGTTTACCTGTATGTGCAAGAGCCTTTACCAGATTAAGCTGGTTGAAAGAGAGACGAAGATCTGTTAAGTTTCCCGGTGTCTCACAGTATGAGTTTTCGCCGATGCAAACAATAACATAATCAACTTTATTAGCAAAAGAGACTGCTTTATCTATTTCAGGAATATTCTCTTCCCAGTAAGTTCCTCCCTGCTTATAAGTAACTCCCGGTTCATAAACAATATTCTCCGTGCCAAACTCCTTATTAAGAGCTTCCAGAATGGTATTATATCCGATAGCGCACAAATCGGCCTTATCACCTTGCCAAGAATAAGACCATCCTCCATTTAAGGTACGCATAGAATTAGCATTCGGTCCTGTAACAAGTATTTTTTTCCCCTTAGCAAGAGGAAGTATATTGTCTTTGTTCTTTAATAAAACGAATGATTCCTCAGCTGCCTGCAAAGCCACTGCAGCATGTTCTTTACTGCCAAATAAAGGAAAGTCCTCCGCTTTATAAACCGGTGTTTCAAATAGTCCCAAACGATATTTCAAACGCAAGACGCGGCGCACAGCGTCATCTATACGACTAATAGGAACTTCACCTTCCTCAACCAATTCCTTTAGATAGGTACAGAAGCTACATTCATACGGAACCATTGACATATCGATACCCGCATTAATTGCCAGCTTAATAGCCTCTTTCTTACTAACGACAATTTTATCACGGGTATACAGGTTATTAATATCCGCCCAGTCTGTCACAATCAATCCATCCCAGTTTAGGTCTTTCTTAAGCCACTGAGTTAACAATTCCGAATTAGCATGAAAGGGTAACCCATTATTAATCGCTGAATTCACCATTACAGACAAGGCGCCAGCTCTTATCGCTTCCAGAAAAGGAGCAAAATGTTTCTCACGCATATCTTGTACTGTAATAGATGACGGAGTACGGTCTTTTCCGGAAACAGGTACTCCATAGCCCATATAATGTTTTAGACAAGCTGCTACATTATTCGCTCCTATATGGTTAGGAGAAGTTCCTTGAAAACCTAAAACGGACTCTCTCCCCATTTCAGCATTCACGTAACAATCTTCTCCATAGTTTTCCCACATACGAGGCCAACGTGCATCGCGTCCCAAATCGATCACCGGAGCAAAAGTCCAAGGAATGCTACCCGCTTTTGTTTCGTATGCAGAAATACGAGATGCTTCACGAACCAAAGTACGATTGAAAGTAGCCGCCATATTGATTCCCTGTGGGAAAAAAGTCCCATCCAAAGTATAGGTAGTTCCATGAATCTGGTCTACCCCATAAATACACGGAATACCTATTTCTTTTATAGATTTATCTTGTATTTTGCGAATGATCCTCTCCCAAGTCTCCTTTGTCTGAGCAATACCTCCCGGCACATTTAAAATAGAACCAACTTTATATTTTCCGATAACCGTATCGAGCAGTGCTTCATCTAATTCAAACCCTTTCTTGCTTTCGATATTTTGTATCTTCATATAAATCTGCATCATCACATCCTTTTCAGGCATGCTCTTTGAAAGAACAAACTCCTTCTCCAACTTATACTTCCGTAAGAGATCTTTCAGATCCTCTAGTTTGAAACTATTCGGGTTCATATTAGCTAAAGGATTGTTATTCTTAGCCAATACATCAATGGCAAGTTGCGTCATCTGACCTATTTTCTCTTCAAGTGTCATTTTCTTCAATAGGCATTCCACTTGTTCCTCTATCTTATCATCTTTAGGAATAGCAGGTTTAGCCGCATTTTGTGCATGCATAGCCCCAAAAGCGCTTATCATCAGGTATAGAAAGAGTGTCCTTTTCATAATATGTCTTTTATAATTCATGTTAATTTAATAGATGTGGATACAACAAAACAATTATTTTCTAAGAATCTTTATTGGTTCTTGCAATTTCAACACATCATTTACCTTTCGAGAACTAACAGTAATGTTAGCATTCAATACCGATTTAATGTCTCTCGAGGAAGCACCTATTAAGAATTTATATATCCCGGAATCTACCATCCATGTGCTGGCTTTTTCATCATAAGATGCTAGATCTTCAACATTGACTTTTAAGTTAACATGAACAGTTTCCCCCGGTTCGATCTCTCTTGTTTTCACAAAAGCCTTAAGCTCTTTTTCAGGTTTGGGCAAATTGGCATTAGCAGGAGCAGAAACATATAGTTGAACGATCTCCTTACCGGCAACCTTCCCGGTATTCTTTATGCCGATGTTCACAATGTAAGTTCCTTTTTCTTGTTTAATAACCGGATTGAGGTATTCAAATGTCGTATAAGATAATCCAAAGCCAAAAGGAAAAGAAACTTGTTTGCTAAAACTATCAAAATACCGATATCCTACATATATATCTTCTTCATAATCAGTATAGTCCCATAATCGAATATTTGTTTTTTTACCTCCATGATCAGTAAAGTTCATACTACTTTCATTACCTTCCGTAGGAAAGTTAGCAGAAGAGGCTGCATCTTCAAACTTGATTGGAAAAGTCATGGGAAGTTTGCCCGATGGAGATGCTTTCCCACTTAAAACATCAACTACGCTATTTCCTCCCTCCTGTCCAGCTTGCCATGCCAACAGGATAGCATCCGGTTTTTCTTTCCAAGAGGCCGTTTCAATAACACCACCAATATTCAATACCACCACCACCTTTTTACCTGCAGCATGAAAAGCTTCACACACAGTTTGTAACATCCGCAGTTCTGCATCATTCAAATTAAAATCGTTCAATTTACGATCAAGAAACTCACCGGAAGTACGTCCCAATGTTACAAGAGCAACATCAGCCTTAAGCACCTGTTGTTTCAAGAACTCCGAAGAGGGTATTATCTCCGTAGGACGTGGCAATGGCATAAAAGCAGCAAACTTATTAGATTTATCAGGAACATTGCGTTCATTTTCTACAGCTATATGCTTTTGATATGTAGTTTTCAAATCATTGTCAATTACATATCCTGCATTGATCAAACCATCAAGCAAAGAGACAGTATAAGCACGATTCACATTACCAGATCCTGTTCCACCGGCAATAAAATCATAAGAAGTGCAACCAAACAAAGCCACCTTTTTCACATCAGTCAAGAAAGGCAATGCATGATTAGCATTTTTCAGCAACACCATACCTTCTGTAGCAGACTGGCGTGCAATCTTTGCATGTGCTTTTAAATCAGGTTTATTTGAATATTTATAGCCGCTAAAACGAGGAGATTGCAAAACCATTTCTAAAACACGCCTAACATTACGATTCAGCACAGCCTCATTCAGCGCTCCTTCTTTCACGCCCTTGATTATTGCTTCAATTTGCTTAGGGGTACCAGGTTCCAACAAATCATTACCGGCAATCATTTGTGCTATCGGGTCCTTTCCTCCAAACCAATCTGTCATTACCATACCCTTAAATCCCCACTCATCACGAAGAAGCGTAGTAAGTAGTTCCGAATTTTCTGACGTGTAAACACCATTCAGATAGTTATAAGAAGACATTACCGTCCATGGTTTCGATTCTTCAACTGCGATTTCAAAGCCCTTCAAATAAATTTCACGCAAAGCGCGAGGAGATACATGTGCGTCATTAGCCATACGATTACTTTCCTGATTGTTAACAGCAAAGTGTTTAATTGATGTCCCAACGCCATTGCTCTGAACACCTTTCACGTATGCAGCTGCAATTTTTCCTGCCACAATCGGATCTTCAGAATAATACTCAAAATTACGCCCGCAAAGCGGATTACGATGTATGTTCAATGCGGGCGCCAAAAGAATATCTACCCCGTACTCCAAAACCTCATTACCAATAGCAGAACCAACTTCCTGTACTAATTCTTGGTTCCATGTAGAAGCCAGAAGAGTACCAATAGGAAAATGTGTACAATAATAGCTTGCAGTATCTCCTTCCCGTATAGGGCTGATACGAAGTCCTGCGGGTCCATCAGCTAAAACGATAGCCGGAATGCCCAAACGAGAAATAGGATAAGTCGTTCCTGCTGCTCCCGGTAGCATCTTTTTAGTCTCCCCGACAACAGCACTATCACCCGAGAATCCAGCCATACCTGTGCCAACCACGAAATGAGCCTTTTCTTCTATAGTCATAGCAGCAACTACCTCGTCAATTGAGGATTTACCCAACCGTGGCAAACTTGGGCCGCAGGCAATAAACAAAAGGCTCACCAATGTTATAATAGAATATTTCTTCATAGTATAATAGTATCAATAAAGATTAGCGGAACAATAAGGGCGTAAACTCGGATAAATAAATACGCCAATTTTTCCAGATATGGCCTTCATCTGTTTCATAATAAGTATATTTATATCCTTTTTCGTCCAGAAGTTTACGATAATCCTCATTCGCTTTATAAAGGAAATCAGCCTTGCCAATAGCAATCCAATAAAGAGCAGGTTTCTTAGAAAACTGAATTTTCAACTTGCCTTCCAAATCTTCATACACAGGAGATTTTACATCCTTATTGGGTACAATTGCAGCAGAAAATAAACCTACATAATCAAACATATCGGGAAATAGCTTTGAAACATGCATAGAATGAAAACCTCCCATAGAGAGTCCTGCGATAGCACGTCCTGATTTACTCTTAATAGTACGATAATTTTTATCTGCAAATTTCACAACATCAGAGAATGACATTTCAAAAGAACCGTCCATAGTCTTAGGCAACTGCATAGTAGGAGAAACAAAACCCAATGAAGATTCACCCGGAGCCGCTTCCTGCGAAGCATTTCCATTAGTCATCACTACAATCATCGGCTTCGCTTTACCTTGTGCAATCAAATTATCCATGATTTGTGCAGTACGCCCAAGGGCAATCCAAGCCTCTTCATCACCTCCCATGCCATGAAGCAGGTAGAACACAGGATAACGTTTTCCACTAGTTTCATAACCGGCAGGAGTATAAACGGTCATACGACGTTTCATACCCAATGTCGGAGCATTATACCAAACACGTGAGACTGTGCCATGAGGGACTTTGTTTACTTTGTATAAGTCTGCACGGCCACCACCGATGATAAATACATTAGTTACACTTACTACATCACGAATCATATAAACATTGCTTGGGTCGTTAATTTTTAACCCGTCTACAAGAAATGAATAACTATAAAGCTCGGACTTCAGTGGTTCGGGAGTGGTATACTCCCAAATGCCTTCTTTACCTTCTACTAAATCAACTGTTCCGGGAGCATCATACTTCCCGTAAGGTGTATCCATCTTCTGAGTAGGAATGAAATCACCTGTCAGTTGCACTTTCACAGCTTTAGGAGCTTTAAGACGGAAAGTAACAGTATTATTGTCATGAATTTCTGGAGAGACAAGCGGCTGTACGCCCCACAAAGCCTGTTGGGCAAAAACAATACCGCACATTAGCGACACAACTAAAAGAATAGATAATTTTTTCATTTTTTTATTTTATAAGAATTAATATTTCCATATTACCAACCTTCATTCTGATGCATATTAGTATTCACAAGTAATTCTTTTGATGGAATAGGCAACAATTTATGTTTATCTTTGAACCCATATACTGTATTTTGATTCAAGTATTCTACGCCATCTGCAGAAAAACTAGGTATATCTTTTCCTTGATCAATCATTACTGACGAAGCATCTCCCCACCGAACCAAATCCTGATAGCGGACACTCTCTAAACATAGTTCTAACCGTTTTTCTTTCTTAATATCATCCAGAGAAACTGTAACTAGAGCCAGAAGCTGTGCGCGAGATCTAACTTCATTAATATATTTCAGCGCTTTTGCTTGGCTTACATTGCCCTGAACATGTGCTTCCGCAGCCATCAATAAGACTTCAGCATAACGCATTATTCGTAAATCAATGTATTGAAGAGCCTGAAAAGCCGAAAAATCAATCACACAATCTTCTTTCAAAGGACGATTTTTCCACATAAAATACCCCTCAGACCCGTACAGATAAGCACCACTTTGTAACGTAATCCCAGATTCTTTCATCTGCTCATATGTGCGCATTGTACAATTAAGACGATATCCATCTTTACCTTCCATAGCAACAAATGCATCATAAAGTTCTCCCCGTGGATTGGCAAATCCATAAGTACCACTTGCAATATATGTTTTAACATCGGTACTATAACTCAATTTATCTGTACGCCAACCCTGCATGATGTGTAACATTGTAAATGTGTTCCATATTTGTTCAGTATCATTCCTCATCTGTACTTCTAGCATAGACTCACAACTGTTGTTTGCTGCTGCATGAAGTAGCATGTCAAAACCATTTTGATAAAGGGCGTATTTACCCGATTCAATGACTTCATCCAGAGTAGCAGCTGCTTCTGCATACTTGCCTTGAAACAATTGTGCCTTCCCAAGATAAGCTTGTGCAACTTCTTTTGTCACGCGAATCCCTGTTTCCTGATCATCTACATCAGTTTTAGAAGGTAATATATCAGAATCAATAGCATCATTCAAATCACTTTCAATAAATGCCCAAGTTTCTTCAGCATTTCCATTACTTTGGCGATATTCTGATGATGCTAGCAAATGATCAACAATTGGAGCTGTACCAAACATCGTGACTAACTCAAAATGCGCCCATGCGCGAAAGAATTTTGCTTCAGCAATAGCACGTTTTTTTACATCTGTATCCGCTTCCACCTTATCAATGATTAGGTTTGAACTATATATAACAGAATACATTCCTGAATATAATTCTTCGATCATTGCATGGTCTGTTCCAAAGTTATATTCGTTCAACTGTTCCATAGATGAATTATCACCGCGTGACCCTCCTCCACTCCAGACGTCATCAGCAAGCAAGTTTTTTGTAAAAAACCAATTATAATAGATATCATGCAAACTGTAATAAAGGTTTGCAACAGCCTGTTCGGCATCTTCATCCGTCTTATAGAAATCTTCCTCTGATCCTAAATTACCTTGTTTTGATATATTTAAACGGTCTTCACAGCTAGTGACAACAATTGAGAATAAACCAAATAAATATATATATAAATATTTTGCTTTCATATTATTATTAATTTAAAATTAATTAGAATTCAATGTTTAAGCCAAACACAACTTTTTTAGAACATGGATATGCTCCTTTATCAACCCCCATACCTGAAGTAGTGCTTGCTGCAACTTCAGGATCAAATCCCGGATAATTGGTAAAAGTGATATAATCATCTAAAGAAGCATATATATGGAGATTATTAACACAGATTTTCTTCAGCCAATGTTTCGGGAATGTATAACCCAATTGAATTTGCTTAATCTTAAAAAATGAGCCACTAAAGACCAATGCGTCAGAACGTTGATATTTGTCCATTAGTGTTGCACCGGCACGGGGTACTGTTCCTGATTTATTGTCAGTGCTCCAGCGATTATCATAGAATATTTCTTTCAATTTATTGGAAGCTGCATAATCAGCACGGTTTATACAATTAAAGACCTCATTTCCATAAGAACCTGTTCCAAACACTGTCAAATCAAAGCCTTTCCAAGCAGCCGTCAATGTGATACCATAAGTAAAATCAGGAATTGCATCACCAATATATGTCATATCTCCATCTGAAAGATCACCACTTTCGTCCAAATCCGCAAAAGTAGGCTCACCAGTGTCAGAATCTATCCCAGCAAATTTATAGCCACGAAAATAGTATACAGGATACCCTTCCTCAAAATAAGTTACATAACCTGTATGAAATTTAGTTCCTTCAATTCTCGTAATAGACGGATCAAGATATGTTACTTTATTCTTTAAAGTAGCTAAATTAGTGCGTATACTATAATTAAAATCTCCCACTTGATCTCTCCATCCCAGTTCAATTTCCCAGCCTTTATTACTTACATCTCCAGCGTTCATTGGTGAGGTTTCACCACCAACGGCCAATGATGGAGTTGTATTCCAAACCAACAGATCTTTAGTTTTTTTATCAAAATAATCCAGAGTAAGAGTCAGACGATCACGTAGAAATCGTGCGTCAATTCCTAGATCAATCTGTTCTGATGTTTCCCATTTTAATTCATCATTACCCATGGTTGAAGGTTCAGCCCCAGTTACATAAGTGTTTCCTGAAGTAAATGGATAAATACCACTCGTTGTCATATCAGTACTATAAAGGTAGTCGCTTAAGGCAGAAAGGCTACCATTTTGTCCCCAACTGGCACGTAATTTCAAACTATTCATTTTATCTTTTATAGGCTGATAAAATTTCTCTTCAGATATAGCCCAACCTACAGAGACAGCCGGAAAATACCCCCATCGATTAGTAGCAGGTAACAATGAAAGATCTGCTGCATCTGCGCGCAAGGAAGCCTGAAACATGTATTTATTGTCATAATCATAGCCTATACGTCCAAAATAAGACAATTTTGCCGAACGAGTTTTTTCACCTTCTACACTTTTGATTGCAGAAGAGGATGCATAGTTTAAATAGTAGAATAACGGATCATTTTTTAATAAAGCATCTTCACCATTAGCAGACAAACTACCACTAACATAATCATAAGTGGATTCTATATAAGACATACCAATCATAGCCGAAACCGTATGTTCTCTGAAATGTTTAAGATAATTCGCGAAATTTTCCCACTGATAGTAAATTGTAGTAGAAGACTGGGAACTTTGCTCTACATAATCTCTACTTTGTACTGAATTTCCATAGAATGGTAAAGAAGTGGTTGAACTTCTGGCTCCAGATAATCGATAGCCCAGCCTAGACGTTATTGTTAAATTTTGAATAGGTTTAAAATCTCCATAAATAGAGCCTTGTACATTGAAACCACTATTTTTATCAATGCTACTATCACGCATAATCATAGGATGATATTGCTCAGATGCTAAAAATTTAGATACCCCATAATAATTACCATTTTCATCTTGCAACAAATGCTTTCCATCATTCAAAGCTGTCAACATGTGAGCAGGAAGATCTTCATAAGTATAAGTATCTGGAGTAAGTGGATCGAGCTGTAGAACAGAAGTCAACAAACTACCATATTCATTATTTGACGATACTGTACGAACATTGTATTTTTCAATTTGATTTGTAGTACCTACTTTCAACCATTTTTTAATTTGATGTTCGGCATTAATAGTCGCTGTCATACGATTATATGTATCTGCATCTCCCTTTACAATACCATTATTATCTAAATAAGTAAGAGAAAGATAATAATTTCCTTTATCACTACCACCAGTGAAAGCCAAATTATGCTTTTGCATAAGACCGTTATTAAAGGCAACATCAGACCAAGAAGTATCAGTTGTACCATCCCAGTTCTCCAATAAGTAGTCTTCGGTAAACGTATTGCTTTCAACCATATAATTAATATATTGTTGAGAGTTTAGCATTTTAGGGATACGTGCTAATGATTGACTCGCAAATTGAAAATCATAAGAAATTTTCCCTTCCCCCAATTTACCTTTCTTTGTTGTAATTAAAACGACGCCATTACCAGCTTCTGCACCATATATTGCAGCCGAAGCTGCATCTTTTAATACTTCCATTGAAGCTATATCATTAGGATCAATGCCGGAAATATCCGACAGACGGACACCATCAACGACATACAACGGATCTGAAGAAGCATTGGAAGAATAGCCACGTACACGTACTGTTGGTGATGAGCCGGGAGCCGCAGAGGTTTGAATGATTTGCACACCTGCAGTTTTTCCTTGTAATGCCTGTTGTGCATTATTGACTGTGCGATTCTCCATATCTTCCGGTTTAACCTGTGAGATAGCTCCTGTTACAGAACTCTTCTTTTGTACACCATATCCTACGACGACGACTTCCTCTAACGTCTTAGTATCTTCCTTTAAGGTAATATTGTATTCACCGGCAGCAGTAACCTGTCTTTCCTGACTAATATAACCTATATAAGAATAGAGAATAGTAGCCCCGCGTTTAAGAGATAAAACATAATTTCCATCGAAATCTGTAATTGTGCCATTACTTGTACCTTTTTCCAGTACACTTACTCCAATCATCGGATCATTATTTTGATCAACGATCTTTCCTGAAACTTTTATTTGTCCTTGTGCGGATAATAAGGGAATCTGTACCAAAAAGAGGAATATCCAAAGAATCCATCTTTTTACTTCATTGTTTTTCATACTTTTCTTCATTTAAGTCATATTAGATTATTAATACAAAGGCTCTTTATCAAGGCATTTACAGTCTCCATAATAGGAAGACTCTATATAATTTATTATACTCAATAATTTTCTATCCTGATGGCATTTTACCTCACATTGATTGCCAAAGAACTCGGATGTGAACATATACAGATTCTTCTGTACTCGAATGTAATAATGAAAAAAAAGTGTTTTTTATATAGATATATCAGAGTTTTAATTTCACTCTTGCAATATTACTTCTTTCGCTAAAGCATCACTGTTCAATACATTTCAAAATCTTTTCTGCATGTTCATTTAACCTTTCCTATTTATTCAAATGTTTATCTATTCATTCAAAACCTGCTACACAAAAGCTTTTACCTTATCATTCAGTCAAAAAAAGATTGCCGATCATTTACTTCTCACTACATTTGCATTATCCATTAACCGATAAAAGGCACTATGAAAAAAAACGTTCTTCTTTTTACGCTATTGCTCCATTTGTTGTTTGTTTCTTCTTGCGTGCGCACAGAAACAACAGAAAAACAAGAAAAGAAAGAAACCAGCCCGGTCATTGCCAATGACATTTCTAATCAAAAAATATCTAGCTTCGCAGAGGACGCACAAGGGCATATATGGATAGGAACATTCCGGGGGCTCAATAAATGTACTGCACACGGATACCATCAATATTTTTGTACTGATGATTCTATCGGATTACCCGACAATCAGATACAGGATGTATTCCGTGATTCTGAAAACAGGCTATGGATAGCAACTGTCAATGGAATATGCCAATACACCGATAAAGATAGTTTTAAGCCAATACCGTTAAGCATTCCAAACCAAAACGGGGTTCAGCTTTTAGAAAACAAAGAAGGAAGAATATTTTTGAACATGGTGGTACATCTCTGTGCATACAACTCTGAAACTAAACAATTTGATTGTCTAATTCACGATTTCGATCCTCAAAGAACATTCAATGTAAAATGTTACATAGATAGCTTCAATGATTTATGGGCTATCAGCCCCCTCTCTATTCGACAATACAATTCATCTACTATGGAATTGAGAGACTCCATTCCGACAAAACAACATCTCACTTATTCGTACATGCATAATAACAGAGAATTGTGGCTGATCAGTAATAATAACATTTCAATATTTGACACGCGCACTAAGAAATACATTGAAACACCATCCCCAATCCGCAATCATCCATTATTGTCACATTTATCCATTTATTACATACATCCTTATGGTAACAACAGCTTACTTATTAACACCCAAAATGGAATGTTTCTATATAACTACATTGAAGAGTATGTAATACGCCAAGGAGAAAACGGATTTCCGTTTGAAGCACCTAACTTTAAAATAAGCAAAATGTTTACCGATTCACAAAAAAATCTATGGATAGGTTCGGTAGATCAAGGATATGTAGTCCGATATAATTATAAAGAACGATTCAATAACAACAATTATCTACGTTCAATCATAGAACATAAATCCGTAGTTGCCTTAGCTGTCGACAAAGAAAAACGCTTATGGATTTCCACTCTAATGAATGGTATGTATATGTATGATTTAAATAAACAAGAAGTTGAAAAAATCGATATACATAAACTACTACCTAGAAAAAAGGAAGACAACCTTGATGTAAACCAGATCTTTATAGATAATAATCATTCAATCTGGCTATTATGTAGCGCCTCCCATAAAATCATTAAATGCAAATATTCAAATAAAGTTTTAAAAACAGAAGCTGTATATTCTATTTCTGCTCCTATGTGCATAACCCAAGACCGCAATAAAACCATCTGGATAGGAACTTACAGCGAAACAGCATATGCTTTAAAAAAAGGTGAAACCACATTCAAAAGTATTCAACTCTACCCAAAATGGTTTTGTTTCACTCCTTCAATGAAACAACTCTCAAATGGCAATATTATCGTATCCTCTTTTGGACAAATGCTCCACACTATCAACCCTGATACATGGAAGATACAACAACTAATGATACCTCAAAGTGATATTCAGCAAAGCATTCGCCGCTCAAGATTCATCCCTACTACACTTTTCGAAGACACGCGTGGAAATCTCTGGATCGGCACAGTAGGAAACGGATTGATGCTCTATTCTCCTGCCACAAACAGGTTACAGCCAATATTAGGTACTCCATGCACAGATATTTGCAGCATTGAGGAAGATTTACAAGGAAATATGTGGGTCAGTACACAATATGGATTGTGCAAATACGACCGTACAATGAAACAAATTACAACCTATTACGCAACAGATGGCATTGGCGGAAATCAATTTTATGACCGGGCTTCATGCCGCTTACCAGATGGTTCATTAGTGTTCGGAGGTACGCATGGACTCACACTCTTTAATCCAATAGATGTGGCTGTTAAACGAGATATACCATTGCTCTTTGAAGATTTAAAAATTCACAATAAGTTGATACATCCTCATAACAAAGGCTGTATAGACAAACATCTCTCTTATAAACCTGATATTCATTTGAAATATAACCAAAACAGTTTCAGCATATCATTTTCTGCTCTTGATTATTGCGAATACGAAAAGGCACATTACTATTATATGCTAGAAGGTTTTGATAAGTTCTGGATTGATGCCCGTAATAAAAACGAAGCATACTATGCCAATTTACCTTCTGGAAAATATATATTCAGAGTTAAGGTTACGAACAATGACAAAAGCATTGTTGAAGCTGAAAATTCCATATCAGTTATGGTATCACCTGCCCCTTGGGCATCTTGGTGGGCATATTGTTTCTATTTTATTGTAGCAGCAGGTATCATCTATTTATTATTTAGTTCCTGGTTACGTATCAAAGCAGAAAAAGAAGCAACATCAAGAGCGGAGCATGAAAAAGCACAAGAACAAAGAGTCAATAAAATGAATATGAGCTTCTTTGCCAATATTTCTCATGAATTCCGTACACCGCTCACTATGATTTCAGCTCCAGTTGCTCAATTGTGCGACCGTTCCGACATTACCGAAAACAACAAAAAGCTTCTGCGCATTATACAACGAAGTGTAAACCGAATGCTAAAACTTGTCAATCAATTAATGGATTTTGATAAACTAGAGAATGACACCCTACGACTAAAAGTGAAACGAACAGATATTATTTCCATTTTACAACAATTGGCTAACGTTTTTCTTATAAATGCACAAAACAAAGATATAGTATTTAGTACCTATGGTTTGGAAGATACGTTTATTTTGTGGTTAGACGAAGATAAAGTAGACAAAATAATAGGGAATCTATTATCAAATGCTTTGAAATTTACTCCTGTCGGAGGAAAAATATGTATAAATTTTGATCTCATAACGCGCGAAGATGCATCTAAGCAATTTCCATTGACCTCTGCAGACAAAGACACGCAATATATTAAAATAGCTGTAACAAATACAGGAAAAGGTATTCCTGAGAAACAATTGGAAAAAATATTCATGCGATATTATCAAATAGAAGATCATTCAGAAGGAGTTTATAACTGGGGTACAGGTATCGGCCTATACTATGCGCGTAGTCTGGCAAAATTACATCACGGCCATCTCAAAGCAAGTAATCAACTAGAAGGTGCGGGTGCTATTTTTACACTTATACTCCCAATAAACGACGTTTCTTATTCAGAAGAAGAACGTCTTCAGGAAATAAAGACGCAAGAGAGTATTTTTCCATTATTTGATAACGAACAATATAAATTTAATGAATTTACAGATGCTAAAGAAGGGCAACAGACTCTACTCGTGGTAGATGATGATACAGAAGTTGTTCATTATCTCAAAACGTTGTTGTCACCTTATTACAAAATCATCTGCTGTTTTGATGCAAGCAGCGCATTTAAAACCATAAACGAAGAATTTCCCGATTTAATATTGAGTGACATTGTTATGCCGGGCATAGACGGATATCAATTTTGTCATCAAATTAAAGAAGAGTTGCAATTGTGCCACATACCGATAATCTTGATAACAGCCAAAACAACCGTAGATAATCAAGTAGAAGGCTTGAACATCGGTGCAGATGCTTATGTAACCAAACCATTCGATCCCAATTATCTATTGGCACTTATCAAATCGCAACTGAAAAACAGAGAAAAAATACGTAATATTTTAGGAAGTACTACCCAAGCAAAGAATCTATCAGAAAATCTTCTTACCCCCCATGATAATGCTTTTATGACAGACCTTTACCGTCTGATGGAGATTGAGCTCTCTAACACAGAATTAGATATTGCACGCATGACTTCACTATTAAAAATATCACGTACTAAATTCTATTATAAAGTAAAAGGCTTAACTGGAAAAAATCCGGGCGTTTTCTTCAAAAATTATAAATTAAACCGTGCCGTAGAACTAATTTCCGAGGGTAAGTATACCATCTCAGAGATAGCTGATATGACAGGGTTCGCTACACTATCTCATTTTTCAGTTAGTTTTAAAAAACATTTTGGAATCGCACCTAGTGAATACAAGAACAGTACAAAAAATGAGTGTATAGACAAAGAATTACCAAGACTGCCTTACCAATAAAACATAGGTAAGGCAGTCTTTATAGTTGAATGATGTGTCTTATCGTTCTTTACTTCGCAAAGTATTTGCTAAAGAAGAGAATCTGGTAATCAATAGAGTTCTGCCAATACGGGCCATTGTGCACCCCGGGGCGAGTGATAAAGTCGTGATTGATGCCACGTCCCAAAAGACGTTCATGTAGATCTTTGTTTACCGTCAGAAAGAAATCACCTTCGCCACAGTCAATGATGAGGGCCAAGTCTCCATTCTGAATCTTATCTATCTGATTGATCACCGTATGTTCATCCCACGATTTCTTATTGGCTGCAAATTCACCCAACTGGCTAGTCATCTCCCAATTGGTCGGGAAGGGACGAATATCGACTCCACCACTAGTGCTTCCCGCTGCACCAAACACATCTTTGTGGCGGAAAGAAAGCCATAAAGCGCCATGTCCACCCATACTAAGTCCGGTAATGGCACGTCCTTTACGATCTGCTATGGTCTTATAATGTTGATCCATAAATTGCACCAATTCCGACGAAACGAATGTCTCATACCGATATTCCGGATTCTTGGGGCTATCCCAATACCAACTATTTTTGCCATCGGGGCAAACAAAGATAATGCCTTTCTCATCGGCAATCTTTGGTAGTTCCGGTTTCAGAGCTATCCACGAAAGAGCATTGCCACCATAGCCATGAAGCAAATAGATCACCGGACATTTCACTGCCTTCTTGCCGTTTGCTGCATCGGGCGTAACCACTACTACCTGCACCTCTTTATTCATCGACGGACTTTTCACCAGTAAGGTATCTACTTTCGCCGCTTGCACCGAAAGGCCTGCCAATAATAGCAAGGAAACTAAAAGACTTCTTTTTCTAAGCATACTTTTTTTATTTATTAGAGTCATTAATAACTACATCGTTTAACGTTTCATCAACCACTTCATCCTGCTTTTCAATGTGAGGACTTTCAGCAGGAACATCAAACTCCCCACTGCACTCACTACACTGATATACACTGCGTATGTTGCCCAACGGAGTAGCAGCTAACAACCCAGAGAAGAGAGCAAAAAAGAGTTTTGAACATTTACGCTTGCCCAACGAAGTATAAATATCCTCCGAACCGCAATAAGGGCAATACTTCTTATTTAGAGGAGTATTGCGACTAAGTATCTTCAAGGCTTGTTCCAGATCACACTCCATCACCAGTACTTGTACGCCGCCACCCATAATATTGGCATACCCGGGAAGCAAAGTTGAAAAGTTTTCATTGTGCAGGATAGATTCGATTCCTTCATTCTCAAGAGCTCCCTGTAACAGGTGAGCTTGTATTGCATTATCGCACGTAGTCAGTCGGACAGTTTTCATAAGCACGGAAATTTAGCGGTTCGAGAAAGCAAAAGTAAGAATTTAAAACGAAAAGGAGAACCTTTTTTCACATTAGTTTGTTGAATAATCACATAAACCCATTACGAATATATGAAACGTATCATAGTATCATCCATTCTTCTGAGTTTCTCCCTTTGCATTACCTTGGCTCAACCTATGCATCAGATTAAAGGTGTAGTGATTGACAATACCAGCCGTCGGCCATTGGAGTTTGTCAGTGTTGTGGCATTGGGCACAGACACAGGCGCAGCAACCGATTCGACGGGGCATTTCTCTATTCCGCAATTAAAGCCGGGCATCTATCGTTTGCAAGCTTCTGCCCTTGGCTACAAAGTAACAACAACTCCCGAATATATTCTCTCTACCAAAGACCTTCACATCACAATCGAACTCGAAGAAAATCCGACCGAACTGGCAGGTATTACTGTTACTGCTTCTCCCTTTCGTCGAAGAGGAGAAAACCCGGTTAGCCTGCGCATAATCGGTTTGCAAGAGATAGAAAAAAGTCCGGGAGCAAACCGAGATATTTCCCGTATTGTACAATCCTATCCAGGTGTGGCCTTCTCTCCGGCAGGTTATCGAAATGATTTGATTGTCCGCGGAGGAAGCCCCTCGGAAAATCGTTTCTATCTGGACGAAGTGGAGATTCCCAACATCAATCATTTCAGTACACAAGGAGCATCAGGCGGACCGGTAGGTATCATCAATGCCGACCTTATTCGTGAAGTAAACTTCTATACCGGAGCCTTCCCTGCTGAAAAGGGAAATGCAATGAGTTCCGTGCTCGACTTCAAGCTTCGGGATGGAGATATGGAGAAAAATTCATTCAAAGCGACCTTAGGCGCATCCGAAGCATCGCTCACATCCAACGGACATTTAGGAGAAAAGACTTCCTATTTAGTTTCCCTGCGCCAGTCGTATTTGCAATTTCTTTTCAAAGCACTCGGTTTACCTTTTCTGCCCACATATACTGATGCGCAGTTCAAATTGAAAACCCGTTTCGATTCCGCCAACGAACTAACCCTACTAGGGCTTGCGGGTATCGATAATATGCGCTTAAATAAAGACCCCGATGGAGAAGATGCTGAGTACATTCTAGGATATCTGCCTAAAATTCAACAGGAAACCTTTACTCTGGGCAGTGTGTATAAACATTTTGCAGGACACCATGTGCAAACGATCGTGCTAAGTCATAGCTACATGAACAACCGAAACACAAAGTACACTGATAATGATGAAAGCAGTGAAGAGAATCTCTCTTTGAAACTGCGCTCCACCGAACAAGAAACGAAGTTTCGCATAGAGAACTCTTCGACCATAGGATCGACCAAAGTTTCTTTCGGAGCCAACATAGACTATCTGCAATATTCAAACGATACTTATCAAAAGCGCTATATTAGCCAAGCAGAAACCATAGATTACCACGCATGGATGGACTTGGTGAAATGGGGATTCTTCGGCAAGATAACCTACGAATCGGCGAACGACCGCTTCAGCGCATCACTCGGCTTGCGAACGGATGCCAACAATTATTCAACTGAAATGAGAGATATTAGCAAGCAACTTTCTCCACGTTTATCACTCTCCTATCGTTTGGCCGACGAGCTCTACCTCAATGGAAGTATCGGGCTATACTATCAACTCCCAGCCTACACAGGCATGGGATTTAAAGATAATGACGGAATGCTAGTCAACAAAGCAAACCTTCGCTATATGTCCGTCAGCCAAAAGAACATTGGACTGAGTTGGCGTATCAGTAATCAAATAGAACTTTCAGTCGAAAGTTTTTATAAGGATTACGAAAGCATACCCTACTCCATTGTCGATGGCATTCCGCTGGCCTGTAAAGGCAACGACTATGGCGTAATAGGCAACGAAGCATTACTATCCACTGCCGAAGGTCGCTCCTACGGTGTGGAGTTGCTTCTGAAATGGATTGTAGCTCAGAAAATGAATTTATCTTCTTCCTTCACGCTCTTCAAAAGTGAATATAGAAACAGCAAAAAAGAGCCATACATTGCTTCCGCCTGGGACAACCGTTACATCTTCAATCTCAGCGGCACCTACAATCTGCCTCGCAATTGGAGTGCGGGAATGAAGGTTAGTTACATTGGCGGTGCACCCTACACCCCGTATGACACAGATAAATCATCACTCGTCAGCGCATGGGATGCTCAGGGAAAACCTTATTATGACTATTCAAAATACAACACTGAACGCCTGCCTAACTTTGGACAGGTGGATGTCAGAGTAGACAAAACATACTACATCGGTCGCTGCATGTTAGGATTCTATGTCGATATACAAAACATAAGCGGTAGCAAGTTCAAACAACCAGATATATTTATGAGTACAGGAATCATAGAAAACCCCACAGCCCCACTAGGCGAACAACGATATCAGATGAAGTACATCAAACAAGAAAGCGGTACTGTGCTACCAACAATCGGAATTACATTTGAATTCTAGCGTCTTGCTTCCATTACAGATTCATTATTTTCTGAAAAATCATCAATAATCTGTGTAATTGTTTGCATAGTATCTTAAAATCACCTAAATTTCCACTTTCAAATCCATCCTAAACATTTATGGAATTCATTATCATTCTCCTCTTACTCGTTTTAAACGGTATTTTTGCCTTGTACGAAACCGCTCTTGTCGCATCCAGCAAAACCAGATTGGCCACCTTAGCCGGAAGAGGAGACAAAGCAGCCAAAATTGTACTGAAACAACTCAAACAACCTGAAAAGTTCCTCTCTGCCATCCAGATCGGCATCACACTCATCGGCATCATTTCCGGAGCGTTCGGTGGAGTAACTTTGGCCGATTACGTGACTCCTCTTTTCGAGAAAATGCCGGCCACCGCTCCTTATGCCAGTAATTTATCAATGATAACAGTGGTCACAATTATCACATACCTATCATTAATTATAGGTGAACTAGTTCCCAAATCTATCGCTCTCACCAACCCCGAACGATATGCCTTAGCACTAAGTCCGGTCATGACGTTACTTACAAGAGTTGCATTTCCGTTCGTTTACCTACTCAGCATTTCCACCCGCTTCATAAACAAGATAATAGGAATAAAAGAGACCGAAGAGCGCGCTCTGACTCACGAAGAACTCCGCACTATTCTACACCAAAGTTCCCAACAAGGAGTAATAGATAAAGACGAAACGGAAATGCTGCGAGATGTATTTCGTTTTTCAAACAAACGAGCCAATGAGCTAATGACTTACCGCAAAGATCTTGTGGTCTTATCTCCCACCGACACACTTGAGGAAACATTGGATACGATAGATAAAAGACATTTCAGTAACTACCTTCTGGTAGATATGAACAAAGATGAAACCATCGGAGTGGTTTCGGTAAAAGATATTATCCTGATGATCGGTAGTAACAGAGAGTTCGACCTTAGGAGCATCGCCCGCACACCCTTATACATCCCTGAAAGTTTGTATGCAAAAAAAGTATTGGAGCTATTTAAAAAGAACAAAAATAAGTTTGGTGTAGTGGTCAATGAATATGGCGGCACCGAAGGAATCATTACCCTCCACGATCTGACTGAAAGTATCTTCGGAGATATACTCGAAGAAGACGAGACGGAAGAAGAAGAAATCGTAAAACGCTTAGACGGCTCTATGCTCGTAGAAGGTTCTATGAATATTGGCGACTTCATGGATGAGATGAGGATTTCCGGCAATGAAGAGCTTGAAGCTGAAGGTTTCACAACATTAGGCGGAATGGCCATGTTCTTTATTGGTCGCATTCCCCGGGTAGGAGATACGTTTTCTTATAAGAACCTCTTGTTCGAGATAGTAGATATGGACAATGGCAGAGTAGATAAACTACTCGTCATTAAAAAAGACAAATAACAGAAAAGACAAATGATAATGAGTTTAAATCCAAATAATCGTTCAGAATTAGCCTTGCTCGCCGAAAAAGTTCGTGCCATAGCCATTGAAGGAGGTACTTTCTTAGGTAAAGAGCGAAAAAGTTTTCGCAGAGAACGAGTAGAAGAAAAAAGCAGTCACGACTATGTGTCATATGTAGATAAAGAATCAGAAAAACGATTAGTGGCTGAACTTTCGGCATTACTACCCGAAGCTGGTTTTATTGCCGAAGAGGGGTCCGGCGAACTTTCGACAGAGGAATACTGCTGGGTGATTGATCCGCTGGACGGAACTACGAACTTTATTCACGATAACGCACCCTATTGCGTAAGCATTGCACTGAGAGACCGAAATGAAATACTACTCGGCGTTGTTTACGAAGTATGCCGCAGCGAGTGCTTTTGGACTTATAAAGGTGCGCCGTCTTACTTGAACGATGAAGAGATCAGAGTGTCTGACATTGTTTCGATAAACGATGCTTTTATAGAACTGGGCTTACCTTATAACTTCAATGCCTATAAACCCATGGCAGATTATCTGATACATAGTCTCTACGGGAAAGTGGGTGGTACCCGCATACAAGGAGCTGCGGCAGCGGAACTTTGCTACATTGCCGCCGGCCGATTTGAGGCTCGCATCGAAGCCTTCTTAGGACCATGGGACATTGCAGCCGGTTCTCTCATTTTGATGAATGCCGGAGGAAAAGTGACCGACTTCTCTAACGGCGATTCCTTCTACTCAGGTCAGGAAGTTCTTGCCAGTAATGGCAAACTACACCAAGATTTACTAAATATTATTCAACAATTTCATCCTTAATACCTTACTCTAATGATTTACCATTACACATACTCCACACCCATTGGTCGGCTCTGCATCTTTGCCGACGAAAAGAGCATTACACAAATATCATTCAAAGATGCCACTGAAGGCATTGGAGTTGAACAGGAAACAGCCCTTACCAAGCAAGCTTTTCAGCAACTTAGTGAGTACTTCAATGGAACGAGAAAACAGTTTGACCTGCCACTCAATCCTCAAGGAACCGTTTTTCAAAAAATTGTGTGGAATATACTTCAAAGCATTCCCTACGGAGAGACATGGAGCTATAAACAGGTAGCTACGGCAGCAGGAAATCCACAAGCATCCCGGGCGGTAGGAATGGCCAATAACCGTAATCCTATTCCCATCGTCGTGCCCTGTCATCGGGTAATAGGCGCAAGTGGTGATCTGGTAGGTTATGCCGGCGGTCTGGAGATCAAAAAGAGTTTACTTGAAGTAGAAATGAAAAAGCCATAAGGCATAGCGCTACACTTCAAACAGAAAAACTCTGTTTTTTCTTAAAAGATGAATACGATCAAACGATCTTCACCTAAAACGTTCTATATTTGTGATCTTCACAGATGTTATGAGTTGATGAGAAAAAAATGATGCAGCAAAGGAATAATTACATAAATTCAACCATCCTCTACACCTTATTGGTGTTCTTGCTGATCACTTGCCCCATAAAGCAAGAGATTAAGCAACAGCTAGGTATACCCGTCAGCGAACAAACCGCTAACGAGAAACCTAACCAGGCAAGGAGTTGTGTCGTTCTGCTGCAAAAAACAAACGAAGCTTCTACGCAGCAAAGGCATCTGGATAATTCTCGGAAAACTTTTACTACTCTGTCCTCCTTCTATTCGTTCACTTTCTTATCCACCATTCAATCTTCATTGGAGGCGCGATCAGCAAAGGTTGTTTGCCGAGCCCCCTTGTTTATCCTCTTTAGAACATTACTGATTTGATCCTTTGATTTAATTTTGTTTTATTACTTCAGCGAAAGTAGTACAATACTCCCTCCCTAACTATTTAAGAAAACAAATTTAAATCAGATTAATTATGACACAATCAAATCATCTGTCAGGAATACAACATGCGTATTCCTCTCTCGCACTTTTTACCTTATCCCTTCGTCTGGTTGTTGGCTGGACCTATTTTTCCGCTTTTTGGCGTCGTTTAATTCTGGAGAATAAACTCTCTCCGGATGAAGCAGGATACATCGGAGAGAAATTCAATCATTTCCTCCCCAACGCACTGGGCATTAAACCAATCATCGAATATTTAGTTACCAATCCGGAATCTTTGTGGTGGACTATGGTAGCTTTTACCATCATAGAAGGTATAGTAGGCCTCTTGTTCATGTTGGGATTCTTCACACGATTAATGAGTGTAGGAGTGCTAAGCCTTGCGGCAGGTATCTTATTAGGTTCCGGTTGGCTCGGCACTACTTGCCTGGACGAATGGCAAATAGGTATACTAGGCGTTGCCGCTGGCTTCACTATTTTCCTTTCAGGTAGTGGAAAGTATTCGCTAGATCAACTGCTCATAAACAAAAAACTAAGCATTACCAAGAGTAAATGGTTTCCGTGGGTTGCTTCAGGAACTCTCCCTTTAGCTCCAAAGTTACTCAACAGGAGTGTGCTAACAGGTTCTCTTCTCATTCTTTTCATTGCACTCTTTACCAATCAGTATTTTCACAATGGAGTATGGGGTAAGCTACACAATAAATCAGTTAGCCCTAAAATTGAACTTTCAGAGGCAAGCCTCAGCCAGAATGAATTGGTTTTTACTGTCTACAGAGTAGAAGGAGTAGATGTTTATGGTTCTTTTCTGATAAACATCGCACTGACAGATAGTAAAGGAAATATCGTTTTGGAACGGGATAATGATCATTTAGCAGCATTTCCAAAAGAAGATATAAAAAACAGCTACGTAACCAAGGTAAAGCCCGGCAAACATAGTCTCATTATACCTTTGGGTGCTAAGGCCAAGTTGAGTATAAAAGACGCTACTCTACAAAGCCTGCCAGAAGGCAATTACAATATCAAGCTGACAGATATAAGCGGAATAACGTGGGAACAGCAAGTTGTACTCTCTTCTCAATCAGCTCATTAAAGGCCCGTTAATGTCAAAAGGAGTGGTTCAACGATTCTCCGATTGATTTGATATAAAAGAGAAAGCGGAGCATCTCTTGTGAAAATGTTCCGCTTCTCTCAGTTGTATAATATATATTTGCAAAAAAGTTCGATTACCTAAAAGCCTTCTTCTATGGAATTATCTTCTGACTCTTGCTGTTGCTTGTCTTGCCTCATTCCCTTCTTTCCGGCATTCATATTCCCAAAGTTATAAGTAAGCGTAAAGCCTACAACACGCCCTGAACGGGCAAACATCGCTTCTTGAGAGAAGCCCGATCCTGAAGTCACCGTAGCTCGCTTGCGAGAGTTTAATATATCACGAGTATTAATGGTCAAGCTTAACTTACGATCAAGGAATGACTTTCTCACTCCCAAGTCGATGGTATGATTCGCTTTCATGTATCCTTGAGCAATAATTTGCCGGGAATTATAATTACCTGTAGCTTGCAACGAAATGCCATAATGCAACATTGCATTGGCTATCATGCGCCCACTCCATGAAAAATCTTCATCTGCCTGTCCCACAACAGTTTCACTTGCTCCTTCAGGAAGATAAGTAAATCCATCCAGCTTATTATAGTAGAAGTTCAGCGTAGTGGTAAGATCGAGAAAGCGGAAAAGATTATTCTTAAGAATTAATTCCGTTCCAGCCGACTGCGACTTAGCCACATTCTCAAACGTTCTTTTTATGATATCTCCTTCCCGATAACTGATTTGTTGAATCACATTATCCGTATTCCGATAGTAAAGTGAAGCCGATAAAGTATTGCTTTCCCAATTCTTAATGTAATTCAATTCCAATGAATTAGAATACTCAGGCACCAGATACGGGTTACCATAAGAGATATTAGTCGAATCAGTAAGATTCATAAATGGGTTAAGTTGGTTGCCCCATGGCCGGGATACCCGGCGGGTGTAATTTAATTGAATTTCATTATTGTCCGGCAACTGATAAGATAAAAAAGCACTCGGATAAAGAGAAAAATAATCATCCTTATAGGGTGCTTGATCAGCATTGGTTTGCTCATAAGCCAAAGAATTGGTATTGGTACGGGTATATTCTCCCCTCAAACCCAGTTGCACACCAAACTTATTAATCTTTTTCGAGTAAGTGGCATACAAAGCCTGTACGTCCTGATCGTAAGTGAAATGATTATAGAGAAGAGGATCAAACACAGCCACACTTTCAGATATTCCCGAGTAAGTTTCTACCGGACTCTTCATCTTAGTGAATTCGCCTTTATATCCCGTTTCTATTTTATTCTGGCTACCAAACTCCGTCACATAGTCAACTTGAAACTCCCACTTTCTGCGACTCATATCATTGCTTTGGTACTGATAAGAAGAAGATTTACTCTCATCAGCGAAGGTTGAGTTCTGATTAAAAAAACTCTCAGGATTCCTCGTCATGATATTATAAGAAACCGTTACATCCAAATTACTTTTCTCACTAAAATCTTTTTTATAATTAAATTCCAGATTACCGATAGTTATGTCTTTCTTCTCTTTAGACACGCGCTGACTAGTTACGAAAGATCCGGGTATATTGCTGCTATAGTTCAACCAATCAGTTTCGTCTCCTTTACCCAACATGCCAAAAGCATTAAAGCCTAAATGATCTTTTGGGGTAAGATGATAAGTAACACCTGTGCGTGCCATATAAGGGCCACCCTTATCGTCATCACTACGCAACTGATTCAGATAAGAAGTAGCATTACCGCTATCATCCAAATTCGTACGATTTGTATACCCACGTCCTTCTGAGCTCCTCACCTGACGGCCCACATTGGCGTAAGTATCAAACTTACCACTACTATAATTGATGTTTGTTCCGACATTGTATCCACCTTTGGTATCCACACCAGCCTGCACACTTCCGTAATAACCAGCTTTTCTATTTTGCTTCAACACAATATTGATGATACCGGCTGTTCCTTCAGGATTATACTTGGCCGAAGGATTTGTAATCACCTCTACCCTTTCGATAGATTCTGCAGGAAGTTGCTCCAATATCTGTGCTCTGTTCTCGGCAGAAAGACCCGATTCTTTTCCATTGATCCATACCGTCACGCTGGTATTTCCGCGTAGCGACACCTCCCCTTCAGGATCCACTTGTACCGAAGGTATATTGCTCAGTACATCGCTGGCCGATCCACCTGTAGTAGCTAAACTCTGATCCACATTAAACACCTTGCGATCAATTTCAAATTTCATCTGCGATCGTTGTCCCACAACCTGAACCTCACTCAGTAGATGAGTATCTTCTTTCAACAATACATTTTTCAGATTTATATTCTTTTGCTCTCCCCCGATAGATATTTCTTTCTCGAATGGAGTATAGCCCACTACCGTGATACTAAGAACAAAATTTCCGTTAGCGATCGCATCTAAACGGAACAAGCCAGCTTGGTCAGCTACCGCACCTTTAATAAACTCCTTACTTCCATTAGCCTTGCGAAGACTTATATTGGCAAATTCAAGAGGTTCTCTACTTCCGGCATCCAATACTTTTCCGGTGATTTGACTACCTTTAACCGCTTCGGCAAAAACGGTCAGTACTGATAAAGCTAATAAAAAAAAGATTACTATTCGTTTCATACAATTAATTAGTCTAGAGTTTCAAAAGCCCGCTTGTAAAATCAAAAACAGTTAAGTCATAGTCTTGTCTTATAACAATCAAGCAGGTTCATCCATTATTATTTTAACTTTGATACGAATAGAAAACAAAAAGTTTAATGAGTAATTGAGGCTTTAACTATAAATTAAAGCTTAAATAGATAAATTAACCGCTCTTCTTTTGCGCTTTTATAATAAGCTTTAGCATACAGTTTTTATAAAAAACGTACCTTTGCAACAAATACATAATATGCCTGACTATCTCAATATCTAGCTAAGCATTTAAAAACAAGTCACAATTATGGATTATAGAAAACTTTTAAAGCATGCTATTATGGCTTCAGCATTTATTGTAGCACCTTGCATACAAATGCAAGCACAGAACCAAGACTTCAAAGAATTAGTGGCATCGGCTATCAAAGCTCCATCGGGACACAATACTCAACCGTGGCTTTTCCGCTTACAAGAAGATGCGATTGAGGTACACCCTAATTTAAAAAATGCATTAGCGGTGGTAGATCCTGAAAACAGGGAACTTTATATTAGTATCGGCTGTGCAGTAGAAAATCTTTGTGTAGCTGCCACACAAAAAGGCTATCATCCTACTCCGGTTATTTTGCAAGAGAATGATAGCATATCTATTATCCGAATAAATCTGAAGAAACAAGCTCCCACAAATAATCCTCTCTTTGAAGCAATAGCCAAAAGACAAACTAACCGTAGTGCGTACAATACACGCACGATTGCAGCAGATACACTAAATCTAATCCAAGGAATCGCAAAAGAAGAAGGAATCAAGTTTTATATGTATAAAAACGGAGAAGCCAACTTCGATACGCTAACCGAATACATTCGTCAGGGCAACGAGATGCAAATGAAAGATGAACAGTTCAAAAATGAATTGTTAAACTGGATTCGATATAACAAACATCATGTCAACCAAACCGGTAACGGACTAGCATATGCCACCATGGGCTCTCCCAGTATTCCAAAATTCTTGGGAAAACCTCTTGTGAAAGCATTCCTTAAACCAAAGACACAAAATAAATCGGATATTAAAAAAGTAACGTCGTCTTCGCACTTGGTACTATTTACGATAGCCGCAAACACTCCTGAAGAATGGATTCTTCTGGGCCGGACATTAGAACGTTTTCTATTGGAGACTACCCGACTCGGAATAGCCAATGCATACATGAATCAACCTTGCGAACTGAAAGAATTAGCACAAAAAATAAAGGAGAAGCTTCTCCCTAACGACGAATATCCAGTGATCCTCATTCGTCTGGGCTATGCTTCTCCTATGCCTTATTCGCCTCGAAAGAGCGTGGATAGTGTGATTATTCCTTAAGCGGTAACCAACCCGTGCGGCTCATCAAACTGTTCCACATTGGTGTGGGAATATTCAATCCTTGTTGATTATGTACATCAAGCGCTTTCTCTAGCTGTTCTGCTTTGCCGTTCTTCACCTTTTCCAGCCAATGAGGTTCGATAAGCAATTCGCGTCCCAATGCTACCAAAGAATAGCCCTCTTGAAGAACCTGTTCGACTTGTTCGGGAGAACTGATGCCACCAACTCCAATAAGAGGAACAAGATTTCCCACCCTCTCATAAATTAATTTGGTACGAGGCATTGTATCTTTCTCATCACGCATAGAGCCTGCCCAAAAGTTCATGGTAGACACATGCAGATAATCGAGTCTCTTTGCTGCCAAAGCTTCAACCAATACCAATGTATCTTCAATAGTAATACCTGGATTTTCCATCTCTTCGGGAGAAATACGATAACCCACAATGAATGGATGTTGGGCGCTTTTCTTCACAGCAGCTTTCACTGCATCGACGACTGCCAGAGGAAATGCCATACGTTTTTCCAAACTACCGCCCCACTTGTCCGTACGGCGATTGGAATGGGGTGAAAAGAATTGCTGAATGAGGTAGGTATTGGCTCCGTGTATTTCTACTCCGTCAAATCCTGCTTCCACAGCTCTACGAGCAGCCTCACCATAAGCATCAATCGTTTCTTCAATCTCTGCTACTGTCATTTCACGAGGAACTTGCGCACCTTCTCTTAACGCAACCACAGCACTAACACTCACACATTGTCCATCGGGCAACTCTTCCGGAGGACACATGCGACCTCCGTGATGAATCTGTAAAAGAGCCTTCCCTCCATTTTCTTTTAAGGTATCGGCTATTCGCTTCAAACTCGGAATCATCTCATCAGCATGAACACCTATTTGCCCGTGGAATCCCTTTCCCTGAGGAAGTACATACGCACATGCAGTTAGCAACAAGCCCGCACCTTTATTACGTTCTTTGTAATAAGCAATTTCTGCATCCGACACCGTTCCATCTTCATTACCCGAAAAAGTTGTCATCGGGGCCATCACGATTCTGCTATCTAGCTCTATGCCCGAAAGCGGGAACTTAAATGACGACAGAATATTGTTGTAATTCTTACTCATACACTACTGTTTTTATTTATTTGATGTAATCACCTATTATATTAATGATATTTAGATTTCAACCAGAAGCTTTCCGGTATTTTCTCCACGGAAGAGGCCAATAAAAGCATCAGGCAATGCATCGAATCCCTTCATTATTGTTTCCTGATACTCCAATTTTCCTTCGCCTATCCATGTCGCAAGCTGCTTCACACCTTCAGGGAAATGTTCCGAGAAGTCACTCACAATGAAACCTTTCATGAACGCACTGTTTTTGACTAATGCTACTTGTGGACGAGGTCCCATTGGAATCTCCGTACTGTTATACATGGAGATCTGCCCACACACAATGATACGTGCAAACTTATTTATATATTGTAATACTGCATCAGATATCTCTCCGCCTACATTGTCATAATACACATCCACTCCATCGGGACAAGCTTTTGCTATCGCAGCAGGCATATCTGTTGTAGTATGATAATTAATTACCTCATCAAAATGAAGTTCGTTTTTCAGATACGCAACCTTACTATCGCTTCCGGCAATACCCACTACGCGACAGCCTTTTATTTTAGCAATCTGTCCTACCACGACACCAACAGCTCCGGCAGCTCCCGAAACAACAACTGTTTCCCCCGGTTTAGGTTCGCCAATATGCAATAGACCAAAATAAGCAGTCAGACCGGGCATCCCCAAAATTCCTAAATAATAGCTCAATGGTGCCAAGCCTTGTTGCAACTTTGTAACAACGCTACCATTTACTACTTGTTGTTCCGTCCAAGTAAGATTCCCCAGCACGACATCTCCCGATCTAAAATCAGAATGTTTACTTCCCATCACTTCCGCAACGATTCCTCCTGAGATTGGTTTGCCCACTTCATAAGGCTGAACATAAGACTTTGAAGCACTCATTCTACCTCTCATGTAAGGATCTACCGATACAAAGAGAGCCTTCACGAGCAATTCTCCTTCATTTAGTGAAACAGGTAACGATGTCTCAACCGTTTCAAAGTGTTCTCTTCCAACCATTCCGTCAGGTCTTGACTTCAATAAAATTTGCTTATTCATAATCATCCTTTTTTGTTTTACCCAAAGAAGATTCCAAGGAATCTATTTTTTGTTAACAAAACATTTCACCATCCCTCTTTGTTCGTTAAAACACAAACAATAGATGCTAAAAAAGTTTACCACAAGAGCAATTGTAACATAATTCTTGTGTGGTTTAAAAAAAAATCTGTATATTTGAAAAAGAAAATTGCAATAAGATGATAGACCACACATCGAAATATTGATCGTAATATCTAAAAACATGCGAACAAACAAAAACAGATTGATATAAATAACATTAAAATCATGGAAGCAAAGATTCAACTTATGAAGAAAGTTTATGCTATTGCATTAATTGCCACTTTAATGGCATCTTGCCAGCCTCAAACAAAACATGAAACAATGGAAGCTAAAAACCAAACAGTAGAAGATATTCTGAATCGCAGAAGTACTCGTGCTTATAAGCCGGAACAAATTAGAAATGAAGATCTTGACATCATTCTGCAATGTGCCATCAATGCCCCAAGTGCACTCAACAAACAATCGTGGGAAGTGAGGGTGATACAAAAACCGGCGTTGATCAATGCCATCAACGAGGGTTTTGTAAAATATGCCAGTAACAAGAAGATGGAAGGTAATGCTTCTAAATCTCAAGAGCCCAATTTTAGTGTCTTCCATGGCGCACCAACGATTATTGTTGTAGCCAATGACACAAAGAATGATTACAGTGAAGTAGACTGTGGCTTACTTGGGCAAAACATTTTAGTAGCTGCTGAATCAATGAATCTCGGGACGTGTGTAGTAGGTGGCGTGATAGCATACCTTAGCACTCCTGAAGCCAAGGATTTAGTTGCCCAACTTAATTTACCACCCAATTACAAACCTCTTTACACAATTACGATAGGATATAAGAATCAATGGCCTGATGCTAAGCCAAGAGATAAAACTAAAATTCAGATCATTAAGTAGTCTTCTATATATTTATGCAACTCCCCAAAAATAGTAGAGTTAAAAAAAATAAATAACGACTAAAATTAGGGGAGTTGTGATATATTTGCGACAAAATATAGCAATTTGTCCATCCACATGTCAACAATAGCAAACTTATCACTTAACGATGAACAACTTCTTTTAAATCGCTTTTTAAAGGGACATGATGAGTATTTTACGCTGATTTACAACCGATATGTAAATCAGCTGATGGCTTATGGAATGGGTTGGGGGTTTGACAGAGAGATGTTAAAGGATGCCATTCAGGATGTATTTTATAAACTTTACTTCAATCGAAAAGCTTTTGAAGGAGTAACAAATCCCAAATCGTATTTAATAAGGGCCTTGAAAAACAGAATTCTAGATCTACAGAAGAATAATATAGAGACTACCGGGCTGACTGATCTGGAATTCTCAGTAACTCCAACGATACTCGATAATATGATTGCCGAAGAGGAACGAACAGCTATTGAACGACAAATACAACAATACTTAAATCTACTTACAGGAAGGCAACGAGAAGCTGTATACCTTCGATTTATCGAAGAAATGGAGTACGAAGAAATTGCTGAAGTACTTGATATGACTGCTCCTGCAGTTCGAAAACTTATTTGCCGAGCCATTGCACGTATTCGAACAGAAGATATGTCATTGCTTCTCTTTCTTTGCCTCTCCAGAATGGTAGAATAATTGTCTTTTTCTCCTTTCTAACATTATTTTCCCATCTCTTTTTCAACAGTCAAAACAAGAAAGCATATCTACTTTAAATTTTCTTTCTAAGATAATCTGATTTTTATTTCAAAAATGGGAACGTTTTTGGAAATCTGTCGTCTATATAAGCAAAAAGAGTATTTATGCAAACTACAGAGAAAGAGTATATGACATATAAAGCGGTGGATTTTGCTAAAGATCTGCGCTTTATCGGCTGGCGACTGTCACCGAATAGTGCCAGTAACAAGTTCTGGAGTGATTTTCAGAAAGAGCATCCTGAAATGAAACTGGAAATAAATCGCGCCATTGAAATCTTACAATCCGTAAGACTAAACAGAACCAGCCTATCTCCTGAAGAAGAAAAGATGGAAGTTGGTAAACTGAAAAAACGAATAACCGATAGGAAAAGACAATTAACGACACGTTACATACTTTATGTAGCCGCGGCTGCTTGTTTGTTCTGTGCCGTATTTATGTTGCAAAATGTTTCCATCTCTGAGAATAAAATAGACGCGGCGGTTGCCCAAGCATCCAAAGACATTCAATTAATCTCAGATGATCATATCACAATTCTACCTCAAAATGCAATCATTGAATGCAAAGCAGATGGGACGATACTTATAGAGAGTAGCGATAAGAAGTCATCTTCAGTCAAAAGTGCACTAAAGATGAATCGATTGATTGTTCCAAAAGGAAAACGCTCCTCTTTACTAATGCCTGACGGAACAAAAATTTGGATTGCCTCTGGTTCTGAATTAGAATTTCCTACTATGTTTGCTAACAACAAACGACAAATACGCTTATCCGGAGAAGCATATCTGGAAGTAGCAAAAGACCGGACAAAGCCGTTCACTGTAAATGGCGATGATTTTTCCGTGGAAGTATTGGGTACGAAGTTTAACATTTCTGCTTATCGGGGCAACGCATTCAAGCAGGTAGTATTGTTGGAAGGAAGTGTCAAAGTTAACTCAGGAAGCAAACGCTCACTAACTCTCAGCCCAAACCAGATGGCTACTATTACAGAAAACGATATCACGGCCAGTGAAGTAGATGCCTACGATTATATCAGTTGGAAAGACGGTATCCTGACTCTGTCAAGCTATCCCCTAAATCAGGTTCTACACTATCTGGAAAGGTACTACGATGTCGAGATAAAGAGTTCTCCGGAAACTGATGTTCTGAAATGTAACGGAAAACTAATACTGACAGATAACATTGAAAATGTGCTCGATTGTATTCAATCGACTATGCCCATAAAAATAGAGAAAGAGAATAATCAGATAAAAATATGTTTAACCAATCAAAATTAGTTAAGAATATGAGATAAAAACTAGACGAATAGATCATAAAAAGCCGGATAATAAGGGTGTATTATCCGGCTCTGAAAAAATCCGTAGCATTAAATGACTGCTACGAATGTTTTAATGTACTAAATACAAATATATGAAATTTATTAAGCTATTCAAAAACAAAAGAAACTATTATTTAGCTTTATTATTCACAATGACTTTTACAGGGTTGTTGGCGCAAAATAACAAACTATCTATTCACAGAAAAGAAGCTACTATTATTCAACTATTTACTGAACTAGAGAAGAAAAGCGACTATGCATTCTTCTTTTCGGATGATGTAAAAACAGAACTAAGCCAAAGAGTAAGTATCTCTGCTACAGATAAGCCTTTAAAGAAGATTTTGGATGAAATATTGGAACAGACTCCTTTAGATTATAAAATAGTAGGCAGACAAATTACCATTAGCCGTAAAGTTAGCAAAAATGTGATCCGGCAAAACAAAAAAACAAAAAATGTTAGAATTAACGGTGTGGTTACAGATGCGGAAAGTAAAGAACCTCTTGCAAACGTGAATATTTACATTGCAGAGTTGGGAAGAGGTACTTCTACAGATGAGAATGGAACATTCAGCATCACTATTCCGAATGGCACGTATTCTTTCCGCATGTCTTACATCGGCTATAAAACAGGTACGGAAAAAATAGATGCCAACGAAGATGTCAGTAGCTGCAACTTTAGTCTTCAGTCGGACACGAAATTAGAAGAAGTATTAGTGTTGGCCAACAAGAAAGACGAGAATGTGACACGTACAAATATGGGTGTTGAAAAGCTAACAATCAGCGAAATAAAACGCATGCCTGCTCTGATGGGAGAAGTAGACATTATTAAAGCTATACAGTTACTTCCGGGTGTACAAGCCACTGCCGAAGGAGGATCTGGATATAGTGTACGAGGTGGATCGGCCGACCAAAATCTAATTGTACTAGACAATGCCACGGTGTATAATGCATCGCATATGTTTGGTTTCTTCTCTGTATTCAATAATGATGTAGTAGACAATGTAGAGCTGTACAAAGGAGATTTGCCCATGAAATACGGCGGACGCCTGTCGTCGCTGCTCGACGTGCAACTGAGAGATACTTATACCAACAAACTAAAAGGTAGCGGGGGAATCGGATTGATATCCAGCCGTCTGATGCTGGAAGGTTCCATAGGTGAACGCACCAACTGGATGGTTGGTGGGCGACGAAGTTATGCCGATTTGTTTTTAAAAGCCTCATCCGACGAATCCATCAACAAGAGCATCATTTACTTCTACGATTTGAATGCAAAATTATCACACCGTCTCTCAAATAAAGATAAATTATCTCTTAACATGTATATGGGTAACGATAAGTTCGGTGCAGCTTCCGTGGCAGAATTTTCTTACGGCAATCGTGTCGGATCATTAACTTGGGGACATATATTTAACGAAAACATGTTTTTCAAACTAAGCACAAATATCACAAATTATCATTATGATCTGCAGTCCAAACTGGATAATGCAAAAATTAAATGGGAAGCCGGCATTACAGACATGATGATTCGTTGGGATTGGAACCATACCATAAACAATAATCTCAAACTCACTTATGGAGCAACAAGTACACTTCACCATTTTAGTCCGGGATTAATTACGCAACCTGACTATGAGGACTTTCGCATGCCGAAAAATAGAGCATTGGAACATGGAGTTTACCTCTCTGCTGAACAGAAGCTTACAGATAATTTCACTGTAAGATATGGTCTTCGATGGTCTATATTCCAAAATATGGGTAGTGCCACCGTCTACAAATACAATGAGAATTATGAGATTTCCGATTCTACCCGTTACGGATCGGGTAAAATCTATCACACCTACCATGCATTGGAACCAAGAGTGGGAATGGTATACAAACTATCCGAGACATCTTCTATTAAAGCCAATTATGCACGCAATACCCAGTTCATACAACTTGCAAATAACTCTTCAGCAGGATCACCGCTTGATTTGTGGTTTCCCGCCAGTACTAACATAAAGCCACAAAGAGTAGATATGGTATCAGCAGGATACTTCCGAAACTTTAACCAGAATGCCATTGAGGTGTCTATGGAAGTATACTACAAGAAAATGAATCACGTTATTGACTTTGCCGACCATGCCAATCTGTTGCTGAACGAGCAATTGGAAGGAGAAGTAAGATCCGGTAAAGGAAAAGCCTACGGGATAGAGTTTATGGTGAAGAAGAATACAGGCCGCCTTACCGGATTTGTAAACTATACCTTGTCGCGTTCGGAAAGAACCATACCTGAGATAAATGAAGGCAAGACCTACCTTTCACCTTTCGATAAAACACACAGCATAAACATTTCTGCTTCGTATGAGCTTTCTAAGAAATGGAGTCTGTCTGCTGCATGGGTTTATGCAACAGGAAATCCCACCTCTTATCCTACCGGAAGATTTGAAGTGAATGGCGAGTATTTCCCCATCTATTCGGGAAGAAATGAGTATCGAAAAAAGGATTACCAACGTCTGGATTTATCTGCTAACTATGTACCGTCTCATAAACCCGGGAAAAAATGGAAAGGTGAATGGAACTTCTCTTTGTATAATGCATACGGACAAAAAAACCCATGGATTATTACCTATGATCAGAATACATCCAACGGAATACCTAATGCAAAAATGACTTATTTATTTAGCATGGTGCCTTCTATCACCTATAATTTTAAATTTTAAGAACAATGATATACCAATATATATATAATCACTACAGACGATTATCAATTATTATTATCGCTCTCCTCAGCTTTACCAGTTGTACGGAAGACATCGAGCTTGATACAGATGATGCAGATCCTGTTCTCGTAATTTACGGAGTAATTACCGATGAAATGACTTATCAGGAAATACATCTGAGTGCTTCTAGCGGATATTTTGAAGGAAATAAGAATCCTAAGATATCAAATGCCACAGTAACGATCTCCTCCGATAACGGAGAAACCTATCAATTACAGGAAGTGGCAAATGAACCAGGCACATACCGTACTACCACACAAATAGCCGGAAAACCGGGAGAAACTTACTATTTGAAAGTAACCATAGATTTTAATGCAGACGGCACTCTTGATACATACGAAGCAGAAGCTAAAATGGAAACTAAAGTAGAACTGGATTCTATGGATATTTCTTATGAAAAGATAGCTAATTACCACTATTATTCGTTTAACATCTATGCACAAGAACCGGTTGGAGATAATTATTATATGTGCCGCTATATTATTAACGATTCCGTGTACAATCAAATAAGTAAATATATTATTTTTGACGATTTGAGTTTAGACAATCAATATATTAAAGGCAGTTCAATCGGTTATTTCAGTGATGAATCCGAAAGAGGTAAGTATGTTGACGATGATGATTATGACAATATGGTGTTTGTAGCCGATGGAGATGTTATTAAGGTAGAATTATCAAACATAAACAAAGGATATTACAATTTTCTGGAGCAATGCCAAGATGAAAAAGATGGAGAAAATCCTTTCTTTGGGGGTCCATTAAGTAACATAACGACCAATATTAAAGGGGGTGGTATCGGTTATTTCGCTGCTCGCAGCATATCTAGAGCAACAAGCATAGCAAAGAAAGAAGAAGTACAATAATCTTCTGACTTCAAAAGTTCAAGTACCTCCTTTGGAAACTTAAGAACTATTAATATACAAAACTTAACTTTATTATTTGAGCGAATCAAAATTAGGGCTGTACTTTTACGAGTTCAGCCCTTTTTCGTATGTGATGCACTAACAATGCAGACAGTTCTTGAAAAGATTCGTGACAGCTCCTGATTTTCGATTAATTTACAACGGGAAGAAGATATAACTTCAACGTGTTGAATGTACGAGATCAGCGTGTTGAAAACATGATTTCAACACGCTGATCTCGTACATTCAACAAACTCCTCTCAGAAGGCCTGTAGAGGCGGTTATTAATATCAACATAACCAGAGAAATATTAAAAAAAGGGAGAGATGAATATCACTTTCGGCATTACGATATACTACTCAATGATAAGGGAAAATCAATCGGTAACTTTTAGGGTGTCCCAATGACGAAAACAGGAAAGAGGCATATTCTCAAAGCTACAAAATACAATTAACGTTAAATATTCACTTTGAATTATTTCTTACTTCTCACATAATCAGCAATTCTAACTTTCAAGTAACTTGAGCACTTTCTTGTAATCTCTTGCTCATGAACACTCCACATTGTATATTTGCTATCCATAAGTAACTTAATAACTCTTATAAACTAAGAGCATTGACTAATATAAAAATAAAGAATATGAAGTATTTAGAAAAAAACATCGACTTAGGATTATTGATTATCCGATTAAGCGTAGGAGGATTAATGCTATTGCATGGCATCTCGAAGCTAATGCATGGAGTGGGATTTATTGAACAAATAGTAACAGGTGCAGGCCTACCCCACTTTGTGGCTTACGGAGTATACATTGGTGAAGTGGTAACACCTATTCTGATTATTGCCGGATTTTGCACCCGCGGGGCGGCAGCTATTTTTGCGTTTAACTGTTTAGTTGCCACTTTGTTAGTACATTCAAATATGATTTTCACACTAAGTGATCAAGGAGGATGGGCCTTAGAATTACTGGGATTATACTTCTTTGGAGCTGTTGCCTTAATCTTCACCGGTGGAGGAAGATACGCGCTAAGCAACAAGTATATATGGGATTAAAAATTAGATCACTATAAAATAAAAAAAAGATGAAAACAATTATTATTTTAGCTCATTCTAATATAGAGCAATCACACATCAATAAATCATGGATAGAAGCATTGTCAAAAAGCAATCCGGAAGTCAAAGTACATAACATATACAAAACATATCCTGATTGGAACATAGATGCCGCTGCAGAACAGGCACTCTTGGAGCAATATGACAGAATCATTCTGCAATACCCGTACCAATGGTATAGCGTGACTCCATTATTAAAAAAATGGCTAGACGACGTTTTTCTGCAAGGTTGGTGCTATGGTGAGAACGGAAACAAACTAGCAGGGAAGGAAATCGGAGTAGCCGTATCAACTGCTGGGGTAGAAGATGCCTATGCGGAAGAAGTATATGGTACTATGGATCAACTATTGAAACCTATTGAATCTACAGCTAAGTTTGTTGGCGCTAAATACATTTCTTACCATACAATGCACGGAGCTTATACTCCGGATGTAAACGATAGATTGCCTCAAAATATTGAGCAGTACATCCAATTTGTTACAAAGTAATTCTTTTCAGAGAGACGCTCTAACAAAGTGTCTCTCTGAAAAAACAGAAAAGAATAAAAAAATGAAAACAGAAGAGAAGTCAAAAAATGGTTGTCCAGTAAGGTCAATATTAAATGGCATTGGAGATAAATGGTCTATACTAGTCATAGATATGCTGGGAAATCTTGGGATCATGCGTTTTAACGAGATAAGTAAATCCCTAGGAAACATCTCGCAAAAAATGCTCACTGTTACCCTGCGCTCTCTTGAAGCAGATGGAATAATATTCCGTAAGATCTATGCCGAAATACCTCCACATGTTGAGTACGGATTGACAGATCTTGGAGATGATTTACTCCCTCATATAAGCAGTTTAATAAACTGGAGCAAACAAAACATGGAAGCTATTAAAGTAAACAGAGAACTATTCAAACGTAGCCATTGTGCAAAACAAGAGCATAGCAAAATATAAAAAATTATCTGAAAGCAATTAGAATAAGATAAAGCTAAAAGTTATAAACCAACCCCACCCCCAGACTCTCGCTAGTAATCGCAGGCAATATGACCAAACTTTTAGTTTTATCCTTTATACCAAACACATGATGCCAAACAGGCAACAGTGCATAGCCCAACTCAGCACTCAAGATACCAACTCCCGCACCTGCAGCTACATCGCTCACCCAATGTTTTTTATTCAAGACTCTCATCGTTCCCGTAGCCAAAGCCACTGCATATCCACTAACTCCTATCCAAGGGGAACTATCCTTGTATTCTTTAAAAAGAATATGAGCCCCGACAAATGCGGTAGCCGTATGCCCCGACGGAAATGATTTCATATTTGATCCGTCCGGACGAGCAACATGCGTTGTACTCTTCATCGTTTGTACCGCTGCTCCCATTATTAAATAAGAAGTAGCCATAATCATGGTTCGGTCTCGCAGATTATGCCTGGCCTTTATTCCCATAAGATCGAGTCCATAAACAGCTACCGCAGGAGCAAATTGCATATAGTCATCGTAAGGAATAGGTTGCGACAGATGTTCTCCTACCTCATGATTTGTACTCAGATCGACTTCTCTCAAAGACTTATTCATGTGTACCACCACCCCATAAGATATTAAGGCAGCCGGTATGATATAACGTGAATAAGAAGAGTAGAAAAAACTGCTTTTCTTGGATTTACCGATGTTGAATGTCACCTGGTCATAAGGTGATGCAAGTAAATTCTTATTGAAATTGTTTAAATCAGATCTATTCGAGATAGCATCTATAGTACTCTTTTGTTGATTGACAGAATCAGACACAGGAAAGTCTAACTTATTCTTTCTCCCAACTTTAATTGTATCTTCTTGGGCAAAGACATGGCAAAGATTCAGCGTAAAAAATGCGAAAAATAAAAAACGATATTTCATGTTCATTCTAAAAGTTAGTTTTATTAATCTGATGCTTCTTTCTTTCAACAAATAAATAAGAAAGCTTAATTATGCAGGCAAAAATAAAGAGTGATTTAGCAGAAACTTTGAATTTTCAGTTTCATTGCAATCTTTTTTCATTCATAAAAACAATGATAAGATAATTTAGTATATTTGGACACCAATTCGCTTGTCGAAGCACAAACGGATAAACAAAGAATGATCATGAAAATATTAATCATCGAAGATGAGCACGAACTATCAAGTAATATAGTTACCTATTTGTCGTACGACAACTACTTGTGTGAACAAGCTTTCAACTTTCAGGATGCTATGGAAAAAATTTCGTTGTATTCATACGATTGCATTTTACTAGATTTAAATTTACCCGGAGGAGATGGTTTGAGAATACTCGATGAGATAAAAATGAGAAAGATTGAAAGCGGCATCATTATCATTTCGGCACGGAGTGCGTTAGATGATAAAATAAAGGGACTTAAAACCGGCGCTGATGACTATTTACCAAAACCATTCTCTCTGCCTGAATTAAGTGTACGCATCTACGCATTGATGCGCAGGCAACAGTTCTCGCATAGCAATATACTAAAATCTAATAATATAGAAGTTGATATGCTAGCCAAGACAGTAAAGGTTAATAATCATTCTGTCGTATTGACTAAAACGGAATATGATTTACTACTTTTCCTCATCGGAAATAAAAACAAAGTGGTGTCAAAAAATGCCATTGCCGAACACTTGTCTGGAGACATGGCCGACATGCTGGATAGTCATAACTTTGTCTATGCACATATCAAAAATTTAAAATCAAAAATAAAAGAGGCTGGTTGCGCCAACTGCATCAGAACAATATATGGTACAGGTTATCAATGGATAGAATGAGAAGCTTATTAAATAAAAGTAGAGTTCAGTTCTTAAGTTACACAGTGATCATCATATTGTGTAGCTCGCCCCTGTTTTTTTTCATTATGAAATATTGCTATACCGAAGATTTGGACGAACTGATAGAATATCGCGCCGATTACTTTATAAAAAAGCAACTACCATCATTTAGCTCAACTAAGATAAATGAGTGGAATCTTTATAACGAAGATATGCAAATATTACCTTTTGCTACTTCTTATCCACTTAACAATGTGGTACAAAAACCGTTTTACAATTATGCGGAAGATCATGAAGTCAACTATCGAATTTATTACACCCAAATAGAGATAGGCAATAAGCCATATGTACTGATGTCTCGCATCGCAATGATAGAAACCATACATCTGATAAAGACGTTGGCTTTCCAATATGGAGTACTGGCGCTGATATTAACAATAGCATTGCTCATTATTCAGCGAGTTATATCTAAAAAATTGTGGAATCCTTTCTATGACAGCCTCAACAAAATAGAAGGATTCAACCTGGAGCAAGGCATTCCTCCACAATTCGTTGAAACAGACACATTGGAGTTTGCCCGTCTGAATGAAAATTTGAATAGACTTATAGAAAGTGATTTAAATGCCTACGCACAACAAAAGGAATTTGTTGAAAACGCGTCACACGAATTGCAAACTCCGCTGGCTGTTTTTCAGTCCCAATTAGACTTATTGCTACAAAAGCCTAATTTGACAAAAACGCAGGTAGATATCATTCAGTCACTTTATTCCGTTTCGTCTCGACTGACAAGACTCAATAAGAATCTACTATTACTTGCCAGATTAGATAATTCGCAATTCAAAGAGAAGCAAGAAATAGACTTTACCGAAATACTAAATACACAATTATTTTATTTAAAGAATCTAGCCGAAAATGACGGAATAAATGTTTCTGTAAAAATCAATAATTCGATTACAGTCGTAGCCAATAAGACTCTATTGGAGAGTCTGATAAACAACCTCATTGCAAATGCAATACGACACAACATCAGTCATGGGTACATTTCTATTTCCGTGACAAACAATGCCTTTATGGTGAGTAATACCGGAGAATCAGAGACACTCGACAAAGAGAAAATATTCAGACGATTCAGTCGTACTTCAGAAAAGAAAAAAGGAAATGGGTTAGGCTTATCTATTGTACACCAAATATGTAAACTGCATGGATGGAAAATAGAATATACATACCAAGATCACCAACATGTGTTCATCGTTAATTTTTAAGTATACTTCACCTACAAGTGATAAGAGCCGATCATTTGTTTCGTTCCAAAAATAACCGATTTGTAATACTTGACGGAAGTTCTTGTTCATAATGAGTAACCATGATCAAGGTTTTATCTTGCCTTTGACAGAAAGCTTCGATAATCTTTTTCACTCGTTGCCGATTATGCGTATCTAGACCATGGAGCGGCTCATCTAGGATAAGAAGTTCCGGATCTTTTACAAAAGCACGTGCTAGCAAGGCCAAACGTTGTTCACCGGAAGAGAGTTGCAAGAAAGGTTTGTCTTTGAGATTGGCAATACCAAAAATATCCATCCAACAAGCACAAATATTTATTTGTTCTGGTTTCGGACGTTTATAAAGTCCTATAGAATCGTGTAATCCCGAAGCCACAATTTCGATGGTAGGAAGATTTTTCAAATAAGCACGATGCATTTCAGGAGACACATAACCAATATGTTGCTTTATTTCCCAAATACTCTCGCCTGTACCACGTTTACGTCCAAAGAGACTTACGTCACAAGCATATGACTGTGGATTATCCGCACAGACCAAACTTAATAAAGTAGATTTTCCCGAACCATTTTCACCGCCAAGCGCCCACTTCTCTCCACGACACACAGTCCAGTCGAGCTCTTTCAAAATGGTGCGCTCTCCATAACGAATACTTACACGATTGAGCTTTACTACTTCCTGATCGTCATAGTTAGTGTTACCATAAGGTAGATGAATGATACGTTGCTGTATCTTCTCCATTTCTGTTGATACCTCCTGAGAAGGAAGATTCTTCAAGTACTCATCGCGTGTAAGTTTATTATCCACTTCCAGATTGCTCACTGGCAACACATGAGTAATGAACGAGGGAACATCATCAATCATCGAAAGTACAAGCACTATTTGTAAGTCGGATTTCTGTGCAAGGTGTTGCAACAAACCATGTATCAAATCACGTGTGAAAGCATCAAGACCAATAAAGGGATTATCCATAATTAACACGCGAGGTGCTGTAAGAAGCGTTTTCGTTAATTGAAACTTGCGTAGTTCACCACTTGAGAGTAGAATGACTTTTTTGTCGAGCAATGGTTCTATGCGGAAAATTTCAAATAATTCTTGTTTGAGTGCCTCGTCTTTTATTTCGCCAAGCATCTCATTAACCGCAGGCGCATCATCCTGATCATGAGCATTCCAACGTTGCTGATAATAATAATTAGCATCTGCAGCACCATACGTATCACGAAAAGCAATATACTTCACATTTTCATACACCGTATTACTATTGGAAGGCGAAAAGTCGTACATCAATTTACCTTCTTTCAGTGGATATTTACCCAAGAGTGTATCAATCAGCAAACTTTTTCCTGAGCCATTAGGGCCGATAACAGCCAAATGTTCTCCGGCAGCAAGTGCCATATTGATAGGTGAAACTAAACGAACAAGCGGGTTGCGCGCCACGCCTCCCATTATTTGAATAACATTTTGTGCCATGAACTCATCTTTATATCTGCAAAAATAGATAAATCTAGATTGATAATCGAAGAAACATAGAAGCAAATTCATACCTTTGTGATCAAAGTAAAAAAATGAGGCCATGAAGTACAAATTATTAGTTCTTGATGTAGACGGGACACTGCTCAATAATGAGAAAGAAATTAGTACCCGTACCTTAGCTACACTATTGAAAGTACAACAAATGGGTGTACGCATTGTGTTGGCTTCCGGAAGGCCAACTTTTGGACTGATGCCATTGGCGAAAAAACTGGAATTGGATAAGTGTGGTGGATTTATTCTTTCCTATAATGGTGGACAGATTATCAACGTGCAGACAGGAGAATTGCTGTTTGAGAAACGAATTAACCCGGAAATGTTGCCCTATCTGGAAAAGAAAGCAAAGAAAAATAATTTTGCCATCTTTACTTATCACCAAGATGCAATCATTACGAATGAACCGGAAAATGAACATATTCGCCAAGAAGCGCTTCTTAACAACATGAAAATAGTCACAGTGAGCGATTTCTCTATTGAAGTAGACTTCTTTCCGTGCAAATGCATGCTAGTCAGCAATGACCAAAAAGCTCTTATTAGCTTAGAAGAACACTGGCGAAAGAGACTAAACGGTGTATTGGAAGTGTTTCGTTCGGAGCCCTATTTTCTCGAAGTAGTTCCTCAATTTATTGATAAAGCAAATACATTGGGCGTTCTATTGGAAAAGCTAAAAATAGAACCAAATCAGATAATTGCCATTGGCGATGGAGTTTGTGATTTCTCGATGATACAACTTGCCGGTTTAGGCATTGCCATGGGTAATGCACAAGATTCGGTGAAGGCTTGTGCCGATATCGTTACCACATCTAATGAAGAAGACGGGGTGGCCATTGCTGTAGAAAATGCCATACTTGCCGATATCCGTCCTTCCGAGATACCACTAGAGGAGCTGAACGCACTGGCAAATCATGCTCTGATGGGGAATCTGGGAATTCAATATACGTATGCTTCCGAAGATCGGATAGAAGCCACAATGCCTGTTGACGAACGCACCCGCCAACCGTTTGGTATTTTGCACGGTGGCGCTACCTTGGCTTTAGCTGAAACTGTAGCAGGATTGGGGTCAATGATTCTTTGTCAACCTGATGAAATAGTGGTGGGCATGCAAGTCAGTGGCAATCATATATCGTCAGCACACGAAGGAGATACAGTACGAGCGATAGGAACAATTGTCCATAAAGGACGTTCTTCTCACGTATGGAATGTAGATGTGGTTACTTCTACTGATAAGCTGGTATCTTCTGTACGCGTAGTTAATAGTATATTAAAAAAGAGATGACTTTAGAAGAAAAGAATATTTGTGAAGGAATAGATACACTCATCAAGCAGGAACAAAGTTTTGCAATTTATTGCGCTCCGGGAGAAAATAAGTCTCACTTCCTGACACAAACATCGGGCTCTATTCGCCTAATTTATGATATAGAAGAACTAAACGAACTGCAGGGATTCGTCATCGCTCCGTTTCGGGTAAACCAAGATTGTCCCATTGTACTGATTCAGCCGGATCGTCTTGAAGTAGAGGAATGGAGGAATGCAGATACGAGTGATAAAACACCTGAAAGATCTGCAACTTTCAGAAAGAACCAACATCAGCGATTGGAGGATTATACTGATCGATTCAACCTTTTTTCGGAAGCATTACGCAAAAAGGAGTTTGATAAATTAGTGCTCTCTCGTAGTTTTACGTTAGACAAAAAAGACGAATTCTCTCCGGCTAAAGCTTTTTACAGAGCTAGCAAGCGGTATATTTATTCGTATGTGTATCTTTGCTATACTCCACAGACAGGTGTTTGGTTAGGTAGTACTCCCGAAATCATCTTATCCGGTGAACAGGGAGAATGGAACACAACAGCATTAGCTGGTACGCAGTCACTTCATCAAGGGGAGCTTCCTATTAATTGGGATGAAAAAAACAAGGAAGAGCAAACGCTTGTGGCAGCCTATATTCGTCAGCAATTGCTGTCGATGGATATTCATTCGGAAGAGAAAGGCCCTTATGCAGTGCGTGCGGGAGAATTATCACATTTAAAAACTGATTTTCATTTTCATTTATCTGGAACGAAAAAGCTGGGAAGTATGCTTAAGTTATTGCACCCCACTCCGGCCGTATGTGGATTGCCTAAAGAGAAAGCCTATCAGTTTATTCTGGAAAACGAAGGATACAATAGAAGTTATTATTCCGGCTTTATCGGCCTACTAAATCCTACCGGAAAAACAGATTTGTATGTGAACTTGCGCTGTATGAATATTGATAATGACACACTAACGCTCTATGCCGGCGGCGGTTTACTCGCCTCTTCGAATTTAGAGGATGAGTGGAATGAGACTGAGAATAAATTGCAAACAATGTTAGCAATAACCGATAACTGAAAAACCATTATATATGTATTCTGATAAGAAAAATATACTTCAACTGGTTGCGTTGCTTCGTGCACACAATGTTACTAAAGTGGTTTTATGCCCGGGTAGCCGCAATGCTCCCATCATTCACACATTGATCAATCATCCTTCATTCACTTGTTATTCGGTAACGGATGAACGGAGTGCGGGCTTTTTTGCTCTTGGCCTGGCCTTACATGGTGGGCAACCTGCCGCTGTTTGTTGCACATCCGGCACAGCACTACTGAATCTTCACCCTGCCGTAGCCGAAGCTTTTTATCAAAACGTTCCCTTGATTGTTATCTCCGCCGACCGTCCGGCTCCATGGATAGGGCAAATGGATGGTCAGACGCTGCCTCAACCGGGAGTATTCAATGCACTTGTTAAGAAGTCGGTTAATCTACCTGAGATTCATACGGATGAGGATGAATGGTATTGCAACCGCCTGATAAATGAAGCGCTGATAGAATTAAATCATCACGGAAAAGGACCGGTGCACATCAACGTCCCTGTTTCTGAACCTCTATTTCAATTTAATACAGAGGAACTACCAGAAGTACGGGTAATGACTCGCTATCAGGGACTCAATGTATACGACCGTAACTATAACGAACTAATTGACCGACTAAACAAATACAATAAACGAATGGTCATTGTGGGGCAGATGAACTTAATTTATCTGTTCGAAAAGAAATATTCCAAACTATTATATAAACACTTTGCATGGCTCACTGAGCACATAGGCAACCAAACCATACCGGGACTTCCAATAAAGAACTTTGATGCCGCACTCTATACGATGTCGGAAGAAATAGAAGAACAAATGGTGCCGGAACTTCTAATTACGTATGGTGGTCATGTGGTATCTAAACGGTTGAAGAAATTCCTTCGTCAACATCCTCCCAAAGAACATTGGCATGTTTCTCCGGATGGAGAAGTGGTCGACTTGTATGGCTCACTAACGACCATTATAGAAATAGATCCGTTTGAGTTTCTGGAGAAAATAGCCTCTTTACTAGATACTAAAACTCCTGAATATCCACGGATGTGGGAAAATTATTGCAAAAGAATCCCTACACCTGAATTACCTTATTCAGAAATATCTGCTATTGGTAGTCTGATACAATCACTACCGATAAAATGTGCTCTACACTTAGCTAATAGCTCCTCTATACGCTATGCTCAATTATTTAATCTACCTTCCACAGTAGAGGTTTGCTGTAATCGTGGGACAAGTGGCATCGAAGGTTCGTTGTCAACTGCCATCGGCTATGCTACCGCTTCAGACAAACTAAATTTTGTGGTGATAGGTGATCTCAGTTTCTTTTATGATATGAATGCACTATGGAACGACCATTTCAGCTGCAACCTACGCATTCTGTTATTGAACAATGGAGGAGGAGAAATCTTCCAGACTTTACCCGGATTGGATTTATCGACCGATTCGCATCGCTTTGTTGTGGCAACACACAAAACATCAGCTCACGGTTGGGCAGAAGAACGTGGCTTCCTATACCAGAAAGTAAAAGATGGAGAACAGTTAACAGAAGCCATGAAGTTATTCACTCAACCCGAACTATTGACGCAACCGGTTTTGATGGAGGTTTTCACCAATAAAGAAGAAGATGCTCGCCTACTGAAAGATTATTATCATCAATTAAAACAACAATAAAATTATGGGTACACAAAGAGAATGGACTACCATCAAAGAATACGAAGATATTCTTTTCGATTATTATGATGGCATTGCCCGTATCACCATTAACCGCGAGCGTTATCGCAATGCTTTCACTCCCACAACCACGGGAGAAATGAGCGATGCGATGCGTATCTGTCGGGAAGAACAAGATATCAATGTAATCGTTTTTACCGGAGCAGGAGATAAAGCTTTTTGTTCGGGTGGAGATCAAAACGTAAAGGGACGCGGTGGATATATCGGCAAAGATGGCATTCCTCGTTTAAGCGTACTAGACGTTCAGAAGCAAATTCGTTCCATTCCTAAACCGGTAATTGCTGCAGTAAACGGTTATGCTATCGGCGGAGGACACGTACTCCATGTGGTATGCGACTTATCCATTGCTTCGGACAATGCCATCTTCGGACAAACAGGTCCACGTGTAGGTAGTTTCGATGCTGGGTTTGGTTCTTCATATCTTGCTCGTGTGGTTGGGCAAAAGAAGGCACGTGAAATCTGGTTCCTTTGTAGGAAATACAATGCGCAGGAAGCTCTCGAGATGGGCCTAGTAAACAAAGTTGTGCCATTGGAACAGCTGGAAGACGAATATGTGCAATGGGCAGAAGAAATGATGCAACTAAGTCCGCTCGCTCTGCGCATGATTAAAGCCGGGCTGAATGCCGAACTTGATGGGCAAGCAGGAATACAAGAGTTAGCCGGGGATGCTACAATGCTTTATTACATGACGGATGAAGCACAAGAAGGCAAAAATGCATTTCTTGAAAAACGTAAACCGAACTTTAAGCAATATCAGAAATTGCCTTAAATTTAAGTTTATCAAAGGGAAGAATCACTCAAAATATCAATCTCATTCAAAGCCAATACTCTCTTTGAATGAAATTACACAGCAATCACAATTAAGTAATAATGTATATAATAAAGATTATTCCTCGAGTGTTGGAATTCAAACAACCGGCAGGAACCTCACGAGGGATTTATAATAATCGTAAAGTTTGGTACATTCACCTTTCGTCTATCGAACATCCTGAAAGAACAGGAATTGGTGAATGTGCTCCACTACCGAATCTGAGTTGTGACGATGTGCCCAATTACGAAGAAATTCTTACCAACGCTTGCCATCTGTTAGAAAAAGAAGGCACCTTTTGCAAAGACTCTTTGCGAAATTATCCCTCTATCCTATTTGGTTTGGAAACCGCATTGCAGCATTATGAAACAGGTGACTGGGCGTTATGGGATACACCCTTTTCTCGTGGAGAAGTCGGCATTCCGATTAACGGACTCATCTGGATGGGAGATTTCAAAAATATGCTCGCTCAGATAGAAGAGAAAATGCAGTCAGGTTTTCGTTGTATCAAATTGAAGATAGGAGCCATCAACTTTGAAGAAGAATTGAACTTAATCCGCCACATCCGCTCACACTTCTCGGCGAAAGACATAGAGCTGCGTGTGGATGCCAATGGAGCTTTCTCTCCTGCAGATGCCTTGGAAAAGCTAAAGCGTCTTACCGAACTTGATTTGCATTCCATCGAACAACCTATCCGTGCCGGACAGTGGGACGAAATGGCGAAGCTTACTGCCGTTACACCGCTACCTATTGCTCTCGACGAGGAACTCATTGGCTGCAATACCGCTATTGGTAAACAGGAGTTATTGGCCGCCATCCGGCCTCAATACATTATACTGAAACCTTCTCTGCACGGAGGGATTTGTGGCTGTGAAGAATGGATAAGAGAAGCTGAAAAGCTGAACATTGCTTGGTGGGTTACTTCAGCACTCGAATCTAACATCGGACTGAATGCCATTGCACAATGGTGTGCTACGCTCGGTAATCCCCTTCCGCAAGGGTTAGGTACTGGTATGTTATTTATAAACAATGTGGAAATGCCTCTTGATATTCGCAAAGATTGTTTGTGGTTTCGCCGTTAGACCTACTTCACTTAAAAAACAAGTAGTTAAGCAACAATTAGTAAGGAGTAAAGATCTTTATTATAAGGTAATATGTTATTCATTCCGCAAAATCTTACTGAAGAAACAATGAACTTAAAAATAGAAGAACAGCAGTTAACTTTGGAAGGTAAAACCTACTCCATTGAAGCAATAAGCCAGCTGATTACCACAGCACCAGAGGCCTCCTCTCCTTTTCATCAGGAGCTTTATTCATTTTTGAAAGATTGGTTCAATCCATCACCCTATATCACCGTTCAAACTTCGGGTTCTACAGGAACACCTAAGCAACTCACTGTACTTAAAGAACAAATGATGCAAAGTGCCCGTCTCACCTGTGAATTTTTACATCTGCAACCCGGAGATACAGCTCTGCTATGTATGCCTTTGCAATACATAGCAGGTAAGATGATGGTGGTGCGTGCATTGGTGGCTGAGTTAAACCTGATCCTTCGAACTCCTTCCGGACATCCATTAGCAGATATAAGCTGTCCGCTAGAATTTGCAGCTATGGTTCCCTTGCAAGTATACAACTCACTTCAACTATCCGAGGAAAAAGAACGTCTTAGTCAAATCAGACTTCTTATTATCGGAGGAGGTGCTGTTGATGCCGTTTTAGAAAGAGAAATAAAGCAACTTCCCAATATTGTTTACTCCACTTATGGCATGACCGAAACCCTCTCACACATTGCTTTGAGAAGACTCAACGGTGCTGAAGCCTCATCACATTATCAACCGTTCTCTTCCGTCAAACTTTCCTTGTCAGCAGACAATACCTTAGTGATAGATGCCCCTTTGGTGTGTAACGAGCAACTGAGAACAAATGATGTGGCTGAATTTTTTGAAGACGGCACATTTTCCATCTTGGGAAGAAAAGATAATATCATTAATACCGGAGGAATCAAAGTACAAGCAGAAAAGATAGAAGAGACTCTTCGTCCGATAATCTCTAACTCTTTTGCCATAACATCCGTCCCTGACCAACGTTTGGGAGAAGCAATCGTTCTTTTAGTAGAAAGATCCTTTGATCTTAAAATGATAAAAAAACAGATTGATATCCTCCTGCCAAAATATCAAGGTCCTAAACACGTGTATAGAGTAGAGCGTCTTCCCATAACCGACAGTGGAAAAATAGATCGAATGGCTTGTAAAGTATTAGCGATAAAGTTTACGCTACTCATCAAAGAATAAATAGATATTTGTAATCAATGATCTTTCACTTGATCGATTGATGAAAACAAACCATCCATGAGTACAGATTTTACTATTCCTCTATACTATTCAACAAGTCTTCTTTATGTTCATTGACTAATTTAAGTATCAATTCTCCAAATAAAGTATTCTGCCAGGCAAACCATGGACGGGTAAACTTAGATGCATCGTCCTTGTGAAAAGATTCATGGATAAAACCGGTTCCTGCCTCTGTATCAAGCAACATCTTTATGCATGTTCTTATCTCTTCATCATTCTGGCTGGTAAATGCCTTCATCATAATGCTCATAGGCCATACCATGTCATAACCTATGTGAGGACCACCAATTCCTTCTCCAACCGTACCTTTAAAAAAATAAGGATTATCTTCACTCCAGACGAAACGGCGCGTATTCTGGTAAATAGGTTCATTCACATCTACAAGACCTAAATACGGCATGGCCAATAAACTCGGCACATTAGCATCATCCATCAATAAATGGTTTCCAAAACCATCCACCTCATAAGCGTAAACAGTACCATATTTAGGGTGATTGTATGTAGCATACTGCTTTAATGCCATTTCCACTTCTTCTGCTAGACTGGTACATTCCCTAACTAAATCATCCCTCTTGTTTACTGCAACTAAAATTTCAGCAGCCTTTCTCAACGAAGATACGGCAAAGAAATTCGACGGAATAAGAAATTGAAAAGTTGTAGCGTCATCAGAAGGACGAAAAGAAGAGGCTATTAAACCAATGGGATTAACAGGACTTCCCAATCCATCGTTACTAAGTGTATCAAAAGCACGATCCGTTTCGCGCAAAAAATGATAAGGGCCTACCCCATTTTTACGTTGCTGTTCATGAAAAGTCTGCAATATCCGAATAATAGCCTGTATCCATTCATCATCAAAAAGACTGCTATCACCTGTTCTTTTCCAATATTCATAGGCCAATCGTATAGGATAGCAAAGGGAGTCTATTTCCCACTTACGTTCATAAACGTCAGGCAACATATTCGTCACATCCGTAGTCCAACCATCTCCACTAGCTCCGTCATTAAAAGCATTTGCATAAGCATCTATGATGATACACTTAAACTGTCTGCGAATGACTCCTTCAATCATTTTTTTCAACTCCGGATCTTTGTTGATCAACTGAATATAAGGCCAAACCTGTGCTCCCGAATCACGCAACCACATAGCATGAATATCTCCTGTGTAAACAAACGTGTCTGGTTTACCATCTTTGATTCGATAATGCACCGTGGTTTCTAAGGTATTTGGAAAACAATTTTCAAACATCCAAACCAACTTAGTATTCTTCAGCTTTTTCTTCACCCATACTATTTCATCCTCCACAGCCGTAGAAGTGAACAATCGCTTCTCCAGAGGAGGACGATTACTTTTATATAAAATCTTAAAATGCTTTTCCAACTTATTAATCTCTCTGTTAGGACTATCAGCATTTATTTGATTTATTCCTCCAAATAGGCTTACTGCAAATAACAAATAAACTTTTCCAATCATATTTCTCAATGTTAGTTTGATGTGCTACTTCTTTTTATTACGTGAACGATACTCCGAAGGAGAACAGTTTTTAAGTATCCTAAACTGCCTAGCAAAATTCTTGTAATCAATAAATCCTACGCTCGTCGCAATTTCTGATATTGGATCATTACTAGTCAGCAACAACTGAGCAAAATAATCCATTCGAATCTTTAGTATATACTGATAAATAGGTTCTCCCGTTACATTTTTAAAACGCATTTCGAGCAAACGGCGAGATAGAGGAACCTGCTTCACAATCTCTTCAACACTAAGTTTGGATGATAAATTCTGATGAATGCACTTTATAGCTTTCAAAACATAAGGATCATCTGTTGAATAAATATCAGTTGATATACGGTTGATTATATTTAAAGGCTTAATATATATATCATAATAAGATTCTCTTTCTTTCTTTATCATTTTATCTATTAAAGCCGCCGCATCATATCCCCCCATCTCAATGTTCATATGAAGGCTCGACAATGGAGGATCAGAGAGGTTGCAAATAACGGTGTCATTATCAACTCCAAGTACAGCTATTTCTTCAGGAATTTTGAGACCAACCATACGACATGCTTCCGTTATTTTTATTGCCTGGTTATCATCACAAGCCATGAGGGCTGTAGATACCGGTAAAGACTTGAGCCATTTAATCAAAGGAGTAGATTCATAAAACCATAGATTTTCTATCTGCTCATTGTGGTATTCATAGAAAGATGAAGCAAATCCGCAATCGGCAATACGGTTATAGAAACCTTCACAGCGTTCAGTTGACCAAACAACATCTTTGTAGCCAAAAAAAGCAAAGTGCCTATAGCCCTTTTGTATAAAAAAGTCAGCAACCATACGGCCAGCCAATCGATAATCACTCGTGATATTAGGAATACCGGAGAAACGGGATTTATAATCTTGAGCAATGGCCACAATCCCGTTTGTTGCAAACACGCTGACGTCATCCTCTACATCAAATTGAGCGATAATAGCATCGGCTTCCCATTTCTTCGCCCAATCCAGAACACCCTCAATTCCATAGCGCTGCTTGTAAGATGGCGGCATGCGACAAACCACCCAAGGCTCTCGTCCTTTAGAATACTTCAGAATGCCTTTCAATAAGTATTGAGCAAAAGCTTCCGTAAAATCAGTAAGCAATATCAATCGTATCATAAATTATAGGGCTGAAGCACCCAGAATACTAATATCCGAATTTATTGTACTTAGCAAATGTACATTATTCAATGACTTCTCATAAGGAAAATCAACTATATTTTTTCTTAGAGAATGAATAAAAAAAGGAAAAGCAGCAGATATACTACCACCAAAGATAATAGCAGTTGGATCATAAGCATAAAGAATTACCTTTACTAAATTCCCTAGATGTTTACCAAATTCATTCCAAACCATTAATGCCTTAGCATCACCTTCCACCGCTTTCTCATAAGCACCTTTTCCTGTCATTTGATAATAGTCTACAAAAAAAGAACTACTGCAATAGTGTTCAAAATCTGAATCCAGATATGACAATGAACCGATCTCTCCTGCTCCTGTATTATCACCACAATAAAGCTGATTGTTTATAATAATACCGGCACCAACTCCCGTACCTAAAGTAACACCTACCAAATTTGCAAAGTTAATACCCTGTCCATAAAGTTTCTCACCCAGAGCGAAACAATTAGAATCGTTATTAACCTCAACAGGAACATTGTATCTCTGCTGTAAGATGTCTTTCAAAGCGACTTCTTGCCATGAAGGAATATTCATCACATTATACACGATGCCTTTTTTATGATCTATCACAGAAGGAACACCAATACCAATGCCTTCAACATCGGAGTTCATCATACTGTCTATAAGAGTATAAAGTTGAGAAAGTACCTGTTCCTCACTTCCCGTTGAAAAACAAGGAATTGAGTTTTTATTTAAGATTGTCCGATTTTCGACTTGAGCTATGCGAATATTTGTACCGCCTAAATCTATGGCTAATTTCATTATTAAATTATTAAGACGTAACACAAATCAATAAACAGAGTTCCAGTATACGAATTCTAAATCCTAAAGATTTGCATTACTATTACTAAAAACAAAACATGTTACCTCAAAACAAGTTAAAGATACAAGAAACATCTCTAACAATAATCATTTACCAATACGTCCCATAATAGCATTATGGCAAAATTCTATTTTCATACGGGCCTACAACCTCAAAATGTCCTTTATTATCTATCCAACGACAAGTCGCAATTGACAATGCATCTTTCTTTATTCGCATTACAGCAAATGAACCGTTACCATCATCATCTTTCCAAGCATTATTCACCTGATAAATGGCATGTCCCCGATAGTGCTCAATAGAAGCGGTATGAGTATGGCCAACGAAAAAAGCAGCTAGATTATATTGCTCTAACAAATCAAACAGCTGATCCCTGCTACTCTGAGGCCACCAATCAATAGCCCATTTATCAAAACCATAATGTTGAATGTAAACAACCGGATTACCACCAGAAGCATATTTTTCCAAATCTTGTTTCAACCAACTAAAATTACTTTGGCAATAAGTCGTATCACCAGCGTAACGTTGCCCTTGTATGAAGTGTACATCCTCAATATTCCATGAATAAGATCTACTAGAAGTATCAAGATTAAGGATCTCTCCTCTGGATAATTTCTTTTCAAGCAAAGAATCAATATAATGGAGAGTATAAGCTCTGCCTTTTAGATTATCAGCTCCTTTATCGGAGACTGCCGGGTCGATATCATGATTGCCCAATCCCGGATATACAGGATAGTGTATCTGCCGTTCTCCGGAACCCTGTTCATATCGTTGTCGATAAAAATTCAATATCTCAGGACGAGACTTATCAAATATATCTCCGGCCAATATTACTCCACGAAGTTTCTTAAATGTTTGTCTGGCTATGCCTAATGATGCATCCTTGGGAAAGCAAAAGCTATGTTCCAGATGATTCATGGTAACCACATGATAGTACTGATCTGTTTCAGGCAAAAGATCAAAATGCAGATCTGCCGCAATGACAACAGTAACATCTCGATTGGATAGATTTTTTTTTCTACCTGTTTTCTGAAAAAGAGCGCAGCCCATGCACAAAGGCAAAAATAGGAATAATCGCATAAATTTTCTCATACAAAAAATAATTAAAAAGATTGTGTACCCACTTTCGCATTGACTACTTTTTTATTGTTCCCCCATAATATCGTCACTTCAAAGGGCACATTCGTTTCTATACTAATCTTAGGCTCTTCCATTTCAGAAGCTCTCTTTTTTACCTTAATAGAGATCAGGCCATCCTTGCCATAAGGATAACGGGATATACCATAACCATCCGTCAAGTTGACATCAATCGTTATTTTATGTTCCATCACATTTGCCCGAATACCAAAAATATTTTCAATCAACACAGCAATAGGCGGCAAACCTGTCCATCCTACAAAATCTTTGCGAGCAAGGAAGCCTGGTTCGGCCTTCTCTGGGGAATAGTATTCCCAAAAAGTTCCGTTTTTTTTGTAAACTTCAAAGACATTTTCATAATGATTACGAGCAATATCGTATGCCAATTTCTTATACCCTTTATCAAATAAACCGGAAATGACCATATAATCTGTAGGAGCCCAAACTCCTCCTAACCAATAACGGCCATTCTCTTTGTATTTAGGATTATTAGCTGCTAACGAAGCAACACGATGAGGCCTGTTGAATGTTTCAGTATTATCCAACTCTCTGACCAGAGAATCCAGCCTATCCTTAGGCAATACATTCGTATGCAATGCCCAGTAGGCATAAATGCCCTTTGTAGAACTCAGTGCACCATCAGCGTATTGATCATACAGAAAATGGTCTTTATCATTCCACATATTTTGATTGATATAAGCCGACAGAGTTTTTATATCATCTTCAAACTCTTCTATTTCTTGCCATCTTTCGAGATAAAAGCCCATCTTTAGTAAAATATCAGCCATAAATATCTGTTGCAAACAAGTATCCAGCCAAATCATGTGCCCATTGCTGTAAATGGTATTATAACCAACAGGAACACGAGGCATATTATCCATGCCTGTACCCCAACCGCTACTCCAGTAAGTACCATTGCGCCATGTACGATTCAGTTTTAACCATTTGTAATAAGCCGACAGTACTGGGAAGATTTTATTCAATCGTTCAGTATCTCCAAATTGATTCAAATAAAGAATTTCCGACCATGGCAAGATATTTGGCCCCGTGCTTACCGGGTCATAACGTCCAAAGCAATCAGAGCCATCAGCACGAATCTCCCGACAGATAAAGCCATCAGGATGTTGTTTTGCATAAAAATTATCCAATGTCCTTTGAAACGGAAAAAAGTTCCTACCATAGCGACAAAACATTGTTATGAAAGCATCATCCCACATAAATATATTACCATTATAAGCCGGTGCAATATAACTGCATATAAAGCCGGAATCATCCTGTGGCATACAAATATTACTAAGAGCAAGTTTCCACGCCTTCCAGTACATTTCTATTTCCTGCTTATGACCCTCCCAATAAGGAACCGGTAAAACGGTGAGAGCTTTTTCATAAGTACCAGGCTTTACAACTACCGTCTTTGCCATACGGAAGGAGTTTTCCGTAACCAAAGCTTGCATAACATACGTGTCTTTATACGGCAAATTATATTTCGAAGAACCAGCGTTTTGAGCTGTAGCAACAGTCAGTTGCAGAATCATGAACCCAACATATAAAACGGTTACAAAATAATGCTTTCTCATAGCTATATTTTTAAAGTTTCAACAACTTTTTAATCTTCCAAAAGATATCTGTATTTTCATAAATACCAGAGAAATTTTCCGAACCGGGGCCAAAAGAATAAACAGGTACCATCACTCCGGAATGTTCATTAGTAGAAAACTTACAGACGATTTTTCCTTCATTCAAGTCACCATCCACCAATGTCAGACCACCAGTTTCATGATCAGCAGTTATCACGACTAAAGTCTCTCCATCTTTGGCTGCCCATTTCAGCACTTCACCGATAGTACGATCAAAATCCATCGTCTCCTGCATCAGCATATCCAAATCATTGCTATGCCCATAGTCATCAAGTTGTGAACCCTCAATCATCATGAAAAAACCTTTTTTATTCTGATTGAGCAAATCAAGCCCCTTTAAAGAAGCACGAGCCAATAAATCACCTCTTTCAGCCGGAATGGGAGTGTCTTTTTCATAAGGAATTGCAAATACTTTTCCATTTTTTACGTTTTCTACATCTTCCCAATTACGAGGTGTCTGATAACTTTTATTCTGAAGTTCTTTAAAAAGATCACGCCCATCGGGACGGTTTTCGAAGTAAGCAGCCCCTCCCCCAAAAACGTAGTCAATGCCGCAATCAACATAGTCTGTCACAATAGCCATTTCCTGATCCCGATCTACATTATGGCAACAAAAATCAGCCGGCGTAGCATCCCATAAACGGCATGTTACAGCAATCCCCGAAGATTTTCCTTTCTCTTTAGCTAAAGTACACAATGATTTCAAAGGCTTTCCATTCGTATCCACTCCCACAGAATGGTAGTTTGTTTTATAGCCAGTTGCCAATGCTGTACCCCCGGCTCCTGAGTCTGTGATCAATCTATTAGAACAATAAGTTTTAGATAAGCCGATATATTGTGAATTGTCTAACCAAAGCTTCCCGCGATTAGCTGTCCAGGCAGAATAAACATGCATTAAGCTCATTCCGTCACCAATCATCAGAATTACATTTTTTATCTTATGTCCCTTTGGGGGAGTAATCTTTTCCACTTGATACGGATGATCAAGAATATAAGTCTGAGAAGGACATCCTGAATTCTGTGAGAGAGCAGGTAAAATGCCTAGTATTAGTAAGAAAGTTATTATTAGGTATTCTTTTTTCATTGATCTACTTATTTTTAATTAAACGAATATGAGTAAGGTGCTTTCAAAGTCGCATCTCTTTTCTTATTGGGTTGAGCACTTAGTACGAATTTTAATGTTCCTCCTTGAATAATTTGTTCATAACTAACAAACGTTGTATCTAACTTCTTCCCATTGAGATACACCTCATTGATATAGACGCTTTTTTCCGGATTATTAGCTGTAATAGTTAAATTATTGCCATTGGCAAGCTGAATAACAGCTTTCTCAAACAAAGGAGAAGTTAAAACAAACTCATTACTTCCGGGACATTCCGGATAAAGTCCTAAACTACTCATGATAAACCACGCAGACATTTGTCCGCAGTCTTCATTACCACAAATACCATCCGGCTTTGCCTGATACATCTCATCTAACAACTGACGAGTCCACTTCTGAGTTTTCCAAGATTGCCCGATGTAACTATAAAGATAAGCAATGCCATGACTCGGTTCATTTCCATGCACATACTGCCCTATTGATCCTGAAATATCAGGAATTTCAGGATCAATTGTAGGCGGAACGATGAAAATACTGTCAAGTGTAGCTTCAAAAAAAGAAGGTCCACCTAGCAAACGTATTAATCCATTAACATCATGAGGAACAAAAAATCGGTATTGCCAAGGAGTGGCCTCTGTATACGCCGAATTGATCTTATAAGCATCAAAAGGCGATTTCCATTCACCACTAAGCAACTTCGGCCTAAAAAAACGTGTGTTTTTGTCGAAGATATTTTTATAATTCAGAGAACGTTCCATATAGATTGTATAATCATCATTATGTCCGATTGCTTTAGCATATTGAGCTATGCACCAATCATCATAACAATATTCCAATAAACAAGAAACCGATTCGTCACTCTTATCGGAAGGAATGAAACCCAGTTTATTAAAATAGCTCGTTCCTTTTCTGTCTTTTGCAGCAGACTCTTTCATTGCCTTCAAAGCTTTTTCTACATCAAAACCACGAATACCTTTCGAATAAGCATCCGCAATGACTGAGACAGAATGATAACCAATCATACAGTAAGTCTCTCCATTGCATAGTGGCCAAACAGGTAGTTCTCCTGTCTCATCATACGTTCGAAACATCGATTGTATCATGTTAGAAACGACAGTTGTATCTATTAAGGTCATGAGAGGATTCCATGTTCTAAAAGTATCCCAAAGAGAAAGAGTTGAATAAGCTTTTTGACCAGCCGACAGTTGTCCCTTTGTATTATCTCTTTTGGCATATTGACCATTTACATCATTGGTTTCGTTTGGTACAATAAGTGTGTGATATAAAGCGGTATAAAACTTCTCTATATTTTCCTTACTTTGCCCAGAGACTTGAATACAGGCTAACTTATCCTTCCAAACCTGTTCACTACCTCCTCGAATAGCGTCAAAAGACAATTTTCCTGCTTCTGATTTTAAATTGCCCAAAGCATTATCACAACTAACAGAAGAGATACCAACTTTACAAACCAAAGGAGAAGTGTCTTTTTCATCAAAACCCAATAAAACTTTGAGATCCTGCCCTTTCAGCATTTCCTTGTTTTGAAGAGCCACAGGGATGCTATCTCTATAAAAAACAGCACGATTTATATCTTTAGAAAATTGAACCACAAAATAGATATTCTGTCCCTTAATCCACCCATCAGAAGAGCGCATTCCTCTAATTTCATTCGCTCCTGTTTGTGAAATTTCAGCACGTTGTATTCCTTCTTTATCCAAAGAATGCTTTAAATCAATGACCATTTTTTGAGGAGCACCCTCTTTATAAGTATAACGATGAATACCACAATGAGTCGTTGCCGTTAACTCCGACAAAAGACCTTCTTCTTTAAAGAAAACACAATAATATCCCGGAGCGGCTTTTTCATCTTTGTGCGAAAAAGCAAGAGGTTTCCATATATCATCACCCGAAACAGGACGAAATAAGATATCGGCCAAGTCCGAACATCCCGTTCCACTTAAATGAGTATGCGAAAAACCGATAATTGTAGAATCACTATAGTGATAGCCAGAACTAGCATCCCATCCCATTGTTCTGGTGTCTGGGCTTAACTGAACAGCGCCGAAAGGCACTGTTGCACCGGGAAAAGTATGTCCATGAGCATCTGTACCGATAAAAGGATCGACATACTCATAAGCATTTCGCACTTTTGCAGAACATGATGACAAAACAATCATCCCTCCATATATTATCCAACTAAACTCCATCACGTTACAATATTAATCGATAGTATCACAATATATATTTTATTTCACCAAGAATACGAATATACAAATATTTCCGTGTTATGATACCCATAAAAAGGGTATCATAACAAAAAAATTAAATCCATTAATGAAATTTAGTTAGAAGCATAACCGCTATTTTGCGTTAAAGCACCATTAGATTTAATGACCTGATTAATCTCATAAGGCAAAACGCTATAAGTTCCACCGGGAACATAAGACTTAGCCGACATATTAGCTAACTGAAATACTCCTACATAAGATTTCCCATTAATGCTCATAGCTACTCCATTGGTAGTGTCTATTGCAGATTCAGAGTTAGAACGATCAACATGCTTAATTCCGTGTTTTGCTGTCTGAATCTTAGCCAGAGCGTCTAGATTCCAATCATTACTTCCTCCTGCAGCCCAGCGCTTCAGGTCCATCAAGCGATCTGTAAACTCACAAGCCAATTCACAACGACGCTCGTGCATCAAATCCATCATAGTTGGAGATGTATAGACCATATTCTCATTTGCACGACTGGCTATGCGGTTAAGAGGAGTAGCTGCTAAAGCATTCTGACCTTGCATAATTAAAGCTTCCGCTTTGAAAAGCAATAATTCAGAAAAGCGCATCAAAGGGACATTTAAATCAGTTGTAGGACGATCTCCATTCGTTGAAATGTAGGAATTGTTCTCTCCTACACCACTTGAATTCAAATTGCCATAAGAATAAGGTTCCATGTATTTCTTGAAATGAAAGCCACATTCATTATCAGCAGTAGAATAGAATTTCTTAGTGGCTCCAAAATAGGTAAACTCATCCCCGTATTCCATAATTGTAGCCGATCGTCGATCATCCTCATCATTGTATTCAGCCCATAATTCAAGAGTAGGCTTAAAGTTACCCCAGCCATTATAGGCTCCCCAACCTTTATTATCAAGAACAATACCAGGGAAAATGCTTCCGGCATAGTTGCTGGCACTAGAGTTAACAGACCAGATATATTCCTGACTCCATTCATTCTCTATTTTGAAAACATTAGCAAAATTGTCTAGTAAACCGCGAGCACCATCGGTTTCCACTTTGTCTACAATATCTGGAATTAAAGCCCATTTGCTGGCATCATGTTGTGCCCAGTAAGCATAGACTTTTACCATGTATCCATAAGCAGCATCTTTTGAAGGGCGTCCATAATCATCCGAGCTATATGCTGAAAACCAAGAAAGCAAATTAGCCGCTGATTGCAAATCTTCAATGATATATGCATAATTATCCGTAACCGAATTTTGCTGTGGAGGGATCTGATTAAGTTGAGTAGCATAATCTGTAAAGTCTTCATATCGTTCAAAAGGTACACCATTATCTAAACGACCATAGCGATAGGCAATCATGAAGTGAGAAAACGCACGCATAAAATAAGCCTCTCCCAAAGTACGATTAACAATGGTAGAACGACTATTTTCATCAATAAGCAATGCATGATAAATGATGTTATTTGCCACAGCCATAGTTGTATACATCTCATTATAGATACTTTTTATACTGCTTTCAGTACTACCATCCATTGATAAGTTGGCCAAGTTCATCTGAGCAGAACCTCTGGTACGTGAAAAAAATATATCGTCAGATGCACCTTGTTCCCAAAACAAATTACGTCCCCAAGTCTCTTCTAACGACAAACAATAATATAGACTCGTTGCAGCAGTTTCAAAGTCATCATCTGATGACCAAAAATTAGATTCAGCTGGAGTACCCTCTTTTGTCGTATCCAGCCAACTGCCGGTACAAGAGGAAAGCAGGCTTAGCATTCCGATAATAATTGCAAAAAATAATAAGATATTACGTTTCATAACCATCTAATATTAAGAGATTAAAATTTAAGTTTAAGAGCCAGAGAAAATGTTCTTGATATAGGATATTGCCCAGCATCCAATCCGGTACCACCAACTTCAGGATCAATACCTGAATAATCGGTAATAGTAAAGAGATTATCACAGCTCAATGTGAGGTTACAACTGCCTTTGCGGTCATTGAAGTAATGGATCTTCTGAAGTAGATCAGTAAATGAGTAGCTTAATGAAACATTTTTAACCCGAAGATAATTACCATTCTCCAAATAATAATCGGACGCAGTAGTAAAATTACCATTCGGATCACTCATCGTAATACGCGGTACATCATTATTAGGACCATTCAGTGCTTTTAAGATGTCTCTTGAACGATTAAAAGCCCCCAAGGATTCATTTAGGGTCGTATATTTATAAGCATTAAACAACTTAACTCCTGTAACACCCTGCAACATTAAATCAAAAGAGAGGTTTTTCCACGTAAATCCACTGCTAAAAGCAAAACTCACTTTAGGCATTGCATTACCCATAAAATCTTTATCTCCACTATCAATAGAACCATCACCATCTTTATCAATAAACTTTAAGTCACCAGCTTGTGCATCTGGCTGTATCATAGCGCCCGAACTGTTAACATAAGCTTGCGCTTCCGCATCAGTTTTAAATACACCAGCACTCTTGATTAAGTAGAACGAATATAAAGGAGTACCATTTTCCGTTCTAAAAGGATTTAGCTCTTTGAACGTACCACCAGAAGTCCAAACTGGTTTATTACCTTCAGCATCTGCAGCACCAATATTAGTAACACGATTTCGCAATGTTGCTAAGTTACCTCCCACATAATAACTGAAATTTTCATTAATTTTATCACTCCATATAGCAGAGACCTCAATACCACGATTATTAACTGTACCATCATTGACTAACATGGCAGATATACCAATAGTGGTGGGCCAATCTGTATCTTGTTCTTTAATAAGACCATTTGTGTTTTTATTAAAATAGTCAAGAGTGAGATTCAAACGACTGTTGAAAAGCAAGGCATCCAAACCAAAGTCTATTTGCTCTGATGTTTCCCATGTTAACTTATCATTATATCCTGTAGAAAGATATATTCCATTAGCAACAAGAGTAGATGATCCTACTTGACCTCCAACATCTCCACCGCCAATAATACGACTCGATAAAGTAGGATTTCCATAGCCATAACTAATTGATCCCAGATTACCAATCTTACCCCAACTGGCACGCACTTTCAATAGGTTTAACACATTTGACTTAGGCATCCAAGGTTCGGAAGTTATTTTCCATGCAGCCGTAACAGACGGAAAATCTCCGTATTTTTTGCCTTCGGGCAAACGCCCTGCATAATCTCGACGTATTGAGCTAGTCAGGAAGTAACGATCAGCAAAACTATAAGATGCACGTCCCACCATAGAGAAGTTCCTATCCTTATTATAAGTATCCGTAGCATTATCAAAATAACCTGCCTGAGCAAAATACATCATTGATTCTGTTTCATTAGAGAAATCATTGCCCGTTACAGAAAAATCACGATATTCATATTCGTTGGCCGTACTAGAAGCCATTAAGCCCAAATTATGGACACCAAAAACACGGTTGTAAGATAGTGTGTTTTCCCAATCCCACTGAGGTTCGCGGTAACTCGTATATGACAAGCTATTGTTATCATTCGGTTTACCAGCTTCCAAACGGCGCGTATTGTAATATCTCTGAAAATAATTACTTTGCTTATAGGTGAAGCGTGAAGTGAAATTCAATCCTTTTATCGGCTCCATTATATCAAGAAAAGTAGACGAAGTCAAAGTAGACAAATGATTATTGTTATAAGCCGCCTTCAATATACGAACCGGATTTATAACATCCCCATGAATATCAGAATACGTTTCACCATATTCTGTAATATAGTCAGCTGAGGTAGGAACCGTACCGCTATAGGAGCCATCATCGTTATAGACAAATACATTTCTAGGCATCATCAGAGCAGAAAGAATAGCCCCCGACTCAGCACTTGATGTATTCACATCTCGTACTTGTGTATCTCTCCAACTCGCATCCTCACGGATTCGTACATATTTACTCAGTTTCCACATTGAATTCAAACGACCAATAATTTTCTTACTATACGTATTGATCAGTGTGCCTTCCGTATTATTATATTCTAAAGATAGACGATTCGTAAATTCGTCGTTTCCACCTGAAACAGCTACATTATGACGTTGAAAAGTTGCACTACGAAAAATTTCATCAATCCAGTCAGTATTTGTTTTACCATACACTGGGTCTGCACTTATGCGATCCCATCCAACTGGGATAGATTCCCCGGCGTCTTCATAAGCAGCTTTACGAACATCGTATTCCTCTTCCCAAGTAAGAGACTGAGGAAGGTTCATTGCCTGTGAAACGCCAAATACTCCGCTGTATTCTACAGAAGTCCTACCAGAAACAGCTTGTTTGGTTGTCACTAAAATAACACCCGCTGATCCGGCATAAGCGCCATAAATAGCTGCTGAAGCAGCATCTTTTAAAACAGTGATAGATACTACATCGCTCAAATTGAAAGGTGCATCCGGTACCCCATCAACCACATAAAGAGCTGATTCTCCATTAGGCGATCCCATACCACGAATTGTAACAGTAGGCTCTGAATCTAGATGACCACCATTAGAAACTACAGAAACACCAGGAATTTGTCCTTGCAATATCTGAGCAACATTACTTACCGGACGATCTTGCAATTTATCCATATTGCCTACAGTAGAAACAGCTGCAGACAAATCTCCCTTTTTCATTTTACCATATCCAACCACTACCACTTCATTGAGTAAGCGATTGTCCTCGTTTAATATAAGGTTAAAAGTTTTGTTATCACCTACCTTAATCTTTTGAGAAATGTAGCCAATAGAAGATACCTCAATAATATCTGAAGGCGATACAGATAAGGAAAATTTTCCCTCTATATCAGTAGCTGTACCATTAGAAGTACCGATTACTAAAATCGACGCTCCTATCAATCCTTCCCCTTTGGAATCCTTAACTACACCATTTATAAGATGTTTACCTTGTTGTTGTCCATTTACAGATGTTGTAAGGTTAGCCATAGAAGTATTTTCTTTATCAGCGGCACAAATATTAATTGCCAAAGAAGAGAAAATCAAAATAAATAAGACAACGACTTTCAAAAGCCGTAATTTGTCAACAAAGATGAGCTTACTTTTTTCCATCGCATTTCGTTTTTTTTTAATTTCTAAAAAGAGATTTAAGACGAATCGTCTAATTGTTTAATAATTGGGTTTAATTGAGCATAAAAAGACATATCCTTTTTGCTCACTGAGAATCTTATTTGCAAGATACTTGCAGATAATAAAGAGCTTTTCAATAATTAGATTCAAAAACACATAGTTCCATTAATTAATAATGCAAAATAACACTATGAGTAACTTTCTGCGATAAATATAGGTGCTTCACAAATGACAAATTACTCTTTTCACGTATTTATATCTTCATTTCACGTAAATCACAAAAGATGATATTTAAACTAAAAGCAAATCTAAGATAGGATTAACACAAAAATATATTCAGAAACCTTTTAAACAAGGCAATATCACCTACAAAATACAGATTAATTATAGTCAGATCGCTTAGCACAAATTCTTGAAAGACCTTATAGTCGATATATGCCCTATCCATGGCCATGAATGCCCCACATGTCAGCTTTAGTTTAACAAGCATGACATGATCGTGAGTTGCTGCCTATGTGAAATGAATGTTATAAGGCACTCTTTGCTATTTCTGGCTGTCGGTCAATTTTAATAGTTGAGCATAAAGCGGCTGTGCGGTAAAATATGTATTTTTGCCGATAGATTTTCCTTATTAGGTGTGGTAACTGCAAAAAAGAAAATCACTAAAAGAAGAAACATCAGAAAAATTCAGAGAAAAAGAGATCTCCTGGATCGCCAATTCTGTAGACTCTAAAATTGTTTTTGTTTTTACAACAAATTCGTTGACCCATTCATTTATTTTTTTGTCCGTGAAGGTTTTCACTTTTGCTGATAAGTATTTAGTCGTTCCTTAAAAAAAGTCGTGTTGTCACAGAAGAATCGATAATAGCCATTTTCGCTAAATTGTTCCACAATCGATTCATCTGAGACATCACACTAATCTAACCGTTATTGTCACAAAAGAGTATAAAAGTAAACTATCAACAAATGAATCTCACATTATAATCTGGCATTACTAGGGAAACAAGGTTTTAATTTTACTCGGGATTTCATAGTGATAATATTTGCCTATAAATTTTTGAGCTTGCGGACCATAAACCAGTACCGGAATCATGATAGGCGTATGGTCATTAGTAACATAATAAGCTGTCACTCGTCCCGTTTCATTATCTCCGTCTATAAGTGTCAGACCTCCAGTCTCATGATCCGCAGTGACGATGACCAATGTTTCTCCATTTTGGTCGGCAAATTTTAAAACCTCAGCCACTGCCATATCAAAACTCAATGTCTCCATAATTGATCCGGGCAGACAACGAGAGTGACCAGCATAATCAATCTTGGCACCTTCAACCATCAAGAAAAATCCTTTCGAACTACTTTGGTCGAGTTTTTGAATAGCATTGTGAGTAGTGCGTGCCAACAAATCAAGATTTCCAACTTCTGCCGCTTTCCCCATCTCTTCATCAATACAAATTTCCTTTCCGACTTTGGTATTGATATCTTTAAAACTGGTGACAAAGCTATATTCTTTCTCCTTTAATTGCTCAATAAGATTCACACCATCATGACGGTGTGTAAAAACATCCATTCCACTACCCGCCAGCAGAGTAAGCTTACCATCCAACAAATCACGAGTCAATGCATCAGAATTATCACGTTCCACGTTATGTCCGTAAAATACCGCCGGAGTAGCGTCAGCTACATTCCCTAAGGTTACAACGCCACAAGCCTTTCCCTTATCAACAAAGAAATCGGTAATTAAAGAGTAAGGTTTACCGTCATCACTCATGCAGATATGTCTATTGGAAACCAAATGCCCACAAGAAAGAGCACTGCCAGATGCAGCAGAATCGGTAGTAAAAGCATCAAGAGCTGAGGTTGTTATCAGGCCCATATATCTCATATTGAGCATTGAAAGCCCTTTGTTTACACGGTCGGCAGCTGTAATTTGCCCCAGCCCCATACCATCTCCAATAAGTAAAATGACATTCTTTACCGGTAAGTCTGCTCCATCATTCCGATAAGAAGGAGTATAAGTAGCTACACTCTGGGCAAGTTGCAGCTTATCATTCTTAAACCCCGAAAAATTATGGGTTGTTTTGTCCAGACGATCAGTATTAGTCACTCCGGTCTCAACCGTTTTCTTATTCGCGGAAATGACATAATTCTTATTCTCCCAATCGTTGAAAAACTCCGCACATTGTTCTACGTGGTCTGTATTAATATAATCTACCCCCATCCAATAAAAAGTTTCCCACGCCGTTATACCGTCAGGAGCTCCCCAGAAGCGGATAGGCTTACCCTGAGCATGAGCTCTATTGATAGCTAAGGTCACCTTTTTCTTATCATCCTGCATCAACGATCCCTTACCATTCCAATGCGACAGACTTCCGAAATCAAGACTAAACATGGCAATCTGTTTCAGTTCTTCTGACGTATATTTATCATTCAAATCACCATCGAAACCAATATAAGACGGATAGAGGGAAAATTTATCTGCAGAAGGAACTTTACCCGTAATAACAATACGAACCGAATTCGGATTCTTTTCAGGATTGAAAACCTCAGGATATAGTTTGAAGATATCCACCAAAGCATTCATAAAAGTATTCGTATCATTTGATTTTATTTCAATAACCAGCTGCAGAGGGCGATCGGCATCAGCCCATACCCTCCCCTTGTTCATTCTATAAAGAGCAATCAATGGATCAAGATATAGCGCATCAAACGTTTTTTGCTTGTCAATATCCGCTTCATCATGACTAACATAAAATTTGCCGTTACGATAAAACAGATCTATCTCTATAGAATATATCTTCTGTGAATACGCTTCATAGAAAGGTATTGTACGTGTATAGTCATTGTGCGAATGAATCTTGACGGGATATTGTGCCATAGCCAATTCTGTAATAAGTAAGAGTATGCCAAAGACACATTGTGATATGATTTTTTTTAATTTCATTATTTTAATTCGTTTTTTTATCAAATAAGCTATGCCAAAAGATTTTTAAATCTCTCGGCATAGCCTCTTTAAATCGAAAAAATTACTCAGTTCAATTCTTTCTTGCGATTAATATTCCTCGTTTTGTGTTAACTTTCCATTAGATTTAGTGATCTGATTAGACGGATAAGGGAATACCATCATATAAGACTGATAAACCGACTTGCTCGTATAATCCTCATAATCAGCAATCTGAAATGTCGATTCCGGATTGGAACGATCGCTGTATTTGCGGACACGCGGATGCGCATTCAGTTCTTCATCAGCCAAAGCTTTAATGATAGTATTGGAAGAACGATCCCAACGTTTCAGGTCAAAAAGATGATCGGTAAATTCGAATGCCAGCTCACAACGCCGTTCGTGATACAGATCAGCCATAGTCGGTGTATAAGTATCAGCCAAAGGGGTCAGATTGGAACGCACACGGATCCTATTAATATCAGTCCTGGCTTTATCCGTCTCATCGGTCATCAAGTAAGCTTCGGCACGAAACAATAGCATTTCGCCAAAGCGGATAATCGGAAAGTTGAGGCGGGCCGTCGGCCAATCTCCGCTGGTGTTCACATAACCAGCCTCATCAGCATCAGCATATTTAAACGGATCCATATATTTATTTATCATGAAACCAGCTTCAATATCTGAAGCAGAATAGAACTTACGAGATTCACCCCAAAACTGAAATTCTTGATTATATTCAAGAATAGAACGTTTCAAACGATCATTTTCCGCACCATCTTTCGCCATTTCAGCATAAATATCATAACTAGGTTTAAACTGTCCCCAGCCATTATAATACCCCCATCCTTTATTCTCAAGAACGACACCCGGGAATTCACTTCCTCCACCTTCTGAGCCACCCTCAGAAGGAATAGACCAAATGTACTCATCATTCCAAAAGTTAGTGTAGTCGGAAGAGAAAAAGTCAGAAAGTGAAGAAGCAAGGCCACGATCGTAATCGTTCTCAAGTGAATTCACCATCGAAATCACATTCGCCCATTGCGTAGTATCCCAAGTCGCCCAATAAGCATAAACCTTAGCTTTATAGGCCACAGCAGCAGCCTGATGTGCACGTCCTTTATCATCATCAGCATAATCCTCAAACTTAGGAAGATACTTGATTGCATTGTCCATATCTTCTATGATATACTCATAATTATCCATCACAGATGCCTGCTGTGGAGGAATGGAGTTATCGTACCCGTCAGAATAATCTTCATAACGGACAAAAGGTACTCCTTGATTGTTGGTACCGTAACGATAAGCAATCATGAAATGCGACATACCCCGCATGAAATAAGCCTCACCCAAGCTGCGGGTTTCAATATCCGTTAAAGTAGTGGAGCTTTGTTTATTCAAAAGTTGTTGAATCACCCAGTTAGAGCGTGCCATTATTTGATAGAACAGATCAAAGTTAGCACTTAGCGGACTTTCATCTCCTGTATAGGCAAACGTAGCAAGTGTATTAAAACTACGAGTACGCCCCCAAACCACATCACATGCAGCACCTTGTTCCCAAAACAGATTACGGCCAAACGAGGTTTCCGAATGGAGCGGTTTATATAAAGCAGTGACAGCATCAATAGCCTGCTGATCATTCTGGAAATAAGATGTTGTAGTAGAGCTCCCTTCGGACTGGACATCCAGAAAGTCACTACAAGAACTGAACATCAGTGTCGACAGGACTAAAGCATATATATATCTTTTAATCTTCATAATCTTTCTCATTATAATATTATTAATTACTTATAATCGCTTGTTAATAAGTCAGTTTTACTCCTAAAGAAAACACACGTGATACCGGATATTTCATTCCGTCATACCCTCCATTTTCAGGATCTATACCTGAATAGTTAGTGAAAGTGTACAAATTTTCTCCGCTAACATAAACAGAAAAGTTGCTGTTACGTTTACTAAGATAATCACATTTATAGAGCAAGTCCGTCATATCATAAGAGACTGTGAGATTTTTGAAACGGAGATATGAAGCATCTTCCAAATACCAAGTTGACGGAGTGGCAAAATTTCCATTCGGATCAGACTTTGACAGACGAGGGATATTGGATGAAGTATTAGTAGAACTCCATGCATTAAGTATTTCGTTGGAACGATTAAATGAACCTTCCACATCACTCAAAGTCATATATTTAGCCACATTCAAAGCTTGTGCACCTCCTACGCCTTGAAACATGGCATTCATTGATATCTTTTTATAAGTAAATCCAAGAGAAAAAGCAAATGTGGTTTTGGGAGTTGCACTCCCGCAATATTGACGGTCTTTAGAGCTATTGATGGTACCATCGCCATCGTAATCTATGAATTTCAAATCACCAGCTACAGCATCAGGTTGAATTCGGTCGCCATCCGCATCAACATAAGCGGCCGCTTCCGCATCGGTTTTAAAAATGCCATCTGTCTTAATTAAATAATAAGAGTTAAGCGGTTCACCCTGCGCAGTCTGATACATATACGGCAGGTTACGGAATGAACCGTCGCCCGTCCAAACACCGGAAGTACCATCTGAGTTTTTAACTCCTATATCCGATACCCAGTTTTTCAATGTAGAAAAATTACCCGATATGAAGTAAGAAAGGTCCTTATTGATGCGATCGGACCAATTGGCTTGCACCTCAAAACCACGGTTACGGACCTCTCCCTGATTGACCAGCATGGCATCAATACCAATTGTAGAAGGCCAGTCCATCGTCTGCGTCTGTATCAAATTGAACGTACGTTTCTCAAAATAATCAAAAGACAAAGACAAACGTTTTTTGAACATATCAACATCCAATCCTAAATCGGTCTGTTCTGAAGTCTCCCAAGTTAGATCAGGATTAAGCGCTACATTATTATAAACCGCCGTACCCCATTTCTCACCTACAGTAACCCCATACTGACCAGAATCATTTCCGGTATTTTCATCTGTAACCAAAGAAGCCGATTTATAGTTGTATCCTATTGAACTCAAATTACCTACACGCCCCCATGATGCACGAAATTTAAGAAGCGAAATAAGATCACTCTTTTTAAAGAATTTTTCATTCGATATTTTCCAGGCCACCGTTGCAGCAGGGAAATCGCCATAATTGTTTGCATCAGGCAGGCGTCCTGCATAATCGCGACGCCACGAAGCGGTAACAAAATACCGATCATTGAAAGAATAACCCAAACGAGAGATTAGCGAGACATTAGCATCCGGTCCGGTCAAGTAATCTTGTGCCGTAGTAGAACCTGCATAAGCCAAGTATTGTAACGTTTCCGTTTCGTCGGAGAAACCAGAGCCCGAAACACTAAAGCCACGTTTCTCATAATGATCGGCAGTAGTAGAAAGTAATCCGCTCACCGTATGCTCGCCGAATATGCGATCGTATGTCAGCGTGTTTTCCGTCTTCCATCTATCGGAACGATAAGTCGATTCATCCAAACTGTTCGAAGTATCGGGCTTACCCACTTCATCACGTATCGGACTAAAATTCTTATAATAATTGGTTGCCAGATTATAAGTAAATCGACTTGTGAATTTGAGTCCTTTGATAATATCAGCTATCTCAAGACTGGTCGTTGACCACGTATTACTTGTCTTATTATAGTTTGCATCCGCTTCGAGTGTGCGCACAGGATTAATCACATCACCGTGAATATCCGAAAAATTAGAACCATATGTTGCTATATAGTCAGGGTCTTCGGTTGTAGTTCCACCGTAAGAACCATCCAACGGATTATAAACCGTCGCACTACGTGGCATATAAAGAGCCGACAGAATAACCCCTGAATAAGCACTTGAAGTATTTGTACCCTGACTTGAAGTATTCTTCCAAACAAAGTCCTCACCGATTGTCACCCACTTGTTCAGTTTGAAGCTACTATTATAGCGCATTGTGAGTCCTTTATTATAAGTATTGATCAACGTGCCCTCATCATCATCATAAGCAAATGAAATGCGGTGTTTGAAATTATCTGTACCGACATTCAACGCCACATTGTGGCGTTGATAAAGCGCCGTCCGGAAAATAGCATCCATCCAGTCGGTACGGGTCGTTGCAATCCAAGGATTGACAGTAGTATCCCATCCGGTAGGAAGCGTAAGCCCCGCATTAGCATATGATGTTTTACGCATCTCTATTTCCTGTTCAGCCGTGAGCGATTGTGGCAAATTAGTTGCCTGCCGCACGCCCAATATAGCATCATAAGTAAGAGAAGGTTCTCCTATTTTTGCTTTCTTGGTTGTTACCAAAATAACCCCTCCCGCACCGGATTGTGCACCATAAATAGCAGCAGAAGCAGCATCTTTCAATACCACAATGGATTCAATGTCATTCATTGATGCAATAGGAGCACCAGGCACACCATCAACAACCCAAAGCACATTATCACCGTTTTGTGAACCTTGTCCGCGAATCACAATAGAAGGAGTAGAGGTAGGATCTCCACCATCAGCACTAACCGTAACGCCAGCCAATTGACCTTGAAGCATACTTTCAGTAGAGGTTACCGGACGTGTGATCAAATTATCGGTATTATTAATAACTCCCACCGAAGCAGACAGGTCTTGTTTGCGAGTATTGGCACCATAACCCAATATTACAATTTCACTAAGAACTTTTGTATCTTCAACAAGATTAACATTGATTACTTTTGCGTTAGCGACACGTTCTTCTGTCTTATATCCAATAAATGAATATAATATAATCGATTGAGACTTAGGAACATCCAGTGCATATTTTCCATCTACATCAGTAATTGTCCCAACAGTTGTTCCTTTTACATTAACTGTTACACCAACTAATGGCAACCCATCCGCTGATACGACTCCTGAAACCTTTAAATTCTGTGCCAAAACACCCGATGGTACAATGGCAAAGACCAAAAAGAGACTAATACCCAAAAAAAACTTTTTCAACATAGTAAAAAAAATTAAATTCATTTAAATTCATATAAGATACCCAATGATAGGACACAAAAGTATGTACCAGAATGTTAAAATGTGAATAAGAGAATATGAACTAATGACTACATTTATGTTACAATATCAACAGATCGTAAATCCAAGCCTAAACAGTAAAAACAATAAACTTGATTCAAAGAAATAAAAGTATTACTAATTCCATAATACTAAATTAATAGAGGAAAATCGTCGACAGATCATCCTTCTGTAATTATATATATAATTACAATAAAACAGAAAATAAAACGAGAGAACAAGAAAGCCTTTCTTTCTTATTCTCTCGTCAAACAGGTTTTCTTATCAGATATTATTTTTTATCAGTTACTTTCTTAAAATCTAGACCTAATAACTTCAGAGTAAAAGGAGCTATCTCTGTCTGGTTCATCAACGGCACTTCCTTTCTATCTATTCCACAACCAAAAGCCACTAATGTAGTTGGATCAATCCCGGATAAGTATCCATGCTTACCTCCAAATTTTTCTATCACATCAGCACCTGTACGATTAGTCGCTACAGCAACTCCCTGGATCGGTTCAATAGCTAATGCAACTTTAGGATCACATCCTGAATCTTCAAGTTCTTTTTTATCAACTACCCGAAACATAGAACGAGTAGACTCTGGAAGAGAAGCCAATTTTTTACGCACTTTGGCCAGAGTTATTTTATCAGATATATCTTTCAAATAAAGAAACATCATAGCACCCGATCCATGAAAGCAAGCCTTCCAATCGCCTTCAGGCTGTTCACTCAACAAACCCTCTTGTACCAGCCACACGTTGGGTGCTATGTTACGGTAAGAATTAGTAAAACCGTGATCGCCACAAACAATAATCGTAGTACTATCCATCATTTTTGTTTGCTGCAAATTTTCGATGATCAGCCCTATCGCATTATCGGCTGAACTAACAGCTGCTTTTACTCTATCCGAATTTAGTCCAGTAGCATGCTGTGCATAATCTGTCGTTATCAGATGAATAGTCATTAGGTTAGGCTTGTATTTATTCAGAATATAATTAGCCATATATGCTGTACGAGCGTCACGATTCATGGAACCGGCTCCAAAGGTTTCTTGAGACAACTTACCTGTCGCCTCACGTTCCAATTCATCCAGCAAGCCCAAGGGAGTACAATAAGGTTTAATAAAATCAAGTTGATTATCAACTGGAGCATTAGACCAAAATTCCGGAATATTATACTGAATATATTTAGAGCCCACCGAAACAGGCCAGAACAGGGAGGATACACTCAATCCGTTCTTACTTGCAACTTCCCAGATAGTAGGTGATTTAATTGAGTCAGCATACCAATAACTGACAGACGAAACATGGTTATCTGTAAAAGGAGAATTATAATAGATTTGATGTTCAACCGGCTTTACTCCTGTTACGATAGTCGTATGTGAAGGATAAGTAGCCGTAGGGACAATGCCCTTTATACGGTTCACAAACATCCCATTACGTCTCATCATTTTCAGATTCGGTGATGGCATCAAAGAATCAGTAACCATTTCAGGTCTCATTCCATCAATCGTTATTAAAATAACATGCTTGGAAGGCTCTTTAGCCACTGTTAACAATGAAAAGCTCAAAAGAAGGAGCGCAAAAGCCCCCTTCATAAATTGATTAATTGAAAAAAGGTACCACATATTCAGATGATTTATTTGAAACGATTACTTTATTCATATTATATTTAATGGTTACAGTTTTTGCGTCCGTATCCATATCAAAAGCATCCATATCCTGATTTAGCGGAATGAACGAAGGTATTTGTGCGGTAGTATAGCCGCTAGCAGACGGAGTATTGGCAGCTTCCGTTTCACAAACGGGAAGACGAAGACCCAAATCGGCAGCCCTGCGTCCTTCAGCCATAAAAATTTCTTGCCTCATCAGATAGAGCACTTCCAGCAATTCATCCACTGAAGCAGTTGAAGTAATCATCTCTTCTGTTACAGAAGTTCCTGATATATAAGGAATAGAAATCAGGTTAGGTGATAACCGATCAAGTACGAGGTTACTTCTAAATGCATCTGTAGCCGATGCTGCCACTGTATATTCAGAACTATTGGGATAGGTTTTGTATCCGCCATTATAGCGACCTTCCAGTTGGTCATTAATGCCAGTTTCCACCGGACGTTCTTTTACTAAAGATAAGAGCGTTTTCAATGTGCTCTTAGCCGTAGTTAAATCATTGTCCGCCAAGCTAGCTTCCGCCAAAATTAAGTAAGGTTCCTCAGCCTTGGCTATGCAAATAGGGCGTTGTTCGTATGAACTCGTTTTTTGGAAATATTTAGGATCCAAAAAATCCAAACGGGGAAGAGGCTGAAAATTAGTACCATAAATATAGCCCTGCATCGAGTTTGTCACACTATTTTCTCCATCAAAAACAACTTGTTCTATAAAGTCGGTCGACAGTGCCAAAGCAGCATTTGCATATTTTACAGCATTCGTCTTATCCCCCAATCGATAATAAGCACGCGCTATCAGCGTATTTATAAAAGCTTTATCCTCTACACTACTCGCATACTGTAGTGACTCTACAAACGTAGATATAGCCAAATCCAAATTATCTTCCCAACTTTTCACCTCTCCCCCAGTCTCAACAGGCAATGCCAAGAAGTATTCTCCAGCAAGCAGATATGAGTATCCTTTAATATAATAGAGGTTAAACCGCTGTGCATCCGTGGTGTTTTCATCAGCCTCAGCTACAACATTCAATCCCTGATTAGCCGTTTCACGCAAAGTACCCACATATCGCTGCAAATTCGTCACATCCACATCTGTGTACAAAAGGGTAGGAAAATCGAACACTTTACTACTTTGGCTATAATTATTAAAATAATTATCAGACAAGATTTCAGTCAACTCCACATACGAACCTATAATAGTTGCGAAAGAACGATTAGCTCCATTCACCCAGGTAGTCATTGCATTTGGCGTTTGCAAGAAAGTATCCTCATCTACATTCGGGTTCACAATACTATCCGGCTGTAAAAGTTCGCAAGACGAGACAGAAGCGGCCAGCGCCAACATAAAAATATATTTTGTTATCTTCATTTTATTTTTCATTTAATGATGCGTTGATTTAGAAAGTGATTTTAAGAGTACCTACGTACTGACGGGGAGTTGAATAAGAAGAATAGTTCAGACCTCCCACAGTTACCATTCCCTGAGCTTTACCACCGGATAAGGAAGCCTCCGGATCAACAGAAGATGCTGTAAAAGCAAACGGATTGTACACATTGAACGCCAAATTGAGAGCATTCAAAAAACGTTTTGGTTTAAAATCATAAGACAGGCCAATGTTTCTTATTTTAAGATAGTCAGCCTTCTCTACGAAGAAATTAGTAAAGTTAAGCCAACTGGCTGCCTGAGTTGTACCCTCAAGTGCTTTGTCAGGGATGGCACTATCTTTCAATCCTTTTGAAAACCGGAATTGACGGTCAAAAGAATGCACATAAGATCCCCATTGATAATCTCCGCTAGCCATAAAAGAGAAATTCTTATAACTAGCCGTCAGAGAGAAGTTTCCATAAGAAGTAGGAAGAGTAGAACCTAAATTTTGCAAGGATAGCACCTCCTTCAAAGAATTATCATCATTGAGCACAGCCTTATACCCACGAATGAATCCTACAGGTTCTCCTTTAGCTACAACAGTTTGCACTGTACGTGCTGAAAAACCACCAATAGCAAATGGCACTGCATTGCCAATGTCCAACACTTCATTATGATTTGTATTATAGGAAGCATTTAAACGAACATTCCAGTCCTTAGTATCAACAAACTGTAACCCAACAGTCAACTCAATACCTTTATTCTCTATTTCCCCCACATTAGAAAGGTAATTTGCTGATTGCCCGGATGAAGGAAGAGATGGAATACTAAAAAGAGCATCTTTAGTCAATGCATAATAATAAGTTAACCCTACATTTAAAATACGATTGAATAATACAGCATTGATTCCCGCTTCATAAGAGTGTTTTTTCTCCGGTCCCAAATCAGGGTTACCATATTTACCAAACGAAGCAGCCTGTTCTCCCAAGTAAGAAGTAAAAGACACCGTACGTTGAAATTCGAAAGCAGGAGGATAACTACCTGCGACACCGTAGTTAGCTAATATTCTAAGATTATTGACCAAATTAGTCTCTTTTAAACCTCTCATAAACGGTTCCTCGGAAAGTACATAGGAGAGCCCTACTTTAGGATAAAATTGCCAACCAACATTATCACCAAAAGCTGTATTATAATCAGATCTCACTCCCAAATCAATATAATACTTATCTAACAAACCAAAGTTCTCTTGCAAGAAGAATCCATAATTATACAGATAGCTCAGCCATTCATCCGAACTCAGCGTGCCCGCTCCGGATATGATCTCTGCGCCATCCCGCACATTCTTTCCATTGTATACAGATTGATGATCATAGGTACTGAAATACTGAAAACCAGCTGTTGTTATTGAACTCAACAAATCTTTATACCGAACTTTATACTGACCATTAAAGTCGAGAGTCAGACCAAAATAATTACGGTCAAAATTAGAGATACTACCAGCATCCGATGTCCCTGCCACTTTTTGTTGCGTATGAATGAGATATTCATTCGTCACAATATTCTTGTTTGTATTCAATCGATAATCAACCCCCAATACTCCTTTAAAGGACAAGTTGGGAAGGGGCGTATAATTTAGCGAATGAGAAGTCTGAAAGCGCTTAACAGATTCCCGATTATTTTGCAAATCTTCCGCCTTACTTACGAATTCTTTCATCTGTGCAAAAGCATAGTCATCGAGTGCATCGAGGTCTGCCGTATAATTCACGGATTTTCCGGATGCATCAGTGTATTTAAAATTAGTAGCCGCTGCACCTTCAGTGAACCAGAGTCCTGTGTATCCTCCCTGATTACCATTGCGACTTCTCGAGAAATCTTCAACCACCATTCCGAATGAATTCTGGTATTCGAAGAACCGATCAAACTTCACTCTTGATCCAAAACGTAAATCGTATTTCCGATCTTCGTTCACATTCTTAATTAGCGTGCCCGTGCTATTGGTCATGCTTCCTCCAAAACTATAACCAAATTTTTCATTTCCGCCATCAAAACCAAGGCGATATTTCTGTGTGAAACCCGCTTTGTGCAACAATTCCTTTGTTCTTTTGAAATGATAAAACTGAGAAGATGCCACATCCGATTCCAACTGCGTCTCCACAAAGAAAGCTGTTTTTTGATCTCTCCCCCTCTTAGTAAATATCTGAATAACACCATTAGCAGCATCCGAACCATAAAGAGTCGTTGCCGCACCACCCGTCACATATTCTATATGATCAATGTTCTCCAACGGAATATCGCCGATAGCACCTGAAACAGCACTATTACCTGTCAAAGAATTATTTAAGGTGGCTCCTGTATTCATATTATCCACGCGAACTCCATCGACATAAAATACAGGTGTCGAATTTGAATAAGCCGAAGATAATCCTCTTGATTTAATAAGTGAAGTCGTTCCCGGTTGCCCATTGCTTAAAGTTATCTGCACGTTGGGAAGTGAGTTCTGCAATACCATATCTATGCGTCCCTGCTTCATGCGATCCAGCTCCTGGCTACTAACAGTAGTCACATTCGATGATAAACGACGTTTTTGCACTTCCAAACCCTGTCCTGTCACCACAACTTCATCTAATTTGAAGTTATCTTGGTTCAGCTCGATTGTCATTTTATTCGGATTTGCGGCAACCATCTGCGTTTCATACCCTATATATGAAATCTTCAATCTAGAACCTTGCACAGCGGATACTTTAAATTCCCCATTTATATCTGTTACTGTACCCAGCCCCGAATTGTTATTCATTACTACCGTCACTCCAATCAAAGGCTCTTGCGTTTTTTTGTCTACCACAACCCCTTTTACAGGAATCATGACTGACACTTTTTTCTCTGGAGTATCCTTTTTAAAGATCAGAATAGTTCCCTTTTCTATTTTATAACCAATTGTAACAGGAAGCAATTTAGTCAGAACTTCCGTCAATTCTGTGCCTCTGACTTCAATACTGACTTTTTCGTTGGCATTTATCACTTGCGAACTATATGCCACAGTCAAACCTGTTTGTTTGGTTATAGATGAAAAGACCTCCGCAATAGCCACGTTCTTATACTTTAAAGTAACCTTCTGGGCCGCAGCCGCAAGAAATACATTCAAGAGAACGATCATAACCATTAAAAACCTTTGTTTCATACTTTGTACATTAAATGATTTATAGAACTAATTTTATCGATTTACGTACTATTGACACAAAGAATGGCAGTAAGTGTATAACAAAGCTATTGGTTTTTCATTTCATTGATGTTTCACCGTTACTTGCACAGTATCTCCTCTCATAAAGCAAACAGGAGAGATGATTTCCATTGTCTTCAAGACTTCTTCCAACGAAGCTTTTCTTACTAAAAAGGTATAGTTATAATGATAGGCGACCGTATCTGTTACTTCAAAATGAGCATCATAATTTAAGTTCAACACAGCCAACACCTCTTTTAAAGGAGCATTGCTGAAGCTGATTTGCCTATTTCTCCACTGAGTAAGAGCCGATTCCCCTTGATGTCGATGAATAATGCAAGAGTTATCCTTTTTATCAAAGACAAGATCCTCTCCCGGATGAAGTAAATATCTCTGTTCACCACACAAAAGATGTACTTTCCCTTCGTCAAGCCCAACGAGTATATGTTGTCCTGAAGCATACGCCTGCACATGAAATGAAGTACCGGTCACACAAACAGAAGCTTTTCCCAAATCAACAACAAACGGACGTTTGGGATTTTTAGTTACAACGAAATATCCTTCTCCCTCCAAATACACCTTACGCTCTGTCAGACCGAATTTAATAGGGTATCGAAGATGAGAGTTCGGATAGAGATACACACGTGTGCCATCCTGAAAGGCTACCTGCAACTGCTCACCCTTAGCCACATATACATCCTGATAATCTTCCTCTCCAAAAAGGCTCACCTGCGTATTGAAGTAGAACAATAAAGCAATGAATGCTGCAACAGGGAGTAGAATGGCCGTTCTTCTTATAATCTTTCTTCGCAAAGTTGTACGAGAAATATTCTTGCAGATTGAATGATACATTTTCTCACTAGGAATGCTATGAAAATCCGATAATCCATCCTCATTCATCATGTCATACTCTTTGTCGATACGTTCAGACAGATAACTTTGTCCTTCATCAGTGGCAAACCAACGCGCCAGTTGTTCCGCTTCAACTTCATTGCCCATACCATTAAGTACGTCGTCCACCATCCTACTATTCGGGCTATTCATAGATATATTCGTTTAAGGTAATGCTTTAATAATTTAATCGATTGTGTATAGTAGTTTTTCACCGTGCCTACCGGCATATTCATCCTTTCTGCTATTTCCTCATTCCCCAATCCTTCATTCATCTTCAGCAAACAAATTTCCCTTTTCTGTTGGGGCAATAAATTCAAAGCTTTGTACACAGAAACAATTTTCTTCTCCTCCTCCAGTTTATGTAACAGTCCATCATCAGCAATTTCTTGCTGTTGCAGCACCTCATATTGTCTGGCCACAACGTCATTTCTGTCTCGAATCAGGTTCAATAAATGATTCTTCGCCATCGTATAAAGGTAGTTCTTCAAGCTGATATTTATCCGTAGTGTAGAGCGAGACTCCCACAAACGCATATAGACATGTTGAACCACATCTTCCGAAAGGGTTTTATCTTGCAAATACTGATAAGCCAGTACGTACAACATTTTATGATATTTATTATAAATCGCAGTAAAGGCATCTTCATCACCTTGTAATAAGAGATAAAGCAATCTCTCATCCTCATACGAAGTTTCTGTAATGCTCATATATGCTTGTTTAAAGAGAGCACAAAGGTATGGGACGAAATCTACATTCTTGTTCCGTTCCGATTACATGAGGATTACAAAAGAGTGAGATGCAAATTCTATTTTTTATTAATTACAGCTCTCTTAAACAAAAGTGAACTATAAAAAATAAGATGAACGACTGAAAAAATCAGTGCAGTAACAAGTAATCGCTTACTACTTGTCCAACCAGCAGTTTGTTGATGCCAGAAAGCCACAAATATCAATGCCACCGAAAGAGCAACAACCGTTACATCGAGAACATATCTACCAGGCCTGCGTTCTCCTTTGGCTTTCAATACTTTACTATGAGAAATACCATAAGAAGCATAAACATCAAGTCCAATAAGCATCCACACAATTAAGCGGATCCATGTGTCTGCAGGAAGAAAAACCATCATAAATAAGCAGGTAAACACACCCAAGGCAGGTATCACAGGAACCCATGGAGTTCTAAAAGCACGCGGTGCATCCGGCATCTTTTTACGCAATACAATGACCCCTATACATACTAAAATAAAGGCTAACAGAGTACCTATGCTAGTCATTTCTCCCGCCACCCTAGCAGGTACAAAGGCAGCAAACAAACTTACTAATACCAGAAAAAAGAAATTGCTTTTTGCCGGGGTACGATATTTCGGGTGAACCTTAGAGAATACTTTAGGTAATAAACCATCCTTACTCATGCTATAAAAAATACGGCTTTGCCCCATCAACATCACCATGATTACAGAAGAATATCCGGCAAGAATAGCGAGAATGATCGCACGATTTAGCCAAGGGTAATCAGGATGAATAACCCCACTAGCATCAGCATGTCCCATGTGCTCAATCGCTATCGCCACCGGAGCTATGCCATCATGCCCCCTGAACTCAGTGTAATGCGTAACACCTGTCATCACATGGGCAAACAATAAGTATAAAATTGTACAGATAAAAAGAGAAACAAGAATGCCAATTGGCATATCTCTTTTCGCATTTTTCGCTTCTTGCGCAGCCGTGCTCACTGCATCAAAACCTATAAATGCGAAGAAGACAATGGCTGCCGCGCGAATGATGCCCGTCCAACCGTATACACCAAATGTTCCGGTATTTTCAGGAATATACGGCACATAATTCTCTAAATTGATGTATTTCCATCCAAGTACAATGAAAACCAGAACAACAGCAATCTTCAAAATAACAATGATCGAATTGACAAAAGAGCTACCTTCAGTACCTTTTATCAATAACATAGTCATCAGAAAAATAATTAACACGGCAGGCAAATTTACGATTCCACCATCCCATGGACAAGCTACAAGCTCCGGAGGTAAATGCAGTCCAAATCCATCTAAGAATTTTATAAGATAACGACTCCAGCTAATACTTACCGTAGCAGCCGCTACAGCATACTCTAGCACCAGGTCCCATCCAATAATCCAAGCAATGAATTCTCCCATAGTGGCATAAGAATAAGTATATGCGCTACCTGCAACAGGTATCATAGAAGCAAATTCGGCATAGCACAAACCCGCAAATCCGCATCCTATGGCAGCAATTAAAAAAGAAATGGTTATTGCAGGACCGGCTTGTTCGGCAGCCGCACCACCCGTTATTGAAAAAAGACCGGCACCAATTATGGCCCCAATGCCCAGTGCTACGAGCTTCCCAACACCCAGTGACTTCTTCAACGAATTATTATCTGTAGCATTTGCTTCTTTAAGCAAAGTTTCTATTGGCTTTCTTTCAAATAAACTCATATTGATTTTATTTTCTAATTAATGAAAGCACAAAGATATTAATTTATTTAATTATTAATCATATTATTATGTATATTAGCCTTTTAATGCTGTTTTTGATTAACAGAGACAACAAAGACGATTATCTCCGCTTAGGAGTCTCAAGTCTATTAATCAAGCTCTCTCTTTAGTTAATCAAAATAAACATTACGTTAATGAGTTAATTGAATCTTTATATATATTAAACCATGTTATAAATCGAGCAACAATACGCTGAGTATTTGGTAGTAAGCAGAATATGAATACCTTTGTAGTGTGTTTTTCATAGTATTAGATTTAAGGTTAACAAAAAGATTGGTTGCTCGTGATGGGTAGCCTTTTTTTATAGCCCAATCTGATAAACACAAGATTTCTCCCCACGGAAGACAGAAGAAATAACAGTCGCTTTTACCGGCCTTTGGCAAACATAACCAAACATGCGTTCGGCAAATCCTTCAGAACAGTAACAAAGCGCCGGAAACTTTTTATCCAATCCTTTCACAAGCGGACAAACACAATGTGGCTTGTTCTCATTGGCTATCAGCGTATTCTTCCCTTCAAAAGAGCAGATCCATCCCCATTCCTTTTCAAGGAAAGGAACAAATTCCTCCAACTTTCCCTTATACGGAGCTAAGATATTCTCCATCTTCAGATCATTATAATGAGCCAAGGAGGCCGATTTTACCACCTTTCTAACACTTTCTTTATCTAAATTAGCATCCAGATTATTGAGCAATTCCGCTATCCAGAATTGATTCATGGTTACTTTGGAATCTGTTTCCCCGTTCTTTTCACTCATAGTATTCAGGGGATTAGCTTCCAGTATGGAACTAAAACCACAGAGACAAGCTCCGCCCAAGCAGGCTGTTTTGATGAAATTTCTTCTTGTAGTGGACATAAGGTATTGGATTTAAGTGATTAAAATAAATTAAGATAATACATATATTACATAAATAAAATTGTTTAGGAGATCACTTTCTCTGATCGGCGTTGCTATTTCTCTACATCTACATAAGTTTCAACTGTATGCTGTATAGCTTCTATTTTAGATACTCTTTCAATTGTTCTTTAAGAGCATTTCCATTACTAGGTCTTTCAGCTCTTCGTACAACAATTTCACCAAGTTTATTAACTATAGCGTATTTGGGGATGAATATATTCATATTTCCATTTTCATCTATTAAAAACAAAGAATTAATTTCTTGAGGGAAAGTGCTACCACTTAGTTCTTTTATTGGATGATAAGATGTGAAGTACCCGCTAATTGTATCCCTGTTAAGTTTCTGAAAACACTTATCAATATCGTCTTTATTGTCTAAAGTAATATATAGTCTAACAATAGCATGGCTTTCAAAAAAAGTCTGAAGCTTTTTCGCTTCTTTAAGTTCCACAATACATGGTTTGCACCATGAAGCCATTAAATCAATGTAAATCACTCTGCCTTTAAACTTCTTTAGTAACTTGCTCAAAGATTGGGGATAGTCAAGGATTTCTAGTTTGGAATACCTCTCATCATGCGCTTCTTGAGATAGTATCGTTGATGAGAAGGCTAAAAAGGCTATAAAAATTAAAAGTTCATGCTTCATTCTCATGATAGTTCATTTAATAAATTTATTTCTCTTCTATCTCTTTGTAGGATATTGTCGCCATTCTATTATCCGAGTTAGCAAATTATTTATTATTGTGTATGAAACTACTTATTCGTAATTGTTCCCCAAATATAAAACATTATTTCTATATCAGATTAGTCCACATTGAGAAACTTTTTGATTGAACCAAAAAGTTTCTCAATGTGGACTAATCTAAGTAAAAGAATAAATCAAAATTAGATTAATCCGTATCTTCCAGAAAAAAGACATCCTCCACTTTCTTACTGCAAACTTTAGCTATCTTAAGTGCCAATACGGTTGAGGGTACGTATTTATTTGCCTCAATAGCATTAATAGTCTGGCGGCTAACACCAATCATTTCTGCCAATTGCTGCTGCGTAATTCTCAGGATAGCGCGTTCAACTCTTATATTATTCTTCATCTTTTTGAAACTTAGAGCGGTAAATAATAAAATTATATCTGACAATAAATACAATCAGTATGGTAACTGTATTTATCATCATTGACTTAAGAAACGTGAAGTCATAAAAGAACAAGATACATAAGATTTGAATAGCAAAAGATAAGTAGGTGGCCCAAACAAGAGACTCCAAGCGAATCTTATAGATATACTCATCTTCATTCTTTTCTTTTGAAAAAGCTACGAAAATAGCACTGACAATAAATAAGATACCGACAAGTTCTTGAGTGAAATTATCTTCCACAACGGACCATAAAGAATTGGTGTTTGAAGTAGCACCAAAGAGGGAATCAGGCAGCAAAGAAAGGGTTTTAACATTAAGAAAAGAGAACTCTAGGTTTTCGAATAAAACCATATACCCTAACACAATGGCAGGTATTAATAATACCCATCCGATCATCCGAAAGCTGTTTGGAAATAAATAATTTGTTTTCATGATATCAATTATTAAGTTTATGCCACAAATGTATATAATACATTCCATAAAGACAAGCATACATTACATAAAGTATCTCAAATAAGACTTATTTAACTTATTTTAGTTTATATAATAATTGGAATCACAACTCGTATATATCTTGCAAAACGCATAGCAATAGTGAGAAGAGAAAACTGTAAACATATCAGATCACCCTCTACAGGCCTTCTGAGAGGGGTAAATAGAAGTCGGACATTCAACACGTTGATCTCGGACATTCAACACGCTGAAAGCGTGCTTTCTATACGCTGAAGTCATAAGCTCTATTTAGAAAAGATCATTTGTAAGGAATGAAGAGAAATAGAACAGATAGGAAAGGCTTGAGTAAATTTCTAATTGCATCTAACTTTAACAAACAGGGCAACATTCAAATCGTTTTTTCTTCCCGAAAAACTTGACTTTGCTTGTTTCATGTAGTATCTTTGCCAGAGTTATCATAAAGTAGTTTCAAATTAAACTACGGTAAACGGGGGAAGCAACAACTTCTTCCGTTTTTTTGTATCTGAACCGTTCAGTTGAGCCTTCTGAACCGTTCAGTTGGCCCAAAAAAAGGCAGAGGATGACCAAAGAGACGGTTTCTCTTCACCAATATGCTTATTTGTTATCGGAATAACTCCTAGTGAAAACTAAATTTCCTCTATATGCTATCC
>Ga0316602_10000051_pt1 | contig 129994 bp, 119 predicted proteins | sample OWC_soil_day10_C_FD_203103 | JGI IMG/M metagenome (GOLD analysis project Ga0316602, IMG submission 203103) | Wetland soil microbial communities from Old Woman Creek delta, Ohio, United States - OWC_soil_day10_CT | ecosystem: Environmental > Terrestrial > Soil > Wetlands | place: USA: Ohio...
GAGAGTATTTTAGCCCAACTCGCCAGCACCTACCGAAATATGGTTCTGGTTTATTAGGGCTGATTTTGTGGGGATCCCTCAGCCTAAAGGGCCGCCGCAAGCGGCGTTCAAAATGCCAACACATTTTATGTGGGCACTGCCCAGGTCCAAATGGCAAATAAAATAGCCTAATGGGATAGGCTCTTATCCACCAGTCATTATTTATTCTGTAGATTGATAGCAAATTCTCGCGATATAACCCTCAACATTACGCTTCATTGATTTTAATCATCTACGAACTGCACATTATTCGGCACATTGCGTTGCTGATTTTTTTAATTACTTATCTTTCAGGTCAACCTCCGGGACCAATAACATGATTTTAACATTGATCGAACTGCTGATCGGCGTGGTGGTGATTGTCGGCGTAGCACGCTATATCATCAAAGGCTATTCCGCCACTGGCGTGCTGTTTGTCGGCGGTCTGGCGTTATTAATCGTCAGTGCGCTGATGGGGCACAAAATATTACCTGGTAGCGCCACCAGTACCGGCTACAGCGCCACGGATATCGTCGAATACATTAAAATTCTGCTGATGAGCCGTGGCGGCGATCTCGGCATGATGATCATGATGTTGTGCGGTTTCGCCGCTTATATGACGCACATTGGCGCGAACGATATGGTGGTCAAGCTGGCTTCGCGCCCGCTACGTTTTATCAACTCGCCTTATGTGCTGATGATTGCTGCGTACTTCGTTGCCTGCCTGATGTCATTGGCGGTATCGTCCGCCACGGGCCTCGGCGTGCTGCTGATGGCAACGCTGTTCCCGGTGATGGTCAACGTCGGTATCAGCCGCGGCGCGGCGGCAGCGATTTGCGCCTCTCCTGCGGCCATTATTCTCTCGCCCACCTCCGGCGATGTGGTGCTGGCCGCGAAAGCCGCTGAAATGCCGCTGATCGATTTCGCCTTCAAAACCACGCTGCCAATCTCGATTGCGGCGATTATCGCCATGGCGATCGCGCACTACTTCTGGCAGCGCTTCCTCGATAAAAAAGAGCACATTGTCAGCGAAATGTTGGATGTGAAAGATATCACCACCACAGCGCCGACGTTTTACGCCATTCTGCCGTTTACGCCGATTATTGGGGTGCTGATTTTCGACGGCAAATGGGGCCCGGAGCTGCACATCATCACCATTCTGGTGATCTGCATGTTGCTGGCGGCAGCGCTGGAGTTTTTACGCAGCGTTAATACGCAAAAAGTCTTCTCCGGGCTGGAAGTGGCGTATCGCGGTATGGCCGACGCCTTCGCGGGAGTGGTGATGCTGCTGGTCGCCGCCGGGGTCTTCGCCCAGGGCTTGAGCACCATCGGCTTCATCCAAAGTCTGATCTCCATCGCCACCTCTTTCGGTTCAGCGAGCATTATTCTGATGCTGGTTCTGGTGATCCTCACCATGCTGGCGGCAATGACCACCGGTTCCGGTAATGCGCCGTTTTACGCATTTGTCGAAATGATCCCGAAACTGGCGCATGAATCCGGCATCAACCCGGCATATTTATCGATTCCAATGTTGCAGGCTTCCAACCTCGGTCGCACCATCTCTCCGGTTTCCGGTGTGGTGGTTGCGGTCGCCGGAATGGCGAATATTTCGCCGTTTGAAGTGGTAAAACGCACGTCAGTTCCGGTGATGGTTGGCCTGATTGTGGTGATTATTGCGACTGAATTTCTGGTTCCGGGAGCTGCGGTTTATTAATCAATAATAAACAATAAACGCCTCTTATGAAAAAGCGCCTGCCCGGCGCTTTTTTTGTGCTTTAATAACTCATAGTAATTACCCGGACTCATCCATCAGGAAATAAAATGATTAAAAAGGGACTCTCCATCGGCCTGTGCGTTGCTGCCATCCAGATCTCTTCTGCACACTCTGCCCCGCTCCAGCCCAAACAATATGGTGATTTCGATCGCTATGTGCTGGCACTATCGTGGCAGACAGGCTTTTGCCAGAGTCTGCATGACAGCGGGCGAAGCGAGCCCGATGAATGCCGTCTGCGAAAAGAGCCCGCCAATAAAGCGGATTACCTGACGGTACACGGTCTGTGGCCAGCGCTGCCGAAATCCATCGCCGTGCGCGGCGTTGACGATCGCCGCTGGATGCGTTACGGCTGCGCCACCCGTCCGGTTCCCAATATGCCGGAAGCCAGAACCAGCCAGAAATGCGCCGCAGCGGAAACCGGTTTATCGCTGGAAGTGGCGAATAAATTGAATGCCGTCATGCCCGGCGCAGGTAGTAATACCTGCCTTGAGCGCTATGAATATGCCAAACACGGCATCTGTTTCGGATTCGATCCGGATGACTATTTTGGTACGATGGTGCGCCTGAATACCGAAGTCAAAGCCAGCCCGCTAGGCATTTTCCTCGCAGAAAATTACGGGAAAACCGTTACCCGCGATGCATTCAACGCGGCCATCGCCCAAGCATACGGCGAGCAAAGCGTGAAAGCGGTGAAGCTGACCTGTAGCGGCAACCCGGCGTGGCTGACGGAAATACAAATTACCATCAAAGCCGATGCCATCAATGCCCCGCTGGTTAACGGTTCCCTTTTACCGCAACCGCATCCCGGTAACTGCGGGAACAGTTTTGTGATTGATAAAGCGGGTTACTGAGCCAACGCCCGGAACGTTCATATTTCCGGCAAATGTGCGCCAAATCACTTCACAGTGGGCCGCGCGCTCAGTATCATCCGTTGTAGACAAACCCTCGCTGCCCGTCGGCGAGGGTTTTTCTTTGGATCAATCAAACGACATGGAGTAACTGATGTCCAGACCTGCCATTATGATTAATGAGCTAGACGCCGAGCGTCTTGACCGGTTGCTGGAGCAACCTGATTATGCCAGCCTGCCGGTCGCGGATGCGTTGAACAATGAGCTGGATCGCGCTCAGATGTGCGCGCCGGGAGCGATGCCGCCTAACGTGGTAACAATGAACAGTACGGTGAAATTCCGCGAGCTGAAAAGCGGTGAAGAGCGGGTGCGCACGCTGGTGTACCCGGCGCAGATGACCGACAGCGCCACGCAGCTTTCCGTGCTGGCCCCGGTTGGCGCTGCACTGCTCGGTTTACGGGTGGGTGACAGCATTCACTGGCAGTTGCCGGGCGGCACCACCACCGATCTTGAAGTGCTTGAACTGCTTTATCAACCTGAAGCAGCAGGCGATTTCCGGCTTTAATTCCCCCAGCGTTGTTCGCAGAGGATGCGCCCGCATCCTCTTTCCGTTCCTGTCATCATATTCTTCATATTTGCCATATACGCAGCAAAAAATTCACACCATTTATGTTTCAATCAGTACAGCATAACCCACAGGGAGAAGCGTTTATGTATCAGACCATTATTATGCCGGTTGATGTTTTCGAAATGGCGTTGAGCGACAAAGCGGTGCGCCACGCTGAGTTCCTCGCCCAGCGCGAGGGCGTTATTCATCTTCTGCACGTATTACCCGCTTCCGCCAGCATGAGTCTTCACCGTTTTGCTGCCGATTTGCGCCGCTTTGAAGAGCATTTGCAGCAGGAAGCGCAAAACCGCCTCGACACCATGAAGACTCATTTTTCCATTGAGCCGTCACGCATCCGCACCCATGTGCGTTTTGGCAATGTGCGTGATGTGGTCAATGAACTGGCCGAAGAGATACTCGCAGATATGGTGGTTATCGCCTCGCGCAATCCGTCAATTACCACTCACCTGCTCGGCTCTAATGCCGCCAACATCGTGCGTCACGCGCATATTCCGGTGCTGGTGGTTCGGTAAATATTACTTGCTCACCTGGTGGCGCAAACCACCTTACGGCGTAAAAAAGAGGCTACCCGAAGGCAGCCTCTTTCATTTGCAGGTATTGCTTACTTTCTTATTTTGCTTATGCAGACTTAGTGCGAATCAGGTAATCAAACGAACTCAGAGACGCTTTGGCGCCTTCGCCGGTCGCAATGATAATCTGTTTGTACGGCACCGTGGTGCAGTCGCCCGCCGCAAACACACCTTTTACGCTGGTTTCGCATTTGGCGTCGATGATGATTTCGCCCATGCGGTTACGCTCAATCGCGCCTTCCAGCCAGGTGGTGTTCGGCAGCAGACCAATCTGCACGAAGATCCCGGCCAGCGCGACCTGGTGTACGTCGCCGCTGATGCGGTCACGGTACTCAAGCCCGGTAACTTTGCTGCCGTCGCCTTTCACTTCGGTAGTCTGCGCGTTCAGAATGATGTCAACGTTTTTCAGGCTGCGCACTTTATCCTGCAACACCTGGTCAGCTTTCATCTCCGGCGCGAATTCCAGCAGCGTCACATGCTCGACAATCCCCGCCAGGTCGATAGCCGCTTCCACGCCAGAGTTACCGCCGCCGATCACCGCCACGCGTTTGCCTTTAAACAGCGGGCCATCGCAGTGCGGGCAGTAGGTCACGCCTTTGGTGCGATACTGATCTTCACCCGGAACGTTCATGTTGCGCCATTTCGCGCCGGTAGCAATGATGATGCTGCGGGCCTTCAGCACCGCGCCTGACGCAGTCTCAATCTTATGCAGGCCACCTTCAACGGCCGCAGGGGTCAGCTTTTTGGCGCTCTGGCTGTCAATCACATCCACGTCATAATCCGATACGTGCGCTTTCAGTGCACCCGCCAGTTTCTGGCCTTCGGTTTTCGGTACGGAGATGTAGTTTTCGATATCCACGGTATCCAGCACCTGGCCACCGAAACGTTCCCCCATCAGACCGGTACGAATACCTTTACGTGCGGAATAGACTGCCGCAGCCGCACCCGCCGGGCCGGAACCGACGATCAACACATCGTAAGCGTCGCGTTTGTTCAGCTCTTCCGCCGCTCGTTTTTCCGCGCCGGTATCGATTTTGGCGACGATTTCCGTCAGCGTCATACGACCCTGACCGAATTCTTTACCATTCACGAACACCGCCGGAACGCCCATCACGTTGCGATCGGTGATTTCGTTCTGGAACGTACCGCCGTCAATCGCCGTATGTTTGATGCGCGGGTTCAGCACGGCCATCAGGTTCAGCGCCTGCACCACATCCGGGCAGTTGTGACAGGAGAGCGAGTAATAGGTTTCAAATTCAAAATCACCGTCGAGATCGCGGATCTGCTCCAGCAGCGCCTGCGCCTCTTTCGACGGATGCCCACCGGTCCACAACAGCGCCAGCACCAGTGAGGTAAATTCGTGGCCCAGCGGCGACCCGGCAAAACGCGGGCCGCTGGTTGAGCCTGGGTTGGTGATCAGGAATGACGGTTTACGCACCGCCAGGCTGTTGTCTTCTTTAAAAGAGACTTTGTCAGACAGCTCAGCGATTTCGCCCAGCAGTGCTTTGATTTCTGCCGATTTCGCGCTGTCATCCAGCGTAGCAATCAACTCAACAGGTTTAGTCAGTTTCTCAAGGTAGGCCTTGAGCTGGGTTTTCATTGTGGTGTCGAGCATTTTTGGTCCCTCGCTTAAAACATCATCATGCAAGCCGCGTTGTTCATGGCTGCATCAATGCAACTTGCATCATGGTGCTGAATAAAACGGGCCCCCAAAAGCACCCGTTTGCAACATAATTTCCTCAGTATTTCACGCCACAGATCTGCCTGTGACGTGAAAGACGCCGGGAAATTTAGATTTTGCCGACCAGGTCCAGAGACGGAGCCAGTGTCGCTTCACCTTCTTTCCATTTAGCCGGGCAAACTTCGCCTGGGTGAGAAGCAACATACTGAGCCGCTTTGATTTTACGCAGCAGATCAGACGCGTCACGGCCGATGCCTTCAGCGGTTACTTCGATGGCCTGGATGATGCCCTGCGGGTCAACAACGAAAGTGGCACGGTCAGCCAGACCTTCGTTTTCACGCATGTTTTCGAAGTTACGGGTCAGGGCGCCAGTCGGGTCGCCAATCATCGCGTATTTGATTTTCGCGATGGTTTCAGAACTGCTGTGCCACGCTTTGTGGGTAAAGTGGGTGTCGGTAGAGACAGAGTAAACGTCCACGCCCAGTTTCTGCAGCTCTTCGTAATGGTCAGCCACGTCGCCCAGTTCAGTCGGGCATACGAAAGTGAAGTCAGCCGGGTAGAAGAAGAAGACGCTCCAGCGGCCTTCAGTATTTTTCTCGGTTACTTCGATGAACTCACCGTTTTTGAACGCCTGGTTTTTGAAAGGTTTGATCTTGGTATTAATTAAGGACATCTATACTTCCTCCGTGTTTTCGTTGGGGTGTAAGTTAACGAACTTTGTTTGATAGAGCCAATGTGTTTGCTTTATCAAATCAATAAGCGTTAGCTAACAGACCTTAACGAGCAACCATGTGAACGACTGATTTGCCAAAAGTAAAAAGGCCACCGCGACGGGTGGCCTCGATACCTGAAATACCCGTGGGTGCTTCAGCGCCAGCAAGCTGGCTATGCGTTGCGCTCATAACCTAAAGGTCATCAAGCTGTTTGATTAGAACACTGCTGGCGGCTAACGACAACGTTTCATTTCGCGATCCTGCCGATGATTGTGATAGGTTTTCCCTAAGTCGAATATTAACCATTTAATTGTTAAGGATTTTTATGTTTAAGCGACTGTTAATGCTGACTTTTCTTCCACTTACCCTGCACGCCGAAGAACTGCCCGCGCCGGTAAAAGCCATAGAAAAACAAGGCATCACCATCATCAAATCCTTCGATGCGCCAGGCGGTATGAAGGGATATCTCGGCAAATACCAGGATATGGGCGTCACCATTTACGTCACGCCGGACGGTAAACACGCCATCTCTGGTTATATGTACGACGAGGCGGGCACCAACCTCAGTGAGAAGTTAATCACCAAAGAGATCTACGCCCCGGCGGGCCGCGCGTTGTGGCAGCAGATGGAAAAAGCCGACTGGATCCTCGATGGCAAAAAAGAGGCGCCGCGCGTGGTATATATGTTCGCTGATCCCTACTGCCCGTACTGCAAACAGTTCTGGCAGCAGGCGCGTCCGTGGGTAGAGTCCGGCAAAGTGCAGTTGCGCACGTTACTGGTTGGCGTGATCAAACCGGAAAGCCCGGCGGCCGCTGCGGCGATCATGAGCGCGAAAGATCCGGCGAAAATCTGGCACGATTATGAGCAGTCCAACGGCAAGATGGCGCTGACGCTGCCGAAATCCGTGCCGCCGGAGATGATGAAAAAGCTCAATATCAACCAGAAGCTCATGGACGATCTCGGCGCGAACGCCACACCAGCGATTTACTACATGAATGAAGATAATGTGTTACAGCAGGAAGTGGGCTTGCCGGACGCGGAAAAATTGAAAACCATTATGGGCGATAAATAACGGCGACGCAGATCGCGCCGCCGGGGAACATTACAGCTTACACAGGCGCTCTGCCGCTGCCAGCAGCGTCGATTCCTGTTTCGCGAAGCACAGGCGAATCAGCTTGTGCGGAAAGGGATCGGCGCAGAACACCGACAGCGGGATCGCTGCCACGCCCACTTCTTTGGTCAACCACTGGCAGAAACTTACGTCATCCAGATCAGAAACCGCGCTGTAATCGGCCAGCAGGAAGTAAGTGCCCTCACACGGTAAAATCTCCAGCTTGCTATTACTGAGCGCATTAACCAGCACATCGCGGCGCGCGCGGTAAAATTCCGGCAACTGGCGATAATGTTCCGGCTCGGCACGCAGCATATCCGCCAGCGCCAGTTGCGCCGGGGTATTGACCGAGAAAGTCAGATATTGATGCACCTTACGCAGCTCGGCGCTGATAGCGGCTGGCGCTACGCAGTAACCCACTTTCCAGCCAGTCATATGGTAGGTTTTACCGAATGACGATACCGCCACCGCGCGCTCACGCAGTTGTGGATGCGCCAGCACGCTGGCATGGCCCTGTTCGGCAAAACAGATGTGCTCGTACACTTCATCACTCAGCACGTAGATTTCACGATCGGCAATGGCCTGCCACAGGGCGGCAAAATCCGCTTTGCGCCATACCGTTGCTGACGGGTTATGCGGCGTATTCAGAATCACCAGTCGCGTACGATCGCTGAACTGCGCGGCAAACTGCTGCCAGTCAACGCGAAAGTACGGCGGTTGTAAGGCAATGCGTTTCAGCACACCGCCGGAAAGTTCCACCGCCGGCGCGTAGCTGTCATAGCTCGGATCAAAACAGATAACTTCATCGCCCTGACGCACCAGCGCCGTGATCGCGGCGTACAGCGCTTCTGTCGCCCCGGCGGTCACCGTAATATCCGTGTTCACATCCGGTTTATGGCCATACAGTTCCGCTGTTTTATCGGCAATGGCTTCGCGCAGCGCCTGCACACCGGTCATCGGCGCATACTGATTCGCCCCCTGCGCCACATGAAACGCCAGACGCGCCTGCAAATAGCGCGGGCCGTCGAAATCCGGGAAGCCCTGCGACAAGTTAATGGCGTTGTGCTGCTGCGCCAGCGCGCTCATTTGCGTGAAGATAGTGGTACCTAAAGCGGGGAGTTTACTTTGCGGAATCAATGCGTTATTGCTCATCGTTGTGTGCCTGCTTGTAATACGCGTGTTGCTGCCACTATAACACGATGTTAGTATTTGGCAATCAAGACGCTTAGACGTCTATATGATAACAATATTCCTTATAGGGAAGGGTTATGACAGACAACCTGCAACTCCAACAACTCGTCGCCACCTGCCACTGGATCGGCGCGAAAGGCTGGGCGCCCGCCACCGGCGGTAACATGTCTATTCGCCAGGACGCCGACTGGTGCTGGCTGAGTGAATCCGGCAAAGACAAAGGCAGCCTGACGACTGCGGATTTTTTGCAGATTTCCATTGCTGACAACCATGCGCTCTCTGGCCGCAAACCCTCAGCAGAAACTGGCCTGCATACTCTGATCTATCGCCTCTGCCCCGATGCTAACGCGGTGCTGCATGTGCACACGGTGAACGCCACGGTGCTCTCGCGAGTAGAGAAATCTCCTGCCCTGCTGCTGAACGGCTTTGAAATGCAAAAATCCCTCAGCGGCCAGACCACACACCTCGACACTGTGCCGGTAGCGATTTTCGATAACGATCAGGATATCGACGCGCTGGCCGCACGCATTGCCGACCACGCGCAGACGCATCCGCTGCGCTATGGTTTTCTGCTGCGCGGCCACGGGCTAACCTGCTGGGGGCGCGATGTCTCCGAAGCCCGTCGCCATCTGGAAGGACTGGAATTTTTATTTGAATGCGAAATGCAGCGTCGCCTGCTGGAGAAACCATGATCCGCGCCATCGTTACCGATATTGAAGGCACCACCAGTGACATCCGCTTTGTGCACAACGTCCTGTTCCCGTACGCCCGCGAGCGTCTGGCCGGTTTTGTCACCGCAGAGCAGTACAAAGAGCCAGTCAGCACCATCCTCAATAATCTGCGTGAAGAAGTGGCGCAGCCGGAGGCAACCACCGCCGAACTGATTGAGGTGCTGTTTGCTTTTATGGATGAAGATCGTAAATCGACGGCGCTGAAGGCGTTGCAGGGGATCATCTGGCGCGACGGCTATGTAAATGGTGATTTCAAAGGCCATCTCTACCCGGACGTGCTGCCTGCCCTGGAAAAATGGAAAGCGCAGGGCATTGATCTGTATGTATATTCCTCTGGCTCAGTGGCGGCGCAAAAATTGTTATTTGGCTACAGCGACGAAGGTGATATTACTCCTCTGTTCAGCGGATATTTCGACACGCTGGTCGGCGCGAAACGGGAAGTGCAGTCGTACCGCAATATTGCGACGCAAATTGGGCTACCGCCCGCTTCCATTCTGTTCCTCTCCGATATTCATCAGGAGCTGGATGCCGCCGAAGCGGCAGGTTTTCGCACCACACAACTGATTCGCGACGATGATGACGCAGCCAGCCATCATCACCAGGTTCACTCTTTCAGCAACATTAAGCCGGAGCAGATCCCTTCATGAGCGCACTGACTATTTATACCGACAAAGATGCCAGCACGCCGGTGTGGCACAGCACAGAGGCCAGTGAAATTCAGCAGCAGCTAAACGCCAAAGGTGTACGTTTTGAGCGCTGGCAGGCCGACCGCGATCTGGGCGCGAACCCGACGCCAGAGACGGTGATCACCGCTTACCAGCACGCCATCGACCAACTGGTGGCCGAGAAAGGCTATCAGAGCTGGGATGTGATCAGCCTGCGCGCCGACAACCCGCAAAAAGAGGCGATGCGCGCCAAATTCCTCAACGAACACACTCACGGTGAAGATGAAGTGCGCTTCTTCGTTGAAGGCGCGGGCTTGTTCTGCCTGCACATCGGCAGAGAAATCTACCAGGTGCTGTGCGAGAAGAACGACCTGATTTCCGTACCCGCCGGCACCCCGCACTGGTTTGATATGGGATCGGAGCCGAACTTCACGGCAATCAGGATTTTCGATAATCCCGAAGGCTGGATCGCGCAATTTACCGGCAGTGATATTGCGGCAGGGTATCCGAAGTTGGCGTAGGATAACGAGGCTCCGTCTGGAGCCTTTTGTTGGCTTTATTTAATGACAGCACTAATTATTGTTACGTATTTTTATTGCATCTTCAATCCAGTCTTCAATGTTTTCGGATATGTAATCGTACACATTTTTACTAGAAGAGTACGGTGGATCATAAGCCTTCGCTATTTCGGATAATTTTTTGTTTGTAGAGCCATGAGTTATATAGGAAAGAGGATTATTTCCTTTTGTTGATTGGTTACCATTTACGTCCTTTAAATTGTGTATGTATATAACCAATACCCCCATTCCCTTATTCCATGATTCAACAATCTCATAGTTAATCCACTTTCTATTTGCTGTGTTTGTACCTGCTAAAATTACAGTACAGGATCTTCCTTTCATTTGTTCAGCGATCCAATCCTTGATTTTTTGGTCGCCTCCCCCAACAACAGTTTCCCAATCATTATCTCGTGCGGGTTTATTTCCTTCAATTGAACCAATATTTCGCACCTGAGATACTCGCCAGTTATCTGGTTTGTAATGAAAACTAAAAAAGCATTGCCTAGCCATGTAAGTCTCCTTTTTTAACACAATAAGCTATAATATTCAGAGTATTTACTAACACATCTTTTAAAGTAGCTGATTCATCACCAAGTTTTAAAAAAAGTTGATAAAATTCATTGTCTTTCTTTTCATCATTATCAAGTAATTGACACTCCTCTTCCCATAGTTTTTTAGCCATATATCCGGTTGACCCGATTGGTAGTATAATGTTTTTTTTCTCTTTGGAAATTACATATTCTTCTCGCATGCCATTTGATAAATCAACACCTTTATCAGTTATTTTGTTTCCAAATAGAAACAATGTAAAACCAGCATGAGAGATCATATCATCCCGATACTGTGTCCAAAGTACCTTTAGCGATTGAGATGTAGAAGATTGAGGAAATGGTCTAAGTAATAGTTGATCACTGATCGGACTATTTTGGTTCATATATACTTCTTCTAATGCTCCAGAAATTACTGCACTACCGACACCGAGGCCAAAACCTGAAACGATTTTGTAGCCATCTCTAATTAAATTTGAACTAAGATTTGAAATGAAAATATGTGATTCATTTTCATTCCACTTTCCATATTCATGTGCTGCTCCAGAGATAAATATAGTTTTTTTCTTGTAATTTAATTCGATCAGTCTTAATAACTCTCTGATTTCATCATAATTTTCCACCATGATGGTTTTAATATTGAATCGACTTAGATCAGAAATAAATAATTCCTGTTTTCTACATTTATATTCATAGTCAGCATCAGACTCGTCATCTTTTTTATCAATAGATTTAATGAAACAATAGTGTCGCCTTTGATTTCCATCGTAAGCAACGCGTACTCTACTTAAAATATAGTCGAGATTAGGGTCTGTAAAACTAAACCCTATAAATATAAATGTCTTTGATATAAGATCGCCTTTGAGTGCAGAGAGATACTGATCCATTTTTATGTAGTATCTTTCATAATCATCTTTTGTCAAAACGGCACTATTAGCATGATCAATATCACCATGCATTTTATAAACGATAGCATCTCTTTTCAGTTTAGTAACAGCCAGTTGCTCTTTTGTATATTTGACATCAGGACTCTTCCCTGATTTTATTAAACTATTTTCAATTAACTTATCATAATTAGTTGTCCAGTATGTAGTAATAGGTAGTCTTGCTAAAATACGATGAGTGTCAGTTTCAACTGCATCTCTTGAAAATTCTTCAATGAGTCTCTGATTTAGTTGACTGCGATTATTGCCATTAGAATTACAATGAAATTGAGCTAGAGCCACCAAATCGTGCTCTTTATCAACATCAAGGCCTAATTCATCTGCAATAGGCCTTAATAGTTCAGCCCAGCTTACAAAGCCCGCACCAGCTGACATTCCTGCCCCTGCAAAAATTGCCACATTTTCATCTTGTAGCTCCTTGCATATATGTTTTATAAACGAATCTCTGACTCTATCCATAATTTATTCTCCTCATCCTATTTTTATTTAATCATTAATTTTGATATTGAAAAACATTTACCTTTTGGATGTCTTGTATGGAAATTGAATTGTTTTTAGCATTAAAATTTAGTGGGGTAAATATTGGTTGAATATCTGTGATATTGATACATATCATAGGTTTGGATAAGGCTACCCCGTGATTTATTTCCATCTCTATCCATTTCGACAAGTAATGTCCATTATGAGATATAGAATTATCTGTTTGTAAAAACAAAATTATTCTTGATTGTTCTATTCTTTTTTTTAAGACTATCCAGGTATACTCACTCGCAAGCTTTCTTCTTAAAAAGTCACTATCGCTAGCCCAATCGCAATATATTGTAATGTTGTGTTTATTTAATTCGTCTTTGACTATTTTTACAAACTCTGAATCCAAATAGCTATGAGATATGAATACGTCAAAAGTTTTTTTATTTTGAAATGAGTCTGATTCTATTCGTTCGACCAGATCTTTGGGAGACACATTAAAATCATCCTTTTCAAACATATAACTTTTTTTCTTTCCTTTGAAGTTTTTTCTTAATGTTACATAAACCCCTATATTTTGTAAATGTTCAAATGCCATTCTACGAATTTGGTTGTTACGTTCACTGTCATTTATTTTTTGGAAAAAAGTTATTATTTTATCGCTGTAGAATTTCGTTAGCTCGTTGAATATTTCTATTTTTTCTTTCGTTGTACGACTTTTTTGATGATATGCAGCGATAAACACTTCAATATATAACGGATCTATTTTTTGTAAATTCTCTTTTGCTTTTTCAAGCTTATGAGTATAAACATCTATTTTATTTCTTCTCGCTTCGGTGAAGCTTTCACAAATGAGCTTTTGTGTTTCACTGTCAAAATTCATTTTGTGTTTATTTATTTGCCCACAAGAAATAAGATATTTGACTTTTGCCAAGTTATAAAAAAATTGAATGGGCGATAGGTGATTGTATCTGATTTTTTTTCCATTCTTTTTAAGGAACAGGTCCTTTTCATGATAATAATTATATCTTTGTACTAACTTGCTCCATTCACATGGATAAAATTTGATAAATAAATCCAAGATTAATTTCTTATCATAATTATATGGCAATATTTGAGCTATTAAACTTAGTGGCTTTGTAAAACTTTTTGTGTAGTCTATAGTCTCCGAATAGTATTTCCTTTTCATCATTCCAGGCATGTACCACTCCCTCCCCCAACAGTAATCTTCCAAAAGTTATTATCCAGGTATGTAATATATTTTTGATAATAACAATGCCTTAGCACTTCTAATTACATTGTATAGCAGATTACTCCGATTTCTTTGTGTATGGAATAGGATGATACACTTTTTATATTGACTTTTATAAACAACTCTATATTACTGAAAAATATAAATTTTATTCCTTCGCACTACATGGGATTATGTTGTGCTGCAACTAAATAACTCAGCCGGATACCGCGCCCCACTGGTAACTAACATGCGGTATGCCGAGCATCGTAGGCTAATGCTATGCGGTTATATAGAGAAAGCAGCCCTACTGCTAATCCTGAAAGGGCTGGCCAAAAGTGGAGCGCTATGTAGTAGTCCCTTTTTTGTTTATTTAATCTACTGCGTAGTTTCTTTTATTGTCTTTCAAAGACATATAATATTTACGCTGCTAGACCTATAAGATTTTATCTGCCTTACGCCATAACACAGCCAAGTGGATGGTTACAACCTCACTTCGAGCCAATCCCACGTTTATCCAACTCCCTGCGCAACAGCCGCTTAATCCACCCTGCTTTGTTGTCATCGCCGTCTTCTTTCATTGCGATAGCCAGCCTTTCGGATAGATCGGCATCCAGACGGAGTTGCACAACGTGTCTTTCTTTTTGGTTGTCCTTGGTTGACATTGGTTGTCACTCCTGTATATTTTACATGCTGGTGTTCAATGTACACCAACGTAGTGAATTTAAAAAGCAACGCCCCGAAGTGCAGGAATACTGTCGAGGCCTCTAACCACATCATTAATGGAGGTAATGTATGGCTATTGCCAATGGTACCACGTACGGGTATTTAAAGCCCAACCCCTTCTCTGTTCACGCTTTTGTTTGTCTTCCCGCTGTTCGTCTCTCCGGTTCTCAGGAGGTGTGTGATGCTGCCTGACACCGATATCCTCTCCTCTGAACTGCGCGATATTTTCCGGAAACTGGATCTCTCGCAACTCAGCGAGGAAGAGACCTTTCAACTGGCAAACGGCTGCGAAGAACATATCGCCGGGCTTTGCCACGGTCTGCACTTTCTGGGCAAAACCTTTGTCTCATTTGCCGACAGCGACGTGCTGGAGTTTTCCCGCGAAAGTCTGTGCCAGTTAGGTCACGGGCTAAAATCCACCGCCACCCTGCTCCCGGCGCTAATGGAACTTCATCAAATCACTGAACGGAAAATTATCGCGGAAGATTATCTGCGCTAACCCGACATGGCTCCCACGGCGTGTAGTCAACGTTTTGGGAGCCTGCTCGGTTTTTCATTTCACATCCCTTGCGACAGATACCCGGTTTAGGTTGCAATTCGCGCTGTCTGATCTTATCGTTATGTACGGATATTATCCGTACATAAACTGATAAAGATTATTGGCTGGTCTGTATAAATTCAGGCCACTGGGGAGAAAACCGCTATGCCCGCACTGAAAAAACAGCGCATAGATCTGCGACTAACGGATGAGGATAAGAAAATGATCGAAGAAGCGGCGGCAATGACCAATCAGACGGTCACACAGTTTCTGGTTAACAGCGCTTCTGAACGTGCTGCGGAAGTGATTGAACAGCACCGGCGCCTGATTCTCAGCGTGGAATCATGGAACCGGGTTATGGATGCTATCGAAAACCCACCAGCACCGAATGACAAGCTTAAACGCGCCGCAAAACGTTTGCAAAACATGGAGTGAACCGTGGACAACCTGACCATTGAGATGTTCTCAGGAGAGACAGAGTATGAAACAGGAGATTTTGATTGTGGTGAGGTATCGCTCAACACATTTTTAACCCACCATCTCAAACGCCAGCATGATGGCAAAATTTTACGTGCCTGGCTCCTCATAACAAAAACGCCCAGGCCGCGCATTTTAGGCTATTACACCTTGTCTGGCGGCAGTTTCGAGAAAGAACAACTGCCCACGAGAACGCAGCAAAAAAAGGTGCCTTATCACCATGTCCCCTGCGTCATATTAGGTCGGCTCGCTATCGATAAATCACTGCAGGGAAACGGCTGGGGAGAAATCCTGGTTGCGCATGCCATGCAAGTGGTTTACAACGCCTCACTTGCCGTCGGTGTACATGGGTTATTTGTCGAAGCACTCACTGGCAACGCCAAAAAATTCTATGAAAAGCTGGGCTTCATTCCGTTGGCCGATGGCAACCAGCATTCGTTGTTCTATCCGACAAAATCTACTGAACGCCTGTTCAAAGAGTAAGCTATCTCCAGCAGCGGTGGGTAACGCTGTTCGTTAACGTATCCCCTGCAATATATCCCCCGGCTCCAGCCCCACCAATCTCGCCAAATGCACAAACTCCACCACATCTAATCTTCTTTCACCACTCTCGATTTTGGCGATAAAAGATTGTGGGCGACCCAGCGCTTCGGCAAGTTGCGCCTGAGTGATGCCTCGTTCTTTACGTGCTTTTTTTAACGCGGTGATCACGCGCTGATACTCTTCTGAATAGACGGATGCCATACGATCGATTCCATGATAAATATCCCAAAATCGAATATCCACCCATTGTCTTTTTATCCCAAAACAGGATAAAAGGAGCAAAACATGTCGGGCGATTTTTACTGGCTCAACGAGCCACAGCAGTGGCGCGAAGCGCAGGGCAAAGTCGAGGTTCTCACCAATGGCAACACCGATGAAAGGTGTTTATACCGTTCACGGTGGCCTGCGCTGTCCATTTCGTTCTCCACCTCGCGGCTGGAGTTATTAGGTGAAGCGCGTCTGCTTGCAGCGCTGAAAGATACTGCCAGAGCGATTTCCCACGCGCTGGGCTACAAAGAAGAAACAGCCTGATTGCGCGACACGCCGGAAAGCTATGGCTTTCCGGCCGATGTCACAAGATCCTTCGCACCATGCCAGGTAACGCGCCAAACATCAGCAGGTGCATTTTCAGCACGGTGCCTTTTTTGTAGCCGTAGTTCAGCAGTGTTAGCGAGATAAACTCCAGCACCACCACCGAGACGGCGGCACCGACAATCCCTTCATAGGTGATAAAAAAGAACGACAGCGGCACGCACAAGATGAGCGCAATGAACGATTTACAGGAGAGATAACGGTAGCCCGAGGTCTTTAAAATATAACGTGACGAAATAGCGCCCATCGTGGAAAGCATCGTGCCAACACATAAAATCAGCGCCGGTAACCAGGCATCGGCAAATGCCGGACCATACAACAGACTAATAAACATTTTACCCACAGCAGCAAAACCGACAATCACGCACAAAGAAATCGCCGCAATCACAATATTCAGTTCTGTGGCTTTCAGTGCCGCCGCGCTCTCATTTTTTTCATTGTAGACAGCCGGAAAATAGGAAGTCACCAGCGCCAGCACGACAAAGCTCCACGAGGTGGCTAACGTGACCGCCACGGAGTAGATGCCTAATTGATGAGCATCACTTAACCCCGAGAGAAAAAACAAATTAATACGTGGATATATCGCTACGGAAATATTAGCAATCAACATCGAACTGCCGGTAATAACCAGATACTTCAGGTAAGTTGCCGGTTTCTTTGTTTTCTCCGCCAGCGTTTTTTTATTGCCATTTCTGGCAAAATGGAGCAACCGAAGCAGAAAAGGCAATACCGTTGTCACGATAATCGGAATGGTGAGTAATAAAGGATTTAATTTCAGTTCGGCAATAAAAAAGCGCAGTATCAGCGCCGCAATCAATCCGACTACGTTGAAAACCGCATTGATTTTTGAATTCAGCGTCGTGTCATTGTAGGTGGCAACAACATCAATGGTGGTAAAAAAGCTGGCCACCGCCACCGAGCAAAAAAAGACAAATTCAATCATATCTTTACTGTGGCTGTACCAGAGTACGGGAAGCGCAACAATAATATAAATACCCGAACGTAATAGCAGTGATATTCTGGCCAGCACTACGCCAGAATAGATATTCCTCGACAACCGTCTGATAATAATATTTTCACTACCAAATTGTGCAACCACCATCACAATTTGAAAGCTGGCTACAGCCAATGCTATTTTTCCCACCAGCGCCGGGCCAATATATTTAGCAACAAAAGCGCTGACCAAAAAAAGACCAACCATGGAAATGATTTTTTCCATAACCAGCCAGAATGAATTTATCAGCGATTTACTTTTCATTTTATCACCGCCGCGTGTCATCATTATCTTTATAAAGTAAATCAATGAATTTCATGACATCCATTGAATCTCTTTGTTTTATAACAAAAATGACGAAAGCAGCTATGATTGCAATGAAAATCAATGCAATCCAGACCATAATGATTACCTTTGCTGTGTGAGCCAAAAAAAGCAAATAAGAAATACAATTTATAGACGCTAATTAAACTCAGCGCAATTTCATTATGACTACAAATTAATAGCAATATTAAAACATCCCTTGTTGCTTCACCAGCAGTTTTAAAAATATAGGATTTTCCTTGATTCTTTATTACGATGAGTTTGCTGCACTATGTTGTTGGCCTAATAGGTAAAGAAAAGATGGATAACAGAATACAGTCAGCAATTGCACTACGAAAACAGGGTGAGTACGAACAAAGCCGCCAGGCGCTGAAAGCGCTTGTCGCGGAACCGGCGCTACGCGCGCAGGCGTTGCTGAATATCGCCTGGTCGTATGATAACGAAGGTAATGAGCAGGAAGCAGAACAGTGGTACCGCGCCGCACTGGAGGCAGGGCTGACAGGGGAAGATGAATTTGAAGCCTGCTTTGGCCTGGCCTCAACGTTGCGCTGCCTGGAGAAGTATGTGCAGGCAAAAACCCTGTTTGAAGAGATCCTTGCCCGCTGGCCGCAGGCTACGGAAGTGCGGCTATTTTATGCTTTGTGTCTGCACAATCTCGGTGAACATCAACAGGCGGTCAGCGTGCTGCTCAACTGTATTGCGCAACACCCGGATGCGCGCACGGTGCCTTACGCCGGGGCGCTGCGCGAATATGCACAACGCCCTGAAGGTTGAGCTACCGATGTTGTTTCTGCGCTTGCCACAGTGCTATTACGCTGAGGAATACCGTCACCATCAGATACAACCCCGGTGCGAAGTGGCTACCGGTGGCACTGATCAGCAGCGTACAGATAAACGGCGCGAAACCGCCAAACACCGTCACCGCCACGTTATAGCTGATCGACATACCGCTGGCGCGGGTCGAAACCGGGAAGATATCGGCCATCAATGACGGAATGGTCGAGAAGTAGATCGATTTCAGCAGTGCCATCCAGCCTACCAACAAAGCCAGTGACAGCGACGTGACATTCAGGCTGGTCAGCCAGAAGGCGGGCAGTAGCGTGAACGCCATCAGCACCAGCGCTACCCACAGCAACTTCACGCGGCCCACACGTTCAGCCAGCAGGCCGCCAATCGGCGTGACTACCGTCAGGATCACCCCGGCCAGTAACGTGGCGCTGTACGCGGAGGACGGCGGCAAACCGAGGCTTTTCGTCGCCCACGTCGGCACGTAGTTGAGCATATAGTTGATCGCCGTCGAAACCACCATCAGACCAATCGCCAGCAACACCAGTCGCTTCTGCGCGCCGAGCAGCAGTTTCACCGGATGCGCAGGTTTTTCTGCCTGAGCGTAAGCTGCCGATTCATGAACATGGCGGCGGATCCATAGCCCGACCGGGCCAATCAGCAGACCAAAGGCAAACGGAATTCGCCAGCCCCACGCCTGCAACTGCTCCGCTGTCAGCCACTGCGCCAGCCCCAGACCAAACGCGGAGGCCAGCAATGTGCTCGCGCCCTGCGTGGCAAACTGCCAACTGGCGATAAAGGCTTTGCGTTCGGGAAAGTGTTCCACCAGAAACGCCGTCGAACTGCCAAACTCGCCGCCCGCCGAAAAGCCCTGAATCAACCGCGCGACCAGAATCAACAGTGGTGCGGCAACGCCCAGCGTGGCATAGCCGGGCATAAACGTGATCATCGCGCCACCAAGCATCATCAAATTGATCGACAGCAGCAGCGACGCCTTGCGCCCGTGTTTGTCGGCATATGCCCCCAGCACAATCGCGCCCAGCGGGCGGATCAGAAAGGCAACGCCAAAACTGCCAAAGGCCAGCAGCAGCGACACCGTCGGGTTAGCGGTCGGGAAGAACGCATGCGCGATATAGCTGGCAAAAAAACCGTAAACCGCAATATCAAACCACTCCAGCGCGTTGCCAATACAGGTGGCAAAAAGGGTTTTATAGAGGCTCGGGCGAGTACTGCCCTGCTCCATTTCACGAGCCAGCGTACTCATTGTGCACCTCCAGCCTGATGCAGGCGATGGCGCGCCAGCAGTTCTGCGCCCTGCTCGCCTAAATCCCAGAATAAACGTGTCATGATCGCCAGCCCTTCGCGGGCGATGGCGACCGGCAGATGCTCATCCGGCGCATGCTGGCCACAGGCCGGATAAGAGTGCGGCACCCACAACGTCGGCAGACCTAAAATTCCGGCGAACACATCGTTGGGCAAGGAGCCGCCGAGATTTGGCAGCAGCGCCGGTTTGTTGGCGCAGGTTTCCGCCATCGCCTCCAGCACCCAGTGTACTAGCGGATCGGTCGGGTCAAAGCGGGTTGCTGGCGTGCCACGCACTTCGCTGATGGTGACCATTGAAAAGCCGTGCGCATCAAGATGCGCACGTAGCGCGTGTTCCAGTTGTTGCCAGTCCGTGCCGACAACAAAACGTAGCTGGCAGACCGCCGTCGCCTGGCCGGGTATGGCGTTCATCGGCTGTGCCGGGTTGCCAGTGAGGAACGACAACACTTCCAGCGTGTTCCAGCCAAATAGTTTCTCGGCAGCGGTTAAGCCCGGTTCGCCCCAGTTTGCATCGATAGCCGGATCGTTTTTACCGCGCGCGGGCGTGATCTCCGCGAGGATCGCTTTCAGTTCCGGCGTCAACGCGGGCGGTTTCAATGCGGCAATCTGGATTTCTCCTTTGCCGTCCACCAGGCTGGCGATGGCGTTCGCCAGTTGCGTACCAGGGTTGCTCAGCAAGCCGCCCCAGTTACCGGAGTGGTAATCTTTGGCACGGGCATCAATGGTCAGACGGAAGTTGGCGCAACCGCGCGAGCCAAGAAACAGTGTCGGACGATCGGCGCTCAGGCGCGGGCCATCAGAGGCGATAAACAGGTCGGCGTTAAGGCGCGTTTTTAACTGCTTGCACACCTCTGCGAGCCCCGGCGAGCTTATCTCTTCGCCCATCTCGCACAGCCAGACGCAGTTAAAACCCAAACGCCCGTTCCGTGCGTGATACACCTGCGCCAGCGCCGCCAGATTCACCGAGTGCTGGCCTTTGTTATCCGCCGCACCACGCCCGTACCAGTTTCCATCGAGTTCGGTCAACGTCCACGGCGAAAGACCTTCGGCCCAGCGGGCATCATCACCAAACACCACATCGCCGTGGCCGTAGCACATCACCGTCGGCAAAGCGGGGTCTTCCTGATAGCTGGCGAGCAAAAAAGGCCGTGCCGCGTTCACTGGATTGGCGATGATTTCAGTCTGAAAACCCATTTCGTGAAACGCCGGAACAAATGCCTCGTCGTAATAACGGCGTAATGCTTCGTCGCGATCGGTGTGTTGACTCTCGCTGGGGATCGCCACCCGTGCGGCAAGTGCCTCTTTGAAGTGGCCGCTATCAAACCACGCCAGCGCCTGCGCAATAATTTGTTGTGTTGTCATATAGTTTGCCCTGTCTGATTTGCTGCCGGTGGCGCAAATATCTGTTGTTGTCTTTTTGTTCTAAACCAGAACAGAGCGTTGCCACAATAATAATAATTGCAATTTGGCATTGCTTTTTTGATAAGGGTAAACTGCACAATCCCAGGGCAAAGGAGGAAATCACGATGCTGACCAATGAACTGCGCTACTTTTTCGCGGTGGCGACTTCCGGCTCGCTGAGTACCGCCAGCGAGCAACTGTTTGTCGCGGGCTCTGCCATTAGCCGACAGATCCAGAAGCTGGAAGCGCGACTTGGCGTCACGCTGTTTGAGCGCCATGCGCGCGGGATGGTGCTGACCGATGCCGGGCAAATTCTGGCTAATCATGTGCGTAAAAGCATGCGCGACATGGAGTTTGCGTTGGCGGAAATTCAGGGGCTAAAAGCGGTACGCAAAGCGCTGGTGCGCATTGCCTGCACCGACGGCATGGCGTTTGATCTGTTGCCCGGCTTGCTGGCACGTTTTCGCCAGCAGCATCCTGGTGTCAATTTTGATTTGCAGGTTGGCACAGCGTTGCAGGTAGCGCAGTGGATCCGCCATAACGAGTGCGATATCGCGTTTCAGTTCAGCCTTGCGCCGGAGCGCGAGGTGGAGATCATTGCCGCATGGCCCGCGCCGGTTTTGCTGTTGCTTGATGCCGGACATCCGCTAACGCAACAGACGAGTGTCACCCTCGACGCTCTGCATCACTACCCGCTGGTGCTGCCGGAAGCCGGAACGACGATTCGCCAGTTGTTCGATCTCTCCTGCCGGATGGCGGGCACCTTTCTGGAACCGGCGTTCAGTAGCAATAACTTCTCGGCGTTGTATGAGTTTACCCGCCATACCGCGCAGGCAATTACCGTATGCAGCCATTTCAGCGTGCTGTGGCGCGCCCGACTGGATGCAATGACGCTGAAGGCCATCAATAACACCTCGCTCAGTCAGCGCACGCTACAGATTCAGGTCCCGGGCGGCCGACACCGCCCGGCAGCGGTAGAAACTTTTCTGCAAATGGCCACGCAGATGCTCGCCGAGGAGCACAGCAAATGGATGGCGCAACTGGCGTAACGGTCAGTGCGCCACGTCAGTCAGCCCGTCGATAATCACCTGTTTCATCCCCTGCGAACAGGGTTCCACGCGCCCACGCACGCCATAGACCTGCGCCAGACTTTGCGGGGTGATCACCTCATCAGGTTTACCGTTAGCTAACAGCTTGCCCTGCTTCAGAATCAATACATGGTCGCCGTGGCGCAGAGCGATATTGATATCGTGTACCACCACCACCGTGACAATGTCGCGTTGCTGCGTTTCGCGCTTCACCAGATCCATGACATGGAACTGATAGTTGAGATCCAGCGCACTCAGCGGCTCATCCAGCAGCAGCAGCGATGGCTGGCGGATCAGCGACTGTGCCAGCCCCACCAGTTGTTTCTGCCCGCCGGAAAGCTGATCGAGAAAATGCAGCGCCAGATGTTCGATTCCGAGTTGGCGCAACAGCGTCATCACTTCCGCCTGCTTTGCTGCGCTGTGCAGGCCGCCAGAGGCGCGCTGGGCGACGATGATCGACTCCAGCACATGCAGATGCACGCCCGCCGGTAACGACTGCGGCAGGTAGACCACCTGCTCTGCTCGTTTGGCAAACGGTTGGCTCAGCAGGTCAACATCATCCAGCAGCAACTCGCCCTCGGCTTTGTTCAACCCGGCCATCGCCCGTAGCAACGTCGATTTCCCGCTGCCGTTCGGCCCCAGCAAAATAGTGACTTTGCCGCGCGGCAGTTCAGCGATATTCAGATCGTGAATAATCTGCCGTTTGTGATAGCCCGCACCAAACCCGCGCAGGCTCAGACCACTGTGGCTCATACACTCCCCCGGTGACGCACGATGATGGTGATAAAGAACGGTACGCCCACCAGAGAGGTGACAATACCGACCGGGATAATGACGCCAGAGATCAGATTTTTCGAAACGATGGACGCCAGCGACAGCACCAGCGCGCCAAGCAGCGCACTACCCGGCAGATAAAAGCGGTGATCCTCGCCAAACAGCAGACGCGCAATATGCGGCGCCACCAGGCCGATAAAGCCAATCGGCCCGACAAATGCCACCGACAATGCCGACAGGATACTGACGCGCAGCAGCGTTGCCAGCCGCAGACGGCGCACGTTAATCCCGAAGCTGATGGCCCGGTCTTCGCCGAGGCGCAGCGACGTGAGCTTCCACGCGCTGAGCATCGACAGCGGCATAATCACCGCCAGCGCCAGCAGCAGAATGCCGAGTTTCTCCCACGAGGCGCGGGCAATGCTGCCCATCGTCCAGAACACCAGCCCCTGCAAAGTATCTTCGTTGGCAATAAATTGCAGCATCGACACCAGCGCGTTAAAGGTGAACACCAGCGCAATGCCGAACAGCACCACACCGGAGGTCGCTACCTGCGTCCAGCGGGTGATGCCATCCAGCAATAGCGCCGCCAGCAGTGCGAATATAAAGGCGTTTGCCGAGATAAACCATTGCGCCGGAATGCCCGGAATACCAATACCGAGCACGATCGCCAGCGCCGCGCCGAACGCCGCCGCCGACGAAACGCCAAGCGTAAACGGGCTGGCAAGCGGATTATTGAGAATGGTCTGCATCTCCGCACCGGCAAGGCCGAGCGTCAGACCGACGATAATCGCCATCAGCGCGTACGGCATGCGAATATCCCAGACAATCACCCGCGTTCCGGCATCGACGCTGCCCGGATCAATCAGCGTATGCCACAGCGTATCCAGCGGCAGGCCCGACGGGCCAAGGGTAAAATCGAGCAACATCGACGCCATAATCAATACCGCCAGCACCGCCAGCAGGCTGACGCGGCGGCGCAAAATCGCGCGGTAGTTGAGCATCAGGCCGTCGGTCTGCGATGCCCCCGCTTCAAGGGTTGTACTCACGGTTATTTACTCTGCTGCCAGCTAAAGACGAAATTGTCGTCCGGCAGTTTGGTGAAGTTTTTGATGATGTGGTGATACGTCGCATCCGGGTTGAGATCCGCGAAAGCCTGCGGATAGATATCTTTCGCCAGATACTGCATCCCCACAATGTTGTACGGATGGTTATAGAAGTGGTGATAAACGCCATAAACGTGTTTCGCCGCCACAGCCGGGATCTGGCCAACGCCGGTACGCTGCAACAATACCCGTGCCTGGGCATTCACCTCCTGCGGCGAGGTTTTCAGCCCCAGCGGCAGTACCTGGCTGTTACCGCGTTTCGAGCCAGTCATGATGTAAACATCCGGGTTTTCGCTAATCACCTTCTCCAGCGCGATAAAACCGCTGGCGCCCGGCAGCAATTCAGAACCGATATTTTTCGCGCCGACAGCTTCCACCAGCCCGCCCCAGCCGCTGTGACCATGGGTAAAGCAGCAGGTATCGGTGTTACCGGCCAGTGCTTCAACAAACACTTTCGCCTGCGGTTTGATAGTCGCGGTTTTTTGTTCGATGGCAGTTAATTGCTGGCGATAGTAGGTGGTATACGCCGCTGCATTGCTCTCGCGGTTCAACACTTTTCCCAGCAGATCGACGCTGGAAGCGGTATCTTTCAGCGGATTGACTTCGTAATCGATAAACAGCACCGGAATATGCAGCGCCGCCAGCTTGCTGAGCACGCCGCTATCTGCGAGCGCCGGTTTAGCCCGTAGCTGGGCGACCATCAGATCCGGTTGTTTGGCCAGCACGCTTTCCAGATCGACGTTACCTTTATCGCTAAAGCCCATATCCATAATGCCGGTCGCTTCCGGCCACTGGGTTTTCAACATCTCCCAGGTGGCAACATCCTGTTTTTTCGCGAGGTTGTTCCATGCCACCAGCCGTTTAAACGGATCGTCACGATCGAGCAGCGCCATCGACATAATGTCGCGGCCATCCTGCAAGATCACACGTTGCGGCTCATGCACAATGGTCACTTTTTGGCCGGAAAAATCGGTCACAGTCAGGGGATATTGTGTAGCGTGTGCCAGCAACGGAACGGCGAGAAAAGCGGCGAGAACCAGCTTACTGATGGATTTTCCTTGCATAAAAACAACCTTGCTGAGAGTTGGATTGTAATGATTCTAATAATTATTATCATGTTAAACTAAATGAATCATATATACCCTAAATAATTCGAGTTGCAGGAAGGCGCCGACACAGTGACAAATTCGTCGGGAACGAATTTGCCCAACCGAAGGTTGGCCTCCGGTGAGAGACAGGATGTCTCTCAGTAATCCCCAGTCACTTACTTCAGTAAGTGACTGGGGTGAGCGACAAATCTGCCGGGAGCAGATTTGAACGCTGTAAGCAGCGGCCCCGAAGGGGTAAGGCTCAGGGATGAGCCGAATAAAAAAGCCAACGCACATGCAGCTTGAAGTAAGTGTTATTTCGGCTGAAACGCGCCGTTTGCCACCTCCGCTGGCGTTACTACGCCACTGTCGAGCACCCAGCCGCTGATAAGCGCCGCGGGTGTCACATCAAACGCCGGGTTGTAGACCTGCGCACTCTCCGGCGCCCACTGCACTGCGCCGAAACTGCCCGCCACGCCAGTCACTTCCGCAGCCACACGCTGCTCAATCGGAATCGCATCGCCATTCGGACACAGTGGATCGAGCGTGGTCTGCGGAGCGGCAACATAGAACGGCACATTGTGGAACTTCGCCAGCACCGCCAGTGAATAGGTGCCGATTTTGTTCGCCACATCGCCGTTGGCAGCAATACGGTCAGCGCCGACCCACACCGCATCCACCTGCCCTTTTGCCATCAGGCTGGCGGCCATCGAATCGGTAATTAACCGGTAAGGCACGCCCAGTTCACCGAGTTCCCATGCCGTCAGACGGCCGCCCTGCAGCAGTGGACGGGTTTCATCCACCCAGACATTCGCCACTTTGCCCTGCTGATGCGCCAGCGCAATAACACCGAGCGCCGTACCGACACCCGCTGTCGCCAGCCCGCCGGTATTGCAATGCGTCAACAGGCGACTACCAGCTGTGACCAGCGCGCTGCCCGCCCGCGCAATGCTGTCGCATAGTTGTTTATCTTCATCGACCAGCCGCAGCGCTTCCGCCGTCAGTGCCGGAACAAACGCCTGCTGCGCCAGAGCCTGCTTCATGCGATCAAGGTTGTTCATCAGGTTGACCGCCGTCGGGCGCGCAGCGCGCAGCGTTTCCAGCGCCTGCGCTAACTGGTCGCGGTTTGCTCCCTGTTCAGCAAGCAGCGCCAGTAACAAGCTGGCGGAGAGGCCAATCAACGGCGCGCCGCGCACGCGCAAAGCGTGAATATGGTCGACAAGTTCCGCTACCGTATCCGCCGACAGCCAGCGTTTCTCCTGCGGAAGCGCCTGTTGGTCGAGAATAAATAAATGATTGTCGGCGACTCGCAGGCTGGTGGTCTGTAATGCATGCATATCGTTAAATCCCTGTTGCGTTGTTGTGTCGTATTGTGTCAGGATGACATTCAGATGTATAGACGTCTAAATGGCTTAATTAGCAAAAAGAGGATCGAGGCAATGTCGCAATACCGTACCTTTTCCGCCCGTGATGCCGTGGCGTATGCACAACAATTTGGCGGCCTGGACAACCCGTCTGAACTAGTGGACGCGCAGGAGGTGGGCGACGGTAACCTCAATCTGGTATTTAAAATTTTCGACGCACAGGGCGTCAGCCGTATCATCGTGAAACAGGCGCTGCCTTACGTGCGCTGCGTTGGCGAATCCTGGCCATTGACGCTGGACAGAGCCAGGCTGGAAGCGCAAACGCTGGTGGAACACTACCAGCACAGCCCGCAACATACGGTGAAAATCCACCACTTCGCCCCGGAACTGGCGGTAATGGTGATGGAAGATCTCTCTGACCATAAGATCTGGCGCGGCGAACTGATCGCCAATGTCTATTACCCGCAGGCGGCCACGCAACTCGGCAACTACCTGGCGCAAACGCTGTTCCACACCAGCGATTTCTCCCTGCATCCGCATCAGAAAAAAGCGCAGGTGGCGCAGTTTATTAATCCAGAAATGTGCGAGATCACCGAAGATTTGTTCTTCAACGATCCGTATCAGATCCACGAGCGCAACAATTATCCGCCGGCGCTGGAAGCGGATGTTGCCGCCCTGCGCGACGACGCGCAGCTCAAACTGGCGGTCGCGGCGCTGAAGCACCGTTTCCTCTCTCACGCCGAAGCCCTATTGCACGGCGATATTCACAGCGGATCGATTTTTGTGGCCGATGGCAGCCTGAAAGCTATCGATGCTGAGTTTGGCTATTTCGGGCCGATCGGTTTTGACGTCGGTACAGCCATTGGCAACCTGCTGCTCAACTATTGTGGTCTGCCGGGGCATCTGGGCATTCGCGATGCCGCCGCAGCGCGCGAACAGCGCCTCGACGATATTCAGACGCTGTGGGCAACGTTTGCTGAGCGCTTCCAGGCGCTGGCAACGGAAAAAACCCGCGACGTTGCGCTGGCGCAGCCCGGTTATGCTTCTGCTTTCCTGAAAAAGGTGTGGGCCGATGCGATTGGTTTTTGCGGTACTGAACTGATTCGCCGTAGCGTCGGGCTGTCACATGTAGCGGATATCGACACCATTAAAGATGAAGAGATGCGCCACGAATGCCTGCGTCACGCTATTTCGCTCGGCAAAGCGCTGATCGTGATTGCCGAACGCATTGATAGCGTGGAAGAGCTGATCGCGCGGGTGCGCCAGTATTCGTAACGCTCCGGCCTGACATATAGCCCGGATTTGCAGGCCGGATAAGCGTCAGCACCATCCGGCAAAACAGCCAATCTGGCATCTGATGAATTGTTCCGTTCACTACGAGTTTGGCAGACACATAATCTGTTGTGGAACGTGAACGGGAAAAGGGGGCGCCGCCGCGCTCCCCCTTTTCAATCCCCCGCGGCCCCGCGGGGAAATCGGTGCTGCGCACTGCACTCACCTCCCGCACATCTGCCTGCGGTCGGCTCGACTCGACATCGTGTCTCGACTCGCCTCTGGCCGCCTTCCCTGGCGTCCAGACCTTGTCATCTGAGCTTCGGTTCGCCGATTTCGAGCGGGGACACAACCCCATCGCTGCATGACTCATGCATAAAAATGGCAAACATGTTGCTGCAACGTAGGCTGAATCCAGCCTGTGATTTATCCCAGATACTCAATCACTGACAACCCACCGTTATAATCGGTGCTGTAGATAATCCCCTGAGCATCAACAAACACATCGCACGACTGGATCACACGCGGGCGTCCTGGCCGGATATCCATCATCTTCGCGGGCGCAGCAGGCACCAGCGCGCCAGTTTCCACCGGACGATACGGGTTGGAAATATCGTAAGCACGGACACCGGCGTTCTGGTAGGTGGCGAAAATCAGCGTCGAACTGATAAAACTGCCGGGACGGTTTTCGTGCAGATTGTGCGGGCCGAAGTGCGCCCCTTTTGCCACATAATCCGTCTCGTCAGGCTGCGGGAAGGTTGAAATGCTGACCGGGTTCGACGGCTCACGAATATCAAACAGCCAGATCAGCTTCTCGCCATCTTCCTGATTGTCGAGCACTGCTTCATCCAGCACCACCAGCAGATCACGATCCGGTAGCGGTAACGCAGTATGCGTACCGCCGCCAAACGGCGGGCTCCAGTTTCGATGGCTGATCAGCTTCGGCTGGGTGCGATCTTTCACATCCAGCAGCGTTAAGCCGCCATCGCGCCAGCTTCCGTAGGCGGTGTCACCACTGATAATCGCATGGTGCAGCGCATAGCGTTTTCCTTCCGGCCATGTTGGTATTTCTCCGACCTGCTGATTCATGCCCGGTAGCCACCAGCGCCCGGCGACCTGCGGCTTACGCGGATCAGCCAGATCGATGGTCAGAAAAATATAGTCGGTAAAACCGTCGATCAGCGCCGATACATAAGCCCAGCGCCCGCCGACGTACCAGATGCGGTGGATACCAATGCCATCAAGCGACAGAAAGCTGATCTCGCGCGGTTTATCCGGCGTAGAGATATCAAAAATGCGCAGCCCGGCGCTCCAGCCTTTATCCTGCACATCGCTGACTGTGTCACCTACCGAGCGGGTGTAGTAAACCTTTTCATCGGCAAAGCGCGCATCGGCGAAGAGATCGCGGGCATTAATCACCAGCAGCAGATCGTCATGCGCCTGTAAGTGCACATTCCAGGTGCCCGGCGGCGCAGGTACGTAGCCTGCGGGTTTCGGGTTTTTCGGGTCGCGGACATCAATAATAGAAAAACCCTGCGACACCATATGGCCGATATACGCAAAGCCGCGATGCACCATCAACTGGACACCATCCGGGCGTCCCCCCTGATCGCTGTGCCCAATCAACCGCATATTGCGGCTGTATTCGGGACGCGGAAGTTCAGTTGCCATGATTAATCCTATCCACTGCCGGATGTTAAAATGCCGGATGGCGGCTGCTCCTTATCCGGCCTGTGTATTATTTGTTTTTCGCTTCCAGCGTCGCGAACCACGGCGCAATAAAGTCTTCTGTCTGGCCCCAGCCCGGAATGATTTTGCCAAGCGACGCGACGTTCACCGCACCCGGCTGGCTTGCCAGCAGCGCCTGCGGGATTGCCGCCGCTTTAAAGTCGTAGGTTGCAGGCGTCTGCTCACCGGCAATCTTGTTGGCAACCAGGCGTACGTTAGTCGCGCCAATCAGCTTCGGATCCACCGCCACACTCACTTTCCACGGGCTGTTAGCTTCGCGCATCAGTTGCAGATCCTGGTTGGAAATGTCGATGCTGTAGAGTTTGATCTCCGTGCGACCATTCTCTTTCAGCGCCTTATACGCGCCCTGGCTGAAGGCATCCCAGGTGCCCCAGATAGCATCAATCTTACCTTTCGGATATTTGGCCAGCACCGCGCCGACCTTGTTAGCCGTATCGCCCTGCACATCGGAAGATACCGCGCCGATGGATTCCAGCTCTTTAATGCCCGGATTGGCTTTCAGCAGCTCGGTGTAAGCCGCCTGACGACGCTCCATCGGCGGGAAACCGGCGACCCACAGTTTGATAATATTGGCTTTGCCGTTGAAATCTTTTACCAGCGCGTCGAACGAAAGTTTGGTCAGAGAGGCGTCATCTTGTTGGGTGACGGTCACGCCAGGAATCTCCCCGTTAACAGCGGTATCGAACACAGACACTTTGATCCCGGCAGCCACCGCTTTTTTAATCAGATCGGTGGAATAGGGATCGCGGCCCTGCGACAGGATGATGCCGTCATACTTCTGGCTGATCGCCTGGTTTACAAAGTCCTGGAATTTGGCATCGTCGCCATTGCTCAAAAAAGTACTGATTTTAAAGCCGAGTTTTTTACCTTCCTGTAAGGCGCCGGAGACGAACTGCGTAGTGTTATCGTCAGAGCCAAGGTTACGGATCAGCGCAATGCGCACCGGGCCGTTGTGATTGGCGATGGCATCCGGCACCGGTGCTGGCGTAGTCGCATGGCCCGGAAGCGCGCTCAGTAACCCCAGCGCTAACAGTGAGAGTGCAATTTTTTTCATGTCTGTTTTCCCCTGAAAATTAACGACGCTGGAAGTAAGTCAACGCAAGAGCACCGGCCAGCACCAGCCCCTTAATAATGTCCATCGCATAGTAGGGCACCGACAGCATCACTAGCCCGTTTTGCAACACGCCAAGGATCACCGCGCCCACCAGCGTACCGAGCGCATTCGGTTTGCCGGAACCGGCGAGCGAAAAGCCGATCCACGCCGCTGCCACGGCATCCATCAAATAACCGCTGCCCGCATTCACCTGCGAAGAGCCAATGCGCGAGGCGAGCAGAATGCCGCCAAGGCCCGCCAGCAACGAGGCAATAACGTACGCCGCCACTTTATAGCGCGTGGTGCGAATACCCGAGAGGCGCGCCGCTTCCGGGTTACCGCCAATGGCGTACATCCGGCGGCCGTGCGTAGTTAGCGACAGGCCAAGCTGCGCCACTACCGTCACCACCAGCATAATGATCACGATCGTCGGCACCTGGCCAAGCAGACTAAAAGCGGCCGGAATCGTCCCTTCCGCCATATCGCCGCTCGGCAGCACCATATTTTCCGTGATCGAGCCGCCGTAGCTGTAAGTCATCGCTACGCCCTGAATAACAAACAGGCTGCCGAGCGTTGCCAACATGTCGGGAATACGCAGCACCACAATCAAAAAAGCATTGAACAGGCCGACCAGCGTACAGAGAGCCAGGGTAATAACGATGGCCTCCGTCGTGCCGAAGCCGTACCAGACGAACAGCGAAATCACCAGCGCATTCGCCAGCGAAGCCGTCGAACCCACGGAGAGATCAAAGCCGCCGATAGTCAGCGAAATCGAGACGCCCACCCCAATCACCGTCACAATAGCGATTGAGCGTAAGATGTTGATAATGTTAAACGGGTCGAGGAAGTTGTTCGACGCGAGGCCAAAAATCGCGATCAACAAGACCACGGTGAGCAACATGCCCCATTTATACAGAAAATCAAAAAACTGCTGGCGGGGCGTTACCGCCGCATTGACTGACAGGGCCTTACTCACAGCGCCGTTCCTCCGGTGGAATAATAAAGTAATGTCTCTTCACGGGCCTCCTTACCCGCCACTTCTGCTACGATGCGCCCGTCCCACAGCACACAAATCCGATCGCACAGTCCAACCAGCTCGGCGAATTCGCCCGATGCATAAATTACGCCTTTCCCTTCCCGAGCCAGTCCGTCAATCAACTGGAACAGATCGGTCTTTGCTTTCACATCCACGCCTTTGGTCGGCTCATCGAAAATCACGACGTTAGCGTTGCCACGCAACCATTTCCCAATGGCAACTTTTTGCTGATTACCGCCAGAGAGGCGGCGCAGCGTCTGCGCCGGGCCGGTAGTGCGAATGCCGACGCGGGCAATCACCTCTTCCGCCCAGCGCCAGGCCAGGCGATGACCAAACACTCCCCAGCGTGAAAAGCTGTTACCCGCGCTGATGGCGAGGTTCATGCTGATCGGCTCGTCAACAAAGATGCCCTCTTTGCGCCGCTCTTCCGGCACCAGCGCCAGACCGCGTATCACCGAATCGGCCGGATCGTGCGGCCGCCACGGCTGGTTATTCAGCTCGCCACGATTGATGCGGCTTTTAGTTGCGCCAAACAGCGCCTTACACAATTCGGTTTTCCCCGCGCCCGCCAGCCCGGCGATGCCCAGAATTTCGCCTTTGCGCAGGCGCAGCGAAATATCTTTCAGCAGCCCTTCGTCGTGCAGACCGTCAATACTCAGCAGCACCTCATCGCTGTGCGGCGGGCGCGCAGGTGGATAGATATCGCTTAATTCGTGACCGAGCATCTTCTCGACAATCTCTTCGCCGCTCAGCTCCGCCATTGGCCCGGATTCAATCAGCTTGCCGTCGCGCAGCACCGTTAAGGTGTCGCAAATCGCTTTCAGCTCATGAATGCGGTGCGAGATAAACACCACGCCAATGCCCTGCTTCTGCAGGCGTTTCACCACAGTGAACAAGCGCTCACTTTCATGCTGATCGAGCGGTGCGGTGGGTTCATCAAGAATTAAAAAACGGCAGTGGTGTGACAGCGCCCGCGCCAGCAGTATTTGCTGCTTCTCCGCCAGCGTGCAGCTATCAATGGAGCGCTTTACATCAAGCTGAACGTCAAGCTGCGCCAGCGCATCACGCGCCTGCTGGCGGATCTCACGCCAACGGAAGCGGTGCCCGTTTTCCGCCAGCGTATCGAGCATGATGTTTTCGGCGATGCTTAAACCAGGGATCAGCGCAACATCCACTTCCTGTTGCACCAGATGAATACCGAGTTGTTTGGCATCGCGCGGGGTGCGAATGGACACCACCTGATTGTTGATGCTGATTTCACCTTCATAGTGATCGTGCGTGCCACACAGCACCGCCATCAGCGTCGATTTCCCCGCGCCGTTTGCCCCGGTTAAGGCATGCACAGAGCCGCCGTGCAGGCAGAAATCCACTTGCGACAGCGCCCTGAAGCCGCCAAAGGCCAGGCTAATGGTGCGCATTTCGAGGTGGTTACGGCTCATGGTGCATGAATTCCTGCAATTAATAGATTGATTTAACGAATTTTTCACAGCCTCGCTTGACTGGCAACAACGGAAAATGCATAAGATAAAACAAAATATTATTAGCCATCTGGATGTCCAGACATAACATCAGGTTAGCAAACACGCACAAGGACACTACACATGAGCAACACTGATATTCGCGTCGTACCCGGCCCTGCCAATTATTATTCCCATGCCGGAAGCCTTGCGCGTTTACACGACTTCTACAGCGCAGAGCAGCTCTCACGCGCGGTGTGGATCTACGGCGAACGCGCTTTTGCCGGGTCCAAAGCCTTTCTGCCGCAAGGGTTCAACGCTCCGGGCGCAAAACACATTCTGTTTCAGGGCCATTGCAGCGAACGCGACGTGGCCGAACTGGTTCAGCAATCCGGCGATGACCGCGCGGTGGTGATTGGCGTTGGCGGCGGAGCGCTTCTGGATACCGCCAAAGCGGTGGCGCGGCGCCTCGGTTTACCAATAGTGGCGATCCCGACCATTGCTGCGACCTGCGCGGCCTGGACGCCGCTGTCAGTGTGGTACAACGATGCCGGGCAGGCGCTGCATTTTGAGATTTTCGACGACGCCAATTTCCTCGTGCTGGTCGAACCGCAAATCATCCTCAATGCCCCGGCGGAGTACCTGCTGGCGGGCATTGGCGATACGCTGGCGAAGTGGTATGAAGCCGTGGTACTGGCGCCGCAACCGGAAAATCTTCCGCTGACCGTCCGGCTGGGGATTAACGGCGCACTGGCTATCCGCGATGTACTACTGGAAAGCAGCGAACAGGCGCTGGCTGATCAACAGCGCGGCGAAGTAACGCAGACATTTCGTGACGTGGTGGACGCCATTATTGCTGGCGGCGGTATGGTTGGCGGGCTGGGCGAGCGCTATACCCGCGTGGCGGCGGCACATGCCGTGCATAATGGCCTGACGGTACTGCCGCAAACGGATAAATTCCTGCACGGCACCAAAGTCGCTTACGGCATTCTGGTGCAGAGCGCCCTGCTCGGCCAGGATGATGTGCTGGTGCAACTGATCGACGCGTATCAGCGCTTCAACTTGCCTACCACGCTGGCGGCGCTGGAGGTAGATATCAACAATCATGCCGAGCTGGATAAAGTGATTGCTCACACTCTGCGTCCGGTGGAATCCATCCACTACCTGTCGGTAACCCTCTCCGCCGACACACTGAGAGCGGCGTTTGAAAAAGTCGAAGCGCTGTCGCGCTAATAATAATGCCGGATGGCGCTGGCGCCTTCCTGGCCAGCCCGGCGGCGAAGCAGATTACTGGGGCCGATATTGTAGTGAATGGCGGGGCCAACGCGTAACGTCAGCAGCAGCGTGCGCCGCCTTTACCACCGTAGCGCGCATCCTGACGATCGCGGAAAAACGCCTCGTAGGTCATCGGCGTCTGATCCGGGTGCGTGACGCGCATATGCTCAACGTAGTTGTCGTAGTCCGGCACACCAACCATCATCTTCGCCGCCTGGCCCAGATATTTTCCGGCTTTTGAGAGTGTATCAAACATCTTTTCCCCCTGAGAAAACCCTCTCCCGCGAGGGAGAGGGGAAATCATTAATGGGCGCTTTTTGCCTGGCCGACAATCTGCTCAAGGTTCTCCGGCATCGGCTCGTACGGCGTCTCTTTCGCCGTCGGTTCATTCACCCTCAGCGCCGCCAGCGCGGTTTTCAGCGAGTAAAACGCCAGCACCACCACAACCACCATAAAGAAGATGGTCAGCCCGGCATCAAGACGGTTATTAAATACCAGTTGCGCCAGTTGCGACTGAGTATACTGCGCCGGAATATTACCGCTGTCGATCATCGTCTGGAACTTATTGGCGATCGCCAGGAAGCCGACTTTGCCATCCGGGCTGAAGGCTTTTTGCCAGCCAGCGGTCAACGTACACACCAGCAACCAGGCGGTCGGCACTAATGCCACCCATGCATAACGCTGGCGTTTCATTTTAAACAGCACTACCGCGCAAAGCATCAGCGCCATGCCTGCCAGCATCTGGTTGGCGATACCAAACAGCGGCCACAAGGTGTTGATGCCGCCGAGCGGATCAACCACGCCCTGATGCAGGAAGTACCCCCACGCCAGTACGCACAGCGCCGTCGCCAGCAGGTTGGCAGGCAGCGATGCGGTCCGTTTCAGGTTCGGCGAGATAACGCCCAGCAGATCCTGCAACATAAAGCGCGCCGCGCGCGTACCGGCATCAACCGCCGTCAGAATAAACAGCGCTTCAAACAGAATGGCGAAGTGATACCAGAACGCAACGTCCATCATGCCGCCGAGCGCGCCGTGCAGGATGTACGCCATCCCCACCGCCAGCGTCGGCGCACCGCCCGCCCTTGAGATGATCGACTGTTCGCCCACTTCATTGGCAATCTGCGTCAGCGCATCCGGCGTAATGGTAAAGCCCCAGCTACTGACCACCTGCGCCGCTGAGGCGACAACATCCGCCGTGCCTGCGGGTGCCAACACTGCCATCGGGCTGTTCATCGCGAAGTAAACGCCCGGATCGATGATACACGCCGAGACCAGCGCCATGATCGCCACAAACGACTCCATCAACATACCGCCGTAACCGATAAAGCAGGCCTGCCCTTCGCTGGCGAGCATCTTCGGCGTGGTGCCGGAAGAGATCAGCGCATGGAAGCCGGACACCGCGCCACAGGCGATGGTGATAAACAGGAACGGGAACAGGTTGCCGGTCCACACCGGGCCGGTGCCGTCGACAAACTTGGTCAGCGCCGGCATGGTCAGCGTCGGGCGCATAATCAAAATGCCAATCGCAAGGCCAATAATAGTGCCAATTTTCAGGAAGGTGGAGAGATAATCACGCGGCGCCAGCAGCAGCCACACTGGCAGTACCGAGGCGACAAAACCATAGCCCACCAGTATCCACGTTAGTTGCACACCCGTGAAATCAAAGAATGGCGCCCAGGTCGGGCTGGCGGCAACCCAGCCGCCGGAAATAATGGCAAACACCAGCAGCACGAGGCCGATCACCGACACTTCTCCGATACGTCCGGGGCGCAGATAGCGAATATAAATACCCATAAAAATGGCGAGCGGAATGGTGAATGCTACAGTGTAGGTGCCCCACGGGCTGTGGGTCAGCGCTTTGACGACAATCATCGCCAGTACCGCGAGGATAATCACCATGATCATAAAAGTCGCCACTAGCGCAATCACGCCGACGGTCGATCCCATCTCTTCTTTTACCATCTCCCCGAGTGAACGCCCATCGCGGCGGGTCGAGATAAACAGCACCATAAAGTCCTGCACCGCCCCGGCCAGCACCACACCTGCGAGGATCCAAATCATACCAGGCAGATAACCCATCTGCGCTGCCAGCACTGGCCCTACCAGCGGCCCTGCCCCGGCAATTGCAGCAAAATGGTGACCGAACAGCACTTTTTTATCCGTCGGCACATAGTCGAGGCCATCGTTGTGCCGTACCGCCGGGGTCATGCGCGTGGGATCAACCTGCAGCACATTTTTGGCGATATAGAGGCCATAAAAACGGTAAGCAATAAGATAAATGCAAACGGCAGCAACCACGATCCACAGCGAGTTGATCGGTTCGCCGCGATTGAGCGCGATATAGCCGAGGGCAAAGGCTCCGACGAGGGAGAGTATTGCCCAGATAAGGTATTTCCCTGGGTTGTTCATAGCGGTTATCCGTGTGAGAAACAGAGAGATGTTACATTTTGTGTCTATATCAACCCGCGGCTTTTAACAACTTTGGAACATAGGAAATTTGCCCTGCAACCAGGTATTTACATGATTGTGTTAGCGGGATCGCAAGAATGCCCTCTCCTGTCGCGACTGTCTCTTGATCAGATCTTCTGATCAAGAGACAGTCGCGACAGGAGAGGGATTAATTAGCCGAGCACGGCGGTACTCAGGCGGCAGGTACAGCAGCGGCGCCCCTGTTCGTCAAACACCACAATTTCCCAGCTCTGGTTTTGCCGTCCCAGATGCAGCGGCTGGCAGACGCCGCGCACTTTCCCCTCGGCAACCGGGCGGTGATGCGTGGCGTTTAACTCGGTGCCAACAACGCACTGGCTGTCACGCGTCATCATATAGCCCGCCATTGAACCGAGCGTTTCCGCCAGCACCGCCGACGCACCACCGTGCAGCAAGCCAAATGGCTGATGGGTGCGGGTATCGACCGGCATTTCGGCCTCGATAAAATCATCGCCGATGCGGGTATAGAGAATGGCCAGATGCGCCACCAGCGTGTTGTCACTGCTGGTATTCAATTCTTCAAGCGTTAAGTGACGTTTCCAGATCATCTACGCCCCCAGCGTTGAGCCGCCATCCACCACAATATCCTGCAGGGTGATATGGCTGGCCAGATCGGACGCCAGAAACAGTACGGTGTTCGCCACTTCCTGTGGCCGGGCGATTTTGCCCAGCGGAATGCCGAGCTTGAACTGCTCGCCAAAGCCGCGAATGCGCTGCTGTTCGGCATCATCGCTCACCCACAGCGTGCGTTGCATATCGGTGTCCGTCGAACCCGGAGAAACGACATTACAGCGCACGCGGCTTGCCGCCAGCTCAAGGCCGACGGTCAGCGTCAGGCTTTTCAGCGCGGCTTTCGACGCGCCATAAGCGCTCATGCCGATGCGTGGCGTATGAGCCGCATCGGACGCCACCGTAACGATCGCCCCGCCCTGCTGACGGCGAAACTGCGCCATCGTCTGTTGGAATAGGTTGAACGCGCCGCCGACATTCACGGCAAACATGTGCTGCCAGGCTTCCGCACTCAGCGCATCTGTCGCGCCCATATGCAAAATCCCGGCGGCATTGACCAGCACGTCCAGCCGTTCGCTCTGCGCCAGCAGGCGTTTGCAGACGGCTTGTGCCTGCGCGGCATCCGCAATATCCACCGTTTCACAGGAGAAGGGATAATCACTGCCGGGAAAGGCCAGATCGAAGCCGGTAACCTGCGCGCCCGCCACAACAAAGGCCAGCGCGGTTGCATAACCGATGCCCTTCCCGGCGCCGGTCACCCACACGGTTTTACCGGAAAAATCCAGGCTGGCCATTATTTCACCTCGCGCGAGAGCAGCGCCCACCACGCATTGATGGTCGGTTTTTTCGCCAGCATGACAAAATCGATATCACTGTGGGCTTTGCGCCAGCGAGCGGCCAGCGCCATCATGCGCACGGAATCCAGGCCGTAGTCGATCAGATTCTCGTCATCCAGCGGCTCGTCTGATTCATCCAGCAGCGGCAATACCACCGCGCGCAGCGCCCCTTTGCTGCCCGGCACCGGCAACAGTTGCTGGGTGAGCACCACGCGACCGGAACGCCCGGCGACATATTTCAGCGACATCAGATGTTCTTCACGGCTGAAATCCGCCAGCGCATCGGCCACCATAAACGGTTTGATATCGCGCATAAACGCATCCGTGGCGGTAGTCATGCAGCCAATGTGCGAATAGACCCCGGTGATCAGCAACTGGTTGCGTCCGCTCTCTCTCAACATCTGCTCCAGCGGCGAGCGATGAAACGCGCTATAGCGCCACTTCACCAGTACTGTATCGGCTTCATCGGGGGTTAGTTCGGCGACAATTTTCTGCTGCTCCGGCGAACGGGTCAGCCCCGGCCCCCACATATCATTCAGTAACGCACGGTCCTCATCGCTCTGCTCTTTCGGCTGCGCGGTGTAGTAAACCGGGATGCGGTGCTGTTTGCAGAACGCGCGCAGCGCAGCAATGTTCGCTACCACCTGCTGCATCATCGGGCTACTATCGCCCCAGAAGCTGACAAAATAGTCCTGCATATCATGAATCAGCAGCGCCGCGCGCTCCGGTTCAAACGGCCAGTTGACTTTGTTCTCCGGGATATCGGTCGCAGCAGGCAGTGCGTAACCCTGTAATTTTGGAATAGCCATCTTCTCTCCTTTACGCGGTGGCGCGCTCGGCCAGCCACTGACGTAACTGTTTCTTATCCACTTTGCCGACCGGCGTCAGCGGCAGTGCCTCCAGGCACTCCACGCGATCCGGCAGCTTATATTCCGCGACGCCCTGCTCACGCAGGAAACGACGCATTGCAACGGCACGTAGCGGTTCTTTCACCACCAGGCACGCGCAGCTTTTTTCCCCCAGCAGGCTGTCTTCCATGCTCACCAGTGCGGCATGGATAACCGACTCATGGCGCAGCAGCAGGTTTTCGATCTCCTCGGCAGCGATCTTCTCGCCGCCGCGGTTGATCTGATCTTTTTCCCGTCCCTGCACGGTGATGTAGCCCTGCTCATCCATTGAAATAAGATCACCGGAGCAGTAAAAACCGTTTACATCGAAGGCGCTGGCGTTGTGCTCCGGACTGTTGAAATAGCCACGGAAGGTGTACGGCCCGCGCGTCATCAGCCGCCCGACATGGCCTGACGGCAGCCGATTGCCATGTTCATCCGCCACCCACACTTCATCATCCAGGCACATCGGGCGACCCTGCGTATTTATGATGCGATCAAAGGGATCATCCAGCCGGGTGTAGTTCACCAGCCCTTCGGCCATACCAAACACCTGCTGCAACTGGCAGCCGATCTCCGCCGGAATACGCGCTGCCAGCGTTGCTGATAGCCGCGCGCCGCCGACCTGTAACAGTTTGAGCGATGCCAGTTGCGCATTGCTGCCCCACTCAGTGATCGCCTGCAACCACAGGCTCACCGCAGGCGGCACCAGCGCAGTGGCGGTAATCTGGTGTTTTTCGATCAGCGGGAAGCAGAGCGTGGCGCTCGGATCGGCGGCCAGCACCACGCAACCTTGCGCAAGGAAGACGCCCAGCGCGCCGGGAGAACTCATCGGGTAGTTGTGCGCTGCGGGCAGTGCGCATAAGTAGCGGGTTTGCGCGGTGAAATCGCAAATCTCGTTGCTGCGCGCAATGCTGTAGTAATAATCGTTGTGGGTGCGTGGGATAAGCTTCGGTGTGCCGGTACTGCCGCCGGAAAGCTGGAAAAACGCCACTTCATCGGCCGGTGTCGGCGTGGCGACGAAGCTATCTGCCGGGCGGGCAATCGCCGCGTCCAACGAGCGTTCGCCCTGTTCGCCGCGCAATAACACGACGCGAACGGAATCCAACGTATGAATAAAAGCGTCGTTGGCAAACAGCGCATGATCGCGATCGGCAATCAACAACGTCGGTTTGATCTGTGCGGAATAGGCGCTCAGCTCGCTGCGCTGATGGCTGAACAGCGCATTCACTGGCGCAACGCCGAGTTTCAGCAGAGCAAACAGCGTGATGTAGAACTCTGCTACATTGCCCAGTTGTACCAGCGCAGTCTGGCCGCGTGCGATCCCCTGAGCCTGTAAGCTGTATGCCAGGTTATCGGAAGACTGATGCAACTGGCGGTAGCTCAACGGGCGCTCGCCGTCGATCACCGCCGTGGCATCGCTGTGTGCATGGCGGGTCAAAATGTCAGTGAGCGCCAGATCCTGCCAGTACCCTTTTTCGCGATAACAGCGGGCGAACTCTTCCGGCCAGCGGGTAAAAGGAATGCTCATCTTCGCTCCTCAGTGCAGGCCAAATGCGTTCAACATGGTGGTCAGTTTCACCCCGGTTTCGCGCCACTCCGCCAGCGGCGAGGAAGCTGGCACAATACCGGCACCGGCAAACAGACGGACATTGTTTTCATGAATACGGGCGCAGCGGATAGTCACCACCCATTCGCCATTTCCTTCGTCATCGCACCAACCGACAATGCCGCCGAACAGTTCACGGTTGAACGGTTCCAGCTCGGCAATCAGTTTTTTTGCCGCCTGATGTGGGAAACCGCTCAGCGCCGGTGTCGGGTGCAGCAGGCAGGCGAGCGTCGTGGCGTTTTCCCCCGCCAATGCTGTGCCTTCAATTGGCGTCGCCAGATGCCATAACGTGGGCGTGGTCACCAGTTGCGGGAAATCTGGCAAGGTCAGAGAGCGGCTGCGCGGTTGCAGCACTTTTTTCATCGCCTGCGTCACCAGCTCGTGCTCGTGACGGTCTTTTTCCGACGCCAGTAACTTGTTGCCTGCTTCGCGATCCAGCATGTCATCCGGCTGGCGACGAGCGGAACCGGCCAGTGGCAACGAACTAAAATGGTCGCCCTCTTTGCGCAGCAGCAGCTCCGGGCTGGCGCCCAGCAGCGCGCCGCCATCCGGCAACGGAACGTGGAAGTTGAAACTGGCCGGGTTCTGGGCAATCAGTCGCTCCAGCAATACGCCACTGTCAATGTGGCTGTCGGCGGCAATATCTATCAGGCGGGAGAGCACCACTTTGTCCACTTCCGGCGTGGCGGTCTTCTGCGCCGCGCACGCCACCATCTGCATGAAGGTATCCTGTTCCGGGATTTCACGTTGCTTGACAATATTCGGCATGTTGCTGGCGCTGAAATAGCGGGCAGAACGCTGGCGCGCCGGGCGGGAGAAGGTTTGCCATGACGCCGGAATAAACAACGCCGAAGGTTGCGTGGTATCGAACGGGATCGCGCCGACCATCACCGGCCGGACAACGCCCTGCGCTTTCGCATCGGCAAAAGCCTGCGCCAGTTTAGTCTGGAAGGCGCTCTCTGGAGAATCACCGCCGACGGCGGGTTCAGAGAAACGGGCAACGTATCCAGAGGTTATAAAACTGCGGTACGGCGACATAAACAAAAACTGATCTGCGGCCAGTGTCTTCGCAGACTGCTGGATATCCTCAGCCAGGGACATATCCATATCATCCTCCAACAATAATAAGTGAGATTAATAATGATTATCATTTGTATTTTGTTTGGATAAGATAAAAAGTTATTGCCCGCGCTGTCAACAGCATATTCTTCTTCTGCGCCGCTAGTGCTTGCATCTCCTTCATACAATGATGAAAATGAGAAGCATTAACCTCAGAGAAAGCAGGACGTAATCCGTGAGATTTTCTTTTTTGTTTCGCAGCTTCTTAGTGATTCTGGGTATTTTTGTTTCAGGATTAACCTCAGCAACCGCCGCCGACTGGCCTCGCCAGGTCAGCGACAGCCACGGTACGCACCAGCTCGACAGCAAGCCGCTGCGCATTGTGTCAACCAGCGTCACCCTTACCGGATCGCTGCTGGCGATTGACGCACCGGTGATTGCCAGTGGTGCGACCACGCCGAATAATCGTTTTGCCGACGCACAGGGCTTTCTGCGCCAGTGGGGCGACGTGGCGAAACAACGCAACGTCGCGCGTCTTTACATTGGGGAATCGAATGCCGAGGCCGTTGCCGCGCAGATGCCGGACCTGATCCTCATCAGCGCCACCGGCGGCGATTCCGCCCTTGCTCTGTACGACCAGCTTTCTACCATCGCGCCGACGCTGGTCATCAATTACGACGATAAAAGCTGGCAGGCGCTGCTCATCCAACTGGGTGAAATCACCGGCCAGGAAAAACAGGCCGCTGTGCGCATCAGCGAGTTCAACCAGCAACTGGCCGACGTCAAAGCGCGGATGAAACTGCCTCCGCAGCCAGTTACTGCGCTGGTTTATACCCCCGCCGCGCACAGCGCCAACCTGTGGACCCGCGACTCCGCGCAGGGCAAGTTGATGCAGCAACTGGGCTTCGCCCTTGCGCCGTTACCGGCTATGCTGCAAACCAGCCAGAGCCAGGGTAAACGCCACGATATCGTGCAACTGGGCGGAGAAAACCTTGCCTCCGGGCTGAACGGTGAAGCGCTGTTCCTGTTCGCCAGCGATCAAAAAGATGCCGACGCGCTGAGCGCGAATCCGCTGCTGGCGCATTTGCCTGCGGTACAGCACAAACGCGTTTATGCCCTCGGCGCAGAAACCTTCCGCCTGGACTACTACAGCGCCACCCGCGTGTTGCAGCGTTTAGCGGCGCTGTTTGGTTAAACTGTTTACCGGATGGCGGCAGCGCCACCCGGCAGTAAGCTTTCTATGCGGCAGGTTGCGTCTGACGAAAACGTCGCAGCTCGCCGAGCATCATCACCAACACTAAACCGATCGCCGCCAATACCAGCCCGCTGATGCTCGCCGATGACGCGGGCGTCATCATCGTTCCCATCGCCCCCAGTAGCGCCGCGCCAATCGCATCGCCCGTCACGTTCTGCGCGGTCCACAAGCCGTTGATGCGCCCGAGCATCTCTTCCGGCGTCTGGGTTTGCAGCAGGGTGTATTGCAACAGTGAACTCACGGCGGTCAGCCAGCCGCATAACGCCAGCAGCAGCACACCGAGCGCCCACACCGGCATCAGGCTGAACAGCCCTATCGCGACAAAAGCGCCGACGCTGGTCATCAGCATAATCACGCCTGGCCGTTCGCTGTGCGCCAGTTTGCCGCTGGTCAACGCCCCGATCGCCGCGCCAAGCGGTAATGCGGCATACAGCAGGCCGATTTCCGCCGCCGACATGTTCCAGCTCATCGCCAGCGCCGGATAAAGCACGCGCACCGCGCTGGCCATGGTTAACAGCCCGCCGAGCAGCGCGATACTGCCAATCAACGGGTTACGAAATAAAAATTGCAGCGCCGTCAGCAGCGATTTCAGCGGATGCTCGCGCGGCTGTGGCGGTGGCAGCAACGTGGGCAGGCTGAATAACGGCAGCAGGGTGATAAACGTTCCTGCCGCTGCCAGACCGTAGTTCCACACCACGCCGCCCGAAGCCAATAGCAAACCGCCGCACATCGGTGAAATCACCGATCCCAGACGCACCGTCAGCATGGTGATCGCACCCGCCTGCATCAGGTTTTCCCGCCCGACCAGCGCAGGCGTTGCCGCCAGCAGCGCGGTCACGCCAAGCGCGCCGAAAAAGCCGTCCCACAAACCAAGCAGATAGATCGCCGCCAGCGAAGGCTCCGCCAGTTGCGCGTTCAGACACAGGCCGATAAACCCAACGCCGCAGGTGGAACGCGCCAGAAAAATCAGTTTTTTACGTTCATAGCGATCCGCCAGCACGCCGCCAAACATCAGGCCAATAAACATTGCTGAACCGGTCAGCGTGACCGATAACCCCACCTGCCAGCTGGAATGGGTCATGGCCTGAATCTGCACCGGCACCGCTACGCCAAGCAGACCCAGCGATAAAATCGAGATAAAACGCGCCAGAAACACCGCGCGAAAAACCGGATGCGTGCGCAGCAGGCTAAGGTTCAACAGCCAGGATTGTTGTTTCATCACAGCGCCTTAAATACGTACTTTTTATGTCCATATACCGGCTTCGCATGGTAACATATCAAAACAAGATCGATAACGATAATTACTATCATTATCAAATTTGGGACGTCTTATGTCGTGTTCTGCTTTTCCGGCGCGCCCCTTTGCTCTCGCCGGACTATTGATACTGCTTGTTGTCGCTGCCGCACTCAGTCTGTTTATTGGCGCCAAACCGATGCCCGCCGCCGTGGTGATCGACGCGTTCTCCGGGGTCTGCCAGAGCGCGGACTGCACCGTAATCCGCGATGCGCGTCTGCCGCGCACGCTGGCAGGTCTGCTGGCTGGTGGCGCGCTGGGGCTTGCCGGCGCGTTGATGCAAACCCTCACCCGTAATCCGCTGGCCGATCCCGGCCTGCTTGGCGTTAACTCCGGTGCCAGTTTCGCCATTGTGCTCGGCGCGGCGCTGTTCGGTATTTCGTCTCCGGCGGAACAATTACTGCTGGCGTTTTGCGGCGCGCTGGCCGCGTCGCTGCTGGTGGCCTTTACCGGTAGCCAGGGCGGCGGGCAACTCAGTCCGGTGCGTCTGACGCTGGCGGGGGTGGCGCTTGGCGCGATACTGGAAGGGCTCTCCAGCGGGATTGCGCTGCTGAATGCCGATGTCTACGACCAATTGCGATTTTGGCAGGCCGGGTCGCTGGATATCCGCACCCTGCAAACGTTGAAAATAGTGATGATTCCGCTGCTGCTGGCGGCGGTGATCGCGCTGATGCTGAGCCGCTCACTCAACAGTTTGAGCCTCGGCAGCGATACCGCTACGGCGCTTGGCAGCAAGGTGGCGCGCACGCAATTACTCGGATTAGTGACCATCACCGTGCTGTGCGGCAGCGCGACGGCGGTAGTTGGCCCGATTGCTTTTATCGGTCTGATGATGCCGCACATGGCGCGCTGGCTGATGGGTGCGGATCATCGCTGGTCGCTGCCGGTCACATTGCTTGCGACACCAGCGTTGTTGCTGTTCGCCGATATTATTGGCCGCCTGATCGTGCCCGGTGAACTGCGGGTATCGGTGGTCAGCGCCTTTCTCGGTGCACCGGTGCTGATTGTTCTGGTGCGCCGCGCGCGCGGAGGTGGCCTGTGATTTCGCCATCCCGTCGTTTAGTCGCCAGTTGCCTGCTGATGGTGTTTGGTACCGTGCTGATGGCGGTCTGGAGCCTGCGCAGCGGCGCAGTGACGCTGGAGTTGACCCAGGTGATGAATGCATTAACCGGTGATGCGCCGCGCGCGCTTCAACGGGTGGTGATGGAGTGGCGTTTACCGCGCGTGCTGATGGCGCTGCTGGTTGGTGCGGCGCTCGGCGTCAGTGGCGCGATTTTTCAATCGCTGACGCGTAACCCGTTAGGCAGCCCGGATGTGATGGGCTTTAACACTGGCGCGTGGAGCGGCGTGCTGGTGGCGATGGTGCTGTTTGGTCAGCATTTAACGGCCATTGCGCTGACGGCGATGGCCGGCGGTATTCTCACCTCGCTGGTGGTCTGGCTGCTGTCCTGGCGCAATGGCATTGAAACCTTCCGCCTGATTATTGTAGGCATTGGCGTACGTGCGATGCTGGTGGCGTTCAATACCTGGCTGCTACTGCAGGCGTCGCTGGAAACCGCCGTCACCGCCGGGCTATGGAATGCTGGCTCGTTGAACGGCCTGACCTGGGCGAAGACACTGCCTTCTGCACCAATCATTATGCTGATGTTTGTATGCGCAGCCCTGCTCGCCCGCCGGATGCGGTTGCTGGAGATGGGTGATGACAGCGCCTGCGCGCTCGGCGTCAGCGTCGAGCGTTCGCGCTTGCTGTTAATGCTGGTGGCGGTGGCGCTGACGGCGGCGGCTACCGCGCTGGCGGGGCCGATTTCATTTATCGCACTGGTGGCGCCGCATATCGCCCGGCGCATTAGCGCTACCGCCCGTTGGGGCTTAATGCAGTCTGCCCTGTGCGGCTCGCTGCTGCTATTGCTGGCGGATTTTATCGCCCGGCAAGGGTTTACGCCTTATCAGTTGCCGGTGGGCGTGGTCACCGTCAGCCTTGGCGGTATCTACCTTATCGCCTTGTTAATTCAGGAGTCCCGCAAGAAATGACCGATTTATCTTCCCGTTTGCACGGCGCAGATTTAACGCTGGGTTATGGCAAAAAAATCATTGCTGAGCAGCTAAGCGTTGCCATTCCCGACGGCCATTTCACCGCCATTATCGGCCCCAACGGCTGCGGTAAATCAACGCTGCTGCGCACTCTGAGCCGCCTGATGACACCTGCACAGGGGCATGTTTATCTTGATGGCGATCAGATCCAGCGCTTCGCCAGCAAAGAGGTGGCACGTCGCGTCGGGCTACTGGCGCAAAACGCCACCACGCCGGGCGATATCACCGTGCAGGAACTGGTAGCGCGCGGGCGCTATCCGCATCAGCCGCTGTTCACCCGCTGGCGTAAAGAGGATGAAGACGCCGTGGCACGGGCGATGAAAGCCACCGGCGTGGATTCGCTGGCCAGCCAGAGTGTCGATACACTCTCCGGCGGCCAGCGGCAGCGGGCATGGATTGCAATGGTGCTGGCGCAGGAGACGGCCATCATGCTGCTCGACGAACCCACCACCTGGCTCGATATCAGCTACCAGATCGATCTGCTGGAGCTGTTAAGCGAGCTGAACCACGAGCAGGGTTATACGCTGGCGGCGGTGTTGCATGATTTGAATCAGGCCTGCCGCTACGCCACGCATCTGATTGCGCTGCGCGATGGCAAAATTGTCGCGCAAGGCGCGCCAAAAGAGATCGTTACCGCCGAACTAATAGAAGAGGTCTACGGCCTGCGTTGCATGATCATTGACGATCCGGTGGCGCATACGCCGCTGGTGGTGCCGCTGGGGCGCAGCGGAATTTTCCCCTAAGGATAGGTCACTCCAGAGGTATTGTTCCGTTCACCTGGCATTCAAGAGTTTCAGAAACGCACTAACACGTGAACGGGAAAAGGGGAGCTACCAGGCATTTACCATTTCCTATTTCCCATTTCCCGACAGCGACACCATTTTCTCCGACGCACAAAAATGCTGAAGCGATGGTTTTTGTCCCCGCTGAAATCGGCGAGCCGAAGGACAGATGACAAGGGCTGGACGCCAGGGATGGCGGCCAGAGGCGAACCGAGACACGACGTCGAGTTGAGCCGACCGCAGACAGATGACCGGGAGGCGAGCACAGTGCGCAGCACCGATTTCCCGCGGGGCCGCGGGGATTGATAAGGGGAGCGCGGTAGCTCCCCTTATCCCGTTAACGGGAGATAAAGCGTAAGTATCTGCCCGTCTTCTGGTGAACGGAACAGTTCCACGCTATTCCCAAAATGCCATTCTTTTGGTGAACGGAACCATTCCACCAACGCCGGAGGGCAGCAGCGCCTTACCCGACCTACATATTCACCTTTATTCCCCCAATATCTCCCTTAACACCGGCCCAATACGCTCAAACGCCTGAGGCGAAATAATATCGACATGGGCGCAATCCTGACGATAAACCTCCAGTTCCCGCACCCACGGTGCCCAGGCGTTGTGCGGATCGGTGCCTGCGGGCAACGTGCGCTCGGCAACAAACAGCGTCGCCTTACCGTCAAACGGCAAGCTGTGCGCTGTGGTCAGCAAACGCACCGCGTCGGCGTAGTTACCTTCGATAGTCGAAAACAGCTCGCCGGAGCCTTGCCCCTGTCGGGCGGCAAGAAAGGCCTGCCGCTCACGCTCAATCTCTGCCAGCACTTGCGGATCCAGCCCGTTTGCCTCTTTCTCCGCCCAGTTTTGCGTCTCCGGCGGCCAGGTGTCGAGCAGACCAAGGAAAGCCACCTCTTCGCCCCTCGCCCGCAAACGCGCGGCAATGGCCTGCGCCAGCGTGCCGCCAAGCGAGTAACCGAACAGGTGATAAGGGCCGTGCGGCTGCTGCGCCAGTAGCGTGGCAAGATGTTGTTCGCAGGCTTCATCCAACGTCGCCGCCTGCTGTAGCGGCCCGAAAGGTCGCGGCGACTGAATCCCGGTTATCGACCAGCGCGGCGCAAGGTAACGCACGAGCACGCTGAACTGCCAGGCAAAACCGGAAGCCGGATGGAAGCAGAACAGCGTCGGGCCGTCGCTTTCGCGCAGCGGCAGCAACGTTTCCATCCCGAAGCGCTGCGTCTGCTCCGCCGTCAGGCTCTGCTCCAGCAGCGCGGCGAGTTTCTCCACCGTAGAAGCGACCATAATCTGCCCCGGCGTCACTGGTCTTTGCTGCTCGCGGCTGAATTGCGCCGCCAGACGCATCGCCAACAGCGAGTGGCCGCCAAGCGCAAAGAAATCGGCCTGCGCATCCTGCACCTCGCAGCCCAACAGCGCGGCAAACGCCTGCGCCACGTGCGTTTCCATACCGGCGTTCACCAGGCGACCACGGCGTATCACCGTCAGTTCCGGCAACGGCAGCGCTTTGCGATCAAGTTTTCCGTTCGCGCTCAACGGCAAGGCGCTCAGTTGCAGCAGGCGCACCGGCACCATATGCGGCGGCAGTTGTCCGCGCAGTTGATCCAACAACGCGGCGGTATCAAGCGGCAAACCTGATGCGGAAACTACATAACCCACCAATTGACGTGCATCGCCGCCGCTGACCGCCGCCTGATTAAAGACGCAGGCATGGGCTACCGCCTGCGCCACATCCGCCAGGGCCTGCATCGCCCGATCAATTTCCCCCAGTTCAATACGCTGGCCGCGAATTTTCAGTTGATCGTCGCTGCGCCCCAGATATTCCACTGCGCCATTTTCCAGCCAGCGTGCCACATCGCCAGTACGGTACATGCGCTCGCCGGGGGCGAACGGATCGGCAATAAAGCGGCTGGCGGTCAGATCCGGACGGCCGAGATAGCCCTGCGCCAGTTGAATGCCGGTGAGATAGAGATCGCCCGCCACACCCGGCGGCAGCGGGCGCATCATGGCGTCGAGAATACGCAGCCCGGTATTCCACACCGGGAAACCAATCGGCACACTGTTGCCGCACACCTGCGCCAGCGTTTCGCCGTGCGCCGGATACCAGCTCACGTCCACTGCCGCTTCCGTCGGGCCATACAGGTTATGCAACGGCGCACCGGTCAGTTGTTGCCATTCGCGACACAATTCCGTCGGCAACGCTTCGCCGCTGCAGAACACCTGTTTCAGTGAACGACAGCTCTGCTGCGCACTCTGCGGTGTCAGCGAAGCGACAAAGGCCGCCAGCATCGACGGTACGAAATGGGTCGTGGTCACGCCATTTTCGGCAAAGAAAGCCTGTAAAGCCTGCGGATCGCGGTGCGCTTCAGGTTCAGCCATTACCAGGCTGGCCCCGGCGATAAATGGCCACCAGAATTCCCACACCGAGACGTCAAAACTGCACGGCGTTTTCTGCGCCACCACATCCTGCGCATTCAGCGGATACTGCTCCTGCATCCACAGCAGACGGTTGACGATAGCGGTCTGGCCGACCATCACCCCTTTCGGTCGCCCGGTCGAGCCGGAAGTGAAAATGATATACGCCGTCTGTTCCGGTCGCGCCAGATTGAGTGCGTCACTGCCCTGTGCAGCCAGCGGCTGCTGGTAGCAGAAGTGTGCAAGCCCCGGAATATCGCTAAAGCGAGAGAGTTGATCTTCTGCGGTGATCAATAATTTTGGCTGAGCATCTTCCAGCATCATCCGCAAACGCTCGTCCGGGTAGCCGGTATCCAGCGGCAGCCAGGCGGCGCCCGCCTCGACAATGCCGTGCAGCGCCAGCGTCAGGAAGACCGAGCGCGGCAACGCCACCGCTACGCTGTCGCCGGGCTGCACGCCAAGCTGACGCAGATGCTGCGCCAGCGCGACAACCTGTTCGCGCATTTCACGGTAGCTGAACTGCCAGCAGGCATCGCGCAATGCGGGCGCGTCCGGGGTTTTCGCCGCCTGCGTCGCCACTAAATTGCTTAAGGTGGTGGTCGGCAACCTCCTGCCGGTATCGTTAATGTTTGCCAACTGTTGTGCTTCGTGCGGGGCAAGCAGATCGGCATCACCGCAGCGCAGCGCCGGGTTTTCGGCAAACTGCGCCAGTAATTGGCCCAGCCGCGCCACATGGCCGTGCAGCGTGGCCTCATCGTAACGGCTGCGGTTCGCCAGTATTTCAACGGCAAGGCCGCCCTCGTCATCCGGGAACAGCGCAATCTCCAGATCGTTTACCGGCCCGGTAGCCAGCGTGTGCGTGGTGCCATAAATACCATCGACATCCAACAGATAATCAAACATTTTGACGTTGAATACCGGGCCAAACAGCGGCTCATCACCTGCGGCGCGGCCCGCATCGCGGACAATCTGCTCGGCATCGTAACGCTGATGGCGGCGCATTGCTTTCAGGCTGTCCGCCAGTTGCGCGGCCAGTTCCGCGAGGGTTTGCGCGCCATCGATATGAATGCCTAATGGCAGCACGTTAAGTACCGGTCCGCTAGCGGTCAGCGCGGCGGAGCCCATGCGGCGCATAAAAATAAATCCGGCTGCGTAATCCATCCGCCCGCACAGGCGTCCGAGCCACAGCGCCACCAGCGCAAGCCCCAGATCGGCGGGCTGGCTGTTCGGCAGCGCGCGGGTTAAACGACGGAAATCATCAATATTGAGCGCAACGTTCAGGCGCAGGATATCGGTGGTCGCTGCGCGTCCCGGCAGCGGTGTCGGCGAGAGTGAAACCGGCGGCGGCAGTTCGCTGCGCTGTTTCGCCCAGAAAGCGGCATCGTGCTGCCAGCCGTCGCTGTCACGATAACGCTGATACTCTTCCACCACTTGCGCAAACGGCGTAAAGGGGGATGACGGCGTTTCGTCGCCACGTCGCCAAGCGCTGTAAATTGCGGCGATCTGGCGGGTAATGGCCGGGAAACTGAAACCATCGACCAGTAAATGGTGATATCGCTGATACCAGTACCAGCGCTGCTCGCCCACGCGCAGGAGTTGATGGCAGACCAGCGGTTTACCGCTCTCGACGCGCAGGTTTTGCGCCAGATCGGCGCGCATCATGTTCAGCGCGGCGGCATGCGCATCGTGGTGGGCGCGTAAATCGGTGATGGCGGGCAGTGCAAACTGTTGCGATGCATCCACCCACTGCCAGACGTCACCATTATCTTCCACAAAACGCATGCGTAGCGTATCGGCCTGCGCCATACCGATGACAATTGCCTGCGCCAGCAGCGCGGCATCGATATCGCCCTTCAGTTCAACATCGCCATTCAGTTCAACATCGCCCTTCAATTCAACATAATGCGCCACGCTCCAGGCGTTAGGCAGCGACGAGAGTTTTTCCGCCATCCAGATCCCTGGCTGGGCGGCGACCAGCGGTAAACGTTGCGTCATTGGTCGCTCCTTGCTACCACATAGTGTGCCGGGGTTAAGGTCTGCCAGTGAGCATCAAGCCACATATTGCAGGCCTCCTGCGGCTGCGGTTCGCACACCACGCGCCAGCCGCCAGGCAATGCACACTGTGCAGGCCACAAACTGTATTGCTGTTGGTCGTTTTGCAGAATATAAAACCGCCCTTGTGGATTATCGAAGGGGTTAGTGAATTCCATAGCAAACTCCTGTCATAGAAAGGCGCGTCAGCGGGCGCGGGTCAATGGCTGCCAGAGCGTAATCAGCCCGGAAGTCAACCCGCCGCGCCAGCAAAGCGCATCATGTCCGCCGTCAACCTGACGCCAGAAAACTGGCTGCTGTAGACGTTGTAACAGAGAAAAAAGCGCCTGATTAGCGCGAAAAATAAGCGGTTCGCGCACACCTGCTTCCAGCACAATGCGCAGACCGGAGGGGTGCAGTTCACCGCGTTGAAGTTGTTGGATAATGAGGCCGTCCTGCTCTGCACCGCGATGAGGCCACCAATAAGAACCGGACTGGCTCAATACGCAGCCAAAACGCTGCGGCCAGTGCAGCGCGGCATAAAGTGAAGAGAGACCGCCAAAACTCTGCCCGGCCACCACAGTGCGCTCAGCACTATCGCTGAACGGTGCCAGTGCCTGCACCTGAGGCAGCAGCTCTTCCTGCACCGCCAGCCAGAAATCGGCATTGCAGGGCAGTTCGCGCGTGCGGTGCGCGTTATCAATCACATCGATCAGCACATAGACCGCCGCTGGTAATTGTCCCTCATTGGTGAGCGTGGCCAGCGCGGGCCAGACCGGCATACTCTGCGCCCAGAATTGCCCGTCGAGCAGCACCGCCAGCGGGCGTTCAGCGGCGTTTTCCTCGCCGGTGGTGTAGATCCACACGCGGCGAGTGTTGTTCAGCCGCTGGCTATGCCAGTGCAGTAATTGCGGTTCATTAAAAGGGGTATCAGATGCCAGCCAGCCCGGCTGTAGTGGCGCATCGGGCATTTCCAGCGCGGAAACCGGATGACCACGCCCGCCGAGCCAGCTTTGCGAGTTAAGCGGATCGGCAATCGCCTGCGCCAGCAGTTTGCGCCAGCCTTCGCGCAGGGCGGCGTGATCTGGCGGAATGGCAGCAAACACTGCAGGGGAAAAATCGTCGTGATTTTGTGAAGGCATCAGGCAATAGCTGCCTCTCCAGCCCGCTTCAAGGCGGATCTCCCGGCACCAGACATCGGTACCGGCAATGCGCTCAAGCGATTGCGGTCGGGCATTTTGATGATGATCGGTCACGCCGGTGATATAGAGCCAGACCCGTTGAATGGGGGACGTGGTTTCCGTGCCTGCCGGATCCCGCCACCAAAACGTGACGCGGTATTCACCCGCTTCCTGCACCCATTCTGGTCCCTGTTTTGACTCCCACCAGGCATCACTTCCCGTTGTTGACGTCACGTCTATTACCCCAAATATGCTGTGGAAATTTTTGCTTGCACCTCGAAATTTATTGATAATATTATTGATAACAATTTGCATTTGCAATAGCGTATTGACGCGCTGTGGAAAGCGCGTCTTTCACTGAATTGGCCACCGTTGTCGATGCTGCTCAGAGTTGAGTCGCTCGCTTTGTGCTGGCTCCATGATGCCGCCTCCTCTCCCACTGGGAATGGATTAACCGGGAAGCGGCGATGAGATGAAAAGCAGGTAAAACAATGAATAATAAAATCAAGACTTTGACCTTATTGGTCAATCTGGGGATCTACGGTGCTGCTTTGCCCGCTATGGCGGCAGACAGCAATACCACCAACTCCACCGCGAAGGATGACACCATCGTCGTTACCGCCGAGCAGCAAAATTTGCAGGCGCCGGGCGTTTCCACTATCACCGCTGACGAAATTCGCAAAAACCCGCCGGCGCGCGACGTTTCTGAAATTATTCGTACCATGCCGGGCGTTAACTTAACCGGTAACGCCACTAGCGGTCAGCGCGGCAACAACCGCCAAATCGATATTCGCGGTATGGGCCCGGAAAACACCCTGATCCTGATTGATGGCAAACCGGTTACCAGCCGCAACTCCGTGCGCCTTGGCTGGCGCGGCGAGCGTGACAGCCGTGGTGACAGCAATTGGGTGCCGCCAGAAATGATCGAACGCATCGAAGTTATCCGCGGCCCGGCAGCGGCGCGTTACGGTAACGGCGCAGCTGGTGGTGTGGTGAATATCATCACCAAAAAAGATAAAACAAACGAATGGCACGGCGCGTGGAACACCTATTTCAACGCACCGGAACATAAAGACGAAGGCGCCACCAAACGTACCGACTTCAGCCTGAGCGGCCCGCTGGGCGGCGATGTCAGCTTCCGCCTGTACGGCAACCTGGCAAAAACCCAGGCCGACGCGTGGGATATCAACCAGGATCACCAGTCTGAACGTACCGGGATCTATTCCAACACCATGGCCGCCGGTCGCGAAGGTTCGATTAACAAAGATATCAATGGCGTGGTGCGCTGGGACTTCGCACCGTTGCAGTCGCTGGAGTTCGAAGCCGGTTACAGCCGCCAGGGGAATCTCTACGCGGGTGATACGCAGAATACCAACAACGACAGCAGCACCAATAACTACGTGAAAGAGAACTACGGCAAAGAGACTAACCGTCTTTATCGCCAGAACTATTCTGTCACCTGGAATGGCGGCTGGGATAACGGTGTAACCACTAATAACTGGCTCCAGTATGAGCACACACGCAACTCGCGTCTCGGCGAAGGCCTGGCAGGCGGTCTGGAAGGGTTATTCAACACCAATAAGTTCACCGATATCGATCTCTCGGACGTGATGTTGCATAACGAAGTGAACCTGCCGCTGGAGCTACTGGTCAATCAGACGCTGACGCTGGGAACTGAGTGGAACCAGCAACGGATGAAAGACATGGCGTCGAATCAGCAGGCTTTCCAGGGCGGCCCGATTTCCGGTCTGAGCAGCACCAACCGTAGCCCCTACTCCAGCGCCGATATCTACTCGGTGTTCGCGGAAGACAATATGGAGCTGACCGATAGCACCATGCTAACGCCAGCTCTGCGCTTTGATCATCACACCATTGTCGGCAATAACTGGAGCCCGTCGCTGAACCTGTCGCAGGGTCTGAGCGATGACTTCACGCTGAAAATGGGTATCGCCCGCGCTTACAAAGCGCCGAGCCTCTATCAGACCAACCCGAACTACATCCTCTACAGTAAAGGGCAGGGTTGCTATGCCAGCGGCACCGGCGTGGGCTGCTATATGATGGGTAACGACGATCTGAAAGCGGAAACCAGCATCAACAAAGAGATTGGTCTGGAATTCAAACATGAAGGCTGGCTGGCCGGAGTGACCTGGTTCCGCAACGATTACCGCAACAAGATTGAAGCCGGTTATTCACCGCTGAGCCAGACCTCTGTCGGCAGTACCAAAACCGATCTCTATCAATGGGAAAACGTGCCAAAAGCGGTGGTGGAAGGTTTAGAAGGCACTCTGAACGTGCCAGTCAGCGATGCGGTAACGTGGAGCAACAACTTCACTTACATGCTGCAAAGCAAAAACAAGACCACCGGCGAACGTCTGTCGATCATTCCGGAGTACACAGTAAACTCCACCCTGAGCTGGCAGATTGTGCCGGATATTTCTGTTCAGTCGACCTTTACCTGGTACGGCAAACAGGAACCGAAAAAGTATGACTATCAGGGCAATCGCGTGACCGGTTCCGCCACCAATGAAGTCAGCCCTTACAGCATTGTTGGCCTGAGCGGCACCTGGGATGTGACCAAATACGTCAGCCTGACGGCCGGTATCGATAACCTGTTCGATAAACGCCACTGGCGCGCGGGTAACGCCCAGAGCACCGGCGGCAGCACCGGCTGGATGTACGGTGCTGGCGCAGAAACCTATAACGAGTCGGGCCGTACCTGGTATATGAGTGTGAACACCCACTTCTAAGTTGCACCCGCCCTCTCCCTCAACGGAAGATCCCCCGCTTCCCGGCGGGGAGAGGTTAGTCGAGGAAACGCCATGCACACCACGCATCACACCGTGTCCCTCGCCGGTCATACGCTTCATCTGATTGATTTTCTTCCCGCGACGTTTACCCACACCGATCTGCTCTGGCTGCCACATCACGACGCGCTTGCCCACTGCGCGTTAAAGCGCCAGACCGAGCATCTGGCCGGGCGTATCGCCGCGCTGCACGCATTACAGGAGCACGGTTTCAGCACGATTCCGGCCATTGGCCTGGCAGGTGAACCCTGCTGGCCGCAAGGTGTATCGGGTAGCATCAGCCACAGTGGGCAGCGCGCCGTTGCCGTGGTGGCACCGCATCCTGTCGGCGTTGATCTTGAGGCACAGTTCAGCCCGGCGCTGTGCAATAAACTGGCCGCAAGCATTGTTAACACGCAGGAACAGGCGCTGCTGGCCGCCTGCGCCCTGCCGTTTACACTGGCGCTAACGCTCGCCTTCAGCGCGAAAGAGAGCCTTTACAAAGCGTTTTCCCCGTTGGCGCGGCCCTTCCCCGGCTTTGCCAGTGCGCACATCACGACCATTGACGAACAGCATCTTGAGCTGCGTTTTCTGGCGGAATTCTCCCAACAACTGATTGATAAAAAAGCAAACGTCTACTGGCAAGTCGACCATGAACAGGTGATGACGCTGGCTGTCGGTTTACCGTTCGAATGGTGACCTTTTTCTTTTAATAATGCACTTTACCGACACCCGCGCCGCCGCGCACAGTATCGGCATGGTGTACCAGGAGCTGAACCTGTTTGAAAACCTCAACGTCGCGGAGAATATTTTTCTCGGCCGCGGGCAGCAAAAAGGCGTGGCGGTGATGGAAGGTAAGGTGATGGAAGGTAAATAGACCAGCTTGCCCGGCTCGCACGATGCGAGCGGGCATTTTTTTATTAAAACGCTTCCCATTCGGTATCCGGCGCTTTGCTGGCGCTGGCTAACGTCGGTTTTCCTGCTTTCGGCGCCCGGGATGCCGGTTTGCCGACGGCACCTGACGCAGCAACATCGCCCGGCAGCTTAAACACCGACACGATTTCGGTCAGTTGGTAAGCCTGCTGCTCCAGCGAACCAGAGGTAGCGGAGGACTCTTCCACCAGCGCGGCGTTCTGCTGGGTAACACCATCCATTTGCGAAATCGCCGTGCCGACCTGACCTATCCCTTTACTCTGCTCGCTGGATGCCGACGCGATCTCACCCATGATGTCCGTCACGCTAGTGACTGAGCGCAGGATGTTATCCATCGATTCGCTGGTCAACGTCACCTGGTCGTAACCGTTGTTGACGTTAGCCACTGACTCGTCGATCAGCGCTTTGATCTCTTTCGCCGCACCGGCGCTGCGCTGCGCCAGGTTACGCACTTCGCTGGCGACGACGGCAAAACCGCGCCCCTGCTCACCAGCGCGCGCGGCTTCCACGGCGGCGTTCAGCGCGAGGATATTGGTCTGGAAAGCAATACTGTCGATCACGTTGATGATGTCGGTGATTTTTTGCGAACTGTCGGTAATGTTCTTCATGCTGGCGATGACTGCCTGCACCCGTTGTTCACCGGTGTTTACCGCTTCCGACGCGGTTTTCGCCAGTTGGCTGGCCTGATTAGCGTTGTCAGCGTTCTGTTTCACTACCGCGCTTAACTCTTCCATGCTGGCGGCGGTTTGCGTCAGCGCCGCAGCCTGCTCTTCGGTGCGCGAAGAGAGATCGGTATTCCCGGAGGCAATTTCGCTGGCGCCCTGGTAGATTTCTCCGGCACTGTTACGGATCTGGGCGACGGTTTTCACCCAGTTCTCCTGCATCGTTGCCAGATACGGGATCAACTGCCCGACTTCGTTGCGCCCCAGATCCCTGGTCGGTTTATCCAGACTCCCGACCGACAGCACCTGCAAATGCTGTTTCACCCATTCCAGCGGACGTCCCAGGCACAGCGCCAGGTAACGTTCCGACAGCACCAGCATCGCCAGGCCAATGACCATCGCGATAATAATGATGGTGCGCGTCACCGACACCCAACTGGCAATACGCCCATTCGCCGCAGATTTCAGATCGTGAATCTCCTGGTTGTAAGCGGTGATAGCCTGCGAAAAACCACTGCGCAGCGGGCTGAACTGATCTTTCGACAGTTGTGTGTAACTCGCGGCGTTGTTCTCCTTGATGGCGGCAAACATTGGTGTAATGGCCTGGTTAAACAGCGTCAGTGAGCTGTTGTAGATATTGTCCGTGGCAGTGGTGCTGATATTGGCGTGGTCGGTGACTTTAAACTGATTCAAGCCGCCTTGCAGAAAGTCGATATCTTTGCCGATTTGATCAATGGTTTGTTGGTAGTTTTGGGTATCGTTATTTGCCTGGTAAACCATCGCGCGATCCATCAGCAGTTTCACCTGATAGTAGCGGTCACTGGCGTTATTGATAATGTCGCCGTTCACCTGCTGAACATTGGTGAGTTCAACTTCGTTCGTTAAGCCGCTTAATGCATGCAGTGAGAAAAACGACACACCGCCCCAGAGCAGAGTGAAAATAATCAGGATCGCAAGCATCACGACCTTGATTTTTAAATTTCGAATAAAGTGCATAAAAACCTCGGGAAATTGCTGTGAAGAAAAGAAATAACAGTCGTACAGCGCTGCTTAAATTTCCATCGGCGTTCCGGCGGAGTTAATTAAGATTAAAAAGAAGTAAGGCAATAGCTTTTATTTAAAACAGTGATAACAACCATAGCGGGTGTCATGCCGGGAAATGCCCGCTGACGCTGCGCGAACCGGACTGACGTGATTACAGCGATGAATAAGCGATTTTCAGGCATAACTATTGGGAAGGGACGTCGCCACGCTCAACGATCGCGGCTGGCGCGCGCTGCGCGGCAACGATATCGCGATGCTATTGCAGGATCCGCGCTACGCGCTGAACCCGGTGAAAAGCGTGCTGGCACAGTTGGATGAAGCGCTGACGCTCCACCAGCGGCTAAACCGTAAGCAGCGGCTGGAGAAGATCAACGAGGCGTTGCGGGCCGTAGCGCTGGAACCGACAGTGCTAGATGCTGCCGACGCTGGATCGCAGCCATGGCTTTTTGCCTCGACGATAGCGGCTTCAACCTAATCATCCCAGTCATAGTCGGGACTGACGATCAGCTCATTACGTCCATCGCATAGCCGCAAGGTCAACACGCAATGGCATGCAGACAGCACGAGGGGCTGATTGTCTTCCTGACGTTCGCTCACTATGCACCACGGCTGATGGTTATTGGCCGCAGCATAGAATACTTCAGTGACCGTATTACCCTCAGTATCGAGGTTGTGGGTCATTGTCACGGCCAGTTGAGACTGAGTGATCTCCACCCTTTCAATTTTGCGACACAGCAGGTTATCAGGCACGGAAAGCTGTATCACATCCCCGGCCACCTCTCTGCACCAGACCAAAAAAGCCTGTGCTGCGTACTCATTTTCCAAACCATCTCCTGCTACTCGTCACCACTGCATCTGTACGCCCAAATACACCGTGGGATGAGGGACCGTCACATTCGCCGGCACCGTTCCGCAACCGCGCAGCAGCGCACCTCTGAACACTATATTCATGGCTGTAGCCCCTTATCCATATTGCAGCGCATACGATCCCAGCCCTTATAATTGATGACTTCCGGTACGCGGGTTGGCAAATTCTGCCAGTTAGTAAGGAACTGGGCAGTCAGTTGGTCGATTGTTTTAGGCGGAATGTACGACATTCCCCAGGCGGCTCCTGCAAATCCTGGACGCATGTGGTGCTTATTGCCATACACATCGATATAGTCAATTCCTTTTCCCCCGGGCAATATACGCGGGTCATCGAACGGCTTTGAACTCATGTAGAGATTGCCCTGACGGGTCAGTAGAAAGCCCTGGTCATTAATGACAGTAAACGAGAGGACATTTTCTCTGGAAGGACTGGACGAACCATCCGGCTCGACCTTATGAAAACCGGTATTAAATGGTGCTACGCGCCAAGTCTTACCATAATCTTTTGAAACCAGAAAAGCAGATGAGTCCCAGGACGGAATAGCGATATAACGCTCTGATGGATGTACGAATTTTTCTCCAAAGGCCCGGTAAAATTGACTTACCACTTCCGAACGAATACCCCGCACCGGGTCAACGTAGAACAACGCCCCTTCACAGTACCAGCCCTGTAACTCAAGATAACGATGATCGTCGAACCGGTAAATCACCTGGCTCGGCGGTTCCTGCGGCTGCGCGCATCCGGTCATCAATACCAGCCCCGTCAGTGTTGCCAGGCTCACACATATATTTGTCATGCAAACTTCCTTTTCTCAGTTTTCCAAACCAGCTTATGACGCTCGTCACCACTGCATCTGTACGCCCAAATACACCGTGGGATGAGGGACCGTCACATTCGCCAGCATTTCCGCAACCGCGCAGCAGAGCGCCTCTGAACACTATATTCATGGCTGTAGCCCCTTATCCATATTGCAGCGCATACGATCCCAGCCCTTGTAATTGATGACTTCCGGTACGCGGGTCGGCAAATTCTGCCAGTTAGTAAGTTCCGAGGCGGTTAAGTTTTTCATAGTCCTGGGTGGAATGTACGACATTCCCCAGGCGGCTCCTGCAAATCCTGGACGCAGGTGGTGCTTATCGCCGTCCTCATCGACATAATCAATGCCGGCTCCGCCCGGTAAAATACGCGGATCATCGAACGGCTTTGAACTCATGTAGAGATTACCCTGACGGGTCAGTAGAAAGCCCTGGTCATTAATGACAGTAAACGAGAGGATATTTTCTCTGGAAGGACTGGACGAACCATCCGGCTCGACCTTATGAAAACCAGTGCCAAATCTTGCTACTCTCCATGTAGCCCCATAGTTTTTAGATACCAGAAATGCACTGGTATTCCACGAAGGTATTGCGATATAACGCTCTGATGGATGTACGAATTTTTCTCCAAACGCCCGGTAAAATTGACTTGCCACTTCCGAACGAATACCCCGCACCGGGTCAACGTAGAACAACGCCCCTTCACAGTACCAGCCCTGTAGTTCAAGATAACGATGATCGTCGAACCGGTAAATCACCTGGCTCGGCGGCTCCTGCGGCTGCGCGCATCCGGTCATCAATACCAGCCCCGTCAGTATTGCCAGGCTCACATATATATTTGTCATGCAAACTTCCTTTTCTGCTGAATGGGTGAGGTTTTAAAGCCGCCAACTGGCGGCATAGGCCATTGCAGGTTTGCCATCTCCTGATGATGCACTTCCGGATAACGAGCCGGGATCACCCGGGTAGCATTCATAAACTGGTTCACCACACCAAATTTACCTTTTGGTAAGACCTGATCAGGCTTGTTCATGAAAAGCTTGGTATCAGGCTCCGGTAGTTGCCCTGACCTGTAATAGTTTCTGGCGGGAGAATCCGTCAACCACGATCTCCAGTCTGCAAGGCCTAATAGCTCCTGCCAGAAAGCCCCATGGTCGTAATCAAACGACTTACAGGGGCCAATTGCCAGGTCGTAGGCCATTGCCAGTTCAGGTACTTTAGGTGACATGACAATGGAGGAATGCTGGCTGAACATCACATCATCAGAACTGGTAAAAAGTTTATGCAGCTCGGCCTCGGTCAGATTGCGCCGAACGACTATCTTTTTGTTAGCATCGTTAACGCCAGTGACTTCGCCGCTGACAATATCCATGTTTCGCCAATACTTGAGCAGGTCGATTTCCTTTCTGGTGAGGACGTGGCCAGGCTGAAGATGCTTGAAGGGAGTGAACTGAGGGCAATCAAAAACTTCCTCTTTCGTGCGCTGGGTGTTACTGGCGGCTTTTGCGTTGTACGACACCATTTCATCATTACCACCGACCGGCGCTTTATAGGCCTTATCCTTATCCGCATTAGCATCGAGCGGATCAAGTTGCCCCATCAGCGTAAAGATAAACGGCTCAGGCAGAGCTTCGCCAGTGGGAACCACATCATGAAAATTCCAGTTGGCATTTGTCAGCGAAGAGTAGGTGAAATCGCCCTTGCCTGCTGCCGGTTTGCGGAACGGTTCGCCGTCCGGCGCATGGCCGACGCTGCTGTTCTGAAAAAAGACTCGCTGGCGCAGATTAGGGATTGTCTGGGCCAGTTTTTGCGGTACGCCTCGCCAGCCAAATCCCTGAATGGGCAGTAATGATACCGTGCCATCATTCGGACAAAAGTAGTTATAGACCTTGCCGAAATTATTCCGCTGATTTAACGGATTGTCATACCAGCAGCTGCTGAACTCCTTACGCGGAAGAGCCATCGTATCGAGTAGCGCTTTCTGATCGTCGGCACTCATCAGACCGTCGCCGCTGGCCGCAAACTTATCATTTGTCGCCATCAGACGGCAAAAATTCTCAAAGGTCTGCTGTCGGGCGGCATCAGTTTGATGATGGCCTGGTTGGCCGCTTTCAAGCCAACGATTCTCCAGAGAGTATGGAGAGTGATTGAGGATCACACAGTCAGCCGGAAGCTCCCCCTCCTGCTTAACCAGCATATTTGCCAACATGGTGATGATGGTTCCCTGGCTATGCGCAACGACATTAATCGTGTCTTTGGCGGTCGGCTTATTTTGGCGAATGGCTAGTATCAGGTTTGCCAGCCTCTGTGCGGCATAAAACTGGTAAATCCGGTGTGGGTTGCTATAAACAGGGTGGGTAAAATCACCGCCGTTAGCCAGCTCAATCCGGCTCATAAACCCAACGACGCCCAGCGCTGCACCACCGGCTCCCGGCCCCAGCATATCTGGTATGTTGGTCGTAGCATTCGCAAAGGTTCCACCTCCCCAAACGTTATTTAAATCCAGGGTGTTGTGAAAGCAGTCCATGGGATACTTGCCGCCGAAGCGCTTGAGAATTTCGGGGTCATTTTCGCAATAGGCATCATACGGTAAGGGAGTTTGTGGACTGTTGTAGCTGCTTCGCATTGCTTCGCTATATCGGCGCTGATCGTCATCCCAGACAGGCTTATCAACCGGGCGATACCCCCAATAAAAAGGGATAACTGGCGAACGCGCAGCAGCACGGGTGCATACCATCTGTTTTTTCTGTGGGTCGGCACACTCCTCCATTTTCCCTTCGGCATTGCGGATTGTGTAGGTTTTTTCCTCCCACTCATGGGGCCACAGATCATCACGGCCAAGCCTTTTCTTAAGCCCCTCGATAATGCCGCGTTCCTGGTTCTGATAGGCCTCACCCACATCGTTAACGCCATGTACCAGAATAACGATGCCGGGCATCGGTCGGTGAACGGGGCAGTTGGTGGTGTACATCTTTTTGCCAGCGTTCACCGGCACACCGATACACTGAGTCGCGAGAAAACGCTTGTTGTGCGCCCCGTTGCTCTGTGGATCATGAGGTTCTGGTGTCTCATCAAACGGATTCGCATTCGACACTTCAGATGACTCACTCATACGGTTCCCTCCGGGTTTTCAATGTCATGCACTAATTCCAGTGACCATGTGTCCAGCTCAGACGTATTCAGCAGCGGAGACTCACCATTTTCATCAGTAATGCCATCAATGACTTCGTCTTTCTTATGCAGTCTGAAGCGCTGCCGCTTGAGAATATGATCGGGGTCGCCTGGTGCATGCAGCCGGAACTGTTGCGCCAGTTCTCCCTCGGCAAAGGAGGGTTTCACATGATCGAGGCTCGCCTTTGCCATGTAATCGACAGCAGGTGCTCTAAACCGAATGTATTGTGGAGCGATGAATTCTATTTCCCCATGTTTGAGGCGAATGCCTGCGCCACCACACATGAGCAACAACTCATCTTTCGCATTCAGCACAATCTTGCCCTGCGAACTGGTCAGATTTATATTCTGATTGGCAACGGCGGTGATTTCACCTTTCTGCGCGGTGAGCCGGATAGCCCCTTTAGCGGCGGTAAACACCATCCCTGCCTTGCGCACGAATACTGAGAACACCTCGCCTGCGGCCAGCGTCATACGCTTGAATGCGTTAACGTTCATATCCTGTTTAGCTGTCGTGGTCAGGTTCTTCCCGGCATGTATCAGCGCAGATTCAGGTGATGTGATGGCCACGCCAGCCTCACCATGCATTGATAACGTGGCCTGCTCCTGTTTAGCCACTTTCTGTCGCAGCTCTGTCACCGGCGCGAGATCAGCGGAAGGCGTGTCTGCAATTTCGGTACTGGCCTGCAGCGAACGAGCCAGTTGCAACGCTGATTCCAGTTGTGCAATCGTGGCCGCCATATCATTTTGTTTACCGATCGCTTTCGGCTACGCTTCAGTCGTTATGTGAAAACCTTCAGCCGACCGCAGCGTGGCCTGCTTGTCAGTACGCAGCTCAACGCCTTCACCACGCGGTTTGCCAGCGGAATCGACCAGGTGGCCCAGATTCAGTTGCGATTTGCCGTATTCCGTCGCGACCTTGATATGCTCCTGGCCGTGCTTGTCCTCCATCCGAAATTTGTTGTTGCGCGGAGTCCTGATGACGTTCCGGGTGCTGTTGAGCTCTGTCACCAAATCGGGATTAATTTCGTCATGGAAGGCATGGGCGATAAACGGGCGTTCAGGGTCGCCATTTTCAAACGCAATGCCGACCTCCGTGTTATCGAGCAGTGGAAAATGGATGCCATAAGTATCACCGGCATATTGCCTTCCTAGCCGGACGGGCATACTCTCCATGCCCTTTTTCCATTCGGCCTGATCAAAGTTAAACCGGACGCGATATCGCCCCTGATTATCTATTCGTGACCGCTGGTCATTGAGACTGATTCCCGATACTCGCGCCGGTATTGTGCCGGTTATGACCGGGCGAGGTAAGCGCTCCGGTCGGAAATTCCAGATCTCACTGTAAGGAACCCCGCTAAGCTCACTCTGGAAACTACTTTTGCGCGATCCCGCAGACAGCATGCGTGTCACGACCATTCCTTCCACGAATGCCGCGGGCGCTCCACCGCTGATATCGATATCGTAACCAGGCACAATCATGGGATCGTCAGTAGTTGCTTCCAGTACAATCATCTTTGTCAGCAGATATTCATGACGTATACGGGCATAGTGCCAACTGGTTTCAGCCTCTTGTCCTCGTCTGTTGCTCCATCTGTCTCCCGCACTAAGATGAATATCCCCGTAGTGATATTCTCCACCGCTGACCAGTTCTGGCTGACGGGATAAATCGGCCAGTTCCTCCAGCGTTCGGAACATTTTGCTCTCGCGGTAGTTATAGTTTCGTACACTGACGGATGCAGGAACGACAGCATGCCGCGTCATCAGATTGCGCACGGTAAACAGATCACCGGTCGTTCCCGCAGGATTGATAGCCGCAATTTTGTAGCGGTGAATATAATGCGCCCCTGAATCACCAAAAAACATGACAACAATATGGTCATGCTCAGGATGCAGCTCAAAGCGAAACCAGATACCCACTTCTGACAGCAAACGGCGAATAAAGGCCAGATCCGTTTCTTTCCACTGGACTATCATCTCTCGCTGCGGATATGCCCAGAAAAGCTCATCAAAATTGATTTCGTACCCCTCGAAACCATTCTCTTTTAATATGCTTTTGACCAACTCCGGTACAGAAACATTCTGGTAGATGGCGCTTCGGTAGCGCATATCCAGCAACGCCAACGGATGTTCCAGCACGGCTTCATACAATGTTTCATCTGCGCTGCTGCTTATCCTGTTAATTGATGTAATCACACCAGGTATTTTGCGCAGCACTGTCCATTTATCGCGGTCGGGAAGGTATTTCGACCATTCTGGGTTTGCCGCACGGAGGGTAAAGATGGCTTTTTTCTGCACGATATGAAAGGCGTCATCGCCATTGCTAGCAGAGGTAAAGCGAATTGAGTAACGGTAAGGAGAACTCAGCGCTTCCTCGCCGGTGAATGATTCCACATCGGCAATCAAATCTGAGCGGCTGATGTTGAGCAGGTATTTGTTCAGACTTTCTTCTGGGTTGAATAGCACTGATTCATTCGAAAAACGAATTTCGCTTCCATTCATAAGCATCCCTTGCAGTCACATGACTGACCTTTCAGCAATAAGAAATTTGCATTAAGTTCATATCAGGTGACAAACTATACAACTTAATCCCTTTGTTTTTGAAAGGTTAACTGTATATATATGCGCCAATGCATCTTTTGGATGCATTTTAAGAAATTTCTCGCAAGGATGATTTCGGATGAACCAGCCATTTATAGTCGTCGGAGACACCACCACTCATGGCGGTACGATCTGTCAGGGGATATATACCCACACAATTGACCGCGCTCCTATGGTCGTTACTGGTCATAAGTTCAATTGCCCGGAGTGCGGCGTAGAAGCCACGCTCATTGGTTCCAGCCACGTCACTGTTAACGGACAACGACGAGTGCTACAAGGCGACAAGAGTACATGTGGAGCGAAAGTCCTGAGTCGTTATAAAACGAGCGTCTCAGAAACCGGGGCTAAGGGCTAAGGATTTGCGCATGCGCAAATCCAGAGGCGCAGGAATGATTAATCATCGCGGCAATTACGTTCAAATCCCCTGCATCCTCTTGCCGCCCACTCAATATTGAGTACGACATAGCGCTCACGCAGCAGCGCGAGCTTTAGCTGTTCATCAAACTGTTCGATGTGCAAGAAATAACACAGGATCTTGAGCGCGTTAATTCGGGCGATTTCAATTTCCGCATCGCGACGTAAGGTAATCAGATTATTAAAGCTTGAGCACATACAAGCGACAGGGGTCAGCACTCTTACCTTGTCATCCATTTCTGGCATGTCAGGGCCGGTGGCTTCCACATAAAACGGGGCAGTATTCAGCGGAATTTCAAAGTGCTCCCAGTTTGCTGGTAAAATATCGACTGGCCGCACATTATTATGACCAATGTTTGTATCCCAGGAATCAATAATGCAGCCGCCACGAATTCATCTGATTACCTCCTTGTGTGAAAGGAAAAAACCTGCTCATTCCCGATTCCCCGGAGCTGGATATACAGGAAGGCGCGTCACCTGAATCAGCCTTCAGACGATGGCTGGAACAAACACCCCGATCCGCAACAACATAGTACTCCCTGCTATCAGTCTGTATCGAGGGGGTACTGGTCTACAGCCAAAGTAATCCAGCACTTAACACAAAACCTGGATTTGTCGGTCATTTCTGCCGTAATGGGCTTTCTGCATAGCAGCCAGTCCTTCACGGAGGCGAATGATGAGCATCGTTGATATCGCGCAGTTGCAAGTCACTTTTGCTGAGAAAACGATGGTGAAAGGCGCCAGTTTGCGCGTGGAAGAAGATGAAACCTTCAGTCTGATTGGCGCGTCCGGCTGCGGAAAATCAACTCTGTTGCGCGTGCTGGCAGGTTTGCAACGTGAATGGTAGGGCCGGTTGTCGCTGTTCGGCCAGCCGGTGAAAGCCAGAACGCGTTATCAGGGTGCGCTGCGGCTTACTGCTGTTCGTGGAAGGTATCGAGTTTCTGTTTTTGTTGCCCCTGCGCGTCAAAGTTATCCGCGTTCAGCCACGCAGAAATGGCTACGTCGCGCAGCGGCCACTCGCTGTCCAGCATTGATAAATAGTCGGTTTGGCGCCAGAAAACTCTGACGCCAGGGGGATTATTTCGCGAAGTTACCAAATTGCGCTAAAACACGGTCAAAAATGGTCAGTCCTTTATTCACTTCTTCCGCGCTCATGGTACAAGGCGGCACAACGTGGATGCGGTTTTCCACGATAAAACTCAAAATACCGGCCTGTGTGAGCGCCGCTTTGATGGCCCCCATCTCTGCCGCCGCCAGTGGGGTTTTGCGTGGCCGATCGCTGACCAGTTCCATGGCCTGAAACATGCCACGCCCGCGCACGTCGCCAATCAGCTTATGTTTCGCTGCCAGCGCATCAAGCCCCGGACGCAGAACACCATTACCCACCAGCGCCGCATTCTCCACCACTTTCTCCTCTTTCATCGCATCCAGCGTGGCGACAATCGCCGCCATCGCCAGCGGATGGCCGGAGTAAGTCAGACCGCCCGCGAAGAAGTGATCGTTAAAGTAGTGCGAAATAGGTTCTGAAATCAGTACGCCACCTGCGGGCGCATAACCGGCGTTAACACCTTTTGCGAAGGTGATCAAATCCGGCACGATGCCATCCTGTTCAAAGGCGAACCAGCTACCGGTGCGGCCAAAACCGGCCATCACTTCATCAAGGATCAGCACAATACCAAACTCATCGGCCAGTGCGCGTACGCCCTTCATATAGCCTTCCGGCGGCACCAGAATACCCGCCGTTCCCGGCACGGATTCGAGCAGGATCGCGGCGATAGACGTCGGCCCTTCGACCTCAATCATGCGTCGCAGGTGTGCCAGCGCGCGTTCGCACTCTTCTGCTTCCGTCGTCGAGTTGAATTCGCTGCGATAGAGGTACGGGTTAAAGAAGTGCACATGCCCGCGTGAATATTCGTTCGGTACGCGCCGCCAGTCGCCGGTGGCGGCAATCGCGCTGCCGGTATTGCCGTGATAGGAACGGTAGGCGGAGAAAATCTTGTCGCGCCCGGTGTAGAGACGTGCCATACGGATGGCGTTTTCGTTGGCATCTGCCCCGGCGTTGGTAAAGAAGACTTTGCTGAAGCCTTCCGGCGCCAGCGAGACAATACGTTTGGCCGCTTCACCGCGCGTCAGGTTGGCCGTCGCCGGTGCGATCGTCACCAGTTCGTCGAGTTGCGCTTTCATCGCCGCCAGCACGCGCGGATGCTGATAACCAATATTGACGTTCACCAGTTGGCTGCTGAAATCGAGATACGTATTACCTTCATAGTCCCACAACTCACAGCCTTTCGCTCCGGCAATCACCATCGGGTTAAGGTTGCCCTGCATCGACCATGAATGAAACACATACGACCGGTCCAGTTGACGTACGTCGTCGTTGGTTATCGCCATCTCGCTCTGAAGTGCCAGTTTCATATCCTGCTCCTCTCATGCCGTTATTGTTGTTCGTATCATGCGGCGCGCGGGCAAACCCCGGATAGAGCCAGTCGTGTTAGCAACATGTGACACAGGTGTCACACCGCGACATAACAACTGGCACTGTCTGGCACGGGCGGGCGTTTTTATAGTGACGTCACAACCCCGCACAGGAGAAGACGATGAGTGAAGCAAAGAAAGTGGTGTTTATTACCGGCGCAACCTCCGGTTTTGGCGAAGCGGCAGCACAGGTGTTTGCCGATGCAGGCTGGTCGCTGGTGCTGAGCGGGCGTCGTCTGGCGCGCCTCGAAAGCCTTAAAGACCGCCTTCAGGGAAAAGTACCAGTGCATATTATTGCGCTGGATGTCCGCGACAAAGATTCAGTGAAAAACGCCGTAACAACGCTGCCGGCTGAGTTCGCCGATATTACCGCGCTTATCAATAACGCCGGGCTGGCGCTGTCGCCACAACCTGCGCAACGCGTGGATCTTGAAGACTGGCAGACCATGATCGACACCAACGTGACCGGGCTGGTCAATATGACCCACGCCCTGCTGCCCACGCTGATTCAACACGGCGCTGGTGCTTCTATCATCAATATCGGTTCGATTGCCGGGCAGTGGCCCTATCCTGGTAGCCATGTGTATGGCGCAACCAAAGCATTTGTGAAGCAATTCAGCTATAACCTGCGCTGCGATTTACTCGGTACCGGGGTGCGCGTGACCGATCTGGCGCCGGGGATTGCGGAAACGGAATTTACGCTGGTGCGCACCAAAGGCGACCAGGCCGCATCGGATAACCTCTATCGCGGCACCACGCCGCTGACCGCGCAGGATATTGCCGAACAGATGTTCTACATCGCCACTCTGCCGGATCATATGAATATCAACCGCGTGGAAGTGATGCCGGTACGCCAGGCCTGGCAGCCATTTGCCATCGACCGCGACTGACTGAGTTACCACCCTCTTCCAGCGGGAAGAGGGTTTGGCTGACATACAAAACAAAACGCCCCGGCTAATGCCAGGGCCTGATGTTTTAAGTGTATCTCACGAACTGCTAAGGTTTTACCCCGCCCGGCGCTTATCTCCGGCACTCACATTAATGTGGCGTTAGCTCTGTAAGGGGTGTGGATATAGTAGTTAATCAGATTAATCCTGGCAATACGTAAGGCGTACGGCGCGAAAGATGTATGACGTCGATCATTCTTTTCGCGCCACTGGCACGCAGAAATACGACAACTGTCACTAACCACGCGCGCTGCGCCTGTTTATGCTGCCGTTTCCCGCCTCAATCCCCCTTACTGCCCCATCACAAAGCAAACACGTCGACATCTGCACTAAATTGATGAGCAAAATTCATTATCTTGCCGCCAAATACCGTAAAAATGCGCGAATTAACCCCTGGCACAAAAATGGCATGGAGAGAAGAAACCTAACCAGTTAGTCAAAAAACAGGGGGAGCAGGATGAGCCAGGTGATGTTTGCTGAGAAGAGCGCAGTGGTGCCCTTAAAGACCGCCAGCGCCACAGCGCGACCCGCCATAACCGTTAGTCAGGCCAGTGTTATCTATCCGGCGGCGGATAAACCCGTACACGCGTTACAGGACATTAATCTGACGATTCGCCAGGGTGAGTTTGTCTCGTTTATCGGGCCATCCGGCTGCGGCAAAACCACCCTGCTGCGGGTCATTGCCGATCTTGAACCGATTACCTCCGGCAATGTGCTGGTGAACGATATGTCACCGTCGGAAGCACGCCAGGCCGGAGCTTATGGTTATGTCTTTCAGGCGCCGGTGCTGCTGCCGTGGCGCACCGTGGTGGCTAATGTCAAATTGCCATTGCAGATCCAGGGCGTACCGCCAGAGCGCTGCGATGAGATCGCCCGTGAGCAGCTTTCACGAGTTGGCCTGAAGGGTTTTGAGAAAAAGTACCCGTGGCAGCTTTCGGGGGGCATGCAACAGCGTGTGTCTATCGCGCGGGCGCTCGGCTTTGAGCCGAAGATTTTAATGATGGATGAACCCTTTGGCGCGCTCGATGAACTAACCCGCGACAACCTCAACCAGCAGCTTCAGCAACTGTGGTACAACGAGCAGCGCACGATGGTGTTTGTCACCCACTCCATTGCCGAAGCAGCCTATCTGTCGACCAAAATCGTAGTGATGTCACCGCGTCCGGGGCGCATTGTGAAGGTGATCGACTCCCCGCTTCCGGCACAGCGCGATTTGGCGATCCGCAATACGCCCACGTTCCTGGCGCTGGCGCAGGAGGTACGCGAAGCACTGGTGGAGGGGCATCATGATCACTGACCGGCGTCTTATTGCGAACGCGCTGCCGGTGGGCATGGTGCTGCTGGTTGCGCTGATGCTGTGGTATTTGCTGGCACTGGCGCTAAATGCGCCCGGAGTGATTGACCGCGTACTGGCGCCGCGCGGCGCGTGGAATTATCACGACGTGATGCAGGCGGCGCTGAATGCCAACCGTCCGCTGTTGCCCGCGCCGCACCAGATTGCCATGGATATCTGGAGCAGCATCACCCAGTGGCCGCTCACCTCGCCGCGCAACCTGCTGTTGCATACCTGGGTCACGGCCAGCGCAGCGCTGACGGGTTTTGCTATGGGCGTGATACTCGGCGTGGTGCTGGCGGTGTGCATTGTTCACTCGCGCACACTGGATAAAGCCCTGCTGCCGTGGATCGTCGCCTCACAAACCATTCCGGTGCTGGCGATAGCACCCATTGTGCTGATCATTCTGGGCAGCGTCGGCATCACCGGCATGCTGCCAAAAGCCACTATCGCCATGTATCTCTGTTTCTTCCCGGTCACCATCGCCACCGTGCAAGGGCTGCGCTCGCCGCAAAAAATGGAAATGGAACTGATGCACACCTGGGCTGCCCGGCGGGTCGATATCTTCTGGACAGTGCGCCTGCCCTCTTCGCTGCCGTATCTGTTTCCGGCGTTTCGCGTGGCGATTGCCAGCGGGCTGGTTGGCACGATGGTGGCCGAACTACCCACCGGGGCGCAGGCCGGACTGGGCGCACGCCTGCTGACCGGCTCCTACTATGGCAACACCATTCAAATCTGGTCGGCGCTGGTGATGGCCTCGCTGCTTGGACTGGCGTTAACCGGACTGGTCACGCTCACGGAACGGCTGGTGATGCGCCAGCGTAAGGGGGGATGATGAAACGCACTGCGATACCTGGCACATTTTTGCTGGTCGGCGCGCTGCTGTTGTTGATGCTGTCGCTGATTCAGTTGAGCGGGCAAATGCCGTTATTGGCTCCGCTGCTGCTGGTCAATGTACTGCTGGTGCTGTGCGCGCTGGCAGGTTGCACCGCCACCTTCAGCCATCTGCGCGGCGGCCTGTTCGCCGTCACTTTGCTGGCGAGCGTACTGTGGCTGGCGTGGCAACCGATTCACGGTCTGACGCTGTGCGCCGTGGCGCTGCTGGCAATGGTCAGCGTGCAACGTCTGGCCCGTTCAACGCTTCCGGCAGCCAGCGTCGCGACACTGCTCGGCCTGTGGCTGCTGTGGTTCTGGCAGATTCTGGTCACCGGTTTTGCCGTTCCGCAGGTCATTCTGCCCGCGCCGCTGGATATTCTTGCCGCGCTGGTCAACAGCGTTCCGCTACTGGCTGGCGATGTGCTGCAAACGGTCATCAAATCCGTGCTGGCAGGTTATCTGCTCGGCAGCGGTCTGGGGATTGGCGTGGCGATTCTTATTGACCGCCTGCCGTTTTTACAACGCGGATTACTGCCGGTGGCCAGCCTCACCAGCACCGTACCGCTGGTCGGCGTCGCACCGATTGCGGTGATGTGGTTTGGCTTTGACTGGCCTTCCAAAGCCGCGGTGGTAACGCTGGTGACCTTCTTCCCGGCGCTGGTCAGTACGCTGGCCGGATTAAAAGCCAGCGGCAAGCTGGAGCAGGAGCTGATGTATTGCTACGCCGCCACGCCAGGACAAAGTCTGCGGGTGCTGCGTCTACCTGCCGCGATGCCGTTTATTTTCAGCGCCCTGAAAGTGAATGCCACGCTGTCGCTTATCACCGCGATTGTGGCGGAATTTTTCGGTTCGCCGACCGCCGGACTGGGCTTTCGCATCTCCACCGAGTCAGCGCGCATGCATATGCCGGTGGTGTGGTCAGCGATTGTTGTCGCCTCAGTCGCCGGTTCCCTGTTCTACAGCCTGCTGGTTCAGCTCGACCAGCGCGTGAATTTCTGGCACCCCACACTACGTGGGAGCGCCGCTCAGAAGTAAAACAATGATTAGCACCGATGTAGGCTCACTAACCCGAGGAGTTCTCTAATGATAAAAAGTTTCGCTTTGCGCCGGGGTTTGTTGCTGGCGGCAATGTCTGTACTGGCCTTTCAGGCGGCGGCAGCCGAGAAAGTCACACTGCAACTGAAGTGGCTGCCGCAATCGCAGTTCGCTGGTTACTACGTGGCTCAGCAAAAAGGGTTTTATCAGGCTGAAGGGCTGGATGTCACCATTAAACCTGGCGGCACGGATATCTCCCCGGTGCAGGTGATTGCCGGTAAATCCGCCGATGTGATTGTCGACTGGCTGCCAGATGCGCTGGCCTCGCGCGAAGCGGGCGTGCCGCTGGTGAATATCGCCCAGGTGTATGATCGCTCCGGGATGATGCTGACCTGTAAAAAATCGAGCGGCATCAAAACCCCGGCCGATTTCAAAGGTAAAACTCTTGGCGTCTGGTACGGCGGCAACGAATACCCGTTCTTTAACTGGATGAACAAGCTGGGCCTCAAGCCGGGTAAAGACATCACCATTTTAAAACAGGGCTTTAACGTTGATCCTCTGTTGCAGGATCAGGCCGCCTGTATTTCGACCATGAACTACAACGAATATTGGCAGTTGATCGACGCCGGGCTGAAGCAAGACGACTTAATCACCTTCCCGTATGAGGATCAGGGCGTTTCCACACTGGAAGATGGGCTGTATGTCCTCGGCTCCGATCTGAAAGATCCGGCGTTCGTCAGCAAAATGGCGAAATTCCTCAAAGCGTCGTTTAAAGGCTGGGATTACGCGGTGAAACATCCGAATGAAGCGGCGAAAATCGTGGTGGCAGAAGATGCCTCCGGCGCCGCCACGGAAGAGGTGCAGACTCGCCAGATGGAGAACGTGGCGAAGCTTATCACCAATGCCAATACGCCGAAAGTCGGCTATCTCGATCCGGCCGCGTACCGCCGCACCATTGACGTGTTGCTGCACAGCGGCGGCGATACGCCGGTTATCAAAAAAGATCCGGGCGACAGTGGTATGACGCATGAAGTCTGGGACGCCGCCGCCAAACTGAAATAACCCCCGCCGCCAGGGAGGGCGGTTTTCTCACGGAGCACACTATGAATGAGGTTCTTCTCCCCGGCGTGGTGGAGTCACCCGATAAGGGACGCATTCGTCAGGATAACGAAGCCATTATCCTGCCAGCGGCGGAGTGCGTATTTGCCCGCTACGGCTTTCGCGGCGCGACAATGCAACAGATTGCCGACGCCGCAGGTCTGCCGAAAGCCAACCTGCACTACTACTTTGGCAACAAACACAATCTCTACCTGCGGGTACTGGAAAACATTCTCCACGACTGGTTGTCGCCACTTGCGGGGATCTGCGCCAGCGCCGAGCCGAAAAGCGCGCTGGCGGAGTATGTCGGGCGTAAAATCCACTTCAGCTTCAGCCGCCCGGAAGCCTCCAAACTCTTTGCCAACGAGCTCCTGCAAGGCGCGCAGATTGTACATCCGTTACTGAAAAGCGAACTTCGACAATTGGTGGAAGAGAAAGCGCACATTCTCGATGGCTGGGTTGCCGCCGGCAAAATGCGCGCGCTGGATACCACGCACTTCTTCTTTACCGTCTGGTCGATGACGCAAACCTATGCCGATTTCGATATTCAGGTGGAGGCTGTCTGCGGCGAAGATGCCCACAGCGACACGATGCAAGCGCGCGCCACGCAGCATGTGCTGAGCGCCGTCTGGCGTATCTGCGGGCTGGAATAACCTTCTTGCTGCCAAATGCAGCAAAAATCGGCGAAATTGGGGCAAAATGCACCAAAATGCGACAATCATTTTAGTGCAATCGATCCTGAAGATCCCTGAACCTCTGATTTCTTCTGCCCTGCTGCCGTTGCCGTCAAAATGGCATACAAATCGCATGGCTATTTCTGAAAACTTAACCATCTGGTCAGGATTATTCAGGAGGCACGATGAACACACTCGATACGCCGGGGATCTGCCCCGGTCGGCTGACGCCTGCGGAGTATGCCCGTGCGTTCAGCGATGGCGACCCCGCGCTCTCTTCTACTCAGGCGGTGCTGGAAGCGGAACGCTGCTACTACTGCTTTGATGCTCCCTGCACCCGCGCCTGCCCGGCGGAGATCGATGTGCCGAGCTTTATTCAGCGCATTGCGCAGAGTAACGATCGCGGCGCGGCGGAAGTGATCCTGCGGGCCAATATTCTTGGCGGCACCTGCTCACGCGTCTGCCCGACTGAAACCCTTTGCGAACAGGCCTGTGTACGTAATGCGCAGGATGGCCGTCCGCTGGATATCGCCCGTTTGCAGCGCTACGCCACCGATCGCTTTTTCGCCGCACCCGGCAAACCGCTGTTTACCCGCGCCGCCAGCAGCGGCAAGCGCGTGGCGATTGTTGGCGCCGGGCCTGCCGGGCTAACCGTGGCGCATGCGCTGGCGCTCGCCGGGCATGAGATTGACCTGTTTGATGCCCGCGCGAAAGCTGGCGGTCTGAACGAATACGGCCTGGCCCGTTACAAAGTGACCGGAGATTTTCCGGCGCAGGAAGTGGAGTGGCTGCTGTCGGTGGGCGGTATCACCCTGCATTGCGGCAAAACGCTGGGCCAGCACTTCACGCTGGCGCAACTGCGCGCAGAGTATAACGCGGTATTCCTTGGCCCCGGTTTAGCGGGCGTGAATGCGCTCGACAGCGACATGCCAGAGCCACACGGCGTGCGCGAAGCCGTCGAGTTTATTGCCGAGCTGCGCCAGTGCGCCAATCTCAGCCAGATGCCGGTGGGCCGCAATGTGGTGGTGATTGGCGGCGGGATGACCGCAGTGGATGCCGCCGTGCAGGCGAAAAAACTTGGCGCGCGCGAAGTAACCCTGGTTTACCGCCGTGGCGAAAGCCAGATGAAAGCCTCCTTGAAAGAGCAGCAGTGGGCAAAAGAGTGCGGTGTCACATTGCGCTTTCTGGCCGCGCCGCTGCGTTTTGAACAGCAAGATAACCGTTTGACCGGCGTGACCTTTTCCCTGATGCAACAGACCGATGCAGGGCTGACGCCTGGCGGTGAAACCTTCACGCTGGCGGCGGATATGGTGCTGAAAGCGATTGGGCAAAGCTACGATCCGCGTCCGGCGCAAGGTGTGGCGTTAAGCGGCGGGCGCATCGCCGTTGATGAGGAAGGACACACCTCGCTGCCCGGTGTCTGGGCCGGTGGCGACTGCTGCGCAGGCGGGCTGGATCTCACCGTCGATGCGGTTAAGCAGGGCAAAAACGCCGCCCGCTCCATCATGCTGGCACTGGCTATTTCGCAGGCCGACGCCGCCAATGCCACCTTTTACCAGGAGCCTTCTCATGGCTGATCTGCACAGTAATTTTCTCGGGATTCACAGCCCCAACCCATTCTGGCTGGCTTCGGCACCGCCGACCGATAAAGAGTACAACGTCGAACGCGCGTTCCAGGCTGGCTGGGGCGGCGTGGTATGGAAAACGCTGGGGCTTGATCCGCACGTCGTCAATGTCTGCGGGCCGCGCTACAGCACCCTGCGCGGCGCGGACCGCCGTATTATTGGGCTGAACAATATTGAGCTGATCACTGACCGCTCGCTGGAGACCAACCTTGAAGAGATCGCGCGCATTAAGCAACGCTGGCCGGATCGGGCTGTGGTGGTGTCGATCATGGTGCCCTGTGAGGAAGAAGCGTGGAGATGGATCCTGCCGCAGGTAGAAGCGACCGGCGCGGACGGCATTGAGCTGAACTTCGGTTGCCCACACGGCATGAGCGAACGCGGCATGGGCACAGCAGTCGGCCAGGTGCCGGAGTATATCGAAATGGTCACCCGCTGGTGCAAGCAGTATTGCCGCCTGCCGGTGATCGTCAAACTGACGCCGAACATTACCGACATCCGCTACCCGGCGCGGGCGGCAAAAGCGGGCGGTGCCGATGCAGTTTCGCTGATTAACACCATCAGTTCGGTGATGGGCGTTGATCTCGACCAAATGCTGATGACGCCGCACACAGGCAATCAGGGTTCCCACGGCGGCTACTGCGGCCCGGCGGTGAAACCTATCGCGCTGAATATGGTGGCGGAAATTGGCCGCGACGCGCCAACGCGCGGATTGCCGATCTCCGGCATTGGCGGTATCTCCACCTGGCGCGATGCCGCCGAATTTATCGCGCTGGGCTGCGGCACCGTTCAGGTCTGTACGGCAGTGATGGTGCATGGCTTCCAGATTGTGCGCGACATGATAAGCGGCCTGGAAAATTATATGGATGAGAAAGGCTTTCACACGCTGGAGGATTTTCGCGGCATGGCGCTGGGCAGCGTTACCGACTGGCGCTATCTCAACCTTAATCACGTCGAAAAAGCCGTCATCGACCAGACAAGCTGCATCAAGTGCGGGCGCTGCCACCTGGTATGCGAAGACACCTCGCACCAGGCGATCTCCACCAACCTGATGGGCGAGCGCCACTTCGCCGTACGCGAGGAAGATTGCGTTGGCTGCAACCTCTGCGCCTCGGTTTGCCCGGTAGAAAACTGTATTTCGCTGCGCCACCTGCAACCCGGCGAAGTGGATAAACGTACCGGAAACGTGGTTTCCGACCAGTACGCCAACTGGACAACCCACCCCAATAACCCGATGGCGGCCACGGCGTAAACCGGGTCAGGCACAGGAGAAGAGCATGTGTAATGTGTTGATTAAAGGCGGCACGGTAGTCAATGCAGACTGCCAGCGCCGCGCCGATGTGTTGTGTGTTGATGGCCTGATCGCCGCCGTTGGCGACGCCTCGCAGTGGGATCTTCCGGCACATACAGAAGTTGTCGAGGCTGGAGGCCTGTACGTGATGCCCGGTGGTATCGATCCGCATACCCATATGAATTTCCCGTTTATGGGCACGACAACAGTCGATGATTTCTACAGCGGCACCGCCGCCGCGCTGGCGGGCGGCACCACGACGATTATCGATTTTGTTATCCCCAATCCGCAACAACCGCTGATGGAGGCGTATCAGCAGTGGCGCGGTTGGGCAGAAAAAGCCGCCGCCGACTACAGCTTCCACGTCGCCATTACCTGGTGGGATGAAAGCGTACGAGAGGATATGGGCCAGCTTGTACAGCAGGAAGGGGTGAACAGTTTTAAACACTTTATGGCCTACAAAAACGCCATCATGTGTGACGATGAAACGCTGATGAACAGTTTTCGCCGCTGCCTGGAGTTAGGCGCCATGCCAACGGTGCATGCGGAAAACGGCGAGATGGTGTATCTGCTGCAACAGGAGATGCTGAAACAAGGGATCACCGGCCCGGAGGCACATCCACTCTCGCGCCCGCCGGAAGTGGAAGGCGAAGCCGCCAACCGCGCCATTACCGTCGCCAGCATTATGGGCGTGCCGATTTACGTCGTGCATGTCTCCTGCCGGGAATCAGCAGAAGCGATTGCCCGCGCGCGCGGTCGTGGTCAGCGCGTTTACGGCGAAGTGCTGGCGGGCCATCTGGTGGTGGATGACAGCGTTTACCGTCACCCCGATTTCGCCTTCGCCGCCGCCCATGTGATGAGCCCGCCGTTTCGCGATAAATCGCACCAGGCTGCACTGTGGCACGGTTTACAGTCCGGCCAGCTTCATACCACCGCTACCGATCACTGCACCTTCTGCGCCAGCCAGAAAGCCGCCGGACGGGATAATTTCACGAAGATCCCGAACGGCTGCGGCGGCGTGGAGGAACGTATGGCGGTGCTATGGGATGCAGGCGTTAACAGTGGCCGTCTGACGCCGAGTGAGTTTGTCGCCATCACCTCTGCCAATACCGCGCAGCTTTTTAACATCTACCCGCGTAAAGGTGTGGTCACGCCCGGCGCGGATGCCGATCTGGTGCTGTGGGATCCGCTGGGTAGCAAGGTGCTATCTGCTGCGACCCATCATTCACGCAACGACTTCAATATTTTCGAGGGCCGCGTCGTCACTGGCGTTCCGGCCTATACCCTCAGCCAGGGCGTGGTGGTCTGGGCTGACGGTGAACTGCGCGCGCGTGAAGGCGCAGGACGCTATATCAAACGCCCGGCCTTCGGACCGGATTTCAGCGCCGCTGCGGTCTGGGAGCGCCATCGCGCGCCACAGGCCGTGCAACGTTAATTTGGGAGAAAAAAGATGAGTGAAACGATCTCCGCGCCGGACGCCGTGGTTGCGACGGGCGACCTGCGCATTAATGGTCAGCGTCTGTGGCAATCGCTGATGGATCTGGCGCAAATCGGCGCGACACCGAAAGGCGGTTGCTGTCGCCTGACGCTCACCGACCTTGATCGCCAGGGGCGAGATTTGGTGGTCGGCTGGGGCAAAGCTGCTGGGCTGTCGGTGGAAATAGACCAAATCGGCAATGTCTTTATGCGACGTGCAGGGCGAAATAACAGCCTGCCGCCTATCGTCGCCGGGAGCCATATCGATACCCAGCCGACTGGCGGCAAATTCGACGGTAATTTTGGCGTGTTATCCGCACTGGAAGTGATTCGCACGCTCAACGACAACGGTATTGAAACCGACGCGCCCGTCGAAATGGTGTTCTGGACTAACGAAGAGGGGTCGCGCTTTGTTCCGGTGATGATGGGTTCTGGTGTTTTTGCCGGGATCTTTCCTCTGGAGCAGGCCTATGCAGCGACCGATACCGCAGGCAAAACAGTACGCGATGAATTGTTCAAAATTGGCTATGCGGGCGAGCATACGCCAGGCCAGCATCCGATTGGCGCCTATTTTGAAGCGCATATCGAGCAGGGGCCGATTCTGGAAGAACAGGATGTCGCCATCGGTGTGGTGCAGGCGGTACTGGGGATCCGCTGGTATGACTGCACGGTCACGGGTATGGAGTCACACGCTGGCCCAACACCAATGGCGATGCGCAAAGATGCGCTGCAAGTGGCAACCGGCCTGATGCAAGAGGTGATCGCCATCGCCAATCAGTTTGCCCCGCACGGGCGCGGAACGGTGGGCATGGTGCAGGTGCATCCTAACAGCCGTAACGTGGTGCCGGGCAGCGTCACCTTCTCCATCGATTTTCGCAATATGACCGATGCAGAGGTCGATAAGATGGATACCGCGCTGAAAACCGTTATCCAGCAAACAGCGCAGAAAACCGGGCTGGATATCGCTCTGCGCCAGGTGTCGCAATACCCGGCTGCGCCCTTCCATGCCGACTGCAAGGAGGCTGTACGCCGGGCGGCGCAGCAATTAGGTTATTCTCATATGGATATTGTTTCCGGTGCCGGACATGATGCCGTATATATGAGTATGCTGGCACCGACCGGAATGATCTTTATTCCCTGCAAAGACGGCATTAGCCATAACGAAATTGAGTATTCATCGCCAGAACAGGTGAGCGCCGGCGCCAATGTGTTATTGCACACGATGCTGGAAAAAGCCGGTGTCTTGGCGCGCAATACCTGATGCCAGCATGGGAAATAGCCCGATTGTCTGCCGTCGGGTTATTTTCTTGCCTCAGTTGCCGATAAATATCGCAATGCTGTATGATTCTCCCATTCTGAATTTGACTTAAATTCCTCAGAAGTTTACAAAAGATACAGCCTTCCCCAGCTCCGACTTGCGTCTTTTCCGTTTTCGTCCAGGCTTCCATTTTACCCTACGGAAAAATGGCGGGGATTGACCAGGTCAAACTCGCGTATTACCGACTTTTTAAAAGATTTGCAGGCATCTGTAAGTGGAGTTTCGCATGTTCTCTTTTGTCGCCCGCCAGGCGATTTTTGATGCAAATATGAACACAGTCGGTTACGAGTTGTTGTTCAGAGACAGTATGACGAACCGCTTTCCCGACGTAACGCCGGAGTACGCGACTGCTCAAATTATAGTGGAACAATTTCTCGGCTCGCCACTGGGCCGTCTGAAAGAATACAGCGCTATTTTCGTCAACTTCCCCTATGAATTGCTGGTACAGGGCATGGCGGAAACATTGCCGAAAGACAGAGTGATTGTGGAAATCCTCGAAACGGCCAAACCGACGCCGCTGCTGCTGCGCACGGTAAAACAGCTCTCTGCGCACGGTTTTCGCCTTGCACTGGACGACTTCGAACCTGGTGATGCCTGGGATGATTTTCTCCCCTACATCAACATCATTAAATTCGATGTACGGGTAAACACCCCAGAAGAAATAAGCGGCTATATCAAAGACAAAGACGCCTTACTAAAAGATACGGTGTTTCTGGCAGAAAAAGTCGAAACGCAGGAAGAGTATGAGTGCTTTAAAAATATAGGCTGCACGTTGTTTCAGGGCCATTTTTTCAGCAGGCCGGTAATCCACTCCGCCAACAAGCTGATTCAGAACCAGGCCATCACCCTGAAGCTGATGAAAGAGGTGAATGCCGATTCACCGAATTTCAATAAGATCGAAGCGTTGCTGAAGCAGGATCTGGCGCTGTCGTTCAAAATCATGCGTTATGCACAAAATATTGTCTTTAACGCCCGCGGCATTAAACATATCCACAGCCAGTCGTTAAAAGACATTATTTTCTATCTTGGCGCCAATGAGTTGCGCCGCTTCGTGCTGGTCTCCTGTCTGACATCGGTGAATAAAGATGAGACCGATGATATTTATCGCCAGAGCCTGATTCGCGCCAAGTTTTGCGAACTGGCCTCGGCGCATTCGATCAGCCGCCACTCCGCAGACGATGCCTTTATCGTCGGTCTCTTTTCACAGCTCGACAGCATTTTTGAAATGCCGATGGCGGATCTGATAAGTCAGATTGATATTTCTGCCAACGTCATGCTGGCGCTGCGGGAAAAGAAAGGCGCGTTGTACCCTTACCTGCGCCTGATCGAACTCTACGAACAGCATCAGTGGGAAGAGGTAAGCGCCCTTGGCCACCGTCTGGGTTTCAACCGCAGCATGATTGCGGAGCTGGTTAAAGCGGCAACCAAATGGACCGACGATATTCCTTCTGACAGCCTCTGAGGCCATCTGCTCCAGCCAGCGTTTGTGGCAGATAATAAATAATCTGAAGCGCAAGCCGGAGCAATTTGATTGACCAGAAGATTTTACTCGTTATGGTTTTGCTGGTTTAAAATTCGCCAGGGCTGGCATCAATGCCGATGATGTTGTGGCTGTAGGTATGGTTTACCAGTTCTGATTCTGCACAGAGGCGGCGCTCGCCGCCTCTTTTTCCCCCGCTAATTTTGTATTCTTCTCTGTGCGTAACCTCTTTTTATTAAAAGAATTGTTGAGTTTTGTTATCTGACAAGTTCGTAATTTTCAGGTCAGAATCTTGTCAGCTTCACCGCGTAAAATAGCAGCTGTAAAGACGATTTTTTACTTCTGTATAGTATGAGGTGATTAAGATGAAAAAAGTTACAGCAGCGCTTTTCGCAACGGCTCTGGTTATTTTCTCAACAGCAACATGGGCAGCAACACAAGTGACGTCCACAGCCGGTTTGAACGAGATTGGTAGTGTCTCCGTCTCCGGTGCCGATACCTTACGAGACCTGCAACACCAGTTGCGGCAGAAAGCAACTCAAGAGGGTGCCAGCAGCTTTAAAATCGTTTCTGCCGGAGGCGATGATAAATATTTTGGCGTTGCGACGCTGTATAAATAAGCCGCAGGCCGGCGCTCCGGCAGACGGTGAATGAAAAGGGAGGCCAGCCGTGCCTCCCTTTTCTTTTCGCACGCTGAAAAGCCGTTACGCGATCCGCTTGCCTGCGGCATCCACAACCAGCTCGCCATCTTCTTTCGTGAATGTCTCTTTTTGCTGACCGGGCAGAATATCCAGCACCACTTCCGAAGGGTGACATAGCCGAGTACCCACGATCGGCGCTTCTGACACAACAAGCTGTCAGCGCGGAGTCTCCTCGCTTCGGCATGAAGTATATGACGACTAGTTTTACCGCTTTTCAGTCTCACGGTTGCCCGCCTCGCGCTTCAGTGCCAGGGTAAAGCCGAAGGTATTGATCCCGTTTACGCTGGTGGCGAACACATCACCCTGATGCATATTCGCCACTGCGCGGACAATTGACAGCCCCAGCCCGTGGTGCGTATCACTGCGGGTGCGGGAGGCATCCACTCGATAGAAACGTTCAAACAGCCGTGCAAGGTGGTTTTGCGCAATCTCCTCGCCGTTATTCGACACTGCGACATGCGCCAGTTCACCGATATTTTGCAATTGCACAATGATTGTGCTGCCCTGCGGCGCATGGCGAGCGCTGTTTTCCAGTAAATTCGCCAGCGAACGGTGGAACAGACGGCGGTCAATGGATGCCGTTACATCCCCTTCGACCTGCACCTGAAGATTCTTCTCGGCAAACGAAGGCTCGACATACTCAAAGGTTTTGTAAGCCTCTTCGCGCAGAGAAACCGTGGTGAGCTGCGTGGCATGTTCGCCCGCCTGAGCATGGGATAAAAACAGCATATCGTTGACGATGGAGGTCATGCGCTCCAGCTCTTCGAGGTTGGACTCCAGCAGCTCCTGCAACTCCTCGACGGAACGCTGACGCGACAAGCCAAGCTGCGTCTGGCCAATCAGGTTGGTCAGTGGGGTGCGCAATTCATGCGCTACATCGGCATTAAAGCTCTCCAGTTGGCGCCAGGCGATCTCCTGTCGCTCCAGCGCGCCATTAAACGAGACCGCCAGCGTTTGCAACTCGTCCGGCAAAGTGTGTGCTTGCAGACGCTGGCCATGATTACCCGGCGCAAGCTGGTGCGCCTGCTCACTCAATGTATTCACCGGACGCATACCGAAACGGGCGATCAGGTAACCCAGCAGCGCAATCAGGAAGACACCGATACAACTGACCAGCACCAGAGCACGGGTAAATTCATACAGCGTGCCCATATAAGGCGTGGAATCGATTGCCACCACATAGCGCATCGCCGGGCGTTCGCCGCTCGCCGGGATTTCGCGGGAGTAGAGGAACAGCAGACAGGACGCTTCCGTTTCGCCAGGCGCGGTGCTGAAACCCTCTTTCAGCGAAGTCCAATCAATGCCTTTCGGCGGCGGTCCGCCCATATCAAAGTGGACATCATCGGCCACCAGCCAGTACTTCACGCGCCCGCCCTCATAGGAGGAGAGCGTGTTAAATTTGACAGCCAGGGATTTCCAGCCGTCGATCGACTGGCGGTTTTCTACCCACGGCGCCATCAACGATTCGCGAAATAATAATTCGTTATGCATCTGGCTTTGCAGCGACTCATATAACGAGCTTCTGAGCACAACGCCAAAGGTGACGACGACAAACACATATGCCACGGCGAACATCAGCGCCATGCGTCCGGCAATCGAGCGTTTACACAGAGAGAGTGCGTTCAACTGTCCTTACTCTCCACGCGGGTTTCCAGCACATATCCCATACCGCGCACCGTATGCAGTAGCTTAACGGGATAGGGATTATCAACTTTCGCGCGCAGGCGTTTAATCGCCACTTCGACCACGTTGGCATCACTGTCAAAGTTCATATCCCAGACCTGTTCAGCGATCATCATTTTCGACAAGATTTCGCCCTGATGACGCGCCAGCAAGCTCAGCAGCGCGTACTCTTTCGCCGTCAGTTCCAGACGGTCGCCACCGCGCGTTATGCGCCGTGCCAGCAGATCGAGGTGCAGATCGTGAATATGCAACTGGGTAATGTCCGCGCCGTCGCCAGGTCTGCGGCGCAGCAGCGCCTGAATGCGCGCCACCAGTTCGATCAGTGAAAAAGGTTTTGGCAGATAATCATCCGCGCCGTGGCGCAGCCCTTTTACCCGCTCTTCAACCGAGCCGCGTGCCGAGAGCATCAGCACCGGCGTCTGTTTACAGGCGCGCAGCCGCTCCAGAATCTGATAACCGTCCATGCCGGGCAACATGATATCCAGCACAATCGCGTCGTACTCGTACTCCAGCGCCAGGTGCAGCCCTTCAACGCCATTATCAACGACATCCAGGGTGAAACCCTGTTCGCTCAGCGCACGATTAATATATGACGAGGTCTTTTCCTCGTCTTCGATGAGTAATAGCTTCAAAAGGGCGACTCCTTCAACGTTCCGGCACCTGCCGCAAACCTATTCATATACCCTAAATAATTCGAGTTGCATGAAGGCGGCAACACAGTGACAAATTCGTCGGGAACGAATTTGCCCAACCGAAGGTTGGCCTCCGGTGAGAGACAGGATGTCTCTCAGTAATCCCCAGGAGCTTACTCCAGTAAGTGACTGGGGTGAGCGACAAATCTGCCGGGAGCAGATTTGAACGCGGTAAGCAGCGGCCCCGAAGGGGTAAGGCTCAGGGATGAGCCGAATAAAAAAGCCAACGCACATGCAACTTGAAGTATGACGGGTATAGCCGCAATTTTACCGCTGTTGGGCTGACATTTAGCTGACATTTTTTCACCGTTTTAGCGACAAAATACAACCTGATGATTAATCCCATATCGTGACGTCAATTTTGCGCTAGCCTTGATGGTACCGACGCCATACGCCCGGCGGCATATGGTATTTACGGGCAAAGGTGCGGGTGAAGGTTTGCTGTGAGTCATAACCATAACGCGTAGAAATGGTGATGATCGAATCTTCCGTCGTCAGCAACGCTTCGGCGGCGCTTTCCAGCTTCTTATTGCGGATATAAATCCCCAACGGTATCTGCATTACTTCCTGAAAAAGGCGCTGTAAATGCCATTTTGAATAACCGGCCCGCGTGGCGACATCGCGAATTCTGAGCGGTCGCTCGAGGTTTTCATCGATCCACTGCTGGATCTCATGTACCACCATCTGTTGCATACCCATCGTGAAAGCCTCCTTATTAAGGAGCTTTCACCTTAACGCAGGGATACTGACTCAAAAGTGACGCGAAAATGATAATCCTGTCAGTTTTGTTACCCCTGCCGGGCAGGGGTAAGGTTTTCAGGCATCAGCAAGCCGTGCCGTGTTGAACGGCTGCGGCGAATTTTCCCGCCGGGCGTGTTCGGTGCGGAAAACACTCATCAACGTCACCAGATTCCGTGACTGATCGCGCAAATGATCGACCGCCGAACTGGAGGCGCCCACCAGCGCGGCATTCTGCTGCGTCACCTGATCAAGTTGGGCAATCGCATCGTTCACCTGCGCAACGCCCAGTTCCTGCTCCTGGGTGGTCATGCCGATTTCGTTAATCATTTCCGCGACATGGTGCGACTGCTTAACCAGCTCGCCGATGGTGAAACCAGCATTGTTGACCAGCGTTGCGCCGTTATCCACACAATCAATACTGGCCTGAATCAGCCCTTTGATCTCTTTCGCCGCCGTGGCGGAGCGCTGCGCCAGTGAACGCACCTCCCCTGCGACCACGGCAAAGCCGCGCCCGTGCTCACCGGCACGCGCCGCTTCCACCGCTGCATTGAGCGCCAGGATATTGGTCTGGAAAGTGATGCCATCGATAACGGTAATGATCTCGCCGATTTTGCGCGCGCTCTGGCTGATCTCGTCCATGGTGCGCACAATGTTGTCGATCGCTTCTCCGCCTTTGGCAGCAATGTCGCTGGCGGCGGTAGCCTGTTGGTTGGTGACGCGAACCGTGTCGGCATTCTGGCGAATGGTCTGGCCGATTTGCTCCATTGATGCCGCCGTCTGTTGCAGGCTGGCCGCCTGCTGCTCCGTGCGCTGGCTGAGATCCATACTGCCCGCCGCCACGCCGCTGGCGCCTGCCGAGATCGATTCGCTGCTCTCACGAACCTGCGCCACAATGCGGTTGAGGCTTTGACGCATCGACTCCATCCCGGCCAACAAGCTGTGGCGATCGCCTGCCGCCAGCGTCACCGGCATTGCCAGATTGCCCTCGGCGATATCGTGTACCACACGCAGTGCATAAGCCGGTTCACCGCCCAATTGCCGCTTGATAAGCCGCGTGGCAAACCAGGCGATCAACACGCCAAGCAGCGTTGCCGCTGCGGCCAGCATCAGCAGCAGATCGCCGGATGCGCGCGCACTGCCGGTGGTCTCCGCCGCTGCCGTGGTCGTGCTGGCCTGCTGGCGCTGGATCATCAAGGTGATTTCATTAAACAGTTGTGCCTGAACCGGTTGCAGTTTATCCACCGCCATCGACTGGGAGTCGAGCATCTGGCCATTTTTCGCCATGCTCACTGTCTGGCGCACAACCGTGACATATTGCGCCTGCGTCTGTTTAAAACGCTCCAGCATCTGCTGGATATCGCTGCCCTGAATATTCTGCTGTAACTGTTTAACCAGCATGTTGATACGCTGTATTGTCGCCTCGGTGACCTTCTCTTCGACATCCTGTTTATCGGCGTCATCCTGAAACACCATAATAAAGGTCGCTTTAGTGGCGTTATTTAACGTGTCCTTTAGCTCCTGCATCACCAGCAGGTTAGTCAGGTGATATTTCTCGTAATATTCAATGTGCTTGCTGGTGTTGAGTAATTCTGTCCGCCCATAAATCGCCACCAGCAAACTGATCACAATAATGGCGGCAAAACCGGTGCCTAAAAGCGCACCAAGAGAGAAGGGTTTGATGACTCGCATAGTATCCCTCGTAGTGTTTTAGCGAATTCCGCAATCTGAGCAATGCGTGCGATTTCACTATACGAAGGCCATAACCTTACGGAAAATATGAAATTACGATGGGATCGCTGGATGGCGGTAGCCCCTTATACTGCCTACAGATGGCCGGTTTAATCGCAGGGCTGATAGCGCCAGCAAGTCGCGCAGGCAATAAAATGCAAAGGTCGCTCCATCCAGTAATAAAGAAGAAGCCGGATACGCCGCCGCTGCCCGCGGTGACACGCGGTTCGAGCATTTGTTGCTGAAATGCTGGCTCCTGATTACTTATTATCGGTTCACGTCCCCGAGGGATTTGCTACGTTGCCTGGCTGTAAGGCACGGTGCAATCAATGATGATTTTGCAAGCAAGACCGCCCTACTGACGGCCTTGCATGCGGAATAACGAGATGCAATCAGCTCTGCCACAAAACCTTGTCAGCATAAAGGTCAACTTTTCATGGGGGCCAAACAGACGGGCAAAACGAAAGTACTGGCCGATGTTATCCATTATGCCCGGAAGCAGGGAGTCATCCTGGCTCCCTTTTTTTCTCAGGCAACAACATTAATTACGGTCTTAATTCACCTCACCTCGACGGCGTGGTGGTGGTAGTGGTGGTGGTACTGGTCGACGTGTTACTGCCATTGTCCCCGCCGCCGATTGCCAGCAATGTCAGCCCGGTGACAGCGGCAACACCCGCGACACCAACCCATGCCGAATTTCCAATAGCGATGTCTGAAGCATTACTTCCTGCGGCAGAGCCTTCGGCTACAGGTGCTGCGTGTGCCAATCCAGAAATAATAAAACTAACAACCAAAATAATGCGATGCAAATGCGTCATGATCCAACCCTCATATTTTATTGGAACCTTTCGCACTTTAAATCGCCATCACAAAATAAGATCGCAAATTAAGACATTCCTCGACAATATGGAAACAATTGGGAGATTCCTCAGTTCAAATTAATTATCTAAGCGAAGCGGCAATAACTTGCATAAAACAAAAATAAGAATATCCTCAGTTAACAACTTTTTGGCAATATGATACAGATCAAACTAGAAAGAAAAGAGAAGAAGGATCAAAAGCAGAAACCATTTTTTACTCGCCAATTTTTTACACACAGTTTCATACGAGCCGGGAGAATGTTAATATGGGAATAAATATAGATATCGTATTGTTCAAAATTAATTGTTCTTATACCAAAAAAGGTATAATTCAATTAGTGAAAGAAATTAGAAATTGCAGTGAAATACAGATTGCCATTAACTTCAGTGCGCCTTTTTCCAATCGAGGGATGCTGGTTGTGACTAAAGGTCATTTTTCGCCGTTTACCATGGTACATACACCTATAATTGTAATCCCCGATAAAATACAAGTAGATATTTTATTGGATATTTTAACTGAATTTATAAATGGGCGCGTCAGTAGCCATGTAAAAACCATTCGACTAGGCCGTCGAGAAATCGCAATATTGAAGGGAATGATCTTCGAGAAGAGCGATGACGAGATATCCAACCTACTGAGTATTAACAAAAAAACAGTTTCATCCCATAAAGACAACATTAAAAAGAAAATCTCAGCCAACTCCAGAATTGATATTTTTTACGCTTTCAGTATTTTTCCATTCAAAGATTTTGGACTGGCAGAAAATGAGGGGGAAATAATGCCATACCCTCAACAAAAAATACAAAATAGGAGAGTGGTGGCCTACAACTGATTATAACTAACAAGTTGAAATAAAAACGTAATACTCACAACGTAAACCATAATAATTCTGTATCAAAAAAATGTTCTGTACCTGTTTACGTTCGAGACAGACAGTATAAAAGCATAATAGCAGTGAGGCTATCGTCGGTGATATTTCTTAGTGTTGCCGACGTTCCTGGAACGAATCACTTTAAAATGCTTATAGAATGAAAACACAATTATAACCAGCAGTACACCAATCACAGTCAGCTCGATGATGATCATTTTGTGCACTCACCAGAGAGAGGAGGCTTTATTAACTGCCGAACAGCGTAGCGCGTCAATAGCTGATACAGAAAATAAGACTAGCCTCACTACAACGTTATTTTGAAAACACTTATTCATTTAAAAACAAGAGAAAATGACTATGCCTACTAACCTTTGTAGTATGATAGCTCTGCGCTACTATTATCTGCGTATTTTACGCCGCCATTCCTCGCTCAATGCTGTTGAAGAAATTTATGAGCTTAGGAGCCAAAAGCTAACCGGAATAGAGTTGGAAGCGTTGATCAGCGCCAGCGATCATCGCCGCGCCGAACTTGTTCACCACTGCCGCTGGCTGAAAGTTCCGGCCAGCGCATGGCGCAATGTGTAGGTTGCTGAGCGTCATTTATTCACCTTAGAGCCTCTCCCACCAGGCGTATATTGTTGCAGCCAGTTTGGACACGGACAGCGCGCAACAACCGAAGCGTACACGCAGTACGTGAGGATGACTCTCTTCGCTCGCCCTAAAGGGCCGCCGCAAGCGGCGTTCAAAATGCCAACACATTTTGTGTGAACACTGCCCAGGACCAAAATGGCAAATAAAATAGCCTACTGGGATAGGCTCTTAGTTATGCAAAAAAAGTCTTATATCAGTGGTAAATCTTTTTAGTCGCCTGCCGATAGCTTAAAAGTCTTTTGTGACATTGACGTTGAGCAGGGCAAAAAAAATGAAAAGACATCCCCTTTCTTGCAGGGCGTTAAAAGCAGCAGGTTATGACCCAAACTCCAGCGTGCTGGAGCTTGAGCACAGTAATGGCCGCGTTGAGCAGTATCTCGGCGTACCACCGAAGACCTGGCAGGGTTTTTTGATGAGTCAACAGCAGGAAGCATACTTCCGCGAAAATATTGCCAGTAGTTACTTAAAAATCACCGTTGAACCGGCGAATCGCAGCCGTTTTTAGACTGTAACACGGTCATTTTTATTGTTTTTGTGTTAACGTTGTCTCCCCGCGCAGACGACGCGGTTTCCTGTAGACTAAGGCTTTTGACAACGTAAGAGGGTATATGAGAATTGGTATTGCCTTTCCGGTGCTGGTTTTTATTGTAGCGGTCGCTTTCCTTGCCTGGTTTATCCTCGGCGGCTACGCCACCCCTGGCTCCTGACGTCTTTCCCCATGCAGACAGCGCATTCGCGAAAGCCGTATCCGCTTACAGAAAATAAGTAAAGCCAATGGAATGAATGAGCCTGCCGCTCCGTTAGCGGGTGTAAACTACCGGGCAAGTACGTTTACCGGAGTGGTTCATGAATATCATTGAAATCATCATGTCGGCGGGCAAGGTTTCCGTGGATGTTGCGCTCTATACCTTGCTGCCGATCATGGTGGTGATGCTCATCATAATGAAGTATCTGGAGGAAAAAGGGGTTCTGGATGGCATTGTTCGTCTCACCTCCCCGGTATTAAAGCCTTTTGGTATCAGCGGAATGGGTATATTCGCCCTGATTCAGCTTAATTTCGTCAGCTTTGCCGCACCGCTCGCCGCGCTGGCTATTATGGAGCGCCGCGGAACCTCTGACCGCCATCTCGCCGCCACGCTCGCCATGTTGTTCGCCATGGGTCAAGCCAATGTATTTTACCCTCTTACTCCGTTCGGCCTGCACTGGGGCATAGCGATTGTGATTTCGCTGATTGGCGGTCTTGCCGCTTCAACGCTGACCTGGTACGTCACGGGACGCAGGCTCTCTACCGACAGCCTGCACAATGAAGAGGGCGAACTGAATAAAGATAAGCCTCGAGCCGGGCTGATTTCGGTGATTAACGGCGCTGGCGCAGATGCGATTCGCCTGTCGCTGGGGTCGCTGCCGATGCTGCTGTTATCGCTGACGGTGGTGGGCTTACTGAAAGCGGCAGGCGTGGTGGAAGCGCTGACCTCACTGTTAACGCCAGTGCTGGCGTTCTTCCATATTTCCACGGTATATGTGCTGCTGGCGTTGACCAAATGCCTGGCGGGCGGCACGGCCTATTTTGGCGTGGCCTCAGAGATGGTGCAGCACGGTCAACTGACGGCGCAGCAGATCAACGCCTCGGCGGGCTTCCTGGTGCAAACCCTCGATTTACCGGGGATCGGGATTTTTCTCGGTATCGCCAGCCGCTTTGTCCGCCTGTTCCGCTTTGTACTGCCCGGCGCGATTGTCGGTATTCTGATCCGCACACTGTTACATGTGTTGGTGTTTTAACGCGGAAAAAGCACAAGGGCACGATTTGTGCCCTGTTTAGTCTGCGCTATTTCCCCAGTGCGGCAGCCATTCCGGCGCTGCATTTCATTGGCTCGAATTCAACAACCTCGTAATCGGCTACACCTTCACGGTAAAAGGGATCTTCTTGCAGCAGCGCATCCAGCGCCGTGCGGGCCAGCGCGCGGGTTAAAATCACGCCGCCGCTGCGCGGGTTCATTGGCCCGGCAGCCAAAAAATAGTCCTCTTTAAAGCACGCGTCGAGATACATGCGATGCGCCTCAACGAAGCGATCAACCTCGCTTAACGGTTTTTTATATTTCAGCGTTACGATAAACATGCGCAAACTCCTCGCTATGAATAGTGGATTATCAACACGTTACGATGCAGTATTCATGAGGGTTATATTGCGGTTAAATATCCTTCCAGGCTATTGCCATTTTTAACCCAGTTGAGACCAGATTTGTTGTGGACATCAAACTGCTGCGATCGTTTACCGTTGTTGCCCAGCTTGAACATATCGGCCAGGCGGCTGAAAGGCTGAATATCTCATCATCCCCACTGAGCCGACAAATTCAGATGCTGGAAGATGAATTAGGCGTCATGCTGTTTCATCGCGACAAAAAACGCCTCCATCTGACCACCGAAGGGGAAAAATTTCTCGACGAAGTGGGGCCTTTTATCCAGCACTACGATCGGCTAAAAGATCACGCCAGACATCTGGGTCAGGCCAACGCCGGACGCATCGATATCGGCTATGTTGAAGCGGCCATTCACTCACGCCTGCTGCCCGATGCACTGGCAAAATTATCGCTACCGCCAGGAATCGATATCAAGCTGCATTCGATGCGCTCAAAACAGCAGCTTGAGCAGCTACAGGCGCGGTTAATTGATGTGGCATTCTTATACACGCTGCCGCCGTCAAGCGACGCACAGTTTTGCCACAAAATCGTCCTTACCGAGTCGGTTCTGCTGGCGATGCCGAAAGCGATAGCTCTCCCCGCGCCCATGCCCGCGCAGCTTGAACACTATCCCTGGATAGCCGAGCAGGAAAACCTGAACCCGGCAGCGCGCGCGCAGTTACTTCGCGCTTGTCAGGAAAAAGGTTTCACCCCGCGCATCAGCCTGGAAGTTTCCGGCCCGCTGGCTGCGCTCTCTTGTGTCGAAGCGGGGCTGGGGTTCACCTTTATTCAGCAAAGCCTGGCGCGCATTGCGTCGGAGAATGTGGCATTAGTGGCTCTGCCATGGCTACCGATGGAGATCGCACTACACCTGGTATGGAGAAAAAACGAAACAAAGCCGCTGGTGCGACGTCTCCTCGCGGCTTTCGATTAGTGCCGCTCACCGGGCCTGGGCGGATTCATTCCTCCAGGCCCGGTGAGCGTAGCGCCATCAGGCAATAGGTTATTTCTTCACCGTATCTTCGAGGAAGAAACGACCGAGCGGGTTCTGGTAGAAACCTTCAATATTTTTCCGACTCACGTTACGATACGGGCTGTAGTAGAGGTCGATCCAGTTCACATCGGCTTTGGCCATTTTTTGCAGATCGATATACATCTGTTCGCGTTTTTTGGCATCCATTTCCACGCGAGCCGCAGCGACCAGCGCTTTCACCTTGTCATTCTTATAACGCGTCATGTAGTTCATGTTGGTATCGTGACCCAGCACAAAGGTGGTTTTCTGATCCGGGTCGAGAATATCGTTGGTCCAGTACATCACCGAAATATCGTATTCGCCCGCCACCAGCATGTCCCAGCTCTGGCTGGGATCGACTTTTTGCAGATTCACCTTCACACCCGCTTTCGCCAGTTGCTGTTGCAGCAGAATGGCGATCTGCTCATCCACTTCATCTCCGGCGTTAACGACATAATTCAGCGTTAAATCAGAGGCGCCAGCGTCTTTCAGCATCTGTTTGGCTTTTTCCGGATCGTAGGCGCGCCGCAGGTTATCGCTGTAGTGATACAGCGCGCCAGCCGGGATATAGGCGTTCGCTACCTGGCCGTAGCCAAAGGTCACGGTTTTCACGATCGCATCTTTATCGATGGCGAAGTCCAGCGCCTGACGTACTTCCACTTTACCGAGCGCGCCGTGCGAATGGTTGATCAGCAGGTGATCTTCACGGGTTGACGGATCCAACTCCACCTTCAGATTGTTGTCTTTTTGCAGTGATGCAATACGCGAGAACGGCACCGTCAGCGCAGCATCCAGCTCTCCGGCCTGCACTTTCAACATGCGGGTGTTGTCATCGGGAATGGTCAGCCAGTCCACTTCGTCGAGGCTGACGTTCTTCGCCTGCCAGAAGTTCGGGTTCTTCACCAGCACGATTTTCTCGCCGCGCACCCACTCTTTCACGCTAAACGCGCCGGAACCGACCGGTTTTTCGGCAAACGTCTCTGCCCCTTCTTCCTTCAGCGCTTTTTCCGAGATCACCGATGCATTCGGCAATGCCAGTTGTGACAGGAACGGCGCAGACGGCGATTTCAGCGTGACGACCAGCGTGCGCGCATCCGGCGCTTCGGCTTTGTCGATAATGCGGTACGAATCGCGCCACAATGAACCTGCATCGTCACGAATACGCAGCAGACTGAACGCAGCATCGCTGGCACTTACCGGCGTACCATCAGAGAATTTAGTGTCGCGAATTTTAAAGGTGTAGACCTTGCCGTCAGGCGAGATGCTCCAGCTTTCCGCCACGCCCGGCTCCAGTTTGGTGCCGGTTTTATCCACTCGCACCAGCGGATCAAAAACGTTGGAAAACACCCAGTTGTCGGCGTTTTGCGCCGATTTGATCGGGTCGAACGTGGTGCTGTCTTCGCGACGGCCAATGGTTAATACACCTGCCGCCTGCGCCATTTCGCTGACCACACTGAGCGCCAGAAAAACGCTGGCCGCCAACAACTTAACATGCCTGTGCTTCATCAAAAGATCTCCTGCTCAAAGGAAAAACAGTCTCATCGCCTGTGTGGGTCAACACACAGGAATATGCGTGATCGGCAATCTGCCGGGTTGGAGGTAACGCGCCGGTGCGACACTGCGCCTGCGCATAGGGGCAGCGCGGATGGAAAGCGCAACCCTGTGGAATGGATAATGGGCTGGGCGGTTCGCCGCCGAGCGGCTCCGCAGGCAGTGGTTTATCGGGATCAATTTCCGGGATCGCCGCCACCAGCGCTGTGGTATAGGGGTGCCGTGGCTGGGTGAATACCGCTTCGGACGGGCCTTCTTCGACAATGTGCCCGAGGTACATCACCGCCACGCGATCGCACAGGCGGCGCACAATCGCCAGATCGTGCGCGATAAACAAAATCGCCAGCCCCATCTTTTCGCGCAGCTCCATCAGCAGGTTAACGATCTGCCCCTGAATGGAGACATCCAGCGCCGCCACGCACTCATCTGCCACAATCAACCGTGGCTCGATCGCCAGCGCGCGCGCAATTCCGGCACGCTGGCACTGCCCGCCGCTAAGCTGGCCGGGTCGAGACTTCGCTTGCTCCGGGCGCAACCCGACTAACGTCAGCAGTTCAGCCACCCGCGCATTCACGCCGCTGCGCGGCACTTTCTGATGCACGCGCAACACTTCCGCAATGCTGTCGCCTATGGTCTGGCGAGGATTAAGCGAGGCGAAAGGATCCTGGAAAATCATCGCCGTTTGCAGGCGCAACCGCGCCACGTCGCTCTTCAGCCCATGAGTAATGCGGTGTCCATCGAAGCGAACCTCTCCCGCCGTCACCCGCTCAAGCTGCAATAACGCCCGCCCCAGCGTGCTTTTACCACTGCCGGATTCGCCCACCAGGCCGAGAGTTTCCCCGGCGTGAATAGTCAGCGAGACGTTGTTAACGGCGTGCACCTTCCGCCCGGTGCCAGGCAGGCCGCCGGAAACCGGAAAGGTCACGCTGACGTTGTCCGCCTCTAACAGGGGCCAGTTTACTGATGTCGTCATGCTCCCTCCCGTAGGCTAAGTGGTTGTAATGCGTGATGGCAGGCCGCCGCATGCGACAGTGTGTCGCGCCCCTGCCGCAGCACGGGCTGTTGCTGACAAGCCGCGCTGGCATACTGGCAGCGGGGATGAAAGCGGCAACCGGCCGGGAAGTTATCCGCCACCGGCGGCTGGCCGCTGATAGTCACCAGACGCCCCTGACCACCTTCGCTGGCCGGCTGGCAATCAATTAATCCACGGGTGTAGGGATGCAGAGGTTGCGCCAGCACATCGCGCTTACCGCCCACTTCGCAAAGCCGCCCGCCGTACATTACGGCGATGCGATCGCAGGTTTGCGCCACTACGCCGAGATCGTGGGTGATCATGATCACCGCCAGCCCCAGTTGCTGACGCAAATCGCTGAGCAGACGCAGGATCTGCATCTGCACGGTGACATCCAGCGCGGTGGTTGGCTCGTCGGCAATCAGCAACGATGGCTCAGGTGCCAGCGCCACGGCGATCATCGCGCGCTGACGCATGCCGCCGGAAAATTCATGCGGATAGTTATGAATGCGGTTTTGCGGATCGGGAATACCGACCTGGCGCAGCAGTTCTTTGGCATCTTCCCGCGCCTGTGCGCGGCTGGCGCCGAAATGACGGCGGCGGCTTTCAGCAATTTGCTCGCCAATGGTCATCACCGGGTTGAGGTGGCTGGCCGGGTTCTGGAAAATCATCCCCATTTCGCGCCCGCGCACCGCCGACATTTGCGCTTCACTTAGCGACAGTAAATCGCGGCCGCCCAGCCGCACTTCGCCGCCGGTAATGGCCAGCCCCTGGCCGGGCAAAAGACGCATCAATGCCCGACAGGTCACGGTTTTCCCGGAGCCGCTCTCGCCGACCAGGCCGAGCATCTCTCCGGCATTCAACGTAAATGAGACCTTATCTACCAGCGCGATATCCGGCTCGCGGGTAATAGTCAGCTCTGAGACAGTCAGCAGTGTCATACGCGCGCTCCCAGTTTATCGCCGAGGCCATCGGCCAGCAGGCTGAAGCCCATCGCCAGCAGCACAATCGCCAGCCCCGGAAAGGTGGTTATCCACCATGCGGTGGTGATAAAGCTCTGTCCCTCTGCCACCATCACGCCCCACTCCGCCGTAGGTGGCTGCACACCCAGCCCAAGGTAGCTAACCGCCGCGCCGTTCAGCAGCACCAGCACGCAGTCAGACATAGAGAACACCAGTGCGCCGGTGATGGCGTTCGGCAACAGATGGCGGAACAGAATGCGCGCATGACCGTAGCCAAGGCTGCGCGCCGCAACAATGAAATCCCTCTGTTTTAGCGTCAGCACCTGCGCCCGCACCAGCCGGGCGTAAGAGACCCAGCCAACCATCGCCATCGCTATGTAGAAACTGCCCAACCCCGGTCCAAGGATGGCGATGATTGCCAGCATCAGTACCAGGAAAGGAAACGCCAGCACGATGTCGATCAGCCGCATAATGGCCGCATCCACCACGCCGCCGAGATAACCGGACAGCGCGCCGAGCGTGGTGCCGAGCAAAAAGGGGAAGATAACCCCCAGCAGGCAGATTTGCAGATCCACCCGCGCGCCCCACAGCACACGCGAGAAGATATCGCGGCCAAAGTTATCGGTACCGAACAGGTGCGCGCCGCCGGGAGCAAGCAGGTTCGATGTTGCATCCTGCGTAATGGGATCAAACGGCGCCAGCCACGGAGCAAACAGGGCGATAAACAGCCATAGTCCGACAATCACTATCCCGGCTCGCAGCGCGTGCTGGCGTGGGATCGCCCGGCGGCGTAACCCGGAAATCACGGTGAGAGCACTCATAATTTCACCCTCGGATCCAGCGCCACGGTCAGCACATCGGCCAGCAGATTGACGGCCACGGTCGCCAGCGCAAACACCATCACCACGCCCTGCACCACCATGTAGTCGCGGCTAAAAATCGCTTTCACCAGCAACTGGCCCAGCCCCGGAATCGCGAACACGCTCTCAATCACTACCGTGCTGCCAATCAGCCAGCCAATATTCACCGCCAGCAGGTTTAGCGTCGGCACCAATGAGTTGGGCAAAACGTGACGCCAGAAGATACGATTTTCGCGCTGGCCCCGTGCCCTGGCCGCCACCACATAATCACTGTTCATCTCCATCAGTAGGCTGGCGCGCAGGTTGCGGATCAATACCGCCGCCAGCGCCAGCGCTACCGTCAGGCACGGCAGCACCATATGGTGCAGTTGGTCGACAAAATCGCTGCCGTAACCGGAGACCGGAAACCAACCGAGCACCACGCTAAAAATGATGATCATCATGATGCCGAGCCAGAATGCCGGAAACCCCAACCCGGCGGTGGTGAACAGACGGATCAGTTGATCCGCCACCCGCCCCCGCTGCCGCGCTGCCAGCGAAGCCAGCGGAACCGTCAGGATCACTGCCAGCAGCACGCTGCCCAATACCAGCCACAATGTCGGTTCGAGCCGTGAGTTAATCAGCTTCAGGGTATCGACGCGGTAGACAATCGATTTGCCCAGTTCCCCCTGCAATAAATTGCGCAGGAAGTAGCCATACTGCACCCATAACGGTTCATCAAGACCAAACTGCGCACGGATACGCGCCAGCGCCTCTGGCGTACTGCGTACGCCGAGCAGAATCCTCGCCGGATCGCCGGGGATCGCCCGTACCATCGCGAAGGTGATAATGCTGATCCCAAGCAGTACGGGCAGCAGTTGCAAGGGTCGAAATAACAGAAAACGGTAACGATGCATCAGCGAACTCCCATGGTGCATACGGTGGTGAATGGTTAAAAAATCGCTCCGCCGTAGTGCACTCCTACGTCATAAATTTGCGCCCGGTCAGCCTTAGCGGGCGTTTTCTTTACGCTAACGACATCATTCGGTGCTGGATAGTTAGCAAAAATACTAGTTTTACCCTTCCCGCAGGACGGCACCGGAATTGCATGCTTTGGCGAAGCCACGGGGAAATTGCACAAACCGTGCCCGTGGCATGGCACCGTTTACCCTGAGGGAGTTCATTATGCGCATTGATATCGAAAGCCCTGGTGCAACCAACGCCGCCAGGCTTGAAGAGGCTTTTGCCGGGCTGTTCGTCCGGACGCAGGCGTTGGGTTTTGATGCGGTGATTTACGACTACACGCCGGTGCCGCGTTCGCTGGAAGGCGCGCTGATTACGCCATCGCTGCTGGAGATGCGCAATGTGCCGGATGATATGCGCAGGCTGTGGTGCGAGCGCGGCTACTATCAGGTCGATCCGGTTCAGCATTTTGCGCTGGAGAGTTGCGCGCCGTTCGTCTGGTCTTATCAACGCCCGGATCGCAGCGCATTGCAGGGACGGCTGGGTGAGAACGCGCAAGAAGTGACGCACTACATGCGCGATAACAATATGCCCTGCGGTGCCACCGTGCCACTGCACCTGCCGAATGGCGGTTTTGTCACGCTAACCGGAATTGTGACCGACCAGCGGGAAGAGCGGGATATCAGCGAAACGCTGGCCCAGCTGACCTTTCTGGCACACCGCTTTCAGGAGTCGGCGTTTCCGCTGTTTGATGTCTCAATGCTCACCTGCCGCCATATCAAACTGAGCAACCGCGAACGCGAATGTCTGGCGTGGTCCGCCGAAGGGCTGACGGCGAAAGAGATAGCCCGCAAGCTGCACCGCTCGGTCGCCACTGTCACGCTTCATCTGAACACCGCGGCGAAAAAGCTCGGCGCGACCAACCGCGTGCAGGCTGTTGTCCGTGCCTTGCATTACCGTTTGCTGGACAGTTAAGAACTAGCATTTTTGCTAGTGTTCAGCGCAAGCAGTGACGTTCTAACCTGAAAGCCAGTTCACTTAACAGGGTAAACGTCACTCATGTACACCATTCGAGAAGGCTATGTCCCTTTCCGGGGATATCAGACCTGGTTTCGCATCTGCGGCGATCTGCACAGCGGTCAGACACCGTTGGTGGTCGCACACGGCGGCCCCGGCTGCACTCACGATTATGTTGATGCGTTCAAAGATATCGCCGAAACCGGGCGCGCCGTGATCCACTACGATCAACTGGGTAACGGACGTTCCACCCATCTGCCGGAGAAAAGCCCTGATTTCTGGCAACCCTCACTGTTTCTCGACGAACTAAATCATCTGCTGCAGGCGCTGGAGATTGCCGACAACTACGCGTTGCTGGGGCAATCCTGGGGCGGAATGCTGGCGGCAGAACACGCGGTCACCCAGCCGCAAGGGTTAAAAGCGATGATTATCGCCAACTCACCGGCATCAATGGCACTGTGGCTGGAAGGCGCGGCGAAACTGCGCGCGCAGCTTCCGCCGGACGTGCAGCAGACGCTGCTGGCGCACGAAGCGGCGGGCACGCTGGACAGCGCTGAATACAAAGCGGCCAGCCAGGTGTTTTACCAGCGCCATGTCTGCCGTCTCTCTCCCTGGCCCCAGGAAGTGCAGCGCACCTTTGATGCCATGGACGCCGATCCGACGGTATATCACGCGATGAACGGCCCGACGGAATTCCACGTTATCGGCAGCATGAAAGAATGGACAATTATCGACCGTTTGCCACAGGTGCGCGTACCGACATTACTGATTTCCGGGCGCTATGACGAAGCCACGCCAGAAGTGGTGCAGCCATTTATGGACCATATTACCGGGGCGCAATGGGTGATTTTCGAATCATCCAGCCATATGCCCCATGTTGAAGAGCGGTCGTTGTGCATGCAGACCGTCAGTGATTTTTTGGCGAAAACCTGTTGACACTCCTCCCACACCAGGTGGATTGTGTTTGTTGTTTTTAAGCGCCGACCAGGCGCTTTTTTTGTGCCTGCCTGTGGGCCAGCAACACCGGGCATTAACGGCACATCAACGATTCGCCCCCGGTGCGCATTGCTGAATAGAGCGAACAGAGTGCCTGCAAACTTTTGGTGCCGGTACGCTTCATCAGGCTATTGCGCTGCACGCTGACAGTGGTCGGGCTGACGCCGCGTATCCGTGCGATATCCTCCACCGAATGCCCGCGCAGCAGCAAACACATAATTTGCTGCTCGGCGCTGGTGAACTTAAAGGCGCCGTGAATATAGCCGGGCGGCTGGTTTTGCTGACAAAGCAGGATCATCACTTCCAGCGCCTGACGCAGCTCGTGCACCTGAACATTTTCTGCGAGGCAGAGTTTCACCAGCCCAGGGAAAAGTAGCGTCAGTGAATCGAAATGGCGTTCAGAGGAGATGAAAATAGAGTAATGCGGCGGCGGTCTGGAGAAAAAAAGTGAATACATTTCCACGATATCCATTCCCGCGGTCACATATATTGCGGCACCTTCGCTACAAAAACGGCTGCCTTTTTCCCTGCCCAGTTGCCTGAGTATTTTCTCAATACCATAGATGAAAAGGCGATCCTTTCCATAGATTGTCATAGCGGCTCCAGAGGATAATTTTTATATTTCCCGCTCCGTTAACGGAGGCATTTTTTTCCTGAGTGTTAGGGATGCGTTAAGGCCGATCAAGCCTGGATCACTGTCTTGTTTAGCTTTCATTTAGTTTGTTGATGACATCCAGTCTGGTTCAGCATTTCGTTCTCTCCTTGCTGTGCTCAGTGTATTGCATTTTTCTCCCAACGCTCGCAATTTATTCCAGGAATAAATTTATTCACTTATTTATTTACGACAGTCAAACAACAATATTTTTCTTTCTTTTTCACCTTGCCATGAAAAGTTATCCCATTGTTTAAAAAGGATTTATTATAAATAAGATTATCTTTAATTCCATCATTTGAATAATTTTTCATCTCTATTTAAATGTTCGATCTCAGTCTCAAAACGCCATTTCAAATTGTGTAAAAGTTCGTTCCACTTGTTTAAAATGGATGTGAAAGCAGCAAGATTAAGGCATCCAATTAACCCTGAAAAATTTGCTTGATAACGTATTCTGTGTGGTGAATCCCCCTCAGCGGCGGGGTCATGCTGATATGAGGTTATCCTCAACTATGTTTCATTTTTATGGGCGAACTGGAGAGATCGGCCTCCAGTTCACCGGGAGGCACCCGGCACCACACACCACATTAACGGCACAGTGATTATATTCGTCAGAATTATTACGCCTGCTAATTATACCAATTTTTATCAGAAGGGAATTTCACATTCTCTCTGAATTAAAACTATCTGCATTTTTTGCGGAGAACCTTCTGTACCTTTGGATTAAAATAATAGGGGCTATTATGTTGCGCACGTTGTTATTAACTACCATACCGTTGTTCAGTATTGCGGCTCATGCGGTGACTTTTGATTATCGTCATGAAACAAATGACAGTGGAGGTAATAACCACAAAGATCGTTTATTAATGTCGCACCGCTTTGCAAATGGTTTTGGTTTATCGCTGGAAGGGAAATGGAAAGGCTCACAAAATAAAGACAAGGCGTATAACGAAACCGTCAGTAATGGTACGGAAGTGGTTGCCAGTTATGTTTATAAAATTAATCCGACCTTCCAGATTGAACCGGGTTTTTCACTGGACAGCAATTCAACCTCGAACAACTATCGCCCGTATCTGCGCGGCAAGGTCAACTTCTCCAGCGATGTCGGAGCAACGCTGCGTTACCGCCCTTACTTCAAGCGTAACTCCAACAACATCGGCACCACAAAAGACACCAGTGAAAACGGCTACAACCTGACTGCCGTCATTTCGTGGAAACTGTTCGATGATTATCAGCTCGACTACGAACTGGATTATAAACACGCAACTTCTGCTGGCGTGCTGATTGCCGATAATGAAAATTACGACTGGACGCATGATGTGAAATTAACCTACAAATTTAATAAAAACTGGTCGCCGTATGTTGCGATTGGTAATGTATCCGGCAGTAAATATACGGACGAACGTCAAACTCGTTATCGCGTCGGTGTGAAATATAATTTCTGATAATCCGGATATAAATAAGGATTTCGGCAGAAATCCTTATTTTTAAAGAGGCGAATAATGAAACTGTCAAAAATGACTCTGGCATTAACGATGTTGAGTACCTTCTCCTGCGCGGCCATTGCGCAGGAGAGCGCGCGCTTGAGCAGCGTCAAAACCTTTGCCGACACAGTGATGGCGAAAGCGAGCGCGCAAAAGCAGACCAGCGTGCCGTTGCTGGCCGATGGCGTTGATCCGCGCAGCGGCAAGCAAATGGAATGGATCTTCCCGGATGGGAAAACCGCGGTGTTGTCTAATTTTTCCGCGCAACAGAACCTGATGCGCGTACTGGTTGGGTTAAGTAACCTGAGCGGCGAGGCAAAATACAAAAAGCTGGCCGAAGATAACGTTCGCTACTATTTCCGCCATTACCAGGACAAGAGTGGGCTGCTGCTGTGGGGCGGACACCGCTTTATCGATCTCAACACACTGCAACCGGAAGGGCCAAGCGAGAAAGAGAAAGTCCACGAACTGAAGAACGCCTACCCCTACTATGATTTGATGTTTGCCGTCGATAAACCGGCGACCGAACGCTTTATCCGCGCGTTCTGGAATGCGCATGTTTACGACTGGAAGATGCTGGAAACCAGCCGTCACGGGGAATATGGCAAAGCGATGGGCAAACTGTGGAATAGCGAGTTTGAACAACAGCCGCCGTTCTTTGCCACCAAAGGCCTGAGCTTCCTCAATGCCGGGAACGATCTGATCTACTCCGCCTCGCTGCTCTATCAACACGATGGTGACAAAGGCGCGCTCATCTGGGCAAAACGGCTGGCGGAACAGTATGTCCTGCCGCGCGATAAAAAGACCGGGTTGGGCGTTTATCAGTTTACCCAGGCGTTAAAACGCGCCGAAACCAACGACGACAGCGATACCAACTCAAAATATGGCGACCGCGCGCAGCGCCAGTTTGGCCCGGAGTTTGGCGCGGATGCGCTGGAAGGCAATATGATGCTGAAAGGCCGCACCAGCACGCTCTATTCGGAAAACGCGCTGATGCAACTGGCGCTGGCGAAATCCCTCGGACGCGACGGGGATGACATCAAAAGATGGACGCTGGATGGACTGAAAGCTTTCGCCAAATATGCCTATGATGCGAACAGCAACACTTTCCGTCCGATGCTGGCAAACGGCAGCGATTTGTCGGGTTATTCCCTAAAACGTGACGGCTACTACGGCAAAAAGGGTACCGTGCTGAAACCCTATCCTGCAGGCAATGAATTCCTGCTCTCTTACGCCCGCGCCTGGACGCTGGAGCCGGATGCAGAGATATGGAAAGTGGCGCGTGGGATTGCCCGTAGCCAGGGGTTGGGGGATATTGGCGAACCCGGCGGAAAAAACCACAAACTGGAGTTCAACACGCAAAACAGCGAGCCGTACGCCATTTTTGCGCTGATCGATCTGGCGCAATCAACTGGCGATAAAAACTACCTCACGCTGGCGGATAAAGTGGCAGACAACATTATTGCCCACAAACGCCTGAATGGCTTTTTCGTCGATGATCAGCAGTATATCTACGCCAATATCGACAATATTTCCCCTTATGCCTTGCTGGCGCTGGAAGCGGCGATGCGCGGTCAACCGGATGCGGTGGCACCGTTCCTCAATGGCGCAGGGTTTACCGAAGGCGCATACCGGCTGGATGACGGTACGGTGCGCTACTCCACCCGCGACGACGAGTTGTTCAGACTCAAGCCGGGTGAGCAGTTAAAACCTAACGGCAAGAAGTAATTGAACGGCCTCTCACTGCCAGCCAGTGAGGGGCCATCTCGTTGATTTATCCCTGAACACCCCGGTAATAACCTGCACAATCCTGCCGCAAGCGCTGCGAAAAGGAGAACCGATCCCCTGAGCACAACGGCCCTATCCTGCTGATCGCGCGGTGCTTTGCGAAAATGACGAAAATATATCCCTGTGCTAGATTTTTCCTACATCAACCATCAGAGGAGCGGAGCATGAAATTCAATGATGAGCACACGGGACTCATTGGATTAGCCATTGGCGCAGCAGTAATTGGGCTGGTTTCAGAAAGGAAGGCAATTAACCGCGACAGCATTGTGCAGGAGATCGAACGGCAAGGCAGGAGCCGGGGTGATGGGGTTGAAGATGAGGTTTTTCTGGAAGCAGCGGAACTGGTACGCAAAGGTGTTTAGCTCCGATTTGCGCTTTCAGGCAGGCGAGCCAGCTGCGGTCAGGCTCGCCTGAATTGATTATTTTACCGTGCCTTTTACACCGTGCGGTTCCGCATGACGATACTGCGGCGCAATAGGCACCGCGCCATGTAACGCTGCGGCGGCATGCCACGGCCAGCGCGGATCGTAGAGCATACCGCGCGCCAGCGCAATCAGGTCCGCGTCTCCCTGTTGCAGAATATCTTCTGCATGCTGAGGTTCCGTAATCAGCCCAACGGCGATCACCGGCATACTGGTCTGCTGACGCAGCGCTTTGGCGAACGGCACCTGATACCCGGCGCTCGCTTTAATGCTCTGCAACGGCGACAGCCCGCCGCTGGAGACGTGAACATAATTGCCGCCCGCCGCTTCGATTTTCTTCGTCAGTACGACGGATTGCTCCACCATCCCCCTTCAATCCAGTCGGTGGCGGAAATACGGATGCCCACTTTTATCGGTGAATAGTGGCGAATATCATCCAGTACCACGCGCAGCGCCTGTTGTGTCTCATCATCCCACAGTCCCAGATCCTGCGGCGAAATACGCCCTTCCAGTTCTACGGCAGTGGCTTCAATAATCAGTAACCCGGCACCGGAAAGCGCCAGGTTACCTAAATGAATGCGGTGCCAGGCGGCCGCTTTCCCCGCCTCGGCGGAATACTGGCACATCGGAGCGATAACAATGCGGTTATCCAGCGCAACACTGCCCACGTTTGCTTGCAAATTTCATTCCTGTTAACGTTATTCCCATATGATGAGAATTCTCTGGTGAATAACGTTTCCCCCATCGTGAAAATAATCCACTCATTTTTAATTATTTAGTTAGCGTGAACACGCACTTCTGCTGCCATCGTCAAAGCCGGAACAGGTTACTCTTCCGGATTTTTTGCGCGTTAAACCCGCGCTGTTATATATGATGACAAAATCTCCATCGCTTCTGCATAATCCTTTCACGATGCGGGTTTATGATTAACGCGGTTGAGTTCGGCGGGAATGGATCCAGCAGAAATCAACTGTGGTGCAATACCACTCCTTCATAAAAGTAGTACTCCATCCCCCCTTCCAAATCCCAACCGCAGCCATGCGGTGGAGGGGGATTCCCCCTTCACTGCATTCTTTTATTAATAATTCCCTTGATTAAGGACTTTATGCTCAGCGGTCTCTCATTTTCCTTACATATATTATCCATATTTTCTTCATTTTAACTGACACATTATTTGTTATTTTCTCAGCGTTCTTTGTTGAGTGCAGAGAACATCATTCCTAATAAACTCTTCCCCCTTCCCCCCCGTTCAGGAAGGGGGCTTTTTTAAGACGAGAGTCAAAAATACAATTACACCCCTCGCAGACAAACTTTTGATATTAACATTCCAATAAAGTTCCTTGTGAACATATTATTTTTACCAGCGTTGTATATCCATGCTTTCTCCATTATTTCCCCATGATTAAATGCAATCCTGCATTTCTATTCGCAGCCGTTCTCTTTGAAAATATCTCTTAGACGAAACTTTCATGCTAAAAAAACACAATATCATTGCCGGTTTATTGTTGTCTCCTTGTGCTTTGCATGCCGCCACCTCTTTGAAAATCAATGATATTCATTTTGAAGGCTTGCAACGCGTTACCGTTGGAGCAGCCATGCTCAGTATGCCGATCAAAGCGGGTGAAGATGTCACCAATGAAGATATCAGCGAATCGGTACGTGCGCTGTATGCCAGCGGCAGTTTCGATAATGTGCAGATCCTGCGCGAAGGCGAAACATTACTGGTAAAGGTCAAAGAACGTCCAACAATCGCCCAGATTAGCTTCGCCGGGAATAAAGCGATCAAAGATGATGTGCTCAAAGAGAACCTACGTTCCAGTGGTATTCAGGAAGGCTCGGCGCTGGATCGAAATAACCTTGCAGAAATAGAAAAAGCGCTACAGGACTTTTACTACAGCGTGGGAAAATACAGTGCTCAGGTTCATTCCGTGGTAACGCCATTACCGCGCAATCGCGTTGATGTGAAATTTGTTTTTCAAGAGGGGCTTTCCGCCAAAATCGTCCAGATTAATATTATTGGCAACCATGCATTCAGCGATAAGATCTTGCTGGATCAGTTGCAATTACGCGATCAAGTACCGTGGTGGAATGTGCTTGGCGATCAGAAATACCAAAAGCAAAAACTTGAAGCCGATATCGAAACTCTCCGCAGCTATTATCTCGATCGTGGATTTGCGCGTTTTGCGATTAATTCCAGCCAGGTCAGTATGACGCCAGATAAAAAATCACTGTATATCACGTTGAATATTTCCGAGGGCGAGCGCTATCAGGTCGTCAGCACACGGGTGAACGGCGAGCTGGCGCAGCGTAATAAAGAGGTGGATGCGCTGGCGCACACGCTGCAAGGACAAATTTACAGTGGAGCGAGCATTACCCGTGTCGAAGAGGCGATCAAAAAACTGTACGGCAAGGATGGTTATGCCTGGCCACAGGTCAATACCGTGCCGGAAATTGATGACAGAAACCGTAGCGTCACGTTGCGGATTAATGTCAATGCCGGGCGTCGCTACTCGGTACGCCAGATCCGTTTTTCCGGCCACGATACCTCGCGTGATTCGGTACTGCGCCGGGAAATGCGCCAGATGGAAGGCGCATGGCTGAATGATGAGAAAGTGCAACAGGGGAAAGCGCGGCTGGAACGCACCGGCTATTTCGAAACCGTGGAGAGCCATATCACACCGGTTTCCGGCCAGCCGGATCAGGTAGATGTCGAATATAAAGTGAAAGAGCGTAATACCGGCTCTTTTAATGTCGGCATCGGCTACGGCACCGACAGCGGTATCAGTTACCAGTTGGGCGTATCTCAGGATAACTGGCTCGGCACTGGCAACACCGTCAGTTTTAACGGTACGCGCAGTAGTTACCAGTCTTATATTGAACTGGGCGTTACCGATCCCTGGTTCACTGTTGATGGGGTAAGCCTCGGCGGCAAAATTTTCTATAACAGTTACGATGCCACTGATGCTGACACCGGTAGCTACAATCAGCAAAGCTATGGCCTCAGCGGGAATATGGGCTTCCCGGTCAGCGAAAATAATACGATTAATCTCGGGCTGGATTATGTCCATAACCGATTAACCAATATGGAACCGGAGCTCACCACCTGGAATTACCTTAATTCACGAGGTATCTACCCTAAAGTGGTGAGCAAAGATGAAGACAGCAACGCGGAATATAGCGCCAATGACTTCTTTGCCTCGCTGGGCTGGGGCTATAACTCGCTGGATCGCGGCTTTTTCCCCCGTTCCGGCAATAAAAGCAGCTTAACCGGAAAAATAACCGTTCCGGGCTCCGATAACAGCTATTACAAAATCAGTTTCGACAGCGCGCAGTATCTTCCATTAAACAGCGACAAAAATTGGGTGTGGATGGAACGTCTGCGCGCAGGATATGCCAGCGGGCTGAATGGTAAAGAAGTGCCGTTTTATGACAACTTCTACGCTGGCGGATCTTCGTCCGTTCGCGGCTTTTCCTCGAATACTATTGGGCCAAAATCGGCTTATTACCGCTGTAACGGATCAGAAAGTAGCTATAGCGGATGCCCGCTGGAAAACTCGGATGATGCAGTGGGCGGAAATGCGATGGTGGTGCTGAACAGCGAGTTTATCGTCCCGACGCCATTTGTCGGCGATAAATATGCCGACAGTTTGCGCACCTCATTATTCGTCGATGCCGGAACGGTGTGGAATACCTCCTGGCATAACACCGCACAAACGCTGGCTGCAGGTCTGCCAGATTACAGCGATCCTTATGATATCCGTTTTTCCGCAGGTATCGCTTTACAGTGGATGTCGCCGCTGGGGCCTCTGGTCTTCTCTTATGCCCAGCCCTTTAAAAAATATGCGAACGATAAAGCTGAACAGTTCCAGTTTAATATTGGCAAGACCTGGTAACGCAGCTTACGCCATTACCCGGCAGAATAAAAAAGGATGGTATGAAGAAAAAACCACATATGACCGTCAACAAAGTGGATTTCTTTGATTTCCGCTATGAGCTGGAGCGCGCCGTACTGGCGACGGAGCAAGATTATTCTCAACAATGTTTGACGCGGGCGAAATTCCTTAGCTACTTAATGTGTCGGAATCTGAGCCATCAATATGTGGTAATGTTTGACGAAACATTCAGCAGTGCTGAAATCGCAGTTAACGAAACTACCAACAAGAAAGAGAAAACTCGCCTCTTCAGAGACAATTTTTTTCGGTTAAAACAGGCGCTAAACATGGAATGACGGGCTTTTGGGAGCAATCTTACCTGTGTACGGATGAAAAACGGGAAGTTGCGCATTATTTCCTCAACAAGCCAGGCGGCATTAACTACGGCTCAACATTAAAATAATCCTTAAAGGATATGGTCTTTCCCCGTATATCGCTGGTTAAATTTCGCCTTATCCGCATGTATCAGGTTGAGCATGCTTACAAAAGTGAATTTATATTTGCTAAAAAATATAAATCAGTATTGATTTTTATCTCATGATCACTAAAAATTAATTCCGATATAATTTACATTTCTCTGCACACGGAGTGACGCTATGTCAGAAGCATTAAAATCATTAAATAACATTCGCACCCTGAGAGTTCAGGCTCGTGAAGTTACGCTCGAAGCACTGGAAGAGATGCTTGAGAAACTGTCTGTTGTCGTTGAAGAGCGCCGCGAGGAAGAATCTTCAATTCGCAAAGAACAAGAAGAGAAAGAAGCCAAGTTGGCGGCTTTCCGTCAAAAACTGTTGGATGAAGGAATCGATCCAACCGAGCTTTTATCCTCCCTGAAAGGGCAAACCACGAAGTCTAAATCTGCTCGTGCGCCTCGCCCTGCTAAATATAAGTATATTGACGAAGACGGCAGCGAAAAAACCTGGACCGGCCAGGGTCGTACACCGAAAGCGATTGCAAAAGCCATTGAAGGCGGCAAAAAGCTGGAAGACTTCGAACTCTAAAATGTATCAGGGGCAGCGCACCTGCCCTTTTTTTTTGCTTCTGCCTTTCCCCTCAGCTTTCTTTATCTGACCTTTCCCCATCACCGCCGCCGTTTATCTCTTAAGTAACCTCTGATAGCGCTAACTGTCGCACAGAACAATCGTCGTGCGACAGCGGAACGATCATAACTGCCATCGGGCGCTTATTTAGCTTTTCCCTGAGCATGCTCCGTATCAACAACATTTTCGTCTACGCTGGCGGCAGGGTTTATTATCCGGCACACAATTAAATGCCCATCACCCCATCCGGGGAAAATGTTAATAAATCAGGCCACCTAGTGTAGCACCATGAAAATTAAAGAAATAATTCAGCTTATTTATCTGATGCGTAGCTCTGCATATGAGGAATACTCAACTGACAGCAACAATGTTCGCAGTTGTTTTTTTCCCGATCTGGGTGGTTAATTCTGTTGGTGAAGGCAAATATTGCTGAAAAACAGAGTCTGCGCAATGCAATGTCGCGCATTCATCAAAACCACGCAACGTCATACATCTTTCACGATGCGACTAGCAGGTCTCGATCAAAGACCAGCCCTGGACAAGATTAAGCAGGGGCATCGACTGGCCATCCATCAGGCAGTCGTTACAGTAATCACGCCTGACCTGCTGACATTCACTCGCGCGGATATGGGTTTTCAACAGCTGCATATTGTTGAAAAAATGTCGCACATGCAGCCGGGTGTGCAGATCCTCTGCATCGATAAATAATCTCGCCGCTGAACTCTTCGTTGCTAAAAATAGTGCTAAAGATAACTTTTGCAGCTCGAAGTAAATGCTTTTATCTACCATGATGCAACTATGATACTCATTTCACTGGTGATCCGAACATTGATTTTAAATGAAACATTACCGCAGGCGATTCGTTTATCAATGAACCAATTATGATACTCATCTCACACAAAAAAAACGCATCAATAAAATTAATGCTTTCTTAATGTTTTAAAGAAATTAAAGAATGAGATGACTCTCATTCTCATTTTAATGAGTAACGAAGCTAGCTGTGTATATAAAAGAATAAAATCGCCGCGGCTTCTTCTAATACTGTGATACTGACCGAAGAGGCCATCTGGCAAACGCAATAGGTGAAGTGCATCGCTTCTCCCATCTCTTACGGATCGCAGTAGCTCCCACTGCACCACCGCGCGCTAATATTGATCGCAGAAATAAATATCATGCTAACAATGGTACGGATTGACAAAGATACTGCTTATCGGAACCGAGAGCGATTTTCAGGTGGTCAACTCTATTTTTATTTCCAAAAGGATGCGCAATTTTATTGTCCTGGTGCTGACGAAAGCATTGTCAGAACGGCGCAAATCGCAGCTTTAATATATTCAATGCCATCTGCAAGGGTGGACGCCACCAGCTGAACGCAATTCGCGCCCGCTTTCCCCACATCTCCTACCACGCGCGGATTATCCAAATCGTAGCCCCGGCCAGTCGCCATATCAAAGACCACCGCCTCCCCTGGCGATAGAAGGCGTTTGATTCTCTTGCCGTTGAAAAACCAGCATACTGGCGAATCGTCCAGGATTGAGCGGTATACATGGTAGTGCAGCCCGCGAGTAAAAAGCGGCGGCCCTGGCAGTGACCGGCTATAACGGCGGCGGTAGGGTATACAGCTCCGGAGCCGATCTGCACTTTGGCACCGGCAAGCTCACCGTGGATGTAGCCATACGGATGGCAGCGTCGGTGCCACGCCGGTGTCCGATACCGCGAATATCGGTGCCGGAGTGGCGCTGCTACAGAATGAGGACCTAAGTCTCAGCACACGTTATGACCTTTCTACTGCGCCGCACTTCGACGCCCAGACAGTCAGCCAGCTTGTAAATGCACGCCCAAAATACCCACCAGGAGGTATTTACACCATCCAACGCAAGAAAATACTTAGAGCCTAACCCATTAGGCTCTTACTATTAATAAACAACATATTGATTTTGCATGCGATAAATCCACCACCAGCAAAGCAAGAATATAAAATATATTTAAAACCAGCGTTTCATATTATTTTTCACCGATGCAAAAAAAAAGTATCAGCCTTCAGAAAAAGCATTTCTCATAACATCTCAGGCCACTAACTCAAGAAAAAATCAATATTTACGTGCGCACAAAAATTAAAAACAGAATGAAGTTTGATAACTATCACAAAAAGGTATCAACGGTGATATTTGCATTAAATAAAACGCATCACAGGCCGTTAATGTAAAAAAGCCGCGTATTTTTTTCATCACAAGAAAAGGTGAAGCATGCATGTTCTCGATGATAAAAACCTGCCTTCATTGGCAGGCAATACGCATGGGATACTCAAACAAACAGCGACATTGATGCTGGCGCTGATGACATTCATCTTCTTTACCATCCTTTTCACCCTTATCCAGACAAAAAGCGACCTGCAGAAAACTGAACATCGGCAGAAAATACATTTGCTGACTAAAGCACTTGAAAACAGGCAGGAAAGCTTACGATTACACCTTGCTGATTACGCCAACTGGGATGAAGCTTTTCATAATCTGACCAGCACCGTGAATGTGCACTGGGCATGGGACAGGCAGAATCTGGGAAAATCGCTTTTTAATAAGTATCAATATGAAGGCGTTTTTGTCCTGTCGCCGGATGGCGTAACTCGCTATAGCGTGCTGGAGGGACAGCCCGGACAGGTTTCCTTTGAAACTTGGTTAGGCGTAAATCTGACCAACACGTTAATGACAACATTAGCCACTAACCAGGGCGCAGCGTTCTCCCGGCTGATCACTATCCATAACCAGCCCACGCTCGTCGCCGCATCATGGATCACACCGGAGGATTACACTGCCAGCGGGATAAATCCTTCAGAGCATGCGGTGATGATCTTTGTCGATAAGCTCACGCCACAAAAGTTTCAGCAACTTGGCGACGAGTACGAAATCCAGGGGTTACGCGCTTTGTCGCCTGAAGTGGCATCAATGCGTAAAGATGCGATGTTTCTCACGGCCGGAAATGATCGCATTTATGTCGAATGGCAGAGCAAAAATCCCGTCGAAACACTGTTAAGCAAAGTGCTGCCTTTACTGGTGCTGTTGATGGTGGTTTCCGTTCTGTTCGCCATCAGTTTGATGCGTAAAGCATTAACGAAAGCGCGCATGCATGATGAAAAAACCTTTCTGCTGGAACAAAGTCGCGCAGCGTTATCCGCCAGCGAACAGCGTTTCAGAGATATTGTTGAAACCACGACGGACTGGATTTGGGAAGCTAATGAAAACTTTGATCTTACCTGGATTTCAGCCCGCTTTCCGGTGATCACAGGCCATCGAATTGACCAGTGGCTGGGGCGCCGCTTTACCGATTTTTTAGTCGATGGTCAGCAAACCATCAGCCACTGGTTAACGCTGCCGCATCCGGGCGATTATTTAACGTTGTCGCACTGCCGTTATGTTTCCGCGCTCGGCAGCCAGCGCTACTGCAATATCACGTTAAAAAGAATCACCCTGCCGGATGGCGCGATCGGCTTTCGTGGTACGGCTTCGGACGTGACGCTGGAGGTGGAGTCCAATGAACGTATTCGCTTCCTCTCCTATCACGATGAGTTAACGGGTCTGCCGAACCGCGTCATGATGCAAGAGTTCCTCGACGGAAAACTGCACTCACGCAGCGAAGCAAATAGTGCGCTGGTGATGCTCAGTCTCGATCTGACCGATTTTAAACTGGTCAATGATATCTACGGCCATGGCGCTGGCGATAAGGTACTGGGCGAGGTGGCTCAGAGATTACGCAACTGTTTACGCGCAACCGATCTGGTCGCACGCCAGGGCGGTGATGAATTTATTATTATCGCACCCGCGATTCATAAAAAAGAGGATATCCGAACGCTCTGCCAGCTTATTATTGCTGTCATCAGCGAGCCGTTTATCGTGTTCGGCAGTGAAGTCTCTCTCGGCGTCAATATCGGCACGGCGCAATCGCCACAAGATGCCCTGACGGCCAGCGATTTATTACGCTTCTCAGAAATTGCTCTGTATGAAGCCAAAAATCTAGGTAGTAACAATTTTGTTTTATATCAGGCTGACATGGCGAAACAGATCGTACAACGACGCGAGCTGGAAAATGAGTTACGGGAAGCAATTAAAGAAGATCAATTATTTCTCGTATACCAGCCTCGCTTCGACATTCATGCAGGCCGTATTAACTCTGTCGAAGCGCTGGTGCGTTGGCTGCACCCGCGCCACGGGTTACTGATGCCGGACCAGTTTATTCCGCTGGCCGAGGAGTCAGGAATTATTACCGAACTGACGGATTGGGTGCTGGTCAATGCCTGCCGGGACATCGGCAGGGAATTTAACCATATATCTGTATCAGTCAATATTTCCCCGATGGAATTCAAGGCCAGCGATGTTATCACACGCATTAAAAACGCACTGGCGACAACCCATTTCCCGGCAGTGCGTCTTGAACTTGAAGTTACTGAAAACGTGACATTATGTAGTCCCGAAAACGCACAGACCATAATGCAGGAATTAAAAACCTTAGGTATCCGACTGCTGATTGATGACTTCGGTACCGGCTATGCCTCGCTTTATTACCTGCACAGTTTTCCTTTCCATGGCATAAAAATCGACAAGTCATTTATCTTCGCGATGAACGATTCACAATCGGCAAAGAGTATTGTGGAAAAGATCATCGGGCTCGGCAAAGATTACAACCTTGAGGTAACCGCTGAAGGCGTTGAAACACAAGAGCAATTGCAGCAATTAATAAAATACAAATGTGACGTTGCACAAGGATATTACATAGGTCGTCCAGTCTCATTAGAGGCGGTCAGGGATAACCTGCACATTATTGAATGTAATATCGAAGCGAGGTGTGATGCGGCCCTATAACAATCAACAATAATTGCAGTTTGAGAATGAACTCTTTTTCTGGCGGCACGCCACAGAGCCGCAGAAAAGCTTACCCAATACGTAGTGGGGGAAATACGATGAAAATACTTCGTGATATAACAATCAGAAAAATGGTTTTACTCATCCTGGTGCTGTTCAGTTGCATCTGGGGCATCGCCACGGCGATGACATTATTTAACTTCGCTAATATCGAAAACTTATTAACGCAGAATGCCACGCAAAAAAGCTCATACTCTTATCTGGTTAAAGGCAACGACCAATATTTCCGCACCGTAACACGCATGCTGCGCACCATGGATTACCGCCAGACCGGTGATGATGCCAATGCAGATAAGACGTTGATTTCCGCAGGCAAAGCGCTGGAGATCAGCCAGGGTATGCTGGCGAAGTTCCGCCAGAGCCGCCATCCCGGCGTCAGCGATGAGGTTGTTCAGAGCATGGTTCAGGACTGGGAAACGCTGCTGAACAACGGCATTATTCCTATGTATAAAGCCGCGCAGGATAAGCAGGCCGATCAGTTCCGCGAACTGTTTCGCAAAACCTATCCGCCGCTGAGCGTGCAATTTGGCGTGGCCGCAGAAAAATATACCCAAGCTATTCAAAATGATGACTTCTTCGCACAAACCACGGCGAAAGTGAGTTTTAACGAACTGGTACTGATCAGCGCGTTAATCGCCGGTATTGTGACGCTGTTCTTAACCGATCGTTATCTGGTCAATTATCTGGTTAAACCGCTTGAAACCATTACCCGACACCTCGAGACCATTGCCAGCGGCAAGCTGCACACCAGGCTTGAGGAGTTTGGTCGTAACTGCGCCGGTCGTTTGATCCCCTTTATTCAGAGGATGCAGGAAAATCTTTACAGCACCGTGCAGGCGATTCAGGGTAGCTCAGCCACCATATTTACCAGCACCAACCAAATCCGCACCGGGAACGAAGATCTTTCCGGTCGCACGGATCAACAGGCCGCGGCGCTTCAGCAAACCGCCGCCAGTATGGAAGAGCTGACATCGACGGTCAGAAACAACGCGCAAAACGTACGCGAAGCACAAAAACTTGCTGGAAACGCAAGACAGGTGGCGAAACAAGGCGGTGATATTACGTCGACGGTTGTCGCCACGATGCACGGTATTTCGGAAAGCTCGCAGAAGATTGCAGATATCACCAGCGTAATAAACAGCATCTCTTTCCAGACCAACCTGCTGGCGCTGAATGCGGCAGTGGAAGCCGCACGCGCCGGTGAACAGGGACGAGGCTTTGCTGTCGTCGCCAGCGAAGTGCGCTTACTTGCACAGCGTAGCGCCCAGGCCGCTAAAGAAATAGACGCGCTGATTAGTGAATCCGTTAACAGAGTGCACACGGGCGCAGAGCAGGTGCAAGAGGCCGGAGAGGCAATGTCGACAATTATCAGTACTGTGGGTCAGGTCAATGCATTAATGGGAGAAATCACCATTGCTTCCGACGAGCAGAGCAAGGGCATAGATCAGATTGGCCAGGCGATGACAGAAATGGATCGGGTGACACAACAGAACGCGGTACTGGTTCAGGAGGCCAAAGCAAATGCCATCGCACTTGAAGAAGAAGCCGGGAGATTAAACAACGCTATTGCGCTCTTTGATTTAGGAGGTCACCCCGTGAACGCCCTTTCAGGGCAGGCAACCAAAACCGCCACGGAGGCAAATGCTCCTCCGCGCAAAGTAACCCGTAATGCGACTGCCAACGAAAACTGGCAATCATTTTAAACCCGACGCGCTGCGGCGTTGATTGCACGACGCCGCCAGCCAGGCCGACGCTTTAGCATTGGGAGAAACAACGTGAATTTCCAGATCCGATATGCAAGTAGCGAATTGACTGACCCTGTGCTGGCGGTTGCGGAATTTGCCAGACAGATGGTTCCGGACGAACCCGAGACGGTTATTTTCTTCTGTTCCCCGGACTATGACCTGAATATTCTGGGCCGTGAGATGCAAAAAACATTTCGCTGCCCTTGTATTGGATGTACCTCATCCGGGCAGGCCGATGTGGAGTCCTCAATCGCGGCAATCAATAAAGATGCTACTGGGGTGGCACGATGAGTGGCGCTACACTCTCGCCGCGTCATTGAGTCAGATCGGCTGTGTTAGCATTCCTGCTGACATCGTTCAGGCTGATGCCGCACAGCGTAAATAGACGGCGGAAGAGGAAACTGCTGCACGAACATCCGGACGTTGCTGGCCGACTGGTGGCGCCAATCCCGCGTCTTGAACTGGTTGCGGCGATCATTCGTCACCAGGCGAAAGAGGCTCCTGCCGACGCGCCGTTAGAAGTGGTACGCGGCGCTCAGCTACTGCGCCCCGCGAACGCCGTCGAAGAGCCCATCCGGGTGCGCGGCCTGCCGGGTAAAAGCGCGCCCTGAAGATGTTTCCCGCCGGGAGAGCATTTTCTGCCCGGCATCTATCCGCTCAAATCCCATGCTCAACGGTCGTCAGACGTGACTTGACGACCTGGTCGCTGTCGCATTGCAGGCAAGAAGGCCTGACATCATAAAAATCCCACGCGGGACGATAAGCGGGCTTGAAGTCGCGGCAAGCATTAGTACCTGGATCATTAAATTTCTGAATCAGGAGACAGAAATTTGCGATTAGTAAATTATATGAAGATAAGTTATAACATACATAAGGGATATGACTTATGACAAGCACTAACTTCTTTCACTGGCAGAAACGATGTCGTGTCTGCCAGTTTTATTTTCCACTTCGCTTGCCACACGCCGAACGAAGCGGAAAACAAAAAAGGCCCGCCAAAGCGGGCCCGGAAAAATTATGCATAACGTCAATTATCAAGCCTGATGTTCAATGGCTTTTTGTATATTTTCAATCGCAATTTTACGTGGTTTCTCGCTCTCCGGGATTTCCTGATAAATGGAAACCTGCAAAATCCCGCTTTCCAGTTTTGCATTACTGACTTTGGTATGCTCCGGCAAAGTGAAACTCAAATGAAAATCAGAACGGCGGATGCCTTTATATATCCAGCCCTGCTCATCCTGAGATTCATTTTCAGAGCGCTTACCAGAAACATTCAACATTCCGCCGACCGTCTCGATTTCGAGTTCGTCTTCTTTCCAGCCTGGTACGCTTACATTTAACAGATAATTGCTTGCATCGATTTTTTTCAGGTCATAAGCGGGTAATGAAGTGACCGGAGCGTCGCCCGTTAACTGGCTAAACAGCCTGTCGATACGATTAAAACGGTCAGCAAAAACAGAATCAGAAAAGCCCGGAAGTGCTGACAATGTTCTGAGTGCCATAATTAACCTCCTGAATCATCAATTCAAAAGCTCAACATAAAGGCAAGCTTTGCTTGTCCGATCCAATAGATAATTCCTTCCATCCGTTTTTCAAGGCCACAAAATAAAAATTTTTTGCGTATGCGTCCCGGGCAACCGCGACGGCAGATACCAACCGGCAGGGATACCAAACGGGTGAAAACAACGGGCTGATCAGCACAGCAGAAAGATAAGGAGAGATTAAGCGCCCTGCTCCCCCTGAGCGAACATCTTATTGCCGACCAGTTCGGAGTGATCCACCAGCGGAACATTTACCTGGTAAGTGCTTGCTGTGAACCATGGTAAGAGACCAACACTATTTTGCTGGCTGTGTGCGCTACCCATCCGAACTTTTTAGCTCACTTCCTGATTTCCCTTCAGTTTCTGTGACCTCCGGGTCCAGTTTGGTGATGGCTTCCTCTGGTTTTATTTGTCTAACTGAACGATATTAAATATTCACATAGCAGGGGTACTCGCGGCAGAGCATTTCTTGTTTGCCGATGAGTGCCATAGTATTTCGTAAGGAGAGATTATGAAGCCAGTAGAAGAAGTGATTAATGATTTGCAGTGTCGTGCTTTAGCGTATGAAATCATTTTTCAGTCCATTTGTTCAGAACTGCCTCAATTGTTCATCGATAAAGCCAAAGCGAACATTGAGCTTAACTTCAAAGCATTTGAATCTGGCACACATTCTGAAGCCGGGAAAGCAAAGCTTGAAGCGGCGAAAGCGGTTGCCTCCAGAATTATAGGCTCGAAGATTTAACTCTCCTCCTACACTGATCCTGAGGTGGAGAGGAATCAACAATAACGCCTTCTCCACTTTGATCCTTCGCTGTTTTGATCCCCGCCCAGCGAGAGCCTCTACCACAACGCAGAAGTTTGAATTGAAATACGTTGTCCTCACGAGATTATTTTCTATATCAATCATCTTACGCAACGAGTAGAAGGTGGCGTGAGAGACAAGATCAGCCTACGGCAATTTACGGCCTGAACCCCCGGCTTCGGCCTCGCGGCGAAGGCCAAAGATCTGTTCGTCGGAAAAAACTTCATCATGGGAATACCCTCACGTTACTGATGAAAACATTACGAACATCGCGGTGTGTGAATCAATAGGGAGCAGATCATGGCTACTATTTGTACTGTAAAACTTGTTGCTGGTCTAAAGTAAAAAAAAACCTGCATTTTAATGCAGGCTATCAAAGGTTTTTACGTGCTTTTTTATTTTCTCATCTGATTTATACGCGAAAACATAGTCTCTATAACCACCAGTACACGATCAAACATGGGTTAGAGGAATAAAAAACTTCAAGGATTGCTACAGGTATTTTCTGGCAGCATCCAGTATTTCCTGTGACGTCAGTTCCCTGTCTGAAGATACATGTACAAGACCATGCTCTGTAGCCAACGAAGGAAAACCAGCAGACATTATCTGAAGATGTATTTCTTCACCGTTTGGGTACGCCTCACGGATAGAGGTAATACCTTTAAGAACGGTGATAACCTTGCAGGGTTCAGCATTAAAAAAAACAATAACTTTTTTCATATGCCACCATAATTTTGTTAACTGGTTGTTCTGGAGATACCTGTATCTGGACGTAAATACACACGCTCCCGTCATAATCACTTAGTTAAACATTCATGAACGGGCTGTTCCAAAAATTGAGAACATGTGTTTAGATTTGTCCCAAAAGGCTCTCAACTTCCCATACCTGTTGCAGTGATTTATTCAAATCAATACAACCACTCTAAAAAACTCATTCGTTCAGGATGATGAGTGATAAATGAATAAAAAAGCCACTTAAAATCGAAGAAGTGATGCTTGTGGAGGTTGCCTTACCTCTTACGCACTTTAATGTTTTTACAAGCAGTTAGCTTCTGCTTTTAGACTGTTCATGCAGCAGACCTGCACTTCATCACATCGGTCAACACACTCATACATAAGCAAACAACAATGTACTGACCTGATGTTAAGAATAATCTGCATTTCACTAAATTAATTTATGGATCTGTCTACTCAGGAATAATCCTTCATCGTTGTCGCAGATCCACAAATATTTATTTATCGCAAAGTATTACGTTTGCAGCCGCAGGGCCTTTATCACCACTATATATTGCGAATTCAACTTTCTGGCCTTCAAATAAAGTTTTGAAGTTATCGCCATTAAGCGCAGAAAAATGAACAAAAATATCTTTACTTCCATCGAGCGGAGAGATGAAGCCAAAACCTTTGTCTTCGTTAAACCACTTTACCATGTCTTTAATCCTTGAGGTCATACTGACTCCAGTTACACATTAGTATTAGTAGTAAACGTATAGTATTAAGCGTATGGACTCAAAAAAGGGGATATCAGCGATAGCGCCAGGTAATGAGGACTGCACGGAAAATGTTTTACGTTCGTTTGTAGATCGAACTGATGAGCTCATTAAGGCACGGGAAGTCATAATAAGCAAATTATATTTTAGCCATCCAGATATCCTGAAAGAAAAATTAAAAGTGGCATTAAATTTATTTCAACGTATAGTTATTATGTGTTTTCAATAAAAGGAATTGACTTGTCCCGTAAAATGACAGGAATTGTCAAAAGTTTTGACAGTCTCAGTGGCAAAGGCCTCATCACCCCTTCAGATGGTCGAGAAGACGTTCTGCTTCACATTTCAGCCGTTAACTCCAGCGAATCAGAATTACTCATTCCAGGGATCCGCATCGAATTTTGTCGGATCAACGGTCTTAGTGGTCCTGTGGCTGCGAACATCTATCTTTCCTGAAACGACGTAATCTCCCCCTGTGGTATCCCGCTATTGAATAATTGATGTGGTAGGAAAAATTAAATGATTAAATTTCAATCAAACGTGTTACGGTGAAGCTCATTCATTGAAAGGTTAATCATCATGTTTCTCATCGATTACGCAATGAAATTAATTGGTGGCTCATCGACGTCCTCTGTCATCTGTCCGGTTTGCGGCTTACGCTCATCTCAAATTCTCTCCAGAGTTCGCCGTCAACAGACAATGCTGTGTCCGGGTTGTAAGGCGCTGTTTGTCTTACCACACTCATCCTGACACTCATCCACACATAAATCTGATGTTCTATACTTAAATAAAATTCCAGCAGCTGTTAAATCCCTGATGCCTTACGCTCATCCTGAGAGAACGTTTCTGAACTGATTTCGCAACTGCTCCTGTGCGCTAACATCGCATCAGAGCAACACTATGAAAATGAAACCCTGGGCGTGGTTTGACCGCTCCCGTATTCCGACGAATACCTCCGGACGCGTTAGGTTTCCGGCGAACGATCCTGCAGGTGAAAACACTCTGCGGTCGGAACTCTTTTCGACCGTACAGATGGAACGCTATGGTCAGAAGCTGGCGCGCACGCATAAATTATCGCCGGATAAACCCGCTTACTACCTTCTGAAACGGCTCAGTGACAATGAAGCAGTTATCACGCAAAACTGCTACGAGCTCAATGCCGGGAAAAAAACGAGCATTATGCCCGCCGGGGAATGGTTGCTGGACAATTACTACCTGATTGAAGAACAAATCCGCACTGTCCGTCAGCATTTGCCGAAAAGCTTCGGTAAAGGTCTTCCATCGCTGATGTCGCCGTTGAATTGCCCACGAATTTACAATATTGCATCCGAGGCCATCGCTCACGGTGATGGCCGCTGGGATACCGCCAGCCTGACCAGCTATCTCACTGCCTATCAACAGGTGACACCGCTGACATTAGGTGAAGTCTGGGCCTTACCGGGGATGCTGCGCCTGGCGCTGATTGAAAATCTTCGTCGTATCAGCATGGAAGTGATAAAAGCTCAGCAGGACAGAAACCTGGCAGATACGTGGATAACAAGGATTTTCGAATGCGCAGAGAACGAGCCTGGTGATTTAATCATGGTGGTTGCCGATATGGCGCGCTCCCGTCCTCCGTTAACCAGTGCGTTTGTCGCTGAGCTAGTGAGGCGCCTGCAGGGACATGGAAACGCGCTGACGTTACCTCTTACCTGGGTTGATCAGTGCCTCCGGGAACAAGGGGTCACCACCGACATTCTCATACATAGCTTCAATCAACAGCTTGCCGCCAGCCAGCTATCCGTCAGTAACAGCATCGCGGGTCTGCGATTACTGAGCGAAACGGACTGGGCTGATTTCGCCGAAACGATAAGTGTCGTCGAACAGACATTACGCAATGATCCTGCCGGTATCTATCCCCGGATGCACTTCAATACCCGGGATTATTACCGCCACGTTGTTGAGCTCCTGGCCAGAGACAGTGGTCTCAGTGAGCCTGAGGTTGCTGACAGGGTACTGGTGCTTTCAGGGGGCTGGGCTCCCGACACACAGGAACATCACGTTGGGTATTATCTCGCGGGAGAGGGGCGACAGCAGTTGGAAATTCATCTGTTGGCAAACACCTCCAGGCTCATACGTTTGCGGCACAGTTTCAACAGAATAACTCTGCTATCATGGCTTGGAAGTCTGGCGTTGTTGACCACCGCAATGACCGCGGCAATATTGCACGAAACAGCCATGCAGGGCGCAGACTGGCTGTTGATCGCGGTGATATTGCCTCTGATTATCGCTTTAACTCAGTTAATGAGTGATTTACTCAGTGACGCAACCACCCGTTTTCGCGTTCCTCGCCCCTTGCCGGGGATGGATTTTTCAACCGGTATTCCCGCTGACAGTGCCACCATGTTAGTCATCCCCTGCATGCTGACCAGCCACGAAAGTTTTAGCCAACTCCTCACCAGTCTTGAAGTCTGCTGGTTAGGGAATGAAAACGAAAATCTCAGGTTCGCGCTGCTCACTGATTTCGCTGATTCTAAAAATGAGCCCTCTCCGGAAAGTCACGCGCTGCTCAGACAGGCGATCGCCGATACGCAGGCGCTGAATCGCCGCTACCCCTCCAGCCGCCCACGTTTTTATCTGCTACACCGCCAGCCTGAATGGAACCCCGCAGAGGGAACATGGATGGGCTATGAACGCAAGCGGGGGAAACTGGCATTGCTGAACAGCTGGTTGCGCCATCCGGGGACACAATTCGTCAGCGTTGCAGACATGCCTGCCCACCTTTTACCGGGCCACATTAAATACGTCATTACCCTGGACAGTGATACGGTGCTGCCGCGAGATACGGCACACAAACTGGTCGCAACGATGGCGCATCCACTGAATACGCCAGAGTATGATCCGGTACGCCAGAGGGTTGTCAAAGGGTTCGGCATTCTGCAACCCGGTCTTGCGGAAGAGATACCACGCAACGGTCAGGGGCGTTACGCAGCCTTGCGCAGCATCGTACCAGGCAATAACCCCTATTCGATGATGTCTTCGGATATCTATCAGGATCTCTTTGGGGAAGGATCGTTCGTGGGCAAAGGGATTTATGATGTCGATATTTTTATGCAGGCCACTGCCAACATCTGCCCGGAAAATCTGGTTCTCAGCCATGATCTACTTGAAGGATGTTATGCACGTTCGGGTCTGCTGAGTGAAGTGTTACTCTACGAACAGTATCCTAATAATTATCTGTCGGATGTTGCACGCCGTTCACGCTGGATCCGGGGCGACTGGCAACTGCTTAACTGGCTGAAACCACGCGTCAGAAAAGCCGATGGAACGCGGGAGAAGAATCCGCTGACCGCGCTTTCTTACTGGAAATTACTTGATAATCTGCGTCGCAGTCTGGTAGCTCCCTCTTTACTGGTATTACTGTTCGTCACCCTGCTTGGGGTACCCAATCCGGTTTACTGGCTAGGCGTACTGTCGCTGATATGGCTGTTGCCAGCCGTCCTCTGCATCGCCCATGACCTTCTGCATAAACCTCTGCGTCGCCGCCTGAAGCCGCATCTGTTACTGGTGGGGGCAGGCGCGCTGAAGCGTCTGTCAGGTATTGGTCTTAATTTTGCGATACTGCCGCACGAAGCCGGATATTCTTTGAAGGCGATTGCCGTGACACTATGGAGACTGGGGATCAGCAGGCGTAACCTCAGCCAGTGGGTCAGTCACTGCCAGGACAGCAATCAGGCCAGCCCCACAGTTGCGCGTTTTTATCAGGCGATGTGGCTGAATGTTGCTGGTGGCGTAACGCTGACAATACTGGCCGGACAATTTGCACCACAACTGCTGGGGGTTGCGTTGCCGATCGGTTTGTTATGGTGCGTGGCACCGCTGCTGATGAGCTGGCTGAGTCGCCAGCCCGTGCGTAAGGTGTTTTCTCCAAATCAGGCACAAAAACAGTTGTTACGCCAGACAAGCCGTGAAATCTGGGCATTTTTTGAAACCTTTGCCACAGAAAAGGAGAACTGGCTTCCGCCTGATAACTACCAGGAAATACCGCAACCGACGGTGGCCCATCGAACTTCCCCTACCAATATTGGCCTTTCCCTTATGGCTAACCTGACGGCATGGGACTTTGGCTACCTGCCCGGCGGAGAAGTGCTCCGGCGAGTGTCGCTCACGCTCGACACGCTGGATAAAATGGAGCACTACCGGGGCCATCTCTACAACTGGTATGACACCCGTACGCTGGCCCCCCTCAGCCCACGCTATATCTCAAGCGTCGACAGCGGCAACATGGCGGGGCATTTGTTGACACTGCGTGCAGGACTGTCCGCCATGCGCCATCAGCCTGTTTTAAACAGCCAACAGATACTGGCAGGATTGAACGATACGCTGGATATTCTGGAAAAACAGTGGGGTCAGAACCCGCCTGACAGCCTGCGGCTGCTGCGCAAACACTGCCTGGGTGCGGTGTCGCTCTCTCCGCAGGCGTTTTTCAGCGAGCTGAAAAACATGTGTACTCAGAGCAACCATCTGACAACACAATGCAATCAGGGGTCTCCCCTTCAGATGCGCTGGGCAGGGCATCTGGAGCATCAACTGGTACAGCTTTGCCATGAATGGTCGCTGCTGCTCGGCTGGTTGCCCGCATCCAGGAACGAACAGACGCTGCCGACACTGAGCTGGCTTGCCCGTGCGGTATTTAACGGGGAAGGAACACCTCCGCCGTCAGCGACGGAGATGGCCCGGATGCGACTGAATATTATCACCGAGCTTGAACAGCGACTGGATGAGCATTCCCGGATGGATTTCGCCTTTCTGTACAGCGAAGCAACCAGTCTGCTCAGCGTCGGTTATAACTGTGACACGAATACGCCAGACAAGAGCCATTATGATCTCCTGCCATCTGAAATCCGCCTGACCAGTTTTCTTGCCATTGCGACTAATCAACTGCCTCTTAAAAGCTGGTACGCGCTGGGGCGACTGTTTACCACGATTGATAATGAAACTGCCCTGATGTCATGGAGCGGCTCTATGTTTGAATACCTGATGCCGAATCTGGTGATGCCCACCTGGCCCGGCAGCCTGCTTGATGAAATGAGTCAGTCGGCGGTTATGCGCCAGATTCACTGGGGGAAAGAACGCGGGGTACCATGGGGAGTTTCAGAGTCTGGTTATCATGCTTTTGATATTCAGCATAATTATCAGTATCAGGCATTTGGCGTGCCGGGTCTCGGTCTGCGCAGGGGGCTTGCCGATGACATGGTTATCGCCCCTTACGCCACACTGCTGGCGCTGATGGTCTCCCCACAGAGAGCCTGTGAGAACCTGTTCAGGCTGCAAAAAAATGGCGCACATGGCGAATACGGTTTTTATGAAGCGCTGGACTATACCCCCTCACGCCTCGCAACCGGTCAGCTCTATGCGGTGGTACAGTCCTGGATGGCGCATCACCAGGGCATGGCATTTCAGGCGCTGGCTCATGTGCTGCTTGACGCCCCCATGAATGAACGATTCATGTCCAGTACGGTGTTCCGGTCAGCGAGTCTGCTGTTACAGGAGCGTGTGCCGGATGCGGTCGATCTCTACAGCCCGCGGCGTCATTTTGAATCTCATGAGGGCAGAGTAAAACCCGTTCGTTATGAACCCCGAATTTTCAATGGGGTGGACACACCAGCCCCGGATATTCAGTTACTGTCCAACAGCCATTATCATCTGATGTTGACCGCGGGTGGCGGCGGTTACAGTCGCTGGAATCATATTGCTCTTACGCGCTGGCGCAGTGATACCACGCGCGATAACTGGGGATCATTCTGCTATATCCGCGATATACAGACGGGGAATGTGTGGAGCAATACGTGGCAACCAACAGGTAGCGCCAGCGGACACGACGATGAAGTGATATTTACCGATGCGAGTGCTGAATTCAGACGCACCTTCGGGGGACTCAGCGTCAAAACTCAGGTTGTGATCTCCCCGGAGGATGATATCGAGTTGCGACGGCTCACACTGATTCATCGTGGTCGCCAGCCCCGCTCTCTGGAACTGACAACCTATGCCGAAGTGGTACTGGCACCTGATGCCAGCGATCTGGCACACCCGGCTTTTAGTAATCTGTTTATTCAGACTGAGCTGGATCCTGAGCGTGACGCTATTCTTTGCCACCGGCGCCCGCGCTCCCCGGATGAACCGAGCCCTTGCCTGTTTCACATGATGGTGGTGCATGGCGATAACCGACATAACGTCTCGTTTGAAACGGACAGGGCAAAATTTCTTGGTCGTGGAAGAAACCCTGCTGATGCCCTGGCAATAGAGGCTGGAGGGGCGCTCAGCAACACGTCGGGGTCAGTGCTGGATCCGATACTGGCAATACGCCATGCCATCATTCTACAGCCGGGGCAGTCGGTTACGATTGATATCATTTATGGCATCAGCGAGACCCGTCAGCAGAGCCTGGCGTTGCTGGAAAAATATCGCGATTACCCCATCGCTGATCGCGTCTTTGAACTGGCCTGGTCTCACAGTCTGGTGGTATTACGCCAGATGAACGCCAGTGAAGATGATGCCACTTTGTTTAATCGTCTCGCCAGCGCTGTGCTTTACCCTGTTCAGGAGCTGCGCGCCGAAGGCCAGGTGATCAGCCGCAACCGGCGTGGTCAGTCCGGTCTGTGGGGCTGGGCAATTTCAGGTGATCTGCCGATAGTGCTGCTCAGTATTACCAGCGAGGAAAGTATCACCTCCGTTACCACACTGATTCAGGCACACCGTTACTGGAGACAGAAAGGACTGGATGTTGATTTAGTTATCCTGAATAACAGCCCCGGCGGCTACCAGCAGGGATTACAAAATCAGATTATGGATTTAATTTATGCCGGGTCTGAAGCCAGTCTGCTGGACAAACCGGGCGGGCTTTTTGTCCGTAATGGCGAGCATCTCTCTGCTGAAGATAAGTTACTTTTGATGAGCGTGGCCTGTCTTTATCTTGATGACCGCGCAGGTGGAATTAATGAGCAACTTAACCAACGTGTTCATACCCTGAAACCCAGGGCCAGAGCATTCATTCCTCGTGCTGTGAGGGAACGTAATCAACATACGGACTGGTCCCCCGATATCAGTCAGTTACGCCATTTCAATGGGTACGGTGGATTTTCGCAGGATGGTCGGGAGTATCAGATTGTCCTGCGGGAAAATGCGCTAACACCGGCTCCCTGGTCAAACGTACTGGCAAATTCCCGTTTTGGCAGCGTGATTTCAGATGCGGGACAGGCCTACTCCTGGTATGAAAATGCGCATGAATACCGGTTAACGCCGTGGGAGAACGATCCGGTGAGCGATCGCAGTGGCGAGGCGTTTTATCTGCGTGATGAAGAAAGCGGTGAGTGCTGGTCACCGACGGCTTTGCCTGTTCGCGGACACGGTGATTACCTGACGCGCCATGGTTTTGGCTATAGTGTCTTTGCCCACAGAGAGAACGGCATAGACAGTGAGCTGACAGTCCTGGTCGCCGAAGAGGCACCGGTTAAAATGGCGATCCTGACACTCAGTAACACTTCGGGACGGACACGTAAACTCTCCGTCACTGGCTATGTCGAGTGGACACTAGGAGAATCCCGAACCCGCTCAGCCCCGCACATTGTGACACAGGCCGCCACTATCCCTTGCGGCTGCGGGGTGCTGGCGAACAATTTTTACGGTGATAACGGTGACGAGCGCACTGCTTTTTTTGCCGTCAGCGGTAATGACTGTTCGCTGACAGGTGACCGTCGCGAGTTTATCGGCCGTAATGGTTCCCTGCACACCCCGTCTGCTCTGAAGCTGCGTAGGCTTTCAGGTAAAACGGGAGCCGGTCTGGACCCCTGTGGGGCGGTACAGTCGACGGTTACATTAATTGATGGGGATCAGAGGACGTTAACGTTTATCCTCGGCGCAGATGAGAATCATGCACGCGCTCAGGAGACGCTTGTGCATTATCTTAATGAGGACACGGTCCGCCAGGCGCTGAACCGGGTGCATGAGCACTGGCACAATGTGCTCGATAAAATCGTGGTTAACACCCCCGATACCTCCGTGAATTTGCTGGTCAACGGCTGGCTGTTGTATCAGACGATAGCCTGCCGCCTTATGGCTCGCAGTGGTTATTATCAGTCTGGCGGTGCATTTGGTTTTCGCGATCAACTGCAGGATACGATGGCACTGAGCCATGCCGATCCGAACCGGATGCGTGAACAGATAATATTGTGCGCATCACGGCAGTTTATCGAGGGGGATGTGCAACACTGGTGGCACCCTCCACACGGCAATGGTGTACGTACCCGTTGTTCTGATGACTATCTGTGGCTTCCGCTTGCCGTTTGCCACTATGTGGAAACAACGGGGGATAAGGATGTCCTGGAAATACATATCCCTTATCTGGAAGGGTGTCTGCTTCTGCCAGGTGAAGAGTCTGTCTATGACACGCCTGTCATCAGCAACACCGAAGAGACTCTCTGGTTGCACTGTGTCAAAGCTATTCAGCATGGACTGAGGTTTGGGGAACATGGTCTGCCGCTGATGGGGGCGGGTGACTGGAATGACGGGATGAACCGGGTTGGTATTGAAGGTAAAGGTGAAAGCGTCTGGCTGGGCTTTTTCCTGTACGACATTTTGCAGCGGTTTGCGGAGCTGGCGGAGCGCAGGCAGGACGACAGTATCGCCTTGATGTGTCGTTCGCAGGCCCTGAGCCTGCAAAACAATCTCGAAACCCACGCCTGGGATGGTGAATGGTACCGGCGCGGGTATTTTGACGATGGTACTCCCCTGGGCTCGAAAGCCTCACAGGACTGCCGGATTGATGCGATTGCGCAGAGCTGGTCTGTATTGTCCGGGGCCGCAAGCCCGGTTCGCTGCGCACAGGCCATGCAGGCGCTGGATAAGTACCTTGTAGATAACGAAGGGGGATTAATAAAACTGTTAACCCCTCCTTTCGATGGTCATGGTTCTAACCCGGGTTACATTCAGGGATATCTGCCTGGTGTTCGGGAGAACGGGGGGCAGTATACACATGGCGCCATCTGGGCAGTGATGGCATTTGCCCGAATGGGGAATGCAGAACGAGCCTGGCAACTCTGGTCAATGCTCAACCCGATCAACCACACGCTGGATGCAGAAGGAGTTGCGGTCTATAAAGCAGAACCCTACGTTATGAGTGCTGATGTCTACAGTGTCGCTCCCCATACCGGACGAGCAGGCTGGAGCTGGTATACCGGTTCCGCAGGTTGGGCCTGGCGTCTTCTTACTGAAGAATTACTGGGGATAAAACGTTCCGGTGCTGACTTTACTGTTCATGCCCGGTTGCCGGAGGAGTGGCAGTCTTTTGCTATGACATACCAATATGGCGAAAGCCATTATCAGATTAGTATTTCGTGCGGTAACGGAGAATATCGGGTCACTCTGGATGGTCACATTCTGCCTGACGACAGAATTCCTCTGCTGAATGACAGGCAAAACCATACGGTTGAAATCATTCAGAACTGACGCTGGCTTAAAATGCGCATTAACGCCTGCCGTGACCCTGTACATGATTCTGTGTAAATGCCTTTCTCAGTAGTGACCGTCCAGGTGGTCACCGAACTCGATAATAAAGCGGCTCATTGCCATACGCCAGTCCCTCAGCGGCATCGTCCATTTCTGTGATGCCGCCTGGATTGCCAGCCACACCACCTTTTTCACCGCGTCGTCCGTCGGGAA